>VOFC01006646.1_pt1 | contig 193706 bp, 172 predicted proteins | sample 5384161 | NCBI WGS metagenome assembly VOFC01 (sample SAMN12384722, study PRJNA508395) | human gut metagenome | isolation source: healthy gut B | host: Homo sapiens
GCGTAAAAAGCTGATGAACCACTATGGCGGCAAAAAGTGCCATGCCCTATGTGGGAGCCCCAAAGGATTTTGACCGGATCGCAAAGGAGTTCCATGTGGACTACGCTTTCCATAAAGTGAGCCCCGGCCATTACCTGCTGTTCTTCAAAGCCAATCAGGCGGACGCCATCACAGCGGCCTTCCAGAAGTACAGCGCAAAGGTGCTGAACAAAGAGCAGGACAAGGCTTCCAAGCTTCGAAATTCACGGAGCAGATCAGGACATCTTTGTGTTCTGGTTTTTCTCCAAAATCGGGACGGCCTACCGGATCGCCCCCCGGCACAGACTTCGGGACAAAGCTCATGGGGATGCTTGATACCTTCCCCAAAGCCTTTGAAACCTACTGGCCGGGGCTGGGAGGTATTGACCTGCTGGTGGGCCTTGCCGGTGCGGCTGGGATGTATCTGCTGATACAGTCAAAGATCAGGCAGGCGAAAAAATTCCGGCGGGATGCGGAGTACGGCACCGCCCGCTTTGGAACAAAGGAAGATATAAAGCCATTTGTTGACCCTAAATTTCAGAACAATGTCATTCTGACCGGGACGGAGTTCCTTACCATGAACACCCGTCCGAAGATACCCGCCAATGCCCGGAACCTAAACGCCTGTGTCATCGGATCGTCCGGCTCGGGAAAGACAAGGTTCTGGTTGACCCCGCAGCTCCTTCAAGCCCATTCCTCGTATGTGGTGGTAGACCCGAAGGGCGGCACTCTCGACCAGTGCGGGCAGTTTCTGCAACGGGAGAAATACAGGGTGCGGGTGTTCAACAGTATCGACTTTTCAAAATCCATGCACTACAATCCGCTGGCCTATATCAAGACAGAAAGCGATGTTTTGAAATTTGTTACCGCCCTGATTGCCAACACCAAAGGCGACGGCAAGGAGGGCGACGAGTTCTGGACAAAAGCAGAAACCCTCTTGTACTGCGCCCTTGTGTCCTACATCGTCTTTGAGGGGCCGGAGGAAGAACGCAACATGAATACGCTGGTGGAAATGATAAACAGCGCGGAAAGGAGGCGGTATGCCTCGGCGTTACAAACAGGGTGCGGACGGACAGCCGCACCCGGCTTTCTATGGAAAGCTCCCCGAAGAATTTTCTAAAGCAGACACCATGCGCTTTATGGTGGAAACCGATCTGAAACTGTCCGGGTGCGTATCGGCGGACACACTGGCGGCACTCCGGGCGGAAGGCTATGACTACAAGGACGGGAACCTTGTTCCCGCCGGAAAGGAGGAAACCATGCAGGAAAAGGTTGCAAACACCACCCCGGCCGCACCGTTGAAGCTGGATGTAAGCGTGCGGGTCATCGAACCTGTGAAAAATCTTATGGGCTTTGCCAGCGTGAAATTCAATGACTGCTTTGTGGTGGAAAATCTGAAAATCAACAGCAGAAGGGCCGGAAAGCCCGCAGGCAGAAAGCCTGAAAAGCAGGGCCTTACCGGCCTGTTCACAAAAGGAAAGAACATTCCCACCACCGCCCAGCAGACCCTCCCTTACCGGGAAATGTACCGGGACGGGGTGTGCCGGGTAGCGAACCGCTATTACACCAAAACCATTGAATACGAGGACATCAACTACCAGCTCGCACAGTCCGAAGATCAGGCAGCCATCTTCCTTTATGACGCAGGAGCTCCGCATGGATGGCGAAGCCGTCTATTACGGGCTCAACGCACTTTCCCATAACGTCATCATGGCAAACCGGAAAAAGCTCAAAAACCCCAACGGCCTGTTCCTCGGCGTGCCGGGCTCCGGCAAATCCTTTGCCGCCGATGGACATTGACCTGAGCTTTGACGAGGAAAATCCGATGGCGCTGAAAGCCGACTTTATCCTGTCGCTGATGGAGCTGATCGTCGGCGGCAAGGATGGCTTGCAGCCGGTGGAGCGTACCGTCATTGACCGCTGTGTGCGCCAGATGTACCGGGAACACTTGCAGGACCCGGAAACAAGCAAAATGCCGACCCTCCAAACACTGTATGACCTGCTCTGTTCCCAGCCGGAGGGCGAGGCGGTACGGCTGGCAACTGCCCTTGAAATCTATGTGTCGGGTTCCCTTAACGTGTTCAACCATGAAACCAATGTGGACTTAAACCGCCGTCTGGTATGCCTTGACTTAAAAAAGCTGGGCCGGGCTTCGGACGATTGCCATGCTCATTATGCAGGACTTGGTAAACTCGCAGGTGTCCATGAATTTCCTCCGCGGTATCGCCACATGGTGTTACTTCGACGAATTTCATGTGCTGCTCCGCGACCGTCTGACGGCAAGCTATTGTGTGGCAATCTGGAAAATGCTGCGAAAAAAAGGGTGCGTTCCGAGTGCTTTAACGCAGAACGTGAAGGATTTTCTGGCAAGCCCGGAGATTGAGAACATCTTTGAAAACTCGGACTTCCTTGTGCTGCTCTCGCAGGCACAGGGGGACCGGCAGATTTTAGCTAAACAGCTTGGGATCAGCCCCCACCAGCTTTCCTATGTGACCCATACCAATTCCGGCGAAGGGCTGCTGTTCTTCGGGAATACCACCATCCCGTTTGTTGACCGCTTCCCGCAGAATACCGAGCTGTACGCCATTATGACCACCCGCCCGGAGGACAAAAAACAGGAAATGAACCGGGCATAACACACTTCGGGCCATGATGGCCCGAGGTTTGGAAAGGAGGGATACATTATCGGAAAGAAACCGGACAAACGGAATTTTCAAAGGCCGGGGCCGACGGAGGATACCGGGGGCAATCGCCCCGGACCGGCTGAACGGGAAAGACCTTCCCCCGCACCATCCCGACGTCTGCGGTTTGAGGACGAGGATACCGGACAGGACAGCCCTTCGGGCCATGATGGCCCGAAGTCCAAAAGCGGCAAGTTTCAAGAGGACAGCCGGAAAAGCCGTCCCTCTGACCGCATGAGGCAGGAAGATGAAGCGGACGGGCCGCAGGATACCGGCAAGGCACAGGAGCCGGAGGGCTCCGCCGAGAAGGCCGGGAGCAAAAAGGACAAGTACCAGAAAGCACAGGCAAAAGCGGAACACGCCGGGGAAAAGCTGGGAAAGGCCCGGGAGAAACTGGACAAGACCGAGGCAAAACGGGCAGCGAAGAAGCCGCCGGGGCTTGCAAAAAAGGCAGTCCGGGGAGCCCGCACAGAAGCGTGGTTCTATGTCCACAACAAGATACACGAAGTTGAGCATGAAAATGTGGGTGTGGAAGGAGCCCATAAATCCGAGCTGGCCGCAGAGGCCGGAGCCCGGAAACTGACCCGCTATGCCAAACGCCGCTGGCAGGAACACCCAGCCCGGAAGGTGGCAAAGTGGGAACGGAAGGACATAAAAGCCCGGGCCAATGTGGATTTTCAGAAGATGGCCTCCGAGCACCCGGAAGCTTACCAGCAATCCGCTTTCCCGTGTGCAGCAGAAATGGAAACTGAAACGCCGGTATTCCAAAGAGGCAAAGGCGGCTGCAAAACAGGGCGCAAAGACCGCAAAGAAAACCGCTGCCGCTTCGGGAACTGCGACCCGGCGGGCGGCGCAGTTTGTGACCCGTCATCCCGTGGCGGTGCTGGTCCTGCTCCTGCTGTTGCTGCTCTGTTTTCTTGTGTCGGCGGTAAGCTCCATCTTTCCCCACGCTTGGCAGCGGCCCAATGCGTTATCCGGCACCTCCTACGCCTCGGAGGATACGGACCTGCTGGGGGTGGACGAGGACTACACAGCGTTGGAAAACGAGCTGGCGCAGACGGTGGCGAACATCGAAAGCACCCATCCCGGCTATGACGAGTACCGCTATTCCGTGGACGAGATCGGCCATAACCCCTATGAGCTGGCATCCTATTTCTCGGCAAAGTACCATGTCTATTTCCGGGAACAGGTGCAGGACGAACTGCGAGAAATCTTTGAGGCACAGTATGAGCTGACCTTGACGGAGGAAGTCGAGATACGCTACCGCACCGAAACCAGCACCGACCCGGAGACAGGGGAAACCACCACCGAGGAAGTTCCCTATGAGTATTACATTCTCAATGTGACCCTCACAAACAAAACGCTGCCTGCCGTGATCCTGCCGAGGCTTAACGAACAGCAGCGGGAAATCTACATCGTTATGCAGCAGCTCAAAGGCAGCAAACCCTATCTGTGGGAAGGGAATTTACAACGGTGGCGAAGATACCGGCCCCAGCTATGAGATACCCGGCGAGGCGCTGGATGACCCGGCTTTTGCGGCGCTCATGGAAGAAGCCACAAAGTACATCGGCTGGCCCTATGTGTGGGGCGGCTCCAGCCCGTCCACCTCCTTTGACTGTTCGGGCTTTGTCTGCTGGGTGTACACGGCCAGCGGCGTCCACAACCTGCCCCGTACCACGGCGCAGGGCATTTATAACCAGTGTGCTATCATTTCCCCCTCCGAGGCAAAGCCCGGCGACATTATCTTTTTCACGGGAACCTATGACAGCCCCGGCCCTGTGTCCCATGTGGGGATTTATGTGGGCGACGGGATGATGCTTCATTGTGGTTCGCCCATCCAATACGCAAACATCAATTCAAGCTACTGGCAGACACATTTCTATGCCTTCGGGCGTTTGTGAGCCAGAGGAAAGGAGTCCTTGCATGAACAAAATCGACAAGCTCGATAAGGAACTGGAAAAAGCGGAGAAGGCCGCCGAATGGCAGGCCAAAATCCGGGAGCTGGAAAAGCAGAAACAGGAGGAAGAAAACAGCCAGATCGTGCAGGCGGTGCGCTCCCTCAAACTGACGCCCTCCCAGCTTATGGCTTTTTTGAACGACCCCAAAAAACAGTTTTACCGCTTCGGGCCATACTGACCCGAAGCCGGAGGCACCCGAAAAGGAGGACACGGCCCATGAAGAAAACTAAATTTCGCAGGCTGGCGGCGATGGCTGCCAGCCTTTTGTGTTGCCTGATCTTTACAGTCCCGGCTTATGCACAGAGCAGCGAGTCGCAGCCGGAGACAGCTCCCTCCCCGGCAGAAACCGAAGCAGAGCCGGAAACCCAGAACCCCTTTACCCCGGACGGGACGGGAACCGTGGTGGACAACGCCACCGACGAGGATGGAAAGGAGTTCTACACCATCACCACAGCAGACGAGAGCGTGTTTTATCTGGTGATCGACAAACAGAAAACCAGCGAGAACGTCTATTTCCTCAATACCGTTACCACAGACGACCTTCTGCCTCTTGCCGAACAGGGTAAGGAACCGCCCAAAGAAGTGACCCCGGAGCCAGAGCCAAAGCCCACCGAACCGGTGGAGGAAGTACCGGAACCCGAGCCGGAGAAAAAGGACAGCCCCCCCCTTCTCTCTATCCTCCTGATCGGTGCGGTGGTGCTGGCCGGCGGTGGAATTGGTTACTATTTCAAGATTTACAAGCCGAAGCATGAAGCCCCGGATTTGGAAGATGATTACTGCGAATATGAGGACGGGGAGCTGGAGGAGATCGCAGAGGAACCCGAGGACGAAGATACCCCGCCATGGGAGGAAGATACGGAGGAATGAGAATGAATTTTACAAGCAGCCCTTTTGAACGAATGATGAAGGAAGTACCGCACCCTGGCTGGGACAATGACAACCCTTGTAAGGGATGCCGTTACTACAAGGAGTGCAAAGGAAAAAAAAACAGTGCCGGAAGAAGTTCCGGGCGCTGATCGTGGAGTCCCGCCCTTCGGGCCATCGTGGCCCGAAGTCTTAAATGGACGCCCGGGAGCTGACCCGTGACGAGAAGAAGAAAATCCGTTCTCTGGTCACGGGGATGTGTGCCAACTATGACAGGGAAAGCGGCCTGTGCCTTCCTCTGGACTGTGCCTGCTATATGCTGCACAAGTGCTGGACAGGGGCGTACTGCCGTTATTTCCGTGAGGCTGTCCTGCCTCTTAACCCGGATCTTCAAGCGTCGTTGACAACGGAAGGTATCTCCCCGGAGCTGCGAGCCTGTGCGGTCTGCGGAAAGGCGTTTTTGCCCGAGGGGCGTCAAGCCTACTGCTCCGACGCCTGCAAGGCCGAAGGGAACCGCCGAAAAAGCCGGGAACGCATGAGGAAAATGCGGGAGAAAAGACCGGGCGGCTGTTACGATTTGCCGCCTCCAAAGGCTTGACATTCCGGGCTTTTTTGAGGGTGTTTCCGGGGTGGGAATATCTTATTACATTTCTCCCCGGTCTGCCCTCTTATTTCGTAACATCCAGCACTTCGGGTCATGTTAGCCCGAGGCACAGAAAGGAGGTATCTCTTGGAGACAGTACAAGGATATGTGATTTTGAAAGCTGCCACCTTTGAAACCGGACACGGCTTTGCGCTGGGGCATAATCCGGGAGCGCCGAGCCCCTTTGTGACCTGGCAGTTTACCGAGGGGGAAAACGGCCATCGGGATTACTACTGGGGTCGCTATGGAACCAGTCAGGCATGGGCGCAGAGGGACTTTGACCGCCGGGTGGACGACTATCAGCAGCTTTACCATGCGGCGGTCAAGCATACCGAGCTGGGACCGGAGGGCGTTTACCGCTATTATTCCACCCAGCGGCCCGTGGACATAGGAACTTACCCGAAGCCGCCGGATAACCAGCCTCTTTCCATCGTCAACTACGATGATGACAGGCGGCGTCCTGTGGCAGACGGCAGGCTGATGGCATGGGGCGAACTGACCTACGCAAAGCCGCTGACCGAAAAGCAGATGGAGGATTATGAGCTGAAACCAGCACCGGGCAATCCTGACCGGGTGCGCCCATCCATTACTGCCCGGCTCAAAGATGAAACCAGAGGGCAGGAACCCCCGAAGGAGCCCGGCCAGAAGCGGAGCCATAAAAACCATGAGGAACGATAAAGGAGGATCGCCATGCAACGAAAAAGACAACTATCTGAAAACCGCCGAGCTCTCCACAGAGCAGAACTGCAACATGATCGACGGCGTACCCAACAACACGCCCATCCCACCCACGCCCCCGGAGCTGGACGCAAAACCGCTTGATAAGGTAAAGGAACCCAAAGAGCGCCGGAAAGGCCGGGAGCTGGAACGCTGATGGAGAACCGCAAGCGGAATGTCCATCTGCACGTCATGGTAACGCCGGACGAGCTGGCAGCCATCCATGAACGGATGGCTGAAGTGGGCATTTCCAACGCCGGGGCTTATGTACGGAAAATGGCTCTGAATGGGTATATCCTGCACATCGACCTTGCGCCCGTAAAAGAGCTGATCTCTCTGCAACGGCGCTGTTCTAACAATCTCAATCAGGTTGCCATACACGCACATACCTATGGCGTGTACCCGGAGGAAATCGACGGATTGAAGCGGGACTATGAAAAGCTGTGGGGCGAGGTGTCAAAGGTGTTGCGGGAGCTCTCCGAGCTGGTGGCAGTAAGACGAGGGCGGCAGGCTTCCGTTGCGGGGCTTGCCGCCCTGCTCTTTTTTTACCACTTCGGGCCAGTATGACCCGAAAGTTTGGGACAGGATTTACTAATCTTTCGCAACATTTATGTCCCCGGGCAGGCATGATAAAATAGAGGTAGGAAGGATAGATAAAGGAGGTTTTGAAGATGAAGATACTGCTGAAAATATTGGTTGCTCCCTTTGCTTTAGCGTTGTCCCTTCTGGCGGCTCTGCTGGTGTTCCTATTTGATATTTGTGCCGTCCTGCTGACGATTGCCTCTGTGATCCTGGCGGTGCTGGGTGTCGCTCTCTTTTTCACGCCGACGCCCATAGGCGGGATTGTATTTCTGTTTCTTGCCTTCCTTCTTTCGCCGTATGGACTGCAAGCGGCGGCGGGCTCCCTTCTTTGGGTGCTGGACGGAGGCAAATCCGCTCTGTACCGGTTTCTGGCAAGTTAAGCAGCCTCGGGCCATACTGGCCCGAAGTCGGGGCGGTCTGAATGGGCCGCCCCTTTCTCATGGAAAGGAGGAATGATTTTTGGCTACCACAACTTTGTTACAGCGCCATGCGGGCGAAGGCGAAACGATTGCTGAGGCTATCCGGGATTGTCTGGACTATGGCAAGGACCCGGAGAAAACAGAAAGCGGAAAGTATATCTCCGCTTATGAATGTGATCCGGCCACCGTGGCGGACGAGTTCCTTTTGGCAAAGGCCAGCTATGCCGCTATGACGGGCCGGGAACAGAAGAAAGAAAATAATGTGCTGTGCTATCAGATACGACAATCCTTCTATCCGGGAGAGATCACCCCGAAGGAGGCGAACCGTATCGGCTATGAGCTGGCTATGCGCTGGACAAAGGGGCGGCACGCTTTTATCGTTACCACGCACACCGATAAGCAGCACATCCATTGTCACATTTATTACAACTCCACCACCCTTGACTGCACTCGGAAATTCCGAAATTTTTGGGGCTCCAGCTTCGCCCTTCGGCGGCTCTCTGACAGGCTGTGCCTTGAAAACGGGCTGTCCATTGTGGAGAACCCGAAGCCCCGGAGCAAGAGCAAGTATCGGAACTATGGGGAGTGGCAGAAAGACCGGAAAGGGCCGCTTTCCTATCAGGACCGACTGCGCCTTGCTATTGATACTGCGCTGGCGGAACGCCCCGCTGATCTGGACGAATTTCTCAATTTGATGAAGCGGGCCGGGTATGAGGTCAAGACGGTTCGGGGCGGCGGTATCAGCTTCCGGCTGACCGGGCAGGGACAGGAACGCTTCACCCGTCTGCGTGCCTCCACGCTGGGGGACGGCTACGACTTGCAAGATGTTCTGTCCGCCATTGAGGGCAAAGAAAAACGCCCCGGGCGCTCGGAGCGGAAAATCAGTCTGGCGGTGGATATTCAAGCAAAGCTGGCTGCCGGTAAGGGGCCGGGATATGAACGCTGGGCGAAGGTATTTAACATTAAGCAGATGGCCGCCGCTCTTGCCTATATACAGGACAATAACCTGACCGATTATGAGCAGTTGGCGAAGAAAGCCACCGAGGCGGCAGACCGTTTCCATGTTATTTCCGAACAGGTCAAGCAGACGGAGCAGGCCATGAAAACCAATGCCGGGCTAAAGGCCGCAACGGTTCAGTATGCCAAAACCCGCCCAGTCTTTGAGCAGTATAAGGCGACGAAGTACAGCCGGAAATTCCTTGCGGAGCATGAGGCCGAACTTGAACTGTACCGGGCTGCACAAGCGGAAATGCGCTCTCTGCTGGGCGGGGCGAAGCTCCCGATAAAATGGATGTGCTGAAGGAGGAAGGCCGCAAGCTCACAGCAAAAAAAAACAGCTCTATGGAGAATACCAGAAGGCACGACGGGATATGCAGGAGCTCGTCACGATCAAGGCGAACATTGACACTCTGATGGGCTACACCGAGCCGGGAAGAAAACAGGAAAAGGAGCGTTGAGATTATGAAAATAAGGAGCAAAGCGACGCTGACACTTCGGGCCATGTTGGCCCGAAGATACGGGTTTGGGGCGAGCCCCAACAAGCCGCCTTTGTGCCACTTGTGGCCACAGAGGCATTGCTTGCCACTTAGCGGCAGCCCCTAAAATGGCGCAAAAAAACAGAGGCCCTTATTCTGGAACCTCCGTTTCTCTGGCTTTCTTAATGCCCTCGGCTGTGGCTTCTATTACAACAAGCTCTTTTTCATTCATGGAGTTTAGGAGCACATCAATGTGCTTTCTGCAAGAGCTTGACCTTGCCCCTCCATCCGCATGAATAAACTGGTCAACTGAGACGTCAAACATGGTAATGAGTTTAACAAAAAGGTCGAAGCTGGGATACTGCCCCTTGTTCTCAATATTCATAATGGTGCGGGAGTCACGGTCTACTAATTCCGCAACATAGGCTTGTGTCCAGCCCTTTTCTTCTCTGGCTCTTTTGAGCGCCAACCCGAGGCCGTGAAAGTCAAACCTTCTTTCATCTTGGTTCATTCTCATATCACCCTATATCATTGTACATTTCGGGTTGAATTATGAGAATGTAATGAAATTTGATGTGAGGTAGTATTTTATTTCTTGTTTTTGTCTGTCTATTATAAGTTAATATATTTCTATTGGAATAACAACTTCTACGCTTAATCCGTGCGGGGCAGTATCAGAAAATTGAATTGTGCCTTGATGTATTTTCACAATCTGCCGCACGATTTTAAGACCCAGCCCATGCTCGATTTCTCCCGTTTGCTTTTGCGTACTGGAAATATCTCTGTCGTTATTCAATGTGTTTAGTTGCGGCTCACTTATTCCACAGCCATTGTCTATTACAGAAAAGGTACACGTTCTATCACAGCTTCCTACTGATACTTGTATCCTACACCCGTTTGGATTATGGACAATACAATTCCTGATTAAATTGCATAACATCCGGTTTAGTAAGGATTGATCGCCAGTAATAGTGATAGCTTTTCCGGGATTATCTTCTGATAGCTCTAATTCATATTTGTCTGATAGGCCATCATTCAAAACTTCACTTACGGCTTGCCTCGCCAATTCTACCGGGACAAGTGTTTGCTTTTGCATAGGCTGCATGGAATATTCCAGTTTTGTAGTCAAATTCAAATTCTCAACTAAATTCTTTAGTTTTTCGCTATGTTTGCGGATAATTTCCGCTTGCTTTCTGGTGGTTTCCGGCAAAGAAGAAGTTTCTTCAATTTCGCTGGCATACCCTAAAATCATAGAAAGCGGCGTGCGTATATCGTGAGAAATACCCCTGATCCATTCGGGCGCGGGTGTTATCTTTTTTTAGTAAGTAATCACCGGCTTTATTCAAACCGGCATTGATTTCTGCTAACTCCCCGTTTTCTTCCAGATGAACGGGATGCCCGGATGAAAGATGTCGTATGCCATTCAAAATCGGCTCCATAGCTTTTTCAATCCGGTGGGCATTTCGGACAAATAGATACAACATTAACAAAACATTGATACAGACAGCGGCTAAAAATCCAAACGCTATCGGCCGAACATATTGAGTTTTGATGGAAGTGTAGTAATTCGTTACATATCCCTGCGGGAAACCAACAACTAAAAGGCTGCCTTGTCGATTCCAAATATTAACTGGATAACTGTTAAGATACCAACGGCTGAACATAGCAACGTCCGTTGTGGAATAGTGGCGCGGCAATTCTTCCGGCACATTCATTTCCCAAATTATGTTTCCATTTTCATCCAAAATCATGGCCCATGCGCAAGCATTGTTTAACATTTCCTCTGCCTGTATATCGGCATTGAATTGCCCGTTAGTTTCTGTGATATGATTTGAAAAATCTTCAATCGGGAAATTTGAGTTTTTTACATTCCCTAAATAGGCGGCTGCAAAGAAAGAGGCTACTAACAAAATATTGACGAATAGAAAGAGAATGATGATACTGACTATTGAAAATATATAGCGGCGAAAAAATCGCTCTGATTTGTTCACGTTTGCACCCCCTTAATGTTCAGACGATACCCAATTCCTTTAATTGTTACAAGCGCAACTGGTTTTGAAGGATTTTCCTCGATTTTTTCTCTTAGATGCCGGATATGAGTTGCTAATGTACTTTCGTATCCTTGCCAGAAATCACCGCATATTGCTTGACATAATGCGCCTGTGGTAACGATCCTGCCTTGATTTTCATACAGTTTTTCAAAAAGTTGAAACTCTTTGGCTGTCAGCGAAATACTTTCTCCGCTTCTCTGGACGATTGCTTTTTCCAGATCAACCGTAGCAGCGTCAAAGAACACTTTCCGCTCTTTCTCCGGGTAAACGCGTTTCAATATAGCCTGTACTCGAAATAGTAATTCTTTTGGTAAGAATGGTTTTAACAGATAGTCGTCTGCACCATTTTCAAAGCCTACAAATTTATCTTCGGCCTCGCCACGAGCTGTCAGCATTAAGACAGGAATTTTGCTGGTCTTTCGTAGTTCTTTTAATGCAGCAAACCCATCCATACCAGGCATCATAACATCGAGTATCATCATATCTGGTTCTTGCTCCTCACACATTTTTAAGGCTGCCTCGCCAGACGAAGCCGTCAATACCTGTGTAAATCCTGCTCTTGTAAAAATAGATTTTACCATCTCCAACAAATCTGTTTCATCATCAACTACAAGGATTCTTTTATCGTTCATAAGGCACCACCTTTTATTTGTTGCTCTTATTATACCTCAAGATAGGTAAAATGCCTATTCTGACCTTGAAATCTCAAAGTAAACTCAAGGTTGGCTCAATGTTATCTCAAAGTTGATATGTTATGCTGAGTACACAAACAAAAAAGGAGGCATAAGTGATGAACGATTACATTATTGAAACACATGATCTGACAAAAAAGTATGGAAGTCAGACCAGTGTTTCCCATCTGAATATTCATGTGAAAAAGGGCCGTATCTACGGGCTATTGGGACGCAACGGTGCAGGTAAGACCACGACCATGCGGATGTTGCTAGGACTGACGGCTCCCACGTCTGGCGAGGTAACGATATTTGGAAAGCCCTTTCAGGGCAACGAAAAGAATATCCTGCCCCGTATAGGCTGTCTGATTGAGTCGCCGGGCTTTTACCCCAATTTGACAGGAACGGAAAACCTAAAAATCTTTGCTGAACTTCGAGGATTAAGGAGCCCCAAATATATCAAAAATGCATTGGAACTTGTCAATCTACCTTACCGGGACAAGAAGTTGTTTTCCCAATATTCTCTTGGTATGAAGCAGCGGTTGGCGATTGCTCTGGCCGTCATGCACAACCCGGAACTTTTGATTTTGGACGAACCGATTAACGGCCTCGACCCCATCGGCATTGCGGAAGTGCGAGATTTTATCCGAGAATTGTGTGATACCAGCGGTAAAACCATTTTAATTTCCAGTCATATTCTTTCGGAAATCTCTCTGCTTGCAGACGATGTGGGAATTATTGACCACGGCAAGTTGCTAGAAGAAGAAAGTCTGAAAGAATTGGAGGCGAAAAACGCCAAGTTCATCCACTTCTGCGTATCGGATGCACAAAAAGCTGCGAAAATTATTGCTGCAACATTTCACAGCAAAGATTTTCGCCTTACAGATGCCAATAATCTGTATCTCTACGATATGACTCTGCCAGTGGAAAGGATTAACCGTTCTTTTGTCGAATCAGGAATTGAGATTCAAGAAGTCCATCTTTGTGAGGATACTTTAGAGGACTACTTCAAAAAGATAACAGGGGGTGAGGGGATTGCTTAACTTGATTCGGTGCGAGTTTTGGAAACTGAAAAGAAAAATGTTCGTGCAGTTGGTATTGGCGGCATCTTTTCTGTTTCCAATCCCGCTAACTGCCATTATCTATTATCTGAACACGGCGCAGAACAAATACGCTACAAAAGCAGCAGCTTTTGACGCCCTGTGGCAATCCGTAATCGGTTTTGGTATGTTGCTACTTCTTCCCTGCATTTTAGGAATTGTTGCAGCACTCCTCTTTTTTATGGAGCGAGATAACGACACCTTTAAAAACCTACGGACAATTCCGATAACAAGTTCACAGATGGTTATCGCAAAGTGCATTGTTTTATTATTGCTTAGTATTGCGTTTTGTATATCTTCGACTGTGGCCTCTATCCTTTGCGGTTTTGTCTTTTTCGGAGTGACCGATATTTTGTTTAAGGTATTGTTTTCCGCTGTTTACGGATTATTGATTGCGATTAGTGCATTACCGCTGGTATTGCTGATTGTATTTTTCAGCAGATCCTATATTTTTTCCATTATGCTTTGTGTATTTTATAGTGTATTCAACCTGCTCTCAACATTTTCTATGACAGCACTTCCAAAATGGCTTGTACTTACTCTGCCTACACCGAGCATTATGTTGTGGGGAACCCAGCAAATGTCTTCTCGTACTGCTATAAACGACACAGAGGATTTGCAGAACTTCATTCAAATGGGATTGATACCTTCTACTCCTCAACTAATTATAACTTTGGGGGTAATTGGGGCTGTTTCACTTCTTCTGGCGGTCTATCTTTATAAGAAAAGGAGTGAGTGAAATGGTAACAATTATAAAAACCGAGTTTATGAAGCTGAAAAGATATTTTATTGTCTGGATTGGCGTGTCCCTCATGCTTCTTACAGTTCTGCTAACCTTGTTTACTACAATGGCCGATGACGGAATGGTATGGGACTACCAATTTCTTTTTGAACAGGTAGTTAAGCATTTTGTAACAATGATTTTCCCAATGTGTATCACGCTGATTAGTGGGTATATGATTTCCCGTGAATATACAGACGACACATTAAAAAATATTGAAACATTACCCATTTCATTTAGGAAACTTCTGGCGGGTAAATTGATTGTTTCTGCAATTCTGTCGCTTTTCTTAGGAATTGTGTGCTTTGCTTTCACAGTCGTTGCAAATTTTATCATGGGATATGATGGATTTGCTTTGATTCCTGCGCTTACAGGATTGGTGCAAATGGCATTGTTAGGATTCTTCCTTTACTTGACAATGCTACCCATTATTGTTCTGACAAGCAGACATAAAGGGAGTTTCCTTGTAGGGGTTATCGTCGCTTTTGTATATGGGTTTATAGGAATGTTTGCAAATGGGACTTTACAATCTATATATCCTGTCTCCGCTGCGCTTGGTTTAATCAATTATCGAGCTGGCGCAGAAGGAGTTATGTGGAATAAAGGACTGTGTTTTATTAGCATTCTGATTATGTGTGCTATTGGAATTGCTTTGATGTTTGTAAAACAGAAACCAGAAAAGAGAGAAGCTAAAAAAACACAGCACACAGCACCTAAAAAGGGCTGGTAAAAGAAAGAGAGGTAACCTTTATGAGTTCTAAGAAAAAAATAGGAATTGTGATTGTCGTTGCTGTACTAGCAATTACTTTTATGACTGTAGCTTTTCTCACTACGCAAACCAATACAGACTACTATACGCAGATTGATAACCGATGGGTAACAGATATTGCACCGCATGGTGCGATGAACTATAAATACACATTGGTTGCTTATGATGAAAGTGGTAATGCGAAAGACGTTACTTTTGAAACAAGCAAAGTTCTCACAGATGGTGCGTATCTGTGCTTGAAAGTGGCTCCCATCAGAGGGGTTGTAACATGGGCTGAAATGCAGTTTGATGAATTACCTTCTTCTGTTCAAGAAAAATATAAAGAATAACCCCGCAGGACAATAAAGGTGCCTGTAATGAAATATATTTAGATCAGCTGCCACACGACGGCAAAGGAAAAAAAGCCGTCGTACAGCAGCCCTTTTGACACGCCCATACGACTAGCGGCGGCTTTGATTTTCAGAGCCGCCGTTTCTTTCGTTTATCCTAAACCAACGACGACCTAACACCGTGTAAATCCACGGCGGCATATAGGAGGATTGCCGCCGTGTCTATTTTTGCCTTTTTTCACAGTACCCATGACCTACATCAGTTAAAAAAAGCATAGCTCCCCCTCCGGGTTATTCCGGCTATGTATGCGAAATTTGTTGGAACCTTAACTATTATGTCATTTCATGCGTCCGTGTGGCTTCATGCCGCCCGGGCGCTTTTGTGTTCTTATGGGGCTGCTTCGGGTCATGTTGGCCCGAAGTCATTCCCCGGTGCCGCTCCCCGCCGCCTTCGTTTCGGTCACTCGTCAACCAACAACCGAAACGGAGGTCAATATGGCTATTATCAATTTGCGGGACTATTACCCATTCTATACATCAGATTGCTTCATGGAAGTATCGGAAGAAGTTGCAGAAATGTTCAAAGAGTTTGATCGTAAGGAGGCGGCTTATCGGCTGCGTACATACCGCCACAAAGCCTACTATTCCCTTGATCGGGATGACGGGCTGGAGCATGAAGCTGTCTTTGTTGCCTTATCTCCCCATGAACTGTATGAGCGGAAAGTGACCATGCAGGAGCTTCATGCGGCGATTGCCAGTCTGCCGGACAAACAGGCAAAACGGATTTACGCTCATTTCATTCTCGGCATGACCAAACAGGACATTGCCCGGGCAGAGGGTGTCCATGAAAAAGTGGTTCGTGTCGCAATCGAGCGAGGTCTGCGGCGCTTAGAAAAAATTTTGAAAAATTCTTTGTAATGAGTACCGATTTGGACCGGAAAATGAAATGGCTTATGAGAGGCAAAACGCTTCGGGTCACAATGGCCCGAGGTTCAGACAAGCCTCATGCAGATTGAAAATTGAATAAAAAGACACCCGGATACGAAGGGGAACGCGCTGTGTGACAGACCCGCCATGACCTCGGATTTCAGAGAATACAGTCTTTGTAAAACTGAGCGAGCGAACAGGTTCATGCCATAGGTGGGGCAAGGCTGGCTCCACCGGAACAGGCGCAGGCCCCGGATACTTGCGTTTAGTCACAGTCCGAGCGTTGAAGCGGCCTTGCAAGCCGTGAGCCGTCGCAGGCAATGAGAACGCCTTGCCATCAGAATGGGGAGAGTTGAAATACTATGGGGCATGAAGCCTATGCCCGTCCGGTGTGTCTGAAATGAAGTGAAAACCTATGGGGAGCCCCCGGCAATGCTGTCTGATGATAGGCCAACCGATCCGGCGTGGCTCCCCATCTTTTCAAAAAAGGAGCACTTTATGGGAAATGCGTTTGGAATGATCCCCGGCTTGGAACCGGACGAATGGAGCAATGACGCCTGCCGTGGTTATGTCATTATGGCAATGGAGGACTGCGGATTTTCAAAGAAGGATATACGGCGTGTTGTGGGGCAGCTTTATGAAGTATTCGACCTCAACAGCGTGGAGGACGCCAAAGAAAAGTACCTTTCCAGTCCTTACTGACCTCGGGGCACATTGACCCGAAGTGGAGAAAGCTCAAAGGGCGGCACCTGCTGGGTGCCGTCTTTTGACATTTCCCCACGGGACAAGTGGGAAAGGCTGGCATATACACGCACTTTCGCAAAGGAGGTTTTCAATGACGCAAGCTGTCACTTATGAACGAGAAACAAAGTCTGTCGCATTTCAAGGGAAGATTATTGTGCTGGAAAGCCTCACGCCGGTACTTCCCCCGAAGGAGAAAGAACAGCGCAAAAAAGAAATTGAGCGTTGTCTTTACGAGGTGTTCAGCAAATATGGGGACAGATTTCCCTAATCATTCGCAACATTGTTGTCCGGGGCTGCTGATGGTATAATATAGTTGTAAGGTTGGTAGCTCCATTCCAACAAGGAAAGGAGCCCAATATGGAATTTATCAGAGAAGATTGTATTTACGCAAGACAGTCAGTAGACCGCAAGGACAGTATCAGCATTGAAAGTCAGATCGACTTTTGCAAGTATGAATTGAAAGGTGGGAGCTACCGGGTATTCAAGGACAAAGGCTATTCCGGTAAGAATACGGACAGGCCGGAGTTTCAAAAGCTGCTGGGCGAGATCCGCAAGGGAAAGGTTCGGCGGGTCATCGTGTACAAGCTGGACCGTATAAGCCGCTCTATTCTGGACTTTGCAACGATGATGGAGCTGTTTCAAGAGTACGATGTGGAGTTTGTATCCTCCACGGAAAAGTTTGATACTTCGACCCCGATGGGCCGGGCCATGCTGAATATCTGCATTGTATTCGCCCAGCTTGAACGTGAGACAATTCAGAAGCGTGTCACAGACGCCTACTATTCACGGTGCCTGAAAGGCTTTCACATGAGCGGACAGGCACCATACGGTTATCAGTTAGAGCCTACTGTGGTAGAGGGTATCCGCACAAAGAAAATGGTTGCCGACCCCGTAGCCGCCGACCATGTTCGGTGATGTTTGAAATGTACGCTGAACCGGAAACCTCCTTCGGAGATATTACCCGATACTTCGAGGAACAAGGTATCAAGATTTACGAGAAGTCAATGGTTCGGAGTTTTCTTTCCCAGCTTTTAAGAAACCCCGTTTACGCACAGGCCGATTTGGAGTTGTACGAATTTTTTAAGAGCCAGGGCGCAGCGATTGTCAATGACGCTTCCGACTTTGCCGGAACAAACGGCTGCTATCTCTATCAGGGGCGGGATGTGAAGGAGGACAAGGACAGGTGCTTAAAAGACCAGATACTTGTTATTGCTCCCCACGAAGCACTCATTTCCTCTGACACATGGCTGAAATGCCGGAAAAAACTTATGGCAAATACCACCTTCCAGCAGGGACGGAAACCGAAAAATACTTGGCTGGCCGGAAAAATCAAATGCGGTCATTGTGGGTATGCTCTGAAAGCCACCCATGTACCAAACAGCACCGGATATTTCCGCTGTACCAAACGGACGGAAAACAAAGGCTGTCCGGGCTGCGGGAAAATCCGCAAAGAAGAATTTGAGCACTTCATTTTCTCGGCCATGCAGGAAAAGTTCAAAGATTTTCAGATACTCCACGGCAGAGAGGAAAAAGTCAATCCGAAACTGACTGCCTATCAAGTGGAACTGGCACAGGTGGAGGCAGAAATTGAAAAGCTGCTGGACACGCTGACCGGAGCCAATGCGACTTTGCTTGCCTACGCCAACAAAAAAATTGAAGAACTGGACACCAGACGCCAGACCATTTCAAAGGCAATCGCCGAATTGAGCGTTGAAACCATATCTCCCCAGCAGATAAAGAAGTTATCCTATTATCTCGACAACTGGGACAGCATAGATTTTGACGACAAAAGAAAAGCCGCCGATGGTTTGATCTCTACGATCAAGGCCACCAGCGACCGTGTTCAGATAGAGTGGAAAATCTGACATTTCCGCTCTATCGCCCCTCATTTCTATTTTATCTTGTTTGTACCCCTTGTACACCGATGTTTCGCTGACGGGATGTACGAATTTGAAAACCGTATATGTTCTTTCGGACGAGGCGTTTGTTTTCTTCCCTGATGACAACTTCTATGGCGAACGAACCATTTACTGTCCACGGAATCAAGCGACGTGGAGCGTGACGGAGTCTACGCGTGTTGCGATTGATGCACCAGTCTATACGCTGCGCATTCACTACCCGGATGGGCGAGATGATATGGTAAAGACGCGTACAGCTGGCGATACGCTGGTTGAACCGCGGATTTATAGCATGGGAATTAAAAACAGTGACTGTATTCGCTGGTTTAGTGATGCAGAATGGACAAATCAGATTACATTTCCAAGTGTTATGCCAGAGAAAAATTTGGATATTTACTTGGGGTATACCTACAAGCTGTGGGATGATTTTGTCAATTGGGATAAGCTGGATGGTAATTACGATTGGGATGAATACGATCCAGCTACGGGAAATTGGCGGCAGGTACCGAAACTGATTTCTTACAACAACAACCAGCGGTACTTCCACATTCCGGATCAGTTTGAGATAATGTATGCTGATGCAATCCATGAGGGAATCAGATACTTGGAGATTGGCGCATCCATGCGGCAGATTGATCCTGCGGCTTTCCGCTCGGCAGTGGATTTGGAACGCTTTTATGTTGATCCGGCGAATACACATTATTATGCACAGGATGGCGTCCTGTATAGCGCAGATGGAACATTGATAGCTTATCCATACAAAAAGGACAATCAGCAGTTTACAGTGCCAGATGGCGTTACAAGCATTGGAGCGTATGCCTTCGCAATTCCGGCGGGAAAAGAATCGCCGCTGCTTCAAGTGCAATTGCCGTGCAGTGTAACAAGCGTGGCAGAAAATGCATTTGCAGGGCATGAACGGCCGTTTGCAGTGATGACGGAAAATACGTCCTTGAATGCTCAAATCGACGCAGAAGGCGTATTTTGCAATCCGGCGCCGCTTGTGCTGATGTCAGAGGACAACATGGTGAGCTTTTATCTGCTTTCCGCAGGGCTACCGCTTCCTGAACTGCCGAATCCAATGAAGGATGGCGCATACTTCATTGGCTGGAGTTTGAAAGAAAATGACGATGTGGCGGATTTGTCAGCGCTGACACTTCCTGCAGATGGAATGGTACTCTACGCGTGCTGGTCAAAGAAGGTGCAGTATCAGACAGCGCTGCCGGCGATGCTGAAAATCATTGAAAGCGAGGCGTTCCTAAATGCGCCGATGGTAAGTGTGCGATGCCCGGATGGATTGACGACGATTGGAAGCCGCGCGTTTGCTGGATGCGATCAGCTGCGAGACATCTATCTGCCTGACAGCGTTCAATACATAGCCGAAGATGCGTTTGCAAACGTGCCGCAACTGACGATTCATACGCCAGCGGGAAGCATTGCGGAAAAATGGGCGAAAAAGCAAGGCATTACGGTTGTGCCTGAGCGGGAAGAACCTTAATTGCCATTTCCGAACATGCGTACGTCCTTTCTCTTCGGGTATAAACAGCATCGGCACAGCGCCAAGTTTTCATTTGACGCTGTGCCGATGATTTTGTATGATGCTATTTCCGAATTGGTTCATCACGGAATCGACGAAGAAGGAAAGATGCGTTTTTATCCTCTTTTTCCTTATTCTTTTATATTCCTCACGCTGCCCCTTTCCACAAGGTGCACCGGCAAAATAACCTTCTTCTGCGCAATCTCTTCCTTCCGCAGCTGTGCCAAAATCATCTCCGTCGCCAAAGTGCCTTTCTTCTCCGAATCCTGATGAATCGTCGTCAGCCCCGGAATCGCCAGCTGCGAAATATAATGATCATCAAAGCCCACAATCGACTTATCGCGCGGCACACTTACCCCGCACTCATGCAGCCCGGACATGATGCCCGCTGCCAGAATATCCGCCGAGGCGAAAATCCCCGTGATTTCGGGACGTGTGCTGAGTTGATGCCCCAGCTTCTTGCCCTCCTGCACGGAAATTTCCTGCGTAAAGACAAGCGCCGGGTCGTACGGCACGCCGTATTCCGCCAAGGCACGGCGGTAGCCCTGCAGGCGCAGTTCGATAACGCCTGCGGGGGAAATCGGCGGCGACGCGAACGCAATCACGCGGTGGCCGTTCTCCAGCAGGTGCTTCGTGGCGAGGTAGCCGCCTTTTTCATCCTCCAAGCCGACGCAGCAGATGTTCGGGTCGTCCACATAGCTGTCGATGAGGACGACGGGAATGCCCAGCTTTGCTACGGCATCGAAGAACGAATCCTGAAACAGCCCCGTCATAATCAGCCCGGAGAGCCGCCAGCTGTGAATCAGCCCCTCCAGCGCGGCGACGCTTTCGGCGGAGCGCAGCATCAGGTAGTAGCCGGCTTCGCGGGTGCGCTGCTCGACGCTGGCGGCGACGCTGCTCATGAAGGGGTCGCTGACGGTGCTGCCGGTGGTGCGCGGCGTGATGTAAGTGACCATGGCGATGATGGCGGACTGGTCGTTCGCCAGCGAGCGCGCGGACATGCTGGGAACGTAGTGTTCGCGCTCGATAATCTCCCAGATTTTTGCAACCTTCTTTTCGGAAACGCGGCTTTTGCGGTTATGCACCACGTTGGAAACGGTTGTAATGCTTACGCCTGCTTCGGCGGCAATGTCTTTGAGTGTGACCATGCGATGCTCCATTTTATGCAGTGTTTTAGGCGTGGTAATCTGCGCGGATCAAAGAGAACGGACGAAGTCCGCGAAGTCCGTGCGCATCATAAAAAGTATACCAGTCTTTGAAGTTGTTCGCAAGCGGTTTCTGGAAAAAAATCCGTAAAAGAAGGGGGAGACAGCCGAAACTGTCCCCCCTTTTTTTGAACGTTTTGGAATTATTCCAGTTCAGCCAGATAGTCCTTAATCGGCAGGTCGCCGGGCTTACCGGTTTCCGGCGCGGTCAGACCAGCCTGAATGGTTTCGGAGCTGGTAGCGTCGATGGGCGCAACGGCTTCAGAGAAGGTGATTTCGTCCAGGTAGATGACGCACTTGGCGAACGCGCGGATGTGCAGGGCGTTGGTCATGCCCGGGAAGCCGGACGCTTCGAGGTCGATGACGAGATCTTGCCATTCGGTGGTGATGACCGGGTGCGTGCCGTCCGCCAGCACAAGGTCAGAGAAGCGCGCCGCGTAGAACTTGGCGTCTTCCGGATGCCAGTCCATGATGAGCTTGTTCTCTTCGCCGCCTTCCGCGCCCTTGATGCGGATGGTCAGATACTTGCAGTAGGAAACGCCGTCCAGACCCCACATGTCAACGGCTTCGCCCCAGTTCGCCATCCAGTCGGCGGCATGGGCGTAGTAGTCGTCTTCGCTGTCGTAGTCTTCCGGGTCATACGCCTTGGGGCGCATGTCGAGCTTCAGCGCGCCGTCCTCATTCTTTGCGCGCAGGTTCGCCCAGTTGTCCCACCAGAGGTGCACGCCGTTGGGCGCAAGCTCAGGCTTGGCATTCGGGTCACGGTCGTCAAAGTTGTCCCACAGGTAGGTTTCGCCTTCAGCGAACGCAACGGCTGCCATCGCGAACACCATCGTCAGGGAAAGCAGGAAAGCAAGGAACTTCTTCATGGGGATACCTCCTTTATGATGTTGACGGGTGGATAGGTTTAACGCTCAACCTATCGTTGACATGATTATAACATACCATTTGCCACATGTCAAGAGGGGAAAAGAGGCTTTTTCTGAAAATTTTTATCTTCAGGCACATTGCACATTTCCAAATTTCCTGCTATAATCATGGTATAGGTTTAGCGCTTAACCAAATGCGGACAATTTCCACACACTGGAAACGCCGCGGCGAACAAGGAGGACATGAACGATGAAGAGAACCACCCACATCCTGATGCTTGTGCTGATGCTTCTGCTGACCGCGTGGATGATGCCCGCGACTGCCGAAGAGAATCCGACGCTGCTGACCCTCTACGAAGGCCCGAAGACGATGACGACCTCCGCGACGGCGAAAGTTACCGCGAACGGCAACGCCCTGTTCGTCTATGACGTGATGGTCAACCACGAACACATCTGGAACGCCAACACCCAGCCGACGACCACGCCTATGACCTATTTCGACTTCGAGGGCAAAGTGCGCATTGAGGTTGAAATGCCCGGTCTGCCGGACAAAGTGGAGAGCGCCGCCGTCATTCCGCAGTCGTGGGGGATTACGCCCGAAGTCAAGGACGGCAAAGTTTCCTTCATGATTACGGAGCCGGGGCAGTACACCGTTGTCTTCAACGATAACGTCAACAAGGCGCTGCACATCTTCGCCAATCCGCTGGAAACGGACGTCCCTGATCCCGACGACCCGAACGTCTACTATATTCCCTCCGGCGAGTGGGTCATGGACGCCATCGCGCTGGAAGACGGGCAGACGCTCTATATCTCCGGCGGCGCGGTGCTGCATTCCATCATCTCCGTCAATAACGCCAAGAACGTCCGCATCTGCGGGCGCGGCATCATCGACGGCAGCGACTACGATGCGTGGAATCAGCCCGGCTCGTATGCGCGCGTCCCGATTGATCTCAATCACGCAAAGGATGTCACCATCGACGGCATTATCGTCGCCAATTCCAACTGCTGGAATGTCAATTCTTACTCCTCCAAGCATGTGGAAATCAACAACGTCAAGGTCATTTCCGGCCGTCAAAATGGCGACGGCTTCACCTTCCAGTCCTGCACCGACCACACCGTGACGAACAGCTTCGCCCGCACATGGGATGACAGCCTCGTCATCAAGAACTACTCCGGCTCCACCAAGGGCATCACCTTCCGCAACATGCAGGTATGGACGGACCTCGCCCAGTCCATGGAAATCGGCTACGAAACCGACAAGGGCTGGACGCTTGACCCCGAAATCAGTGATGTGCTGTTTGAGAACATCACTGTGCTGTACAACTTCCACAAGCCCGTTATCAGCATCCATAACAGCGACGATGCGTATGTGCACGCCATTGTCTACCGCAATATCGTCGTCGAAAACGCCTTCATGCAGGGTGATAACGGCAATAATAAGGAATTGATTGAGATGACGCTGCAAAATTCGGCGTGGTCGACGGTCAAGGATGAGTTTGGGTCGATTGATGATGTGCTGATTGATGGTCTGACGGTGCTGCGGACGCCGGATGGGAAAGTGCCGGCGTCGAGATTATCGGGGTATGGGGAGGATAATCGGATTACGAATGTGACCTTGCGGAATGTGACGATTCTGGGGGGAGAAGATGACGAATTTGAAGCAGATGAAGCTGCGGTATGATGATTATTGTGAGGGGATAGTGGTGGAGTAAACCGTTTCCCCAATAAACACGCGGAAGAAGTAAGGGAGAGAGCTCAACTCAATCGCGCGGAGGGGTCAAGGGGGGATCCCCCTTGCGGAGTCCAGAGGCAGCGCCTCTGGTAGGGTTTGGGGCAACGCCCCAACAGTTTGTCGTGCAACCAGTAATGGAAAAGCACGCAATTCTGCCACACGAGCGCTGAACAGCGAAGCGCTTTCAGCGCAGCGGTTGTAATTTTGCGCGTCCTCAGACGCGCCCCCAACTTGCTCTTTCGACCACTTGCACATTGTCGCGCCAAATGGGTGCGACCGACCACCCGCATCACTACACCCACCATCATTATAGAAAGGAAATTTCGCTCATGAAAATGCGTTCTATCGTATCCGCCATGCTCGCCCTGTCGCTGGCGTGCCTGCCCCTTCTGACGCAGGCGGAAGAAGAAATTCCCACCATCGTGACCGTTGTCCCCGCGCCCGATCAGACCAAGGCGGAGCGCCCGGCGTGCTTCCCTGACCCTGCTGACCAGTACATCGCCCTCCCCGAAACGGAGAATTTCGCGCTCAATAAGGAAGTCATTTCCGGCGCGCATACCGACGTGTACGTCAGCCGAAACGTCAACGACGGCAAAACCGATACCTACTGGGAAAGCAAAGGATTCCCGGCGGAAATGCTCATCGTGCTGGGCGAGACGCATACCATCTCGACCATCGCGGTCTGCCTGAATCCATCCGCCATCTGGGAGGCGCGCATTCAGGAAATCGCCGTTCTCGTCAGCCAGGACGGCGAGAATTTTACCGAAGTTGCACCCGCCGCGCAGTACCAATTCGACCCTGCGACGGGCAATCGTATCCGCATTGATTTCGATAGTGTGGAAGCCAGTTTTGTCAAGGTTGTGTTCACAATGAATTCCGCCTCCCGCACCGACGGCGCGCAGGCAGCGGAAATTTGCGTTTATTGATAGGAGAAAATCACGATGCAATATCAAGGCATTATCTTCGATTTGGATGGCGTTCTCTGCTCGACCGACGAGTACCACTACCGCGCGTGGAAGGCGCTCGCGGATCGGCTCGGCATCCCCTTTGACCGCGAACGCAACGGCCTTTTGCGCGGGGTCAGCCGCATGGACAGCTTGAACATCATCCTCGAAAAAAGCGACAAGGCGTACTCGCAGGAAGAGAAAAACGCGATGGCGGAGGAGAAAAACACGCGCTATCGGCAGTTGCTGAACCAAATGTCGCCCGCTGATTTGTCCGGCGACGTGAAGCGCACGCTGGATACCCTGCGCGCACGCGGCTTGAAGCTGGCGATTGGCTCGTCGAGCAAGAACACGCCGTTCATTCTGGAGCGAATGGGGCTGGATGGGTTTTTCGACGCGGTGGCGGATGGAAACTGCATCACGCACTCGAAGCCGAATCCGGAGGTGTTTTTGAAGGCTGCGGAGATGCTGGGCTTGAAGCCGGAGCAGTGCGTGGTGGTGGAGGACGCCCATGCAGGGGTGGAAGCCGCGAAAGCGGGCGGGTTTGCCTGCGCCGCCATGGGGGACGCCAAGGAGGATGCGCGCGCAACGTATCATCTGGGGAAATTGTCGGATTTGCTGGAGTATGTAGGGTAAAAAAGCAATTAGGCAGGAGACGACTTCAGCCGACTTCGCTTTCCCCAAGGGGGAAGGTGCCGGCCGCAGTCGGCGGATGAGGTCGTTCCCACGAAGCAAATTGCGCAGAACCGAAATTTCCGCACCCGAAAACCTGCAATCCGTAGCAGGAAAAGCGCAGTGCAGCCGCGAATTTCCCTCCATGAATACCGCATGGAGGGAAGTTTTGAACATGAGGAGGAATACACGGATGAATACGGTGATTGAGCGAACGGGCTTTGACTCGGCACAGGACGCGGATAACGGCAACCGCTTCCTGACGGGCAATGGGTATATGGGCGTTCGCGGGACGATTGGCGAAGCGGGCGTACAGCAGATGACCGCCGTCAACCTCGCGGGCATCCACCATCAAAAGGGGCAGGGCTGGGAAGAGCCGCTGAATGCCCCGAATCCGCTGTATGTCGCCGTGAAAGGCGTGTCGCTGCCGGAAAATGCCGATCGGCTTACATCGCACCGCCTCGCACTCGATATTGCCGATGGTGTGTTCACCCGCGAAAGCACGTTCAAGGCGGATGCGGGCGAAATCACCATCCGGCAGGAACGGTTCTGCGCGATGGAGCGGGTGCATTTGCTCGCACAGCGCGTGACCATCACGGCGACACATGACAGCGTCGTCACCATTGCGTTCGGCGTGGACGAAAACGTCTGGGACATCCACGGCCCGCATTATGAGGCGCTGACGCTGACAGAATCGGACGGCGTCGTCGCCCTGACCGGCGAAACGGATGATCATCAGCGCGTCTGCACGGCGCTTCGGTGCAGCTGCACGGACGGCGAAATCACGCACGGCGGCGTTCGGACGGCGCAAATCGCGCTTCGGGCGGGTCAGCCGTGGCAGCTGGATGAGGTCGCAGCGGTGTACACCACCAGCGACGGCGACGCACCGGAAGCATCCGCCATTGAAGCGGCAGAAAATGCCCCGGCGTATGATGCTTTGCGCGAAGAACAGCGGACGGCGTGGGCGGCGCTCTGGCAGAAAGCGCGGGTGACGATTGAAGGCGACGCGCGCGCGGAGTTCGCGGTCAATTACTCGATGTACCACTTGATGAGCATCGCGCCGCGGCATCGGGCGGCGCTGTCGGTGGCGGCGCGCGGGCTGTCCGGGCAGACGTATAAGGGCGCGATTTTCTGGGATACGGAGATGTTCATGCTGGATTTCTATCTGGCGTGTATGCCGGAAGTGGCGCGGCACTGCCTGGAATACCGAGTGCAGACGCTGCCGGGCGCGCTGGATAAGGCGAAATCCTACGGCTATGCGGGCGCGTTCTATGCGTGGGAGAGCGTCGAGGGCGGCAAGGACGCTTGCACGGACTACAATGTCACCGACGTGTTCACGGGGCGACCGATGCGCACGTTCTTCCGCGATACGCAGGTGCACATCAGTGCCGCTGTCGTGTATGGGCTGCGGAAATATACGCAGTACACGGGGGATGATTCGCTGCTGCAAAGCGGCGGCGCGCGCGTCGTGCTGGAATGCGCAAGGTTCTATATGAGCCTGATTTCCAAGCGCATCCTCAGCGACACCTATGATTTGCTGGATGTGATGGGCCCGGACGAGTACCACGAGCATGTGAAAAACAACGCCTACACCAACGAAATGGCGCGGATGACGCTGAATTACGCGGTGGAGGTCTGCCGGAAGTACCTGCCGGAGACGGACACGGCGGAGCTCATGCACTTTGCGGATGCCGCGAAGCACTTGAAGCATCAAGCGCCTGACCCGAAAACCGGGCTGATTGAGCAGTTCGACGGTTACTTCAAGCTGGAAAACGTACTCGTGCCGGAGGTGCGCAGCCGCCTGATTGACCCGCGCGAATACTGGGGCGGCGCGTATGGCGTGGCGGCGCAGACGCAGGTCATTAAGCAGGCGGACGTGATTGCCCTGCTGTACATGCTGGGGCAATACCCGGCGGACATCATCGCCGCGAATTATGATTACTATGAGCCGCGAACCGAGCATGGCAGCAGTCTGTCCGCGTGCATGTACGCCCTGTGCGCGTGCGCAATCGGGCGTCCGGCGGCAGCGTATCCGCTGTTCCTGAAATCCGCCGAGGCGGATATTGTCGGCGGCGGCAAGCAGTGGGCGGGGCTGGTGTACATTGGCGGCACGCACCCGGCGGCAGCGGGCGGCGCGTATATGGTGCTGCTCTATGGCTTCTTGGGGCTGCGCTTCGAGGACGGCAAGCCGACGCTGCATCCGCGCCTGCCGGCGGGGTGGAAGAAAGTGCAGATGCAAGTGCATTGGCAGGGCAAAGACTGGCTGCTGACGGCGGAAGAAGGGCAGCAGACATGACAATCGCCCACTATCACCTGCCCGGTCTGTTCGAGTTTTATGAACTGTATTGTCGATTTTTGCCGCTCTACCGAAACCATCCGGAATATTTCTATGATTGGTGCGACATCGGCTCGATTTACGGCGCACCGGCGGATTGCCTGTGGGGCGGTGGGCGCGTTGGGTCGGGGGAGGCGAGCGCGCGGGATGTGCTGGCGCTGATGCGTGATTACGGCATTTCGCCGCGCCTGACATTTAGCAACTCCCTCCTGCGCGCGGAGCATCTGCGTGATGCGCGCTGCAATGCGCTCTGCCAGATGCTGAACGACGGCGGGAATGGCGGCGTGATTCTCCATTCGGATTTGCTTCTGCGCTATTTGCAGAAAATGTATTTGGCGTTCATGTCCGGGCGGAAGCAAACGATATGCCCGTCCTTGGTGTAGTATGCCTTCATGCCCTCAAAGCACGCCTGGCAATACTGGAAGACGCAGGCGCATTCATTCAGGGTGATGTTTGCGTCGGTTTCCAGCCCGCCTTCGTCCCACTGACCGTCCTTGTAGCGGCAAACGTAGCGATAATCCGTCTTGATATAGCCGAAGCCGAGATTGCTCCAGTCGATGTTCTGCTTGCTCATTGCTCATACACTCCTTTTGGTGGATTTCGCCTTTATTATAGGACGAAATGCGGCTGATTGCAAGCGAATGACTGTACTGCTGGTGTTTTTACGACGGAACGTGTCATTCGCGGCGGAAAATCATTCGACAGAAGTTGTACAAGTGCGGCTTGACGCTGGTATGGTCATGCTGTGTATTTGTCAGCTGATGCCAAACGAGCTCTTCACCATTGAGCTGAAGAACTTGTCGATAGCCCGAAGGTGCGGACGTAACAACACCGTCAGCGCGGGAAGCGCTGATGAGCAGCAGCTCCGGCTTTGTGTCTCCGAAGGTCAACTCCGATTCCTGAAGCTGCCCCGGATGATCAGCAGAGCCGGGAATCGGTGTCAAACCGGGGGCTGGTGCGACTGCACCTACCCACGCGAACAACTCTGGATGCGTCAGGGCGATGAACAGAGACTCACGCCCGCCCATGGAAAAGCCGGTAATAGCGGTCTGCTCGCGCCCCGTCGCGGCGGCAAAATTCTGCTGGATAAAGGGCATCAAATCTGCCGTCAAGTCGTTGACGAAATTGTCATAGCAAAGCGAATTGCGCAGGTTCATGCCTGTGCAGGAACGAAGCTCCTGGTCACAGAAGATGTAGGGGAGAACGACGATCATTTCTTCTGCCTCGCCGGATGCCCAGAGATTGCCCAGCATGACATTCAGTCCCGTTAGCCAGAATGAAAAACTTGCGGCGCATCTTGGCGCATTCTTATCTGGAAATAGTATTATATTACCATGCCTTTGAGGAAATTACAATGGAAAAGCAGAAAAATGCACGAAAAAGAGACTCGGAGTTTCCTCCGAGCCTCTGGGGATGCGAAATTACTTCTCGTAGTGAGCGGATTCGCCAGCGATGCGGCCGAAGACGACCGTGTCGGTCAGTGCGTTGCCGCCCAGACGGTTCGCGCCGTGGATGCCGCCGGTCACTTCGCCCGCAGCATACAGACCAGGAATCACGTTGCCGTTTTCATCCAGCACCTGCGCATTCACGTTGATGCGCACGCCGCCCATCGTGTGATGCACGGTGGGAATGCGGGCAGCCGCGTAGAAGGGCGCGGTGTCGATGGGGGTCTTGTAGAGGGTACGGCCGAATTCGTCCGGCGTGCCCGCAAGGTCTCCGCCTTCTGCGTGACGGTTGAATTCCGTGACAGCCGCAATCAGCGTGTCCGCCGGAACGTTCATCTTTTCCGCCAGTTCTTCCAGCGTGTCCGCCTTCACCGCGCGGCCGGCTTCCACCAGCTGGTTCGCGGTTTCGCCGAAGTTGTTGCGTTCGTCGCCCGTGGGATAGGTGTCGGAGTCCATGACGACCCACATGTACGCATCGGTCTGCGCGAACAGGGCGTTGGTCATGTCGTCGCGGCGGCCGCCCTCGTTGACGAAGCGGTTGCCTTCCTTGTTGATGAAGATACGGGTTTCCACGTCATGCTCGATGTTGCCGGACAGGGAGCCGGTCACCGGGTCGCCCAGCGGCAGCAGCTGAATGTTGCCCATCTGCACAAAGTCAGCACCCAGCTTCTGCAGCATCTTGATGCCGTCGCCGGTCGCGCCCGCGTGGTTGGTGCTCTTGATGCTGTCGCCCAGATCCGCCCACTGCGTGTTGTACGCGCTGCGCAGTTCGACGTTCGCCGCGAAGCCGCCCGTCGCCACAACGACGCCCTTGGACGCCTTGACGGTCACGGTGTTGCCCGTTTCGCCCGTCGCCACAACGCCGCACGCCTTGCCGTTTTCGTCCACCAGGATTTCGGTTGCGCGGGTGTTCAGCATCACGTCCACGTTGTCGTGGCTGTCGATGTAGTTCATGTAGGCCTTGAAGAAGCCAGTGCCCAGCGGTTCAACCGGCTTGTGGGCGCGCGGCCACAGACCGCCGGTCACGGTGAACAGACCAGCCGTTTCGTCCTGGAACTCCATGCCCAGATCCATCAGCCACTGCACGCCGTCCCACGCATTGCTCACCAGCGTGTGCACCAGCAGGGGGTCGCCCTGATAGTCACCGCCGGAAAGCGTCTGGGTGTAGTGCCATTCGACAGAGTCGTTGTAGGCAATCGCCTGCTCAGAGCGGTCGTTGACTGCATTCAGCGCGCCGCCAGCGAGGATGGTATTGCCGCCGACCTTGCCCATCTTTTCCAGCACCAGCACCTTGGAGCCGAGCTGATTCGCCCGTACAGCCGCCGCCAGACCAGCGCCGCCGCCGCCGATGACCACGATTTCCGTCTCGATGGTGACGTCCTCCGCCTTTTCGACGACAGTCTCCACCTTCGTAGACCACTTCACGGTGTCCAGACCCGCCTTGGTCACAGCGTCCAGCACAGCCGCCATGATGGCATCGGAGGTCTTGGTTGCGCCCGCAACCGCGTCAACGTTCGCGGTCTGCTGCTCGACGATGAGACCCGGAATCTGCGCCACAGCCGGATCAGAAATGCCGGCGGTGTCGCCATTCTTGGTCACTTCGATGGCGGTCACTGCGCCGTTTTCATCCACGGTCACAGCCACTTCGATGGCGCCCTTGCCACCGATTTCGCTGTCGCCCACGCCCGTAAAGACGCCGGCCTCCGCACTCGCAGCGCCGCACAGCGTCAGCAGCATCGTCAGCGCCAGCAGGAGAGAAAGGAACTTCTTCATGGTTCTCCTCCTTATTCGTTTGGTCGAAATGGCAGAAGAAGCATCTGCCGTATATTTTATTATACAATACCCCAACGATGGTTGGCAAGGGGGAATGACGCTTTTTTCACAAGCAAAATAGGCGATTTTTGCAAAAAGAAAGGTTTTCGGCAGGAATTTCGCGGTTTGAGGGCGAATTGTGTTCATGGAAAAAGCAAATCCGGCATCGCGCCGGGTGGAAAAGAGGAACTATCGGATGGATGAAACGCAATGTCTGCGGATGATTAGGGCTTCGCTTGCCCCCTCAACCGGCTGTACGGAACCGGCGGCAATTGCCCTCAACGCGGCGACGGCGCGCAAGGCGGCGCAGGGGACTGTCACGCAGGTGACGGCGCGGCTGGATGCGTACCTGTTCAAAAACGCCATGGGCGTGGGTATTCCGGGCGCGGATGAGCGCGGCGTGGACTTGTGTGTGGCGCTGGGCATCACGGCGGGCGACGCGGACGCGGGCATGAACGCGCTGCACACGGTGACGGCGGAGCAGCTGGCGGCAGCAAAGGCATTGCGCGGCTGCGTGAAAGTCGAAATCGTCGACGGCGTGAGCGGATTATATATTGAAACGATTTTGCGAACGGACTGCGACGCGGTTCGTGTGGTCACGGTGGGTGCGCACGATCATATCGCCCTTGTCGAACACGCGCCGTTTACCGAAGCGCCTGCCGAGCAGGAATCGGTGGAGGAAGGCGGCGCGCACTGCGGGTCGCTGGCGGAATTTATCGCCTTTGCGGACACGGTTGCGCTGGATAAATTGGCGTTCCTCCGCGACGCGCTGACCATGAACCGAACCATCTACGACCGCGCGATGTCGGATGAGCTGGCGCACTGCGTTCTGCCGAAAATCACGCTGGATGATCCGTCGCTCTGCGCGTCGGCGAAGCGGATGGCGGGCGCGGCGTCCTACGCGCGGATGCACGGCGTTCCGCTGCCGGTGATGACCGCGACGGGCAGCGGCAATCAGGGCATCACGCTCTTTTTGACGGTGGATGCGGCGGCGCGCTATTTCAGCATCCCGGAGGAAAAGGAACTGCGTGCGATTGCGCTGGCGGCGCTGGCGAACGTGTACATCAAAAGCTTCATCGGCCCCCTGTCGAGCGTGTGCGCGTGCGGCGTGGCATCAGGCTTGAGCGCGTCGCTGGGGGTCGTGTACCTGCTGGGCGGCGGCGAAGGCGAGATGGTGCAGGCTGCGCGGAATATCCTCGGCTCTGTCAGCGGCATGATTTGCGACGGCGCGAAGGAGGGCTGCGCGAGCAAGGTTGCCCTGAGCGCGGGGCTTGCGGTGGAAGCGGCGTGTCTGGCGCTGGAAGGCGGCGGCATCCACGCGCAGGACGGCATTCTGGATGACAGCTTTGACCGCCTGATTGCGCACCTGGGCGAGCTGGTCTGCGTCGGCATGGGCAGCACGAACAGCACGATTGTGCACATTATGAAGGACGAGAAGGGGTATGCGGCATCGTGCTGACATCCCGAACATGAGAATAAGGGCTTTGGAAGAGCGCATGATGCTTTTCCAAGCCCTTTTCTGGTTCTTTACGGAAAGTTGGGGAAGCAAACAAGGGCTTAGGCGAAGCACCAAAAAGCTGCACGCGGAAGGAGCATGAAAGCGCGACCAACTCAATCGCGAAAAGGGGTCAAGGCAATTGCCCCTTGCAGGGTCAAGGGACAGCGTCCCTTGTGGGGTTTGGGGCAACGCCCCAACAGTTCCACGGGCGACCAGTATGCCAAACGCGCTCAACAAAGGTGCAGGCAGCGAAGCGTCCCTGCCAGTAACTTTGCGCGTCCGCAGACGCGCCCTCAAGCTGCTCTTCCCCAAAGATTCCGTGAAGAACAATAAAAGACGGTGCAGCCCGAAACTGCACCGTCCAGTGAGGGTAAAGTAGGAGAAATTACGCCTTGGCGGCCTTCTTGGCACGCTTCTTCTCTTCGAGGAACGCCCAGACGTAGCCGTTGATCATGTTCGCGCTGTACACGCCGGAGATGATGCCGACGATGATGGGCAGGGCGAACTCGCGGATGGAGGAAACGCCGAAGATGTACAGGCAGACGATCGTCACCAGCGTGGTCAGCGTGGTGTTGATGGTGCGGCCGAGGCACTCCTTGATGGAGCGGTTGACGACGTCCACGCGCGGCGTGGAGGACGGCATCTTGCGGGCGTTCTCGCGGATGCGGTCGAAGATGATGATGGTGTTGTTGATGGAGTAGCCAACAATCGTCAGCATCGCCGCGATGAAGGAAGAATTCATCTGCACGAAGGAGCGCAGGATGACCATGAAGGACAGCATAATCAGCACGTCATGCACCAGACCCAGCACCGCCGCCGCGCCGGAGTTGAAGTCGAAGCGGATGGCGATGTAGATGAGCATGCACAGCGCGGCAATCAGCACAGACAGGAAGGCGTTGCGCAGCAGCGTCGCGCCGGCGACCGGGCCGACGTAGTTCACGTCGCCGTAGATGGCGGCGTTCGGGTACTTCGCCTGCAGCGCTTCGGTGATGGAAGCCTGCACGCCCTGCACGCCGTCTTCGTCAATCGCCTTGATGCGGATATTGATGGAATCCTTGCCTGTGCCCTGCACGGACACGGCGTAGTCCTTCAGACCGATGCCGTTGAGCACACCCTCGATGTCGGACTGCGTGACGGCTTCGCCCATGGTGTACTGCATGGACATGCCGCCGGAGAAGTCAATGCCGACGTTGATGCCCATGCCGAACAGGCTCAGCAGCAGCGCCAGCACCATGATGCCGGCGGAAATCATCAGGCACTGCTTGGAGTAATTCTTGATTGTCATATTACTTGGCCTCCTTTGCAGACTGAACGCCGGAGGTGAAAGCGCTCACGTTCCAGTTCTTGAGCTGGATAAACTGCTTCATCAGGAAGCGAGTGACCAGCAGCGCCGAGAACAGGGACACGATAACGCCCAGCAGCAGCGTCTTGGCGAAGCCCTGCACAGAGCCGGTGCCGAAAATCATCAGCACGATGGCGGCGATAATGGTGGTCACGTTCGCGTCGATGATGGCGCTCAGCGCGTTGTGGAAGCCGGTCTTGAGGGCAACCTTCAGGCTGCGGCCCGCGCGGACTTCCTCATTGAAGCGCTCGAAGATAACGACATTGGCGTCCACCGCCATGCCGATGCCCAGCACGATACCGGCAATGCCCGGCAGGGTCAGCTGAATGCCGGGGAAAACCGCCAGCACCCAGAACAGCACGATTGTGTAAATGCACAGCGCCCAGGAGGCGACCACGCCGTTCAGGCGGTAGCGGACAATCATGATGAGCATGACCAGCGCGATGCCGATGATGGCAGCGAAAACGGAGGTGGACAGCGCATTATCGCCCAGCGTGGCGGACACGGTATCAACCTTCTGCTGCGTCAGCACCAGCGGCAGCGCGCCGGACTGAATCTGCGCGGCGATGGTCTGCGCACGATCCATCGTGAAGTTGCCGGTAATCTGACCGGAGCCGCCGGTGATGGCGGACTGCACGGTGGGCGCCATCAGCTTCTCGCCGTCCAGATAGATGCCCAGCGTCTTGCCGATGTTCTGGCTTGTCATGTCGGCAAAAAGCTTCGTGCCCGCGGAGGTCAGTTGGAAGGAAATCGCCCACTGACCGTCCTGCGTCATGGCGGCCTGCGCCAGACGGACGTCAGAGCCGGTCATGAAGGTGTTGCCGTCAGGATCCTTGAACTCCAAGAGGGCGGGTTCGCCGATCAGGTTCAGGATTTCGCTCGGATCGCTCACATCCGGGATTTCAACGCGGATGCCGCTCGTGCCCAGCACCTGCACGGTGCTTTCGGCATAGCCCTTGTCGGTCAGACGGGACTGAATGGCGGAAACGGTCGCGTCCAGCAGGTCAGAGAAGTTTGCGTCGTTGCCCTCGGGCGCTTCGGCGCTGTACTCCACATACACGCCGCCGCGCAGGTCAAGCCCCAGAGAAATGGCCTGCGGCCAAGCATCAGCGTTGGTCGTCGGCAGCCACGGCAGGAGCTTCCACAGCCCGCCCTGGAACGACATGCCCGTCACGCCGACGATGCCGAAGACCACGGTCAGCACCAGCACGATGGCCAGTGCGACGATGGATTTCGTCTTCGTATTCTTCATGAGAATGCTTCCTTTCATTCTTTTCATGGGGAAGTGGACAGTCAGCGGACACCCTCTATCCGGCGCTGCCCTCCAAATGGAACGCGATGTACACCGTGCGGACGTAGCTTCGCCCGGTGATGAGCCATCCGCAGCCATCCGCGCGGGTCAGCACTGGCATGGGGGGATGCGCTGGCAAGGCAGCAGGGCGGTGCAGCGCCTCCTGTGCGGTGGATGCGGATGCCGCGGCGCTCTCCGGCGCGGGCAAAGCAGCCGTCATCACTGCCGGAATACCGGGCGGGGCAGGGGAGGATTCCGCAGAAGCGGATTCCGGGGCGACGACAAGCTGCCGCATCCCCAGCAGCAGAAGCGCCGTCAGGCACGCAAAAAAGACCGCACGTCCCACATGCTTCACCGCGCTTCCTCCCTTCTGCCGAAAAACGAAATTTGTCCCCTGCACGAATGATTCATTCCGCATGGGCACACATACATTTATTATACCGCTTCTTTCCCGTTTCGTCAATGTAACAAGCGGACTTTTCCGGGCAGAATCCGAAAAAATCCACTTTCGCGGACGAAAAACGCACAATTTGAACATTTTCGGCGTTTTTGTCCGCTTGCACTTGCGCGGCAGATGTGATAGGATAAGAGAAAACCGGGAAAAATGCTTTCCGGTGAATTTCAGAAAGGAATGAACAAAATGCCCTACTATTATTACTGGGACTGGACGTATCTGCTGATTATCCCCGGTCTGATTCTCGGCCTGATCGCGCAGGCGAAGGTGAAAAGCGCCTATGCGCAGTGCAGCCGGATTCCCGCCAAGTGCGGTCTGACGGCGAGTCAGATGGTCGCGGATTTGCTCCGCCGCAACGGCAACACCCGCGTGCGCGTCGGGCATGTGTCCGGCGAACTGACCGACCACTACGACCCGTCGAAGGAAGTTCTCAATCTCTCCGACGGCGTGTACAGCAGCAACAGCATTGCCGCGATGGGCATCGCCGCGCACGAGGCGGGCCACGCCATGCAGAAGCTGGAGAACTACGCGCCGCTGAACCTGCGCTCCGCCATCGTTCCGGCGGTGAACATCTGCTCGTCGCTCTCCACGCCGATGTTCATTCTCGGCTTGATTTTCGCGTGGCAGCCGCTGGTGTACATCGGCATCGGCTTGTTCGCCGCATCGACTGTGTTCGCGCTGGTGACGCTGCCGGTGGAGTTTGACGCAAGCAAGCGCGCGATTCAGATGCTGTCCGAAGGCGGGTACATTTCCGGCGCGGAGGAAGAGCGGAATGTTCGGAAAGTGCTGAGCGCCGCCGCGCTGACGTATGTGGCGGCGGCGGTGACGAGTTTGCTGTCGCTCTTGCGCTTGATTCTCATTGCCAAGCGCAATGACCGCAATTGATTTTGCGAGAATAACTTGTTTTTCTCCTTGCGCAGGGGATTTCGCCTCTGCGGAGGCGACCAAAGGGCTTTCCGATCGCCCTTTGGAAACCTTCGGTTCGCACCCATGTTAGTTGATTTTTATTGGAAGTTTTTAGTTTGTGTGCTGTTTGTCCACTAACTAAAATAACTAACATAACAGACCCGTAACATCCGAAGGGCGGGCGAAGGAGTCCAGAGGGCGACCGCGGACTTCGTCCGTTTCCATGCCCTCTGGAACTATGCTCAAGACCAGTATGGCAGCAAAACCAACTCTGCCAACCGCGAAAAAGGACAATTATGCTAAGATACACCAAGAAAGGCATCGAGAGCAAGGAACGCATCGGGACATTGCCCCTGCGCATGTCAAGCCTCCTCCGCTATCGGGGCGTCAACACCCCGGAGGAAGCAGAGCGCTTCCTGCATCCGCGCCTGACCGATTTGCTTGACCCCTCCACCATGCCCGGCATGGAGAAGGCTGTATCCATCATCCGCCAAGCCGTCCGGGAGCAGTGGGGCATCACCATCTACGGCGACTACGATGTCGACGGCATCTGCGCGACGAGCATCATGCTTGAAACCCTGCGCGACCTCGGCGCACAGCACATCCGCCCGTATATCCCCTCGCGCCACGAAGAGGGCTATGGGCTGAATGCCGACGCGATGGAGCTGCTCGCGAAGGAAAGCCGACTGCTGCTGACCGTGGACTGCGGCATTACCAATCTCGATGAAGTTGCGCTGGCGAAAAAGCGCGGCATGACCGTCATCGTCACTGACCATCACCAATTGGCGGAAAAGCTGCCCGAAGCCGATGCCGTGCTGAACCCGCTGATTGAGCCGTATGCGTTCAAGCGGCTGTGCGGCGCGGGCGTCGCGCTCAAAATCACGCAGGCGCTGCTGGGCATGGACGGCGTCGAAAAGCGGATTGACCTCGCCGCCCTCGCGACCGTCGCGGATATTGTGCCGCTGATGGAGGAAAACCGCGTCATCGTCCGCGAAGGCATGATGCGCATGGGGACAAGCGCGCGTCCGGGATTGAAGAAACTGATGGAGCTGGCGCAGGTCACCCAGCCCGTCAATACCGGGCATCTGGGCTTCCGCCTTGCGCCAAGGCTGAACGCGGGCGGACGGCTCGAAACCGCCGAACAGTGCGTCAAGCTCCTGACGACGAAGGACGAAGCCGAAGCGACTGCCATTGCCACCCACTTGAACGGCCTGAATCAGGAGCGTCAGGCGATGGAAAAGCAGATTGTCGAACAGGCGATTTCCGCGATTCCGGCGCAGGTGAATTTCCGCACGGATTTCGCCATCGTCATCCTTGGTCAGGAGTGGAACAACGGCGTGATTGGGCTGGCGGCAGGGCGCATCTGCGAAAAGTACCATTTCCCGACGATTGTGTTAAGTCAGCACGGCGACCTTGCCGTCGGCTCGTGCCGGTCGATTCCCGGCGTGGATATTCATCAGATGCTGACGGCGTGCAAGGCGCTGTATCAGGCGGAAGGGCACGGGCAGCTGTTCGAGCGCTTCGGCGGACATTCGCAGGCGGCGGGGCTGACCATCCGCGCGGAGCTTGTGCCGGAATTGCGGCGGCTGCTCAACCGCGTCATCCCGCAGGGCGACAACTGCGACTTGACGTGCTACATCCCGCAGAAGGAGTACGAACTCGAAGTGCCGCTGGAAGCGGTGAACATGGCGCTCATCGACGAATTGAATCAGCTTCAGCCGACCGGCTACGGCAACCCGAACCCGGTGCTGATGGCGCGCGGACTGCATGTGCAGGAGGCACGGCGCGTCGGCGTGGGCGGGGCGCACCTGAAGCTGACGCTGCTCGACGGCGCGAACGTGCGCGGCGGCATCGGCTTCCAGCAGGGGGATTTGGCAGACCGCGGCTATGAGCGCGTGGATGTGCTGTTCTCGCCGGAAGTGAACGAATTCCGCGGACAGCGGACGGTGCAGCTGAATGTCGCCGCGATGAAGCAGACGGGCGGCAGTCTGCTCTGGCCGGACGAGAAAATGATTTTCTCCGCGCTCTTGCAGGAATTGACAGCCCTCGCGTCGAATTACAACACTTTGTCATCAGGCGATACGCAGGCGAAAATCCTGCCCCTGCGGACGAATCAGCTGCGCGAGAAGCTGCGGCTCGGACGCGGCGTGCTGATGATTGCCCATCAAAGCGCGTGGGCGAAGGACGTCCTCAGCGGAGGCGAAGCCGACACGGATGTGGGGCAGGTGCGGGACGCGCGCGCGTTCAACACCGTGCTGTTCGCGCCGGATGTGGAAAAGCTGCGGGATGACTGGCGCGATGTGGTGCTGCTGGATGGCGAAACGCTGCCGGGGCTTAAGGCCATTATCCGGCAGAAATGCCCGAACGCGCGCCTGTGGTGCTTGTCGGATGCGCCGGATGACCTGCGGATGCAATTGTCGGCGCTCACCGTCTCCGAGGATACCCTGCGCGGGCTGTATCGGCGGCTGCTGCGCGGCGGCACGATGGCGGCATCCGCCCTGGCGCAGGACTGCGGCATGACGGAAGAGCAGGTGCTGACCGGACTGACCGTCTTTGGGCAGGTGGCGCTGGTTTCCTTCAAGCTCGACCCGTATCAGCTGACGCTGCTGCCGATGCACAAGGTTGCGCTGACGGACAGCCCGCTGCGGAAATACCTGATAACCCATTATGCTGCGGAAACGCAGATGTAACCCGAACGACATTTTTTCGGAGGAGGATGAAATATGACTTATACCGTTTATGAAGCCATGCCGCTGAGCCAGATGCTGGCGCGCGTGCAAAAGTATTATCCCGGCGACGGGTACAAGCTGGTAGAAAAAGCCTATTTATTCGCACAGGAGGCGCACAAGAATCAGTACCGCAAAAGCGGGGAGCCGTATTTCACCCATCCGTGCTTTGTCGCCAGCATTCTGGTGGAATTGTCCCTTGACCCGCCGACGATTGCCGCCGGGCTTCTGCACGACACGGTGGAGGACTGCGAGGGCATCACGCTGGACACCATTCGGCAGGAATTCGGCGAGGAAGTCGCCATGCTGGTGGATGGCGTGACGAAGCTGAACAAACTCGATTTCGCCGACAAGGAAGAAGCACAGGCGGAATCGCTGCGCAAGATGATTCTGGCGATGGGCAAGGACATCCGCGTCGTGCTGATTAAGCTGGCTGACCGCCTGCACAACATGCGGACGCTGAAATTCCAGAAGGAAGAGCGGCGCGTGGCGATTGCGCGCGAGACGCTGGACATCTATGCGCCGATTGCGCACCGGCTGGGCGTGTACGCCATCAAGCAGGAACTGGAGGACTTGTCCCTGCGCTACATCGACCCGGTTGGGTACGAGAACCTGGTGCAGAAGGTCGGGCAGAAGCGCTCGGAGCGGGAAGAAAATATCCGCATGGTCATCGACGAGTTGTCCGCCAAGCTGGATGAGCAGCATATCCACCACACGATTGACGGCCGCCCGAAGCACTTTTACAGCATCTACCGCAAGATGGTGCTGCAAAACAAGCCGTTTGACCAGATTTATGACCTGATTGCCATTCGCGTGCTGGTGGACTCCGTGCCGGACTGCTATGCCGTACTGGGCATTGTCCACACGCTGTGGAACCAGATGCCGGGGCGCTTCAAGGACTACATTTCCGTCCCGAAGGCGAACATGTATCAGTCCCTGCACACAACGGTCGTCGGCGGGCGCAAGATGCCGTTTCCGTTCGAGGTGCAGATTCGTACCTGGGAGATGCACCGCATCGCGGAATACGGCATTGCGGCGCACTGGCGCTACAAAGAGGGCGGCGGCGCGGCGAACGACTTGGATTCCAAGCTCTACTGGGTGCGGCAGATTCTGGACTGGCAGAGCGACACGCGCGACTCCCGCGAATTCCTGGATACCCTGAAAACCGACCTCTTCTCCGAGGAAGTGTTCCTCTTCACCCCCAAGGGCGACGTCATCAGTATGCCCAAGGGCGCGACGCCGCTGGATTTCGCCTACCGCATTCATTCCGCCGTGGGCAATAAGTGCGTCGGCAGCAAAATCAATGGGCGCATCATGCCTTTGGACACGCCGCTGGAAACGGGAGACCGCGTGGAAATCATCACCAGCGCATCGTCGAAAGGCCCGAGCGCGGACTGGGTGCGCATCTGCAAAACCCCGCAGGCGCAGGCGAAAATTCGCGCATTCCTGAAAAAGGAGTACCGCGAGGAAAACATTGAGACGGGCCGCGCGATGGTGGAACGCGAATGCCGCCGCCGCGGGCTGAATCCGCCGGATGTGATTAAGCCGGAATATTATGATTCGATTCTCAAAAAGTATGGTTTTACGGCGCTGAACGACATTTACAGCGCGGTCGGCTATGGCGGCATGGCGTCGGTATACGTTGTGTCGCGCATGGTGGATGAGCAGCGGACGCAGACGGCGCAGGCTGCCCCGAAGGCGGAAGAACTGCTTGCGCTGACAGAAGAAAATCAGCCGCAGCGCAGGGCCTCCGGCAAGGCGAACCACGGCATCATCCTGCCCGGAAACGAGGACATGGATATCCCCGTGCGCTTCGGCAAGTGCTGTTCGCCCGTGCCGGGGGACGACATTGTGGGCTTCATCACCCGCGGGCGCGGCGTGACGATTCACAAGGCGGACTGCGTGAACGTCCTGCGCGGCGAAGCGGAACGCCGGGTGCAGGTGGCGTGGGCGGATGGCGACACGGGCACGGGCTTCTGCGTGTCCATCAAGATTGTCGCTTACGACCACACGAACCTGCTGATTGAGCTGGCGACCATCATCGGCGACGCGAATGTGCCGATTAAGACGGTCAACACCGAGCTGGACGAAAAGAACCGCATCGCGACCTTCCGCTTCGTCCTCGAAGTGAAATCCCGCGAGCAGATGGACAAGCTGGTGAAGCTATTACAGCGGAAGACGGACGTCATCGACGTGTTCAGAGTACAAGGATAACCCAAGGGGCTTTGCCCCTTGACCCCAGCAGGGGCGCTGCCCCTGCACCCTGCAAGGGAGTTCCTCCCTTGACCCTTCCGCGCGATTGAGTTGGTGACGACTGCATACAGTGTCCGCGTGTTTATCCGACCGCATTATCCAAACAGGAAAATCCCCAAGAAACGAGGAAGTACCCCCTATGCGTTGTGTTATTCAGCGAGTTGCCCAAGCCTCCGTCAGCGTCGCCGGCGAGCAAATCGGCGCCATCCAGCAGGGATTCATGGTGCTTATTGGCGTCAGCATCGACGATACCGACCACGACGTCCACTATATGGCGGAAAAAGTGCCGAATCTCCGCATTTTCGAGGATGAAGCGGGTAAAATGAACCGCTCCCTCAAGGATGTTGGCGGCGCGATTCTTGCCGTCAGCCAGTTCACGCTCTATGGCGATGCCCGCGGCGGCCGCCGCCCAAGCTTTATCGCGGCGGCGCGCCCGGAAGAAGCCAATGAACGCTATGAACAGCTTGTTGCGGCATGGCGCGCGCAGGGCATTCACGTCGAAACCGGACGTTTCCGCGCGGATATGCAGGTGTCGCTCGTCAACGACGGCCCTGTGACGATTTTGATGGATTCCACCAAGGCGTTTTAACGCAGGAGGATAGAGCCATGATGCAAATGAAGGAAGTCACCGTCGGCGCGATTGGAACGTGCTGCTATATCCTCTGGGACGACGCGCGCACTGACTGCGTGGTGATTGACCCCGGCGACGAGCCGGAGCGCATCCGCAAAGCGGCGGACGGGCGCACGATTGCCGCGATTCTGCTCACGCACGGGCATTTTGACCATATCGGCGCGGTTCGGGCACTGATGACCCCGGAAACGGAACTGGTGGTTCATGCACAGGATGCGCCGATGCTTTCCAATCCGCAGGAGAACGCCAGCTTCCTGATGGGCGCTCCCGTGACCGCGCCGGAAGCGACGAAACTCGTCCACGAAGGCGATACGGTGACGGCGGCGGGGCTGACTTTCACCGTGCTGCATACGCCGGGTCATACGGCGGGCAGCGTGTGCTATCAAATCGGCGAGAAGCTGTTCACGGGCGACACACTCTTCCGCTTCGGCTGCGGGCGAACCGATTTGCCCACGGGGAGCAGCGAGCAGATGCAAGCGTCGCTGGCACGGGTGGTGCCGATGGCGCGCAATCTGGAAATTTACCCCGGACATGGAGACTAAAATGAGCAACGAAATTCAGCAGGGCCTGCAGGACGACTTGACGACCATCGAGCCGGATTTGATGAACATGACGCGCCTGTTCTCTCTGCCGGACAGCGTGTGGGATGCGCCGGAATACCATTTCGCGGCGGCTATCGAGGGCGGGCAGTACGTCATCCGCTTCTCTGGAAAAACGCAGGCGGCGCAGGGCGTGACAGACATTCCGTCGGATGCGGATGCGCGGATTCAGGCGCTGCACCGCCGCCGGGCGCTTCGCCGCCTCTGCCGTCAGACGCTCTATGACCTGCTGCGCAAGGAAACAGGCATTCATCCGCCGTGGGGGAGCATGACGGGCATTCGTCCGACGCACCTGATGTATGAGGCGCTGAACGAAGGCATGTCGATGGCGGACGCGCAGGAGCATTTGGTGCACCAGTTTGATGTTGTGCCGGAGAAGGCGGCGCTGCTGGCGGAACTTGTGTCCGTGCAGCAGCAGCTTCCGCCGCCGGGCGACGACTGGATGGACGTGTACATCGGCATTCCGTTCTGCACAACGCGCTGCACCTACTGCTCCTTTTCCAGCGGCGAACTGGGCGACGGGCATTTGGTTGCGCCCTACCTGACGGCGCTGTTCCGGGAGATGGATGCCTGTGCGCAGCTCCTGCGCGACGCGGGGAAGAAACTGCGCGCGGTTTACGTCGGGGGCGGCACGCCGACATCGCTGAATGAGGAGCAGCTGCCGCGTCTGCTGGAGAAGATGATGCAGTGCTTCCCCTGCGCAATGGAGTACACGGTGGAAGCGGGTCGTCCCGACACGCTGACGCTGCCGAAGCTCGAAGCCATCCGGCGCGCGGGCGTACAGCGCATCAGCATCAATCCGCAGACGATGAATGACAAGACCTTGCGCGTCATCGGCCGTGCGCACACCGCTCAGCAGGTGGAGGAGGCGTATGCGATGGCGCGGACGGCGAACATCCACCACATCAACATGGACGTGATTGCCGGGCTGCCGGGTGAAAACATCGACGATTTTGCCCGTACAATGGACGCGGCGCTCCGCTTGACGCCGGAAAGCCTGACCGTGCATACCCTCGCCATCAAGCGCTCCAGCCGCCTGCATCTGGAAAACGCGCCCCTGCCGGACGGCGAAACCGCCTCCCGCATGGTGCAGCTGGGGCTTGACACCGCGCACCAATTGGGCATGAAGCCCTACTATCTCTACCGCCAGAAGTACATGGCGGGCAATCAGGAGAACGTCGGCTACGCGCTGCCGGGTCATGCCTGTCAATACAATGTGGATATTATGGAAGAAACGACGCACATCCTCGCCCTCGGCGCGGGCGGCATTTCCAAACGCATTTATCCGGAAGAGGGACACATCGGCCGTGCGCCGAACGTCTCCAACATCGAGCAGTACATTGCCCGCGTGGAGGAAATGATTGGGCGCAAAAGAGCACTTTTCCTGCCGGAAATGCCACTTTGACGGCAAAAAGCACGTTTCGGCGGCGGCAAATTCCCCTTTTGGCTTGCAATTTGGCGCATTTGCTGATACAATAGGCGTGATAGGCGCTTTTGCCCTATCTTCCGCAAAGTCCGCAAGGGTGCGGACAATTGGTTCTGAAAGGAGTGCTATGAACATGGCACAGAATCCTACTTTTGTTATTACGATGGCGGATGGCCGCGAAATGAAGGGCGAACTCTACCCTGAAACTGCGCCGCAGTCCGTCGGCAATTTTATTGCGCTGGCGAACAGCGGCTTCTATGACGGGCTGATTTTTCACCGTGTCATTCCGGGCTTCATGATTCAGGGCGGCGATCCCAAGGGCACGGGCATCGGCGGCCCCGGCTACCACATCAAGGGTGAATTTGCCATGAACGGCGTGAACAACCCGCTCAAGCACACCTACGGCGTTCTGTCGATGGCGCGCAGCATGATGCCTGATTCCGCCGGCAGCCAGTTCTTCATCATGACTTCGGACAGCCCGCACCTCGACGGCCAGTACGCGGCGTTCGGCAAGGTGCTGGAAGGCATGGACGTGGCGGATGCGATTGTCAGCGTCAAGCGCGACATGCGCGATAAGCCCCTTGAACCGCAGGTGATGAAGTCCATCCGCGTGGAAACCTTCGGGCAGACCTATCCTTTCGAGCAGATGTAATACGATTTCCCAATTTGCCTGCGCATCTTGGCGCATTCTCATTTGGGAATCGTATAATGATGCAGGCGCAGACGCGGCGGAGACAGCCGGACTGCGCCTGTATTTCGTAGGAGCGAAAACATGGAGAAGCAGAAAACGACGGTTCGGGTGGCAGGGAAGGACTACGCCCTTGTTTCGACGGATTCGCCGGAGCATCTGAACCGGGTGGCGGCGTATGTTGACCGGCAGATGACGGAGACGATGCGTTCCGGGCGGATTCCGGCGAACACGGCGGCGGTGCTGACGGCGCTGAATCTGGCGGATGACTTGATGCGCGCGCAGGACGAGGTGAACCGCTTGCGGCGGGAGCTGGCGCTTTTTGCGGGAAAAGCGGTAAAAGCTTCTTTTTAATGCGCGATTGCAGGGAATAGGATATTTTGCTCGTTTTATTATGTTGATGCAGGGAATTTCGCCTCTGCGGAGGCGACCAAAGGGCAATGGAAACGGACGAAGTCCGCGATCGCCCTTTGGAAACCTTCGCTTTCGCCTGCCAAGCAGCAATTTTCTTCCGTAACTTGTGGATACGGGGGACAGTGTGGGTATCCTGTGGATAAACACGCGGGCATAGCATGAAGAAGTGACCAACTCAATCGCGAAAAAGGGTCAAGGGAGGAACTCCCTTGCAGGGTGCAGGGACAGAGTCCCTGCTGGGGTCAAGGGGCAACGCCCCTTGCGTCTCCTTACAGAAGGGAGTAAGTCGGATGGAGAATCTTGCACCGGCGGGAAATTGGGATGCGCTCAGGAGTGCGGTGGCGGCGGGCGCGGACGCGGGTGTATCTGGGGTATGCCGCGTATTCGGCGCGGGCGGGCGCGGGCAATTTCGATGAGCAGCAGCTGCGGGACGCCGTGCGGTTCGCCCATCTGCATCATGTGCGTGTCCATGTGACCGTCAATACGCTGATTAAGGACGGCGAGATGGCGGGGGTCGTGGATGTGCTGCGGCTGCTGAGTGAAATCCGCGTGGATGCGGTGCTGGTGCAGGATTTGGGCGTGCTGCGGATGGCGCGGCGCTGCTTCCCGGATTTGCCCATCCACGCCAGCACGCAGATGGCGATTCACAACGCGACTGGCGTCCGCTTCTGCCGCAATCAGGGCATGACCCGCGCGGTGCTTGCCCGCGAATGCAGCGCCGCCGAAATCGCCCTCGCCGCGAAAGAGAGCATCGAAATCGAAGTGTTCGGGCATGGCGCACAGTGCGTCGCCGTCAGCGGGGAGTGCCTGTTTTCCTCCGTCGTTGGCGGACGAAGCGGCAACCGCGGGCGCTGCGCTCAGCCTTGCCGCCTGCTGTATACCTACCGCGGCAAGACCGCGGCGTGGCTTTCTCCGCGCGACGTTTGTATGCGCGACGACCTGCCGGAGCTGAACAAGGCGGGCGTTGCGTCCATCAAGCTGGAGGGGCGGCTCAAACGCCCGGAATACGTCGCGACGATTGCCAACAGCTACCGCAATGCCATCGACGCGATGGACAATGGGCATTTCCGCAAGGCGGACGAAGCCGAAATGACCGGACTGCGGCAGATTTTCTCCCGCGGCGGCTTTATGCGCGGGTACGCCATGGGCGCGGAGGATGCGGGCGTGATTGACCCGGCGCGCGTCAGCCACGGCGGCGTGAAAATCGGCAGGGTGGAGTTCGCAGCGGGCAATATGGCGCGCGTCCGATTGGAACGCAGCCTCGATGATGGCGATGGCTTGCAGATCCGTACCGCGCAGGGGGATGCCGAACTGATTTATGCCGGGCATGACACCGAAGCGGGGCAAATCGCCGTCGTGCGCCTGCGGCCCGACATCCGCACCAAGGCGGGTGACGAGGTCTACCGCCTGACCAGCGAAAAGCAGCTCCAATGGGCGCGAAGCCTTGCCATTCCCGCGATTCCGGCGGATATGGCGCTGATTGCATATCCCGGAAAGCCGCTTGCGCTCACCATGACCGACGGCGAAAGCAGTGTCACCGTCATGGGCGACACGGTTGCCCCCGCGCAGAGCCGCGCCATGAGTGAAGAGGACGCGCGGCGCAGTCTGGGGAAGCTCAGCGACACGCCGTTCTCCCTGCGGGCGCTGACGGTGCAGACCGCGGGCGCGTTTGTGCCTGTGTCGGCGCTGAATCAGCTGCGGCGCGAGGCTTGTCAGCAGCTGGCGGAAGCAAGAATTGCGGCATTCACGCGCAAAGCGGGGTGCGAAGAACCCGCGGATGACCTGATTTATCCCGATTTGCCGGATGCGCCGAGCATGGCGATTGTCCGCACGCGGGAACAGGCGGACGCCATGCGGGGCGCGGCGGATTTGCTGGTCTGGTATCCCGAAGATTTCCGGGCGGATGCGCTGGAAAGCGGCTTGCGGGACATGCCGGACGGCGTGTGGCTGCAATTGCCGACCGTGTGCGAGGAAAAGACGCTCGATTTGCTCTGCGACTTCGTGCAGAGAAACGCGGGGAAGCTCGGCGGCATTGTGCTGGGCAGCGTTGGGCAGCTGGGACGTACATGGAACGTGCCAATGGGCGCGGGCAGCGGGATTCCGGTGATGAATCGCCGCGCGGCGCAGTTTCTGCTGGAGCAGGGGTGCCGATTCGTGACGGCAAGCAGCGAACTGTCCGGCGCGGAATTGCGGACGCTGATGCAGAATCATCCGCCTGTGGTCGTGCCGGCGTATGGGCGGGAGCAGCTGATGCTGCTGCACCACTGCCCGGCGCGGACGTATCTGGGATTGACGAAGGGGCACGCGGCGTGCCGGATGTGCGACCAGCATTCACCGGATGCGCTGGCGGGGCAGACGCTCACCGACCGGCGCGGCACGGTCTATCCGCTGCTGCGGCAAAGGCTGCCGGAGGGATGCTTGGTGCGGCTGATGAACGCGCTGCCGACGAACAACATCCGCCGGGTGCGTCAGGCGGGCTATGCGCCCATGATGGTGCTGACGACGGAAAACGCGCAGGAAGCGGCGGACGTGCGCGCCGTCATGGATGGCGAAATGCGGGAATTGGAAGGGACGAGCAATCACTGGAATCGTCCTGTTGAGTAATACTATTTTCGGATTCACCTGAGCCATCTGCTTGCGCCTTTTTGATTCAGTCGTCCGCTCATTCCACTTAGCGTAGCGCTGCTACGCTGCGTTTCATTCGCGTTAGCCTGAATGAAAAATTCGCGGCGCATCTTGGCTCATTTTCATCCGAAAATAGTATGAACGATTTATGAGGAACACGCAGATGATGAAGGAAAGAACCTTGCGGGTGCTGGAATTTACCAAAATCCGCGACCGTCTGGCAAGCAAGGCCATGACGGACATGGGGCGGGAGCGCTGCGAGGCGCTGGTTCCGTCCAGCAATATAACCGAAATCCAGCGGATGCAGGCGGAGACGGAGGAAGCGACGGTCATCCTGCAATATGTGGGCGCGTCGCCGCTTGTGCCGTTTTCGGACGTGCGCGCAAGCCTGACGCTGGCGGAAAAGGGCGCGACGCTCTCCCCGAAGGCGCTGCTGGAAGTGGCGGCGCTGATGCAATCCGCCCGCGCGGCACGGAAGGCGCTGGATACCGAGCGCGACAACACGCCGATTTTGAAGGAACTGGCGCAGCGCCTCTCGACGCTTCACAACGTCGAGCAGGATATCACCAACGCGATTATCTCCGAGGACGAAATCGCCGACCGCGCGTCGAACGAGCTGATGGACATCCGCCGTCATCTGCGCGGGGCGAACGAGCGCATTAAGGAGAAGCTGAATCAGATGATTCGCTCATCCGCGTTCCAGAAGTACCTGCAAGACCCGATTGTCACCATGCGCAACGACCGCTACTGCCTGCCCGTCAAGGCGGAGTACCGCGGCAGCGTGCCAGGGCTGGTGCATGACCAGTCGTCCACCGGTGCGACGCTGTTCATCGAGCCGATGGCGGCGGTGGAAATGGGCAACGAGCTGAAAACGTGGGCGGCGAAGGAAAAGCAGGAGATTGAGCGGATTCTGGCGGCTTTGTCGGCGGAAATCGCGCCGTATGCCGACCAGCTGCGCGAGACGGTGGAAACGCTGGCGGAACTGGACTACATCTTCGCCAAGGGGATGCTGTCCCGCGAGATGAACGCCGTGTCGCCCAAACTCAACCGGAACGGGTATATCAACATCATCCGCGGGCGTCATCCGCTGATTGACCGGGAGAAGGTTGTGCCGTCAAACCTGTGGATGGGCAAGGACTTCACGTCGCTGATTATCACCGGCCCGAACACGGGCGGCAAGACGGTTACGCTGAAAACGGTTGGTCTGCTGACGCTGATGGCGCAGGCGGGCTTGCAAGTCCCGGCGGATTTGGGGACGGAGCTGGCGGTGTTTGAGCAGGTGTTCGCCGATATTGGCGACGAGCAGTCCATCGAGCAGAGCCTGTCCACCTTCTCCGGGCATATGACGACGATTGTGTCCATCATGCACGAGGTGACGCCGGATGATCTGGTGCTGTTCGACGAACTGGGCGCGGGTACTGACCCGACTGAGGGCGCGGCACTGGCACAGGCGATTCTGCAGCGATTGCTGAACATCCGTGTGCGGACGCTGGCGACGACGCATTACAGCGAACTGAAGGCGTTCGCGCTGTCCACCAAGGGGGTTGAGAACGCTTCCGTCGAGTTCGATGTGGAGACGCTGCGCCCGACCTACCGCCTGTCTATTGGCGTGCCGGGCAAGTCCAACGCCTTTGAAATCAGCCGCCGTCTGGGTCTGCCGGAAAACCTCATTGACGACGCGAAGAAGCTGCTGTCCAGCGATTCCGTGCGCTTTGAGGACGTTATCGCCAATGCGGAATATCACCGGCAGGTGGCGGAACGCGAGCGCGAGATTGCGCGTCAGGCGAGCGCTGAGACGGTCAAGCTGCGCGACGAGGCCGAGAAGCTCCGCAAGCAGATGGAAGACCAGCGCGAGAACACCATCAAGAAAGCCAAGGCGGACGCCCGCCGCATCATGGAGCAGACGCGCCGCGAATCCGAGAGCATCATCGCGGATTTGAAGCGCATGAAGAAGGAGCAGCAGAACCCCGACGCGCAGGTGAACGCGATTCGCCGCCGCATCGAGAACAACGTGGACAATCTGTCCGAGGGCTTGCTGCAAAAGGTGGATACTGGGCTGCCGCCGAAGGAAGTCCGCAAGGGCGACACAGTGGAAATCCTCACCATCGGCAGTCAGGGTACGGTGCTTGCCCCCGCCAACGCCAAGGGTGAGGTGGAGGTGCAGGCGGGCATCCTGAAGCTGAAGGTGAACATCAGCCAGCTGCGTCTGGTGAAGCAGCCGGACAAGCCGAAGCCCCAGCCGACGAGCGTTCATCTGAAAACCGGCGCGATGGAACGCACGGTGCGGATGGAATGCGACGTGCGCGGCATGGCGCTCGATGAGGCGATTATGACGGTTGACCAGTATCTGGATCAGGCGATTCTGGCGGGGATGGGCGAAGTGAGCATCATCCACGGCAAAGGCACGGGCGTTTTGCGCAGCGGCATTCAGCAGCATTTGAAGCATCACATGCATGTGGCGAGCTGCCGCCTGGGCGTCTATGGGGAAGGGGAGAGCGGAGTCACGATTGTGACGCTGAAATAATCGTGCTAAGCGAGGATTTTTTCATCAGGCGCAGGGGTTTCGCCTCTGCAGGCGCGAAACCCCTGCTTAACACGCGGAAATTGCATGAAGAAGTCACCAACTCAATCGCGCGAATGGGAGTCCAGAGGGACGAAGTCCCTTTGGGTAGGTTCAAGGGGCGAAGCCCCTTGCGGAGGTGTTTTATGAAAGAAAAGCCGTATATTCTCGTGGTCGATGATGACCCGAATATTGCGAAATTGGAGCAGCTGTATTTGGAGAAGGCGGGGTATGAGGTGAAGACGGTCGGGCGCGGGGACGACGCGATGACCGAGTTCCGCAAAATGCCGCCGGATTTGATGCTGCTGGACGTGATGATGCCCGGCATGGACGGCTGGCAGGTGCTCAAAGCCGTGCGGAAGTCCTCGAACATCCCGATTATTATGGTCACGGCGCGGGACGAGACGTTCGACAAGGTGCTGGGGCTGGAGCTGGGCGCGGACGACTACATCACCAAGCCGTTTGACAGCAAGGAGATGGCGGCGCGCGTCAAGGCAGTGCTTCGCCGGACGATGGGGCAGACCGAGGAAGAGGAAGAAAAGGCGGATGACACGCTGTCCTTCCCCGGACTGACGGTCAGCTTGAGCCGCTACGAAGTGTTCTACGAGGGCAAGAAGCTGGAGATGCCGCCGAAGGAGCTGGAAGTGCTGTACTTCCTTGCCAGCCACGTCAACCAGCTGTTCACGCGCGGTCAGCTGCTTGACCAAGTGTGGGGCTTTCAGGTGGAAGTCGAGAGCCGGACGGTGGATGTGCACGTCAAGCGCCTGCGGGATAAGCTCGTGGGCTGCGAAAAGTACGGCTGGCGCATCCAGACCATCTGGGGGCGCGGGTACAAGTTTGAGGTTATAAAGTAGGACTATTTTCTGCATTCGTCTGAGCCATCTGCTCGCGCCTTTTTCCTTTTGGCGTTCGCTTATTCCACTTAGCGTAGTGCTGCTACGCTGCGTTTCATTCGCGTTAGCCAAAAGAAAAAAATTCGCTTCGCATCTTGGCTCATTCTCATTTGTAAATAGTAAGAGGCGGGAAACATCATGTTTGGTCGGATTATGGCGGTGGTTGTGGCGGTGATTGTGCTGCTGACAAGCGTGCTGTCGGGGCTGGGGCTGTATACGCTCACCAGCCGCCAGACGGCAATTCGGCAGGAGAACCTGCGGGCGGAGGCGCGCGAGATTGCGTATCTGGCGAGCCTGTATTCCGGTGGCAGCAGCACCTATACGCTCGGCACGTCGCTGTTTTCGGGCAGCGCGCAGAATACCGTGGCGCTTAAGCACCTCCGCTGGAAGGCGGCGCAGGTGTACGACGAGTACGGCGCGTATATCGCGATTGTCGACCGCTCTGGCCAGGTGATGGACAACATGGCCGTCACCTACGAGAAGAATCCCGATTTCGCCAAGACGCTCAACGGCAAGGATATCTACGAAGCGCTGCTGACCATCATCGGCGGCGACGAAATCAGCATCCGCCGTCAGGTTGATGGCGACTGGTACTTCACCGTCGGCGTTCCGTTCGTATCGGGCGGGCTGGTGCGCGGCGCGGTGTTCATCCAGACCCCCGCGCAGGAAATTGAAGTGCGCGCGGGGACGCTGCTGCTGCCGGTGCTGGGGGTTGTACTGGGTTTCTGCATTCTGGCGGGCGGGGCGCTGCTGCTGTATCTGCGGCGGATACTCCATCCAATCAGCGTGCTGTCCGGCGCGGCGAAGGCGATGTCCGAGGGGAATTTCTCCGTCCGCGCGCCAGAAGGCAAGGCGACTTGCCCCGAAATCGCGGAACTGAGCGCGTCGTTCAACACGATGGCGGAGAAGCTGTCGCAATTGGAGGAGAGCCGCCGCGAGTTTGTCGCGAACGTTTCCCACGAGCTGCGAAGCCCGATTACGGCGATTTCCGGCTACGTCGAGGGAATGCGCGACGGCACGATCGGGCAGGAGGACTATCCGCAGTATTTGACGATTGTCTCCGACGAGACAACGCGACTCAAGAACCTCATCGGCGACCTGCTCAAGCTCTCCCGCTTGGAGAAGGCCGACGCGGCGCTGAACAAGACGAATTTCGACATCTGCGAGCTGCTTTCGCGCGTGCTGCTGCACCGCACAGGCGACTTGGAGGCAAAAAAAATGGACGTGGAATGCGACTTCGCCCCCGAACCCTGCATGGTCAACGCGGACGAAAGCCGCATCGAGCAGGTGGCGGTCAATCTGCTGGACAACGCCATTAAGTTCACGCCCGACGGCGGTGTGATTCACATGAGCGTGCGCGTGAATCAGGGCATTTGCACCGTCATCGTGCAGGACAACGGCGTGGGCATTTCGCCGGAAGACCGCCCGCACGTCTTTGAGCGCTTCTACACGGCGGATAAGGCGCACACGTCCGGCAAAGGCACGGGGCTGGGACTGAGCATCTGCCAGCGCATCATGGAAATGCACGGGCAGAAGATTACGCTGATGGACACCGGCGACGAGGCGGGCGCGGCATTTGCGTTCACGCTGGACTGCGCGAAGTAAGCAAAACACGAAACAAATTGCAAGAGCTTGGGAAAACGGATGAAAAAATGCGCACGAAATTCAATAAACCCTTATCATTGTTTGATATAATGCAGGAAAATGCGCATTTTGCTTGCCAAGATGGACGGAATACGCTATAATGGCAGCAAGGAAACACAAGACGGCAGCGCGCGCTGTCAGCAAGGATGGGCAAAAGAATGCGGGAACTTGCACAGATCCGGCAGGAATTGGATGAAATCGACCGGGAGATGGTAAAGCTGTTCGAGCGGCGGATGACGCTCTGCCGGGAAGTGGCGCGGACAAAGCTGGCGCAGGGGAAGCCTGTGCTGGATGCCAGCCGCGAAGCGCAGGTGCTGGAAAGCCGCGCGGCTATGCTGACGGATGCATCACTGGTGGAGGCAGTGCAGGCGCTGTACCGGGAGATGATGGCGCTCAGCCGCCAGGAGCAGGAAAAGCTGCTTCGGGAGGCAAACCATGCTTAATCGACACGTCTACATCATCGGGATGCCGGGCAGCGGCAAAAGCTCTTTGGGCCGCCGTGTTGCCAGCAACCTTGGTCTGCCCTTCATCGACACCGACCAGCGCATTGAGCAGTCTGTCGGCTGCTCCACCAGCGACATTTTCGCCCACTACGGCGAGCAGGCGTTCCGCAACGCGGAGACGAATATGCTCATTGAGCTGTCGCGGGAGCAGGGAAGCATCGTATCCACCGGCGGCGGCTTGGTGCTGCGCGACGTGAACCGCGAAATCATGCGGAACACGGGCGTGATTGTGCTGCTGGATCGTCCGCTGGAGGAAATTATGGGCGACATCAAGCTCAACCGCCGCCCATTGCTGGCACAGAAGGGGCTGGGCGAAGTGGAACGGCTGTACCACGAGCGGATTGAACTCTACCGCAAGGCAGCGGACGCGACGCTGGACAACAGCCACGGTTATCAGGCGGGTATGTATGGGCTGCAGAAGCTCATCACAACCATGTTCAACATTTACGCATGATGCTATTCCCGGCTGAAGATGAGCCAAGATGAGCTGCAAACTTTCAATCTGAAATAGTTATAACGGATGCACGGGCATCCATGATGAAAGGTAAATGCATTGAAAACACTGATCGTGTTTTACTCCCGAACGGGTCGTACTGCGTGTACGGCGCGCAGACTGGCACACGAAATGGAGAATACGTCGCGGCTGGAAATCGTGCCGATGGCGTATCGAGGAACGGCGCGGGAATATCTGCATTACCTATACTGCACCCTGACACGAAAGGAAATGGAAATCGACCTGTATAATGTCGATTTTGCTAAATACGACCGCATCATTCTGATGATTCCTGTTATCTTCGGCATGATGAGCGCGCCGATGCGCTCGTTTATCCTGCAGGAAGAGGGAAATTTGAAGAACGTAGAGTATATCATCATACACAAGGGGCTGAAAGCGCGTCAGCCGGGGCTGGTTCGCTGGCTTGACCGCCATATCGGGCAGAAGCACCTGGCCTGTTCGAGCATTTGGCAGCAGGGAAAGCACGAACTCCACATCACCTATGTGGATGGCGAAAGCGTGCTGAAGCAGCGGAAATAACCCAAAACTTTGGGGGGAAAAAGCAGCGATGATGGACTACCAGTTTGACCTTGTCGGCAAAATCGGCTCGATGGCGCTGATTCGCAAAGAGGACAAGGATATTGACTACAACATCTTTTCCCGGCTGGGCGCGGAACTCAAGCCCGGCATGATTTGGGTCACGTCCGGCGCGACGGAAATCGGGCGGCTGGACTACCTGAAGCGTACCGGGTGCGAACTCTGCGGCAGCGACGACGAGATAAAGGCGGATTATGCCGCGCAGGGGCAGAGCATCCTGATGCAGAACTACCGGCAATTCATCCATCAGGAATACGGCGTGCGGCAGCTGCTGGTGGAACACACGCACTTCAACGACCCGGAGAAGCGCGAGCATATCCGGCGGCTGCTGATTCGCGCGGCGCAGCAGAAAACAATTCCGATTGTCAATTACAACGACCCTGTCAGCGACGAAGAGAACCGCAAGATGGAATTAGCCATCCGCCGCAGCCACGGCGACCAAGTGGTAGAGTGCGTGGATAACGACGAAACGGCGGCGGTGATTGCAAACCTCGTCCACGCGAAAAAGCTGGTGCTGATGACATCCACCGAGGGCATCTACCGCGATCCCGCCGACCCCAAAACGCTGGTGGAGCAGGTGACGGCGAAAAGCATGGAAGAGCTGGAGGAGAAGGTGCGGCAGCTGCAGGAAAGCTGCGTCGGGGCGTCCCGCGCGGGGGCGAACGGCGCGAAAGCCAAGCTGGAATACGCGCTCAAGTCCGCCCGGCAGGGAACGATGGTCATCATCGGTCATGCGCGCCATCGGCTGAGCGATTTGGTGGAGGGGCGCGTGGCGTGCACCCGCATCGGATTGGAGTAAAACACAATGACCTTGCAGGATACGGTTCGATATTTCACCGAGGAAACAAAGATTCTGCCCTGCCTGTCCGTGACGTGCGGAGGGGCGGGGCTTTGTGTTCAGGCGCGCGGCGGCGTTATCAACGAGCAGGGAACGCCGGTTTCGGACAGGACGCTGTTTGATTTGGCGAGCCTGACGAAATTGTTCACGGGGCTGCTGGCCATGCGGCTCTGGGAAGAAGGCAAGCTGGATTTAACCCGCCCGGTGACGGACTACGCGCCGCAGTATCGCTATCTGTCGGACATGCCGGTGGAAAAGGTGCTGGGGTTTGAAATCGGCCTGACAACCCCGGAGCGCATCGACACGCAAAAAACGCCCGAAGCCGCGAAACAGCAGCTCTGGGCGGTGCAGCCGGGGGAAATCCGCGGGCGTGCGTATTCCGACATCCACGCCATGGTCATCCGGGACGTGATTGAAGGCGCGGCGCAAAGCGAGTACGGCGCGGAACTGACCCGCTGCATCCTGCGTCCGCTGGAAATGGCGGAAACGTTTCTGCATGTGCCGGAGGAACGCAGAACGGACTGCATCTCCTGCCGGGGCGAACACCGCATTGAGCAGGGAAAACACATCCTGCGCACCGACGCGCAGCCGGGTATCCCGCATGACCCGAAGGCGGCGAAGCTGTATCCCGAAATCATGGGACACGCCGGGCTGTTCTCCACGCAGGGCGACATGGTGAAGTTTGCGCAGGGCGTTCTCCGCGAACAGGTCATCAGCAAAATGACGATTCGCAAAATGGCGCGCAACCGCACGGGCTTCCGCCGCGCGGACGGGACGTATCAGCAGTATCTCGGCGCGCTGTGCTACGTTAAGCACCCGGTACAGTATTTCAGCGAAATCCCCGCCTACGAGAGTGACGAAGCGATTGGCTTGGCGGGCTTCACCGGTCAGCACATGTCCATCGACATTGGCACGGGCGTGTTCACGCTGTTCCTTGGCAACCGCGTGATGAACCGCCTGACGGTGCTTGTGCCCGAAGCGGGAAAGTCACTGACGGATTACGGCCTGCATGCAGACGGGCGCGGCAGCATCGTCTGGGACGACGGGACGCGGGTGGTTTCCTCCGTCAATTATGTGCATCAGAAGGATGCGCACTTTCATCAGGCGGTGGCGGACACTTTGGGACTTCCGGCGTGGCGCAGAGCGGGCACGGCATGGTCATAAGCCCCGTCAGCGCCTGCGCACCGGGGGCACTCATCGGCGCGGGCATCACGCCGGTGAAGTCGGTCGGGCTGACGGCAGTGTCGGGGAAGAGCGACTCGTCGCCATCGATGGGAAAAAGCGGTGTGGGCTTCGATTGCAGAAAATCGCGTTTTTCGGACAAAACTGTTCACCTCCACGGAGACAGCGTGTGCGGAAAACGCGCTTTTTATGTGGCGAAATCGTGAACAATCCTTGAAATTTCAGGAAAACAGGCGCGGAACGCTTGCATTTTCGCGAGAATATGATATACTGATGATGGTCAAAGATAGTCAGAATTCGAGGCGAAAGATATGCGACTAAGTGACTCTATCGAGACTTTTATCAAGACGCTTCTGGCGGAAGATGAGCCGGAGGTGGAACTGAAGCGAAACGAACTGGCGGAATATTTCGGGTGCGCGCCGAGTCAAATCAATTATGTGCTGGCGACACGCTTTTCCCCCGACCACGGATACCTGATTGAATCCCGGCGCGGCGGCGGCGGCTACATCCGCATCGTCCGCATTGTGCAGAGCGGCGCGCAGCAGCTGATGTACCTCATCAACGAGCGCATCGGCGACGCCATCGGGGAGGAGGAAGCGTCGCGCCTTGTGCAGCAGCTGACGGAGCAGAAGCTCGTCACGGCGCAGGAAGCCGCCCTCATGCGCGCCGCCATGAGCGCACAGGCGCTCGCCATCCCGATTCCCGACAGCATGAAGGACGCACAGCGCGCCCGCATCTTCAAGGCGATGCTGACCAGCATTGCGCGGCAGAATCGGACGATGCCATAGGGGAATCAAACCGGCTGCACAGCGCTATGCTGCATTGCGCAGCCGGACGAGTCCTGAGAACCCAGAAAGGAGCATTCCAACATGCTTTGCGAAGAATGCCATCAGAATGAAGCCGTCTACACCATCTCCGTGATGATGGGAGAAGCCATGACGCAGCGCCATTTGTGCGCCGACTGCATGGCGAAAATGAATATGAACATCGCCAGCGGCAACATGCAGAAGCTGCTCGGCGCGATTTTGAACGCCATTAACCGTGGCGAACAGCCCGAAGAAGGCGAAAAAGTGCCGGACGACCAGCCGGACATCACCTGCCCGCGCTGCCGTATGACGCTGAGCAAGTTCATCAAGACCGGGCGGCTCGGCTGCCCTGACTGCTATCAGGCGTTCGCGGCGCAGCTGCACCCGATGCTGCTGCAAATTCATGGGCGCGTACAGCACGCGGGGCGCAAGCCGCTGCAGTCCGAGACAGACCAGCGCAGCCGCTATGAGCAGGAAGAACTGACGCGGCAGCTGCAATTGGCGGTCAATGCGGAGGATTACGAGCACGCGGCGGAAATCCGCGACCGCCTGCGCGCGCTGCTGGGGAAGGAGGAAGCCTGATGCAATCGGATATTGTGCTGTCCTCCCGCGTTCGGCTGGCGCGAAATTATGCGGATTTGCCCTTTGACCTCGCCAGCGAACCGGAACAAGCGGAAACCTGCATCCTGCGCACGCTTAGCGCACTGCGTCAAGCGGGGCTGGAGGAGCAGTACGACCTGCTCCGCCTGCGCGACATGAGCGATGTCAGCCGTCGCGCGATGGAGGAAAGTCACCTCGTCAGCCGCGACCTGCTGCGCAGCCCGGAAACTGCCGCCGTGCTGGTCAAGCGCGACAGCAGCGTCAGCATCATGATGAATGAGGATGACCATCTGCGCATTCAGGCGGTTCGCGCGGGGGATGATTTGCTCAGCGCGGCACAGGCGTGTTTCTGCGTGGATGACGCGCTTTCGCGGCAGAACGAGTTTGCGTTTGACCAGCAGCTTGGCTACCTGACCGCGTTCCCGACCAATGCCGGCACAGGGATGCGCGCGTCGCTGCTGCTGCACCTGCCGCTGCTGACCCGCAGCAAACAGATGGGCAACGTCGGGCAGATGGTGGCGAAAGTCGGCTTGAACATCCGCGGTGTGTACGGCGAGGGAGCCGAAGCACTGGGCAACATCTACCAAATCAGCAATCAGGTGACGCTCGGCCGCACGGAGCAGGAGCTGATAACGACGGTGGAGGCCGTCGGGCAGCGGCTGACGATGATGGAGCAGAATCTGGAGGAAAAGGCGCTGACGACCGCGAAAATCGAGACGGAGGATGCGGTGCAGCGCGCATTCGGCATCCTGACCCATGCGCGGATTCTGCCGCGCGGCGAGTTCTACCAGATGTACAGCAATCTGCGCCTTGGGGCGACGATGGGGCTTTTGCCGCTGTCGGTGCAGAAGGTGGATGAGGTGCTGGATCAGGCGCAGGATGCGCACTTGTGCATCTATGCGGGCGAAACGCTGTCGGGTCAGGCGCTGGACGCCGCCAGAGCGGATCGGGTAAGGGAATTGCTGGGGGAGTAAGCAACTCCCTTGTGATTCCTCGGCATATGTGAGCTTGCTTGTTGATTTGTTGAAAGCAGCTTGATTTTTATGTTGCAGGGGGATGCGCCTGCGGGCGCACCAAAGGGCTTTCCGATCGCCCTTTGGAAACCTTCGGTGCGCACTCCTGTTTATTGGTTTGTATTGTTGCTTGATATTTTGTTGCCCTAATACTGCTTGAAAGAAGCAAAGGGCACACAAACTAAAAAAGCTGCGATAACAGCCAACTAACTTAGGATGGCGGGCGAAGGGGTCAAGGGGGCGACCGCAAAGCCCCCTTGTCGCCTCCGCAGAGGCGAAATCCCTGCATTAACACGCGAGAATAGCATGAGAGTGTCACCAACCCAATCGCGCGAAAGGGAGTCCAGAGGGTCGAAGACCCTTTGGCAGAGTCCAGAGGCAGAGCCTCTGGCGCCTCCCTTTCGTACTGAAGGAGAGATGAGAATGGCAATATTCGGACAGTTTACGAAGCGCGCACAGCAGGTGCTGATGACGGCACAGGAATGCGCGACAAGGGAGGGGCAGCCGTATGTGGGCACGCTGCACTTCCTGTATGGCTTGCTGGACGTGGGCGAAGCGCCGGAAAGCGTGACGCGCCATATCCAGAAGGAAGACGTGAAGCAGGTGCTTGACCAAATCGACGATGAGGTCAGCTTGCATCCGGGGCATGGGCCGGTGCAGATGACGCCGCGCGCGCGCCGGGTGCTGGACGGCAGCATCATCGAGAGCCGCCGTCTGGGGCAGCTGTACGTCGGCACGGAGCATATGTGGCTGGGGATTCTGGCAAATCCGAACTGCAAGGCGGCGGAGCTGCTGGCGCACCGGGGCGTGGACGCATCGGAAGCACGCGAAGAACTGCTGGCGCGCATCCGCCAGCGCAAGGCGGAAACACCCACACCGCCGTTCGCCGCGATGGGCGATGGCAATGGCGATAACCGCCAGCAAGTGCCGCAGATGCCCCCGCCCCGCCGCAAGGATGACCAGAGCGCCCTTGCGCAGTACGGCCGCGACCTCACCCGCTGTGCCGAGAATGACGAGCTTGACCCCGTCATCGGCCGCGACACCGAAATCACCCGCCTGATTCAGATTCTGATTCGCCGCACGAAGAACAATCCCGTGCTGATTGGCGAACCGGGCGTGGGCAAGAGCGCGGTGGTAGAGGGGCTGGCGCAGCGCATCGTGGCGGGCAATGTGCCGGATATGCTGATGGGCAAGCGCGTTGTGTCGCTGGACATCGGCAGTATGGTCGCGGGCAGCAAATACCGCGGCGAGTTCGAGGAACGGCTCAAGAACGTCCTGTCCGAGATTCAAAAGGCGGGCGACGTACTGCTGTTCATCGACGAAATGCACACCATCGTCGGCGCGGGTTCGGCGGAAGGGTCGCTTGACGCGGCGAATATCCTGAAACCTGCTTTGGCGCGCGGCGAATTGCAGTGCATCGGCGCGACGACGCTCGACGAGTACCGCAAGCACATCGAGAAGGATGCCGCGCTGGAGCGTCGCTTTCAGCCTGTGCATGTCGGTGAACCGACGACCGAGGAGACGCTCGCCATCCTGCATGGTCTGCGCGAACGGTACGAAAAGCACCATCAGCTGCACATCACCGACGAGGCGCTCGAAGCCGCCGTCACCCTCTCCGACCGCTACATTGCCGACCGCTATCTGCCCGACAAGGCGATTGACCTGATGGACGAGGCGTGTTCGCGCGTGCGCATTCAGGCGTACACCGCGCCGCCGGACGTGCGCAAACAGGAGCTGGCGCTGGAGAAAGTGCTGGCGGACAAGAAGGAAGCCATCGCGCATCAGGACTACGAAACTGCCGCCCGCCTGCGCGACGAGGAACGCAGCCTGAAGGCCGAAATCGACCAGAAGCGCGAAGCGTGGAACGAGGGCAAGCCGAAGGTGGAGCTGTCCGTGTCGGAGGACGACGTGGCGGCGATTGTCTCCGGCTGGACAGGCATTCCGGTGACGAAAATGACGCAGAGCGAGAAGGAACGTCTGCTCCACTTGGAGGATGTGCTGCACGCGCGCGTGATTGGGCAGGACGAAGCCATCAGCGCAATTTCCCGCGCGATTCGCCGCGCCCGCGCCGGCCTGAAAGACCCGAAGCGCCCGATTGGCAGTTTCATCTTCTTAGGCCCGACGGGCGTGGGCAAAACGGAACTGTGCCGTGCGCTGGGCGAAGCGATGTTTGGCGACGAGAGCGCCGTCATCCGCGTGGACATGAGCGAGTATATGGAGAAGCACACGACCTCGCGCCTTGTCGGTTCGCCGCCCGGCTACGTCGGCTACGAGGAGGGCGGTCAGCTGACCGAAGCCGTCCGCCGCAAGCCGTATTCCGTCGTCCTGCTGGATGAGGTGGAGAAGGCGCACCCGGATGTGTTCAACATCCTGCTGCAAATTCTGGAGGACGGCCGCCTGACCGACAACACGGGGCGCACGGTGTCCTTCAAGAACACGATTATCGTCATGACCTCCAACGCGGGCGCACACGACATCGGCGAAGGGCGCGCGATGGGCTTCGGCTCGAAGGCACTGGCGGACGCGACGAACTACAACGCCATGAAGGACGCGGTGATGAAAGCGGTGAAGGACGTGTTCCGCCCCGAATTCATCAACCGTGTGGATGAACTGATTGTGTTCCATCCGCTGACGGAAGTGGAAATCCGCGCGATTGCGGGCATGATGCTGGGGCAGGTTGCAAGCCGCCTGAAGGAGCGTGCAATCGCCCTGACGTGGGATGACGAGGTGGTAGAGAAGCTGGCGCGCGAGGGCTACGACGTGAAATTCGGTGCGCGGCCGCTGCGCCGGCTGATTCAGCGCACGGTCGAGGACACGCTGAGCGAGGAGCTGCTGGGCGGCAAAATCGCGCTGGGCGACCGCGTGCGGCTGAAGGTCACGGACGGAAAGATTACGGTGGAGAAGGAAGCATAAGAAAACGGGGTGCCGGGAGGTTGATTCTCCTGACACCCCGCTATTTATATTTGTTGCCTCCATAGGCGCGAGTTCCCTTGCTCCGATAAAAGTCAACTCCGGTAGTGGCGACCCGAAGGTTTCCAAAGGGCGATCGGAAAGCCCTTTGGTCGCCTCCGCAGAGGCGAAATCTCCTGCAAGAATGAAAAATGTCAGCTTTTTTGAATAGCCAGAGTTGATTTTCTATCAAACTGGTCGTTAGCATAGTTCCAGAGGGCTTTCCGATCGCCCTCTGGACTCCTTCGGCGGTCGCCTCCCATGTTACTTGAACTGTACTTGGAAGGTTTCTTAGTTACTGGCAGGGACGCTTCGCTGCCTGCGCCTTTGTTGACTGTTCCCTTTGAGTTGAGCGCCCGAAAAACAGTTGGGGCGTTGCCCCAAACCCCACAAGGGAGCTCCGCCCCTTGACCCCGCAAGGGGCAGACGAAAAGGGACGAAGTCCCCCCCCTTGACCCTTTTTTTGCAGCCATACTTGGTCGCTTTTCCCTTCACCTTGGGTTAAGTGGCTTTTTATTTTCCACCCAGCAATTTATTCAAAGGGCTGCGATACACCGAAATCGCCTTCGCCGGGCACATCTCCTGACAGCAATAGCACCGAATACACTTTTTGTAGTCGTATTTCGCTTTCTTCCCATGCCCGCTGTGCACCGCCTTCTCCGGCACAGGGCATGCCTCCTGACACACCCCGCAGCCAATGCACTTCTTCAAATCCACCTTCGGGCGGTGCTGCAAAAACGGCAGCAGCGGCATCAGCTTCGGCAATAGGCCCTTCTTCATCGTGCCGCGGAACACATCAAACTGCGCATTGCCGTACTTTTCCCGCGCCTGCGATACCGTCAGCACCCCGTCCGGCGTGAGCACATCAATCAGCCCTTCGTCCATCACGCCGATGCCGCCCTTCGCGCCGCGCACGCAGGTGGGGACAGTCGCCGGGTCAAGGTGGATGAGCGCGGCGTACACCGTGTCCAGCGCAACGGGGTCGGCGGAGAAGAGCAGCACATTCATCGCAATCGGCGTGCCGGAGGTTGGGCCGTTGCCTTCCATCGCGATGATGCCGTCCATGATGTGCAGGCGCGGGCGGACGCAGCGGTGCAGGTCGGTCAGCATATCCGCGAAAACCCAGCTGTCGGGGTACGCGGCGTGTCCAGCCGCCTTGTTGACCCCGGTGATGCAGCCGTACAGATTTTTGACTGCGCCCGTGATGCGCTCCAGCGCGTGGGTTTTCATCTTGCAGATGTTGATCATCGCGTCGGCATCCTGCACGCCCCTGCAGAGGTAAAACGACTTTGCCGTGTGCCCGTCGGGGAAGGGAACGACACTGCCGGAGAAGAAATCCGCCATTTCTACGCCGTAGCGCTTGGCGGCCTCCGCAATGCCGGATGCCTGCGCCGCCTTGTCGGGCGAGGTGGTCGGGTTGCCGGGGCTGTCGCCGTAAGACAAATGCGTATAGCCGCTTTCGCGCAGCAGGCGGCAGACGGCGGAGAACACGGCGGGGTGCGTCGTAATCGCCTTCTGCGGCAGGGCGCGGGAGAGCAGATTCGGCTTGAGCAGAATGCGCTCTTCGGGCTGCACAAAGCGGGCAATGCCGCCGAGCAAATCAACGCCCTGCAAAACAGCGGTATCCACCGCGGCTTGATCATAAGTGGCAATCGGAATCAGCGCGACGGGATGCTTCTCCATGCGCAAAATCCTCCTTGATGAAAAGCATTGCCCCCATTATACACCGCGGAAAAAGAAAAATCCACGCTTTTCTGGGTGCAATCCTGATTTTTGCTTGCAATTTTTACAATTGACAGGCTTTCAGGGGTTGAGATTATCCGCCGTTTAGGGTATAATGGGGGTATGCCTGAGCGCAACTAACGGAGCAAAGGAGTAAAGACGCTTTGGATCAGAATAATTATCAGGATAGATCCGTGCAGCAGCCAGCTGCCGAAGAAAAGACCACGCCGCGCCGCCGCCGCGCAGATATGTACCAGCAGCAGGGGAACGCGGCAAATGTGACGAACACGGAAACGGCGAAGCCCGCCGTGGAAGATGTGTCGGGCACGACGCAGAAGATGCCGCCGATTCGCAGCACCTTCCAGCGCAATGCGGAGGCTGGGGAGACGAAACAGGTGAAGCCGGTCGCGCCGGTCGCGCCGGTCGTCGCACCGGTCGCACCGGTCGCACCGGTCGCACCGGCAGCGGAAAAGCCCAACGCGCCGTTTGGGCAGAATCGGAGTGCGAATATCCCGACGCCCGGTGTGCCGCGCCCGGATGCCTCGCGCACGAGCCTGCCGCCGATGCGTCAACCGCAGAATGTCATCCGCCGCCCGGTTAAGCTGGACGGCATGGGCGAGGTGAAATCCGCCGCGGAACGACAGGAGGAAGCCCGCCATCGCACAAACCTGAACATGGAGCACGCAGGCGCGTCCTCGCGTCGGAATCACTTGCAAAACGAGTTCGTGCGCCCGCAGGAGGACGTGGAAGAGGAAGCGCCGCGCGGCAAGAAGAGCGCGCTGGCGGTGGTGATTGCCATCGTGCTGGTGATTGGTCTGCTCGTGGTGGGGCTTCTGCTGATTCCGGACAGCGATGCCGGCTTCCTGGGCAACCTGAAGCGCACGATTACCGCGCCGCTGACCGGCCGCACGCAGACGCAGGCTGTCGCACCGACGGCATCGAGCTTCACCGCGTCGATTACCTCGTCCACCGCGCCGTATCAGATTACCTTCAACCTCGTCACCAGCAACAATGTCACGGACGTGCGCGTGGTGGATGAAAACGGAAATCCCTTTGACACGGTGACGCTGATGAGCCAGTCCAACACCGATAACACCGTCGTCTGGATTTTCACGCTGACGACCGCTGACGCTTACTCCGGCGTGATTGAGGCAGAAATGCTCAGCAATGAGGCGTGGATTCCGACCGGGTTCCGGCAGACGGTTTCGCTGGGCGGAAATAGCCCTGCGTCCATTTCCAACCTGCCGACGAATTTCTCCACAGCCGCAAACAATCCGGCTCAGCCGGATGCTCACGAACTGACCGCCGATTCCACCACGGAACCGACGGTCAGCCCTGCAATGGCGGAGAATACGCAAAATTTGGCGCTGACGATTTCGACCGAAGCGCCGACGCTGATGCCAACCACAGTGCCGACGGAAATCCCGACGGAGATGCCGACGGAAGCCCCGACACAGGCGCCCGTGCTGGTGACGCTCGCGCCGACGGAAGTGCCGACCGTTACCCCGACGATGGCCCCTGCGCCGCAGGAAACGGAAGAAATCATCCTGCCCGAAGAGGAAACGACGGAAACGCCTGAACCTGATCCCACGGAAGTGCCGACCGAAGAGCCGACCCCCGAACCGACCGCTACCCCGCGCCCTGTACTGACTTTCTCCGCGGACGCAAGCGCTGATCCGTCACTGATTGCCGATACCGTGGTCTATCGGGATGACAGCCGCACCGCCGTGAAGGAATACACCCGCGACGAGAAGGAAATCATCGACATGCCCGCAGGCGACGACTACACGACGCGCAAAATCGGTGTGCTGACCTACCGCGGCACGGCATTCCGCCAGAACGCCGCCGTCGGCACAGTGGAAGACGCGACGCAGCTGACGCAGGTGTGGGCGGTCGAAACCGGCAGCCTGAAGGGCAAGAGCCGAACCTACTACGGCTTCTCGTGGGCGAATCAGCCTGTGATTGAGCAGTGGGCGCGCCGCGTGCGCCAGGATATGCCCCTGCTGGACGGCAAGAACGATAAAACCGCGCTGAAGGAAGTTATCGCCGCCAGCTTGGACGGTAAAATCTACTTCCTTGACCTTGAAGACGGCAGCAAGACCCGCGAACCGATTGAACTCGGCTACCCGATGCGCTCCACGCCCAGCCTCAGCACGCTGGCGTATCCGCAGATGTCCGTCGGGCAGTACGCGCGCTTCCTCGCCAACAAGACGGGCAGCATCGGTCAGCACTTCTATGATCTGCTGACGAACAAGGAGAACCTGACCATCGACGGTCTGGACGGCGGCAGCAAGAAAGACCGCGCGTACAACGATGTTGGCGCGTTCGACGGCTCGGCGCTCTATGACCGCAACAGCGATACATACATCACCGCCGGCACGAACGGTATGCTCTACACCGTGCATATGAACACGGTCTACGAAACGCCGACGGATGAATCCGGCAACCTGAAAGTCAGCCCGACCATCACGATGATGAAGAGCCGCACGAAGAAACAGAAGGATGCCTACACGGCGGTGGAAGCACCCATTGCGATGTACGGCAGCTATGTGTTCTATGCGGATGTGGAGGGCGTGCTGCGCTGCGTTGACACGACGACGATGACCACCATCTGGGCAGTCGAAACGGGCGACGCGGTCAAGTCTGCCGTTGCGCTGGATTTTGACGACGACGGACGCCTCTGGCTCTACACGGCGAACACGCTGCTGAACCGCTCCAAGGGCGACGTTACCATCCGCCGCTACGACGCGACGACGGGCGCGGAGGATTGGTCGCTTGCCCTGAACGCGACGAAGAAAAAGGACTACACCGCGGGCGCGATGGCGTCCCCCGTCATCGGGCAATATCAGCTGGGCGACTTGGTGTACTACACGCTGTCCTACATTTCCGCTTCCGGCAGTGAAAAGCTGTTAGGCAGCGGCGCGAAGGCGCAGGAGGGCGTGCTGGTGGCGCTGAACAAGCAGACGGGCAAAGTCGTCTGGGCGAAGTCGCTGGGCGGCTACTGCTACTCGTCGCCCGTTGCAGTCTACAACGAGAACGGCAAGGGATGGATTATTCAGGCGACGAGCGATGGCGTGCTCATGCTGCTGGACGGCTTGACGGGCGAAACCATCAACACCCTGCAGCTCAACGGCACGATTGAAGCGTCCCCCGCCGTCTACCAGAACATGCTCGTCATCGGCACGACCGGCAAGGGAACGAGTTTCCTCTACGGCGTGAAGATTGATTAAGTGAATCCGATGTGCGCTGGAATGACTGCCGTTCCGGTGTGCAGCAAAAAGTGCCTGCAAGGAGGCAGTCGGTTCGGCTGACCTGCTTGCAGGCGCTTTTCTGATGAAAGATTGAAAAAGGAGAGAAAAACTATGATTCTTGATTTGCAGCATATTTCTGAAACGCCGATTCACAACTTCAAGGGCGGCGACGGCATGGTGTATACGCGGATGTATTCGGACGATTTGAACCGCATCATGCTGGCGCGGATTACGCCCGGTTCGTCGATTGGGATGCATACACATGAGACGAACAGCGAGATTGTGTATGTGCTGTCGGGGACGGCACGGATTATGATGGATGATGGGGAAGAGATTGTCCATGCCGGACAGACGCACTATTGCCCGAAGGGACATCGGCATGCGACCTACTGTGAGGGGAATGAGGATTTGGTGGTTTACGCCGTCGTCCCGGAGCATGGAACGGGCAAATAAAAAAGCCGCTTCACCCAAGGGGTAGGAAAAGCGACCAAGCCGGGCGACAAAAAAGGGGTCAAGGGGCAATTGCCCCTTGCAGGGTGCAGGGACAGCGTCCCTGCTGGGGTTTGGGGCAACGCCCCAACTGTTTTTCGGGCGCTCAACTCAAAGGGAACAGTCAACAAAGGTGCAGGCAGCGAAGCGTCCCTGCCAGTAACTTTGCGCGTCCTCAGACGCGCCCCCAAGCTGCACATGCGACCACTTGCATATTGTCGCGCCAAATGGGCGCGACCGAATTGCTGGGTTTGCAACCATAGTTGCTCTTTTCGGCAAGCAGGGGATTTCGCCTCTGCGGAGGAGACGAGGGGGCAATGAAAACAGACGAATGTCTGCGGTCGCCCCCTTGACCCCTTCGGCGCCGCGACTTTTGGGGTTGTCTGCAGCTTGAATTTGTTGTTGCAGGGGGAATCGCGCCTGCGGGTGCAATAACGCGGGGAGTCACCCCGCTTTCCCCGCCTTGTGCGCCTTGAGCTTCTTCGCCGCGTCAAGCGCGTAATCCACCAGCGCCACCAAAGCCAGCGCAACCGCAATCCAGAGGATGATTCTGTCCAGCGGCAGCGACGCCGCGACAAATTCCTTGTGCCAGAAGGAGAGAATCAGCGCCGCGATAAAGGAAAACTGCGCCGCTTTGCCCAAGATGTTCGAGTAGACGACAATGCCGTTTTGCAGCATATAGATGCCGCCGATAATCATCACAACTTCCTTCGTCATCACGATGAGAATCGCAGGCCACGGGAACACACCGGACAGCCCTTGCCCAAGCAGCGCGGTGCAGACCATCAGCTTGTCCGCCAAGGGATCCATCAGCTTGCCGAAAGCGGTAATCTGATTGTTTTTGCGTGCAAGATACCCGTCCAGATAATCGGTGATGCTGGCAATGATAAACACGGCGAGCGCCCACTTCTCATATCCGGCGAGAAATAACCCTGCGAAAACCGGAATCAGCACGAGACGGAGCATCGTCAGGATGTTGGGGAGATTCCAAATGTCTTTGAGATACTTGCTGCTGAAACTACCCACGAAATAAGTCCTTTCTAATAAACTTGCCGGCAGGAATACCGGGTTACCTAAAAACTCGCGCCTCTAAGCATACCACAAAATGCGCCGAAAGAAAAGCCCAAAGCGCGAATTTTGATGCCGAATCAACGATTTTCGCGGAAGTTTCGGCAGGAAAAACACGCAGCGCGTCGAATGAATGCAGAGAAAGTACAGAATAACGGAGGAAATGAGATATGCTGACTCGAAACGATGGCAGGGCGCCGGAAATGGGGCGCCCTGTGACGATTGAAACCGACTTTGTGCGCACGGCGGATGGCTCGTGCCTGATTTGCACGGGCAATACAAAGGTTATCTGCACCGCATCGGTGGAGGAGAATGTGCCGCCGTTCCTGCGCGGAAAGGGGCAGGGCTGGGTGACGGCGGAATACGCCATGCTGCCCGCCTCGACAGGACATCGCAAGCAGCGCGACGGCGTGAAGCGGGACGGACGCGGCGTGGAGATTTCCCGGCTGATTGGACGCAGCCTGCGTCAGGCGGTTGATTTGACGGCGCTGGGCGAACGTACCATCACGCTGGACTGCGACGTGCTGCAGGCTGACGGCGGAACGCGCACCGCGGCGATTACCGGCGCAATGGTGGCGCTCGTGTGCGCGGTCAGCAAGCTGCTGGACGAGGGCAAGCTCCTGCGCTCGCCAATTACGCATCAAATCGCGGCAATTTCCGTCGGCGTGGTGGATGATACGCCCTGCGTCGACTTGTGCTATGAAGAGGACAGCCGCGCGCAGGTGGATATGAACATCGTCATGAACGAAAAGGGCGAGTTCGTTGAGCTGCAGGGCACGGGCGAGGGTCGCTCCTTCACGCAGGCGGAACTGAATACCCTGCTGGATATGGGCGCGAAGGGTATCCGCACGCTGATGGAGAAGCAGAAGGATTCGCTGGCGGAATCCAAGCGCCATTTGAGCGCCAAGCCGACGCTTGTGGTCGCGTCCTCCAATCAGCATAAGATTCGCGAATTGCAGCACATTTTCGGGGATTACTACACCGTTGTGTCGATGGTGGCGGCAGGTTTCAATGCGCCGATTGAGGAAACGGCGACGACGTTCGCGGGCAATGCGGCCATTAAGGCGGAGACGGTCAGCGCGGCGACGGGGCTGCCGACGCTTGCGGATGACAGCGGTTTGTCCGTCGAGGTGCTGGACGGCGACCCCGGCGTGTACAGCGCGCGCTACGCCATGATGGCGGGCGAGGGCAGCGGCGATGCGGCGAACAATGCGCTGCTGCTGCGGCGCATGAAGGGCAAGACTGACCGCTCCTGCGCGTTCATCTGCGCGCTGGCGCTCAAGATTCCGGGCAGGGAGACGCTGATTGCGGAAGGCTCCTGCCCCGGCGTACTGCTGGAGGAAGAGCGTGGCACGGGCGGCTTCGGCTATGATCCGCTGTTCCTCTATGAGCCGCTGAACAAGACCTTCGCTGAAGTGACCGAGGAAGAGAAGAACCAAATCAGCCATCGCGCACGGGCGTGCGAGAAGATGCTGGAGATTATGAAGGGGCTGCACGAATGATGCGCGCACTGGTGTTGTCCGACATTCACGGCGAGGAAAGCCAACTGCGGTGGATGCTGGAAGAAACATGGAAGATGACGGGGAAAATCGACGGATACTTCTTTCTGGGCGATGGTGTGGATGATTTCGCACAAGCGGAAAACTTCATCCGCCGCCGCGATCCGGATGCGCTGATGCTGGATGTGCGCGGCAACAACGACTTCTGCTGCCCGAATGCCCCGTACTACCGGGTGACGGACTTCGGCGGGGTGCGGCTGTACCTGACGCATGGGCATTTGGAGCGCGTCAAGCTGACCCGTTCGTTCCTCTATGAGCGGGCGCGGGAGGAAAAGTGCGATATTGCCTTCTACGGCCATACGCATGAGCCGGATATGGTCACGGGCGTGCCGATGCTGGTCAATCCGGGCGCGGTCTGCCGGGAGCAGATGGCGATGCTGGAGGTAGAGGACGGCCGCCCAAGGGTGAAAATGCTGGTATTTTGAGGAAAAACTGACGCAATGAGGTGACCAGATGGCGGAAAAGGCATTCGCCAGATGGTGGCCGAATAAGTCAGAGATTCCGTGAAGGAGGACAAGATATGCGCGGACTGGTGCGCGTGGGGGCGGCGGTTCCGTCGCTGGCGCTGGGGAACGTGAAGGAGAACATGAAGCGCCATCTGGCGATGATGCGGGAAGCGAAGGAAAAACACGTCAGCATCGTGACTTTCCCGGAGCTGAGCCTGACGGGGTATACCTGCGGCGATTTGTTTTTTCAGCGGCGGCTGCTGGACGGTGTGACGGACGCGCTGCTCGCACTAAAGGACGAAATGCCGGAGGGAATCCTTGCGGTCGTCGGTGCGCCGCTGGAAATTGAGGGCGCACTGTATAACTGCGCGGTGGTGCTGCACAAAGGCGAAATCATCAGTGCGGTGCCGAAAACGTTCCTGCCCAATAACGGCGAATTCTATGAGAAGCGCTGGTTTCAGTCGGGTGATGCGCGCAGGGATGCATCGGTCGCCATTCAGAAGCTGAAAACGGATGTCTGCCGTCAGGCAATATTTGAAACGGAGGACGGTGTGCGCTTCGGCATCGAGCTGTGCGAGGATTTGTGGGCGCCGCTGCCGCCGAGCACGATGCTGTCCGTTGAAGGCGCGGAAATCATCCTGAACCTGTCCGCAAGCAACGAGCTGCTGAGCAAGCGCGAGTACCGCCAGCAGCTCATCAGCCAGCAGAGCGCGCGCTGCCAGTGCGGGTATGTGTACGTTTCGGCGGGCATGGGCGAATCGTCCTCCGACCTTGTGTTTTCCGGGCACAGCGTGATTGCTTCCTGCGGCACGGTCATCCGGGAAAGCGAGGGGTATCTCGCGGACAATTACCTGATGACGGCGGATATTGACATTGACCGCATCCGCGCCGACCGCATGAAGCAGAGCAGCTTCGCGGACTGCGCGGCACAGGTGCGCGCCATGTGGAAGCAGGCGCCGAATATCCTGCGAACGATGGAAAACGCGCTGCTGCCGGACGACGTGACGCCGGATTACCGCGTCAGCAAGCACCCGTTCATCCCGTCGGACAAGGCGTCCCGGCAATTGCGGTGCGCGCAGATTCTGGCGATGCAGGCGACGGCGCTGGCGCGTCGCTTGTCCGTCACGGGCGGGAAGGTCGTCGTTGGCATCTCCGGCGGATTGGACTCGACGCTTGCTCTGCTGGCGGCGTGCAAGGCGGTGGACATGCTCCATCTGCCGCGCACGAACATCCTCGGCATCACCATGCCGTGCTTCGGCACAACCGACCGCACCTACCACAACGCGCTGGATTTGATGACGAGCCTTGGGGTCAGCCAGCGGGAAATCCCAATTCACAACGCGGTTCGCCAGCATTTTGCCGACATCGGGCACGACGAGAGCGACCACTCCGTCACCTACGAGAATTGTCAGGCGCGCGAGCGGACGCAGGTGCTGATGGACGTGGCGAACAAAATCGGCGCGATTGTCCTTGGCACAGGCGATTTGAGCGAAATCGCGCTGGGATGGTGCACTTACAACGCCGACCACATGAGCATGTACGGCGTGAACAGCGGCGTGCCCAAAACGCTGGTGCGCTGGGTGATTCAGACGGCGGCGGAGAACGAAGCCTTCTCATCCAGCCGCGAATGCCTGCAAAGCATCCTTGATACACCGATCAGCCCCGAACTGCTGCCGCCGGATGAAAAGGGAAATATCCTCCAGCAGACGGAGGATGTCGTCGGGCCGTACGCGCTGCACGACTTCTTCCTCTACTATGCGATTCGCTTCGGATATCCGCCGAAAAAGGTGTTCGACCTGTGCTGCATTGCGTTTCAGGACGATTTCAGCTGCGAAACCATCCTCAAATGGCTGAAAAACTTCTATCGCCGCTTCTGGACGCAGCAGTTCAAGCGGAACTGTATGCCTGACGGCGTGAAAATCGGCTCCATTGCCCTGTCTCCGCGCGGCGACTGGCGGATGCCGTCGGATGCGCAGTACAAGGCGTGGATGGACGAATGCGATTGCATAAAGGCATAAAATGATAACGATAGGGCTTGCGTGAAACCACCAAATCTGGTATAATAGCAGCGAAACATCACGATGCGCCACAAGGGAGGCGAACGGCATGAGGTGTCAATACTGCAACTGCGCGGAGAGCAAGGTCATCGACTCGCGCCCGACCGAAGAAGGCAACAGCATTCGTCGGCGGCGGGAATGCATGGGCTGCGGGCGTCGATTCACGACGTATGAGAAAATCGAGATGCTGCCGCTGATGGTTGTCAAGCGCGACGGCCGGCGGGAAACCTTTGATGCGCAGAAGATTAAGGCAGGCATTCTTCATGCCTGCGAGAAACTTCCGGTGTCCATGCAGCAGATTGACGCGATGACGACGAGCATCGAGCAGCGCGCCTATGCCAGCATGGAAGGGGAGATTTCCTCCCAGCGCATCGGTGACATGGTGATGGAGGAGCTGAAAGCAACAAACGACGTGGCATATGTGCGCTTTGCGGCGGTGTATCGCCTGTTCACGGATATTGGAACGTTCATGCAGGAACTGCAGAAGCTGCTGGATGAGGGGAAAAAGTAAAGCTGATACCATGGGTGCTACCAATGTGGATTAACCCCAAAGGTTGCGGCGCCGAAGGTTTCCAAAGGGCGATCGGAAAGCCCTTTGGTCGCGCCCGCAGGCGCGAAAATCCCCTGCAAGAAGCTGTAACTTATTGTAAGGAAAAATGCGCTGGACGCGGAAAAAAATCGCGTTCCAGCGCATTTTTATTGCACGAAAAAGGAGAAGCCGCTTATGCAGCTTCCCCTGATGTTACTTACTTCAGCATGGATTCTTCCCAGGAATCGAACGGCTTGATGCCCAGCAGACCCGCCACCGTCGGGGCGACGTTCGCCAGACCGAAGCCGTGGCCATCCTTCAGTTCGTGACGCTCGTCCTTGTCGTACACGATGAAGGGGACGGGGTTCAGGCTGTGCGCCGTGCGGACGCTGATCTTGCCCTTCTTGTTCTTCTCCAGCATCTGGTCGGCGTTGCCGTGGTCAGCCGTCACGCAGAGAATCGCGCCGTACTCGTCGCACGCCTTCTTCACGCGCGCAAGGCACAGGTCAACGGATTCCACCGCAATTTCGGTTGCCAGCAGGTTGCCGGTGTGGCCAACCATATCGCCGTTGGGGTAGTTGCAGCGGATGAAGCCGTACTTGCCGCTCTTGATGGCGTCCACCACCAGGTCGGTGATTTCGGTCGCCTTCATCCACGGGCATTCGTCGAAGGAACGCACGTCGGAGGGCACTTCCACCCACGTTTCCAGCTCCTCGGAGAACTTTTCGGAGCGGTTGCCGTTCCAGAAGTACGTCACATGGCCAAACTTCTGCGTTTCGGAGCAGGCAAACTCGTTGACGCCGTTGGCGACAAGCAGCTCAGTCAGCGTGTTGCGGATTTCCGGCGGGTTGACGAGGAAGGACTTCGGGATGCACAGGTCGCCGTCATACTGGAGCATACCGGCGTACTTCACCTTGGGCATTTCGCCGCGGTCGAACTTGTCGAACGAGCTGTCGCCGTCGAACGCCATCGAAATTTCCTGTGCGCGGTCGCCGCGGAAGTTAAAGAGGATAACGCTGTCGCCGTCCTCCATCTTGCCAACGGGCTTGCCATTCTCCGCAATCACGAATGCCGGCAGGTCTTGGTCAATCACGCCGGTTTCCGCGCGATAGGTCTCAATGGCTTCCTTCGCGGTCGCAAACTGACGGCCGATGCCATGCACATGCGTGTCCCAGCCCGCCTTGACCATCGGCCAGTTCGCCTGATAGCGGTCCATGGTGATGGTCATGCGGCCGCCGCCGGAAGCGATTTTGCCGTCGAAATCTGCGTCATTCAGGGAGGCGAGAACGTCTTCCAGCTCCTGCACATACTCCAGCGCGGAGGTGGCGGGCACGTCGCGGCCGTCCAGCAGAATGTGGCAGCGGACGCGCTTTACGCCCTCCTTCTTGGCTTCCTTCAGCATCGCAATCAGGTGCGAAATGTTGGAGTGCACGTTGCCGTCGGAGAGCAGACCGATGAAGTGCAGGGTTGCGCCATTGTCCTTCAGGTCGCTGACGAGGTTCTTCCACGCATCCGAGGTGTAAATCTTACCGGATTCGATGGATTCGTTGACAAGCTTGGCACCCTGCGAGTAAATCTGACCGCAGCCGAGCGCGTTGTGGCCGACTTCGGAGTTGCCCATATCATCATCGGAGGGCAGACCGACTGCCGTGCCGTGCGCCTTGATGATCTGCCACGGGCAGGTTTCCTTGAGTTCGTTGAGGGTCGGGGTCGTGGCCTTTTTGACCATGTTGCCCAGTTCTTCAGGGGTTTCGCCTACGCCGTCCATGACGACGAGAACAACCGGCTTTTTCATTGTTCAAAAATCCTCCTTAAAAAATACAGTACCGGGGAGAATCTGGTAGGCTGGGACGGGTGTCCGAGCCCACCCCATAGAATAGTCTATTTTTTCACGGATGTCAAGGGGCAGGGGCGGTTAAAAGGAATAAACACGCGGGAAAAGCGATAAACACGAGGGCATAGTATGACGAAGCGACCAACTGAATCACGCGGAGGGGTCAAGGGGCGGAGCTCCCTTGTGGGATTTGGGGCAACGCCCCAACTGTTTTTCGGACGCTCAATTCCAAAGAAGCCGCCAACAAAGGCGCAGGCAGCGAAGCGTCCCTGACAGTAACTTTGCGCTCCCGCAGGAGCGCCCCCAAGCTGCTCTTTCCACCTTGCTGCACATTGTCGCGCCAAATGGGCGCGACCGCCCATCCCACGCAGCACAAAAAAGCAGCAGAACGCGCCGCCCTGCTGCCTTCATCTGCCTGATTCACTTCGCCCAGTGCTTCAGCTTCGGTAGCATGTCCGCCAAATACGCGCGCACCTGCTCCGGCGGCCACGCATCATTTGACATGTGCGGCACCAGAAACGCCATCAATTCTTCCAGTGAGCCATACGCGAATTCTCCATCCGTGTAGCACCACTTGCAGTAGTCCTCGTTGAATGCGCCGCCGGGCTCGCGGCTGATGGTCGTGTCGTCAAGCGGCATGCCGCAGCACTGGCAAATCAGCGTCCGCGGAGAACCGAGCAGCGTGTTAATCGAGACGTCGTAGAGCTTCGAGAGCAGTTTGAGTGTCTCCGTGTTCGGCAGGGTATCGCCCCTTTCCCAGCGGGACACGGCTTGGCGCGTCACAAACAGCTCCTCCGCAAGTGCATCTTGCGACAGTCCGTGTTCTGTCCGCAGCTTCAAAAGCACATCCTTGGCTTCCATCAGTATTATCACCTCGCCTTTACTATATCACATTCGCTTTTCCTGCGCAAGCAACTGCCTGTTGCCCCGTTTGCGTCCGCCGAAAATGCCCTTTTTTTTGTTTTTTCCGGTGTAAACGGTTGAGTTCTGTTTCGCGCTGTGCTACACTATCGTTGGGAAAATTTCATTTCCCAACACCAACACCGAGGAATAAGCATCATGATTGAAAAATGGACAACCCCCATCCCGAAGCTGAGCGGGCGCGAAGGACGCACCGTCTATGTGTACGTCCCCGACGAAGCGCAGGAGAACCCCGAAGCGCGCTATCCTGTGCTGTACATGTTCGACGGTCATAACGTTTTCTTCGATTCCGACGCGACCTACGGGAAGTGCTGGGGGATGAAGGAATATCTTGAATCGACAAACACGCCGCTGATTGTCGTTGCGGTGGACTGCAACCATTCGCCGAATAACGGGCGGCTGAGCGAATATTCCCCCTTCACGTTTGAAGACCCGAAGCTCGGCTACATCCGCGGGCGCGGGCGCACGACGATGGACTGGTTCGCGCATACGCTGAAAGGCATGATTGACGAAAAGTACCCGACGCTGCCGGGGCGCGAAACGACGTGGATTGCAGGGTCGAGCATGGGCGGGCTGATGAGCCTGTACGCGGTGACTGCGTTTAACGACGTGTATTCGCGCGCGGCGTGCCTTTCGCCGAGCATCTGGTTTGCCACGCGCAGCCTTGAACGCCTGATTCGCGACGCGCAATTTGCCCCGGACACCGTGATTTATATGGACTACGGTTCGCGCGAGATGGCGCACCACGACAACATGCGCAAGCAGTACGCCGCCGTAACAAGCCGTCTGCTGGAAAAGCAGGTGCTGCTGACGAGCCGCATCGTCCCCAACGGCGACCACTGCGAAGCTTGCTGGGAAGAGCAGATTCCCTTCTTCATGCACATTCTGTTCTACAATCGCGAATAATAGGAGGCGCAACCCATGCAGACATATTACACAAAATGGTACAGCCCCTCCGTCGGGCGAGAGATGGAAATCAAGGTGTACGGCCACGCCGGTCGCCCAGTGCTGTTCATCCCCTGCCAAGACGGGCGCTTTTTCGACTTCGAGAACTACCACATGACCGACGCATGGGCACCGTGGATTGAATCCGGGCAGTGCATGGTCTTTTCCATCGACACGCTGGATAAGGAGACGTACTCCGCAACCTACGACCCGCACGACCGCATCCGCCGCCATGAAGCGTGGATGAACTACATCGTGCGGGAGGTTGCGCCGTTCATCCAGTCCATGACGAACGACCGCAATGGCTGGGACGGCACGCCGGGCATCATTGCGTTCGGCTGCTCCCTGGGCGCAACGCACGCGGCAAACCTGTATCTCCGCTTCCCGGAGACGTTTGACGGTCTGCTGGCGCTCAGCGGCATTTACACCAGCGAATACGGCTTCCCCGGCTACATGGATGAGCTGGTGTACGCCAATTCCCCGGTGGATTATCTCGCCGGAATTTCGCCCGACCACCCGTTTATCCGCCTGTACAACGACCACAAGGCGGTGGTTGTCGTCGGGCAGGGCGCGTGGGAAGTGCCGGAGAGCACATTCCGCCTGCGCGACATCTGTGCGCAGAAGGACATTCACGTCTGGTTCGACATTTGGGGCTACGATGTGAAGCACGACTGGGACTGGTGGTATCAGCAAGTGGCTTATCATGTCCCGCATATCCTGTAAGTGGGGAGGCGCCAGAGGCTCTGCCTCTGGACTCCGGCAGGGGGGGGGACTTCGTCCCGTTTCATTTGCCCTGCACCCACGAAGGGTCTTCGACCCTCTCGACACCCATTTCGCGATTGAGTTGGTAACACTTTCAGGCAATGCCCGCGTGTTTATCCAATGAACCTTCGGTTCAGTAAAAACAAAAGGATGAATCAAACCATGAAGAATTTCGTTTTCATTTCCCCCAATTTCCCCGTCAACTACTGGCAGTTCTGCCGTCAGCTGCGCAATAACGGGCTGCGCGTCCTCGGCATCGGCGATCAGCCCTATGATACCCTCCTGCCCGAACTCAAGAGCGCCCTGCACGAATACTACAAGGTCGGCAGCTTGGAGAATTACGACGAGGTGTACCGCGCCGTCGCGTTCTTCATCAGCAAATACGGCCGTATCGACTGGCTGGAGAGCAACAACGAATACTGGCTGGAGCGCGATGCCATGCTCCGTACCGATTTCCACATCACCAGCGGCCTCCAAGTCAGCGATATGCCGCGCATCAAGTTCAAGTCCAAGATGAAGGAATACTATCAGAAGGCCGGCATCGCGACGGCGCGCTACCATATGGTGGATAATTTCGATGGCTGCAAAGCGTTCATCAGCGAAGTCGGCTACCCCGTCATTGTCAAGCCGGATAACGGCGTGGGCGCATCCCACACCTACAAGCTGTCCAGCGATGATGACCTCCGCCACTTCCTCATCGTCAAAGAGCCGGAAGTTTCCTATATTATGGAGGAGTTTATCCACGCCGAAGTCAACAGCTACGACGCCATCATCAACAGCAAGGGCGAGCCGATTTTCGAGACGGGCAACGTCAGTCCCGTCTCTATCATGGACATTGTGAACAACGACGACAACTCCGTGTACTACATCGTCAAGGATTTGCACGATGATGTCCGCAAGGCGGGTCGCGCGACGGTGAAGTCCTTCGGCGTGCGCAGCCGGTTTGTGCACTTCGAGTTCTTCCGCCTGACAGAGGATCAGCCGTCGATGGGCAAGAAGGGCGACGTGGTTGCGCTGGAGGTCAACATGCGGCCGTGCGGCGGCTTCTCGCCGGACATGATGAATTTTGCCAACTCGACCGACGTATACAAGATTTGGGCGGACATGATTGCCTATGACAGCACGCTGATGCCGCAGGGTGCGCACGCCTTCTGCGCGTTTGCGGGCCGCCGCGACGGCAAGCACTTCCGTCTGTCGCACGAGCAGCTGATGACGAAGTACGCCGCGCAGATGAAGATGGTCGGCCGCGTGCCGGACGCCTTGTCGGGCGCGATGGGCAACATGATGTACGTCGCGAACTTCCCGACGGAGGACGCGATGAACGCGTTCTACGCGGATGCGTGCGGGACGGTGTAATCCCCCAAAAAAAATAAGCAGGCTGCCTCTGAAAGCATCGGAGGCAGCTTTTTCGTTGCTTTTTCGTTTTCCTTTTCCGCTCAATGTCGCGAATTCCGCCCATCGCGCACTTTTTCGTCAAAAGTTAGCTTTCACTAACTTTTCCGCTTGACAAACCGCTCATTATCCTGTAAAATATCCGTGTTAGCCAAAACTAACACGCAGGAGGACACCATCATGCTGGAACGCGCGCTGATTGACCACGGCTCCCCGACGCTGGCGAATATGAAGGTCGGCAGCCTGTTCACCTCGTCCTGCGCGGATGCGACGGGCTTTCGCGCGGAGTTCCGGCGTGTGCAGGCAGCGCTTGAATCGCGCGGCGTGTCGCTGACCATCCTGCGAGTGCAGCAGGAGCGCGCGCTGGTGTACGTCTACCGGCAGGAGGCGCTCGCGGCGCTGCTTGCACAGGCGGATGTTCAGGCGTTCCTGCGGGCAATGGGCTACGGGGACACATCACCCGATGGCGCATTGGCGTTCCTGCGGCAGCGCTTGGCGGAATCACCCTGCTTCCCGCACGAAATCGGCGTTTTCCTCGGCTACCCCTTGAGCGACGTCATCGCGTTTATGCGCGACGGCGGGCGCGGCTGCCGATGCAGCGGATGCTGGAAGGCATACACGAACGAGTGCGAAGCGATGCGCGTTTTCCAGCGCTACAAGGCGTGCCGCGCGGCATACCAGACGCTTTTCCGCGCCGGATGGCCGCTTGAACGGCTGACCGTCCGCGCATAATTTCCTATTTTCTGCATCCGCCTGAGCCGTCGGCTCATCCTCGCTTGAAAATAGGACGACATTGAAAGGAAGTTTTTCTCATGAGCAAGATTGCGGTTATTTACTGGTCGGGCACGGGCAACACGCAGCAGATGGCGGAAGCCATCGCGAATCAGGCGCACGCGGATCTCTTCGCCGCGAGCGAGTTCTCCCCCGAAAAAGCGGCGAACTACGACGCGTTCGCTTTCGGATGCAGCGCGATGGGCGCGGAGCAGCTGGAAGAGGATGAGTTCGAGCCGATGTGGAACGCGGTTGCGCCCGTGCTGGGCAGCAAGAAGGTGGTGCTGTTCGGCAGCTACGGCTGGGGTGGCGGCGAGTGGATGGACATTTGGAAGCGTGATAACGCGGGGCTGAATATCGTCGATACGGTTATCTGCCAAGACGCGCCGGATGACGACGCGCTGGCGGCGTGCCGGGCGGCGGCGGACAAGCTGGCATAATCAGCAAAATTGCATCAAAACACAGGGCGGTCGGCATAAAAAGCGGACTGCCCTGCTTGTTTATCCATTCAAAAGCCGAAGCGCCGCCAGCGTTTCCGCGTCTGCCGCGCCGGATGCGGTCAGTCCGCTTTTCTGCTGGAATTGGCGGAGCGCCTGTTCGGTTTCCGCACCGAAATTGCCGTCCGCGCCGTGCAGGGGCAGGGGGAATCCCGCCGCCATCAGTGCGCTTTGCAAGCCTTTCACCGCGTCGCCGGAATCGCCGATTTGCATCAGCCCCATCCGCCCCGCGAACATCGTCAGCATCCCGTGGAATTGCCAGCGGGTCGCGCTTGTGTCCGCCTTCACGCCGCCGCTGGAGCAGTGCAGAATCCGAAGCGGGTTCGTCTGCATGACAACGCCGACATGGTAGTAGTCGCGGCGGTCGGCGGAGGAGGCGTATCGGCTCGGCAGGGCGTACCCCTTTGTGCCCGGTTCGTGCGCGCGAAAGACGAGTTCGCCGCGCCGGAGCTGCCCCGCGCCGCGCAGGGGATTCAAGTCGTGCATGGCGTTGCGCGCCGTCCAGTTTGTGCCGTGGATGCCGCGCCATTGTCCGCCGCTGCGGCGAATCGCGCCGATGACCAGCCCGATGCAGTCGCAGTAGCCGTCCGAGCCGTCGCGCCCCAATCGGTAGCGCGGATCAGCCGCCTGAATCCGTCGTACATTCGTCAGAAATTCGTCGATGGTCATGTTTTCACCCCGATTCAGCCTATGCGAAAAGGCGGTTTGGGGTGCAAAAAAACGGAGCAGCCGCAAAAGCCGCTCCGCAATCAGTTCACTTTGGATTATGCATCGACGCGGAAGGCGTAGATGGTCGTCGTGTCGTAGATTTCGCCGGGACGCAGCGTCGTCGTCGGGAAATTCGGGTGATTCGGCGCATCCGGGTAGTGCTGCGTTTCCAGGCACAGACCGGAGTAGGGCAGATAGTGCATTCCGCCCTTGCCATCCGCGTAATCGGTGGTGCAGGCGGTGTAGAACTGCACGCCGGGCTGGTCGGTGATGACCTCCATCGTCCGGCCGGATTCCTCGTGGTGCACGCACGCGCACAGCCCCATCGCGCTGCCCTTGCGCAGGACGTAGTTGCAGTCGTAGCCCTTGGCGTAGCGCATCGGAACGCACTCGTTCATGCAGTCAAGCCCATCGCCGATGAGCATCTCCTCGCGCAGGTCAAGCGGCGTTTGGCTGACAGGCATGTAGCCGCCCGTCGGAATCAGGCCGCTGTCCACCGCCGTCACCACATCGCTGTCGATGTAGATGGCGTGGTCGCGCACGGTGCCGTGGTCGTATCCGGCGAGGTTGAAATAGGTGTGATTCGTCATGTTGATGACGGTCGCCTTGTCGGTCGTCGCCTGATAGTGGAACGTCAGGTTGCAGTCGTCGTCCCACGAGATGGTCACGTCCGCCGTCAGATTGCCGGGGAAGTTCTCCTCCATATCGGCGGAAACGTAGTGGAACTTGACGGAATCCACCGTATCCCCCGCGACGGGCGTCGCCTGCCAGACCTTCTTCTGGAAGCCGGCTTTGCCGCCATGCAGGGTATTTTCGCCGTCGTTCTGGTAGAGGTGATATTCCGTGCCGTCAAGGGTGAAGCAGCCGCCGCCGATGCGGTTCGCGAAGCGCCCGATGGTATCGCCCATCGCGCCGTGGCCGCCCTCATAATGCGCCAGCGTATCGAAGCCGAGGGCAACGTCCGCCAGCTTGCCGCTCTTGTCCGGCACGAGGATATTGGTCACAATCGCGCCGAGGTCAAGCATGGACACGGATGCGCCGGAATGGTTCGTCAAGGTATACATCGTCACGTTCTGACCGTCTTGGGTCGTGCCGAACGCGCGGGTGGTAATCGCCATAGTTGTTCCTCCTCCTACTCTTGCGTGAATCACGCTTCGGCTTTATTGTACATCACGCGGGGGATTTGTGCAAGGGGGAAGGAAGAAAAACGTGGGCAATATGACGTTCGAACAGAACGGCGCATTTTCACTTCCTAAACAAATCCCCCAAATTGTCAGGCGAAAAAATCCCCCTCCTTGCAGGAATGCGCCCCCTTCGCGGCGAATCAACATAGAAACGGCAGCTGTCTGCCGCGAAAATCAAAATGCAAGCAATCCGCCGATTTGGCGAATGTGAAGGGAGCGCTGTTTATGTTGGATTTGGGCGAAAATTTGCGGAGGCTGATTCTGGCGAGCGTCGGGGTCGCGGCGGTGACGAAGGAAAAGGGCGCGGATGTGCTGAATGAACTGGTCAAAAAAGGCGAACTGACCATTGAACAGGGCAAGGTGCTCAACGAGGAACTCAAGCACAATATTAAGGATGCCATCCGCGAGAATGTGACGATTGTCACGCCGCCGGATGACGTGATTTCGGCGGTGGATTCGCTCTCCGACGAGCAGCTGGAGGCGCTGAAGGCCCACATTGCGGCGCGCGAGGCGACGAAAGACGGCGGCATCGGCAGAATCCGATGAACCGGCATCCGGTGCACCCGGCATCCGGTGATTCGGCATCCGACGAGACGACCGAGAACTGAGGGCAGACAGCATATGACAGAGAAGGAACAGCAGCCGGTTACGCCGGAAATCCCTACCGAAGCGGCGGACAAGCCCGAAAGTGACAATCCGCCGAAAAACGAGCGCCGCCGCGGTGAAAATCAGGCGGAGCGGGAGCGGACAATCGCCCAGAATCGCCAGCGCCTGCGCGAAATTGTGGACGTGGTGCGCAAGCATGACATCCTGCACGGCATCACGCCGGAAAAACTCTGCGCCATCATCGAGGATCTTGGCCCGACGTTCATCAAGCTGGGGCAAATCCTCTCCATGCGGTCGGATATTCTGCCGCGGGACTACTGCGAGGCGCTGAAAAAGCTGCGCTCGAACGTGTCGCCCATGCCCTTTGAGCAGGTGCAGCGCGTGGTGGAAACCTCCTACGGCTGCCCGATGGAGGAAGTCTTCGCGTCGTTTGACGAGAAGGCGCTGGGCAGTGCGTCCATCGCGCAGGCGCACGCCGCCGTCCTCAAGAGCGGGGAGAGCGTCGTCGTCAAGGTGCAGCGCGAGGGCATCCACGAGGTCATGAGCCGCGACATCATCCTGCTCAAACAGGCGTGCAAGGTGCTGAAGTACACCCCCGCCGGCAGTCTGGTGGACTTCAATCAGGTGCTGGACGAAATGTGGGTCGTTGCGCAGGAAGAAATGAATTTCCAGACCGAAGCGGCGAATCTGGAGCGCTTCCACGCGCTGAATCAGGACGTCGTGTTCGTCACGTCGCCGATTCTCTACCGCGCGTACACCACAACGAACGTGCTGGTGATGGAGCGCATCGACGGCATGGGCATCGACGAACACGACAAGCTGGTGGAAGCCGGCTACGACCTCGCGGAAATCGGCGCGAAGCTGGCGGACAACTACGTCCGGCAGATTATGGAGGACGGCTTCTTCCACGCTGACCCGCATCCGGGCAACATCCGCATCCGCGACGGCAAAATCGTCTGGCTCGACATGGGCATGATGGGCAGCTTGAACGAAAAGGAACGCAAGCTCATCGGCAACGCGATTGTCGGCGTGGCGCGCGGCGATATTGCCCTTGTGCGCGACGCGGTGCTGGGGCTGGGCGAGTTCCACGGCACGGCGGACAAAAAGCAGCTCTACCGCGACATTGAGGCCATGCTGGATAAGTACGGCTCGGCGGATTTGGGCACGATGGACTTGGCGGAAGTGTTCGAGGACATGACCAGCGTCATGAAGACGAACGGCATCGCCATGCCCAGCAGCCTGACGATGCTTGCGCGCGGTCTGGCGACAATTGAGGGCGTCGTCGCTGACCTCAGCCCCGAACTGAACATCATGAACGTCATTACTGCCCGCATCGGCGACCAGATGTTTGACAACGTGGACTGGCGTGCGCTCCTGACGCAGGATGCCCGCGCCATCTATGAGAGCAGCCGGAAGTCGCTGGAAATCCCCGCGCTGCTGGCGGATATCCTGCGCACAGGCTTAAAGGGCGAGGCGAATCTCGGCGTTGAGCATCACGCGGGCGAGGACGTCCGCAAGCTCGTTATTGCCATGGTGCGCAAGCTCTGCCTGATGCTGCTGTCGCTGGGGCTGCTCATCTTCGGCGGCGCGGTCGCAGGAAACGGCCCGCAGGTGTTTGGCTTGTCCATATACAGCAGCGGCTGCTTCGTGCTGGCGCTGTGTGCCGCCGGATTTGCGCTGTGGAACAAGAAAAAATGATGGAAATTCCTTTTGCATTGTTGACACGTCAATAAAAATGCGCTACAATGGGTTGTGACAACGAAGAGGAGGAACAATCCATGCGCGTGGATAAATCCGTGATTGTGCTGTTTCGGCAGATGAACCTGTTTCTGAACCGGGAATTGCTGGACGAGAAGCTGACCTCGTCGGACGTGCTGTATCTGGCGCTGCTGTACGAGCAGGACGGGCGCACGCAGGACGAGATGGCGGAGGCGTACACGGTGGATCGCGCCGCGACGACCCGCAGCCTGCAGGGCTTGGAGAAGAAAGGGCTTGTGCGGCGGGAAGTGGATACGTTCGACCGACGGATTCGGCGGGTGTATCTGACGGAGAAAGCGATGCAGTACCGTACGGCGATACGGCGGATGGCGGATGACCTGGCGGATGCGCTGTTTGAGGGCATGAGTGAGGAAGAAGTGAAAGCGTTCATGGAGCAGGTGGAAGCGATGGGGCAGAGGGCGCGCCACCTGAACCAGCGCCAAGAGCGCCTCAAAGCGCAGGGAATAGACAAGTAAGGGAAAAGCACTCAAGCCGGGCAGCCAAAAAAAGGGTCAAGGGAGGGACTTCGTCCCATTTTCTTCCTCCCTTGCAGGGTCAAGGGACAGCGTCCCTTGTGGGGTTTGGGGCAACGCCCCAACTGTTTTTCGGGAACTCAACTCAAAGGAAGCCGCCAACAAAGGCGCAGGCAGCGAAGCGTCCCTGCCAGTAACTTTGCGCTCCCGCAGGAGCGCCCCCCCAACTTGCTTTTCCAACAACTTGCATATTGTCGCGCCCATTGGCGCGACCGACCATCCCAAAACAAAACTAAACGGCAGGTGCAGAGAAAGAATCCGCACCTGCCGTCTTTTTAGCCCTTGTTAAACCTCCGGATTCAGCACAAACGCGCCCACCGTCATCTCGTCGCCGTACAGCACAATCACCATGTCATACGGGTTTGTTTCGTCCTCCGCCACTTCGATGCCCTTGCGGATGAGCGTGCAGTACCAGTTCGTCCCCGTGATGGGTTCGGGCATCCCGCTCAGATTGCGAATGACGCTGATGTCGTAGTCCTCCGGATTCAGCCCGCACGCCGCGAGAATCGCCTGCAAGCGCGCATCCAGCGACGCATCCGCCGTGTAAGCGGCATCGTTCGGGTCAAAATAGCCTGTCAGGATGGCATGAAGGTCGTCCGCCGACGCAATGCCGTAGATGCGCTGACGTGCCGCCAGACTGTCCTCGGAATCGAAGCGAATCATGCCGATGGCGTCGTACACGTCGGCGCTGACCAGTAGTTCAGCCTCGGTCAGCTCGTCCGCATAGCGCGTCACCATGTCGTCGAAATGCTCCTTGTAGACAATCTCAATGTCGTTGTCCAGCGGCGCGCCGGAAACGGCGTCGGTGGATTCGGCGGTCGCCGCCGTCCAGCAGGAGAAAATCAGCAGTACAGCCAAGAACAAAGAAAAAAACTTTTTCATGCGTGTCGTCCTTTCTATGATGTAATACTATTTCCAGAGACGTCGGCGCGGAATTGCATCCCTCCTTTCAATCGTATTTGCCCGCTCTGGAAAGTGGAAAGCAACAATACAGTTGTTCAAAAAAACAATATGAGTATAGTGTAGCACAAATGTTTGAACAATGTGCAAATAGAATGAAAATAAAATGTTAAATCTATTGATTATAAAAGCATAATATTGATACATCATGAACCACTTTCCCCCATTTTCCGCCCCCCTCTTGCATAAACGCCCAAAATAGCGTATACTGTGGTCAGGAAAGAAGAAAGGCAGGGGACAAGCGTGCAGCAGAAATCCAGCGGAGGAATGACGACAAAGCGGCTGATTGCCATGATTGCGCTTGCCGTACTGGCGGTCGCGGTCATCGTGTTCGCCGTGCGCGAAATCCGGCTCTATGGTGATGTGCAGGTGGAGCAGAGCCGCACGCCGACGCCTGTGCCGGAGTACGGCAACGTCATGCAGGTCACGATTGACCCGTCCCTGCCCACACCCGTGCCGGTGCTGCGTTCCGGCGCACAGGGAGAAGCCGTCTGGCAATTGCAGGAGCGCTTGCAGGCGCTGGGCTATTTGACCGGCAGCGTCGATGGACAGTTCGGCCCGGCGACGAAAGAGGCGGTGCAGCTGTTCCAGCGCCAGCATGGACTGACGGCGGACGGCATCGTCGGGGAAGATACGCGCGAGCTGCTCTATTCTGACAGCGCGCAGCCGTATGCCACACCGACGCCCGCGCCCACCCAAGCCGCGCAAGCCACTGAAGCTCCCGCGGAGGACGATATGATCCTCCTGACGGCGGAGTCGGAAAACGCAATCCCGGTTGGCTTCACGGCGGATGGACTTCCGCTGCTGGTCAACCGGGATTCTCCTTTGCCTGATGATTATCAGCCGCAGCAGCTGGTCAACATGCGCGACTACTGTGACAGCAGCATCGTGAGCATCAAGGGCAGCGAAATCGAGGGCGAGCAGATTGCGGTGGATGCGCTGCTGGCGATGCTTATGCAGGCGCAGTCGGAAGGGCTGACATCATGGCAGATCAGCGCGGGCTACCGGAGCGTTGCCTATCAGCAGAAGCTGTTCGACGACAAGGTGTACAGCTATCGTCAGCAGGGCATGACTGGCGCACAGGCGCGGAGTGCGGCGCGCAAACTCGTCGCCGACCCCGGATGCAGCGAGCATCACACCGGGCTGGCGTTCGACATTACCGTGCCGGGCACGTCCTTCGGCGGCACAAAGCAGGCGAAATGGCTGGAAGAACACTGCTGGGAGTGGGGATTCATCCTGCGCTACCCGGCGGACAAGACCGCCATCACCGGCATCACGAATGAGCCGTGGCACTTCCGCTACGTTGGCACGGACGCGGCGATGGAGATGCGGGAGACGGGGGAGTGCCTGGAAGAGTATGTGGAGAGGAAGCAAAATGACGAATAAAGAGAACGAACAGCAGGAAACGTCGCAGTACGAAACAGTATCGGATGAAATCCTGCTAAAAATCGGCTTGCAGCTGATTGAAAAGAACCGTCAGGCGTATGAAGCGTTAGCACGGGGCTGAATCACCCCATCCCCATCGTATCCAGTGCCATCATGAGGACAAAGCCCGCCAGCGTCGCGAGAACCATCAGACGCTGCCGCGGGCATTTTTGGCATTCCGGCAGAAGCTCCGCCAAGATGACCGTCACCATGGCGCCGCCGGAGAGAGAAAGCAGCAGCGGCAGGGCGGCGCGGACGCGAATCGCCAGCAGTGCGCCCAGAATCCCCGCAAGCGGCTCGACTGCGCCGGATAACTGTCCGAAGAAGAACGAACGGCGGCAGGAATAACCGTCGCGGCGGAGCGGCAGACTGACCGCCGCCCCTTCAGGGAAGTTTTGCAGCGCAATGCCGATGGCAAGCATCCACGCGCTGCGCCACGCCGCTCCGCCGGGGGACGCCAAAGCACCGAACGCGCAGCCGACCGCCAAGCCTTCGGGAATGTTGTGCAGGGTGATGCTGCCAATCAGCAGAACGGTTCTGCGGCGCACGTCGGACAGCGGCGTTCGGCGCATCCGGCGTGAAAGCAGCGCGTCCGCCAACAGCACGAGCAGCCCGCCGAGCAAAAATCCGCCGCTGCACATCAGGAGCGGGCTTTGCCGGAGGGAATGCGCGGACGTCAGCGCGGGCGCAAGGAGCGAAAAGTACGACGCGGCGAGCATGATGCCCGCACCGAGCGCCATCAGCAGGTTCATCACGCTTGGGTGAAATCGCCGGAGCGGGAATACGAGCGCCGCACCCAGCGCCGTCAGCAGATACATAAGCAGCGTCGCGAGAATAGCGGCGGATAAGGGCGATAAAGTCATCACAAACACATCCTTCCAAATAGAAAATTGCAGCACCGAACAAACGGCAGGAGGATTCTGCCTTCATCATACGCCGAGGATGGAAAAAAGTGCGGAAAGTCAACCGGATGCATCCAGCGTCAAAAAAAAGATGAAAAACCTTCCGCCTGAAAGCAGGAATTTCGCCGAAAACGTAGAAAGAATAAGGGTTGCAATTTTGGCTTGAAGGATTTTTTTGCCTTTGGGCTTTCAGAAAGTGTGAGTGTGATTCAAGCATGACCCAAGTCCCCTACACCCTGCGCGTTCTGGCGGGCGAAACGGAAACCCGTTACGGCGAGCGGCTGTATCACAGCGGCGCAGTGCATATTGTGGAGAAGAGCGCAAAGCGCCTGAGCTGCAAGGTCGCGGATGGCGAAATGTACGATGTGGTATTCACCGACGACGGCGAAAGCCGCTGCAGCTGCCCGATTTATGAGGAAGCCGGCGCGTGCCGGCATGTGGTGGCGGCAATGATCAAGTGTCAGGATGAAGGCGCAATGGGCGATATGGTGCGCCGCAAGGCGGAAGCGGCCGGCCCGAAGCTGATGGCGGCAATGGATCGCGCGCTGCCAGAGGAGGGCACCATCCACATGGAGGTTCGCCTGACCCTCGAACCCGTGCGCGACCAGATTACGCCCCGTATCCGCATTTGCCTGCTGATTGGCGAAGAACGCCTGTATGTGGTCAAGTCGATTCCACAGATGATTGATGCCATTGACACGCAGACGCCTGTGGAGTACGGCAAGGGCTTCGTGTTTCACCCGGAATGGATGCGCTTCGGCACGGTGCAGGAGCGGATTTTGAAGATTCTGCGCGCGCTGTGTCTGGCACAGAAGGAAGCTGGCGCGCTCCTGCGCGGCGCGGAACAGCGTGATTTGGCGCTGCCGGAGCCGTTCGCGGAGGAAATCCTGCGCGAGCTGATGAACACGCCGTTTCGCCTGAAGGTCGGGGAAAAGACGGTTGCGGTCAAGCCTGTGCGCGCAAGGAAGATTCCACTGCAGTTCCGCGTCTCCAGCGACTTGCACGGCTTGACGGTCGTTGCCATGTTCCCCAAGGAATTCCGTCCGCTGCTGCCGTCCTGTTCCTTCGCGCTGGTGGGGGAGAACGTCGTGGCGGTGGAGGAGCAGCAGCGCGGCGTGCTGCGCGTGCTGTATCAGGAGCAGTTGGGCGGGCAGTGCAGCTTCGACTATCCCGTGCGCGAGGCGGCGCGTGTGATGGGCGAACTCGTGCCGTTCCTGAAACTGACCGGGCTGGTGGAGATTTCCGATGAGCTGCGCCGTCAGCTGATTCAACTGCCGCTGGTGGCGCGTGTGTATCTTGACCGCTCTGCCAACGGACGCGATGTGGTGGCGCGGGCACAGTTCCGCTACGGCGATCGCACCATTGACCCGTTTGACGAAACGCCCCTGCCGGAGAATCTCCCGCGCGGCGAAAAACTGCTCTTGCGCGACGCGGCGGCGGAACGCAAGGTGCTGGATGCGCTGGGGGCGGCGGGCTTCATCGTCAGCAAAGGGCATGTGTACCTGACGGGGCAGGAAGCCATTTTCAACTTCGTCAGCGAAGGCTTGCAGCATTTGCAGGAACTGGCGGAAGTGTACCTGTCCAACGACTTCAAGCGCATGACGCCGCGCAAGCCGAAATTTGCGGGCAAAATGCGCTTGAACGGCTCGGCGCTGGAGCTGAAATTCACCCAGGACGACGAACCCGCGCAGGAAATCCTTGCAATTATGGAAGCACTGGCGCGCCGCCGACGCTATTTCCGCCTGAAAGACGGCTCGTTCCTTGATTTATCCGCGATGGACGAGTGGCTGCCGCTGGCGGATTCCATCTTCGAGGCGGCGCAGGCGGAGGGCGCGGAGTCGGTCGCGATGGGGGACGACACCATCCGCCTGCAGGCGTACCGTGCGTGCTATCTGCAAAGCCTACTGGAGAGCCTTGGACTGCCCATCGAGGTGGATGAAAAAACGCAGGCAACCGTTCGTCTGCTGACCGACCCCGGCCAGGTGCAGGACGTGAAGCTGCCCGACGGCTTGAGCCTGCGCCCGTATCAGGAACGCGGCTTCCAGTGGCTGCTGGCGCTTGACCGGCTGCACATGGGCGGTGTGCTGGCGGATGACATGGGCTTGGGCAAAACCGTGCAGGTGATTGCGCTGCTGATGGCGACGCGGCAGGAAGGGCAGGTTAGCCTTGTTGTCGCGCCGACGACGCTGACATATAACTGGCTGAGCGAACTTGGCCGCTTTGCGCCGGATTTGTCGGTGATGGTGCTGGGCGGTTCGGCGGCACAGCGCGCCAGCCAGATTCGCCACGTCAAGGAAGCGCACGACGTGGATGTGCTGATTACGTCCTACCCGCTGATTCGGCAGGACATCGAGCAGCTGACGACGATTGAGTTCCGCTTTGCTATCTTAGACGAAGCGCAGCACATCAAAAACGCGGGCAGCAAGGGCGCGCAGGCGGTTCGCCAATTGCAGGCGCAGACACGCTTTGCCCTGACGGGTACGCCGCTGGAAAACGGCGTGGGCGAACTGTGGAGCATCTTCAACTTCGTCCTGCCGGGGTATCTGCTCAGTTACAGCGCTTTCCTGCGCCGCTATCAGGATGGAACGGACGCGGAGGATCTGCGCCGGCGCATCAGCCCGTTCCTCATGCGCCGCCTGAAGAAGGAAGTGCTGACGGAGCTGCCGGACAAGATCGAATCCGTGTTCACGGCGCAGATGAGCCCGGAACAGGCGAAGGTATACGAGGCGACGATGATGCGGCTGCGTCAGCGCGTGGACTCCATCGTCAAGGAAAAGGGCTTCGAGCGTGGGCGCACGGAGGTGCTTGCGGCGATTACCCAGCTGCGCGAAATCTGCTGTCATCCGTCGCTGGTTTTGGACGATTATACGGGCACATCCGGCAAGCTGGATATGCTGCTGGATATGCTGCCGGAAGCGATTGCGAAGGGGCGGCGTGTGCTGCTGTTCAGCGCGTTCACCTCGATGCTGAAAATCCTTCGCCGCGAGCTGGAGGATGCGGGTTATGAAACGATGTACCTGGATGGCGACACGCCCGCACAGCGCCGCGTAGAGATGGCGGAGCAGTTCAATGCGGGTCAGGGGCAGATTTTCCTGATTTCGCTGAAGGCGGGCGGTACGGGTCTGAACCTGACGGGCGCGGACATGGTGATTCACTACGACCCGTGGTGGAACCCGGCGGCGGAAGATCAGGCAACCGACCGTGCGTACCGTATTGGGCAGACGCGCAAGGTGGAGGTGATTCGTCTGGTAACACATGCTTCGATTGAGGAGCAGGTGGTTGCGCTGGGGCAGCGGAAGAAAGCGCTGTTTGACCAGCTGATTAAGCCGGGGGAATCCATGGTGGGCGGACTGTCGCCGCAGGAGATTATGTCCTTGTTCCAGTGAGGGAAAAGGGGTTCTTCACGGAAAGTTGTGGGGGAGCAAACAAGGGCTTAGGCGAAGCCCCAAAAAGCTGCACGCGGAAGGAGCATGAAAGCGCGACCAACTCAATCGCGAAAAGGGGTCAAGGGGCAATTGCCCCTTGCAGGGTCAGAGGGACAGCGTCCCTTGGGGTTTGGGGCAACGCCCCAACTGTTCCACGGGCGACCAGTATGCCAAACGCGGCAAAGGTGCAGGCAGCGAAGTTCCACGGGCGACCAGTATGCCCCAAACGCGCTCAACAAAGGTCGCGCAAATGGGGCAGCGAAGCGTTCCCTACTATAAATGGCTTTTTGCGCAGGGATTTCGCCCTGCGGAGGCGACCAAACGATCGCCCCCTTCGGCGCCGCAACTTTTGGGGTTGTCCGCTGCTTGATTTTATCGTAGCAGGGGAAAAACGCAACTGCGGGCGTCGCGCCAAATGGGCGCCCCGACGCGCAGAGCCGAAGCAGATGCCGCCCGCTGTGAAATATCGTAAGAAGAAACGCCGTGTGCTGAATGTCCTCGTCTGCGCCGTGCTGATTGCGCTGGTGGCAATTGTGGTCATCGTCAGCCCGAAAAAGCCGGTGCAGAAGGCGTATTATTCCGCGGGGTCGCAGGATAATCTGGTGCATTCCACAGGCGGCGCGCTGAGTGATTATGAGGGATTGGTTTTCAGCGAGGTTATGGCGGCGAATAGAACCGCGATGCCGGACGAAAACGGCAATTACCCCGACTGGCTGGAAATCTGGAACAGCTCCGACCACGCCATCAACCTCAAGGACGTCGGTCTTTCCAACAAGGGCACGTCGATTAAGTTCCTGTTCCCGGATATGGAGCTGGCGGCAGGCGAACGCGTGATTGTGCTGTGCGACAAGAAAAATCAGGCGATTGCGGGAAAGCCGATGCACGCAAAGTTCTCCATTTCCTCCAATGGCGAGGAACTGTACATCTATGACCCGAACGCTTACCTCATCGACTCGGTGAAAACCCCGATTCTGGGGGTGGACGAGAGTTATGCGCGCCTGCCGGATGGCAGCTGGGGCACAACAAACGAGTACAGCCCCGGCTACGAGAACACGACGAGCGGACATCAGGAATACCGCGCGGCGACGCTGGTAACCGACGGCGCGGTCATCATCAACGAGGTCTGCCCGGATCCGCTGACCGGCTACACTGATGCAAGCGGCAACGTCTGCGACTGGGTGGAATTGTACAACACGACCGATCAGGTGATTTCGCTGGATAATTACGCGCTGAGCGACAACGAAAGCAAGCCGCTTCAGTGGCGCTTCCCGGAAGGCGCGACGATTCAGCCGCACGGGTACTATCTGGTCTACTGCAACGGCGATGAAACGCCCAACACTGACCCGAATGCCGTGCCGCACGCGAACTTCCGCCTCAGCGCGGAGCATGATAATGTGGTGCTGTCGGACAGCCGCGGACGGCTCGTTGACCGCGTGACGCTGGATAACGTGCCGAAGGATGCATCCTACGCGCGCAACGAAAACGGCGTGTTCATCATCACGCAGAACCCGACGCCCGGTCTGCCGAATACGCAGGAGGGAGCGAGCAGGATGGATTCCATCCTCCGCTCCCTCAACCCAACAGGCGTGTATGTAACCGAAGTTATGGCGTCCAATGATACGGCGGTCAAGGCTCCCTCCGGCGGCTATACCGACTGGGTGGAAATCTACAACTCCTCCAATCAGGCGGTCGATTTGTCCGGCTACGGGCTGTCCGACAATATTGGACGCGCACGAAAATGGCAGTTTCCACAGGGAACGACCATCAATCCGGGTGAGTACAAGGTCATCTGGTGCGACGGCGATACGGCCCTGAGCAACGCTGGCGAACTGCACACCTCCTTCAAGCTGAGAAAGAGCGGCGGCGAGGTGTTGGTGCTGGCGGATCCGACGGGAAAAATACTGGACAAAGTGGTGCTGCCGGAGATTCCAACAAATGTGTCCTACGGCCGGAGCATCGGGCGCGAGGGCTTTTTTTATTACGAAACGGTCACCGCGGGCGCGCAGAACGGCAATGACACGTTCCTGGGCTATGCCGATGCGCCGGAACTGACCCTCCAGCCCGGCAAGCACTACGGAACGGTCACGGCGGGCTTCACGATTCCCGCGAACACAACTGTTTATTATACCACCGATGGTTCTACCCCCACGCAGGACAAGGGCTACCTGTACACGGGGCAGGACATCACCTTTACCCACACCACGACGCTCCGTGCCCGCGCGTTCCCGGCGAACCCGCTGTATAAGGCGAGTACCGTGACGACCGGGACATATCTGATGGAAACGTACTACACAACGCCGATTGTCTGCATCACCGTTGACCCGGATGAACTCTGGAACGAGGAAAACGGTATGCTTGCGGCAGGTCCGAACATCGACAAGTCCGGCGGCATTCCATTCAAGAACACCATCTATCGGAAGTATGGCAAAACGCCGCGCGAAGGCTACATGGAGTATTACGACGTAGACGGCACGCAGCTGATCAGCCAAGGCATTGCCATCGGTCTCATTGGCAACTACTCGCTGGATATGCCGCAGAAATCCATGAAGCTGCGCGCCAAGTCCCTCTATGGCAGCAAGACGTTCGCCGCGGCACTCTTCGATGACCGCCACTACACGGAGTATAAGTCGCTCGTCCTGCGCAATTCCGGCAACGACGCCATGTCCACGCGCCTGCTGGACGGTTTCCAGTCGCGCCTGCTTGACGCGTATGGAACGCAGGTGATTCATCAGGCGTGGAAGCCCGTAACGGTTTTCCTCAATGGACAGTACTGGGGTCATATGAACCTGCGTGAACGTGTTGACCGCTTCTTCATCGCCCAGTTTGAGGGGCTTCCGCTTGATCAGGCGGATGAAATGGACATCCTCGAAGCAAACGGCTCGGTCAACTTCGGCTCGAACAAGGCATACCGCGCGATGCTGAAGAAAATCAAAGCGGGCAGCCCAGCGACAAATCCGGATGATTTGCAGTACATCCTTGACAACGTGGATGTGGACAACCTGTTTGAATACATGGCGCTGGAAATGTTCGTGGGCAACTCCGACATCGGCAACATCCGCTACTACCGTCTGCATCAGGAAGGCAGCAAGTGGAAGTGGATTTGGTATGATGCGGACTACGGGCTGTACAGCTCCAAGTTCAACAGCCCGTGGAGCTACCTAAAGGTCAAGGGCATGGGCGAACAGAAAATCGACAACACGATTTTCCTGAAATTGCTGGAGCATCCCGACTACAAGCGCAAGTTCCTCGAAAAGCTGGCGGATGTGTACAAGACGTTCACGACGGAGTACATGACGCAGGTGCTGGATGGCGTGGTGGCGGAAATTCAGCCGGAGATGAAGAACCACTGGGAACGCTGGGGCGAGTTGAACGACAAGGCAGTGACCAGCGAAGTGCCGACGACGATTGACGGCGCGTACACCTACTGGGAGAGCCGCGTGAATCGACTGTACAACACCTTGAAGGTGCGCCCGCATCGCCTGTGGGATTTCATCAAGGATGAGTTCAAGCTGACAAAGACGGAGATGGAGGAGCTGTTCGGCCCGCAGCCGGATTATCCGGATGATGCGGTGCTCTAATCCGCAGGGGTTTCGCGCCTGAGGGCGCGAGGAGGGGGCTTTCCGATCGCCCCCTCCACCCCTTCGGCGCCGCAACTTTTGGGGTTATCCATAGTTGCGCTAATCCATTCCCGGATAAACACGCGCATACTGTATGAAAGCGTCACCAGCTGAATCGCGCGAAAGGGTCAAGGGACGAAGTCCCTTGCGGAGTCCAGAGGCAGAGCCTCTGGTGGGGTCAAGGGGCGATGAGACGAGACGAAGTCTCCCCCTTGCGTCTCCCTTAAAAACATGATATAATGAAAAAACGGTATTGATAGGAGGAAAAAACGGATGGGAACCCTCAACGTGACATCTACGTCCAATGGCATTATGGAGCAGCTTAGGAGTGCATTGTCGGATCAGTTCAGCGCGATTGCGCCGTTTGAAATTGTGCTGGGTCTGGTGCTGGGTCTGCTCGTCGGTCTGCTGATTGCGTTTGTGTACAAGCGGTGCTTCCGCGGTGTGCTGTACAGCCCGTCGTTCGCCATGACGCTGGCGATGCTGACGCTCATTACGACCCCGGTCGTCATGTGCATTTCGTCCAACGTCGCGCTGTCGATGGGCATGGTGGGCGCGCTGTCGATTGTCCGCTTCCGCACGGCGGTCAAAGACCCGATGGACACCGCCTACATGTTCTGGGCGCTGACGATGGGCATCCTCCTCGGCGCAAAGCTCTATGCAATCGCGCTCGTCGTCGCGGCGGCGATTGCCGCGATTATCTTCCTGCTCACTTTCGTGCATTTCACGACGCCGAACTCCTACCTGCTCGTTGTTCACTATGATGAAGAGGCGGAATACGACGTTGACCAGATGATGCGCCGCAGCGTGAAGAACCGCCGCCTGCGCTCCAAGACGATGACCCGCTCCGGTGCGGAAATGACGTGGGAGGTTCGGCTGGACAACAAGCAGGATTTGGTGGCGCTGATGCTGGGCATCGAGGGCGTGCATGACGCGACGCTCGTGGCGTGCCAGACGGAAGCAGGGACTTAACCATCAGAAGGGGGCGAAAGCCATGGCTCGCAATATCCCTCTTCGGCATGAGCTGAAATTTTTCATCAACGAGATGCAGTATCAGGTACTGTCGCGCCAGCTTGACCGTGTGCTGTGGCGCGACCCGAACGGTGATGTCAACAACGAATACCATATTCGTTCGCTATACTTCGATACCATCTTCAATGACGCCTACTTCGACAAGATGGACGGCGACCAGAACCGCGACAAGTATCGCATCCGCATCTATAACATGCGCGATACGAACATCAAGCTGGAGTGCAAGACAAAAGTCGGCAGCCTGATTTCCAAGCGCAGTCTGGGCATTCCGCGCGATTTGGCGGAGCAAATTATCGCCTGCGATCCGACTGGGCTGGAACAGACGCGCTACGGCCTGCTGTCCGACCTCTACCGTGAAATGACGTGCAATCTCCTGCGCCCGGTCGTCATTGTTGACTATGTGCGCGAGGCGTATCTGCATCCGGCGGAAGAGGTGCGCATCACGTTTGATAAGCAGCTTCGCTCCGGCATGAACAGCATCGATCTGTTCAACCCCGTCGTGGCGACCGTGCCGCCGTTTGATAACAACGACATCATTCTGGAGGTCAAGTATAATCAGGTGATGCCGCCCTACATCCGCGATTTGCTGAATTACTACTGCCCGAACGCGCTGTCGAGCGCTATCAGCAAATACACATGGTGTCGGCGCTTTGAGGCGATGGAAGTCTAAGATTTTCCGGCTGTGTTCCACAGGAACGTGGACGCAGCTTTTTTTGCGGATGAGCATATTCACCGGCGAAATCGCATAGAAATCACAGGAGAAAGTGACGCTCCATCTTGTGGAGAGAGAAAATATCGTGTAAAATAGGAAAGGGGAGGAATGCACATGCGTGAAAGCACTCTGCGTGAATTGACGCTCCGGCTGAAAAACGCCGCGCCCACCCTCCAGTTGGAAGAAAGCGCGGATATGGCGCGCTATACGACGCTGCATTTGGGCGGCCCGGCGGATTTGATGGCAAATCCGGACGACCCAGCGCAGATTCCGCTGCTGATTGAGACCGCGAGGGCACTGGACGTGCCTGTTACGGTCATCGGCAATGGCAGCAATCTGCTCGTGCGCAGCGGCGGTATCCGCGGACTGGTGGTTCGCATTTGCCGCAATTTGCGCGGTGTGGAAGTGAACGGCGACCGCATTCGCGCACAGGCGGGCACGATGATGTCGAGCCTGTCGATGACGGCGGCGGACTGCGACCTTGGCGGATTGACCTTCGCCAGCGGCATTCCGGGGACGATTGGCGGCGGCGTGTACATGAACGCGGGCGCGTACGGCGGCGAAATGAGTCAAGTGGTGACGCTGGTTGAGGGCTACAACATGGCGGGTGAACCGTTCCGTTACAGCCGCCCTGACCTGCATTTCGGCTACCGTTTTTCGCGCCTGATGAAGGAAAACAAGATTATTACGCACGTCACCGTCCAGCTGCCGCCGGGGCAGCGCGAAGACCTGCTTGCGGAAATGGTGGACTTCAACCGCCGCCGCGCCGAAAAGCAGCCGCTGACCTTCTTCAGCGCGGGCAGCACGTTCAAGCGCCCGGAAGGCGCATTCGCTGCGCAGCTGATTGATGAGTGCGGCCTGAAGGGCGCACGCATCGGCGGCGCACAGGTGAGCGAAAAGCACGCCGGTTTCCTTATCAACCGCGGCGGCACTGCCGAAGATTTCCTTGCCTTGATGGCGCACGTCCAGCGCGTCGTCTACCGGCAGAAGAGCGTCAAGCTGGAGCCTGAAATCAAGATTCTTGGTGAAGATGCACCTGTGGAGCAGGTGTAAGGGGAACAAGAATGTTTCTTGCAACGGAAAAATCAGGAAAATCATCGTTGCCCTGCTGAAAACACAGCAGCTATGCGCGCATTCCGCGCCGATCGCAGCAAAGGAGGAGTTTTATCATGCGTTTTCTCGTGGTGACAGGTCTAAGCGGCGCGGGCAAAACGTCCGTCAACCGCTATTTGGAAGATATGGGCGCGTTCTGCGTGGATAATCTGCCGCCGAATATGATGTTCCGCATGATGGAAGCCATCGAGAAATCGGCGCTCCACCGTCCCCTCGTTGCGATGGCGGTGGACGTGCGCAGCGGCGAGTTCTTCGATGCAAAATCGGTCAGCGACCTGATTGCCGAGAGCCGGCAGCTCGGCTATCAAATCGAAACGCTCTACCTTGAAGCGTCGGATGACGTGCTCGTCAGCCGCTATAAGGAGACGCGCCGTGACCATCCGCTGGCGGGGGAGAACGTGTCGCTGATTCAGGCGATTGGCAAGGAGCGCGCTATCATGCAGCCCCTGCGTGAAACAGCGAATTACATCATTGACACCTCTGTCTTGAAGCCGCGGCAATTGCGCCAGAAGCTCGAAATGATTCTCAGCGGTGACAGTCAGCCTGACGCCATGCACATTGAGATGAACTCCTTCGGCTATAAACGCGGGCTGCCCATGCAGGCGGATCTTGTGTTTGATGTGCGCTTTCTGCCGAACCCGTTCTACATTCCGGGGCTGGGGCGGCATACCGGGCTGGATGCGGATGTGCGCGACTTTGTGCTGAATCACCCCGTGACGCAGGAGTTTATGACGAAAATGCAAAGCCTGCTGACGTTCCTGATTCCACACTATCAGGAGGAGGGCAAGCACCGCTTGTCGATTGCCATTGGCTGCACGGGCGGCGCACACCGCAGCGTTGCTATCTGCGAGGCGCTTGCGGCGTTTTTGCGTGAGCAGGGCTATGCCATCAGCGTTACCCATCGCGACTTGGAGCTGGAGCAGGCGCACTGGAAGGAAAGGCCGGAGGTGCAGTAAATGTCGTTTTCTGCCACGGTCAAGGATGAACTCTGCCGACTGGAACTGGGGAAAAACTGCTGTATGCTCAGCGAACTGGCGGCGCTCTACCGCACCAGCGGGTCACTGACGTTCCACGGCGGCGGACGCGTGCAGGTGCAGTATCGCGTGGAGAACACGGCGCTGGCGCGGCGGATTTTCCGCCTGCTGACCGCGCGCATGGCGATTACGCCACGCCTGCACTACGTCCAGCACGCGCGATTAGGCGGACGGCGCACCTGCGTGCTGACCATCGGCGACGAGGATTCACAGCGGCTGATGCTGGCACTCCACCTGATTGACAAGGACGAAAACGGCGTGGTGTCGTACCGGCGGACGATTGTGCGCCATCACCTGACGCGCCAGTGCTGCCGCCGGGCGTACCTGCGGGCGGCATTCCTCGGCGCGGGGACAATGACATCGCCCGACAAGGACTATCACTTTGAGATTACCGCGAGTGAACCGGGGCTTGTGCGTGAGCTGACGCGTGTGCTGGAGAAGGCGGAGCTGCCTGTGCACACGTTCCAGCGCAAGGGGCAGACTGTGCTGTATTTGAAGGGTGCGCAGCAGATTTCGGATTGTCTGGCGCTGATGGGCGCGTCGGGCAGCGTGTTCGCGCTGGAGGATGTGCGCATCCGCAAGCAGGCGCGCGGGGCGGCGAACCGCGCCATCAATTGCGACGAGCATAATTCGGAGAAGATGCTCAACGCCGCGCAGCAGCAGGTCAGCGCGATTCGCTGGTACACGATTGCGCACGGCTTGCGGGAACTTCCGCCCGCCTTGCAGGAAATCGCGCGGCTTCGGCTGGAGAATGTCGATTTGTCGCTGACCGAACTTGGTGCGCAGCTTGATCCGCCGCTGTCCAAATCCGCCGTCAACCACCGGATGCGCCGCCTGATGCTGCTGATTCAGCAGGCGGAGGAAGCCGACCGCAAGGAAGCCGCCGAACAGAAGCCGGACAAATAACGGGAATGTACTTTTTATGTGCGATTCTTGCATTATTCGCCATGTTGTGATACACTAAAGGCGAAGCAAAAGCCGAATCAAGGAGGCTATATTCATGATTGTCAAGCCGATTACCTTTCCGAATCATCAGCCGCTGAACCGCACCCTTGCCGCGCAGGTGGTGCAAACCGCCAGCCGCTTTGACGCGCGCGTGATGATCCGCCGCCATCAGAAGGTTGTCAATGCCAAGTCGATGCTGGGGCTGCTGTCGCTGGATGCGGACGAGCAGAATGAGATGTTCCTCGTCTGCGATGGCGCGGATGAAGAAGCGGCATCGGCGGCAGTGCTGCCGTTTTTTTGAGGCGTAATTCACATTTTCCATCTTGACTTCCCGCACTAAACGCGGACAGGCGGAAGGAGCAATCCTCCGCCCTGTTTTGTTTTTTGGGGAAGACGCCAAGGGGCGCTGCCCATCAGCAAGAAAAAAATTCATCTTCCCCCGCAACCTTTTGCATTCTTCCCCATCTAACAGGCGGAAAGGAGGGAAAGCGCAGTGACACAGACGGAATTCACCCGGCGTGTGCTGGCGATGCAGGACAGGCTCTACCGCGTTTCCTGCACGCTGCTGCGCTGCGAGGCTGACCGCGAAGATGCCGTGCAGTCCGCGCTGGAAAAAGCGTGGCGCGGGCGTTTCCTGCTGCGGCAGGAGCAGTACATGGAGACGTGGCTGACGCGCATCCTCATCAATGAGTGCTATGCCATCATGCGCCGAAGCCGCCGAATCATCCCGATGGCGGAAGTCGGGGAAAATCAGCCGGCGCAATGGGAAGCACAGAATGCGGACGAAATGCTGTGCCGCGCCCTGACCGCGCTGCCGGACACACTGCGCCTGCCGATTGTCCTGCACTACATGGAGGGCATGGACATTCGCACCATTGCCCGCACGCTGCGCATACGGGAGAGTGCAGTCAAGAGCCGACTGCACCGCGGCAGAGAGAAGCTGCGGCAGTCCGACGAGTTGAAGGAGCTGTTGGAAGATGAATAAAACGAAGCAGGAAAAATGGCAGCGCGCCTATGGCGACACGCCGGATAGCTTCCGCCAGCGGGTTGCGGCGTCGCTTCCCAAGGGCGAGGAGAGCCGGCATGTGGCGTTCCCCGCGGCGCGCGATGGTGCTGGCGGCGGCGCTTGTGCTGGTGCTGACGACGGCGTATGCAGCGGTCGTCACGCACACGGAACTGGTCTGGAACGCGGGGCATCCCATCGAGAACGAAGCGGATGACCACTTGGGGCTGCTGACGGGCAAGGCTGGTACTTCGGGCGACAGCCTGACCATCGGCGGCGTGACCTTCACGGTGCAGGATGGTGTCTGCTCCCCGGAGAATGGGCAGCTGTTCGCGTCTGCCGTCATCTCTGCGGATGAAAGTGTGCAGCTGGTCGCGGTGGAAGCTGACATGGAGCATGAAGTGCGTTTAACGACCCCAGTCGACGCAAAACTCGACCCCAGCGGCATTTCGTGGGCGGAATGGTCGGAGCAGAACGGCAAGACGCTCGTGCCTATTGGCATGGAAGCTACGCCAACCCTGCAATTCCTGAAAGTCAACGGTCAGACAACGGACACACCGCTTATCGGTGCCTTCCTGACGCAGAATCCGGACGGCACGGTGTCGGCAGGCTTTCAGGTGGATTTGACCGAGGCGGACACGAGCCATCTGAAATCCTGCGAAGTGCAGCTGGAATGCCGCGTCGGCGTGTTCGGCAAGGATGGCAAGGCGACGCAGTGGCAGAAGGAAATCCTCATCGCGACAATTACGTTCAAATAACGACAAAAATATTTCTGGAAGTATTGACAAGCGGGGTAACTTTCGGTATAATCAACCCCGTCGCAGATAAGGAATGAGTTAGAGTCATTCCGGGTAAAAGACACTGACCCGTCCCGCAAGGGGCGCAAGGCCGAACGGACAGCCGGGTCAAATGCCGATGCGGGGTATAAACTCGCACGCAGCTTTCGCTGCATCTCATTGATTATACGGTTTCCCCATGCGGGTTCGCTCCATTTGGAAGCCGTATGAGTTCAAAGCTCAGTTTCACCGGGTTTCCCTTGTGCGTCACGACGCGCAGCAACTTGTGAAATGGTCAATAAGAGTAGTAAAAGTAAGTCTTTACTTGAGGCAGTCCCGCAAGGAATTGCTGCTGACTCTGACAACCTATCCTTATCTCCGAACGCTTTCTGAAAAGATGCTTTCGGGGTGGTGTGTGCTGTGCAAACATCACCTTTTTTCGTACCCATTTTACCCAGCCAGCCTGCGACGAAATACTTTTTAGGAGGACGACCCCCATGAAGAAGTTCCTTTCCCTGCTCCTGTCTCTGGCGATGCTCCTGAGCGTCGCGGCGCTGGCGGACGAAACGCACGGCAACTACTCCGACGAGATGAAGATTCCCTACGCGGTGGATCTCAGCCCGGAAGACGGCGCGGACAGCGTTGAACGCGCGGGCGACCATGTGGACAGCCCGTACTTCAGCCGTCTGGACTTCTACAACATGACCTCGACCGACACGCTGACCATCCTGCCGCATTTCCAGACCATGCAGCAGACGAGCGAATGGTCTTGCGGCGTTGTCAGCGCCCTGATGGTGATGAACTGGTACGGCAAGCTCGGCGACTACAACGAGCAGACCTTGGCGCAGCTGCGTGGCACGATTGGCGACAAGCCCGGCGCGACCAGCATGAGCCAAATGGTGGATATCTTTAACGGCGTGGGCGGCTTCAACTGCTACTCCGCCATCGACGCGGGCGAGGAAGTTGCGGATATTTTCACCTTCGAGTACATCCAGCAGCAGCTGGCGGCGGGCAACCCCATCATGATTGGCTGGAACGACTGGGGCGGCCACTGGCAGGTCATCATCGGCTACGACACGATGGGCACGGAAACCACGCAGGATGACGTGATTATCGTCGCCGACCCCTACGACACCACCGACCACAATCAGGATGGCTATGGCGTGTATGGCGCCGAGCGCTTCCTGTACAACTTCACGTTCTACAACTTCTTCTCCGAAGAGTCTGGGGAACTGAATGACTACTGCTTCCTTGTGGCGACGCCGGAAGCATAATTGCAAAATCCACGGTGTCCGCTGGTGAAAATCAGCGGGCATTTTGTCTTTTTGGGGGATAAAAGTTTGCAAGGGGCTATGCAGAATGGGAAGAATGTTGTAAAATAAGAACAAGAATCATCAGGAGGATGAGAGAATGCTTCCCGAATCGCTCGTGGCGGCGCGAAAGCTGCTGGAAGAGATTACCCCGCTGCAAACGGACTGCGGACTGGTGTGCGGCGGCGCGTGCTGCCAAACGCATCCCGGCGAGGAGACGGGGATGCTGCTGTTTCCGGGCGAGGCGGAAATGTATCGCGGCGAAGAAGGCTTTACGCTCGTGGATTCGCCGCACGGGACGATTCTCGTCTGCGAGGGGCGATGCAGCCGCGCGAATCGTCCGCTGGCGTGCCGAATGTTTCCGCTGGTGATGCTCCTGCGCCCTGATGGCGTGAAAATCGCGACGGATGCGGCGGCGCAATCGGTCTGTCCGCTGGCACGGCAGGGGAAAAGCGCCCTTTCGCAGGATTTTGTCGCGGCAGTGCGTCAGGCGGCGAATCTGCTTGCGCAGGACGATCAGCAGGCGGCGCATTTGCGGCGTTTGACGGACATGCAGGACGAATTAAAGGCGCTTCGGGCGCAGTATCGCGGGAGGAAGGAACATGTTTGAGGCGGTAGAAATCTCGCGGGAAATTACCGGGTCAGGGCAAAATCTGCTCCTGTGCGGGGATGCTTACCAGCAGCAGCCCGCGCTGTCAGCGCTGGCGGGGCAGGTGCAGGCGGTGTATATTGATCCGCCGTTCATGACGGGGGAGACGTTCACGCGCCGCCGCCGCTTCGGCACGTCCGGCTGGAAAACGGGCCGCCCGATGCCTGAATATCCGGCGTATATCGACCGCTTTGCCGACACGAAGGAATATCTGGAACTGCTGCGTTCGCTAATTGAGTGCGCGAAAGCCCTCTTGAAACCGACGGGCGTGCTGTATCTGCATCTGGACTGGCGGACGAGCGCGTATGCCCGCTTGCTGTGCGACGAGATCTTCGGGGAGGATATGTTCCTGAACGAAATCGTCTGGAGCTACGAGAGCGGCGGACGCGCGAAGAAATACTTCAGCCGCAAGCATGATACCATCCTGCTTTACGCGCGCTCGAAGGACTACCACTTTGACTTGCGGCGCGTCCCGCTGGCGCGCGCGGAGCACCGCAAGAACCACATGCGCCGCTGCGTGGACGAGAACGGGCGGAGTTACAGCCAAATCACCACCGGCGGCAAGGTCTACCGCTACTACGATGATGCGCCGGTATATCCGGGCGACGTGTGGAGCGACATCAGCCACTTGCAGCAGAAAGACCCGGAGCGCACGGGCTATCCGACGCAGAAGCCCCTGAAACTGCTGGAACGGCTGCTGCTGCCCGTCGTGCGCGAAGGCGACATGGTGGCGGATTTATGCTGCGGCAGCGGCACAGCGATGGAAGCCGCGCAGTCGCTGGGCTGCCGCTTTGTCGGCGTGGACAAGAGCCCGGAGGCGATTTTGACCACAGCGAGCCGCTTGGAGTGCAGCGACCTGACGATTGACTGCCCCTGCACGATGGACGAAACGCCGCTGGAAGGGGAGTACAACGGCCACGGTGGGATGCTGCTGCTGACGGGCTTCCACGCCGCGCACCCGTCCTTCCCGAAGACCGAGCAGCAGCTGGACACGCTGGAAAGCTGGAGCGTGGGCAAAATCACGCCGGAGGGGCTGCAAGTGATGCAGCGCTTCCGCCGAAGCCGGAAACAGCCGGAACTGCCGTGGTTCTGCGTTCTGCCGGAGGGGTGCGGGGACATCGCCGTATCGACGGTGGACGCGGCGGGGCGGAAGAGAGTGTATCGGTGGAAGGATTGACTTCTGCAATAAATAGCGGCGCATGTGCATTCCTTCGCACATGCGCCGCCTTCATATATCAATATCAGTCGTCCGAATACACCCTGACCCCGCTGCCCTTCCGAATCAGCACGGGCATGGTGTCCAGCGGCGCGTCCATGCGCACGGTCTGTCCGCCGGCGTATTCCGCGCCCGTCGCGGCATCCGTCCAGTCCGCGCCCGCGGGCAGGTACACGTCGCGCATCCTTGCGCCCGCTTCCAGCACCGGGGCAACCAGCACATCCGCGCCGAAGAGGTACGCATCCTCCACAGACCACGCGGTTTTATCCGCCGGGAAGCCGTAGAACAGGGGACGCATGACCGGGTCGCCGTGTTCGTGGGCGGCGCGCATCACTTCGCGGATGTACGGGCGCATCCGCTCACGCACGAACAGGTACTTCCGCAGAATCTCGTACACCTCGTCGCCGAACGACCAGACTTCGTTGCTCTGACCGCTTGTCAGCTGGCGCACGTCGCCGATGTACTCCTGCTCGCGCTCATACCACGGGCTGCGTTCGCCGTGCATCCGGAATACCGGGCAGAAGCACGCCCACTGGAACCAGCGCACCAGCAGCTCGCGGAACGCCGGGTCATCCACCTGACCGCCGAGGAAGCCGCCAATGTCGCTCGTCCACCACGGAATGCCTGCCATGCCCATGCTCAGACCCGCTTGCAGCTGCTCCCGCATCGCGCGGAAGGTGGAGGAAATATCGCCCGACCAAGTGAGAACGGCGTATTTCTGGCTGCCCGCCCATGCGCAGCGCACAAGCGACAGAATCTCCGTTTCGCCCGCCTCGCGCAATCCATCGTAGAAGCACTTTGCGTAGCCGACAGGGTAGGTGTTCGTGCATTGCAGGGCAGGGCCTGCGTAATAGCGGTAGTTGTCAAAGTCATACGGCCCGTATTCCGGCTCGGACTCGTCCAGCCAGAAGCAGCGGATGCCATACTGGTAGTAGTTCTTCTTGCACTGCTCCCAGACGAATGCCTGCGCTTCCGGGTTCGTCGCGTCGAAGAAGAATGTGTTGCCCATCCACGTCATAACAATCGCGTTGCCGCGGTCAGCCGTCACCAGCAAGCCGCGCTCTGCCATTTCGCCGAAGTTGACGCTCTTTTCGTCGATGGTCGGCCACACGGATACAACCGTCTCCACGCCCATTGCTTTCAATTCGTCCACCATCGCCTGCGGATTCGGCCAGTCCCGCGGCTCAAAGCGGAAATCACCCTGCCGCGTCCAGTGGAAGAAGTCGACGACAATGGCATCCAGCGGCAGCCCGCGGCGCTTCATTTCGCGCGCGACGGACAGCAGTTCCTCCTGCGTCCGGTAGCGCAGCTTGCACTGCCAGTAGCCCATGCCGTATTCGGGCATCATAGGGGTGCGCCCGGTTGCGGCGGTGTAGTTCGCTTCGATGTCCGCCGGGGTGTCGCCCGCCGTGATGAAATAATCCAGCTTTTTGGTGGATTTTGCCGACCACTCCGTCACATTCGTGCCGAACGCCGCCGTACCGATTGCCGGATTGTTCCACAGGAAGCCGTAGCCGCGGCTGGACACGAAGAACGGCACGCTTGATTGCGAATTGCGGTGCGCCAGCTCCAGCACAGAGCCTTTCTTGTTCAAATGGCGATCCTGATACTGCCCCATGCCGAAAATCATCTCGTCGTCATACGCCTCGAAGCGCGCGGTGAGGGAGAAATCCGTGCCGCCGGGGATGGGCTTGAGTTCGCGCGCCGGAACGCGCAGCGGGACGCAGTAGCGGTTGATGCGGTCACGGTTGCGCCAATATTCCGCCGTCAGCACCTCGCCGCGCTGGTTCAGGAACGTAATCCACCCCTCGGTGGAGATTTTCGCGGTGATTTTGCCGTTCGTCAGCGTCCATTCTGTGCCGGTTTGGTGGTACTTCGCCCACTCATCGCCCTTGTACCACGGGTCGGTCGTGTCGATGACTTCGCTGCGGATGACGACGTCCGTCGCTTCAACCGGTTCGGTCAGCGCCCAGTCGTGGCCGTCCATGCCCGGCTCGGCGCTCATGCGCACGCGCAGACTGTCCTTGCCCCAAGGGTCAATCCAGCATTCGCTTCTGCCATCGTGGATGATGAGCCGGTGATTCTGCTGCTCTATGCGCATGGAAAACGCCTCCTTATCGTAGTACGAAGGGGAAAATTAGCATTTTGCGGCTTCCAGCAGTCCGCGCTTGACGTCCCAAAGCTTCTGGGAGAGGTCAACGTAGTAGGTGTGAGGGTTCTCGAAGCGCTTCACTTCGTCCCACAGCGTGTGAATCTGCTGGCGGCAGTATGCCTTGATGTCGTTCAGTTCCGGCAGCTCGTAGACGAGTTCGCCGTTCTGGAAAATCGGCACCTGCAGTTCGCGCACGGTGAAGTCGGTCAGTTCCTTGGTCTTCCACGTCGCGTTCGGGTCGAAGATGACGTGCGGCTTCGTCGGGTCAATGACCTCGTCGCGCAGGGTCAGCTCGTCGGCAATCGCCTTGCCGCTCTCGCGGTCGTAGAGGCGGTACAGGCGCTTGAAGTGCGGGTTGGTAATCTTTGCTGTGTTCTCACTGACCTTGATTTTCGGGATGATGTTGCCCTCGTCATCCTCAATCGCCGCCAGCTTGTACACGCCGCCGAAAACGGGGTTCGATTTGCTCGTAATCAGCCGTTCGCCCACGCCGAAGGTGTCCACCTGCGCACCCTGCATCATCAGGTCGCGGATGAGGTATTCGTCCAGCGAGTTCGACGCGGTAATCTTGCAGTTCGGCAGGCCCGCCTCGTCGAGCATCTTGCGTGCCTTCTTGGACAAATACGAAATGTCGCCGGAATCCAGACGGATGGCGAAATTGGTGATGCCGCGCGGCAGCAGAATCTCCTTGAACGCGCGGATAGCGTTCGGTACGCCGGATTTGAGCGTGTTGTAGGTGTCAACCAGCAGCGTCGCGTTGTCGGGGTACAGCTCACAGTAGGTCTTGAAGGCGTCGTATTCCGTCGGGAACATCTGCACCCACGAGTGCGCCATCGTGCCGCCCGCCGGAACACCGTAGAGCACGTCCGTCAGCGTGCACGCCGTGCCTGCCACGCCGCCGATGTACGCCGCGCGCGCGCCGATGACCGCGCCATCCGCCCCCTGCGCACGACGGGAGCCGAATTCCAGCACAGCGCGTCCCTGCGCCGCGCGGACGATGCGGTTCGCCTTCGTTGCAATCAGCGACTGGTGGTTAATCTCCAGCAGCAGATACGTCTCAATCAGCTGCGCCTCAATCGCGGGCGCACGGACGGTCAGCAGCGGTTCGCCGGGGAACACGGGCGTGCCTTCCGGGACGGCGTAAATATCGCCGTGGAACTTGAAATTCTTGAGGTAATTGAGGAAGCCCTCGTCGAAGATGCCCTTGCCGCGCAGATAAGCAATATCGTCATCAGAAAAATGCAGCTGCTGGATGTACTCGACAATCTGCTCCAGCCCCGCGGCAATCGCGAAGCCGCCGCCGTCAGGCACGTTGCGGAAGAACACGTCGAAATACACATTGCGCTTGTAGAAGCCGTTGCGGTAGTAGCCGTTGCCCATCGTGAGTTCATAGAAATCACAGAGCATCGTCGGGTTTTCCTGCGGTCGATTTGCCATTGCTTTGCCCATCCTGTTCTATCTTATTTGTCGAAATTTGTCACATTGATTTGCAATCCGCGCATCACATCGAGCGCCTTTTCGTGCAGTACCTCGTCATTGGACGCGCAAAGCGACGCATCCACGGACACGCGCGCTTCCGGCAGTGCTGCCTTGCACAGCACAGCGTTTGAAATCACGCAGATGTTCGTTACCACGCCGACCAGCTCGATTTCCTGATACGGGTGCGTGCGCAGGTAGCAGAGCATCTCCATTGAGCCAAAAGACGGCTTGAAGAACACCATGTCCTGCTTTTGGCGGCACGCCGCTGTTTCCCCGAACAGGCGGTGTCCAGGCGTTCCGGCGATGCAGTGCGGCACGGGGAGATTTTTCCCCTCCTGCGTGGTCGGGTAGTCGTCATTGTGCGTATCCAGCGTGAACATCACGTCGTCGCCGCGGCTGTGATACAGGCGGATTTTCTCAGCAATCCCGTGGTCAAGCGTGACTGCCTTCTCAAAGCCGAGAGAACCGTCCACAAAGTCCTTCTGGTAGTCCACGACAATCAGGCATCGTTTGCCCGTCTCCATGCTCCGTTCGCCTCCTCTTTATCGAGTACCATTTCTTATTATACAACGGAAAATCGGTTTCGTAAAGGAAAAAATGCGCAAGCGTAAGAATTCCGCAAAGGAAGAACGAAATCTGTGTGAACGCATGGACATTCGGCGCAAAACGTGATAAACTGGAGCGGATTATTCAATAAAGGGGCGAAATTTGCCGTGAAGCTCAACACCAAGCGTACCATGCTGGTCGGTCTGGCGTTCTTGTCCATCTGCATTTTCTGGCAGATGTATGACAGCGTGATGACGCTGATTTTGACGGATACTTTCCACCTGAACGAGACGATTGCGGGCGCGGTCATGGCGGCGGATAATGTGCTGGCGCTGTTCCTGCTGCCGCTCTTCGGCGCTCTGTCGGATAAGACGAACACGCGCATCGGCCGCCGCATGCCCTACATCATCGGCGGCACAGCGGCGGCGGTCGTACTGATGAACCTGCTGCCCGTGCTGGACAACGCCTATGCCGCGTCGCCCTCGCCGCTGATTTTGGGGCTGTTCATCGCGGTGCTGGCGCTGCTGCTCGTTGCGATGGGCGTGTACCGCTCCCCGGCGGTGGCGCTGATGCCGGATGTGACCCCGAAGCCCCTGCGCAGCCGCGGCAATGCCGTCATCAACCTGATGGGCGCGGTCGGCGGCATTCTGTATCTGGCGCTGGCGGCAGTGCTGTACCCCGCGTCGCGCAAGGTGGCGGGACATGTGGATTATCAGCCGCTGTTTATCATCGTGTCGCTGATTATGGCAGTATCGGTGCTTGTGCTGGCGCTGACGGTGAAGGAAAAGAGGCTGTCCGAAGAGAACCGCGCGCTGGAGAAGCAGCACCCGGATTGGAACCTCGCCGCGAAGGATGAATCGGGCAACGAAGTGCTGCCGAAGGAGGTCAAGCGGTCATTGACCTTCCTGCTGGCGTCCATTTCGCTCTGGTTTATCGCCTACAACGGCGTGACGACGTGGTTCACGAAGTACATTGAGCAGGTGATGGGCGAGGGCTTGGGCGGCGCATCAACGTGCCTGCTCGTCGCGACGGCGGGCGCGATTTGCTCCTACATCCCGATTGGCGCTTTGGCGGCGAAAATCGGGCGCAAGCGGACGATTCAGCTTGGCGTTGCCCTGTTGACGCTCTGCTTCCTGCTCGGCTTCGTCCTTACCTGCACGTCGAGCGTTATCACCCCGGTGATGTACGTCGTTTTCGCCCTGGTCGGTCTGGCGTGGGCGGCGATTAACGTCAACTCTCTGCCGATGGTGGTGGAAATGTGCCGCGGCAGCGACATCGGGCGCTTCACAGGCTACTACTACACGTTTTCGATGGTTGCGCAGGTCGTCACGCCGATTGCCGCGGGTTCTTTGATGCGCGCCATCGACTACCGCGTGCTTTTCCCTTATGCTGCAATTTTCTCCGCCCTGAGCTTCGTCACGATGTGCTTCGTCCGCCACGGCGACGCAAAGGCGGAGGCAAAGAAGGGGCTGGAAGCATTCGAGGACATGGATGTGGAATAAGTGCAAGAAATGTGGAATCTTTGTGGATAACAATAGCCGCTGCGGGCAAAACGCGGCGGCTTTTTGCATGGGGGGGATTTTGCGCGCCTGAATTATGCCCATAGACGCGGTTCTCCATGCAACAAACAAAATCAATTATGGGAGTGTGCGCTGCGAAGCAGTCCAGAGGGCGACCGCAAAGCCCTCTGGTCGCCTACGCAGAGGCGAAATCCCTGCAACAAAAAAGACCAGCATCGAAAGAAAACCTTCTCCCATGCTGGTCGGTCGCGCCCATCTGGCGCGACAATGTTGAGTTGATGGAAAGAGCAGCTTGGGGGGCGCGTCTGAGGACGCGCAAAGTTACTGGCAGGGACGCTTCGCTGCCTGCGCCTTTGTTGAGCGCGTTTGGCATACTGGTCGCCCGTGGAACAGTTGGGGCGTTGCCCCAAACCCCACCAGAGGCGCCGCCTCTGGACTCCGCAAGGGGCATTGCCCCTTGACCCCTTCGCGCGATTGAGTTGGTTTCGCTGCCATGCTTCTTCCGCGTGCTGCGCTTTGGCGTCCCGAAGCAATCAGCCCTTACAGCTTCGCCAATTCCTTATACAGCCCCTTATTCGCCTGATACAGCTTCGTATACAGCGCATACACCTTCTCATACTGCGGCACGTTCTCCGCAATCGGGTTCTGCGCCGGATTCACATGAATCATCGCCCGGCACGCTTCCGGCACGCTCGCGTACAGTCCCGCGCCGACGCCCGCCAGAATTGCCACGCCCAGCGCCGGACCTTCCGTGTTCACTGTCGTCGCAACCGGCATCTGGAACACATCCGCCAGCATCTGCCGCCACAGCGGACTCTTGCCGCCGCCGCCGCAAGCCAGCATCGTTTCGGGCGCAACGCCCATTTCCGCCAGCACATTCAGGCAGTCCTTCAAAGAGTAGGTGACGCCCTCCATGACCGCGCGGAGCAGGTCGCGGCGCGTGTGCATCGCGCTCAAGCCGAAGAACATGCCGCGGCAGTCCGCGTCAAGGTGCGGGGTGCGTTCGCCCATCAGGTAGGGGGCATACAGCAGCTTGTTCGCACCGATGGGGGACTGCGCCGCCTGCTTGTTCATCAGGTTGTAGGGGTCTTCGCCCATGAGCGCGGCGGCTTCCTTCTCCGCCATGCAGAAGTTGTCGCGGAACCACTTCAGCGACAGACCCGCCGCCTGCGTCACGCCCATGACGTGCCATGCGCCCGGCACAGCGCAGCAGAACGTGTGCACGCGCCCCTTGGGGTCGATGGCGAGCTTGTCCGTGTGGGCAAACACAACGCCGGACGTGCCGATGGTGGTGAAGGCGCGCCCGTCCTCGACAACACCCGTGCCGACAGCCGCCGCCGCGTTGTCGCCCGCGCCGCCGACGACCAGCGTGTCTTCACTCAACCCGGTCAGCTCCGCCGCCGCCTTGGAGATATGGCCCGTCACTTCGCAGGATTCGTACACCTTCGCCAGCAGCGACGGGTCGATGTTCAGCATGTTCAGCAGCTTCTCCGACCAGCAGCGGTTCGGCACATCGAGCATCTGCATCCCGGATGCGTCGCTGACTTCAGTCGCGAAATCGCCGGTCAGCATATAGCGCACATAGTCCTTCGGCAGGAGGATGTGACGGCACTTGGCGTACACTTCCGGCTCGTGATTGCGCACCCATAGCAGCTTCGACAGCGTGAAGCCAGTCAGCGCGGGGTTTGCCGTAATGGAAATCAGCTGATCGCGGCCGACAATTTCGTGAATCTGGTCGCACTCCGCCGCCGTGCGCTGGTCGCACCAGATAATAGACGGGCGCAGGACGTTCCCTGCTTCATCCAGCATGACCAGACCGTGCATCTGACCGCTGATGCCCATCGAAACGACGTCCTTCTTATCCACACCGGACTTCGTCAGCACGCTGCGGATGGTGTCCACCGCCGCATGATACCAGTCCTCCGGCTTCTGCTCTGCCCAGCCATTGTGCGGCTGATACAGCGGATATTCCACCAGCGCGGAGCAGACCGCCGTGCCATACTGGTCGAACAGCACCGTTTTGGTGCCGGACGTGCCAAGGTCAATACCAAGAACATACTTCATCGGAAAAATCCTCCTCTTTTTATGTACCGAAATCGTGCAAAATGGGAAAGGGGTTTCCATCTGCTTCATTGTACCGTGAATCGGCGAATTCGTCAAGCCTTGCGGGGAGAAGTTGTATGAATTTCGCGTGTTCGGTTGACACGGGGCGAAAGAAGCGGTATCATAAAGAGCGAACATAGAATCCTATCTTAACGGAAGGTCGCCCGAAGGGGTCAAGGGGGCAATCGGAATGCCCCCTTGTCGCCTCCGCAGAGGCGAAACTTCCCTGCAATAGATGGAGTTTATGTTCGGAAGCGCCATCTATATAACAGGAGGTCGCAATGATTGTCTTAGGCATTGACCCCGGCTATGCGCTGATGGGCTGGGGCGTGGTGGAGGCGCAGGGCGCGCGGATGCGTCTGCTTGGCTACGGCTGTGTGGAAACGCAGGCGGGTGTGCCGATGCAGCACCGCTTGCGGGCGCTGCAATTGGGTGTACGCGACCTCGTGAACATCTATCATCCGGACGACGTGGCGTTTGAGGAGCTGTTCTTCGCGCGGAACGTCACGACGGCGCTGATGGTTGGGGCGGCGCGCGGCGCGGCGATTATCAGCGCGGCGGAGTATACGGAAAGCCTGTATGAGTATACGCCAATGCAGATTAAGCAGGCGGTGACGGGGTATGGGAAAGCGGATAAAAAGCAGATTCAACAGATGGTGAAGCTGCTGCTGGGGATGAAGGAGATACCGAAGCCGGATGACGCGGCGGATGCGATTGCGTGTGCGATAACGCATTGCCAGTGTGGCGCGGCGAAGGAACAATTCAGGATGAAATAGGGGGAGGGGAAGGGCAAAGCGCCCCACGCGGAAGGAGTATGAAGAAGAAGTCAACTCAATCGCGCGGAGGGGTCAAGGGGGGATTCCCCCTTGCAGGGTCAAGGGGCGGCGCCCCTTGTGGGGTTTGGGGCAACGCCCCAACCGTTGCTTGTCAAAACTACTCAAAGGGAACAGCCAACAAGACGCAGGCAGCGAAGCGTCCCTGCCAGTAACTAAAAAGCCTTCCAATACAGTTCAATCTGCATGGGAGGCGACCGCCGAAGGAGTCCAGAGGGCGATCGCGAACTTCGTTCGTTTTCTTTGCCCTCTGGAAGTATGGCAATGACCAGATTGGTAGGAAAATCAACGCTGGCTGTCTGAAAAAACAGCAGTCTTTAATTGTTGCAGAGGGTTTCGCCTCTGCGGAGGCGACAAGGGGGCAATGAAAACAGACGAAGTCTGCGGTCGCCCCCTTGACCCCTTCGGGCGCACCACCATGCTTCTTGATTTTTTATTGGAAGTTTTTTAGTTACTGTCCAGCTTTTTTCCCCGGATTTTATTCTTTTGCCCAAGGAGATAACCACCATGTACGCATTTATCGAAGGTCGTGTGTGCGAAAAAACGACCAATTCCTTAGTCCTTGAAGCTGGCGGCATCGGCTATCAGCTCAACTGCTCCATGACCACCTTGCAGGAAGCGCCGCCGATGGGCGAGAAAATGCGCTGCTATACCTACCTTTCCGTCCGCGAAGACGCGATGGAACTCTTCGGTTTCGCAACAAAGGAGGAAAAGCAGCTCTTCCTTTCGCTCACGGGCATCAGCGGCGTCGGCGCAAAAACCGCGCTCGGTTTGCTCGGCGCTATGCCCCTGCGCGACTTGAACCTCGCGATTCTGCTGGGGGGATGTCAACGCCCTCTCCCGCGCGCCGGGCATCGGCAAAAAGACGGCGCAGCGAATCGCGCTGGAACTCAAAGATAAGGTCACGCAGGCGGATATCAATCAGCCGACGGGCAAAGCGGCCATGCCGACATCAGGCGCGGCGGCGGATAATTTCGCCGAAGCCATCGAGGCGCTGACTGCGCTGGGGTACTCCGCCATCGAGGCGCGCGATGCCCTGTCGCATGTGGAGGACAAGGATGCCCCGGCGGATGAACTGATTCGGCTGGCGCTGCGCGCAATGGCGGGAATGTGAGGATAAAAAGTGGAAGAGAGATTGGTGACGGGCGACTTTCAGCCCGAAGACAGCGCGGTGGAGACGACATTGCGCCCGCATACCCTGCGGGAGTACGTCGGTCAGCAGGCGGTTAAGGACAGCCTGAGCATCTACATTCAGGCGGCGCTTACCCGCCATGACGCGCTGGATCATATGCTGCTCTACGGCCCGCCCGGTCTGGGCAAAACGACGCTGGCGACCATTGTCGCGGCGGAAATGGGGCAGAACATCCGCGTTACGTCCGGCCCGGCGATTGAGCGTCCCGGCGACCTCGCGTCAATTCTGGCGAACCTCAATCAGGGGGACGTGCTGTTCATCGACGAAATTCACCGCCTCTCCCGCTCGGTGGAAGAGGTGCTGTACCCCGCGATGGAGGATTTCGCCATCGACATCATGATTGGCAAAGGCCCGACCGCGCGATCGATTCGCGTCGCCGTGCCAAAATTCACGCTCGTTGGCGCGACAACCCGCGCAGGCCAGCTGTCCGCCCCCCTGCGCGACCGCTTCGGCATTCTCTTCCGGCTGGAAATGTACAAGCCGGAGGAACTGGCGCAAATCGTCCGCCGAAGCGCGTCGATTCTGGAGATTGACGCGGAGGACGCAGGTATCATGGAGATTGCGCGCCGAAGCCGCGGTACGCCGCGAATCGCAAATCGGATGCTCAAACGCGTCCGCGACTACGCGCAGGTGCGCGGCGGCGGCGTCATCAGCCTTGATGTGGCACGGGAGGCGATTGCCATGCAGGGCGTGGACGAGCTGGGACTGGACAAGGTGGATCGCGCCGTCCTTGGCACGATGATGGACAAATTCGGCGGCGGCCCGGTCGGGTTGGACACCCTCGCGGCGACAACCGGCGAGGATGCCGTGACCATTGAGGACGTCTACGAACCGTACCTGATGCAGCTCGGCTTCCTGATGCGCACGCCGCGCGGCAGAATGTGCACGCCCGCCGCGTGGGAGCACATGAAGCGCACGCCGCCGGGGCAGGGAAGCAATAATCAGCTGAAAATGGAACTGTGAGCATGAATTGCGAATCAAAAGAAGTAATTCGCAAGGACAGCCGCGCACAGACGCTGTATGAGAAAGTCGGCTTCCGCGTCGTCGGCGTCCACCCGGACGCTTTCGTGCTGAAAGACGGCACGATGAAAAAAACGTATTTGATGCAATTGAAAATAAGGTGAATTGTTATGAAAACATCCGATTTTGATTATGAATTGCCCGAAGAACTGATTGCGCAGACCCCGGTCGAACCGCGTGACCACAGCCGCCTGATGGTGGTACACCGCGCGACGGGCGAGCGCGAGGACAAGCATTTCTACGATATTATTGACTATTTGAACCCGAACGACGCACTGGTCATCAACGAGACGAAGGTCATTCCCGCGCGTCTGCTGGGCGAGAAGGAAGATACAGGCGTGCCGGTGGAGGTGCTGCTGCTGCGCCGGAAAAATCAGACGGACTGGGAGGCGCTTGTCCGCCCCGGACGCCGCCTGAAGCCCGGCACGACGTGTGTTTTCGGCGGCGGACTGCTCAAATGCGAGATTCTGGAAAGCGTGCCGGAAATCGGCGGACGCATCGTCCGTTTCCATTATGAAGGCGTTTTCGAGGAACTGCTCGACCGCCTGGGCGAGATGCCGCTGCCGCCGTATATCCACGAAAAGCTGGCGGATCAGAGCCGCTATCAAACCGTTTACGCCAAAAATGAAGGGTCTGCCGCTGCACCGACGGCGGGGCTGCACTTCACGCCGGAGCTGCTCGAACGCATCCGTGCCAAGGGCGTGACCATCGTGCCGGTGACGCTGCACGTCGGGCTGGGGACGTTCCGCCCGGTTCAGGTGGAAGATGTTGACAAACATGTGATGCACAGCGAGTGGTATCAGGTGACGGAGGAGGCGGCAAACACGCTCAACGCCATCCGCGCTGGCGGTGGACGGCTGATTTGTGTCGGCACAACGTCCGTGCGCACGATTGAAACGGTTGCGACGGAGGATGGTATCGTGCACCCCGGCGCGGGCGACACAGCGATTTTCATTTATCCCGGCAAGAAAATTAAGGCGGTGGATGCCCTGATTACCAATTTCCACCTGCCGCAGAGCACCCTGCTGATGCTCGTCAGCACCTTCATGGGGCGCGAGACGGCGCTGGACGTTTACCGCGAAGCTGTACAGAAAAAGTACCGCTTCTTCAGCTTCGGAGACGCGATGTTCATCGAATGAACCAAAAATCACTGACAAATTTCGGACAGTTTTTCAGTACGAACAAACTTTTTTCATAATCGCGCTGAAAAATTGTCCGAAAGGCTTGACAATCCGGTCTTAAATGTTTACAATATACCTTGTCTGACAAGTCTGGTTAGGCTTGATGCGGGACATGCAGGCGTAGTTTAGTGGTAAAACTCCAGCTTCCCAAGCTGGCCTTGTGGGTTCGATTCCCATCGCCTGCTCCACAACCGCATCTGCCGCCGGAAAGCAGCGAAGATACCTTCGCAGTTTTACGCGAACATAAAGGAGGAAATTCCAATGGCTAAGGAACGTTACGAGCGCAAAAAGCCCCACGTTAACATCGGCACCATCGGTCACGTTGACCATGGCAAGACGACCCTGACCGCCGCCATCACCATGACGCTGTCCCAGAAGGGCGAAGCGCAGGCGATGCGTTATGACGAAATCGACAAGGCGCCGGAAGAAAAGGCCCGCGGCATCACGATTAACACCGCTCACGTTGAGTACGAGACGGCTACCCGCCACTACGCTCACGTGGACTGCCCCGGCCACGCTGACTATGTTAAGAACATGATCACCGGTGCTGCCCAGATGGACGGCGCTATCTTGGTTGTGTCTGCTCCCGACGGCCCGATGCCCCAGACCCGTGAGCACATCCTGCTCGCCCGTCAGGTTGGCGTGCCGTACATCGTGGTCTTCATGAACAAGACCGACATGATGGACGACGAAGAGCTGCTGGAACTGGTCGAAATGGAAATCCGCGAACTGCTGAGCAGCTACGATTTCCCGGGCGACGAGATTCCGATCATCAAGGGTTCTGCCCTGAAGGCGCTGGAATATGTCCAGAACGGCGGCACCGACGTGGACAACGCGCCGGAGTGCAAGTGCATTTGGGAACTGATGGATGCGGTTGACCACTACATTCCGGAACCCAAGCGCGCGACCGACCAGCCCTTCCTGATGCCTGTTGAAGACGTGTTCTCCATCTCTGGCCGCGGCACTGTTGCCACCGGTCGTGTGGAACGCGGCACGGTCAAGGTGTCCGACACGGTTGAAATCGTCGGCCTGATGGACAAGCCGAAGTCTACCGTCGTTACCGGCGTGGAAATGTTCCACAAGCTGCTGGACCAGGCGGAAGCGGGCGACAACATCGGCGCTCTGCTGCGCGGCATTCAGCGCAACGAAATCGAGCGTGGTCAGGTTCTGGCCAAGCCCGGCACGATTCATCCGCACACGCACTTCATCGGTCAGGTTTACGTCCTGACGAAGGAAGAAGGCGGCCGTCATACCCCGTTCTTCAACGGCTATCGTCCGCAGTTCTACTTCCGTACCACCGACGTGACCGGCAGCATCAAGCTGCCCGACGGCACGGAGATGGTTATGCCCGGTGACAACATCGACATGGAAATCACCCTGATTACCCCCATCGCTCTGGAGCAGGGCCTGCGCTTTGCTATCCGCGAAGGTGGCCGCACGGTTGGTTCCGGCGTCGTTGCCAAGGTCATCGAGTAATCTAAGGTTCATTCAGGGACGCTTTCCAGTCGGGGAGCGTCCCTTTTCTGCATGATGCAAAGCAGCAGCCTCCGCATTCTCCCGCGTACAGCTGACGCGGCGCGTAAGGCGGGGTTGTGTCCATCAGCAGACAGCGTCCTGCCCACGGGTCGCTAATCAGCAGCTTCGACTGCTGGCAGGATAGGAAACGAATCAACCCGAATCCACCCAATTGCACATCCGGCACAACGGAATCCAGAGGAAAATGCAGCAGCTGCTCGCCCACGCCAGCCCAAATCGTGTGGTCATCGGCAATTGTTACCGCGCCGCACCAGCCGGGCAGCAGCGCGACGGGCGCAAAATCGCCGCTTGTCAGACATAGGCGGAAAAGCAGCGTTTGCGGCGGATCGGGGCTCAGCAGCGACAGGCAGGTGAGCACTCCGCCATCCGCCGCGACCCGCATCGGACAACCCGGAACGGGATATGCAGCAATTTCCCGCAAATCCGGTAGGGAAAAGATGTGCAAACAGCCGTCCTCGCAGCCGCAGACGATCACTTGGCAGTCGACAACCACGCAGTCGCATGGGCGAATTCCAGCGGGCGATGTAACCAGCGGGTAATCATGCGCATCATACAGTGTTAGGCAGTTCGTCTCGCTGGAAAGCGTCAGCAGCTGATTTCGCCAGCAGCGAAGCACTTCGACACCGGGCGGCAGCGTGCTGATTCGCCCTTGACGGTACAGCAAGCGGTTGACGGAATCAGCCAGCGCGACATCCGCTCCGCACGCGGCCAGCAGGGTCGGATGTGCCAGCGGTGTCGGGATTTTCCGCCACTTGCCGCACCATGAGAGCAGTCCCGCTGCACTCGCCAGATAAACTTCCACACGCGCCACCTCCCTGCATCAGGCTATGCCGCGCAGGGCGGCGGGGTGCAAAAATCAAATGCAATTCACAGGAGGAAAACACGATGTATCACTACAAAACACACGGCACTTGCTCGTCCGAAATTGAACTGGAGATTCAAAACGGTATCATCACGCATTGCAAGTTCATCGGCGGCTGCAAGGGCAATACGCAGGGCTTGGCGCGCATGGTCATTGGCTGCAAAGCGGATGAGGTTGCCCAGAGATTGGAAGGCATTCCCTGCCGCGGCAACACGTCCTGCCCAGATCAGCTGAGCAAGGCGATTCACGAATACCATGAGTGAAGCCGGGAAGGAGCAAATTTTGTCCGAAACGAACCAGCTTCCCACCTCGTTTGAAGAGATGGATTTGTCCAAAGAAGTGCTGCGCGCCATCAAAGACATGGGGTTCACGACGCCATCGACCGTGCAGGCGAAGACGATTCCGCTGATGATGTCCGGCGCGGACGTGAACGCAATTGCGCCAACCGGCACGGGCAAAACCTGCGCGTTCGGCATTCCGATGCTCGAATATGTGCAGCTTAATGAACCGGAAGTTCAGGAAGTGGTGCTTGCACCAACCCGTGAACTGGCGCTGCAAATCGGGGATGAACTGACCAAATTGGCCAAGTACATCAAGGGCTGCCGCATTGCTGTGCTCTACGGCGGACAGCCGATTCCCAAGCAGCTTGCCGCGCTCAAGCGCAAACCGCAGATTCTCGTTGCAACCCCCGGTCGGCTGCTGGACCACATGAACCGCGGCAATGTCCATCTGAATGCCGTCCACACGATGGTGCTGGATGAGGCGGACGAGATGCTCAACATGGGCTTTGTCAAGGATGTGACGCGCATCATTGAGGCGACGCCGGACGAGCGGCAGATGGTGCTGTTCTCCGCGACGACGAATCAGGACGTGCTGACGATTGCGTGGAAATATCAGCATGACCCGATTGAAGTCACCGTAGAAGCGACGAAGCAGGATCGGCCGCAGATTGCGCAGTACGTCATTTCGACCGAACAGAACAAGAAGATTGACCATCTGCTGTATCTGCTGGATGCGGATGTTTACCAGCGCGTCATGATTTTCTGTAACACGAAGTTTATGACCGACCGGCTGACCGAGCGCCTCAAAAAGGAAGGCTATCAGGCGGAGTGCATCCACGGCGACGTGAAGCAGAGCCAGCGCAATGTGGTCATGAACGACTTCCGGCGCGGCAAATTCCCCATTCTGATTGCGACGGACGTGGCGGCGCGCGGCATCGACGTCGACGACGTGGAAGCAGTCATCAATTTTGATCTGCCCGCCGAAAACGAGTATTACCTGCACCGTATCGGCCGAACCGGGCGCGCGCACAAGCATGGCGTGAGCTTCTCGCTGGTCACGTTCCAAGAGAGTGTGCGCATGGACGAGATTCTCAAGTACATGATTGCCAAGCCGCTGCCGCTGCATTTCGAGGATGGCATCCTCCGAAATGAGGATGGCACGCCTTTCTTTGACAATATTTAATTGATGCAAGACGCTGGGAGGAGATTCCCGGCGTCTGTTGCGTTTGGAGGAAAGATGGGGAAGAAGCATCGGTGGATTCTGCCTGTGCTGGCGATTCTGGTCATTCTGACGCTAATTGCGCTGGATGAGCGGCTGATTCTGCGGACATACACGGTCGCGTCGCCGAAGCTGACGGCGGAGGTGCGGCTTGCGGTCGTCACGGACTTCCATTCGTCTGATAATGCGGACGACGTGGTGGCGATGGTTGCTTCCTGTGCGCCGGATGCTGTGCTGATGGTTGGAGATATGTTCGATGACGACATCGCCAATCGTCCGACGGAGCGGACGCTATCGCTGATGCGGCAATTGAGCGCGCAGTACCCGTGCTACTATGTGTCCGGCAACCACGAGGCGTGGACGGGCGAGATGGACGCGCTCTATCAGCAGACGGAGGAAGCGGGGGTGACGGTGCTGCGGATGTCGTCAGGCGTCCTGACAGTGCGCGGGCAGCGAATCGCGCTGTGCGGCATCCCTGACCCGTATGAGATGGTGTTCAGCGGCGCACCGGACACGGAAGAGCAGCTGCGGCAGGCGCTCGAAGACGTGGATTCAGCGGATTTCACCGTCCTGCTGGCGCATCGCCCGGAGCTGCTGGCGAAGTACGCGCAATTCCCGCTCGACCTCGTGGTGTCGGGTCACGCGCACGGCGGGCAGGTGCGGATTCCGGGGGTGCTGAACGGGCTGTACGCGCCCAATCAGGGGTGGTTCCCGAAGCTGGCGGGCGGCGCGTATACTCAGGATGGCACGACGCTGATTGTCAGCCGAGGCTTGGCTGTGCGGACACGACTGCCGCGTATCTTCAACCGCCCAGAGGTCGTGCTGGTGCGCTGCGTTCCGGCAGAATGAGCAGTACAGGAAAAAATCATCAGTTTTTTGCAAAAATGTCTTGCGTTTTTTTCAATTCTCAGGTATAATGAGCGCGGTTGAATCCTTCGGGTCTGTGGTTGCAAGCCGATGCCAGTCGCAGGCCAAGCGGTCCACGTAATCCGGCCAAAGCGCCGGGGAGCATGGTGCGGTTTAGAGGTAAGCCCGTCCGGAATGCGGAAGCGTTTCGAGAGGAGTGCGTGAGGGCGCACGATGCGTTGAGCAACCTCCCAGACGGCGAGTGTGGGGTCAAAGACCAGGTCAGCCGAAGGTTCGCCTATTCTAAATCATTCAGGGGGTTCCAATACCATGTACACTGACAAGACGCTGGTTTGCAAAGACTGCGGCAATGAATTTGTTTTCACTGCCGGTGAACAGGAATTCTACGCCGAGAAGGGCTTCCAGAACGAGCCCACCCGTTGCAAGGCGTGCCGTCAGGCGCGCAAGGCCAGCCGCCCTGCTGCCGGTGGCACCCGCGAGATGTTCGACGCCGTGTGCGCTGAATGCGGCAAGCCCACCAAGGTTCCTTTCCAGCCCAGGGAAGATCGCCCTGTCTACTGCAGCGAGTGCTATGCAGCGCGTCGTGGTTAATCCCAAACGCACCTGACAAAACTGTTGCAAGGAGTCCTCGCCGGTTCGCGCCGGCGGGGGCTTTTTTTGCGTGTTCGCCTTCCGAAAAATCAGGCAATATGGTATACTGATGGCCAATGGGGGGGCGATTTCTATCGACACAAAGGAACTGATTCGCTGCCGTCTCGGCGGGCAGCACCTCTTGACGCAGCGCGCCTCGAATGCCGAAATCGCGGCGGATTTATGCGGCGCACAGGCACAAATCCTCCGCAATGCGCTCTTCACCCTGCAAAGCCGGACGGGCAGCAGCGATTTTTCCGGTCTGCTGAAAACGTGGACGCTGCGCGGGACGCTCCACCTGATTCCAGAAAGCGATCTGCCGCTGTACGTTCATCAACAGGGGACAGCGGAGGACGTGTGCGGCACGCCGTGGTATGCGTGGATGACGAAGTGCGGCTGCGCGCTGCCGCCGGAGCGCGAGAAGGCGTTTGCGCGGCTGATGGTGCGGGAAATCGCGTCGGGGAACGATACGCGCGAAGGATTACGGCAGGCATGTCAGGCGGCGGGGATGACGGCGGACGAGGAGAAGATGGTTTTCCACGGCTGGGGCGGCGTGATTGGCGAATTGTCGCTCTTGGGCGTGATTTGTGCGCAGGTGCAGGAGAAGAAAGCGTACCGTCTGTGCGCGCCATTTGCACCGATGGACGCGGCGGAAGCGGAGTTGACGCTGGCGCGGCGTTACTTCACGCACTACGGCCCAGCGTCGCTGCGGGATGCGGCGTACTTTTTCCGCGTGCCGCAGACGAAGGTGAAAGCGTGGCTGAAGCAGCTCGACGCGCGGGAAATCAGGGTCGATGGGCGGATGTACTACGCCACCAAAGACGCGCCGGAGGGGGAGATGCCGCACGTCCGCCTGCTGTCCGGCTTTGACCCGATGCTGTTGGGCTACCGCAAGGAGGATAACCCGATTCTGCCGCCGGAGCACTTGCGCGGCGTGTTTAACCTGACGGGCATTGTGCATCCGACGGTGCTGGCGGACGGGCGAATTGTGGCGCGTTGGCGGGAGAAGGACGGCAAGGTGGAACTGATGCCGTTTGAAAATATCGGCGCGCGGACGAAAAAACGCATTGAGCGGGAAGTTGTGAAGTGGTTTGAGGTGAAGGAAATCCGATGGATGGAAATTTGACGGCAAACGAAAAGCGGTCTGCCGAAACAGACCGCATGGAAATCACAGATTCGCCCGCTTGTAGGATTTGCTGGGCGTGAGGTCGTAGAAAACGCGCTGGACTTTCGGGCATTGCGCGAGGATGTGCGCCGTCACGCGCTCCAGCAAATCCGCCGTGAAGCGCGCCGTGTTTCCGGCCGCGCCCTCCGCCGTCTGAACTGCCCGCAGCGTTACGACATAGCCGCCGTCGGGGAAGGGCGAGAGCGCCAGTGCCGCGAAATACTGCCATAGGCGCTTGTTCTGGTTGCTGTCCTCAACGTCGTGACGGAAAATGTCGTCCGCCTCGCGCAGAATGTCAAGGCGCTCGGCGGTCACATCTGCCACAATGCGCGACGCTAAGCCGCTGCCGGGGAATGGCTGCCGATTGACCAGCACGGCGGGCATCCCCAGCTCCTGCCCGACCTGCCGGATTTCGTCCTTGAACAGCTCGCGAACAGGCTCGATAATCGGCAGACCGTCGATGGTGCTGCCCGTGTGCGGGCGGTAGAGCGTGTCGGTGACGTTCGTGCCTTGAATGACAAGGCGGATGTCGTCAATTGCGGCGGCCTCGCGGCTCAGAATGGACATCAGCCGTTCGGTAACGATGCGCTCCTTTTCCGCCGGGTCGCTGACGCCGGCAAGCGCGGTCAGAAACTCCTCGCGTGCGTCGATTCGCCGCAGATTCAGCCCCAGATTGTCGTGATAATACGCCATCACCTGCTCAGACTCATTCTTGCGCAGCAATCCGGTGTCGATGAAAATGCAGTGGAGCTTGTGTCCGATGGCAAGGTTGCCCAGCACGGCGCACACGCCGCTGTCAATGCCGCCGGATAAGCTGCACAGCGCGCTGCCGCCATTCGCCGCGCGGTCGATTTCCTCGCGGGCGCGGTCAATCAGCGCCTGATTCGTCCACCACGCCGTGCAGCCGCAGATGTTCTGGCAGAAGCTGACGAGCAGATGACTCGAAAAGGGGTCGTTCCGCTCCAGTTGGAAGGAGAAGCCCCACACGTCGCGGCGGCTGGCGTGGAAGCCGAGCATACCGCCGTCTGTTGTGGCAATCGGCGTCGCCTGCGCGCCGTCCAGCGACATAAACCGCGCGGTCGGCTGATAGCGGTCGGTGTCCTCCATGCCGTCCAGCAGGGCATCTGATGCGTCCAGATGAATCTGCATCGCGCCGTCCTGCGGCACGGGTTCGCTCAATTCGCCGCCCAGCGTCTGGCACAGCGACAACGCCGAATCGCCCACGCAGAGCATTGGCAGCCCGGTTTGCAGATAATCCATCAGGAACGGCACATCCGCCGCCTCGCCGCTGACGCCTGCCGCCAGCACAATGCCGCGCGCGCCCATGCGCTGGATATCTTCCGCAGCACAGGCGGACGACACAATCCGGCAGTAAAAATGCTCCGCGCGGAGCTTCTGCGCCATCATCCGGCACGCGCTGCCGTTCAGATTGACAACGACCACCAAATCCTGCATGAATCTTTCCTCCCCAATGCCGAAAAATCCTGAAGCGTTCCCCGTAATGTTGTATGTACCCGGCGGCTTTTGGTGCCGGTTTCCTTCAAGCGGAGAAATTCGCAAGGGACAGAACGCGCGGTTCAGCAGAATCCGCTTTGATTGCTTCTATCCTTCACGAGAAAAACTCTTTCTATTCATTCGCCCCCCAAGTGGCAAAATCCTTTTTTTACGCGTGAGAATTTTGTGTTTTCTCAAAGAATATAGCGAAAACACAGGAGAGCGAAAAAAGTTGCAGAAAAATTTGATTTTGGTGTTTCACTTTGCCTCAAAGCGGGGTATACTGTTTTCAGGCGGAAACGCCGGACAAAATGAATGGAAAATCGGCTGAAAAGCCAGAATAAATTGAGGAGGAACATCAATATGAAGTGGGTTTGCAGCGTGTGCGGTTATGTTTACGAAGGCGAGAAGGCGCCGGAGCAGTGCCCGGTTTGCAAGGCGCCGGCGAGCAAGTTCATCAAGCAGGAAGCCGAAATGGCATGGGCGGCGGAGCACGTCGTGGGCGTTGCGAAGGGCGCGCCGGAGGAAATCATTCAGGGCCTGCGCGAGAACTTCCAGGGCGAATGCACCGAGGTCGGCATGTATCTGGCGATGGCGCGCGTGGCGCACCGCGAGGGCTACCCAGAAATTGGCCTCTACTGGGAGAAGGCTGCCTTTGAGGAAGCGGAACATGCCGCGAAGTTCGCCGAGATGCTGGGCGAAGTGGTGACGGACAGCACGAAGAAGAACCTGCAAATGCGCGTGGAAGCTGAAAACGGCGCGACGATGGGCAAGACCGAGCTGGCGAAGCTGGCAAAGGCGCTGAACCTCGACGCGATTCACGACACCGTGCACGAGATGGCGCGCGACGAGGCCCGTCACGGCAAGGCGTTCGCGGGTCTGCTGAAGCGGTACTTCGGGGAGTAAGAAAAATAGGGGGACGCAGCGGATGCGCCCCCGTTTTTTGATATGGGAAAAGGGATGCTCGCATGGGGCATCCCGCTTTTGCTATCGCGCCGTAAAGTCAAAATGCCCACCGTGCCAGCGTCTCGCACTCAACAGCTTCCACACTGCGAATTTCCACCGCTTTCCGAAGCGTCTTGATAACCGCCTCCACCTGCTCTTCGCTCTGTGCAAGCAGTGCATACCCGTCCCCGTCATACGCATAAAACGCCATTGTAAACCCGCGGGCGCAGAAGTCCTCGCAGCTGCTCGGCGGCGTACTGGGCGCATTGTGCGGCAGGACGTAAATCGTGAACAGCTCCGCGTGCTCATCCGGCGTTAAGGCATCCAATGCGCGCCGCATTTCCTGCGCGGTGAATCGCCTCTCCGGCAAGCCGTTTCCGAAGGTGCACACCCAATACTCGCGGACGAGAAAATCCACATCCGCAGTGGAAAAAATCGGCAGAACCGCTTGCAGCACCGTCCGAACGGGCGCATCAGCAGCAAAGCGAATGCCGACCACCATCACCAGTTCACGTCCTTCATCATCCGCATTTCGAGTTCCTGATTTTTCACCGACACGCGCATTCCGGGGGCAATCGAGTGCGTGATGAACGCGTTGCCGCCGATGACCGCGTCATGCCCGATGACGGTGTCGCCGCCCAAGACGGACGCGCCGGAGTAAATCGTCACGCGGTCGCCGATGGTCGGGTGACGGCGGTGGCCGCGCAGGCTCTGTCCGCCGCGGGTCGAGAGTGCGCCCAGCGTTACGCCCTGATACAGCTTCACCGAATCGCCGATGATGGTCGTTTCGCCGACGACGATGCCCGTGCCGTGGTCGATGAAGAAGTACTTGCCGATGGTTGCGCCGGGATGAATGTCAATCCCCGTGCGGCCGTGCGCGTACTCGGTCATGATGCGCGGAATCAGCGGCACTTTGAGCAGAAACAGCTCGTGCGCCAAGCGGTTGACCGTGATGGCGAGCAGCCCCGGATAGGCAATGATGATTTCATCCAGACTTGTCGCTGCCGGGTCGCCGTCGTAGAAGGCTTGCAGGTCGGTCGCCAGCAGTGCGCGCACGTCGGGAATCTTCTCCAGAAAGCGGACGGTCATCTCCTGCGCCTGCCGGTCAATGTCGGCGGCGGCCTCCTGCGTCACACTGCTGCCGCAGCGCAAGGCAATCGCAATCTGCTTCTGCAGCAGGTACGCCGTGTCCTCGATGAGGGCGGACAGGGAGTGCGCCGCGCTGTACACATGGTAGGCGGGGTCGCGGAAATAGCCCGGAAAGACGATGCGCCGCAGCTTGCCAATCAGGGCGATAATCACGTCGCGGTCGGGCTGGTTGAACGGTTCAATGCGGTCAATGGGGCGGCCGGCGGTATAATCCGCGAGAATATTCTGCGTCAGGTCGTGGATACTGCCTTCCAGCGTGTCCGGCAACATCAAAATCCCTCCTTTACCTTATCTGACATTCAAGTTTTGCACCTGTCTATTCTACACCGAAAACGTTCTCCCTGTCAATTCCCTTGCGAAAATCGTCCATTCGTGCTATAATTTCGCTGGATACAGTCGATTCCACTCGTGAACGGGCGGAATCAGGAAAGGAAGAAGATTTTTATGCGACAGCAGTTATCGGAGCTTCGCCGCGCCATGCAGGCGCACGGCATCGACCTCTATATCATCCCCACGGATGATTTCCACGCGTCGGAGTACGTCGGCGCGCACTTCCGCGGGCGGCACTATGTTTCCGGCTTCACGGGCAGCGCAGGTACGCTGGTGGTGACGGCGGACTGGGCGGGTCTGTGGACGGATGGCCGCTATTTCCTGCAGGCAGGGCAGCAGCTGGAAGGCAGCGGCATCGAGCTGTGCAAGATGGGCGAGCCGGGCGTCCCGACGATTCCGGAGTACCTCGAAAAGACGCTTGAAGCCGGTCAGACGCTGGGCTTTGACGGCAGAGTCGTCACGGCGCGGCAGTACGAGGGTTATCAGCGCATTGCGGAAAAGAAGCAGGGCAAAATTGTTTCTGATGTTGATTTGCTGGATGAAATCTGGGCGGAGCGCCCGGCACTGTCGGCAGAACCCGCGTGGGAACTGCCCGTATCGCTGACGGGACGCAGCCGTCAGGAGAAGCTGCATCAGGTGCGCCGCGAAATGGAAAGCCTTGGCGCGGATACGCTTGTCCTGTCTTCACTGATGGACGTGTGCTGGCTGATGAACCTGCGCGGCAACGACGTGGACTGCACGCCCGTCATGCTGTCCTTCGCTGCCGTGACGATGACCGATGCGGTGCTGTTCGTCAACCCCGCCATCCTCAGCACGGAGATTCAGGCGCATCTCAAGGAGGACGGCGTGACCATCCGCCCCTACGCCTGCGTCTATGAATATACGAAGAAACTGCCGGAAGATTCCACCGTGATGATGAACCTGAACGTCGTCAACAGCCTGATTCGGGCGTGTGTGCCCGCGTCGGTGCGCGTGATTGACCACGTTGACCCCACCGAGCTGCCAAAGGCGGTCAAGAATGCCACCGAGGTGGAGGGCTTCCGCAAGGCGCATGTGCAGGACGGCGTGGCGGTGACGCGCCTGATGTACTGGCTGAAGCACAATGTTGGCAAAATCCCGATGGACGAATTAAGCGTCGCGGAAAAACTGGAAGAGTTCCGCCGCGAACGCCCGGATTACATCGGCCCGTCCTTCGCGCCGATTATCGCCTACGGTGCGCATGGCGCCATCGTCCACTATTCGCCCACCAAGGAATCCAACATCCCCGTTGAGCCGCGCTCCCTGCTGCTGGCGGACACCGGCGGGCACTACCTGCAGGGCACGACCGACATCACCCGTACCTTTGCCATGGGGGAGACGACGGACGAAGAGAAGAAGTTCTTCACCCTCGTGCTGAAAGGACACCTGCATCTTGCGTCGAAGCACCCGCAACGGTCGTAGAGGACGGGAAAATATACCTGTTCTACGGCGGCTCCTATAATTGCACGCCACAGCAAATCGGCTGTGCAGTATCCGAGGATGGCATCTTCTTCCGCCGCGTATCGAATGAGCCGCTAATCCCATGCGGCGCGCCGGGCACATGGAACAGCAGTGAATCCGGACATCCTTATGCTTTCCGTGATGATGATGGACGCGTATTTCTCTTCTATCAAGGCAGTTCTGACAATGGAAAAACATGGTATATTTCCAGAAAAGAAGTTCAGTTTGGCAGTAGCGTGAGAATCCTAACCAGTGAAGTAGATGCAAGGGAATCAAAATGATCCCTTGGTGACCGTGCAAGATTCGACGAAAATAAACAACACGACGAGAAGAGAGGAACATCGCCATGCAGAAGATCCATCTTGGCCCGGCAAAGTGCGCCCTCGACCTGGGCGACGGCAGCGAACGCGCGGAGTACGTCAATCAGGACTACATCCTGCATAAGCTCGGACGTCCGCACCGCGCCATAGGCATCATGTATACCTACTACCCGCACGATAAGCAGTGGCCGCAGCGCATTTCCAAGGCGTGCAAGGACATGAACATCACCTTCCAGTGGGACTATCCTTATGATGATTATTTCCCCTTCAATGCCGACGGTCAGCCGTGGGAACAGATGCGGGATATTCGCCGCCACGGGCAGGATGTTGCCCTCACGCTGACGCTCGACTGCTCCCTCTCTGACGACGAACTGCGCGAGGTCGCCCGGATGCTTCGCCCCTATGGGCGCATGACCATCCGCATCAACCATGAGTGCAGCGGAACGTGGTTCACGCATAATAAGCGCTTCACCTATGAGCAGGTCGGCAAATTCTTCGCGCATTTCTCCGATATCATCCATCAGGAAGCCCCGAACGTCCGCACGGTGTTCTGCGCGGGCTTCGCACAGGCGGACGGCAAGCTGGAGAAGGAAGACGAGTTTGCGGTGGCGTACCGCGCGGCGGACGTCTGGTCGGCGGACTGCTACCTCGCGCTCCATTACGGCTGGCCGTATGACGTGGCGGAAGTCGGCGGCGGGCAGTATAAGGCGGATTCGGTCGGCATGTACTACGACATGTTCCGCCGCACCTACGAGCGCGCATCGTCGCAGTTCGGCGCAAAGCCGCTGGTGACGGCGGAGTTCAACACCGACGGCGACGTGACCGGGGCAAGACACCAAGGCGAGAGCGTCATCCGCTTTGCCGAAACTTTCCGCGACCATAAAGCCGACTGGTTCAAGGCTATCAGCCTCTATCAGTTCCGCGACCGCGGGCGTCTGGGGCTGGAAATCGAAGACCCGAACAACCCGGCAGTCGGCATTGAACAGCCGATGCTGGCGCAGTACCGCGAGCTGCTCAAAGACCCGTACTTCCAGCCGAGCATGACGGAGATGGGGGAAGCAACCTTCCCGGCGGAACTGCGCTGGGGCGGCGCGGAGGATGCCGACGGGCTGGCGATTCCGCTGCACTTCGAGGGCAATCCGGAATTCTGCGAAATGACTGTGGAGCAGGAAATCGGGCTGATGGTGGAATTGCACGGCAAGTGGTTCTACAAAGCGCCGCACGTCAAGACGATTGACCTGATGAGCGCGTTCTTTGATGCTCCGCTGGATACTCCCGCGGATTTGAAGCTGAATCTCTTCGCGCCGCCCGCGGATGGCGTGAATGTCGAGGATGGTCACGCAGATTGGATGACGAACTACTACGCCACCTTGCAGGAAGCGCCGAAGATGCGCATCCGCTATGAAGTGCCGGGTGTGGTTGGCTAATCAGGGTCCTTTGCAGCATGGGAAATAAACGCCCATGCTGTTTTTTGTGCGCAAATTTTCCAATTCGTGAAAACATGCCGTGATAAAACAACCGCTCACGTCCACAAGCATGGGCGAAAACGGAAAAAATGCGACCAGATGGTGATGAAAATAACATATTAGGACTTTACAAGACAAGCTGAATGTGGTATGATAAAAACAATCAGAGATGCAGAACAGCATCTCGAAAGAGGAGGCGTTCCTATAATGAAGAAACTCGTATCTATGCTGCTGGCGCTGGCCATGGTGCTGACGCTGGCGGGCAGCGCGATGGCGGAAACGAAGGATTATTCCGGCTATACCATCCGCATCTACTCCAACTCCAACTCCACCGAGCGCGTGAACTGGCTGCTCAATGCCGCCAAGGAAGCGGGCTTCAGCATCTCCATCGACGATAACTCCGTCATCTCCGGCGACAACGCCGCTATCCAGAAGGCAAACGAAAGCAAGGACGGCGACATCATCTTTGGTCTGAACGAAACCCGCTGGTCTCAGCTGGTCAACGGCACCTATGAGAACCTGAAGGTGATGGACTGGACGCCGTCTTGGGCGGACGAAGTCGGCAAGTACGTTTACCCCGGCAAGGCGTATGGCCTGGTCGTGCAGAACGTGCTGATGCTCTACCGCAATGACGACAAGGGCACGAATGGCAAAGCGCTCCACTTCCAGCATTGGTCTGATATTGTCGACTGCGGCTATCACTGGTATCGTCAGGGCAAGGTCGGCGGCACGACCAACAGCAACATCAACAGCGCCATGCTGTACGCCTTCACTGATCCGACCAGCCCTGCCGGCGGCATTTCCGTGGATGGCTGGAAGATGCTGTGGAAGTACTGCGCGAACGGCTCCTACACCGGTGACAGCTACGGCTTTGACCCGCTGAACCGCGGCGACGTGCAGGTGTCCACGTTCTACTCTTCCTCCCTGTATGGCAAGATTGACTCCGCGGCGGACAGCTCTTCTGCCCCGCTGACCGGCACGACCACCCCCGAAAACTGGGGCGTTGTGGACATTGACGACGGCACCTACTACATCGCGGAATACATCGGCATCCTTGACCGTGCTGACCGTACGCCCGAACAGACGGAAGCTGTCAAGGCGTTCGCGGAATGGTTCGGCTCTGCGGAAACGCAGACGGAATGGTCTGACGAGTTCGACTCCTTCCCCTGCAACGAAGTGGCTGTGAAGAACGTATACGGCGACGAAATCCCCGCCATTTATCAGCTGAAGAACTGCGCGCTGGAGAAGGTGGAAGGCACCGACATGACCTATGCGGAATATGTTGCGGCGCACAGCAAGGAATGGACGAACATCATGACCAACCTCGGCTTCTACTGGGCTGACGCAAGTCAGGCGCCCGCGGAACCCGATTGGGACAATGTCAACTGGGCTGTGATGACGCAGGCGGCGCAGTAATTCCCCCAAATTCTCATCCGGCAAAGAAGCGGATTTGAACCCCGGATGGCGAGTCCTACGCGGGCTCGCCATCTTTTTATAGCATGATTTGCCTGTGCAAAATTCTGCGAATTACAAAGTAAGGAGCTGTCGCCCATGATTGAACTCAAGGACATTGTGGTCAAATTCGGCGATTTTGAGGCGCTGCACAATATCAACGTGAACGTGAAGGAAGGGGAGTTCTTCACCTTCCTCGGCCCGTCTGGCTGCGGCAAAACGACCACCCTGCGCACCATCACCGGCTTTATTGAGCCTGTCTCCGGCACGGTGTCGGTGAACAATCAGGACATTACCCATGTGCCGATTGAAAAGCGCAACATCGGCATCGTATTCCAGAGCTATGCGCTGTTCCCGACGATGACGGTGTACGACAACATCGCGTTCGGCTTGAAGCTCAAAAAGCTGAAAAAGCCGGAAATCGACCAGAAGGTGCGGGAAATTGCGCGCAAGGTTGATTTGTCCGACGAGCAGCTCAAAAAGGCAGTCAGCCAGCTTTCCGGCGGTCAGCAGCAGCGCGTCGCCATCGCCCGCGCCCTCGTCACCGGGCCGAGCATCATCTGCATGGACGAGCCGCTGTCCAATCTGGACGCGAAACTGCGCGTTCAGCTGCGCAATGAGCTGAAGAAGATGCAGCGCGAGTTCGGCATCACAACCATCTACGTCACCCACGATCAGGAGGAAGCGCTGACCCTGTCCGATCGCATCGCCGTGTTCAACAAGGGCTATATCGAGCAGATCGGCACGCCGAACGAGATCTACAACCACTCCAAGACCGAGTTTGTCTGCAACTTCATCGGCGACATCAACCGCGTCGAAGCGCCGATTGCCGCGCAGATGAAGCTGGCGGCAGGGCAGAATCACTTCATCCGGCTGGAACGCCTGCACGTCAACAAGCCCAAGCGAGACGACGAAATCCTCATCGACGGCGTGGTTGAAAACATCGAGTACTACGGTCTGTACATCAAGTATTACATCGATGTGGGCAGCCAGATTTTGAAGGCAATCGAAAAGAACGACGGCATCAACATCTATGCGCCGGGTGAAAAAGTGACCGTAGCCATGAAGCCTACGGACGTCATGTCCTACGACGCGCAATGACAGGAGGAAGCAATATGACGCAAAAATCCTCCAAACTGACGCTGGGGATGCTTGGAAAAGTGTTCGGCGTTGCGTTCTTCGTCTACCTGTTTTTCGGCTTCATGCTCCTGCCATGCCTGAACACCATCACGCAGATTTTCACGACGACGGACAGCGCGGGCAACATCGACCCACTGGCGGTTATCCGCTTCTTCTTCGCGGGCAACATGCCAAGCTACGTCCTGAACTCGCTGAAACTGGCGGTTTGCCTCGTCATCACGGTAAATATCGTTGGCATCAGCATCGTACTGCTGACGGAATATTTCGACATCAAAGGCGCGAAAATCCTCCGCCTCGGCTATATGACGACGCTGATTTACTCCGGCGTTGCGCTGGTGACAGGGTATCTCTTCCTCTATGACAGCGACGGCATTATGACGACGTGGCTCTCCGGGATTTTCCCCAACATGGACAAGAACTGGTTTTCTGGCTTCAACGCCGTTTTGTTCACGATGACGTTCGCCTGCACAAGCAATCACGCGCTGTTCCTGCGCAACGCCATCCGCGCGATTGACTACAACACGGTGGAAGCGGCGCGCAACCTCGGCGCGAAGCCATTCAAGGTGCTGCTGAAGGTCGTTTTCCCGACGCTGATTCCGACGCTCTTCTCCCTCACGGTCATGACGTTCATCACGGGTCTGTGCGCCATGAGTGCGCCGACGCTGCTGGGCTATGACTCCATCAACCCGGAAATCGTGCGTCTGGCGGGTTCATCGTCGGCGGACGAAGCGTTCCCGCAGGCGCGCGCGGCGCTGCTGTCCATCATTCTGGCGATGTTCACCATCATCCTGCTGACCGTTCTGTCCTCCTACGAGCGCAAAGGGCATTACCTCTCCGTCAGCAAAACGAAGGCGAAGCTGGTCAAGCAGAAGATTAGCAACCCGGTCGCGAACGTGCTGGCGCATATCTACGCCTATGTGCTGTTCATCATCTACATGACGCCGGTGGTGATGATTATTCTCTTTGCGTTCCAGAACTACCCGGCAATTCGCTCCAAGACGCTCTCGATGGATCAGTTCACGCTGATTAACTTCTTCGGTCAGCAGGACTATGAGTTCCTGACCAACCGCGGCAAGCTGAAAACGAGAACGGGCGCAATTTCCGGTCTGTTCGCCAACGCGGATACCGTCGGCGGCATCCGGCTGAGCTTCGTCCTCTCCGCGATTGCGGCGGCGCTGGCGTGTGTTATCGTCGTTGTTGCGGTCAACTACATCTTCAAAAACAAGGGCAAGAAGCGCGGCACTGTGCTGGAATACAGCTTGCTCTTCCCGTGGCTGCTGCCGACCATCCTGATTTGCTACTCCTACCGCACTTACTTCAACTCTGACAGCGTGTGGTATGTTTTCAACAACAACCTGTACATGCGCGAGAACGTGCGATTCCTGATTGTGATGGCGTACACGGTGGTGAAGCTGCCGTTCGCCCTGCGCATGATCAAGGCGGCGTTCTACGCTATTGACGAGGAATTGGAGGATGCGGCGCGCAACCTTGGCGCGAGCAGTCTGGTGACATTCCTACGGGTGAAGCTGCCGATTGTCCTGCCGAGTGTGCTGGCAGTGTTCGCACTGAACTTCAATGCGCTGTTCACGGAATACGACATGTCGGCGACGTTCCAATCCAGCTACGGCAAAACGTATGCCATGATTATCCAGAACATGTGCGCCGAAGAAGGGCGCGACGGCTACAACGTCAACGCATCGGGCCGCCGCTGCGCATCGACGGTGTTCATCATGGTCATTTCCGGCTTGATTCTGTATCTGGTGTACGGTGTGGGTGCGCGTGATTTGGGTGAGCGCATCGAGCGCCGCGAGAAGCGCCGGAAGCGGATCGAAGCTTTCAAGGCAAAATTCACCGGGAAGAAAAAAGCTGCGGAAAAAGCCGCTGCATAAGGAAAACGGCATGACCTTCCGAAAAAAGGAGGGTCATGCCGCTGTTTCTTCCGGGAAGGCGTTGCCATACTATTTCCAGATTCACCTGCGCCATCTGCTTGCGCCTTTTCCCTTCTGGCGTCCGTTCATTCCACTTAGCGTAGCGCTGCTACGCTGCGTTTCATTCACGTTAGCCAGAATGAAAAATTCGCGGCGCATCTTGGCGCATTTTCATCTGGAAATAGTATCACCCGCTCCTGCTGCGTCAGAGCGTCTCTTGCTTTTTGAGGAAAACCCAAAGGACGGTGCAAACATGCATTACACGCAAACGATATCCTCTCCCTTGGGGAACATCCTGCTTTCTGCGGATGAGGTGGGGCTGACCGGGCTGTGGTTCGACGTTGAACGCGAAACGCCCATTTTGATGGACACGAAGCGCTGGCTGGATGTCTATTTCACCGGACGCGAACCCGACTTCACGCCCCCGCTGCACCCGGCAGGGTCTCCTTTCCGACAGGCGGTCTGGCAGCTGCTGCTCGAAATCCCATACGGGCAGACAACGACATACGGCGCGCTGGCGAAGCGGCTGGGCGGGGTGCGCATGTCGGCACAGGCGGTCGGCGGGGCAGTCGGGCACAATCCCATCAGCATCATCGTTCCGTGCCATCGGGTTGTCGGCGCGAACGGAAGTCTGACGGGGTATGCGGGCGGGCTTGACCGCAAAATCAGGCTGCTGGAAATTGAGCAGACGGACTTGATCGGAATGTTTCGCCCGAAGAAGGGAACGGCGATATGAGGCAAATGCGCCCCTGCGCGAAAAACTGAACCATCTATTGCCTAACCCGCAGGGGGATTTTTTGCCGCAATTCCCAATTCTGCGGAAGAAAACGCGCCGCCCGTTCGTTTCATTGTCAGAACACCGAATCAAAGGGGGATGCCGAATGAAGAAATGGTGTGCGCTGCTGATGACCATGCTCCTGATTTTGACGACCGCCGGGGCAGAGGAATTTTCGGGTGGCAAAGACTTCTGGGATGATGCGTACCGCTGCACCGTCGAAAATGGCTACTTGACCTTCCAGTCCGACGATGGTACGACGTATCAGCCGATTGCTGTGAAGGATGGCTTCGCGGAAGCCGCCAAGGCGCTCGCTGCGCAGGGAGATACGTTCGTCGCCGTGCCGATGGGGCTGACGCAGGCGCTGCTGCCCTATGTGGCGGACGAGCTGACCGGCGGCGCAGAGCTGGTCGAGATTTACTGCACGACGGCGCTGATTGGAATGCATCTGCGCGACGCGGCGAAGGGCGATGTGCTTCGCGTGGCGTGGTGGACGGGCGACGGCTATCAAATGGTTGATAAAGTCGTCGGGGAGGATTTTTCGCTGGACACGGTGCACGTCTCGGCAGGCAAAGTCTACATGGAAGTCGATGGGCAGGAATACGCCTTGAAGCTGCGAAATGGAAAACTCGTTTTGTGGTACACCGCCGGCAGGAAAATTGTGTACATTCAGCCACATGCTATCGGTAATATGGAAGAAGTGATTGCGATGCGAAATGACAGCTACGTTTACGGCGCACATCCCTTCTACAACGTGGAAGCGGTGGACTTTGCAGCCTTCCCCGAAACGTATGCGGAAATGCTGGCGCAGGTGGACAGCACGAACTGGGCGGTTGTGAACAACCCGAATCCGACCGATCGTCTGCATCTGCGCACAGAACCCGACCGAAAGTCGGTTTCACTGGGCAAGTTCTACAACCGCACGCCGGTCTATGTGGACGAAATCCGCGGCGAATGGGCGCACGTTACCATCGGGCGCGACCTGTCAGGGTGGATGATGACGAAGTATCTCGCATTTGGTGCGGATATGGACAAGGTGGAATGCGCCTTCCCGCAGCTGTCGCTGATAGAAAAGTATCAGGAGAATGTGGCGGATGAACTGGCCTATGACTATTATGTGTTCGATGCGCCGAACATGTCGGCGACAAAAACGCTCTGGAATTGGGGTGAAGAGTGCTATTTGATTGGCGTGATTGACGACTTCTATATGATCATGGACACCGACGAAAACGTGCGCTACATCCCGCAGGACTGGCTCTGGGCGGGCAACGGGTAAGGGGAGAATGCCAATGAAGAAACTGCTTGCGCTGCTGATGATTTGGCTGCTCCTGCCCATTGCTGGCGCGGAAGAAACGTATACCATGCAGGATGGTTCGCTGATTTTGATGGACGGCGCTGGACGGAAGTGCCAACCGATTGCCATGAAGCCGGACTTTCCGGAAGCGCTGCTGGCGGATGCGGACATATCCGGCGCAATCCAGCTGAATCTGCCGGAGACGCTGCTGCCGTATGTGTCGGATGAGCTGACCGGCGGCGAGACGCTGACGGCGCTGTATTGCACGACGAAACTGATTGCCATGCACACGGTGGATGCGGCGGATGGCGACGTGCTGCGCGTGGCGTACAGGACGAATCTGGGGAATTATGTCATCCGCAAGGTGATTGGCGTGCCGTTCTCCTTCGACCGCTACCACGGCGGCGCGGCGTCCATCCTCCTCTGCGTCGATGAAATAACGTACTGCATGACGTGCGAAAATGGTTATCTGACGCTGCGTGAGGTCTGGAACGGAGCGGGCGGCATCGGCATCAAGCGCCACGCCCTCTACGATTTGCAAGCCTGCGTGGAGTCGACAGGCGGAAATGCGGGCTTCCGCTACGGCAATCATCCGTATTCCGACGTGACCGACCTGCCGTTTGCAGAGTTCCCGACGACCTATGAAGAAGCCATGCAGCACCTTGACCGCACGAATTGGGCGGTCGTCAACAACCCAAATCCGGCGGATCGACTGTACCTGCGCGGCAAGGCGAGCAAGGAAGGGCGCAATCTCGGCAAGTTCTACAACCGAACGCCCGTGTATGTGGAGGAAATCCGCGGCGACTGGGCATATGTGCGCATCGGGCGCGCGACGACGGGTTACATGATGACCAAGTATCTGGCGTTCGGCGAGGATGCGGACAAGGTGGAATGCGCGTTTCCGCAGCTGGAGGTGCGCGAAGAATATCGGCTGAACGTGGCGGACGAGACGACGTATGAATTTGAGGTGCTGGATGAGCCGAGCAAATCCGCACCGTACACGCGCTGGCACAGCGGGGACAACTGGGTCGTTATCGGCATCAAGGGCAATTACTACATCGTCATGAACGACAACGAGAACGTGTGCTACATCCCGCAGAAGCAGCTTTGGGACGGCAACGGGTGAGGGGGATGCTGATGAAGAAGCTGCTTGCGCTGCTGACGGTACTGTTGCTGCTGAGCGCCGCGTGTGCCGAACCCGCCGCGCTGCCGTACACCATCGAATCCGGCTTCCTGATTTTCCCCGCTGAGGATGGCAAGCAGCCTGTCCCCATCGCCGTGAAGGAAGGATTCGCCGCGAAAGCGCAGGAATTAGCGGATGAAGGTGCTTATCTCGGAACGCCGATGAATCTGCCGCAAGCGCTGCTGCCATATGTGTCGAATGAACTGACGGGCGGCGAAGAACTGCTGGAAATCTATGCGACGGAAGCCATCATTGTCATGCACACCCGCAGCGCGACGGACGGTAACGTGCTCCGCTGGGCAGAGTGGGATGGCAGGCAGTTCGCGGTGTATCGCAAGGTCATCGGGAAGGATTTCTGGCTGCAAACGTCGAACGCTGCGGGGAATCTGGCGGAAATCTTCATCGAAGGCGAGCCATATTATCAATATCGCTTGACGCTGAAGAAGAGGAGAATCCACCTGCATTCGGTGTGGGGCGAGCAGGTGTATTTTATCATCGAGCCGCACGCGATTTGCAATGACGGCACGCTGACGACCTGCACCAACGACGGCTATGTGTACGGCAATCACCCGTATGATGACGTGACCGATCTGCCGTTTGCGGACTTCCCGACAAGCTACGCGCAAGCCGTCCAACAGCTGGATAACACCAACTGGGCGGTCGTCAACAATCCAAAACCGACCGACCGTCTGCATTTGCGCACCGAACCCGACCGCAAGTCGGTATCGCTGGGCAAGTTCTACAACCGCACGCCCGTGTACGTCGACGAAATCCGCGGCGACTGGGCACATGTCACCATCGGGCGCGACCTCTCCGGCTGGATGATGACGGACTATTTGGCGTTCGGCGCGGATATGGAGAAGGTGGCGTGTGCGTTCCCGCAGCTGACGGTCAAAGAGGCGCATCAGGAGTACGGAGCGGACGAATTTGTCTACGAATACCGCGTGTTCACGGTGCCGGACTTGTCGGCGGACACGATGCGCTGGCACAGCGGGGAAAGCTATTATCTCATCGGCATGGCGGGGAATTTTTACATTATCATGAACAGCGAAGAAGAAATCGCCTACATCCCGCAGGAATGGCTCTGGGCGGGAAAAGGTTAAGCAAATCAAAAGCGTCGGACAGCCATGAAAACTGTCCGACGCTATTTTACTGCATGTTTTTGAGGTACGCGAAGATATCGCGGGCAATCGGCGCAGCGGTTGAGCCGCCGCCTTGACCATCGTCGATATCCTCGACGACGACGCACAGCGCGTAGGGGACGTCCTGTGCGAAGCCGATGAACAGACCGTTCGTGATGGCACGTCCGTTCAGTGATGTTTCCGCGCTGCCGGTTTTGCCGCAGATAATCATCCCGCTGACGGCGGCGCGTGTGCCTGTGCCGCTGGTGACGACCGCGCGCATGTACTCCGCCAGAATCGCGGCTTGCCTCTCCGTCATGGCGGTGCGGTAGACGCGGCTGGAGCGGGTATAGCGCGTCACGCCGGACGGGCTGGCGACGCGGTCAATCAGCACGGGTTCCATCATCACGCCCTTGTTCGCGACGGCGGCGGCGAGCAGGCACAGGTGCATCGGCGTGGCGGTGATGGCGGACTGCCCGAAGCCGCTCATGGCGATGTTGAAATTGCTGCGGCTCGTGGTCGGATAGACGCTGTTCTCCACAACGAGATCGCGGAAAAGGAAGTTGTCGTTAAAGCCAAAGGATTCCGCCGCTTCGCGCAGCGCCTTGTCGCCCATGGACAGCGCGTACTGTGCAAAGGCGTTGTTGCAGGAGCGCATGAAGGCGGTTTTCAGGTCAATCGCGCCGTGGCTGGCAGAGCCGTAGTCGTGGATGACCTGCCCGTCCACGGTCAAATTGCCGGTGCAGTTGACTTGCATCGTCTGTGCGGAGGGGTTCACGCGGAGCTGCGCGGCGGCGGTCACAAGTTTGAATGTGCTGCCGGGCGTGTAGGGATTCTGCGTGACGCGGTTCCAGTAGGCGTTGGAGGAGGCGGACACGGCGCTGCTGCTCATGGGGTCGAACGTCGGCAGACTGACCATCCCCAGCACTTCGCCTGTCTTGTAGTTCATCACGACCGCCGCGCCGGCTTTGCCGGGCACGCGCCGCTGGAAGGATTGCAGAATTGCCGTGCAGAGGGAACTGTCCACGGTCAAGGTTACGTTGTCGCCGTGGCGCTTCTGTCCGGTCACAAGCGCCTGAATCCGCTCCCAAATCCCGGTCTGGAAGCCGTAGAGGTACGCCGTCTGGAAACTTTCAACCCCGTTGGCAACCTGCCCGTCGGAATCGCCCAGCAGGTGCACAACGGCGCGGCGGGCAGCTTCATCCGACTGATAAACGCGGGTGACGGTGCCGTCCTCGCTGACGGAAGAGGTCGCCAGCACCACGCCGCTGCGGTCGAGAATATCTCCCGGCACGACATTCTGCTTCTGCGCCCGTACACGCGGATTCTTTGCGTAGGTGAACCAGCGGTTGCCGTAGAGGGCGATAGAGTGTATCCCGTATGTGCCGAGCAGGGCGAAGAGCGCGAAGAGGAAGAACGCAAGGAGCTTGAATTTGAACCGCTGCCGCTTCATGCCGCACCTCCACCGTAATCCGCCAAGTCCGCGTCGCGCGCCAAATCATCCTCATTGACGCTGGAAACGCCCTGAATCAGCCCAATCAGGCACAGACACGCCACCAGCGACGTGCCGCCGTAGCTCACGAACGGCATCGTCACGCCCGTCAGCGGAATCAGCTTAATCACCCCGCCGATGATGATGAACGTCTGCAAGCCAAGCATGGCGGTGCAGCCCATGGCCAGCAGCCCGTGGAAGCGGGTGCGCGCCGCCATTGCGATGGATGTGCCGCGCCAGATGATGGCGACATACATCAGCAGCACGCACGAGCCGAACAGCATCCCGAACTGCTCGCAGATGACGGAGAAGATGAAGTCTGTGTGGTAAACGGGAATCGTCGTCGGGCTGCCCAGTCCCAAGCCGACGCCTAACACGCCGCCGCTGGCAATTGCCATCAGGCTTTGAATGAGCTGATAGCCCGCGTTGTCGTAGTCGCTCCACGGGTCGAGCCAAATCGCGACGCGCTTTTTGACGTGCGCAAACTTCTGATAGCCCAGCAGCGCCGCGCCGACGCCGCCGCCGATGCCGCACAGCATCAGCACCGGATTCCCGGACGAAGCAAAATAGAGCATCAGCGCCACGCCGTAGTATAGCAGCGCCGTGCCGAGGTCGGCTTGCAGCATCAGCACGCCAAGACATGCCACAGAGAATCCAAGCCAAGGAATCAGCCGCCGATCCGCCATGAATCGGCTGATGACGATGATGAGCGTCAGCTTGACGATTTCGCTGGGCTGAACGGAGATGCCGCCGACATAGAACCAGTTTTTCGCGCCGTACGTCTCCTTGCCGATGAACAGCGGGAGGACGAGCAGCACGAGCGAGAGCAGCATCATCGGCCACACGAGCAGCCGGAAGCTGCGCCCGACGCGGATGAGGTAGATGCACACGACCATCGCCGCCAGCCCGACAAAATAGTAGATGGACTGGTGGTAGGCATACGTCGGGTTGGTGTCGTAGAGGACGAGCAGCCCCAGCGCGCACAGGAAGTTGGTCAGCGACAGCAGCAGCTTATCCACCGGGAAGAGCCGCGGCAGGAAGCCAGTCGTGAACGCGCTCGCCAGCGGTACGGCGACGGCGAGTGCGAGCGCCTGCCATTGGTAATCGCGCAGGAACAGAAGGCAGAATGCGCTGATGTAGAAAATCGAGACCGCCCGCGACAAAGAGCGTCCGGGGTCTTTCTGCTTTTCACACCCGCGCCGGCGGTCACGCGCCAAGGAAATCACCTCGCAAAAAATGAAATAGGCGCCTTCTGGCGCGAAAATCTGATTATCATAGAAAGGTATTGTGCGGAAAGCGTTTTGTAACCATAAAAATAAGCAACACGCCAATACAAGTATGGTAGTGTGCACCCGAAGGTTTCCAAAGGGCGATCGCAAACTTCGTTTGTTTTCATGCCCTTTGGTCGCGCCCGCAGGCGCGAAATCCCTCTGCAACAATAAAAAGTTAGTGAGCTTTTTGCACTGCCAGAGTTGACTTTCCTATTGTAATGGTAAAAAGAGCAGCTTCCAGAGGGCTTTCCGATCGCCCTCTGGACTCCTTCGGCGGTCGCCTCCCATGTTACTTGAACTGTATTGGAAGGCTTTTTAGTTACTGGCAGGGACGCTTCGCTGCCTGCGCCTTTGTTGGCTGTTCTCTTTGAGTGAGCACCCGAAAAACAGTTGGGGCGTTGCCCCAAACCCCACCAGAGGCGCCGCCTCTGGACTCCGCAAGGGGCATTGCCCCTTGACCCTTTTTTTGCCGCCTGGCCTGAGCGCGATTTCCATCAATCGGGGTATTGGGGATTTTCCTGCTCATCATCCCCATCCTCGCGCCGTTCGGCATAGGCGCGCACATCCTCCACATCCAATCCCGCAAACACGCGCAAGCGCAATCTTGCCTGTCCGACCTCCAGAATGCTGTTATGCTGCAGCGGATGCGCCATTCCATCCTTCCGGCTCGCTACCGTCTCCCCATCGACAATGCAGCTGCACCCGCGCCACGGGATGATATACAGCCCATATCCGTTGCGGAACATCACATCCAGATGCCGGGGTGACACCCCGCGCGCAGGGACAACAATATCGCAGCTCCGCACGCTGCCCAGCGTCCCGTCCGCCGGGACAGGCAGCAGCGTGTCCTGCGGGAGTGCGGCGCAGTCGCTTTCGACCACAAATTCCCCGATGCTGCCCGCGTCCGGCAGGGAACGCCGCTTCTTCTCGCGGCTTCGGTGATCCTTCCACAGCCACCAGAACGCGCGCAGGACAATGAGTACCCCCAGCGCGGCGAACCAGTAGCGCATCATCAGGGAGAGAATCTCGTAAATTTGAGAGGGCATGGTGTCTCCTTACAAGGTTTCGCGCAGCTTTTGCAGCATCGGACGCAAATCACCGACGGCCTCCGGGTCGTACTGCACGGCAATCGTCAGGTTTTCCGGGCGGAAAACGGTCTGCGCCGCGTCCAGCAGTTCCTCGGCGGTCAGCTCGTTGTACTGCGCGGCGGCAGCATCCAAATCCGCCTGTGCCGTGTCGCCGCTCATCCACGCCCAGCCGAGACGGTCGTTCAGCGCGGCGGTGTCGTCAGTCAGCATGGCGTTGTTGGTGGTGAACTGCGTCCGCAGCTGATTCAATCGCGCGGGGCGGACGTACATCGTCAAACGGTGCAGGTACGCGAAAACCTTGTTCAGCGTGTCTTTCAGCCATTCCGACCGCACGTCATAGCGGATGACAAGGCGGCTGAATTGCCCGACGCGGCTGATTTGCGACTCGATTTCCGCAACGAGCGCCTGCTCCTCGCGCAAAGCCTGAAAGAGCATACTGTCGTCATTCCCGGCGGTGATGGTGCTGAGAACCTCCGCCGCGACGGGGTAGACCTGCTCGCTGTCCACGTCGAACGCCAGCTGAACGCTCGCAAAATCGCTTTCAACCTCTTCCAGCAAGTCGCTCTGCTCGTCGCGCATACAGAAGCCGATGGGCAGCGACTGCGTGAACGGCGGCTGGGCGGTCGTGTTGCGCAGCTCGCTCAGCGCTTCGATGGCGGCGAGCTCCATGCCGTCGGAGAAATTGCCCGTCATGACCAGACAGGCGTTCTGCGGCTGGAAAATCATCTCCTGCCAAAGCTGAATGTCCGCTTCGGTCAGCGCCATCAGGCTCTCCGGCGTGCCCAGCGGGGGGAATGCGCCGTTCTCAGTCTTGCGGAAATCGCACGCCGCGCGGTCGAACAGATCGCCATCGCCGTCCGCTTCCAATTGGCGCAGGACGACTTGCTTCTCGGCGGCAATCTGCTCCGGCGTCCACGGTACATTCGCGAAAAAGCGCAGGAAGTATTCCAGCGCCGCGTCAAAGAAGCGCGGCAGGCACTTCAGGCGGAACACCAGCCCTTCGGCATATGTCGCTGCATCGAGGTTCGTGCCGAAGCGGTTCAGCTCGCGCAGCAATCCTTCGCGGTTCAGTCCGCCCAGCCCGCGGAAGCACAGGTGTTCCAGCAGATTGCTGATGCCCTGCGTCTCTTCCGTTTCGTACAGCGGTCCGCCCTTCAAATACAGCCCGAATTCCAGACCGTGCAGGTGGCGCTGCGGCCAGCACAAGCGTCATGCCGTTTTGCAGGACACATGCTCATGAATCGCGGACATGGGTTCGTCAGCTCCTTTGGCATAAAAGTTGTTTCATCTATTATACCGTATTGCGCGCGGGTTTGCAAGGGGAACGGGGGCGTCTCACGCGCATGGGGGAGGGTTTCGCGGGCGAAAAAAGTGAACAATCTGAAAATTGTTAGCACTCTTTTGCGTTGAGTGCTAATTTTCGCTTGCATTTCGATGGAAATCGTGCTACAATACATCCAGCGGTCAGAAAGACTGCAACAATTATTACCGTTTATTTTCCGAGGAGGAATGATGTATGGCGATTGAAATGGAAAAGGGCTCTGTGTCGATTGACGCCCAAAATATTATGCCGGTCATTAAGCGCTGGCTGTATTCCGATAAGGACATTTTCCTGCGCGAGGTGGTCAGCAACGGCTGCGACGCCATCACGAAGTATCGCATGACGAATCCGGATGACGAGAGCGAAATGTCCGTCATGGTCACGGTGGACAAGGAGAACAAGACCCTGACCATCAGCGACACCGGCATCGGCATGACCGAGGACGAGGTGAAGCGCTATATCAATCAGGTCGCATTCTCCGGCGCGTCCGAGTTTATGAAGAAGTTCGAGGGCGACGAGAAGAAGGGCGACATTATCGGTCACTTCGGGCTGGGCTTCTACAGCGTGTTCATGGTGTCTGAGAACGTCGAAATCGAAACGCTGTCCTGTCAGGAGGGCGCGGAGCCGGTGCATTGGGAATCCAAGGACGGCATGGACTTCGCCATCAGCGAAGGTCACCGCACCACGCACGGCACGTCGATTATCCTCCATATCTCCGATGAAGAGAAGGAGTTCCTCGAACTCTACCGCGTCCGCGAAGTGCTGACCCGCTACTGCGGCTACATGGCGTATCCGATTTATCTGATGGACGCAAACGCCAAGCCGGTGGAGCGCGAGGAAGAAATCCCCGGCGAAACCAACGAGGACGGCACGCCCAAGAAGCGCAAGGTCGTCGATGAACCCAAGCCGAGCCTGATTAACGACACCAAGCCGCTGTGGCTGAAAAAGCCGAGCGAGTGCGAGGACAAGGAGTACATCGACTTCTATCACAAGATGTTCGGCTGGGAAGATCCGCTGTTCTGGGTGCATCTGAACGTCGACTACCCCTTCAACCTCAAGGGCATCCTGTATTTCCCGAAACTCCGCAACGACTTCGGCAAGTACGAAGGTCAGGTGAAGCTGTTCGCGGGTCAGGTGTTCGTGGCGGACAACGTGAAGGAAGTTATTCCGGAATTCCTGACGCTTTTGAAGGGCGTTATCGACTGCCCTGACCTGCCGCTGAACGTCAGCCGTTCCTTCCTGCAGAACGACGGCACGGTCAAGAAGCTGTCCGCGCACATCACCAAGAAGGTGGCGGATAAGCTCTGCGGGCTGTTCAACACCGAGCGCGAGACGTATCAGAAATACTGGGACGACATTGCGCCCTTCGTCAAGTTTGGCGCGATGCGTGATCAGAAGTTCTACGAGCAGGTCAAGAAGGCGATCCTCTACAAGACCACCGATGGCCGCTATCTGACGCTGGAAGAGTACAAGACCGCGAACGCCGACAAGGCGGACAAGAAGGTCTACTACACCAACGACCCGAAGCGTCAGGCGGCGAGCGTCGCGCTTTACACCAATCGCGGCATTGATGTTGTTGTGATGGATCACATCATCGACGGCAACTTCCAGTCCTTCATGGAATATTCCGGCGGCGAGGAAGGCTTGACCTTCGCGCGTGTGGACGCGGACGTGTCCGGCCTGCTGGAAGATTCCGAAGAGGGCAAGGAGCTGAATCAGGAGACGATTCAGGCGATGTTCCGCAAGGCGCTGGGCAAGGATGACCTGCCCGTGAACCTGCAGAGCCTGTCCGACGCGGAGCTGCCTGCGATGGTCACCGAGGACGAGCAGATTCGCCGCATGAAGGAAATGAGCCGCCTGTATGGTCAGTCCTTCGACATGCCCGACCGCTTCACGCTCGTGCTGAACCGCCGCAACAAGGCGATTCAGGAACTGGCGGCACGCGACCCGGAGAACGAGACGACGCAGCTGCTTTGCCAGCAGATTTACGATTTGGCGCGCATGAGCGCCCAGCCGCTGGAAGCGGACGAGATTACGGCGTTCCTGAAGCGGAGCCAGAAGCTCGTCGCCATGGCGGTGGAGAAGGAATAAGCAAAACCAATCCACAATTCAATAGAAAGCGCCCGACGCGGGGGAAAACCTGCGCCGGGCGCTTCTTGTGCACTTTGATGCGCTTTGTATATTCCGACCGAAACTGGAGCGGAAGTCTGTGCTGAAATTTACAAAAATGAGGATTGAATTTTCCATAGCTTCTTTTTGGCTGCGGCGGTATAATGAAATCAATAAGGCGATTGCCTTACGTCGGTTGGCAATGCAATGCGCATTGCGGGAACTATGGGAAGGAGAAAACGGTATGAAAAAGTTCTCAAGGGCACTGTCTTTCGTGATGACGCTGGCAATGCTGCTCAGCGGGATCGCGGCTGCGGAACAGCAGTACTTTAACAACGGTGGAGGCGGGGAATTCGTTGATCCGCATACCTTCACCAAGCCCTATACCGTGAACGAAGTCATCGTTCCGGCGGATGAAGCGACAGGGCAGGTTGCGCTGGAAGCGCATGTGAAGAACATCATCGAGGTTGATGGACTGAAGTTCAAGGATTTGAACGGCAACGGCACGCTGGACGTGTACGAAGACTGGCGGCAGCCTGTGGACGCGCGCGTGGACGATCTGCTCAGCCAGATGACGCTGGATGAGGAAATCGGTCTGCTGTGGCACGCCTCTACCGGCGGTACGTTCACCAGCATGTATCCCTACACGGAGGAATGGCTCTATTCCAACGAACCTACGTATACCGCCGCGGATGGCAGCTGCTACGTTCCGATGTATCACTCCATTATCAGCGATAACGTGACGACGTACCTGCACAACGTCAATGGTACGCCGGAAACGCTGATTTATGAAAACAATGCGTTCCAGGAAATCGCGGAAACGGCGCGTCTGGGCATTCCCGTTGTGCTGTCCTGCGACCGCAGCTACAACACATGGGCTGGCATGGTCAACATGCCGAACTACGCGGTTGGCATTGCGCATGACCCGGAACTGCTGTACAACCTTGTTGCACAGTACGCGAAGGAAGAGCGCGCCATCGGCTTCCATGTGCCGTTCCATTCCTATGGCGTGGAAATCGGCTCGTGGTACGGCGACGATGTGAACTACATCGCCAAGATGGTCGGCATCGAAACCAAGGCGTATGAAGAAAACGGCGTGAATGCCTGCACGAAGCACTTTGTGGCGCGCGGCGGCCGCTCCAACTACTTCAATGCGAAGTCTCCCGCGAATCTGGTGGATTCGTGGCTGGTTGGCTGGAAGAGCGCTGTCATCGACAACGGCTCCGGCTGGATCATGCTGAACAACGGCAAGTTCCTCAATGACTGCAATGTCTGCTACGACTCCGAGTCCATGGCGGTGCTGCGCCAGCAGCTGGGCTATGATGGCTGTGTCGTGACCGACTGGCCGATGTGGATGCAGGTTCCTTCTGCTTCCGGCACGACGCCTGAAGGACTTGACCTGAGCACTGCTTCTGTCGGCGAACTGTATGCGACCATCTTCAACGCGGACGTTGATCAGGTTGGCTGCTTCTTCATGGTGGAAGACGATGTGCCTGTGGACTACGACGCGGTTATCGCCCGTTATCCCGGCATGATGCAGCCCATGTGGCCCAACGCTGTGAAGGAACAGCTGAAACTGGGCAACCTGACGCAGGAAACGATTGATAAGCACGCCAAGCGTGTGCTGCGCAACAAGTTTGAACTGGGTCTGTTTGAAGATCCCTACGGCAACCTTGAAGACGCGCTGGAACTGTGCGCTTCTGACGAATACAAGGCGCAGGCGTTCGACATGACGACGATTGAAGACGTTTATCGTGCGCGCACTGCCGAAATGAACGCCATGGAAATCCAGCTCCAGACCGAATCCACCGTCCTGCTGAAGAATGATAACATTCTGCCGCTCAAGGCGGAGCAGAAGGTGTATGTTGCGGGGACAAGCAAGGACACGGTTGCCATGGATAAGGAAGCCATTGCCGCATATGCGACGGTGGTGGACAACATGGAAGACGCAGACGTGATTATTGCCCATGTGACCGCGATGGACGACGCGACGGAGCTGCTGTTTGAGGATGCTGCGGATGCTGAAAAGCCCGTTGTCCTCTGCTACGACGGCGGCGTTTCCAACGAGCCTGATGCCTATGCGGTGAACAGCAGCGCGGCGGTGCTGTTCCTGACCTATGACTGCACACCTGACCACGGTTCTTCCATGGGCAACTTCTATCACAAGACGCTGCCGTCCGTGCTGGCGGATATGCTCTACGGTGTGAAGGCCCCCAGCGGCAAGACCGTGTTCGAGATGGCATGGACGAGCGAAGATGCTGAACTGGATTGGGGCGAGCTGCAGTTTGACACTGGCGTGGATACCAAGACTCGCCTGTACATGGCAGCCGTGGTTCGCAATAACCCGACTGCTGACCTGCCCACGAATCTCGGCGACGTGATGTATCCTGCGCACTTCGGTATGCGCTACGACCAGCCTGCTGACATTACCTGCAACACGCTGATTGCGCCGCAGGGTGTCCGTGAAGTCAGCGAAGAGACGTCTTCCGGCACCAGAATGGCGACAAAGGTTCTCAACCTGGCCAAGGCGGGCGAGACCTTTGAAATCAACTTCATCGCTGAAAACAACGGCGCTGACGGCTATATCAATGTCGAAGTGCTGGTGGATGGCGAACTGGCAGCGACGAAGATGATCGCTGTGTCTGCTGGCAGCTTCCGCGTTGTGACCATCCCGCTGACCCTCGATGCCGGCGAGCATGTGATCACCGTGGGCGGCATGACGGCGAACCTGACGGTTGAGTAATACGATTCACTGTGGGCGGGGAGATTCCGGAAGGAGTTTCTCCTCCCTTCCTTTATGCGAACGCAGAGAAAACAACGGTGCTTCCCATCACACACGGGAAGCACCGTTTTGCATTATTCGCCTGTTTTCCGAACTGCTCCTTTTCCCGGAAAATGCTCCTTCGTGAGCTTCACGACCATCCCAGACAGCAGCAGCAGCGCAATCAGGTTCGGGATGCTCATCAGCCCGTTGAATGTGTCCGCAATGTCCCAGAGCAGCCCCAAATCAAGCGTTGCGCCGAGAATCGACACGAACGAGTAAATCACGAGGAACGGGCGGACGACCTTGTTGCTCCTAAACAGAAACTGCACGAAGCGTGAGCCGTACAGCCCCCAGCCGATAATCGTCGAGAACGCGAAGCAGCACAGCGCCACCGCCGTGAAAATCGACGACCAGCTGCCGTATGTCGTCGTGAAGCCGGAAATCGTCAGCTCCGCGCCCGCTGCCACGCCGTAGGTCACCGGCGTGCCGCTGCACAGGATGACCAGCGCCGTCAGCGTGCAGATGATAATCGTGTCCGCAAACACCTCGAAGATGCCGAACATGCCCTGCGTGACGGGCTTCTGCGTATCGGCGCAGGCGTGGGCAATCGAACCCGTGCCCAAACCCGCCTCGTTGGAGAAGATGCCGCGCGAAACGCCCTTCTGCATACTTACGAACAGGCTGCCGATGATGCCGCCCGTGAACGCCGCCGGGTTGAACGCGCCCTCGAAGATGGACTGAAGCACGCCCGGCAGCCGTTCAAGATTCAGCAGCACCACGCCGATGCCCAGCACGACGTAGAACAGCGCCATGAACGGCACCAGCTTTTCGCTCACGCTGCCGATGCGTTTGATGCCGCCGAGCAGCACCATGGCCACCAGCATCGCGCAGAAAATGCCGATGATGAGGTTGAGCGTCGGCACGAAAGCGTCGCTGACGAGGTGAAACTGCATAAACGCCGTGTTAATCGCCGTCGTGATGGTGTTGACCTGCGTCGCGTTGCCTGTGCCGAAGACGGTTAGCGTGCCGAACAGTGCGTAGAGGATGGCGAGCCACTGCCAGCGCTTGCCCAGACCGTTTTTGATGTAGTACATCGGCCCGCCGATCCACTCGCCGGTGGCGCTGCGTTCGCGGTAGTGGACGGCGAGGGTGACTTCGGCGTATTTCGTGCACATGCCCAGCAGCGCCGAGCACCACATCCAGAACACCGCGCCCGGCCCGCCGATGGCAATCGCGCCCGCGACACCGGCGATATTGCCCGTGCCGACCGTGCCCGCCAGCGCGGTGCAGACGGCTTGGAACGGGGTCATCGCGCCGTCCGCCGCTTCCTTCTTGTGGAACATGCGCCCGATGGTGGTTTTGAGCGCGAAGGGGAACTTGCGGATTTGCAAAAAGCCCGTGCGGACGCTGAGCAGCAGCCCAACGCCGATAATGCAGGCCATCGCCGGCACGCCCCAGACGAAATCGTTGACGACCTTGTTGATGGCGGCAATCGTATCAAAGAACATGGGTGAATCAATCCTTTCGGGAACAGAGAATACTTTATTCTATCAGATTGCCGGACGAGGCACAAGGGCGGGGGAGTGCGGAATGTGCGGAAAAACGGCAAAAGTGCAGGGAAAAATGGCGAAAAACGTTCGTTCATCTACATGCCTGCCGAAAACGCCTTTTTCCACAAAGAAAGAACCCTCCGCCGAAACGGAAGGTTCTTGGAAGCAACCAAATTACGCGTTCTTCTGCGCTTCTTCGACAGCGACAGCCACCGCGACGGTCGCGCCGACCATCGGGTTGTTGCCCATGCCGATCAGACCCATCATCTCAACGTGCGCGGGCACGGAGGAGGAGCCAGCAAACTGCGCGTCAGAGTGCATACGACCCATGGTGTCAGTCATGCCGTAGGAGGCAGGGCCAGCCGCCATGTTGTCGGGGTGCAGGGTACGACCCGTGCCGCCGCCGGACGCAACGGAGAAGTACTTCTTGCCGGCTTCGATCATTTCCTTCTTGTAGGTGCCGGCAACGGGGTGCTGGAAGCGGGTGGGGTTGGTGGAGTTGCCCGTGATGGACACGCCAACGCCCTCGTGCCACATGATGGCAACGCCTTCGCGGACGTCATCAGCGCCGTAGCACTTGACCTTGGAGCGTTCGCCGTTGGAATAGGCGACTTCCTTGACGACCGTCAGCGCATGGTCTTCCTTCACGTCAGCAGACAGGTAGTCATACTTGGTCTGCACATAGGTGAAGCCGTTGATGCGGCTGATGATCATGGCAGCGTCCTTGCCCAGACCGTTCAGGATGACGCGCAGGGGGTTCTTGCGAACCTTGTTGGCATTGCGGGCAATGCCGATAGCGCCTTCCGCGGCAGCAAAGGATTCGTGGCCAGCGAGGAACGCGAAGCACTCGGTCTTCTCGTCCAGCAGCATCGCGCCCAGATTGCCGTGACCCAGACCAACCTGACGCTGGTCAGCGACGGAACCGGGGATGCAGAACGCCTGCAGACCTTCGCCGATGCAGGTGGCCGCTTCCGCAGCGGTCTTAACGCCCTTCTTCAGCGCGATGGCAGCGCCCAGCTCGTAAGCCCACTTCGCGTTCTCGAAGCAGATAGGCTGAATGCCTTCGACGATCTTATAAGCGTCAACGCCTTTGCTGTTGTTGTAAGCCTTCAGCTCATCAAAATCCTTGAAGCCGTACTTTTCCAGAACAGGCTGGAGCTGAGGCATGCGTCCTTCGTAGTTTTCAAACAGAGCCATTTCAGCATACCTCCTATATTACTGCTTGCGCGGGTCGATCCAAGCGACGGCGCCGTCTTCCGCCTTGAAGCGGCCATAGGTGCCCACGTTCTTCTCGTAGGCTTCGTTCGGGCTCATGCCCTTCTTGATGGCGTCCATCATCTTGCCGAGCGACAGGAACTGGTAGCCGCAGACCTGATTGTCCTTGTCCAGCGCCAGCTTCAGCACATAGCCCTCAGCCATTTCCAGATAGCGCACACCCTTGAGCTTGGTGCCGTACATGGTGCCGACCTGAGAGCGCAGACCCTTGCCCAAGTCCTCCAGACCAGCGCCGACGCGCAGGCCGTCATCAGAGAAAGCGGACTGGGTGCGGCCATAAACGATCTGCAGGAACAGCTCGCGCATGGCGGTGTTGATCGCGTCGCACACGAGGTCCGTGTTCAGCGCTTCGAGGATGGTCTTGCCGGGAAGAATTTCAGCCGCCATAGCAGCGGAGTGGGTCATGCCGGAGCAGCCGATGGTTTCCACCAGCGCTTCTTCGATGACGCCGCCCTTGACGTTCAGCGTCAGCTTGCAGCCGCCCTGCTGCGGTGCGCACCAGCCAATGCCGTGGGTCAGACCGGAGATGTCCTTGATCTCCTTGGCCTGAATCCATTTGCCCTCTTCCGGGATGGGCGCCGGGCCGTGGTTCGGGCCCTTGGCGACACAGACCATTTCTTCAACTTCCTTGGTGTACTGCATCGAATAGGTTCCTCCTATCTAATGATAGTCCTGCAAATAGGCATGTAAAAAGCACACGCCTGTCCTTGCGCTTCTTGATTATAACATATTTTCTGCGGATTGTGTAGGGGATTTTATAAATTCGATAAAAAATCCGCAAAAAGGGGCATCAAATCCTGCTGATGGTGCATAGGATGATTAGGGATAGTTGCGGAAAAGCAATCAAATGCTTGAATGCCAGCCAACTTTGGGAGTGTCGGCGCCGAAGGGGTCAAGGGGGCGATCGGAAAGCCCCCTTGTCGCCTCCGCAGAGGCGAAACCCTCTGCAACAACAATCCGAAAGCATGAAAGTGAAATCAAGAAAGAGGGAGGAATCCGCCCATGAGCCTTAGCGAGCTTCGCCAGAAGGACGTCATCAACACGCGCGACGGGCAGTGCTTAGGCAAGCCGATGGACATCGAGTTCTGCGCCTTGGACGGGCGCGTGACGGCGATTGTCGTGCCGGGGGAGTTCAGCTTTGTGCACTTGCTGCGCGGCGAACGGGCGGGGGTGGTGATTCCGTGGGAGAACATCTGCAAAATTGGCGATGATGTGATTCTGGTAGACGTAGAGCTGTAAGCGGGTTAGGCTTACAGCTCTACAAGTATTTCGTTTGCAGATAAACACGCGGACACAGTATGCAGAAGTCACCAACTGAATCGCGCGAAAGGGTCAAGGGAGGAACTCCATTGGGTTCCCCCAATAAACACGTGGGCACAGTCTGAAAGTGTCACCAACCCAATCGCGCGAAAGGGTCAAGGGAGGAACTCCCTTGTGGGGTCAAGGGGCAAAGCCCCTTGCGGAGTCCAGAGGCAGAGCCTCTGGCGTCACCCCTTCACGAACCGAATCACGTTCCAGCTGGCAGCAGGCAGAACGAGGGGTTCACCGGGCTTCGGGCAGGGGAGGATGACCGGCTTCACCACGTCCGGGGCGGATTCTGTGTTCTCTGCCTTCATGTCGTCGTGGTGCAGGACGGAGTGCATCGCGGGGCGCAAATCGCCGAAGGAACGCAGGTCGAGGTCAAGCACCATCGGCTCGGTCAGGTCGCGGTTGACGGCGAAAATCGTCACGTTGCCCGCGTCGTCCATCACGGCGGCGGCATCCATGTCCGGTACATCATTGTAATGCTTGGTGTCGTGCTTGCCCGCCACAATCTTCGGCAGCAGCGACGTGCCGCGGCCGTACATCGACGCATCCATCATCGGGTAGAAAATCGTCTGCGCCCATGCGCCGCCGTTTTCGCGCGTCATAATCGGCGCAATCACGTTCACAAGCTGCGCCAGGCAGCCAATCTTCACGCGGTCGGCGTTGCGCAGCATCGTGATGAGCATCAGACCCACCAGCAGCGCATCCTCAAAGTTGTACACGTCCTCCAGCAGGTGCAGCGCTGTGCCCCACGGCTTGTTCTTGTACAAATCATGATCCTGATTCTTGGAGTGATACCACACGTTCCACTCGTCCAGCGACAGGTTGACGGTCTTCTTGGAGTGCTTCGTGCCCTTCACGCCGTCGCAGATGGCGGCGACGGTCTTAATGAACTCGTCCAAATCCATCGTCGAGGCGAGGAAGTCCTGCGTGTCGTTGTGCGGATTGCCGTAGTAGCGGTGCAGGGAGACGTAATCCACGTTGTCGTACGCCTGCATCAGCACTTCATGCTCCCAAGTGCCGAAGGTGGGCATGCCTGTGCCGGACGAACCGCACGCAACCGTCTCGATGGTGGGGTCAACCCACTTCATGACCTTCGCGGCTTCGTTTGCCTTGCGGCCGTACTCGTAGGCGGTTTTCGCGCCGGTCTGCCACGGGCCATCCATTTCGTTGCCCAAGCACCACAGCTTGATGTTAAACGGGTCTTTCGCGCCGTTCTTGATGCGCAGGTCGCTCCACGCAGTGCCGGACGGATGGTTGCAGTATTCAACGACGTACTGCGCGTCGAGAATATCACGCGTGCCGAGGTTGATGGCGTACATGACCTCCGTGTTCGCCTTCTTCGCCCAGTCGACGAACTCATGCAGACCGAATGTGTTCGGCTCGGTCGTCTTCCACGCAAGGTCGAGGCGGCGCGGACGCTGCTCCTTCGGGCCGATGGAATCCTCCCAGCGGAAGCCGGAGACGAAGTTTCCGCCCGGATAGCGCACGACAGGCACATTCAGCTTGCGCACCAAATCCAGCACGTCGCGGCGGAACCCCTGTTCATCCGCCAGCGGATGGGCAGGCTCGTAAATGCCGGTATAGACGGCGCGGCCCAGGTGCTCAATGAACGAACCGTACAGGCGGCGGTCGATGGGGGAGATGATGTAGTCCTTGTCCAGAATCAGCTTGGACTGTTTCATGTTGATCGCGTCCTCCTTGATATATAGGAAGAAAAATTCTGGGCGGCCAGATGCTTCGGAGGAATGTCCGAAAATCGCCCATTCAATCCGTTTCATTCGACATGGGATTGGAAATTCCTCTTTCAAAATGGGTACGGCGAAAATTTTCAGAAAATATTTTCGGGAGAATCATGCAGGGATTTCCGGACTTATGGCGAAATGTTTGTGCAGAAACCAAATCTCCTGCTTGGCAGGACAAAACGGAGGAAATTTATGCCGCTTGCACAGTTGCCCCCGATGGGCTGGAACTCTTGGAACACGTTCGGCTGGCAAATCAACGAACAGTTGATTTTTGAAATGGCTGACCTGATGGCTTCGCAGGGCTACCGCGAGGCGGGGTATGAATATCTGGTCATCGACGACTGCTGGAGCCTGCGCGAGCGCGGCAAAGACGGCCGCATCGTGCCTGACCCGGAGAAATTCCCGAACGGCATGAAGGCGGTTGCCGACTACGTTCACAGCAAGGGACTGAAGTTCGGCATGTACTCCTGCGCGGGCGTGCGGACGTGCGCGGGCTATCCCGGCAGCTATGACCATGAATTTGTCGATGCGCAGACGTTTGCGGACTGGGGCGTGGATTTCCTCAAGTACGACTTCTGTAATTTCCCGCAGTCCGGCAACTGCAAGGCGCGCTACCTCACCATGTCGATGGCGCTGAAGGCGACCGGGCGTGAAATCCTCTTCTCCGCCTGCAACTGGGGCATGGAAGAACCCGGCGAGTGGATGCGCGCAATCGGTGCGCATATGTACCGCTCCACCGGCGATATTATGGATAACTTCGTCTCCTTCACCGACATCGTCAAGAGCCAGCTGAATAAGCTCTGCATGAGCGGCAACCATTGCTTCAACGACATGGACATGCTCACCGTCGGCATGGAGGGCAAGGGAAATGTCGGGCTGGGCAAGGTGTGCAGCTATGAGGAATACCGCTTGCAGTTTGTGCTTTGGTGCCTGTGCGGCGTGCCGCTGATGATGGGCGCGGATCTGCGCAGCCTTGCGCCGGAATACCGTGCGCTGATGCTCAATCCCGCGCTGCTGCGCATCAATCAGGACGCGGAATGCCGTCCGCCGTATATCGTTCGCCGCGACAGCGTGTGTATCCCGAACCCTGATGACGCGCAGGCTCCTTGGGCGCATCCGGCGGATACCGCGTTCGTGCTGCTGCGCCACCTGACGGACAACGAGTTTGCCCTGTTCTATGCCAACCTCTCCGACGCGGATGCCGAGGTACACTGCGAGATGGCGGACATGGGGCTGCCCGTGACCGGCGGCGTTGCGCTGGACATGACGGACGTTTTCTCCGGCGAGCATCTGGGGCCGCAGAAGGATTCGTTCAATCCGCACATCAAGGCCCATGACTGCCGCCTGTTCCTCTGCCATCTGGTGAAGGACAATGCCTGAATGTATGCAGTGCCATCGGACGCTGCAAGGCGTGGAAATTGCGCTGACGAAGAAGCTGATTAACCGCGGGGCGACGCGCTTTCTGTGTCTCAACTGCTTGGGGAAGAAGTTCGGCGTCAGCGAAGAAACGCTGCTGCAAAAGGCGAAGGAATTCCGGGAGATGGGGTGTACTCTGTTCGGGTGATGGAGAAATTTTTTGCATGGAACGATTTGCGTGGATGGGAAAAATCAAGCCGGGGATGCAGGCGGAATATAAGCGCCGCCACGATGCCATCTGGCCGGAAATGAAGACACGCTGAAATCAGCGGGCATTCGCAATTACAGCAGATGTTCCTGCTGGAATGAAGGCTGACGATTAGAAGGGCTGTCCCTGCAAGCAGGGGCGGCTCTTTTGCTCACCGGATCAACGCGCGGACATAGCATGAGAGCGTCACCAACAGAATCGCGCGAACGGGAGTCCAGAGGGTCGAAGACCCTTTGGCGGAGTCAAGGGGCAGCGCCCCTTGGGTTCCCCCAATCAACACGCGGGCATAGTATGAAAATGCGCTCAACTGAATCGCGCGAACGGGAGTCCAGAGGGTCGAAGACCCTTTGGCGGAGTCAAGGGGCAGCGCCCCTTGGGTTCCTCCATAAACACGCGGGCATTGTATGCAGTTGTCACCAACCCAATCGCGCGAACGGGAGTCCAGAGGGTCGAAGACCCTTTGGCGGAGTCCAGAGGCAGCGCCTCTGGCAGCGTTCGGGGAGCAAAAAAGCGCAGATGAATCCGGCGACATGCTAATTGTGCAAAAAAAACGACAGTTTGCGCCAAAATGCGGATAGAAAGATGGCAGTGTGCTATAATCTGATATGAAAAGTGAATCCGGCAGAACGAAATCTGATTCGATTCCGTTTCCGGTCATCGTTCCGTCCTCCTCTTGGAATGGTGACTGCCCTTCCCATCAATCCCTTCGGCTTCTCCTCTTGCCGAAGGGATTTCTTGTTGCAAGGGAAGGCGACGACTGTCAAAAACGGAACGAATTTTGCCAATCAAAACAGAATAGGAAGCCGAAATGACAGGTTCTGAAAGAAATGCGCAAAATGGGCGGAAAGCGTGCTAAAATGGCATCATCAAGCTGGGGAGGGAGAAAAACAGATGAAACAGGTATTCAATCCGTATCTGCCGGCAGGGGAGTACATTCCGGACGGTGAGCCGCATGTCTTCGGCAATCGGGTGTATGTGTACGGCTCGCACGACCGCTTTAACGCCGCTATCTTCTGCGTCAACGACTATGTGTGCTACTCCGCGCCGGTGGACGATTTGTCCGCGTGGCGCTACGAGGGCGTTATCTACAAGAAAAAACAAGACCCGCTGAACAAGCTGGGCATCCGCCTGCTGTTCGCGCCGGACGTGGTGCAGGGCGTGGACGGGCGCTATTACCTCTATTATGCCTATGATTTCCTTGGACGCATGGGTGTGGCGGTCAGCGATAAGCCGCAGGGTCCGTATGAATACTACGGCCATGTTCGTTATGCCGACGGGCGCGAGTGGGGCAGCCGCTCCGGGGATGAGTTCCCGTTCGACCCCGGCGCGCTGGTGGATGACGACGGGCGCGTGTACCTCTACTCCGGCTTCGCGACGAAGGTGCCGTTCATTATGAGCCGCTTCCATAACCTCCGCAATTCCGGCGGCGTCGGCATGGAGCTGGAACAGGACATGCTGACCATCAAGGATAAAATGCAGCTGATTTTCCCGCAGAAGGACAACAATCCGCCGACGGAATTCGCGGGACACGCCTTCTTCGAGGCAAGCAGCATCCGCAAAATTGACGGCAAGTACGTTTTTGTGTACTCGTCGGAGAACAACCACGAATTGTGCTATGCGGTCAGCGAACATCCGCTGTCCGGCTACCGCTACGGCGGAACGCTGGTGGACTTGGGCGACCTGTACATGGAGAGCGGCACCACCGACGAGACGCGCGGCACGAACTACCTCGGCAACACCCACGGCGGCATGGCGGAGCTGAACGGGCAGTGGTACATCTTCTACCATCGCCAGACGAACCAGCACTCCTACTCCCGCCAAGCCTGCGCCGAACCGCTGAAACGCACGCCTGACGGCGGCTTCCAGCAGGCGGAAGTGACCAGCTGCGGTCTGAACGGCGGCCCGCTGGACGGTATCGGCGAGTACGAAGCGCGCATCGCCTGCAACCTGTGGAGCAAGCACGGCGTTGTCCGCTACGACAAGCGCTTCAATAAGAAGGAACACCCGTATTTTACCCAGAGCGGGCGCGACGGCGATCCGGCGGCGGTGCAGTATATCGCCAACATGCGCGACGGCAGCGTATGCGGATTCAAGTACTTCCAGATGCACGGCGCGAAAGCCATTCGGTGCGCCGTCAGCGGGGGATGCCGCGGCAATATCGAGGTCAGCGATACGCCAGAGTTCGCGACGCTGGCGGCAAGCATCCCGGTCGAAGCCGGAAAGACCGTGATGAACGTCACCGCGCCGTTCCGTATGCCGGATGGTGTGAAGGCGCTGTACTTCCGCTTCCGGGGCGAGGGGGCAATGAATTTCTTCGCGTTTGAACTCAGCTAAGAGGCGAATTATGCTGGTATTCTGCTGATGCTCCTGCTGTGCGGCGCGGCGCTTGCGGAAAACACCTATCATGTCGAAGAGTTCCCGATTGAAAAGGAAGATGAAAGCGTCATTGCGGGCTGGCTGTATGTGCCGGACGGCGCGAAGAATGCCCCCGCGGTTATCCTTTGCCACGGCTTCAACGGCACGCACCGCAACATGGACGGCTACGCGGAATATCTCGCCCAGCGCGGGTACGTCTGCTATACGTTCGACTTCTGCGGCGGCGGCACGCAGAGCCAAAGCTCCGGTGCAACGACGGACATGACCCTGCTGACCGAACTCGATGACCTCGATGCTGTCGTTTCGTTCCTTGCCGAGCTGGATGAGGTGGATGCCAGCCGCCTTGTGATTGCGGGCGAAAGCCAAGGCGGGCTGGTGACGGCGCTGTATACGGCGCGGAATTCCGAACTCGTGCGCGGCGCGATGCTGCTCTATCCGGGGCTGATGATTGCAGACAATGCGCGCAGCCAGTATGACGACGCCAGCGAGATTCCGGAGACAGTTGGCTTCATGCAGATGACCGTCAGCGGGCGCTACTACGAGGTTGTGCTGGAACTTGACCCATGGACGGAAATCGCGTCGTTCGACAAGCCCGTGCTGCTGATTCACGGCACGGACGACCAGATTGTACCCATCAGCGTGTCTGAAAAGGCGCTGACCATCTACCACGACGCGCGGATGATTACAATTCCCGGCGCGGGGCATGGGTTCTATCTGGACGACCGTGAAACGGCGTGCAAGGAAATGGAAGCATTCCTAAACGAGATTGACCAGTAACAAAAACGCACCTCCCCCAACCGGGCAGAGGTGCGTTTTTGGTTACAATTCTTTGTCATCCAGCCGAATCACGTCAATCAGCGCCTGCGGGGTGGAACAGTTCGCGCCGAACCGCTTCTCCGCGCGAAGCCCCGCCAGGGCGTGAATCAGCACGCCGTACGCGGCCAGCGCGCTTGTGGAGAGCGACGTGGACAGCCGATTCCGCTGGCACAGCAGCGCCGTCAGGATGCCGGACAGCACGTCGCCGCTGCCTCCTTTCGCCAGCGCGGGCGTGCCGTAGAGGCTGATGTACGTTGCGTCGCCGTTGGAAACAAGCGTCCGTGCGCCCTTGAGCAGCACGCAGCAGCCGCACAGGTCATGCAGCCGCGATAGGGCATCCAGCGGCTCATCAAGAATGAACTCGACGTGCTGTTCCAGCAGGCGCGCCGCTTCGCCGGGGTGCGGCGTGATGATGTCCTCCTCCTTCAGCGGGAGGATGCCGTCGTGCGTCGCCAGCAGGGTCAGTGCGTCCGCGTCCCAGACGATGGGGCAGTCCGCCTCGGCGAACACGCGCAGCAGCATCGTCACGTCCGGGGTTAGCCCGCAGCCGCAGCCGATGCAAGCCGCGTCCGCCTTGTCCAGCGTCTCGCGGGTGATGCGCGCGGCTTGAGGCGTCAGCAGCCCGTTTGTTTCGGGCAGGGGAACGCACGTCGCGCCCGGCGCAAGCACTTGCAGCATCGGCAGCAGACTCTCGCGGCACAAAAGCGTCGTCAGCCCAGCACCCGCGCGGATGCTGGCATTGGCGCAGAACGCCGCCGCGCCGACCATCCCGCGCGAACCGCAGAAAATCACCGCGCGGCCGCAATCGCCTTTGTGAAGCGCGGGTGTGCGGGCAAAAAGCGGCGCAAGCGCGGCAGGAGAGAGCGTCTCCAAACCGTCGAAGCCGAGGTCGATGTCGTCGCCGGGGCGGATGAGAATCGGCTGCACGGTGATTTTGCCCGTGTATTCGACGCCCTGCCGCAGAAGCAAGCCCTGCTTGATGCGGTGGAACGTGACCGTCTCCGCCGCGCGGACGACATCAGCACCGAGTGCGCGCCCGGTCGTGCCGTCCAGCCCGCTGGGAATATCCACCGCGATGACCGGAATCTGCGGATGGTCGTTCAGACGGTGGATGAGAATCGCCGCGTCGCCCTCGATGGCGTGATTCAGCCCCGTGCCGTAGAGTGCGTCCACCACGGCGGCGTACTCGGCAACATCCACCGCGTCGGCGCTGGGCAGAACGCGGACGCCGTGCAGCAGCGCCAAAGTGCGGTTCGTCAGTGCGTCGCCGCGGACGGCGCTGGTCACTTCCCATACGTCCGCTTGACCGCCGCCTAAGCACCAGAGCCGCGCCGCCGCATAGCCGTCGCCGCCGTTATTGCCGGGACCGCAGAGGAAGAGCACGCGGGCGGATTTCGGTGCGTGGCGGGAAATTGCTGCGGCTACGCCCTGCGCAGCGTGTTCCATCAGCAGAATACTGGGCGTGCCGGTTTCGGACATGAAAAGCGTTTCCAAGGATTTCATCTCGTCGGGCGTAATCGTCGTCATGGAAGGCAGCCTCCTCCGGAAAGTCTCTTCCATTAGTATAGCGTATTTTCAGGAAATTGCAAGCACTCCGCAGATTTTCGGCTTTTTTCCTGTGCATAACGCTGCCGCGTCGCTTCGCCGCCGCGCAAATGGCGGACGGACTTGTTGTACGCCAGCAGCGCCGATACCTCGCGGGCGAGGGCTGCATCCGCCTGCGGAAGGTGCTGGAGCATGTCTTTGTGGATGCCGGATTTGGAGAGCTGGAACGCGGCGGCAGTCTGCCGGATGGTCGTCCGGTGGCGGAGCATGTAGCGCGCCTCGGCAATGCAGCGCTGGGCGATGGCTTCGTCCATGTGCGAAACCTCCTTTTTGCGCTTCTGCATGGTCGCGCAGAAGGCTTTGCAGGAGGATATGAGCCGAAAACGCCCCTGATGACCGGCAGGGGGAAGCGAAAAAATGCCGAAAAAACGGGCATTTGCGGGGATTTTCCGAAAAACGCCCAAAAAGAATCAAAAAATCCGCAAAAAAATTCATTTTGGGGGTTGACAAACTGCTGAAATGGGTGTATACTTAAGAAGTCGCCTGCAGGACATGCAAGAGACACGGGAACGACGGGGTGTAGCGCAGTCTGGTAGCGCACGTGCTTTGGGAGCATGGGGCCGGGGGTTCAAATCCCTTCACCCCGACAGCTACTACTCTCCTTCGGATGGGAAATATGGCCCCGTGGTCAAGTGGCCTAAGACACCGCCCTTTCACGGCGGCTACTCGGGTTCGAATCCCGACGGGGTCATCCTTCTTCTTTTCCCTTCCGTATGGGCCTTTAGCTCAGTTGGTTAGAGCAACCGGCTTATATCCGGTCGGTCCCGGGTTCGAGTCCCTGAAGGCCTACTTTCTCAGGTGGCCCGGTAGCTCAGTTGGTTAGAGCGCCAGCCTGTCACGTTGGAGGTCGAGGGTTCGAGCCCCTTCCGGGTCGTCTACTTTCTGGTTTGAACTTCGCAGGTGCTACCAAGTAAGCAATGCTGGTGTAGCTCAATTGGCAGAGCAGCTGATTTGTAATCAGCAGGTTGCGGGTTCAAGTCCCATCGCCAGCTCCATTCTCTGGGTTACAGAGAAATTTCATATGGATGGGTTCCCGAGTGGCCAAAGGGAGCAGACTGTAAATCTGCCGTCACCGACTTCGGTGGTTCGAATCCACCCCCATCCACATTCTGCGGGAATGGCGGAATTGGCAGACGCGCTAGATTCAGGTTCTAGTGAGGGCTAACTTCATGCAGGTTCAAGTCCTGTTTCCCGCACCATGGCGAGTGTTCTTACAGCATTTGAAAAGCTGTAAGAACACTCGCTTTTTATACAGCGAGTTCACAGGGGGCGTAGTTGACGACTACGCCTTTTCTTGTATTTACGGACACTTCCGGGATCGGCAGGGGCAGCACCGTTGGAATCTCGATCGTTCCGACGCAGTTATAGTGGATGCGAAGCCGCTGCTCCCATACGCCGTCGATCTTCTCCGCATTGAACACTTCGATCTTCTCAATCAGTTCGTTCAGCATCCGGGGCGTCAGTTTTCTCGCTCTGGTGTACTTACGGACAAGACCGATAAACATATCTGTCGTCATGGAACGGCTGCTCTGCTTCTCTATTTCGGAGCGGAGCTTTTTTATTTTCTCCGCCAGCTCCTTTTGCTCGTCCTCATACCGCCGGGACATTTTTGCGAAGCGGTCATCGGAGAGCTTGCCGGAAACATTATCCTCATAGATGCGCTCAAAAAGGCCGTCCAATTCTTCATCACGGGCAAGGAGCGTTCTTAGCTCTTTTTCCTTCAGCTTGCGGTCTGTCTGTTCCGCCTGCTGGGAATGACCGATCACAGCTTTTACAAATTCGTCCTCATAGAGGCTGGCGAATTTCGTTAAGCGCCGTATCTCTCCCAGCACTACTTCCTCCAGGAAGTCTACGCGGACATAATGGGTAGAGGTGCAGGTGCCGCGATTGCCCTTGTAGTTGGAGCAGTTGAAATACTTGATCTCCGGATTGCCCTGATTGAAGTGAAAGTGAAGGTTGCTGCCGCAATCGGCGCAGACCAACAGTCCGGAAAACATATTGTGTTTTCCATTGTTGGTGCGACGCTTACGGATTTTGCCCCGCTTCTGCTGCACCTGCTCATACACAGCACGCTCGATGATCGCCTCATGGACGTCCTGGAACACCACCCAATTCTCACGGTCATTGTCGATTCGCTTCTTATTCTTGTAGGATTTGGAATAAGTTTTGAAATTGAGAATGTCACCACAGTATTCCTGCAGGGAGAGAATTTTGGTTATTGTGGAGCTGTTCCACTTGGTAGGAGGCTGCTGTTTGCCCTTGCCGGGGCGTTTGATGCCCTTCGTGAGCCAGTAGGCCCGCGGGGTCAGGACATCGTCCTTTTCAAGCTGGGCGGCAATCTGCTCTGTTCCGAACCCCTCCAAAGTCATGCTGTAAACGCGGCGCACAACCTGGGCTGCCTCGTCATCCACGATCCAATGCTTCGGATCATTCGGGTCCTTGATGTAACCATAGGGAGGCTGGCCCATCGGCTCACCGGCATTGCCCTTGATCTTATTGCTGATGCGCCGCTTTTTGCTGATATCGCGGGCATACCACTCGTTGAACAGGTTGCGGATCGGGGCAAGCTCATTTTCGCCCTCTGCCGTGTCGATGTTATCCGAAACGGCCACCAAGCGGATATCATGGTTCGGGAAAAATTCTTCCGTCAGCCGTCCGACCTCAATGTAGTTTCGCCCCAGGCGGGAAAGGTCTTTGACAAAGACGGCGGCGGCTTTTCCCTGTTCCAACTGGCAGATCATTTCTACAAAACCAGGGCGATCCATCGTCACGCCGGAAATGCCGTCATCCAGAAAATGAACCAGATTTGTGTAACCCTTTTCCTTTGCGACTTTGGCAAGCAGTTTCTTTTGATTGCCGATGCTGTAGCTTTCGCCTTCAAGATTATCGTCACGGGAAAGCCTTTCATAGAGAAAGGCGGTCACGTCACGGGATTTTTTGTTATTCGACTGTTTCATAAGTCCTCCTTCCGTCAAGGCAGTCGAATAGCAAATATACTTGTACGAACACATTATACCGCCATTTGCTGCCTCTGTCAGCCGGGTTTGAAAGCTATTTACAGCTTTTCACTCTCGGACTTCATCAGGCGAAGGAGAACGCTGCCCAGGGTATCCGGGCTTTCTTCTTTGAAAACCGGCTCAACAACGAACGACCGATTGCCAATGTGATAGGTCGTTTTTGCATCCAGAGGATTTTTCTCTGGTCTGCTGGTCTTGCCGGGATTTGTAGCTTTATCTTGCATGATAAAATCCCCTCATAAAGATAGCAATGAAAGAGGCAAAACGGACGGCTGCTGGCACAGCTCCACGGGAGTCTAACCCCGGCCCATGCTGATGGGTGCGGCGCACAATGCTTTTTGGGCGTTCAATGCGCGAGTATCTTTGACCCTGCCCGTGTGTCATCGCCCGCAAGCTGCCACGCTTGCTTTGCGGTCTGGTGTTTCTCGCTCTCTCCGCATGGAGGTCATGGCGCACCGACCGTATGGCTCGGCACAAACAGGAATGTATCCGTTTGCCTTATACTGCGGCGCTGGCCTCCCAACGGGCTTTCTTTGTCAAGGTGCGGAACACACCATGCGGAAAGGGGAACGCACGGCGGTCATCTGAATCAGGTCAGGTCAAAATCCAGAATCGCAATAATCAGCTTCGTTTCCAGTCTGCGGCGCAGATCATCGTCCACCTGAGAATGAGGACAGCCCTGAGGATCATAGCTTGTCCTTGTGGAAAGCGCCGCTATGTAGCCGGAGTAGTGGCCGATCACACGGTTTACCGCGTCAGGGTCGCCCTGGACAGCGGCGGTAATGACCGGATAAGGAAGAAGATTATTCCGGGAAGCTGCGGTGTCACGCATCCGTATCACCTCCCATCAGCTCTTTCAGCAGCCGATAGGATTTCAGCCTGCGGTTGTTGATCGTCCTGCGGGCCAGGTTCATACGCTCCGCGATCTCACGGTCCGCCATTTCCAGGAACCAGTACATCAGAAGGATATCCCGGTTGTCCTGAGGCAAGGCGTTCAGCGCATCGGCCAGCAGATCGTTTTCGATCAGGATCACATCACCGCCAAGAATGAAGGTGTTGTACTCCCAGGGATAACGGTCATAGGCCGCAAGCTGCTCCATTGCGTCCTCCGGCAGTTCGCTGAAAGGGATGCTGTGCTTCTTCCTGCGGCTGATCTCTCGATAGCCATTGCAGGCCTCGCACTTCAAGACCTTTTTGCAAAAGCTGTCAAAGGCGTGCTGCTTGTGTTCGGCGTGGCGATCAGGTTTCATGTTCTCACCTCCCTTCGTGCCGGGAGGCAGTTCTTTTCTTCCCCTTTCGCCCACTACTCGTTCTGCGGAAGGCTGTTTTGGCCAGCTCTGCCGGGAAAAATCAAAATTATTTTTTCTGTCGCTCATTTGTGCGCTCCTTTCGTCCTGATCGGGTGGGTGGCCGGATCAGGCAAAGGGCGGAGCGCGGGGACAGTAGAAACATCCCCGATAACGACAAAAAGCGCCTGTCTGCAAAACGCAGACAGGCGCAGAAGAATTATAAAATCTATTTACATGATTTCTGTGTTCATACTCATAGCCGGAATAGTCCGATGGAGGGGCTACGCTTTTTTTAACTGGTGCAGATCATGGACGTTGCGAAAAAGCAAAAAGGACACGGCAATACCTCCCAGATACCGCCGTGTCCTTAAAAAAGGGCGACTTTAACACACCCCCCGTATTCTTATTTTTCGAAAAGAAAACGGCGGCTTTGATTTCGTATTAAAGCCGCCGTTTTTTATTTCGCGCAAATCTGCTGTTAGCGGCTCTGTGCGAATGATTTATGAAACTTGATGCTTTGCAAATACACGGCGAGAGATACCTGCACCAACTCCCAAAAAGAGCAGTGCTGCCGGGATTGCCCATATCGCATACAGCATCCCGTTACTCATTTGTTCCACCGACAGGAGCGAAATGGCCAGTACATGATAGATCGGAAGAAGTCCAACCAATCGGAACAATGGATTTACTTCGGTGATCGGCAGCAAAACGGGAAAAAGAAAAATTGCCATCGCCGCAACCAAAGCTACAATCTGATTTTTACTGATTGCAGATAGGAACAGTGTAATTCCCGTAACGCTAAGCGTACAGGTAAATGCCAGCAGAATTTGATATTTGAGCAGCGTACCGCAGGTGATATTAAAAGGGATAAACGCTTCCACATAGTCACTGGGGGCAAATAGAATACTGCAATCCAACCCTTCTGTTCCATAAAAAACAAAAGCAAGAAGCAGGTTAAATGCTGCAATCAGCGTGGTAGTGAGAATGGCGGTGATAATACCTGCAACCACCTTTGCAGTAGCGCATTTGGTTTTACCGTACTTGCTTGTCAATATGATATTATCAACACCTTCATACTCGCCGGAGAAAATCGGAGCAAGCATGATGATAACCGCAAGAGCAAGCGCGACAAAAACCCGCACCATGTTTCGGCTGGTGGAAAGCCAACCGTCCACATAGCCAATTTTGATTTCTTCATTGCCAAATACATCAGAAACACTTAATCCGTTCCAATTTCCCTCTTTATCAGAAAACCGTGAAAAGGCTGCCGATTGCATGGCGTTTTGATAAACATAGATTGCACTCAATCCATGTAAATCTGATGTCGGTGCAAAATCAGACATCATTTGCTGCACTTTTTTGTCTGTCAGGATTCCTTCATATTTCGCTGCAATTTCCTTGTCGATTTCTACTGCTGTTTTGCCAGTACCTTTACCGATATTTTGGTCAAACGCATATTTGTTTTGAAAGGTGGAAAAGGATAGCAAGGCAGAGAACAGGATAATTCCAATTAGAGCGATGAGCGCCAAACGCTTTGAAAACACTTTCCGCAGTTCAAAAAGAATCAGTTTTTTCATTCTTCACAGCCCCCTTTGAAATAGAACAGGTACAAATCTTCCAAAGTAGGCTGCACCCTTACTGCATTTTCCATCGGCGGACGATCTCCAATGATCCGTAAAATTGTCTGGTTTTCGCTGGTGTTTCGCAAGTTGCTTGTGTTGTAGGCAGCCGCGTATTTTTCCGCATAGGCAGTCGGAACCTTACATTCCCACACTTGGCCGTCGATTTCAGAAGTGATCTCCTGCGGATTCCCAAAGTGAATGATTTGCCCGGATTTCATCATGATGATTTCCTCCGCAATAAACTCCACATCGGAAACAATATGCGTAGACAGGATCACAATGCGGTCTTTGGAAAAGGCGCTGATCAAATTGCGGAAACGGACGCGTTCTTTCGGGTCAAGCCCCGCCGTCGGCTCGTCTAAAATCAATATGGGGGTCATTGAGCATGGCCTGTGCAATCCCCAAACGCTGCTTCATGCCCCCGGAAAAGGTTTTGATTTTGTGCTTACTTTCTCTCGATAAGTCTACTGCCTCCAGCAGCTCCTTTGACTTCTTCCGCGCCGCCTTCTCGCCCAATCCTTTTAGGGCAGAAACATAGAGCAGGAAGTCAAACGCTGAAAAATCCGGGTAATATCCGAAGTGCTGGGGCAAGTAGCCCAAAAGATTGCGATAGCGTTCACCCAGCCCCACAATGTTTTTCCCGTTCAGCAGAATTTTCCCGGAAGTAGGATTTTGGATATTGCAAAGCAGACGCATAAGCGTTGTTTTCCCTGCGCCATTTGCGCCCAGTAAGCCGTAAACGCCATTTGTTAAGGTAATATTCAAATCGTCCACGGCGGTTTTGGAACCGAACTTTTTTGTCAGCCCGATTGTTTTTAATTCCATAAAAAAGCTCCTTTCTCCATAGGCAGCAAAAAAATACTCTCCATGTGTTTTCATGGAGAGTATAGAGGGAAAATATCTACTTTTTATCTACAAGGCAGGAGATTTGAAGTAGGCGGATACCTTTGCCCCGGTTGTAGTATTTTCGATCTTCAAATAGCCATTGTGGTGTTCACAAAGCAGCTTGCAAATATACAGCCCAAGTCCAAAGTGCTCGGAATGGTTGCTTTCCTCTGTGTAATATGGACTGGTGGCTTTTTGCAGACTGTTTTTGTCAAAGCCCTTTCCATCGTCTGATACGGAAAGCAGCAGACCGTTGTCATGCAAGGCAAAGAGATTGTCACCGCAGTCCGGGCATACCGAACCGCGTTGGAGATCAGGTTATTGCTGACCTGTGAAACAAAGGCCCCATCAAGGGATAACTGCGAAACAGGCATGTCATTTTGTAAAATCAATTCTTTTCCGTTTTTCGCACATACGATTTTTGCGCTGTCATACAAAGAAGATGCCACTGTCTGCAAGTCTATCAACTTGTACTCCGGCTGCGCATCTTCCATGCGCCTAAGATTGCTCATACTGCTCACATAGCTTTCCATACGGGAGATATGTTTGCCCATTATGGCGGCGGTTTCTTGTGTTTGAGGATTTTCGCTGGCTTGCAGCATTTCATTATAGCCTTTTAGTACTGTTAGAGGGGTACGCAAATCGTGAGCAAAAGCGGCGTTGAGTGCTTTTCGTTCTTCAACTTGCCGCCACATTTTAGAGAAATTGTCCGCAAGGGTTGTCCGCATGATTTCAAAGGACGCGCAAAGCTGCCCCAATTCATCGTTGTTATCATAGTCGATTGAAAAGTCCAAGTCATTGTTCGCTATTTTTTCAGAAGCAGTCCGCAGTTCCACAAGCGGCTTTTTCAGCCTGTTTCTGTAAAACAGCAGCGCAGCAGCGATAATACAGAATGCAGAATAGATAGGAGTTGCAACAATGGGAAGTTTCTCCAGTAGCGCAATGGTACGCTCGTCCTCTTTAGACATTGGGACGGGCACTGTCCCGATGTAAGCGCCCTCGCCCAACTGTTCCCCCTGTTCATTTGTCAAATAATATTTTTCGCCGGACGGGGGATAAGATGATCTAATATCTTCAGCAGCACTACCACAGATTGAAAAAGTCGTTACGGATAGAAAGACTGCGAGTACAACAAAGGCAATTATATAGAGAACAAGGCTTTTTCGGAGAGATAAATAGTGCTTGCGGCAATTTACTTGACCCATTTGTATCCACACCCCCAAACCGTTTCAATATATATGCGGTCGGTATATGCCGCGATTTTGGATCGTATTCTGCGGATATGCTCTGCCACAACGCTGCTGTCGCCCTCGCTGTCATAACCCCAAATACGCTCATATATCCGTTCTTTATCAAAGACCTGTCCCGGATTTTGAGAAAGCAGTTCCACAATATCAAATTCCTTTTTTGGCAAGACCGACACGCTTATCGCCAAAGAACAAGCAACGTTCTGAATAGTCAATCGTCAAATCACCGGAAAACTTGACTTGTGCTTCAAAATTGTGTCGTGCTTCCCGGCGCAGATGAGCGCGCACCCGCGCTTCAAGTTCCATAAGTGAAAAGGGCTTCACAATGTAATCATCGCCGCCAACGGCAAAGCCTTTTACCTTATCTGTATCTTCGATTCGAGCAGTCAGAAAAAGGATCGGGCAGGATATGTGATCGCGGATACGCTTGCAAACTTCTAACCCGTCTTTTCCGGGCATATTGATGTCAAGCAAAATAATATCCGGTTGTTTTTCCACTTGCTTTAGTGCTTCTGCACCATTGAAAGCGGGCAGGACACGAAAGCCCTTGCTTTCAAAAGCTGCCGAGCATAGAAACAATGTCGCTTTCATCGTCAGCGATTAAGATTTTTGCTCCCACTTTACACACCTCCTAACAATTAAGTGTAGTGCTCATTTTTTCAACTATTTATCAATTATCTTACTGTCTATTCTTCTCCCGTCAACAGGCTTTTCCGCGTCTTTGGGTATCAACCAAATGCGGCTGAACTTTACCGCGCCGGGTATGCGCTCACCCTCGCAAAGTTTCTGCACCCGTCTTTCGGAAATGCCCCATTTTGCCGCCACTTCCGCACAAGATACATATTCCATACAAGCACCCGTCCTTTCTGTTCAAAACCTACCATGATATATTATATACGGTCAAACGAATAATAGCAATAGACCGAATGTGAATAATAGGAAGTATTTAAGCTAACACAATGAACTAATAAGGCATATCCTTGAAAACGAGGTGAACAGTAGAATGTAGTAGGGTGAATGGATATGTCTAAAAGAACGAAGAAAGATAAGCGGCCTGTTGCGAAAATCGACTTCAAGCCGTATGGCGCAGCAATCAAAGCCGGGCGCACAAAGCAGAAAGAATCCCGGAATAAGGCAGCTGATGCGCTGTTTATTTCGCCGCGCTATCTCGCCAACATCGAGAATAAGGGACAGCATCCCAGCGTACAGGTATTCTTAGAGCTGATGTCCCGGTATCATATCTCCGTGGATCAGATTCTTCATGGCGAAGCTATGGAGGGCAAGTCTACGGAGCGTATGCAGTTTGAAACGCTGTTGGACGAGCTGACGGATGCGGAAATCAAAATCCTTACGGCAACGGCGCAAGCGCTACTGGATGCAAGAGCAGACAGCGAGGGAGAAAATTGAATACGGTGTAAGGAACGCTATGAACAGGTAGTTCATGGCGTTTTTCTTTTGCAAAATCCGCAGATGTGGCCAAAAGGCCCCATTCAGATTGTAGTATGGGTAGCGGAAGGAATACGGGGGTACGAAGTAGTCAGCAAGCACAGCAAGTGTAGCCACACTTGCGGGATTTTTCTTCTTTTCAGGTCCCTTGCCCGAAAAGAGAAAACTGCTTGTTGGGATATCCCAAACCCTTATGAGAAACGGAGGTATCCGCTATGGCGAACAGGAAACGGCCCATCGTTCTTCGCTGCCCGGTGACGGCGGAGGAACGGGCTTTGATTGAACAGAAGATGGCTCAGCTCCCCACCCAGCGGATCGGTGCCTATCTCCGCAAGATGGCGATTGACGGGTATATCATCTATACAGATACCGCAGATATCAAGGCGTTCACCAAAGAGCTTTCCGCCATCGGCCGGAACATCAATCAGATCGCCAAGCGGATCAACGCCGGAGGTCCTGCGTATCAGGCCGACATGGACGAGATACGGGAAAGGCTGGACGAGATATGGCAGTTACAAAGACACATCCTATCAAGTCAACGCTGAAAGCAGCCATTGACTATATCTGCAACCCGGAGAAAACAGACGGGAAGCTCCTGGTATCCGCCTATGGCTGCTCCGTCGAAACTGCGGATATCGAATTTGCCTGGACCCGCCGCCATGCCATCGACAAGGGAACGAACCTGGGCCGACACCTGATCCAAGCCTTTCAGCCTGGGGAGGTTACGCCGGAACAGGCCCATGAAATAGGCATGGAACTTGCAAAAGAAATCTTGGGCGGCAAGTATGAATTTGTACTTACCACCCACATAGACAAAGATCATGTTCATAACCACTTGATTTTCAATGCGGTCAGCTTTCAGGATCACAAGCACTATCACTCCAATAAGCGGAGCTATCACTTCATCCGCCGCACTTCGGATAGGCTTTGCAAAGAACACGGTCTGTCCGTCATCATCCCCGGACAGGACAAGGGCAAAAGCTATATTGAACATCAGACCACGCAAAACGGCACCAGTTATAAGGCGAAGCTGAAAGCTGCTATTGACCGGCTCCTGCCAGCCTGTTCCGATTTGGAAGAACTGCTTCGCCGCCTGCAGAGAGAAGGCTATGAGATCAAGCGGGGCAAATATATCTCCGCCAGAGCGCCGAATCAGGAACGGTTTACCCGTCTGAAAACCCTGGGTGTGGACTACACCGAAGAAGCCCTTGCCGCCCGGATCGCCGGACGCTCCAGACCTTCCCGCCAGCCGAAACAGCAAAACGGAAAGATCAGCCTGCTCATTGATATCCAGAACAACATCAAGGCGCAGCAGAGCGCAGGCTTCACCCATTGGGCGAAGCTGAACAATCTGAAACAGGCCGCCAAGACCATAAATTTCCTGACCGAACACGGGATAAGCAACTATGGAGAACTGGAAGGCAAGCTAACCGCATTATCCGCATGGAGAGATACTGCTCATGCAGAGATCAAGCGGATAGAAAGCAGAAGTGCCGAACTTACCCTTGTGATGAAGCACGCTGAAACTTACCGTCAGCTAAAGCCGATCTATGACCGATACCGCAAATCGAATAATAAAGAAAAGTTCCTGCGGGGACATGAGAGCGAGATCATCCTTTTTGAAGCGGCCGCCAGAGAATTGAAACGGCTGAGGGCTGTGCCGTTGCCGACAACGGAAAGCATGAAAACGGAGCTTGCCAATCTCAACGCAGAAAAGGAACGGCTCCTTGCTGAATACAAAGCAGCAAGAACCGAAGCCCAGGAATACGATACCGTCAAGCAAAATGTGGATGCACTGATGGCCGTTCCAAAGGAACAGGAACAACAGCGGCGGCATGAACTTGAATAAATTTCTTTGAAAGACGCTGGGCGCAGCTCCCGGCATCCTGTATAATGGAACTGCGGAAGGAGGTTTTACCGATGACAAGAAGCGAAGCAATCAAAGCATTATTCTTCAAAAGTGTACTGCCCGTGACCGTGGCACTGATTCTGTATTGTATCTTCAAATCCGCCTGCATGAAGAACGGAGAGCTTGACTATGTATGGCTCTGGATACTCTGCGGGCTGCCGTTTGGCCTCCATCGGATGTGCCTCTGGATCGTGCCGGGCGGCGGCTCCCTGGGTGGAGGGATCGCCCTGTTTGCATTGAACTTTATTATCGGTGGTGTGATCGGTGGTTTCATTCTGGCATGGCGGTTGATCGTGGCGGTGTGGTATGTGCCGCTGACGGTGTGGAGGTTGATTGTTCGATAGACCTTTCTGATTTACGACTGAAAAGTATCACATTATAATGTTTCAAAGTTGCTTTTTGTACAAAAATATGGTATAAATATAGGCGGATAGTTAGACAAACGCAACACAACGAGTGTTGCTATTCAAAGCAAATATGAAACAATAGATAACTGTTATAGGTGGGTGAAAGAGTGGGATTTCAAAAGTTGCCTTCAAATTCACGAGCTTTATTATAGGTTTCAGTAAAAGTTGCCTTCGACCACAGCATTTCAATCGGATTCAAATCCGGGCTGTATGGCGGCAGATAGAGTGGAATCATGCCCGCTGCGCGCAACACTTCTTCCACGCCCTTGACATGGTGTGAACGCATGTTGTCCATGACGACGATGTCGCCTTTGTGAAGCGTCGGAATGAGCACGTTTTTCAGATAATCCAGAAAACGTTCGCCGCTTGTTCCGCCGGGATACATGGTGTAGGTGATTTGACCGTTCAAGCGGACAGAGGCCAGGACAGTTTGACTTGTCGGCACATTCAGCGGTGCGCTGCCATGCACCCGCGCTTTCCCGATGGCTCGTCCGTACCTGCGTGTCATCCCGATGTTCACGCCACTTTCGTCCAGAAACACAAGCCTCCAATGTTCAATCGCCAATTTTAACTCTTTCCACTTGATACGTTTTGCCTGCACATCGACGCTCCCGTTCTGTCGCCGAAAGCCCGATTTTTTTTTTCACGCGAAACCCCAATGCTCGAACCACTCGGCTCATTGTTGAAATGCTGACTTTCAGCCCTAACTGTGTGCGGAGTTCTTAAAACAATTCCTGCAGATTTTTTCCCGGTTATCGCAACATATAACAACGATCCATATATGTACATTACATCTGCAAAGGTTATCATTGGACCACAACTTATCCAGGATGTCTTTGCAACCGTTGAGAATAGATTGCTTGATGCATTGATTGTATTAGAGAAAGAGTTTGGAAATTTAGATGAGTTAGATATTGATATCACTGCAAAAACTTCTGACGAGTTAAAAACTATTATCGATAAACTGATCGTTATTGTTTACAATGATAATAGTGTTTCTGTTGGAGATGGCAATCGTATTAAAAACAGCGCAATTGCCTCATCATTAAAATAACATCAATTATTAAAGTGGGACACGCAAGAAGCGGGAGTACAGCCGATCGGATGAACCGAAAAGCCGTACTCCCGTTTTGTGCGTCAGAAAGTGTTTGAAATCAATCCTTTTTCTCCGTGTGCCAGCAAGCAGACTGGCACATGAGAAATCATAAAGGCTCCCTTTGAAAATGCGAATACAGGGAATTATTCTGCGGTTTTCGCACCCTTATCCTCACAGATTTTAGACCGTTTGGAGCTGTAATGCGGGCAAGCCATCAGGCACACTCGGAAACTCTGCTTGCAGTCGTGGACGCATTTCCTGCAGGTGCGGTTATATTGCCGCCTGCCGTTCTCGCCCAGGAAGAACGCCCATTCCAGCCGCCATTTCTTGCTTCGGCTCATAGGCAGTCATGCCCCGGCACATCACGGCCGGGCTTCTTGCCCTCCGGGGGCTTATGCTCGGCACACTCCCGTTTTGCGTCCGCCAGCCGCTCACGGATGGAAGGCTTCTCCGGCATTGCCCGTTCTGCATACTCCTGGGCTTTTTCCAATTCCTCGCCGCGTCTGCCGTTGTTAATAATGCCGTCGATCATGCCGTAGTCATCCTCCAACGTCATTTCCGCTGTGCGGAGGGGATTGCCCTTTTCCGGCTGTTCCGCTGCCACGGCAAAAGCCCGTGTGCCGTTTCCCATGATAAGATACTTTCCATCATCGGAAATATGGTGGATGCCGTAACCGGCTGCCTCCATCTGCTCCCGGCTCATGGCGGTCACATAAAAGCTGCCCCTGGGCGTCCGGATGCGCTCGCCGGTTTCCAGATCATCCGGGGTAAGCTCCGGCTGCCGTTCCCGCAAAAACTCTGGCACTTCGGTAAAGCCCACCCTATCGCAGTAATGGGCGGTGTCCTTCCCGTCCTGATGCAGCACTACGATATCCGATACGGACAGGGAGTGCCCGGTGAAGTCTGCCGGGCGGTCCACATTGAACCGGGTATAAATGCTTTCCAGATCGTCCTTCGCCGTCAGCGGCGCTTCATAGACCAACCCATAATTTTCCGGCTTTACGGAAAGACCGTTGCGGTGGATACTGTCCAGCGGCTCGAAACGATAGTCCAGCGTTTCATTGCCGCCTTTGAGCTGATAGATGGAAAAGCTGTTTTCCGCAGCCTGATCCTGAACGGCCTGGGCCTGCGCCACGACATCCGCCGGGGTCTGCACATAGGCGGCTGTCTCTGCCGCATACTCCCGTTCCGCTCTTTCCGCAGCGGCCAGCATTTCATCCACACGGGATTTAGCCGGGTCATCCAAAGCGGCCTTGACCTCCGCCGGGTCAAAATCAAGAAATTCCTCATAGCCCGTGGCATCCTTGAACTTTTCAATCTCCGAAGGAAGATAGTCCTCCTGCGTTTGCCCCAGCGCCGCCAGCTTTTCATCCAGAGCGGAAATGCGCCCTGCCATCAGGTTTTCGTAGAGTTCTTCCTTTGCGGCGTGTGCCTCCGGGTGCTCCGCCGCATACTGTGGATCGTTCTGACGGAAAAACTCGTCCATGTCAAAGGCAATATCCATAGCCCACTCGGATTTTTCTTCTTCGGGAAGATCGTCCTGGAAGGTCATTACCCGGTACTCGTCGGGGATACTGCCGCGCTCACCGTCGTAATACTCATGGAAACTGTCACCCGTATCACGCACATAGCCCTGATCCGTGAAGGTGCCGTTTTCCTCCAACGCAACGTCCCGGCCGTAGGCCTCATAGTCGATGTAATTCTGCAAATGCTCCGGCACCTGCATAACGTCCAGTTCTTCGATGTAATAGCGGCCCAGATCGTCATAGTCATGGATATCGGGGTAAACCTCATAGCAATCCAGATTCTCGGTGAGGTTGATGATCTCCTGCAGGCTGCCGCAATGGTCGCCCATTTCCATACCGGCCTGAAACTGTGCGTATTCGCTTTCGCTCATTTCATCCAGCTTCGATGCCAGATAATTCAGCTCGTCCAGATTTTCATATTCACCCAGCTTACTGTAAAGACCGTCCACATAGCAGTCATAGTCCGTGATGAACCATTCCTCATAGGGATTGCCGAAGTCGTCCTTCTGGCCAATCCCGATCCGCTTAAACACTTCTTTCAGTTCCTCGGCGGTGGTGGGAAACTTCACCCACTCGCCCACAAGCTCACCCTCATTGTACTTCCCAAGATTGGTGATAAAGGCGGCAAAGGGATAATCCTTGTCGTGATCGTAATATGGCATATCAGCACCTCCTTACAGTTCCGGCGCAGACTTTTCCTTGTGTGGCTGCGCCTTGTTTTTCTCCGCACATTCCTTCTTGCCCTGTTCCAGCCGTTCCCGGATGGAGGGCTTTTTCTCCGGCTCCGTAGGGCGTTCATGGTTCCACTCGTCGCCGGAGAGAGAAATATATCCGTGTTCCGTAAAATGACCCTGTTCCTCCTGCATGGCATACTTGCCAAAAGGAACAGGGTCGATTGCCTTCAGAAGCTCCGGGGGCAGCAGCATATCCATGTGCTGTGTCAGATACCGCCACCCCAGATCATTCAGATCACGGATATTGGGCTCAAATACGAAATAGTCGATGTTGGCCGCAAACTCCTTGAACTGCTCCGGCGCTGTCAGCTTGAAGGGCGATGCCTGCACCGCCTCCAACAGTTCCCTGTCCTCCGGGGAGAGGGCAGCCACCGCCGCCCTCACTTCGGGTAAATGTTCCAAAGTCTTATTTTCTGCCATTGACACCTTCCTTTCTTTTCGGAAATTCCAGTTTGAAGTTGATGTATTTGCCGCCTGTGTCATCCAAGATCACCGCAGCGTCATAGGTCGAGCCTTTCTTTTCAGACCACATTCCCTTGACATTGGTACGTCCCTTTTTCAGAAGGTCCGTTGCCATCTTCTTTGTCAGCTCCTTCTTGCGGCTCGTCCAGAAGCGGCCATTTTTCCAGAGGACGAAACAGCAGGACCGATCCGAACACGCAAAGTTCTTCTTGCCCTCATAAACCGGCTGGCCGCAGCGGGGGCAGGTACCGATCACTTCCTTCTCCGGGGCAAACAGCTTTTTGCCATCCTCGGAAATGCAGGAATAGGTGGACACGATCTCTTGAACCATCGTGCGGATACCGTCCATGAAGGTATCCGGGTCAGTGCTGCCTTTTGCAATCTCCGTCAATTTCTGTTCCCATTCCGCTGTCAGCATGGGAGAGGTCAGCGGCTCCGGCAGGACCGTGACAAGGTTGATACCGGCTTTTGTGGGGATCAGGTTTTTGCCCTTGCGCTCCACAAATCCGGCTGTCACCAGCTTTTCGATGATAGCCGCCCTGGTCGCAGGTGTGCCAAGTCCTTTTCGTTCCGCCTCGTCGGGGATATCGTCTTTGCCTGCGTTCTCCATAGCGGACAGGAGGGTATCTTCCGTGAATGGTTTCGGGGGCTGCGTGAAATGCTCGGTGACAGCAACCTCTGCGCCGTCAAAAGTCTGCCCTTCGGTGAAGTCTGGGAGTGTGCCGCCGTCCCCATCCGCTGGCTTTTCCTTCAGGGAGGTACGGAAAATGCGGTCGATCTCCCGCCAGCCTTCGGAGAGGATGCGCTTGCCCTTTGCGGTGAAGGAATAGCCGCCGCAGTCGAAAGTTACCGTGACTGCCTCATACACATACGGCTCCGCTGATGCACACAGCAGCTTGCAGCAGACCAAGAGAAACAAATTGCGCTCGCCCAGGGGTAGCCCCTTGATATCTGCCTTTTCAATCTCCATCGTGGGGATAATGGCGTGGTGGTCGGATACATCTTTGTCGGAGATCATGGCCTCCACCAGCGGGAAGAAGTTTGTGCAGCCATCAAAAGGTGGCAACTTTGCTGCCAGATGGATCACGCAGGACGCCGTTTCCGCCATGTCAGAGGTCAGATACCGGCTGTCCGTGCGGGGATAGGTCAGCAGCTTCTTTTCGTAGAGGCTCTGGGCGTAGTCAAGGGTCTGCTTCGCCGTGTATCCGAACAGGCGGTTCGCCTCACGCTGCAAGGTGGTAAGATCATAGAGCTTCGGCGGCTGCTCCTTTTTCTGCTCCTTCGTGACGGAAGTACAGGTGACGGTCACACCCTTGCACATAGCCGCTGCCTGTTCCGCCTCCGCCGGATCGGTGAATTTCTCCGACACCGCTTCGGCTCCGTTCAGCGTCAAGCGCAGCAGATGATATTTTCCTTGTGGAACAGCGTGATCTTCGCGTCACGCTCCGCCAGCATTGCCAGTGTGGGGGTCTGAACACGGCCCACATTCAGGGTACGGTGATAGAGAACGGAGAAAAGGCGCGTGGCGTTGATTCCCACCAGCCAATCCGCTTTCTGGCGGCAGAGGGCAGATTGATACAGGGCTTCATAGTCGGCGCCGGGGCGCAGATCAGAAAAACCCTCTCGGATAGCGCTGTCCTCCATCGAGGAAATCCAGAGGCGAATGACCGGCTTGCGGCAGCCGGTCATTTCATACACCAGATGGAAGATCAGTTCCCCTTCACGCCCGGCATCACAGGCATTGACGATGGTATCCACATCGGGGCGGTCCATCAGGGCACGGAGATTTTCAAAAGCATCCTCCTTGCCTGGTGCCAGCACATAGCGGAACGACTCCGGCAGAATGGGAAGATCATCATAGCGCCATTTCTTGAAACGTTCGTCATAGCCGCCAGCATCCATCGGGGATACCAGGTGCCCTACACACCAGGACACAAGAAGGCCGCTGCCCTCATAAAAGCCATCGGCCCTGGATGAAGCACCCAGGGCCGACGCGATAGATTTTGCTACGCTCGGTTTTTCTGCGATAATCAGTTTCATATGTCACTTTCCTTTTAGTTGCCGCATTCGGCATTTTGTGTTATAATAATATTAAATCAAACGAAAGGTGGGGGTTATATGCAATTTCTTAAACAATGTAAAACGTGTGAGTTTAATTTCTCCGGAATATGTGCAGGTCACGGCAACACTTATAAGTACGGCGATACAATAACAGACGATTCCCTCTCTTGCGATGATTGGGGCGCTAATTTGAACTACTTCACAGAGATAACCACTTGCGCTCCTTGGTATATTAGAGAACAGTATCAGGACCACAGAATCGACTATCCTACATTTGTAGAGTTACTTGACGCTGATAGTGCTGGAAAAGCTATTAAGGTTAACATTTTTGATGCGATTAAAAGAATATATGGATTAAGCCTCGTGGATTTGGCTGTAATACTAAATGTCTCTTTTGGAGTAATGTACCGTGCTCGAAGTGTAGGGACGCCTGCGAAACGACTAAAGAACTTTTCACAAACACTTTGTATTCCTGCTGAATTTTTTTCTGAGATTACCACGCATGATTTTCCCAAAATTGAGCAGTGCAAAATTGAATTTGAAAAGCAGACTGATGTTAATACGGCCTTAAAAGTTTGCCCGGAATGGGAAACTGAACTTGCTCGTCAAGTAGCGAACACTATTCGTTGCCCAATACATATTGCGAAGGAAATTGCTCGTGTAGACAAATTGAATTGGCAAAAAGGTATGGATGATGAATTAAGCCCCAGCGAAAAGATGTTGATAGATTGTGTCTCCAAGACTGCTTCTAAAGCAAAGCAAACTTTGATGGCTGTTGAATATTCTATAGACATCGCCTCTATGCCACATTTTTACGCAAGATATCTCGACAACAAATGAACCGAGCAACCTGCCGTACACTTCTTGAACGGCAGGTTGCTTTTTGTCGTATATCTTTTATCCAATCATTTTACTTCTGCCTCAAAGTCAGCCACATCTTCGGTCAGATATTCTTCATCCTCAAAATCGTACTCGTCGGGATCGGCGCTGACCTTCACGCCCTGCTTCGGCTTGATGAACTTCACATAGGCGAAGGCGGCGCCGCCTGCCAGCACCAGCAGCGCCACCACGGCCAACAGGCCGCTGCCGCTCTTTTTCTTCGGCTGCTCCGGTTCTGGTTCCGGCTCTGCCACCGCCTCCTTGCCGCTGCACTCGGAGAGATTGTTTTTGCAGACAGGGCAATTTGTGTTCACTGCACCAGCCACGCACTTTTCCTTGCAGTTGCAGACGGCGGGCGTTTCCGTTGCGGGCGCATCGTCGCCCATGAGTGTCAAAAGGTCAGCTTCATCCACCTGGTTCAGAAAATGCACGGTTTCCTCGCCCTCGTCGTCACGGTCGATAATGAGATAGAATACGTTACCGTTCTTCGTTTCCACCGTGATAAACTGCTTGCCGCTCCGGGTGCTGCCGCCGATATCGTCGATCAGCGAAAGGTTTCCGTCCGGCGTCAGAGCGGCACCGCCGCCGCCCATAAGCCGCTCAAACAGCTCACTCAATTTATCGGGATCAAGGGAGAAGGAAAAGTTGCTGTCATTTTTGCCGCCTGTATCGCTGAGCGTCATATAGCCGGAATAGACATAGCCGACCTTCTCCGGCAGCCGGACCATATACCAGTCGCCATCCGTGCCCACGACCTCTACCACCGTTCCGTTCGGGAGCTGCGCGAAAGCGTAGTTATCCAGCCCAGCGCCCGTGCGGACATTCAGCTTGCCACCATTGGTGGTGACGGTGCCGGTCTTACCGGATTTCTCTGCGCCGCCCAGCACAGAGCCAAACAGCGTGGAGATTAGTTCGGAAAGATCGTCCCCGGTGATATCCGCGCTGTCAGTCGGTTCCGTCTGTGCCTCAGAGGTAGGCACTGTATCCTCGCTGCTTGCAAAAGCGACCGTGGAAAAGGCCGTCATGCAGAGCATAACAGCCAACAGCACCGCAAATGTGCGGATCATGTGCTTATTCTTCATCGTCGGCACCCTCCATCATGTCGGGATCAGCGGCGGCCTCCATTTCCATCATTCCTTCCGGCAGGGAGATCATGCCGCTGGCGTAGGCGCGCAAGAAGGCGGTCAGCTCCTTGTTGTCCATGTGGACAGCCTTTACCATGCGGACGATCTCCAGATTTTCTTCCTCCGCAAGCTGCGCCTCCAGCGCACGAAGGCGTTTCTGCTGCTCCGTGATCTTCTCCCGAACCTTTTCAATGTCACGACGGATCTTCTCAGTAGTTGCCATAGTCAAATAAACTCCTTTCCAAATCGTTCTCTCCATGAATAGTTGCGTCCAAGCCCCTGAACGGTTTTCAGGTTGGCCCGTGCGTTATCCTCCAATGCCAGCGCACGCCGGAACAAATCCGGGTAATGCTCCCGCAGGTCGATGATCTCCTCCGCCCGCATACTGGGGCAGAAAAAACAGGAGGACTTTCCCGGCTGCGGCAGGCCCGCCGCCTCGATCGCCCGGATACACGCCTCCCGGTCCCAGCCCCATTCCATCAGGGGATACCATTTGCTGTACTTCGGGTCTGCCAGATCACGCAGAAGGACCTTGTCGCTGCGATAGTGTTCGCCAGCATCATAGCCGATAAACTTGACCACCTTTTTTCCGCTGGCCCAAACCTCACGGCACGGAGGATAGTTGTTGCAGAACTTTTCCTGCGGTCCGATCTTGTGTTTCAGAGAACACCGCTTGAAGCCGTAGGCGATGGAGGGCAGCGTACCGCTTTTCAGACATTCATCCTCCAAGGTCAGCCGCCTGCCGTCCCTTGTGGTCTTATAGACCCGTGTGATCTCCGGCATACCGTGTTCCTTCAGCCAGCGATCCATGATATCCAGATAGGCGTAGGTATGGGGATGCTCGCCGCCTGTATCCGCAAACAGGATCAGGTCAACGGGGATACGGTGCTGGTGCAGCCCAACAAGAAGGGCGGTGCTGTTCGCACCGCCGCCATAGGAAACAATATTGATATACTCACCTCCATCAATCATACGGCGGTCTGCCGTAGGCGTAAAAGTGCTGCTGCCAGTAGCTTGTATTGAGCCTTGCGTACTGGATCGGGTCGCCGCAATGCAGAAACATGGGGTTGCCCGCTTCGTCCAGCCCCACATAGAAGCCGACGTGGGAGATGCCCGCGGTGTCATAAGTCCCAACGAAAAACACCAGGTCGCCCGGCTGCGGATCGGATACCCGCGTGGAAATATTGTATAGGCCCTGGGCGCCCAGCCGCCCGGTATTGCAAAGGCCGCTGTCGGTCAGAACATAGCTGACAAAGCCGCTGCAATCAAACGAGGTGGAGGGGCTGCTGCCGCCCCAGACGTAGGGATATCCCAAGTATTTTTCCGCCTCCGTAATAAGCGCCGCAAAGCGTTCATCAGACAGGTATTCCGCAGGGATTTCATAGTCCTCCGGCGGGTTCGTGATGTACTTGTCCACATACCCGGAGGACGGGAACAGGTCAGAGCGGTTCCCCAGCGTGGACATATACACGGCATACATGGAAAGCGTTTCCGTATCCATGATGTAAACGGGAACGTGGCTCAAATCGAAGTTTTCAAGCTCCACGGTGCAGATGTAATACGTGTACGGGACTTCCACCTCATATTCGTTGCCCTCGCTGTCCGTTCTCGTCTCGGTGCGGTATCGGGTCTCCGTGGTGACCGTCTCGGTAAGGATATATTGCTTGTCAAACAGCATTTGAAGATCGTCCTGTACCTGGTCAATGGTGAACTGACCCTCATGGAGCGCCGACAGAATGGACAACAGCACATAGGGATCGTGCTTGATCTCGTCCAGATCAAAATGGTATTCGTCATAATCGTGGGTCTGCTCATAGGTGTCCAGATACTCCCGCAATTCATCCTCCATCGCGCAGTAGGCGGCCTCCGCCGCCAGCAGGTCTTGATCTTCGGAGAGATAAGAGGACGCAACGATGTTGGACACGCCTCCGCCGAAGATAGAGGAACAGGATTGCAGCAGCCCCAGCAGCATGACCAGCAGCAGGCCGATCCCACCCACAAGCAGAAACGCCTTTTTGTGTTTGGAAACAAACTCTCCGGCCCTTTTCGCCGCATCTGCGCTTTTCTTCGCACCCGTCGCTGCCGCCTGCGCCGCTGCCGCCGCGTCCCCGGCGCTATGCGCCGCCCGATATGCGGCGGCATACTGCTTTTGCAGCTTCTTTTTCTGCCACATCCGGGAAATGGGATTGCTGGCCGCAAGCTGGGGATTCTCCCGCAAAGCCTTTTGGTACAGCGCCTCCGCGTTGGCCTGAACCGCCGCCTGCTCCGCACGGGATACCTCCCGCCAGGGTTTCAGCTTGCGGTCCGCCTGCCAGTTTTGGAGCTTGCGGTTTCCGTAGCGGACAGCCTTTTCCATGCCGCGCTCCGTCAGATGCCCCGCCTCCACGCCGACATTTTCCTGCTCCACCTCATGCATCTTCGTATGAGCGGCGTGACCGATCTCCTGTAACGGCCGCGCCAGCGGATTCACCGGCTGATGGAAAGAGGGCTGCTTTTCGGGAACGGCGGCCCTTGCCGCGTCCAGCTTATCCGCCGCCTTATCAGACTTGCGGATCGCCTTTTGCAGTTCCGGCGCGGCGCGTTCCTCGTCTGAAAACTGCAAACGGGAGGATGGACGGTCATTGACCGCCGTACCCTCCCGGTAGGACCTGCGCCGTTTCCGGCGCTTTTTCTTTTCGCTTTTATGGATACGCCGGTCATCTAATCGCTCCGCCGCGCTGTGAACAAACGCCGTGGAATCGCCGGAGGGGGAATAGTCCTGCTCCGGCGCACGGTCTGAAACATGGCTCGCCTCGCCTGTGACCATGTTGACGGAAATGGCTCCGTCACGGGTCATCTTCTGCGCCTCCTTCTCGGCGGCCTTCCATTCCTTCATGCTTCACCACCTGCCTTTCCGTAGGGGCAAATGCTCACGCACTCGCCCGTCTCGATCATAGAGATATATTTGAAAATGGGATATGCCTGGGGCGGGCAGACCGCGTTGCCCAGGGTTTTCAGCCGTAGGGCGCGGTCCGCGGTGTTTTCGGTGATACGGGGGACTCCCTCCGGCTCGGCGGCCCAGAGGATACGTCCGTCCATTTCCGGGGGAAGCCCATGAGCCATTCCACCCAATCCGGGTTCAGCGCTGCCGTCTCGGATAGCGGCTGCTCCTGCCGGATCACCTGCGCCGACAGGTTGGCAGAAGGGGCGCTGTTCCGAAACGCAGCCGGTTTCAGCGTGGAGCGGTAGCCCTCCGACGCTGCCGGGGTCAGATAGAATACCGCCGCCGACAGGCTCAGGCTCCAGATCGCGCCGCTTTTGTTCACCTTGCGGAATATTCCGTTGTCGGAGAGGTACACATCCAGGTTGGCCGCGTCCCTGCAGGTGTTCTTGTCTGAGGCAAGGGGCGTGGGAAACATCAGCCGCGACGATAAAAGTTCGCTGGCGCTCATGCCATGCGCCGACGCCGCAAGCCGGAAATACGAATGGGAGAACAGCGTATCCCGCTTTTGCCAGGTCAAAGATCGTTTTGTCGAGCCCCATATTGATGAAGCCAGCAACATTTTCCCCAAGCACCCAACGGGGCCGCAGCTCGGTAATAACGCGGCACATTTCCGGCCACAGGTAGCGTTCATCCGCAAAGCCCTTTCGCTGCCCTGCGGTGGAGAAGGGCTGGCAGGGAAATCCGCCGGATATAACGGTAACGGTTTCAAGTCCTGTTTTTTCAAAAAACGCCTCCTTTGTAAAAGTCGTGATATCCCGGAATCTCGGCACCTCCGGCCAGTGCTTTTCCAGAACGGAATAGGGATAGTCTGCCCACTCGCATTGGCAGACGGTGCGGAAGCCCGCCGCCTCCGCCGCCAGATCCAGCCCGCCAATGCCGGAAAAGAGGCTGACATGGGTGAGCTTATTCATGGCTGCTCTGCTCCCCAGGAATCAGCTCCGCCCGGAACCGCTTGATGACCGCTGCCTCCAATTCATCCTGACAAAAGTTACTGTCAGCAGAAAGACCCAGCTTGCGGCGCAGCCTGTTCAGCGTCTTTTCATAATTCCCGTATTTCTTTTGCAGACGGAGAAAATCCTTCTCGGTCTGCACCTGCGACAGACACTTGGCGATGCTGTACCAGGTCACCAGGAACATGTGCAGTTCGCTCACCAGCAGCCGGAATCCGCTGCCGGGGATTAGATAGTGTTCCTCCTGACAGCCGCCGCCCGGTTCGGGATCGTCGTCCTCGCACTCCACATAGAAGGCGTCCAGCTCGCACAGTTCCCGCACCTTCATTCCGGCAAGGTCCGCCTTGTCGCCGAACACCAGGTAACGGCCGGGAATGTTCCAAGCGTCAAACTTGTCATCGGCGATCTGGCCGTACCGCTTTGCCGCCGCAATGAACGCCTCCACATCCTCCCGGTCCTTGATTTTTCCGGCAAGGAAGGCAAGCTGATGAAGCAGCCCATAGAGATGCACTTCCTCGTCGATATGTGCCTCATAGGTCTTTTCCTCAATGACATACAGCTTTTCCTGTTCCATATTGTGCTCCTTTCTGAATTTTGGGCATAAGAAAACCCGCCTCGGTCGAGGCGGGTTCCAAATTCCAAGAAATCAGAGTATGTACCCAAGGTGTTTATTTGTTGATACGATAGCTTTTTGTGCCCCATTTAGAATCACTCGGTTGATTTCTCTAACATCATTATTTCCGACTGTACGAAAAATCACATCGTTTATTGTACCCTCAGTTCTTTTTCCCAGAAATAAAAGAAATTGTGGGGTTAACGGGAAATAGATACCATTGGGGCATCGGTTTGTTGTAACACACATTTTCTGAAAAACAACCGGATTGTCTGATGTTATAAAACTCCCATCTGTTTCAGTAGCAATTCTAAAGATTATAATTCCAAGATTGGTTAAGCCTTGAGATAAAAATTCACTGGTAAATCCGTTTTTGTGATTAAAAAGACCACGATAAATTTCTGTTAGCCAAAGTCCTCTAATCATTTGCTCTGTTGCTTTTTGGGCTTCATCTGCGTTACCCCATTGCGAAAACACTGGGTTTAGCAGTTTGTTCCCTACAAATGAATAGAGTCCAAATAAATCAAAACTTGGATTACGGCACATCATGAGTGCTGTCATATCAAGCATATCTTTTATGGGCTTTTGCGTAGAAAATGTGAAGTCAATTTGCCCTTTTCCAACAGACGAAGGAAATGGAGAAAGAAAAGCCTTTAGTGTATCCTCCCATCGACTTTCCATATACGCACTAAATTTATCTTCCAGACAATAGCTGCGTATCTCCTTAATTGCATTAACCGCTGACTTTTTTGATGCCACCCTACCTTGATAGTCAATAAAATCCCATTCATCTAAAAAAGGCAGATTGGTTGAGATTGAATTTCGACTGGTGATGGATTTTCCTTTATATCTTGCAATAATCTGACGTTCTTGCAGAAGCAGCTTAATACCATCAGCAAATTCTTTTCTAATTTCGGGACATTGCGGAAGTATAAATGTATAATTGAAATCAATAGTATATGTGTGATCTGTTGTTAGTATGCTACCTTTGTTGCGACCATCGCCAGTTACTATAGCTTTACCATTTGGAAGAGCGGAAGCGGAAAACAGGCAGCGTTGACCTGCAAACGTGGCGGCGAGGTCGGAAAGCTCTGCTGAGCAGCACAGACAAAGCACGGATAGCTGAGTGCATTACAAAAAATTCCACGATTAGTTTGGAAGAACTCCGCACACAGTTAGGGCTGAAAGTCAGCATTTCAACAATGAGCCGAGTGGTTCGAGCATTGGGGTTTCGCGTGAAAAAAGTCGGGCTTTCGGCGACAGAACGGGAGCGTCCCCGATGTGCAGGCAAAACGTATCAAGTGGAAAGAGTTAAAATTGGCGATTGAACATTGGAGGCTTGTGTTTCTGGACGAAAGTGGCGTGAACATCGGGATGACACGCAGGTACGGACGAGCCATCGGGAAAGCGCGGGTGCATGGCAGCGCACCGCTGAATGTGCCGACAAGTCAAACTGTCCTGGCCTCTGTCCGCTTGAACGGTCAAATCACCTACACCATGTATCCCGGCGGAACAAGTGCTCATTCCGACGCTTCACAAAGGCGACATCGTCGTCATGGACAACATGCGTTCACACCATGTCAAGGGCGTGGAAGAAGTGTTGCGCGCAGCGGGCATGATTCCACTCTATCTGCCGCCATACAGCCCGGATTTGAATCCGATTGAAATGCTGTGGTCGAAGATGAAGGCGATTTTACGGAAGCCGGGCTGCGACATTGCTGCACTTTTTGCCCCTGATGGTCGCCGAGGCACTTGCTCTCGTTTCGCCGGAGGATTGTTTCGGCTGGTTTACTGCTGATGGTGTACGCTGCCGTCTGTTCCTCCTTCAAGAGCAGGTGAAATTCGTCCACGAAATACCAGGTGGCCCGTCCAATGGAGCGGTTCACCGTGACGGTGTTCCACACCGCGTCCTGGACAATGAGCATCCCCGGCTTTTTCATTCTTGCCGAGGCCCTTGATATCGAAGCAGACAAGGCGGTTGCGGATATCCACGGTGGTACGGTGGTTGAAGAAGTTGAGCGAGCCGTTTACATACAGGTCAAGCGCCTGGGCCACACGCTCCGCCTCCGGGATGCCCTGCGCCATAAGCGCGTTCAGCAGATCGCCCAGCACGGGCATATTCTCCGGCCGCGGGTCTGCGAAGTACGGCTGATAGATCATCTGCACGGCCCGGTCAATGACGGTTTTCTCGATAGCCTCCAGCCCCGTCTTGCTGCCCATGATAAGCTCACAGAAGGACAGTACGAAATCACTTTTCAGCGCCAGCGGGTTTTCTTCCTCGCTGTAATTGAGGTTGATATCCAGCGGATTTACATAGTCGCGGCTGTTGGGAGAGAGCCGGATCACCTGGCCGCCCAGCCGGTTCACCAGCGGGGAATATTCATCCTCCGGGTCACAGATGATGACGTTATCCTTCGTGGTCAGCATGACATAGGTGATCTCCCGCTTGCAGCTCATGGACTTGCCGCTGCCCGGCGTGCCGAACACAAGACCGTTGGGACAACGGGACTGCTTGCGATCCAGCAGGATCATGTTGTTGGAAAGAGCGTTGAGGCCGTAATACATGGCGTCGCCGCCCATGAAAAGTTCCTGGGTGACGAAGGGGATAAATACCGCCAGCGCCGATGTGGTGAGGCTCCGTTCGATCTTGATACGGTTGAGGCCCAGCGGCAGCGAGGACATAAGCCCGTCCTCCTGCTGGAAGTCCAGCCGGGTCAGGATGCAGTTATGGGTCTGGGCGACGCTGGCCGACTGCGAAACGGCGATCTCCAGCTTTTGCTTCGTGGGCGCCAGATGCAGCATGAGGAAGGTCATATTGAACATTCTCTCGTTGCGGCTCTGCAAATCCTGCAAGAGATTTTTCGCCGCGCCGCCGTAGGTGGAGAGGTCGGAGGGGAGAATATCCAGATCGTAGCCGCTGCGGGCAGCCTTCTTCTGCTCCTGAATCTTCATGGCGTCCAGATCGGTGATCTTGCGCTTGACCATCTTGATCGCCTCGTTCTGGTTGATGCCGCGGATGTGCATGGTGACGAGAAGGTTCCCCTCCACATCCATGAAATCCGTGAGGATGCGGTCCTGAATTTCCGGGGCCAATATCTGCAAGAAGGACACCGCACCGTACATTTCTCCTATGCGGAAACGCCGCGTCTCGCCAAACTCGAAGGAAGAAGGCGCGATAAAGTCCTTGACGGACAGGCCGCTTGCCGGGAGCCAGTCCCATTCAAAGGCGAATTGTCCGCCCTCCGGATGGAGAAGACCATGCAGCAGCGCCAGCCGCTCTTTGCCGTCCAGCACCCTTGCGCCCGCGCCCATGACCTTGAAGCGGTTCAGGGTGTCTGCCTCGATCCGGGAAAACCTTGCCCGCGCCGCCGGAAGATTTTCCGCCTCGATGGTCAGCGTGACATATTTGCGCTTTACAAAGCCGTTGTTGCCGCGCTCATACTGTATTTGCAGGATGCCGGACGCCTCCACGCGCATATCATCCAGCGCGTCGCCCTGGGCGTCCATGCCGAACAGGTTTCCGTTCTTGTCCTCATGGCGGCTGCTCAGGGTCATTTGCACGCCGATGGAGGGATCATAGCCGTTATAGAAATCGCAGAGGCGTTCAAAGATATCCCGCTGATCGTCCGGCCCCGCCAGACGGTAGTTGACGTCCTCATAGGCTATGGTCTTGGAGAAAAGCCGGTCGTCCAGCCTGCACAGGCCATCCGGGTACAGGTTCCGAAACGGGATGCTGTCCTGCACGGTATGGGGCTTGCCGTCGCCCTTCGCCTGCCGGATGATGGCTTCAATTTGTTTTCGCTCTGCCCGCGTGAGCTTGCGCTTTGCGGCGGGCTGCGCGTTTTCCGGTTTTGCCACTTTTTTCAGCAATCGCCCGTACCTCCTTTTCCAGTTTTGCCTGCCGCACCAGGGCGGAATAGGCGTTGTTGGTCTGATAGATGCGCCGCTTCGGACGGATGAATTTGCATTGGATCAGGTGCCCCAGGATCACTTCCAGCGTTTGTCCGTTTTTCTCATAGAGGGCAAACAGGAAGAACGGGAGCATGACAAGGATCATGCACAGCGCCGCCGAGGTCGTACCCATGCTGCCCTTGCTCAAAAAGAAAAGCGGCACTCCCACAAGCGCCGCCGATCCGAAACACACAAGCTGCCGCTTCGTCAGGCCGAACAGCATCTTGCTTTTGATTTTTGTCAGGTCCTTCGGGACCGTTACGTATGCCAAAATTGATACCTCCTTTAATGCGCTCCGAACAGGCTTTTTGCAAGGCTGCCGGTTTTGAACAGCGTGAAGCACAGCAGCACCGTGTAGCCCATGCACTCCCAGATCGCCACGGTGATATCATCCCCCACGGCGATGTTCTGCACCAGTACCGCGTAGATGCCGACGCAGACCATAATAAGAAATGCCTGAAAGCCCAGCGCCAGCAGGGACTTCAAGTAGTTCTGCCCCGTATGGCCCCATTCCCGGTTGACCATCGTGGCAAACGGGATCGGCCCCACGGATACGGTCAAATACACCTCGATCATTCTTCCGTAGATCACAAGGAAAATGGCAATGGTGAGGATATGCGAACAGAGGCCCACAAAGACGCTCTGAAACCACAGGCCCAGCAAAGAACCGATGCTCCAGTCCGCCAGCGTTGTTTCCAGATCACCCACAACGCCGGAAATGTCGATCCCAGCATCGGAGATGATGACGCCTGCGCTCTGATCGACCACGCTCTGCGCCACGTCGAACACCGCCATAACGATATTCCAGGTGTTCGTGACGATCAGCACCGCGCAGAAGGTCTTGAAAATCCACTTCCAGAAAAGCCAGGTGTCAAAATCATGGAGATTATTTTTCTCGACGATCAACTGGATCAGCTCATAGCACATGACGAAGGTGAGGATGATGCCTGCGATGGGGACAATGACCGTTTCGGACAGGCTGCGGATCATGTTGAAGATACCGCCGTTCCAGCCGGAGGGCGTCATGCCGACCTCGCCTGCGATCTCGGCCACCTTCGTATTCACGGTATCAAAGGTCCCGGAAAGGTTTGAGATGATGCCGTCGATCAGCACCTCCTTGAACCATTCCTGGATCGTGTCGATTATCACGGGAGATCACCTCCTTGGAGGCAGCTCCCGCCGTGAAACGGGAGCCGCCTCTGAGATTTTGATAGGGCTCAGCCCAGCAGACCGGACAGCAGGGGGATCAGGGTCACGCCGATCAGCGCCACACCGCCGCCCGCGACGAGCTGCTTGACACCCTGGCTTTTGGCCGCAGGGTTGTCCTGGCCGTAACCTTCCAGAAGGTTGATGCCGCCCCACACGCACAGGCCGCCGCCCAGGGCGATCACGAGAGTCTGCAATACGTCAATAGCACTGTTGAAGAAATCCATAAATCATTTTTCCTTTCGTTTTGTAGAATTGTTGTTGTCGGGTTCCAGATCGGATGCGTTCAATTCGTACATATCGAAAGGCTCGTCCGGCTTCACAATGGCCGGTCTGCGTTTCATGTACCGTTCTACGTCAAAGACGTTCTTCTTGTCGGCGTCGGACAGGTATTTGTAGCGGGGATGCTTCGTGATATCAAACTTGTCGCTGAAAAACGGGCGCACGCCCCGAAGCTGCAAAATACACTTGCCGCCGTCCATGACAGCAATTTCGTCCTGGGTCATCAACTCCTTTCCTAATTTCTGATAACTGAGGCCGTGAGAGGTCTGCGCGCCGCGATTTTCGGACTGGCTCAGGCTGTCGATGGTCTCCTTGCCCAGCAGCTCCGAAATCTCTTTCAGCGTGGATTTCTCCTTGCCTCCCAAAACAAGGTGCTGTCACAGTTGCCGACGATGGTATCTGCCGCGTCCTTGTAGATGGTCTTTAACTGGCTTTGCGACTGCAGAATAATAGAAGCCGATATCTCACGGCTTCGTATGGTCGCGATCAACTTATCAAAGTTCGGTATCTGACCGATGTTGGCAAACTCGTCCAGGAGGCACCGCACATGGACAGGCAGCCGCCCGTTATAGAAATCGTCCGCCTTGTCGCAGAGCAGGTTGAAAAGCTGGCTTTGCAGCATGGCAATGACGAAATTGAAGGTGGTATCGGTATCGCTCATAATGAGGAACAGCGCCGTTTTCCGGTCACCCATTGTGTCCAGCTCCAATTCATCCTCCGTCATAATGTCCCGAAGCTCCTTGATATCGAAGGGGGCGAGGCGGGCGCCGCAGCTCACCAAAATGCTTTTGAGTGTCTTGCCCGCCGCCATTTTGAATTTGACATACTGCTTGACGGCGAAGTGCTCCGGCTGCTTTTTTGCCAAATCGTCAAAGAGGATATCCACGGGACTTTTATAGGTCTCGTCGTCCTCTCTGGCTTCGCAGGCGTTCAGCAGGTCCAGAAGCGTGATGAAGTTCCGTTCCTCCGGCTCCGCCTCATACCAGATGTAGCCGATCAGGGCGCAGTATAAAAGGCGCTCGGCTTTGACCCAAAAATCTTCGGAGGATTTTTCACCGTCGCCCTTCGTGTTGGCAATGATGACATTGACCAGTTTCAGGATATCCTTCTCGGAGCGCACATAGGCCAGCGGGTTATATTTCATGCTTTTGGAAAAATTGATGGTGTTCAGGACCTTGATGCGGTAGGGCTCATAGATGATCTTGCCGCGGCCGTCCCGCACCGGCTTTCCGTTCTCGTCCAGCTTCGGCGCGCCGTGCAGGAGCATTTTTCCTGTTTCCGTCAAAAGCTGCCCCTTTGGATCGGTGATGACATAGGAGCTGTGCATCTGCATGATAGACGGTTTGACAAAGAACCGCGTCTTGCCGCTGCCGGAGCCGCCGATGACGAGGATATTTTTGTTTCTCGCATACTTTGGCTGCTTCGGGCGGCTGGTCATGGTGAGGCTTTCTGTCCTGGTCAGAGGGATGTTCCAATCGGGAACGGGGTCTACATAGGGCGCGATATCCGCCGCCGTGCCCCAGCGGGCAGAGCCGTATTCAATACCCTTGCGGTACTTCTTCGCGTTCTTGCCCTTGACATACACCGCCAGCCGGACGAGGACCGCGCCGAGGATGCCGACGCAGATATCCAGCGCATGAAAGCTGGGTGCGGAGCTGGCAAAGGCTGTCTGGAAGCCCTGCCCGATATGCAGCAGCTTTTCCGAGGCGTCGAGCCCCGGCGCCAGCCGCACCGCCTGGCAGAGCTTATCAAAGAGA
>VOFC01000318.1_pt1 | contig 192000 bp, 204 predicted proteins | sample 5384161 | NCBI WGS metagenome assembly VOFC01 (sample SAMN12384722, study PRJNA508395) | human gut metagenome | isolation source: healthy gut B | host: Homo sapiens
TGCTGGTCTGCGCCGGACTTCGCCTGGCGGGCACCCAGTGGGGCAACAAGAAATACATGAATATGAAGCATCTGAAGGCGGCTCTGGACGACGCCTCTATTGCCTGGCTGATTTCATCAGCCGGGGTCTGCAAACACTTTTGCGCATAAATCTGCCCCAATAAATATCAGTAGTGCACTCTTTTGCCGCAGCAGACGCACTTAAATGGCGGTGCCGCTCTGCTTGAGGGGCATGCAGCGAGGTAACGCCCGCCTGTTCCTTCATCTTGAGCTCACTCCGAGGGCTGCCGCACCACTTGGTGCGAGCAGAAGCCGTTGCGACCGGAGGCCATCTCCCTTCACCTCGTCGTATGGTCTTTAAGTCGAACGTGTTGTCTTCGGGGTTCTTTTCCGCCACGCGTACATGTTGTCATGGATGGCGTCAAGCAGCGCCTTGATCTCGTCAACGATCCCCCTCGATCTTGGCCGTGACCTTTTTCGCCGTTGTCGCGGCGGACGAGGCAGCAGTTGCCCTCGGTCGGGTCGCGGGGACCGAGCTCGAGGCGGATGGGCACGCCGCGCATCGTACTCACTTCCAGCGCACTTGACGCGCGGACGTCGGCGGCGATGAGGTCCGCCATCACGTCTTGGCTGTCTCGAGCACCTCGGGATTCTTATGCGCGGCGATGGGCACGATGACGACCTGCGTGGGCGCGATGCGCGGGGGCAGCACAAGACCGTTGTTGTCGCCGTGCGCCATGATGACCGCGCCGATCATGCGCGTCGTGGAGCCCCAGGACGTCTGGAACGGATACTGCACCTTGTTGTCGCGGCCGGTGAAGGTCACGTCATAGGCGCGGGAGAACTTGTCGCCAAAATAGTGGCTCGTCGCACCCTGAAGCGCCTTGTGGTCCTTCATCATGCATTCGCAGGTGTAGGTGGCCTCCGCGCCGGCGAACTTTTCCTTCTCGGTCTTGCGGCCGGGGACGACGGGGATGGCGAGCACGTGGCGGAAGAAGTCGGCGTAGCAGTTGAGCTGCTGCATCGTCTCGGCCTGCGCCTCCTCGGCGGTCTCGTGGATGGTGTGGCCCTCCTGCCACCAGAACTCGCGCGAACGCAGGAACGGGCGGGTGGTCTTCTCCCAGCGGATGACGGAGCACCACTGGTTGTAGAGCATCGGCAGCTGGCGGTAGGTCTGCAGTACGCGGGACCAGTGGTCGCAGAACATCGTCTCGGACGTGGGACGGAAGGCAAGGCGCTCTTCGAGCTTCTCGCTGCCGCCCATCGTGACCCACGCGACCTCGGGCGCGAAGCCGTTGACGAGCTCGCCCTCTTTCTTGAGCAGGCTCTCGGGGATCAGAACGGGCATCGCCACATTCTCGTGTCCGGTCTTTTTAAACTCCGCGTCCATCAAACGCTGCATGTTCTCCCAGATGGCGAAGCCATAGGGGCGCAGGATGGTAAAGCCCTTGACGCTGGCATACTCAACAAGCTCCGCCTTGCGGCAGATGTCGGTATACCATTGGGCGAAATCGTCTTCCAGATTCGTGATCTGTTCTACCTTTTTATCTTTTGCCATGTTTATGTTCTCCCTCAGTTTCAGGATAGAGTTCTGAACTGTTATTGTATTGTTTTTGCGCCGAATTGTCAAGCACAGGCGCGGAAAAGGTGCGGAGCGGCAACGCCTTTCCGCACCTTTCTGTATTTTTCTCACACCACCGTCGGGAAACGGAGGATGGCCTTGAAGAGGTCGCCATCGATGGCGAGCGACATCTTCCCCCCTGCAGCTACGTCAAGCTCTGCGCGATGGAAAGGCCCAGGCCGTTTCCCTCGGTCGATCTTGAGCTGTCGCCGCGCACAAAGCGCTCCATCAATTCCTCGGCGGGAATGTTCAGCGCCGCGCGCGAGGTGTTCTTGAAAGTCACGACCGCGTCGCCGCCGGTCTTTTCAAGCGTCAGATAAACGCGCGTGCCATTCTGCGCGTATTTGCAGATGTTCGAGAGCAGATTGTCGATCACGCGCCACATCAGCGCGCCGTCCCATTGCAGAAGAGCTCCTTGTCCGGCATCACGCTCACGAGCGTCAGCTCCGCCGCGCTCAGCTTGTCGCCGTACTCGCCATCGACCTGCGATAGAAGCTCGTTCATGCTGCACCGCACGGCGTTCACGGGCAGGTTACCCGTCGTGGCCTTTGCTGGCCTCGACCAAGTCCTCCGTGAGCTTTTTTGAGCTTGAACGCCTGCCGCTTGAGGACGGCGAGGTATTCTTCCTCCTGCTCGGGAGTGTGCTCATGCTGCAAAAAAAGATCAACGTAGTTGATGATGCTCGTGAGCGGCGTCTTGATGTCGTGCGAAACGTTTGTGATAAGTTCCGTTTTGAGCCGCTCGCTCTTGAGCTGCTTGTCGATGGCCGCAGCCATGCCGTCGCCGATGGAATTCAAGTTCTCGGCGTGGCGCTTAACGTCCCAATACATCCACTTTGTGTCCACCTGCGCGTCAAGATTGCCGGCGGCGGGGCTTCGCCCTCCTTCTGGAGCTTTCGAAGCTGCGCGGAAAAAAGGCACGCCGCAACGGAGAGAAGAAAAGAAGCGCCACGAGCTTAAAGTATCCGTCGTAATAGCCTGCATCCGAGATCACGGTCGCTGCACTGACAAGAACGCAGAGCGCGGCCGTGCGCCAGATCGTCGGAAGGGCGTGCAAAACCATTCGCCACGCCGCGGCCGAAGGCGCAGAGCACGCCCCAGCACCACTTGACGATCTTCCAGCACAGGCATAACACCTTATAGACAAGCGTTCCCTTCCACAGTCCGCCCACCTTGACGCGCGCACAGAATGTCACCCACGCGGCAAAGACGAGCACCGCCAGCGCAAAAGCTCATCCCCAAAAAGCAGCACATCGTAGGGCGGGGTATAGAAGCTCACATAGGAGTAGACCTCCCCCACCGCCACGCACAGCAGCGCAATGATCGTGCCGTCAACGAGAAGATAGAGGTCGAAGGGGATCTTTTCCTGCCAGCCGCCCTGCAGCTCGCCGTCCTCGCGCCGCGCCGCCGTGCGGGCGAGGAAGATGAGCAGGAACAGCTCCATCGCGCCAAAAAGGATGAGCATCTCCGGGCGTTCTGTCCCCAGTTTTCTGCCTTATCGTAAAATACCTTTGCCCAGTAGATATCATCCTGCGCGGGAGCCTTTCACAAGGTAGACATCAAAGGTCTTGTCGCCGTAAACGGTGCTGTAACAGAAGGTATCACCGTCGCTGACGTTGCTGAACTCCACCTTGTCCTGCTCGTCCGTCACACGGAAGCGAATGTTGCTGTAGCTGTCTCCCCTGGAGTAGATCTTGTCGAGCTCATAGTTTCCGCCTTCCATGGCGATATAGTCGTCGCATATCTCCCACGTCTTTTTGCCGACCGCATTCAGGCAGAGGTCGCTCGTGTAAAAGTCCCGACCCATACCGCCGTAGGAATAGACAAGCCCCACAACATAGGTGAGGATGACCGGCACGAGCGCCGCCGCCAGCAGAAAAGCGACCGTCTTTGTCCAGAAATTGCGTATCCACGCAGCCTTCATTTCTTGTCCTCCATTTTATACCCCAGCCCCCACACAACCTTCAGGTAGCGCGGCTCGGAGGGGTTGATCTCCAGTTTTTGGCGCAGGTGGCGGATGTGGACGCTCACCGACGTCTCCGCCCCCAGCGAATCCTCCTTCCACACCAGCTCGTAGATCTGGGCAGAGGAATAGATGCGTCCGGGTTCTTCATCAGCAGCCGCAGGATGTTGAACTCGATGGGCGTGAGCGCGACCTCGTCGCCGTCGACCGTCACGCTCTTTTTCTCCTCGTCGAGCACGATGGGGCCGACGGTGTAGACGTTCGGCTTCTCCTCTTCCTTCTTCGCGCCCAACTGCGTATAGCGGCGAAGCTGAGACCTGACGCGCGCCAGCACCTCCACGGGGTCAAAGGGCTTTGTGATGTAGTCATCCGCGCCGATGTTCAGGCCCAGGACCTTGTCGCTGCTCTCGCTCTTGGCCGTGAGCAGGATGATGGGAACGTTGCTCTTTTCGCGCAGCTTCGCCGTCGCGGCGATGCCGTCGAGCTGAGGCATCATGATGTCCATCAGGATCAGATGGATGTCGTTTTTCTCCACGACCTCCAGCGCCTCGCGCCCGTTGCTCGCCTCAAACAGGCAGTAGTCCCCGCCGGAGAGATAGATCTTGAGCGCGTTGACAATGTCCTGTTCGTCGTCACAAATCAGAATGTTGTACATTTTCTCACCTCATGTTGGTCATTGTATCAGCCGTTTTCAAACAAAAACAGCGATTGTTTCTTAATTCTTACTTAACATCCTCTCAAAAAGGCCGAAAGGGGCTTCCTTTTGGCCTTTCTCGGTTGTTTCCTTATTTTTTGCGATCAATTTTACGATAGAGGCGGAGCGCCCTCTCCGCCGCGACGCCCGCGGCGTGCGTAAGGCTGCGCGCGTTGTAATGAAGCTCTGCAAAGCAGAACGCGGACTTCCCCGCCGCCGCGAGGCGCAGGGATTTTTCTTCCTTTTTCCGCCGGCTGTACCAGATCGACATACTCTCTCCTTCTCACAGGTCGCGTCCGTCGAGCGCGGCGAGGCCGAAGCGCGCGGCGAGGCTGATCTTCGTGCGCTCGTCGTCCGAGGATGCAACATCGAATTTTGTGCGCAGCTCACGCAGGAACAGGCCGCGCAGCGAATCCTCCTGCGCTCGCGCCCAGACGTCCTCGCCAATGCGCGTCTCATCGCGCAGCTCAAGTGGAAGAAGTCGGGCGCAAACTGCTCTTCGATCGACTTGAGATCAAGCCCGCGCTCATCCGTCTCTCCGGTGAAAATAATGCGGTAAATATCGCGCACAGTCGCATCCGGCAGGCTTGCGCGCAGCGCGTCCTCCGCCGATCTTCCCGTCACATCGACGTTCAGGACCTCATACCGTCTGCGCGCGAACGGCACAAACGAAAGTTCGGCCTTTCCGCGCTCCACTGTGCCCGTAAGGATGCCCTTTTCGCCCAGCTCGTCGAAACCGCGGCCCTCCGGGCAGCCGGAGTAGGCGTAGGTCGTCTGCCCTTCGCGCAGGAAACCGCCGAACTGGTGTGTGTGGCCGAGCGCAAGATAGTCGATCCCGCTCTCCTTGATCTGCCCTTTCGTGAGGGGATCGTAGCGCGATTCCGTGGCGGAGATATCACCGTGCAGCACCATCAGATGGATGAAATCGTCCGCCGGTGCGCGGAAGCCCGCAAGCAGGCTCTCATCCTGCACCGGCGCGGTGAACGCCGCGCCGTACACGGCGCACTGAAGCTCCGGCAGCTCCACGCGCTCGACCGTCTTCGACGTGAAGACGTGCACGTTCTCCGGCCACGCAAGCGTCGCGTAGGGCGACTTCGCGCTGTACGGGTCGTGGTTGCCGGGGGCGATGAACACTCGCGCCCGCATTGCGCCCAGCGCCTCAGAGAGCGCTTCCAGCGTCTCGCGATAGGTCGTGTCGCTGTCGAACAGGTCGCCCGCGAGCAGCACGAGATCGACGCCGTTCTGATTCACGTAATTCGATAGTCTCGTCAGCAGCTCGCGGCTCTCGCGGCGGCGCTGGCGCGCCTGCTCGGCGCTCAGCGCGCCGAACGCGCTGTCCAAATGGAAGTCCGCCGCGTGGACGATCTTCACGCTCATGTGTTCTCTCCTCTCATGCCTGCGGGGCGGGCGCTTTCTCCTTGCACACGTCGCCCCAGGCGACAAAGTTTGAGGAATACTTCTCAAGCTCGTCGCAGGTCATCTCGATGGCGCTGTTCGCGCTGCCCGCCGCGGGGAAAACCGTGTCGAAACGTTTGAGCGACACATCGAGATAGGTCTTCACATTCTCCGGCAGAGCAAACGAGCACACGCCGCCCGGCGCGTGGCCGGTGAATGCGCAGGCCTCGTCAAAGGTCAGCATCTTTGCTTTCACGTGGAAATACGCCTTGTACTTGGCGTTGTCGATCTTCCTGTCCCCCGCCGTCACGATGATGATGGGCTCGTCGTCCGCGAGCTTGAAGCTCATGGACTTCGCGATGCGCGCGCCCTCCACGCCGACGGCGACGGCGGCCAGCTCGACCGTCGCGCTCGACACGTCGAACTCGCGGATGCGGTCGGCGATGCCGAAGTGTTCAAAATAGGCTCTCACTTTTTCGATGGACATTTGCGTTGTTCCTTTCTATCTCGCGCTTTCTCAGCGCACATCGACGCGCTCGACGCTCACGCAGAGCCCCGTCGCGTCATCTAATGTAAAAATCGCTCCCTGCATCTTGCCGGCGCTCTTCTCCGGCTCGCGGTAGCGGCCCGGAAGACCGCCGAGAAACGTCTCGACCGACTGCTCGGGCTTGATACCGAGCACGCTGCGCACCGCCCCCGTCATGCCGAGGTCCGTGAGGTAGCCCGTCCCTTTGGGGAAGACCTCTTCGTCCGCCGTCGGCACGTGGGTGTGCGTGCCCCAGATGGCGCTGACGCGGCCATCGAGGTAATAGGCCATGGCGAGCTTTTCGCTCGTCGCCTCGGCGTGGAAGTCGAGCAGCGTAAAGGTCGGCTTTTCATCGTTCTTGAGCAGCTCGTCCGCCGTTTTGAAGGGGCTGTCCGCGTGGAAGGCGAGGTCGCAGCGGCCGATGAGGTTCATCACCGCGATGCGGGCGCGCCCGCAGTCGAAAACGCCGTAGCCCCTCCCCGGCACGCGCGCGCCGAGATTGTGCGGCCGCAGAATATACGGGCAGTCGTCGAGGTAGTCGGTGATCTGCATCTTGCCGAATGTGTGGTTGCCAAGCGTGATGACGTCCGCTCCCGCGGAGAAGATGCGCTCGGCGTCGTTCGGCGTCAGGCCGACCATCGCGGCATTCTCGCCGTTGACCACGGTGAAGTGGATGTTCTTGAGTTTTTTCACGGCGCGCAGATGGCGCTCGAGGCAGCTGACGCCGCAGCCGCCCACCACATCGCCGATGGCCAGAATATTGTAGAGCATGGCGTTCCTCCGCTTTGCGTTTTCCCCAGTATAGCAAGGCGCGGGACAAAACGCAAGAAAGGCATGAAAAAAGGCCCCGCAAAAGCGGAGCCTTTTTCTTATTTCGCGTATTCGATGGCGGTCGTCTCGCGCAGGACGTGCACCTTGATCTGGCCGGGATATTCCATCTCTTCCTCGATCTTTTGGCAAGCTCGCGCGCCAGAATGACCATCTGGTCCTCGCTGACCTGGTCGGGCTTGACCATCACGCGCACTTCGCGGCCGGCCTGAATGGCATAGGCCTTGTCAACGCCGGGATAGCTGCCGGTGATCTCCTCAAGCTGCTCGAGGCGCTTGATGTAGTTCTCAGATTCTCGCGGCGGGCGCCGGGACGGGCGGCAGAGATCGCATCCGCCGCCTGCACGAGGCAGGCAACGATGGTCTGCGGCTCCACGTCGTTGTGGTGCGCCTGCACGGCATGGATGATGTCGTCCTTTTCGTGGTACTTGCGCAAAAATTCGACGCCGAGGGCGACGTGCGTACCCTCCATCTCGTGGTCGACGGCCTTGCCGATATCGTGCAGCAGGCCTGCGCGCTTGGCGGCGTAAACATCCGCGCCCAGCTCGGCAGCCATCATGCCCGCAAGATGCGAGACCTCGATGGAGTGCTGCAATACATTCTGGCCGTAGCTCGTGCGGTAATGCAGACGACCGAGCATCTTCACAAGCTCGGGGTGCAGGCCGCGGATGCCGGTCTCCAGCACGGCGCGCTCACCCTCAGACTTGATGATGGCGTCCACCTCGCGGCGGGCCTTGTTGACCATCTCTTCAATGTGCGTGGGATGGATGCGGCCGTCGGCGATGAGCTTTTCGAGCGCCAGACGCGCGACTTCGCGGCGCACGGGCTCAAAGCACGAGACGGTGATCGCCTCGGGCGTGTCGTCGATGATGAGGTCGACGCCCGTGAGCGTTTCGATCGTGCGGATGTTGCGGCCTTCGCGGCCGATGATGCGGCCTTTCATCTCGTCATTGGGCAGGGGCACCACACTGACGGTGATCTCGGCAACATGGTCGGCAGCGCAGCGCTGAATGGCAGAAGCGACGATCTCGCGGGCGCGGGAATCGGCCTCGTCCTTGGCGCGCTGCTCCAGCTCCTTGATCTTGAGCGCGGTCTCGTGCGTCACTTCGCTCTCGACCTGCTCGATCAGGTACTTCTTGGCGTCTTCTGCAGTGAAACCGGAAATACGTTCGAGCATTTCGGTCTGGCTGCGCTTGATGATCTTGATTTCTTCGTTTTCCTTGTCCAGAGCGGCATGCTTCTGGTTGAGGGCCTCCTCGCGCTTTTCCAGCGCGTCGGTCTTGCGGTCGAGGTTCTCCTCCTTCTGCTGGAGCCGGCGCTCCTGCTTCTGCTGCTCGGCGCGGCGTTCCTTGACTTCCTTCTCGTATTCGTTTCTGGAGCGCAGGATATCTTCCTTTGCCTCCAACATGACTTCGCGTTTCTTGTTTTCAGCGCTCTTGATCGCTTCGTTGACAATACGAAGAGCCTCTTCATCGGCGTTGGAGATCTTCTCCTCGGCGCGTTTAGCGGCTCTCTTGCGAATCCAAATACCAAGAAGAATGCCAATGACGAGCGTCCCCACCGCGATAAGCGCAGCGTAGAGATAGCTGATCATACGATTCCTCCTGTGTGCTTTTTTTTGATCGATGCGATTGATCTATCGTTGGGTTTTTGAATCATAAACGGGAGATTCCCCTTCTCTCCCCTCCATAAATCCAAAAAACATTGTAAACTTTTTATAACCAGCTGTCAAGGAAAAGTCGCGCCCGGAAAATATCGGAAACGGGCGAAGATCACACCGCGATGTAGGCCTGCGCCGCGTAGCCGAGTCGGCCGTCGTAGCCCACGGAGTACCAGCCCTGGAAGCTCCCGTAGACCTGCACGCTCTCGCCGTTCGGGATGCTGCCGACTGTTTCCCCGTCGATGCCCGGGTAGCTTCGCAGGCGCAGGGCTGAGCCCTCGGTCGTGACGACGCCGGTGCGCACGAGCTGCGGGTAAATGAACGGCAGGCCGAAATACTCCGTCAGTCCCCGCGCGATGGCCTGCGCCGCGGCGTCGAGGTTATTTTCGATCCAGCGCGCATCGTCGTAATTGTCGTGATAGCCGAGCTCGATGAGATTTGCGGGGTATCTGGGCCGCCGCACCTCGCCGAGCGTTGTGGTCGCCTGCGTCGTCACCTTTGCAGGCAGCGGGTAGACCATGCGCAGCTGCGCGGCGAAGAGCTCGGCAGCACGCTTTCCGTCGCTGCTCGTGGGATAGTAAAAGACGATGATGCCGCGGTTCTTCCCCGCCTGCCCTTCCCCCGAGGCGTTGGAGTGCAGGGCAAGGTAAAAGTCAAAGCCGCCGAGGCTGTTCGCCTGCGCGATGGACGAGGCCGCGGTCATCTCCGGCGTGTTGCGCACAAAGGAGATGGTGTTTGCGTAAAAGTACGGCTCGAGCGTGTCGGCCAGCAGATTCATCCAGTATTCCTCGCTGCCACTGCCGTCGACATACGGGTTCCAATCCTGCGTGGAGGGACTCAAATAAATTCTGGGCATGTGCAAAACCTCCCGTCGTTTCCAGTCTATGCTTGAAAAGCGGCACACATGCAAAAAAAGAGACCGCCGAAGCGGTCTCTTTTTCATTAGCAGGATGCTTTGCGTTACACGGACGCAGCCGCCTTGTCCTTCTTGTTCTCGATACGCTGGAGAACGAGGACGGCGACCAGCACCGCAAGACCCGCAAGGTCAGTGACCGTGCCGGGGATGACCATCAGCAGGCCGCCGATGACCAGCGCGACGCGGCTGATCGCCTTCATGTCGCGGATCAGGTAGCCCATCAGGCCGGAGGCGATAGACGCCATACCGAGGGTCGCGGAGATGACGATGGAGGCAACGCTCAGGAAGTTGACGTCGCTGCCAACAAAGATCAGGGCGTTATTGTAAGCAAAGATGTAGGGAATGATGAACGCCGCGATGGCGAGACGGGTCGCGTTCCAGGCGGTCTTCATCGGGGGAGCCTTGGCGATGGCGGAACCGGCGTAGGCAGCCAGCGCAACGGGCGGGGTGATGTCTGCGACGATACCGAAGTAGAAGCAGAACATGTGGGCAGCCATCAGGTTGAGACCCATGCCGGAGGCAAGGATCGGCGCGCAGGTGGTGGCCATGATGATGTAGTTCGCGGTGGTGGGAACGCCCATGCCGAGCACGATGCAGCAGAGCATCGTCAGCACGAGAGCGATGATCAGGTGACCGTTGGACAGACCGACGATCGCGCCGATGAGCACCTGGCCGAGACCGGTCATGGTGACGACGCCGGCGATGATACCAGCCATACCGCATGCGATACCGACGCTCAGGCAGTTCTTGCCGCCGTTTTCAAACGCGTCGATGATGGTGGGCAGGCTCTTGACGTTGGGCTTGCTGATGGCGTAGTTGATAACCAGCAGCGCGAAGGCGATGGCAAGGCAGAGCGTGCTGCCGTTCTCGCCCATGAAGGTGCCCGGCTCGAAGCTGCGGCTCATGAGGGTCATGAACAGAAGCGGGATCAGGGGGGATGGCCATGACGAGCTTCTTCTTGCCCTCTTCACGGCTGATCATGGCGACGACCACGCAGTAAAGGGTCGCGTACACGGCGGCGGTGGCCATCGTGAAGCCGATCATGATCATGTAGACCAGAACGACCAGCGGGAGGATGAGGTAGATTTGCGGGAGCAGGATCTTCCACTTGGGGAGCTCTTCGCGGGGCAGGCCCTTGAGGCCGAGCTTCTTGGCCTTGAAGTGCACGCCGAGGAAGATGCCGAGGAAGTACAGGAATGCGGGCAGGATTGCACGCACGATGATATCAGCATAGGGAACGCCGACCATTTCCGCCATCAGGAACGCCGCAGCGCCCATGATCGGGGGCATGATCTGACCGCCGGTGGAAGACGCAGCCTCGACCGCGCCGGCAAACTCCGGGGGATAACCGGTCTTCTTCATCATCGGGATGGTGACGGAACCGGTGGTAACGGTGTTACCGACGGAGGAACCGGAGACCATGCCGCAGAGGGCAGAGGAAACGACCGCGACCTTTGCAGGACCGCCGGAAGCCCAGCCGACCAGCGCGTTCGCGCAGTCGATGAAGAAGTTTGCAACACCCGTGGCCTCCAAGAAGGCGCCGAAGATGACGAACAGCGCGATGTAGGTCGAGCAGACGCCGATCGGGGTGCCGAGGATACCGGTCGTGGTGTAGAAGAGGTTATACATAACGGTCTTTAAGTCCTTGCCCGCGCCTAAGAAGGCGTAGAGCACGAACACCGCCGCTACGCAGATGATCGGCATGCCGACCACGCGGCGGCAGCACTCGACGAGGATCAAAGTGCCGACGATCGCAAATACGATCAGAAGGGGAATGGAAACGCTGCCGATCTGCACGACGAAAACCTTCTGGATTCGCGTACCGGCGGTAACGATTTTTTCAAGGTTTAAGGGGTAGAAGAAGAAACAGAACGCGCCGACTGCCGCCATGACGATATCGTACCAAGGCATGTAGTTGACCTTCTGAGAGCCCTTCTTGATGGGGTAGTAGATAAACACGAGAATGATGACCAGGCCGAGGAAGAGCGGACGGCGCGCACGCTCGTCCATCTTGATCCACATGTTCATCACGATCAGGAAAATGCCGAACAGTGCCGTAAGGACACGCAGAATCTTGCGGGGAGTCCCCTCCCAGACGCGCGTGTTCGACTCACGGTCGTACTTTTTCATGATCGCATCGACGTCTTCCATGGTGCCGACGTCGTTGTCGACTGCAACATTGTTGAGCTTTTCATTTTCAGCCATGATGCAATTTCCTCCTAATTCTATTTGAGAGCGTCCGTGCGCTCAGACGAGCCAGAATTCGTAATTAAAACGCACAGGCGCGTTTTTTCCACACAAATCACGCAGACTGACATCCTCGCCGTTTACATTGAGTACATGGTCAGAGACCGTACCGACAATGTAGCCGACGTTTGTCCTGTCCTGATGGATGTTTCGGATGACCATTGCCCAGCCCTTGTAATCGGGGCGGTCCACATAGACCTTGTCAAGCGTTTCGCCGGGGTTGAGCTCCGTCTGCACGCCTGCGCCAAAGGAGCAATAGGTCGTCTCCTCCACATAGATCGTTTTGTTTTCGATCTCGTAGGTATCGGTCAGGGGATATTTGTTCACGGAATGGATAAAGGTCACGGAAAAGCGGTCTCCCTCGCCCATTTTATACCGGGCGTAGACCTCGCCGGTGTCGCGGTTGCGCAGGGTCAGATAGTAGCCGGAGCGAGGAAGAAGCACGGCGGCCGCTGCAATAATCGTTATTATTGCAGCGGCCGCAATTATGTATTTCCGCAGATGAGAATTCACGTCAATACACGGTAGCGATCCTGCTTACAGGACGCCGATTTCCTTGTAGTACTTCTCAGCACCGGGATGCATGGTGACGGTAGCACCAGCGGAGGCAGCCTCGGGATCGAGGAAGCCGAACTTGGCGTGGCCTTCGGTCAGAGCGTCCTTGTTGTCGAACATGGCCTTGACGAGCTCATAAACGACATCCTCGCTCAGATCCTTGGAAGCAACGAGAGTAGCCTGAATGGCGACGCAGACGACATCGCCGGTCATGCCGGTATAGGTGGTGGAGGGCAGGTCGTCACGGATCAGGAACGGATATGCCTCCTGGATGGCGGCGAGCTCATCGTCGCTCAGGGAGACGAGGTTGAGGGTGTTGGTGGTGGCATAGTCGACGATAGCAGTGGTGGGAGCACCGGCGACGGTGAAGGCGGCATCGATCTTGCCGTCCTTGAGCTGGTCAACGCCATCCTGGAAGGAGCCGTTCACCGCATTGACATCGTCCTTGGTCAGACCCGCAGCGCCGAGAACCTGCCAGGCGTTGATCTCGGTACCGGAACCAACGTCACCGACGCAGATGGTCTTGCCCTTGAGGTCGGACACGGTGTTGATGCCGGGCTTGGCAAGGATCTGAACGGTCTCGTTGTAGATACCGGCGACCCAAAGAGCGTTGGTCTCGGGAGCGCCGTCGAAGGAGTTGGTGCCCTCGTGCGCGTAGTTGATAACGTCGGACTGCAGAATGGCCATCTGAGCCTCGCCGTCGGTGATCATGTTGACGTTCGCGACGGAAGCGCCGGTGGACTCAACATTGAGGGTGGAAAGGGTCAGCTTGGAGTCGAGGACGGTCTTGAGAACGCCGCCGACAGCATAGTAGGTACCGGAGGTACCGCCGGTCGCCAGAGTGATCGCAACGGGGGAGCTGGAATCGCCGTCGTTGTTCTGGCTGTCATCCGTCTTCTCACCGCCGCAGGCGACCAGCGCGAAGACCATCGCGAGAGAGAGGATCAGAGCTAAAAACTTTTTCATACGCAATCTCCTTTTTGATTCTTCCGGCATTCACCGCTTCACCGGCACATGCTCCGCCGCGTGGGGGCGCTTCGGAGCACCTACGTTGGAGAAGCGTTGAATTCCGAAATTTACTTGCCTCTTTCAGGCAGTCTCATTATAGCTGAATGACAGGTCTATTGCAAGACGTTTTTACTTTTTTGGATATTTCGCCAAATTATCGTTGAATTCCGTCATCATTCGACCGATTATTTCGTTAAACATTTATCAGGTTTTCAAATTTTTCTTTAGGTATAAAAAATCAGGGCGGCAAAGCGCCGCCCTGATTGCATGAAGGTCTCACATACTGATTATGCAAAATCGGTATGCTATTATTTCTTTTCCTTGTTGTCCACGACCTGCTTGAGAAGCGCGGAGAACTCGTCCATGCTCATCGCGCCGAGGTCGCCGTCCGCGCGGTGGCGCGGGGAAACGGTGCCGTTCTCCATGTCGCGGTCGCCCACGACCACCATGTAGGGCACCTTCTCCATCTGCGCGTCGCGGATCTTGCGGCCGATCTTCTCGTTGCGGTAGTCGACCTCGACGCGGAAGCCCATGTCTTCGAGCTTCTTGGCCTGCTCGGCGCAGTAGTCGGCGGCGCGGTCGGTGACGGGCAGGAAGCGCACCTGCTCGGGTGCCATCCAGGTGGGCAGGGCACCGGCGTACTCCTCAATGAGGTAGGCCAGGGTGCGCTCGTAGCAGCCCAGAGAGGTACGGTGGATGATGTACGGCAGCTTCTTCTCGCCATTTTCGTCAATATAGTACATGCCGAAGCGCTCGGCGAGCAACATGTCGATCTGGATGGTGACGAGGGTGTCCTCCTTGCCGTAGACGTTCTTATACTGGATGTCGAGCTTCGGGCCGTAGAATGCAGCCTCGTCGATGCCGATGGTGTAGTCGACGTCGAGATCCTTGAGGATGCGCTCCATCACGCTCTGGGCGTGATCCCACTGCTCCGCCGTGCCCTCATACTTGTTGTTGGGGTTCGCGGGATCCCACTGGGAGAAGCGGAAGGTGCACTTGTCGAGCAGGCCGACCGTGCCGAGGCAGTACTTGGCAAGGTCGAGGCAGCCCTTGAACTCCTCTTCGAGCTGGTCGGGACGCAGGACGAGGTGGCCTTCGGAGATCGTGAACTGGCGCACGCGGATGAGGCCGTGCATCTCGCCGGAATCCTCGTTGCGGAACAGCGTCGAGGTCTCGCCCAGGCGCATCGGCAGGTCGCGGTAGGAGCGCTGGCGGTTCAGGTAGACCTGATACTGGAACGGGCAGGTCATCGGGCGCAGGGCGAAGCACTCCTTCGTCTCGTCATACGGGTCGCCGAGAATGAACATGCCGTCAAGGTAGTGATCCCAGTGGCCGGAGATCTTGTAAAGGTCGCGCTTGGCCATCAGCGGGGTCTTGGTGAGAAGGTAGCCGCGCTTCTGCTCGGCATCCTCGACCCAGCGCTGGAGCACCTGCACGACGCGCGCGCCCTTGGGCAGCAGCACCGGAAGACCCTGACCGATGCAGTCGACGGTGGTGAAATATTCGAGCTCGCGGCCGAGCTTGTTGTGGTCGCGCTTCTTAGCCTCCTCGCGCTCGTTGAGGTAGGCGTCCAGCTCTTCCTTCTTCGGGAAGGCGACGCCGTAGATGCGCTGGAGCACCTCGCGGTTCGAGTCGCCGCGCCAGTAGGCGGCGTTGCAGGCGGTCAGCTTGATGCCGTTGCCCTTGATGCGGCCGGTGGAGTCGAGGTGCGGGCCGGCGCAGAGGTCGGTGAACTCGCCCTGCTTGTAGAAGCTGATGACGGCATCCTCGGGCAGGTCGTTGATGAGCTCGACCTTGAACGGCTCTTCCTTTTCTTCCATAAACTTGATGGCCTCGGCGCGCGGCAGCTCAAAGCGCTCGAGCTTGAGCTTTTCCTTGCAGATCTTGCGCATCTCCGCTTCGATCTCAGCCAAATTCTCCGGCGTGAAGGAGAACGGAGCGAGCAGATCGTAGTAGAAACCGTTGTCGATGCTCGGGCCGATGGCGAGCTTCACCTCGGGCCAGAGGCGCTTGACGGCCTGCGCCAGCACGTGGGAGCAGGTATGCCAATAGGTCTTACGGTACTCGGGATTTTCAAACGTGAACTGGTTTTCTTCGTTGATCTTGACTTCTTCAGACATTTTATTTACCTCCATTTTACCTTGAGGGTGCAAAAAAGCTCCACCCCCGATGGTATCAGGGGTGAAGCATTCAAATACTCCACGGTTCCACCCTGCTTGCGCGTTTTGCGCCGCTTGTGTCCGCTGTAACGGGCGATCCCGTCCCGCTTGTTTCGCGGGCTGCTCGGGAGTGGTACTGCCGGCGCTGCACGCAGGACGCTTGCACCAAATGCGTCCCTCTCTTGGCGGCGAACTCCGGTTTCTTCCCTATCCATGCCATTTTGATGATGGGAGTGTACACCCGCCGCGCCCGTTTGTCAAGCAAAAAGTGCGCACATTGTGCGCACTTTTACAATAAATTCATCAAAACTCCGGCGGGCGGTTTTTGGGCGGCTTGCCGTCGTCCTCGTCTCTGCCGAGAATGCCCGAAAAGAGTTTTTTGCGCTTTGCACGCCTTTCCTCCTCTTTTTTTTTGCTTCTGCTCCGTCTTGTAACGCTCGATCGACTCCAGCTCTTCAATGCGCTCGCGCGCAACAGCGCGCAGCATATCCGGATTGGCATCGTAAACGGTCGCACGCAACTCGTCCATCGTCATTTCCTCGCAGGCATCCCGAAAGCGCTTTTCGCGCACGTCCTCCGGCTCAAAGAATGCCATGCGGCCGCACCACGAGCAGATGTACATATCCACCTCGACATGATCGGTCCAGAGATTCGAACCGAGGCTCGAGCCGTTCATCTCGAGGGTCTGCTTCCCCTGAGGCTTCATTTCGTGTCCGCAGACGCAAATCTTACCGAGCATATTGTTCCTCCTTTTTATGCACTTCCTGCTTGGGAATGTCATCGTAAAAGGCAAAGGTCTCTTCAAAGAGCTTCTCGCCGTAGGCGCGCAGCTTCTCGCAGTATTCATCGTAGGCGGTGAGCATCTGCCGCGCCTCGTCCGTCAGTACCGCGCCGCCGCCGTGCTTGCCGCCCGCCGTGGAGGTCAAAAGATGGAAGCCCAGCCCGTCCTCGGCATTGCGGACGACCGTCCACGCCTTGGAATAGGCCATGGACATCGACAGCGCCGCCGCGCGCAGCGAATGCAGCTCGTCTACGCGCTTCAAAAGCTGGGACACGCCGGGGCCAAAGCATTTCTGGTCGGAAAACACACGGGCGGAGAGAACAACGCGGAGCTCACGATCCATAGGGCGGCACTTCCTTTCTGTTGTATTTCATTATATCCAGGTGAATGCGGTTCGTCAATACGGCAAAAGCTAAGCGGGAGCATGCCGCTCCCGCTTTCTTCACTTTAAGGTGTTGTAGTGCGTATTTTCGCCGTCGAACAAGAAGCCGTCCGTGTCGTGCACGCGGCCGTTCGACAGCATCTGCCGGTAACGCACATCGTTCGAGATTCCATTGATATTTGCGCCTGTCAAACTGCGGCCGTTGCTGCGCAGCTGCGCGTTCGCGCTCTTTTCCGTCTCGGGGTTCAGATAGGTCTTGCCGTAGAGGTTGCCGTTTTCGTGCGTGATGGTCTTGTCGCTGCCAAAATAGCGGCTGCGGTCGCTGGCGCTCGCGGCGGCATTGCGGCGGTCGACGCTGCGTGTCGTATTCTCTCCGTCGCCGTCCATGTCGTCGCCCATCATGCCGTCGCCGGTCACGCTGTCGTCTTTTTTGTTTTCGCCGCTCATGTCGTCGCCCGGCATGTTATCCTTTTTTTTGCCGCTGTCCGCCGCGCCGTTGTCGGTCGTACCGGTCGACGGGCCGTTGGCGGTGTTGTTGCCCTTCTTCTCGCCGCAGCCGACGAGTGAGACGAGCAGCAGCGCCGTCACCAAAAGCGTGGCAAGGGTCTGCTTCATTGCTGCATTTCTCCTTACGTTCATCTCCCGCGATACCCAAGCAATAGTATGCGCACGAAGCAACAAGAAACCAGACGTAAATTTTGTCAAAACGCGTGTCGCAGACACTAACTCGGCAAAAAGCCTCGCAGAGTTTCGCGCCCATAGGCGCGAAATAATTTTAATCATTTTTCTGACGACATGTGCGTCAGAAAAATACTTCTCGCCCGCAAGTGTGGAAATCGACCGCCTGCGGCGGTTGATTTATGCGCGCAGCGGGTGTAAAAAGCAAAAAAAGAGGACACCTTACGGTGTCCTCTTTTTTTGAGTATTTTACTTGCTCGCCTTCGCGGCCTTGAAGGCCTCGATCAGCATCGGGGTGACCTTGAACAGGTCGCCGCAGATGCCGTAGTCGGCGATCTCGAAGATCGGCGCGGTGTCGTTCTTGTTGACCGCGATGATGCACTCGGACTCGCTCATACCGGCCTTGTGCTGGATGGAGCCGGAGATACCAAGAGCAACGTAGACCTTCGGGTGGACGGTCTTACCGGTCTGACCGACCTGATGGTCGGCAGTGAGCCAGCCGGAGTCGATGGCAACACGGGAGCCGCCGACAACGCCGCCGAGCACGTCGGCGAGCTCGTGAGCGAGCTTGATGCCGCCCTCGACGTCCTTGGAGATACCACGGCCGACGGAGACGATGTAGTCAGCGCCAACCAGGTCGACGAGCTTCTTGGCAGCCTTGACGACCTCGACGACCTCGGTCTGGAGATCGGCAGCGTCGAGCTTGACGTCGTACTTGGTGACCTTGACAGCCTTGGCCTTGGCCTCGTCATAGGGAGCCTTCTTCATAACGCCGGGACGGACCGTCGCCATGGAGGGACGGAAGCGCGGGCAGATGATGGTAGCCATCAGGTTACCGCCGAACGCGGGACGGGTCATCTTCAGGTCGCGAGAGACATCGTGGTCCTTACCCATGACCTTCGCGGTGGCCATGCCGTCGATCTTGGCCTCGGGCAGCGTGGAAGCGCCGCGCAGGAAGTCCTTGTAGATGGGCATGTCAACGTCGAGGTGGGTGCAGTCGGCGCAGAGACCGGTGTGCAGACGGGCTGCGCAGCGGGGACCGAGGTCACGGCCGATGTTGGTCGCGCCGATGAGGAAGGCCTCGGGCTTCATCTCGGAGATGACGTCGCAGATGACCTTGGCATAAGCGTCGGTGGTGTAGTTCTTGAGCAGGGGGTGGTCGCAGACGATGACCTCATCAGCGCCGTAGCCGCCAATGCTCTCGGCGAGATCGCCGACATTGTCGCCGACCAGCAGACCGCAGAGCTTCACGCCCAGCTCGTCCGCCAGCTTGCGGCCTTCGGAGATCAGCTCATAGGAGGTGGACATCATCTGGCCCTGACGCTGTTCGCAGAAGACCCATACGTTCTTGAACTCTTCGATCTTGGAGGAGTCATAGTTGGGATTAGCAAGTTTCACTTCGTTACGCATCGTATTGATCTCCTTTCCTTAAATGATGTGTTTTTCGAGCAGGATACCGGCGAGCTTCTCGCAGGTAGCCATGTCGTTGCCCTCGAGCATCTGACCGGCGCCCTTCTGGGGAGGCGTGAAGGAGGTCAGGATGTTGGTCGGGGAGCCCTTGAGGCCGATGGTGGTAGCGTCGATGAGGGGGTGATCCTTCAGGGCGTTGTAGTCCAGAACGGTCATGGGCTTGGAGTAGCACTCAAACACACCGGAGACGCTCATGTAACGCGGAGTATTGAGCTCCTTGATGCAGGTGATCAGGCACGGAGTCTGAGCCTTGATGGTCATGTAGCCGTCCTCGAGCATGCGCTTGACGGTCAGGGTGTCGCCTTCCTTCTTCACATCGGCGGCGTAGGTGATCTGGGGCAGGTGCAGCTTCTCAGCGATCTGAGGACCGACCTGAGCGGTATCACCATCGATAGCCTGACGGCCGCAGAAGACGATGTCGTCGTCATCGAGACCGATGGTGTCGAGAGCGGCGGCAAGGATCTGGGAGGTGGCGTAAGTATCGGAACCGCCGAACTCACGGGCGGAAACGAGATAGCCGTCATCAGCGCCCATGGCCATCAGCTCGCGCAGCATACCTTCTGCCGGCGGGGGGCCCATGGTGACGACGGTGACCTTGCAGCCCAGCTCATCCTTGAGCTTGAGAGCGGCCTCAACGGCGTTCATATCATCGGGGTTGATGATGGTCTGCATGGAAGCGCGGTTCAGGGTGCCATCGGGATTGACGGCAACCTTACCGGAGGTATCGGGGACCTGCTTAACGCAAACAAGAATCTTCATTATATCTTTACCTCCTTTTTTAGTTCACACCAAGATACTTGGCAACGACCATACGCTGGACTTCGGAAGTGCCCTCGTAGATCTCGGTGATCTTGGCATCGCGCATCATGCGCTCAACGGGATACTCACGGGTGTAGCCATAGCCGCCGAAGAGCTGAACAGCGCGGCGGGTGACGTCGGAAGCGGTCTCGGCCGCGAAGAGCTTGGCCATGGCAGCGTCCATGGAGTAATCCTCGTGATTCTGCTTCTTCATAGCGGCAGCGTAAACGAGGTACTGGGCAGCCTGAGTGCGGGTGTGCATGTCGGCCAGCTGGAACTGGGTGTTCTGGAACTGGCTCAGGCGGCGACCAAACTGGATACGCTCCTTGGTGTACTTGACAGCCTCGTTGATGGCGCCTTCGGCAAGACCGAGAGCCTGGGAGGCGATACCGATACGGCCGCCGTCGAGGGTCTTCATGGCGATCTTGAAGCCTTCGCCTTCCTTACCGAGCAGGTTCTCCTTGGGGACGACGCAGTCTTCGAAGACGAGGTCGCAGGTAGAGCTGCCGCGGATACCCATCTTCTTCTCGTGCTTACCGGTGGAGAAGCCGGGGAAGTCCTTCTCAACGATGAAGGCGGTGATACCGTGGTTGCCCTTGCTCTTGTCGGTCATGGCGAACACGACGAAAGTGGAGGCAACGTTACCGTTGGTGATGAAGCACTTGCTGCCGTTGAGGACGTAGTCGCCATTCTCGTTCTTGACAGCGGTGGTCTGCTGGCCGGAGGCGTCGGTACCGGCGCCGGGCTCGGTCAGACCGAACGCGCCGATCTTGCGGCCGGACAGAAGGTCAGGCAGATACTTCATCTTCTGCTCCTCGGTGCCGTTCTCGAAAATGGGAGCGCAGCAGAGGGAGGTGTGGGCGGAAACGATAACAGCGGTGGTGCCGCAAACCTTAGCGAGCTCCTCCACGCACATGGCATAGCTGAGAACATCGCCGCCGGCGCCGCCGTACTGCTTCGGGAAGTAAATACCCATCATGCCGAGCTTGGCCATCTTTTCGACGGTCTCCATGGGGAAGCGCTCTTCCTCATCGAGTTCCTCAGCTAAAGGCTTGACTTCATTTTCTGCAAATTCGCGATACATTTTGCGGACCAGCAGATGTTCTTTGGACAGATGGAAATCCATAGTCTTTTGCTCCTTCACTATAAAAATAATTGGATTGTCTAATTTTTCACAAATCAGTTCCGTGACTCTCATTATATCCTGTGCGCTTTATTTTCGCAAGGGGAACTATCATTCCTTTTTGGAATTCGTGCTTTTCGCCGAATTCATTAAAGTCCTTTTTGACATTTCCGTTCCTTTTATGACAGTTTTCTGTCATTTTCAGGAATCCTTTCCATTCCAAAAGAGAAAAAGGGAGGCAGTTTTTGTAAACTGCCTCTCCTTTTTATCCTTTTAGGGACGGATTACTTCTTGCTGTAATCGTAGAAGCCCTTGCCGGACTTCTTGCCGAGCTGGCCGCCGCGGACCATCTTCTTGAGCAGCAGAGCGGGACGATACTTCGGATCGCCGGTCTCGCTGTAGAGGACGTTCATAATGGCGAGGCACACGTCAAGGCCGATGAAGTCGCCCAGGGCGAGGGGGCCCATGGGGTGGTTCGCGCCGAGCATCATGGCCTTGTCGATATCCTCGACAGAGGCAACGCCGGTCTCGACCAGGCCGATGGCCTCGTTGATCATCGGGATCAGGATCTTGTTGACGACGAAGCCCGGAGCCTCAGCGACCTCGACAGGCTCCTTGCCGATCTCCTTGGAGAGGTTGTAGATGAAGTCGAAAGTCTCCTGCGTGGTGTTGGCGCCGCGGATGACCTCAACGAGCTTCATGCTGGGCACGGGGTTGAAGAAATGCATGCCGATGACGGCGTGCTTGAGGCCGAGACCCATCTCGGTGACGGACAGAGAAGAGGTGTTGGTGGCGAAGACGGTGCTCTCCTTGCACATCTCGTCGAGCTCGCCGAGCAGCTCGCGCTTGGTGCCCATCTCTTCCTTGACGCACTCGATGACGAGGTCAGCGTCCGCCGCGGCAGACTTCTCCTCGACGAGGATGTTGTTCAGGATGGCGTCCTTGGCCTCTTCGGTCATCTTGCCCTTCTCGACGCGCTTCTGCAGGGAAGCGGCGAGCTTATCCTTGTGGCGCTGAGCGGAAGCGACGCTGGAAGCGTACATCAGAGCGGTGTGGCCCTTGGCCGCGAAGACCTGAGCGATGCCGCTGCCCATGGTGCCGGCGCCGAAAACTGCAACTTTCATTGTGTGTATCCTCCTACAATATAAATAGATAATTCTATGGAATCACTTGTTGATAAAGGGCTCGTGCTTGCGCTTTTCGAGGAAGGCGCCCATGCCCTCCTGCTGGTCGGCGCTCTGGAAGCAGGAGCCGAAGGCCTTCTCCTCGATCACGACGGCGCGGTCAATGTCGACCTGAAGACCGTCGTTGATGGCCTGCTTGGACGCGCGCACCGCGATGGGCGCGTTGCCAGCGATCTGGCCGGCGAGCTTTTCCGCCGCGGCGTAGAGGTCAGAAAGCGGATAGACCGCGTTGACAAGGCCGATGCGGTAGGCCTCGTCCGCCTTGATGTTGCGGGCGGTGTAGATCATCTGCTTGGCCATGCCGGGGCCGACGAGGCGGGCAAGGCGCTGTGTGCCGCCAAAGCCCGGCGTGATGCCAAGACCTGTCTCGGGCTGGCCGAAGACGGCGGTATCGGAGCAGATGCGGAAATCGCAGCTCATCGCGAGCTCGCAGCCGCCGCCGAGGGCATAGCCGCCCACCGCCGCGATCGTCGGGATGGGGAACGCTTCGAGCTTGCGCATGACGTCGTTGCCCTGCTTGCCGAAGGCCTCGGCCTCCTCCTTGCTGAGTTCCTTCATCTGCGCGATGTCCGCGCCGGCGACAAAGGACTTCTCGCCCGCGCCGCGGACGATCAGGCAGCGGATCTCGCTTAAGTCCACCGCGTCGAGCGCGGCATCGAGATCGGCGAGCACCTGAGAATTGAGCGCGTTGAGCGCCTTTTCGCGGTCAATGATGAGATAGGCAATGTTGCCCTTGGGTTCATATTTGACAAAAGACATCGTGTGTCTCCTCCTGTCTTCTTCAACTGCCCCCCTATTATATGGGCGGCAAGGCATATTTGCAAGAGAAAAATCACTTTTTTCAAAAAAGTTTCACACTTTTCCGGTGTCATTGCAAGAAACGTTGCATTTTTAATGATCTTTTTCTCCCAATGCAGCAACTCTTGTATAAAATTTTTAAAATGACTTGTCTCTTGCACCAATTTTCGATATGATAGGCTTTAATTATAGGAAAACGAGGTTCATTCTATGCGAATGCGCAAAAAGAAAAACCTGCTTCCCCGCATGGAGCGGTGCGGGGCGTATCAGATCAAGGACCCCTACGAGCGCAAGGGCCGCTGGCACGACTTGATGCCCGAGGCGAAGGAGATCCGCGTGGAACTCGGCTGCGGCAAGGGCCGCTTCACCGTCGAGACGGCCGCGGCGGAGCCCGACGTGCTGCTCATCGCGGTCGAAAAGGTGCCCGACGCGATGGTCGTCGCGATGGAGCGCGCGGCGAAGGCAGAGCTGCACAACGTCTTCTTTATCGACATCGACGCCAACCAGCTGCCCGAAATTTTCGATGCAGGCGAGGTCGACCGCATCTATGTCAACTTCTGCGACCCGTGGCCGCCCAAGCGGCAGGCCAAGCGCCGGCTGACGCACGGCAATTTCTTGAAGCTCTACCGCAAGGTGCTCAAGGACAACGGCCAAATTCATTTCAAGACCGACAACGACCCGCTGTTTGAGTGGTCGATCGAGGAGATCCCGCAGTTTGGCTTCGAACTCTCTGAGGTCACACGCGATCTGCACGCGAACGGACAGCGCGGCGTGATGACCGACTACGAGGCCAAATTCTATGCCGAGGGCAAGAACATCAACCGCTGCGTCGCCACGATGCAGCCGTGGGAAGAGCCCGAGGAAGAGGATACGCCCGAAGAGGCGGACGAAACGGCTGAATAAGATAAAAGGAAGGTTGACTTGTCAGCCTTCCTTTTTGCTTTCTTCCAGATACGGCGAATACATCATCACCGCGTCGTTCACGGCGACAGGCGTTTCCGCGAGCAGCTTGCCCTGCAAATCAAACGTCTGCCGGTAGAGCTCGTTGTGGCGGATGTAGCCGCCCCAGTACTGCGCGCGCATCTCGTGGTTGCGCTCGACGACCGCATAGCGCTCGGTCGGCTCGGCGCTCACGCGCCACTCGCCCTCAAGGTCTGTTTTGCCGACGCGGACGCGCATCTGATAGGTGTCCTGTGTGTCGTTGCGGATCATCAGGTCAAGATAGGGGTAAAAGCAGGTCGCACCGCTGCCGAAGGGCTGCGTGCGGTTCGCGTCGGGAAAGACGTCGTAGCCGTGGCGGTGGCGCTCGACGACCGTGAGCGGCGTGTGCAGCGTCATCCAGTAGATGAGGTTTGAGAGCTGGCAGAGCCCGCCGCCCGTCGCGGCCAGATACCCGCCGTTGCGCAGGATCATGCCGGGCAGATACCCCTTCCCCGCCGTCGGCTTTCCGATGAGATACCAGTAGCTCATCGTTTCACCGGGGCGCAGCAAAAGCCCGTCGAGCCGCGCACAGGCGAGGCGGAGATTCGTCACCTTGTTGCGCTGGAGCTGCATGTCAACGTCCTTGAGCTTCCGCATGAGCGGCGTATGGTGGGAAAACGCCTGATATGCTAAGTCTTCCCCGCTGCGCTCGCGCGCAAAATGCTTCCGCATCGAAAGCCATCTGAGTTTTCGCTGCGCGCTAAAATACGCGCCGCCGAGCTTCAGCCGCAAATTAGAGCGTTTTTTCGGTTCGCGGACGGTCATATGCTTCCCTCCCCTGTTTTTCTGCTTTTATAGACGCAAAACGGCGGGAAAAAGTTCCAACATTTTCTTATTTCAGGCTCATCACGTAGATTTGACACGGGTTCCACTCGTCCCAGAGCGTCGGGAATACCTCAAACTCGCCAAAACCGAGGGCGAGATAGAAGCGGTTCGTCGCGTCATATTCAGGGTACTTCCCCATCTGCACGGTCTTGACCTGCAAAAACGAGTAGCCAAGCTCCTTCGCCCGCTGCTTCGCTGCGGCAAAGAGCGTCTTGCCGACGCCGCGGCGGTGGTATTCTTTCAGCACGCCCATGACATAGAGTTCCGCCGTATCCTTCCCCGTTTCGGCAAGGTAAAGGAAGCCGACGGCGTTCTCGCCGTCGAACGCGGCGAAAAACGGCTGCTTAACACTCTTTTCGATGTATTCCTCGCGCGCCTCTGGAATACCAAACCAGTCGGGCAGCGATTCTAAAATCAAGCGCGTAATGCGCCGCTTTTCATCGGGAGTCGTAATCTCTCTGATCTCCATAGTTCTCTCCATCTCAAATATTCAGTCTGCAAAAAAGCGGTATGGCATTGCCATACCGCTTTTTGATGTACGTTACCGCTGGCCCTTGTCGTAGGGGATGCCCTCGGCCTTGGGGGCGCGGGACCTCTTGGACGTGAACGCCAGCACGAGCAGCGTGACAATGTAGGGCAGCATGCGGTAGAGATGGGCGCTGATGCCGATCTCCGCGAGCATGTAGACGCCGTCGCCGTTGATGTCGATGCTCGCGTAGCTCGCCGCGATGCACTTGAAGAGGCCGAACAGCAGCGAGGAGACCGCGATATTCACAGGCTTCCAGTTGCCGAAGATCATAACGGCCAGTGCGAGGAAGCCGAAGCCCGCCACGTCGCCGTTCGAGGCGCAGTTTGCCGTAGTCAGCGCATAGACGAAGCCGCCCATGCCCGCGAGCGCGCCGGAAATGGTCGTGCCCGCGTAGCGCATCTTGTAGACGTTGATGCCCAGCGAATCCGCCGCCTGGGGATTTTCGCCGCAGGCGCGCAGGCGCAGGCCGAAGCGCGTCTTATAGAGCAGGATCGACAGGATGATGAAGAGCAGGATGCAGACGTAGGTCGCAAGGTAGACCTTGTTGACGAACGTCTCGCCGAAAAAGCCGAGGTCGGTGTTCTTGTCGATGCCGAGCGTAGACTTTTTGATCATGAACCAGCTCGCCGCGTCGCCCGTGAGCATCTGCAGCGTATTCTGGTTGGCGATGATGCGGTTGAAGAACAGCACCAGTGCGGGGGCCATCAGGTTCAGCGCCGTGCCGCCGATGGTCTGGTCGGCACGCAGGTTGATAGAGGCAAAGCTCAGAAGCAGCGAGAACAGCGCGCCGAAGGCCGCCGCGACCAGCATCGTGAGAAGCTCCACGCCCTGAAGTGCGACCCAGTTGCCGCTCTGCTTGAGGGAGAGGATAGCGTCGCTCGTCTGCAAAATGCGCACAAACCAGACGCCGATGAACGCGCCGAAGACCATGATACCTTCGAGCGCCAGGTTGATGATACCGCTGCGCTCGGCGAACACGCCCGCAAGCGCCACGATCATCAGAGGGACGGCATAAATGAGCGTCTGCTGAATGAGGAATGTCATTTCGCGTCGCCTCCTTTCTCCGTTTCCGCTTGTGCACCGGCTGGTGCGGAAGCTGCCGCCGGGGCGGGCTCCGCGTTGGCATCCGCGCCGTCGTCCTTCTTTTTGCCGAGCTTGCCGATCCACATCTTGATGACCAGCGAGAAGGCGCTGAGGTACACGATGACGGCGATGATGACGTTCGTGATGTACTCGTTATAGGCCGTCAGGTTCGTCAGCTGCAGGCCCGAGATATCGAGCATCGACATGAACAGCGCCGTGAAGATGATGCCGATGGGGTTACAGGAGGCGAGCATCGCAACAGGGATGCCGTTGAAGCCGATGGCAGGGAGCGACTGGTACGTGGACCAGAAGAACTCTGTGTTGCCGGAGAGATAGTAGAGCGAAGCGCCCGCCGCGCTCAGTCCGCCCGCGATCGCCATGGAGATGACGATGTTGCGCTTGTCGGCGATACCGGCGTAGCGCGCGGCATGACGGTTGGAGCCGCAGGCTTTGAGCTGATAGCCGAACGTCGTCTTGGACATCATCACGTAAACGGCGATTGCAAAGACGATGGCGATGAGGATGCCGCCGTTGACCTGGGAGTTCGGAAGAGCTTGTCAAGGCCCATCTTCGCGGTGGCAACGCCGTTGTAGGTCGTCTTGTAAATGTAGCCGGTCTTGGTGGACTCGGCAACATTCTTGAAGTTGCTGATATCGAAGAGCCATGTGACGAGGTTTGCCGCGATCCAGTTCGTCATGATGCAGGCGAGCACCTCGTTGATGTTGAGCAGGGCCTTGAAAAGGCCGGGGATCGCGCCCCAGATCGCGCCCGCGAGCGTGCCGCCGAGGAAGGCGAGCAGCCAGATGAGCGTGGTGGACATCGTCTCGGACGGAAGGCCGAGGGCGATGGAGAGCGACACGAGCGTACCGATGAGGTACTGGCCCGGCGCGCCGATGTTGAAAAGGCCGGTCTTATACGCCATGCCGACGGAAAGGCCCGTCATGATGAGCGGCGCGGCACGGAAGAGCATGTTGCCGATATTCGTCGGGTTGAAACCCCACATCAGCGTACCGGAGGCGTCGCGTCCCGTGGAGAACAGGCCACCGAACACGATGCGGATGCCGTCCCACGCCGAGGAGAGCGAGAGGTTCGGGCTCGTGAGGCCGACGATCAAAATGACGATGCTGCCGACGGCGAGGCCAATCAGGATCGAGAGGACGGACGCCGCGACGGTCTTGAAGCCTTCGCTTTGCAGGAAGTGTTCTTTTTTCATACGGCCGCCTCCTCCTTCGCCATGCGCTTGGCGCCGGCCATGTAAAGGCCGAGCTCTTCGACGGTGGTTTTCTTCGGGTCGAGCTCGCCGACGATCTCACCCTCGTACATGACGAGGATGCGGTCAGAGAGACTCATGACCTCGTCCAGCTCGAGCGAGACGAGCAAGATCGCCTTGCCGCGGTCGCGCTCGGCGACGAGCTGGCTGTGGATGAATTCGATGGCGCCGACGTCGAGGCCGCGCGTGGGCTGCACGGCGACGATGAGGTCCTTGTCGCGGTCGACCTCGCGGGCGATGATGGCCTTCTGCTGGTTGCCGCCGGACATGGAACGCGCGCGCGTAATCGCGCCCTGGCCGCTGCGCACGTCGAACTTGTCGATCAGGTAGTTGGCATAGTCGCGCACAGCCTTGTTGTTGATAAAGCCGTGGTTTTCAAAGCGCGGCTCGTTGAAGCGCTGGAGCACCATGTTCTGCTCGAGTGTGAAGTCGAGCACGAGGCCGTGCTTGTGGCGGTCTTCGGGAATGTGGCTCATGTGCTCGCCGCGGTGGCGGATAGAGGCATGAGAGATATCCTTGCCGCAGAGGGTGATCGTGCCGGAGGACGGCTTGTCAAGACCCGTCAGGCCGTAGACAAGCTCCGTCTGACCGTTGCCGTCGATACCGGCGATGCAGACGATCTCTCCCGCGCGGACGGTGAACGAAACGTCGTTCACGGCGTTGCGCTTTTGCACGTGGGAGTGGACGCAGAGGTGGTCGACCTTCAAAACCTCGCCCGCAGGCTTGGCCTCGTCCTTCGTGACCTCGAGCTGCACGGGGCGGCCGACCATCATGTTGGAAAGCTCCTGCTTGGTGGTCTCGCTCGTGTTGACCGTGCCGATATACTTGCCCTTGCGCAGAACGCTCACGCGGTCGGAGACCTCCATGATCTCGTTGAGCTTGTGAGAGATGAAGAGGATGGATTTGCCTTCGCGGGCAAACTCCTTCATCGTGGCCATCAGCTCTTCGATCTCCTGCGGGGTGAGCACCGCGGTCGGTTCGTCGAAGATGAGGATCTCGTTGTCGCGATACAGCATCTTCAGAATTTCGACGCGCTGCTGCATACCGACCGTGATATCCTCGACCTTGGCGTCAAGGTCGACATTCAGGCCGTAGCGCTTCGAGATCTCCTCGACCTTTTTGCGCGCCTCCTTCTTCTGCAAAAAGCCGCACTTCGTCGTCTCCGCGCCGAGGATGATGTTGTCGAGCACCGTAAAAACGTCCACCAGCTTGAAATGCTGGTGCACCATGCCGATGCCGAGCGCGGTGGCGTCGTTCGGATCCTTGATGGACACGACCTTGCCGTCCTTTTTGATGATGCCCTCCTCCGGCTGATAAAGGCCGAAGAGAACCGACATTAAGGTCGATTTTCCCGCGCCGTTTTCACCGAGCAGGGCGTGGATCTCGCCCTTTTTGAGCTGTAAGGTGATGTTGTCATTGGCGATAATACCGGGGAATTTCTTCGTGATATTCAGCATTTCGATCGCATACTGATTCTCCAAGTTTTTTCGCCCTCCTTCCGTTTTGATGGCCCGCACGCGCTGCGCTGCGAGGACGGAAACCATAATTACATTATACTATATCACGTTTCCCGATGAAAAGCAAAAGGTTTTCGCATGTCTTTCCCTGTCAGAAATGTGAAAAAGAACGGAAGACCGAAGTCTTCCGTTCTTTTTATGTATGCGCTATTGGAATTAGCCGCCGATGTAGTTGACGTTGACGTTGCTCAAGCCGGCGGTGGAGGGGTCAGCCATCTTGTCATTGTTGTCGATGGTGATGTCGCCGTTGAGGACCTTCTGGAAGAGGTCTTCATAGTCGGCAACGGAGAAGTTCTCCATGGACCAGGTAGCGGTCGGCAGGCCGACAGCGTTCTCGGTGACACCGAGAGCGGTCTTAACGCCACCAATCTCGGAGAAGGTGCCGTCGTAGACCTTGGCGATGGCCCACTCGGCAGCGTCGCTCAGGCCCTTCATAGCGGAGGTGACGACGGTCTCGGACTCGCTGGACTGGTCGACGTCGACGCCGACGACCTTGCCGTCCTCAGCGGAAGCGGCAGCGGCGACGGACTGGAACATGGAGCCGCCGCAGGCAAAGACGATCTCAGTGCCGTTGGAGTACCAGCCGGAGACCATGGTCTGCAGCTCGGGGGAAGCCTGGAAGGAAGCGCCGTACTCCCAGGAGTAGTTCAGGTCGACGGTCTTATCCATTTCCTTAGCAGCGTCGTTGGCGCCCTGAGCAAAGCCCCAGCCGTAACGGATGCAGGCGGGGTTCGTGCCGCCGCCGCCGCCGGTGAAGCCGAGCTTCTCATAGCCTTCCTTGACGACAGCGTAACCGGCGAAGTAGCCGCACTGCTCTTCGCAGAATGCAACAGCCGCGACATTGGAGAGATCATTACCGTTCTCGTCCGCAACAGGGTCACCATCAATGAAAACGAAAGAAGTGTCGGTGAATTCAGCCGCAGCTCTGGCGAGGGCAGCACCCTGCATGAAGCCGGCGCAGACGATGACCTTGGCGCCGCCGTCCACGGCAGCCTTCATGGCGTCGTAACGGTCGTCATCGGTAGCCTGATCGCCGTTGGCGGGCTGATAGTACTTGTAGCTCAGGCCGTTGTTGGCGGCATAGAGCTTCACGCCGTCGAAGGTGCCCTGGTTGAAGGACTTATCCTTCAGCTGGCCGACGTCGGTGACGAAAGCGACTTCATACTTGCCGTCCTCAGACGTCATGTTGTCGTCGATATCGTCAGGATTGGTGTAAGTGGTGGTCCCGCCCTGCTGATCGTCAGTGTTGGTGTCGCCCTGATTGTCGTCGGTCTTCTTATCACCGCAGGCAACGAGGGACAGAACCATGACGAGAGCGAGAAGCAGCGCAAAAAACTTCTTCATTCTTCTATCCTTCCTTATTTTCCGGTCGGCGGCGGGCCGCTCTCCGGTTTATTTTGAAGTGCGGACGCACTTCGTCTGACAGTATAGCAAAAGCAAAGGGGAGAATCAAGTCCGATTCTCCCCGATTTTACTTTTTTTGTGATAATTGATGGGATTCTTTACAAAAAGTCCACACTTTTTACACGTTATTTTCTCAGTCGAGCTTCAGGTCGCCGTCCTTGACCCAGCCGAGGCGGCGGCAGACCATATTGATGAGCGGAGCAAGGATGGCGGGCAGCACGATGGCGACGAGGATGAGGCCCAGCCAGTCAAAGCCCGTTGGGCTCATGGCCGCAGCACCCTTGGCGACAGCCTCCTCGCTCGGGGAGACCCAGCCCGTCCACACGCCGATGAGGCCGCACAGGCCGCAGGTGCCCATACCGGAGTTGATGGGCGCACCGTTCATCTCAAGATGGAACACGCACGTGGCGATGGGGCCGGTGATGGCGGAGGCGAGCGTCGGCGCGATCCAGACGCGGGGATTTCTGACAATGTTCGGCATCTGGAGCATCGACGTGCCGAGGCCCTGAGAGACAAGGCCGCCCCAGCGGTTTTCCTTAAAGCTCATCACAGCGAAGCCGACCATCTGCGCGCAGCAGCCCGCGACGGCCGCGCCGCCGGCGATGCCGGTAATCTTCAGCACCTGGCAGATGGCGGCGGAGGAGATGGGCAGCGTGAGCGCGACGCCCACGAGCACGGAGACGGCAATGCCCATCCAGAACGGCTGGAGCCTGGTCGCGTTGTCGATGACGAGACCGAAGGCGGAGGCCGCCGTGCCGATGGGCGGGGCGATCCACTTGGCGAGCGCGACGCCGACCAGGATGGTCACGGCGGGCGTGACCAAAATGTCGATCTTCGTCTCCTTGCTCACGGCCTTGCCGCACTCGGCGGCAAGGATCGCGATGATGAGAACGGCGAGCGGGCCGCCCGCGCCGCCCTCGGCGTTGGCCGCATAGCCCACCGCCGCGAGGGAGAAGAGCACCATCGGGGGTGCCTGCAGCGCGTAGCCGATGGCGACGGCCATCGCAGGGCCGGAGACGGACATCGCATAGGTGCCGATGTCCGTCAGAAACGGAACGCCCAGCTGCGCGCCGAGCGTCTTGATGATCGTGCCGATGAGCAGCGAGCAGAAGAGGCCCTGCGCCATTGCGCCGAGCGCATCGATGCCGTAGCGCTTGGCCGAAACTTCAATGTTTTTGCGTTTGCAGAACGCTTTGAATTTTTCCATGATATCCTCACAGCCTAAAAATAAAATAGTGTCATGCGCAGGTGTCTTGACACGTGCACATGACACTATAATCGCTTGTGTGAGGATTGTCAACCCTTAATTTCCGTTTTCCTCCAGCAGGACGCGCAGTGCGCGCAGCGCACTCTTCGTGCGCTCGAACGCCGCCTCGTCGGGACAGGAGAGCGTGTGCAGGTGGATGCCGTCGGTGAGACTGGACAGCGGCTCGGCCTTTTTGCAGCGCTCGATAAACTGGCTGACCTCGTAGCGGTTCGAAATTTGCAGCGGGCCGGTGAGCTGGCCGTAGATGGGGTGGTCGACGATGACGTCGATCACCGTGCAGCCGTTGTCGACGATGGTGTTGAGCTCGGCTTCCATCTCCTGCGGCGTGTGCTTCACGGCGACACGGCGGAGGATGCCGCGCGCCTCCTTCGGCGTCACATAGCCGCGCGGAGTGGCGAGAATTTCCTCGCCCGAGGAGCGCAGCAGCGCGATATCGCCCACGATGATCTGGCGCGAGACGGAGAATTTTTCCGCCAGCGCGGAGGCGCTGATCGGCGCGTCCGCCGCGTGCAGCACGTCGGCAATGGCCTTTCGCCGCTCGTCAGAATGCATTCGCTCTTCCTCCCCTTTTCGCGCAAAAGCGCCAAATTTCGATTACTTTTCGTATTATCAAAATTAGAAATTACAGTTCGTTGTCAGATTTTGCCGATTTAATACTCAAAGCAGCTGCCGCCGACGAACTCTCGCACGATGGAGTCGCGCGGGACATAGTCCGTGCGCAGCGACGGCACGGAGTTGACAACGTCCATCAGGTCGCTCAGCCCGTGCTCGGCGATAAACTGATCGTCGAGCTGGCTGTAAAACTCGGGGATCTCCTTCAAATACCGCGCGAGGATGCACGGCTCGTAGTCGTGGAACGTGTCGATGTGGATGCTCGCGTTCGGCTTGTTCGGCATGATGTAGTTGAGCTCGCCGCGGTCGACACTCTCGGCGCGCTCGACGGTCTGACGCAGCGAATGGCCGCGGCCCTGATAGTCGCGGATCATGCGGCGCGCCACGCGCAGCTGCTCGGGACGAACGATGCGGTCCTTGTGCGTGATGATGCGCGTACGCGGGGCAACGTAAACGCCCGTAGCTTCGCTTCTGAGCTGGTCGAAAATCAGCGGGTTGAGCATGTGGATGCCCTCGGCGATGATGACGGCGTCCTTGTCGCCCTGCATGGGCTTGTAGCCGCCGACGCCGCCGGCTTTGAAGTCGTAGACCGGCAGCTCCACGAGCTCGCCGTCCATCAGGCGGTGGATATCCTCGATGAGTAAATCGCGGTTCACGCAGTAGGGCGACTCCCAGTCGCTCGCCTCGGGCGGGCGCTGATCAAGCGGCAGGAAAAAGTTATCCATGCTGAGCATACACACCTTGACGCCGAGGTTTTCGAGGTATTCGCGCAGGCGCATCGCCGTCGTCGTCTTGCCCGAGCCGCTCGGGCCCGTCAGGCAGACGATGGGCTTTTGTCCCTTGTTCATTAAAATGCTCGCCGCGGCGGAGCTGATCTTGTCGTGGAAGACCTCCTCGCAGCGCAGGACGAAGCGGGTGTCGTCCTTCATGTTGGTCACAATGTTTTCAATGTCGATCACGCGCATGGCATGATAATCTCCTTACTTTTTGGATTCTGCCGCCATCTTCACGGCTGTTTCGAGCGCGATTTTCATCATGGCGGTGAAGCTCGTCTGCCGCGCCTCGGGCGAAAGCTCCTCGCCGGTGAGGATATTGTCGGAGATCGAGCAGAGGGAAAGTCCGCGCTTTTTCGTATAGGCGGCGTTGCAGTAGAGGGCGGCGGCCTCCATCTCGATGGCGAGCACGCCCATGTCCGCCCACTTGAGCGACGGGTTCGACGCGTCGTAGAACGTGTCGGACGAGTAGAGGTTGCCGACGTCCATGCGGACACCGAGCTCCTTCGCCGATTCAACGGCGGCGGAGAGCAGCTGAAAGTCCGCGATGGGGGCAAATGTGCCGCCAAGGCCGTACTGCGCGGCGTAATTCGAGTTGGTGCACGCACCCATGCCCGCGACCACGTCACCGAGCTTCAAGTCCTTTTGCAGCGCGCCCGCCGAACCCACTCGGATGATGCTCTCGACATCGTACTGCGTGAACAGCTCGTAGGAGTAGATACCGATGGACGGCATCCCCATGCCGCTGGCCATCACGCTGACGGGAACGCCCTTGTAGGTGCCTGTGTAGCCCTGCACGCCGCGGACGTTGTTGACGAGCTTTGGTTCATCTAAAAATGTTTCGGCGATGAACTTCGCGCGCAGCGGGTCGCCGGGCATCAGAACGGTCTTGGCGAAGTCGCCCTTTTTCGCGCTGTTGTGCGGAGTCGGCATATTGAGCCCTCCCCTTTCTTAAAGTTCGCCCTTGGCCTCGAGCTCCTTGACGGCCTTGACGATGCGGGACGTGCCGAGGCGGTCGGCGCCGAGCTTGAGGAAGTCTTCGGCGTCCTGCAGGTTCGCGATGCCGCCGGCGGCCTTGATCTTCTTGCCGTTGGTCATGTGGGCGGCCATGAGGGCGACATCCTCGCGGGTCGCGCCGCCGCCGGCAAAGCCCGTGGAGGTCTTGATATAGTCGGCGTGGGAGTTGGAGACGACCTCGCAGAGCTTGATCTTCTCTTCGTCGGTGAGCAGGCAGGTCTCGATGATGACCTTTAAGATGTTGCCGTGGCAGGAGATTTTCACAGAGTTGATCTCCTGCAGGATTTTATCGTACTGGCCCTCCTTGACCCAGCCGAGGTTGATGACCATGTCGATCTCGGTCGCGCCGTCGGCGACGGCGGACTCGGCCTCCATGCACTTGATGCCGCTGGGGGTATAGCCGTTGGGGAAACCGATGACCGTACAGATGGGCAGCTGACCGAAGCCGTAGTGCTGCTGCTCGGCGATGTAGTGCGCGGCGTGGGCGACGTAGGTCTGCGGGATGCAGACGCTCGCGCAGCCGTACTTGATGCCGTCGTCGCAGATCTGGCGGATCTCCTCCCAGGTGGCGGTCTGCTTGAGGAGGGTATGGTCAACGTGCTTGAGAATTTCCTTAACGTCCATGATATATTTCCTTTCTGTCGTTGAAAGCGTATTTGATCAAAAATCGTTTTATTTTAGCATGTTTCCGTGCTTTTGTCTACCGTTTCGGCAGGTCTCTTACAGTGCGCTGCCGAAATACTCCGTCATCGCGCGGATCAGGAATTCATAGTCCTGCACGCCCGCGGTCTCCCACGAAGAGTGCATCGCGAGCTGGGGCAGGCCGATGTCCACCGTGCTGACCGGCACGAGCGTATCGGAGATCGAGCCGAGCGTCGAGCCGCCGGGAAGATCGGAGCGGTTGGACATGACCTGCGTGGGAACGCCCGCGTTTTCGCACACGGCGCGGAAAATAGCGCAGGAGCGGCCATCGGTCGCGTAGCGCTGATTGGCGTTGAACTTGATGACGACGCCCTCGTTCATATACGGGCAGTTGTCGGGGTCGGCATATTCGCCGTGGTTGGGGTGCTGGGCATGCGCATTGTCCGCCGAGACGAGGAAGCTGCGCGCGAGCATCATCTGGAAGTCCTGCTCGTCCTTGCCAAGGCAAAGAGCGATGCGGCGCAGCGTATCGCGCAGGAACGTCGAGCCCGCGCCCTGCTTGGTGGACGAGCCGACCTCTTCATTGTCGAAAATGCAGCAGACGGCGATATTTCCGCTCTCCTTCGCCGCAAGGAAGCCCTCGAGGCAGCCGCAGGCGCACTCGAGATCGTCGAGCTTGGGAGAAAGGATGTACTCCTCGTTCTCGCCAAGCAGCGTCCCCTCGCCGCGGCAGTAGAGGAACAGGTCGCTGCCGAGGATGTCGTTTTCTGCAACGTCCGCGGCTTTGGCGACGATGGGCAGGATGCCGCCGCTGTCTTTACCGCCGAGCAGCGGCAGCGTGTCGATATTCGCGAGGTACTTCATGCCGTCGTTCGCTGTGCGGTTCATGTGGATGGCGACATTGGGAATGACGAGCAGGTCGCGGTCGACGCTCACGAGTTTTTCGACGATCTCGCCGTTTGCGCGCACGAAGACGCGGCCCGCGACGGAGAGTGGGCGGTCGAACCACGTGGACATCAGCATGCCGCCGTATTTTTCGGTCGAGAGCTGGACATAATGCGCGCTGCGGCGGTCGGGATGCTCTTTTAAACGGAATGCTGGCGAGTCGGAGTGCGCCGCAGCCATGGCGAAGCCGCCGTCGATCATCTCCGGCACGCGGAAGGCGATGGTGCTCGAGCCGTTGCGGCGGACGAAATACTTCCCGCCGGGGGCTACCTCCCAGCGTTCGCGTTCGGAGAGCTCGGTATAGCCGTTTGCGAGGAGCTTTTGGCGGATGTTCTCGGTCACATGGTAGCAGGTGGGGCTATTTTTGATAAAATGCAGCAGTTCTCTTGCCGGTGCATGTTGCATGGTGATGTCCTCCACAGTTTATTTTTGTTTGGCGGTATTATAGCACACGTCATGCTTCTCGGCAAGCGGACACTCCCTCTGTGCCGCACAAAACAGGGGCAGCATTTGTGCATTTGTCCATATTTGGTGGAATTATAGTTGATTCTTTTATCGAAATCCTTTATAATACAGTTGATTTCCGTCCCCCTCCCGCATCGAGCGGGCTTTTGTTTGCGCTCTTAAGCCGGAAGGAGGCTATTTCTATGAACGAATCCTCTTCTCCCGCGCCAGCTCCGGTCTCACCGCTGTGGACGCGGGATTTCACTATCATCACATTGGGCAGCGTGATCTCGATGCTGGGCAATTCGATGTCCGGCTTCGCGCTGAGCCTGCTCGTACTGGATTACACGGGCTCGAACCTGCTCTACGCCATCTATATTGCGACATTTACGCTGCCGCAGATCGTCATGCCGATCTTCTCGGGCGCGATCCTCGACCGCTTTTCGCGCAAGAAGACGATCTACACGCTGGACTTTCTTTCCTCCGGGGTCTACCTTGTCGCTGCGCTGATCCTGAGCCGCGGCTGGTTCAGCTTTCCTGATGCTCGCGGTCTTCTGCTTTATCATCGGCTCGATCAACAGCATCTACTATGTCGCCTACGACAGCTTCTATCCCCTGCTGATCTCTGAGGGGAACTACTCCAAGGCCTACTCCATCGCGAGCGTGCTGGAGACGCTCTCGGCGCTCATCATCCCGATCGCAACGTACTTTTATAATCTCTTCGGCATTGCGCCGCTGCTCGGCATCAACGCGCTGTGCTTCTTCATCGCCGCGACGGCGGAGACGCAGATCCGCGCCGAGGAACACTACATCGAAAAGCAGCGTGCCGCGCTCGCGCTCGAAGAGCAGCATTCCTCGGGCCGCCAGCTCCTGCGCGACATCAAAGAGGGCTTTCGCTATCTGATGAGTGAAAAGGGGCTTCTGCGCGTGGCCATCTATTTCACATTCAGCATGCTGGCCTCGGGCGCGTCGCAAGTCATCACGCTGCCGTACTTCAAGTCGACATTCGATAACGGCGAATACATCTATATGCTCGTCTGGGGCATGGCGATCTTCGGCCGCGCCATCGGCGGCGGCATCCATTATAAAATCAAGCTGCCTGTGCAGCATAAGTATTCCATTGCTCTGATGGTTTATGTCGTCATCTCGCTGTGCGAGGGCTTTTATCTCTACTGCCCGCTGCCGGTGATGATGGTCTCGTGCTTTTTAACGGGTATCCTCGGCGTGACGAGCTACACCATCCGCATCTCCGCCACGCAGAGCTACGTGCCCGACGAGAAAAAGGGCCGCTTCAACGGCGCGTTCAACATGCTCAACACCGTCGGCAGCTTCACGGGCAATCTGCTCGCGGGCGCGCTGGTGGCGTTTCTCCCCGCGCGCGGCGTGCTGACGGGCTTCATGCTCATCGCCGTGGCCGCGGCGGTCGTCGTCATCGGCGGCGGACGCAGGGACGTGTCCGCGATCTATAACCGGCAAGAATAAGAAATGTAACAATAAAAATTTGATGGAGGAAACAACATGAAATTTTCCGAAATGACCTACACCCGCCCCGATCCCGCGGCGAGCAAGCAGCGCTTTCCGCGCTGACAGAGGAACTCAAAAGCGCCAAGAGCTACAAGGAAGCGCGCAAGGTCTTCCTCTCGCAGCAGGAGCTGATGAGCCACATCTCCACCGCCGCGACGCTCGCGAGCATCCGCCACTCGATCGACACACGCGACAAATTCTACGACGGCGAGGAAAAATTCTGGAACAACTTCAACCCCGAGCTTGAGGAATACAATCAGGCGTGGACGGCAGCGATGCTCGAAAGCCCGTTCCGCGCGGACTTTGAGAAGGAATACGGCGATCTGATGTTCGTCAATGCCGAGATCGCGCTCAAGACCTTCTCCCCCGCCATCATTCCTGAATTGCAGCAGGAGAACGAGCTGACGCAGGAATATGAAAAGCTGCTCGCCTCGGCGCAGATCCCCTTTGAGGGCAAGGTCTACACGCTCTCGCAGCTCTCCCCGTTCAAGACCTGCGCGGACGATGAAAAGCGCCTTGCCGCGTGGAAGGCCGAGGGCCAGTGGTACAAGGACAACCAGGCGAAATTCGACGAGCTCTACGACAAGCTCGTGAAGCTGCGCGACGCGATGGGCAAAAAGCTCGGCTACGAGGGCTATACCACGCTCGGCTACTACCGCATGGGCCGCAACTGCTATACGAAAGACGATGTCGAGAAGTTCCGCGAGGCGGTCGTCAAGTATCTCGTTCCCGTGGCCGACAAGGTGTACCGCGAGCAGGCCAAGCGCCTGGGCAAGCAGTATCCGATGAGCTTTGCCGACAACGCGCTCGAATTCCGTTCCGGCAATCCCCGCCCCGCGGGCACGCCGGATGACATCCTCGCCCAGGGCATGAAGTTCTACAGCGAGCTCTCCCCCGAGACGAAGGAATTCTTCGAAACGATGCTGCGCGACGAGCTGCTCGACGTGCTCTCGACCGAGGGCAAGCAGGCGGGCGGCTACTGCACGAGCATCATGGACTATGAGGTTCCCTTCATCTTCGCCAACTTCAACGGCACGCAGCACGACGTCGAGGTCGTGACGCACGAGGCCGGTCACGCCTTCGAGGCCTGGACGAACCGCAAGCGCATCCCCATCGACTACATCTGGCCGAGCATGGAGGCCTGCGAGGTCCACTCGATGTCCATGGAATTCTTCGCCGAGCCGTGGGCAGACGGCTTTTTCGGCGGACGCGAAGAAGTTCCTCTACAGCCACCTCTCCGGCGCGCTGACGTTCATTCCCTACGGCACGATGGTCGACCACTTCCAGCACATCGTGTATGAAAAGCCCGAAATGACGCCCGCCGAGCGCCACGCCGTTTGGAAGGAGCTTCTCGGCGTCTACATGCCGTGGATGAAGCTCGACGGCGAGATCCCGTTCTACTCCGAGGGCATGGGCTGGCAGCGCCAGCACCACATCTATTCGAGCCCCTTCTATTATATTGACTACTGCCTTGCCCAGACCGTGGCGCTCGAATTCTGGGCGATGATCCGCAAGGACGTGGGGAACGCCTGGCAGCACTACATGGCCTACACCGTGCAGGGCGGCAGCCGGACGTTCACCGACCTTCTCAAAAACGCCGGCCTTGAGAGTCCGTTTGACGAAGCGTGCCTTCGCGGCGTGTGCGCCGAGGCGGAGAAGGCCCTCGCGGACTTTGACCTCACGGGCATCGAATAATGGGCGAACAGCACAAAAAGCACAGCCGCCGCGAGCACCTGAACGACTTTCATCTGAACGTCGCGGGCGAATATGTTTACGATGGGGCACTCTACGCCTGCCAAAACGATGATGCAAAGCAGCGCAGATCTAAGCGCGCCGTGTGGGGAATGGCAGCCATTCTGACCGTTGCGGTCGTCGCGGGCGGGTGCATTCCCGCGCCGGGGATGCAGAACTGTTTTTACGTTCTGCTCCCCTACCTCGGCGAGTTTCTGGCGGCGGCAAGCGTTGTCTGGGCGCTTGCAAAGCTCGGAACGGATTGGGGCGAGGTGCGCGAGTACAACTACAAAAAAAGCGTGGCCGTTCTGCCCGTGCGAACGGCGGTCACGGCGGTCTTTTCTCTTCTCGGCATCGTGTGCGAATTGATCTTCTTTTTCGTCAATGACCACGCAGGACAGACGTTTTTCGCGCTGCTCTATATCCTGCTGAAGCTGACAGCCCTACTGAGTGTCCTTGTTCTGCGCGCCGAAATTATGCAGGCAGAATGGGACAAATTGCCTAAAAAAGATAATTCCTAAGATTTTACTCTGTACAATGTGCATCCTTTCATGCTATAATCAAAAAAATTCTACACGCTGTTTTTCGGCGCACAGATGTCCATAGGAGGCGCACTCCCCCTTTCCGCGCGTGTACACGCGCGGGCACCTTACTTTGTGCTGCACGGGGCGACCCGTTTTAGCAAAAATTTATAAAGGAGTAGATTCAATGAAAAGAACACTTGCACTGATCCTTTCTCTGGTCATGTGTCTTGGTCTTCTGGCCGGCTGCGGCGACAAGAAGACGGACGACGGCCAGACCGACGGCAAGACGCTTGTTGTCGGCACGCAGAACTTCGACGGTAAGTTCTCCCCCTTCTTCTATACCAATGACTATGAAAACCAGGTCATGGGTATGGTCTTCGACGGTCTGTTTCTCGTCGACCGCGAGGGCTCTGTCGTCCTCAAGGGCATCGAGGGCGACGTCCGTCCCTACAACGGCACCGACTATACTTACAAGGGCATTGCCGACTGCGACATCGTTGAAAACAGCGACGGCACGGTCGACTACAACATCACCCTGAAAGAGGGCGTCAAGTTCTCCGACGGTGAGGAAATGACCATCGACGATGTCATCTTCTCTTACTATGTCCTGCTTGACCCCGCTTATGACGGCGTTTCCACGCTGTACTCCCTGCCCATCAAGGGTCTGGAAGCCTATCGCAGCGGTATGGACACTGTGCAGAACCTGATCCTCGCCGCCGGTCCTGACGCCTACGCCGCCAACGACTTCTACACCGAAGAGCAGTACAACGCTTACTGGGCCGCCTTCAACGCCGCCGGCGTGAAGTTCGCCCAGGAGATCCTTGACTACGTGGTCGCCTCCGGTTCCGCCACCGCTGACGACTCCGTCGCCGCGCAGGCTGGCAACTGGGGCTTCGATCTCGCCGATGACGCGACCGTCGAAGACTTCTGGGCTGCCATCGTTGCTAAGTACGGCTACGACATCTCCGATGACGGTATCAACGCCGAGACCGCCGGCACCAGCATCTCCTCCTTCCTCGAGGCCGAGCTGGGCGACGCCTACAACGACTATACCGTCGCCGTCCAGACCGGCGAGTCCGCTCCCAACGTTGCCGGTATCGTCAAGACCGGTGACTACTCCATGACCGTCACCCTCACCGAGGTCAACGCCACCGCCATCTATCAGCTCCCCGTCACCGTGTGCCCCATGCACTACTATGGCGAGACTGACAAGTATGACTACGACAACAACATGTTCGGCTTTGTCAAGGGCGATCTGTCCCACGTCAAGTCCGTGACCTCCACGCCTATCGGCTCCGGCCCGTACACCTTCGAGGGCTGGTCCAACGGCGCCGTCACCCTGCAGAAGAACCCGACCTACTGGAAGGGCGAGCCCAAGATCGACACTGTCATCTGGCGCGAGATGCAGGACGAAGATAAGATCCCCGGCGTTGTCTCCGGCACGATCGACGTAACTGACCCCTCCTACTCCAAGGAAGCTGCCGAGCAGATCAAGGAAGCCAACTCTAACGGCGAGATCTCCGGCGACACCATCCAGACCGACCTCGTCGCCAACCTCGGCTACGGCTATGTCGGCTTCAACGCCAACCGCGTGAAGGTCGGCGACGGCAACGGCGGTGATGAGGCCTCCAAGGATCTGCGTAAGGCCATCGCCACGGTTATCGCCGTTTACCGCGATGTCGCTGTCGACTCCTACTACGGTGAGTTCGCCAACGTCATCAACTACCCCATCTCCGACACCTCCTGGGCCGCTCCGCGCGTTACCGATGAGGGCTACAAGGTCGCCTTCTCCGTTGACGTCAACGGCAACGACATCTACACCGAAGGCATGAGCGCCGACGACAAGTACGCCGCCGCCAAGCAGGCCGCTCTCGGCTACTTCGAGGCTGCCGGCTACACCGTCGCTGACGGCAAGATCACCGCTGCTCCCGCCGGCGGCCGCATGGACGCCGAAGTCATGGTCGGCGGCGGCGGCACGGGCGACCACCCCTCCTTCATGGCTCTGACCCTCGCGTCCGATGCCCTCAAGGAGATCGGCTTCAACCTGATCGTCTCCGATATGTCCAACTTCAGCGAGATGACCAACGCGATCAACGCCGGTACTGCCGACATGTTCGCCATGGCATGGCAGGCCACGCCCGACCCGGATATGTTCCAGATCTATCACAGCCAGGGCGGCTCCAACGAGAAGTCCTACTGGATCAAGGATGCCGACCTCGATGAGCTCATCATGATGGCTCGTCAGTCCACCGACCAGACCTACCGCAAGACCCTGTATAAGCAGTGCCTTGACATCGTGGCCGACTGGGCGGTCGAGATCCCCATCTATCAGCGCCAGAACTGCGTGATCATCTCCGCCAAGCGTGTCAACCTCGACACCGTGACGCCTGATATCACCACCTACTGGGCCTGGTACAACGACATCGAGCTGCTCGACCTGCAGTAAGCTCCGTCGCTGCACAAAAACATTACTTAGGCGCATGGCTACCCTGCGGCTTTTGCCGCGGGGTAGCCTGCCCCAGGCACATCTGCTTATGATCCAAATGCCCCGGTGCATCGGAGCATTTGGCTGATATGCAGAGAGAGACATATCAAACCCGAAACGGCGACAAGACCCCGGGCGCGGGGCGGCCGTTATCAAAAAACGGAGGGATTCTATGCGCAAATATCTGGTAAAACGCCTGCTGCTGTCGGTGGTGATTCCTCTTTTTTGTGACATTCATCATCTACGTGCTCATGCGCTGCCTGCCCAGTTCCTACGTGGAAAATATGGCGCGGCAGCTCTCGCAGGCTCCCGGCTCCAAGCCCTATGAGGAGTGGCTGGCACAGCTCAACGCACAATACGGTCTGGACCTGGGCCTCATCCCCGGCTTTTTCGTCCAGCTCAAGAACCTGTGCACCGGCAACTTCGGCGACAGCTGGAAGTATACCGTGCCCGTCATCCAGAAGTTCAACGAGGTCATCTGGGTCTCGTTCATCATGGGCGCTATCTCGCTCGTGTTCGAGCTTCTCATCGCGGTGCCGCTCGGCATCGTGGCCGCCACCAAGCAGTACAGCGTGACCGACTACACCGTCACGACGGTCGCACTGCTGGGTATGTCGCTGCCGACGTTCTTCTTCGCGACGCTCTTAAAGCTCATCTTCTGCATCAAGCTCGGCTGGTTCGACCTTGTCGGCCTGACGGGACGTGACTTCAACTCCCTCAGCCAGTTTGGTCAGATCCTCGATATGGCAAAGCATCTGGTGCTGCCCATCGTGACGCTGGTCTTCATTTCCATCGGCCCGTGGATGCGCTATGTGCGCACGAACATGCTCGAGGTGCTCAACGCCGACTACATCCGCACCGCCCGCGCCAAGGGTCTTTCCGAGCATAAGGTCATCTATCACCACGCCTTCCGCAACACGCTCATCCCGCTCGTGACGTTCATCGGCGGCTCGCTGCCCGGCCTTTTTGCCGGCGCGCTCATCACAGAGACGCTGTTCGCCATCCCCGGCATCGGCTTCATCTCGTACAATGCGATGGTCGCGGGCGATATCCCCTTCTCCATGTTCTACATGACGTTCCTGGCGATCCTGACCCTGCTGGGCAACCTGATCTCCGACATCCTGTACGCGGTGGTCGACCCCCGCGTGCGCATCGCGTAAGAAAGGAGGCGCTAATCCATGTCTGAAGAAAAGAAGATCAACGATCAGCAGGAGAGCGGCTCCCCCGAGCAGCTTTCCCTCAACGACGACCGCCGCGTCAAGGTCCTTTCCCCGGGCACGCTGGTCGCCAAGCGCTTTTTCCGCAACCGCCTCGCGGTCGTAGGTCTGACGATCCTCGCCGTGATGTTCATTTTTTCCTTCATCGGCGGCCTCATCAGCCCCTACGGGCAGGACGAGGTCTTCTACCGCGACGATATCCAGCTCAAGGAATACGCCGCCATGAGCGAGAACACCGAGTACCGCTATCTCGTGGCCGACGGCCAGGAGTTCGGCACGATCCTCCAGGCGCAGCTCACGCTGCACATGGGCAAGGACGACAGCTTCTCCTACAAGGGCGTCACCTACGACGTGACCGAGGAGGGCGACTCGCTCTACTCCGTCTCGAGCGGCGGCAGACTCCTTGCCATCGCCTATAAGGACATCATCAGCTCGAGCGACCCCAGCCAGAAGTTCGGCTTCAGCTTCAGCTTCAACGCCCTCAAGGCGCACGCCAACGGCGAAGCGGAGTTTACGGCCAACGGCAAGACCTATACGCTTGATGAAGACAGCGTCATGCTGAATGGCGAGGAGATCGCCTACATCAGCCGCTTTGTCATCCAGTCCAAGGTCAGCGGCACGGTCATCAGCAAGGACTTCAAAGAGCGCGTGCAGCAGGCCGTCGAAAACGGTGAGACCGAGTACACCTATGTGAACGACGCCGGTCAGGAGCGCGAGATCAAGCTTGAATACAATCCCGCCAAGTACCAGTGGTCGATCAAGGAGGGCACGTCCACCCACGTGTTCGACGCCTATTCCTTCCCCAACTCCGCGCACTGGCTCGGTACGGATAAAAACGGTATGGATATGCTCACCCGCCTGATGTACGGCGGCCGCGTGTCGCTGATGATCGGCTTCATCGTCGTCATCATCTCCGCGGCGCTCGGCGTGGTGCTCGGCGGCGTCTCCGGCTACTTCGGCGGCTGGGTCGATAACCTCATCATGCGTATCGTCGATATCTTCTACTGCATCCCCTCCACCCCGCTCATCATCATTCTGGGCGCAGCGATGGACGGCATGCGCGTCGACCCGCAGATCCGAATGCTCTACTTGATGCTGATCTTGGGCTTCCTCGGCTGGCCGGGTATCGCCCGTCTCGTCCGCGGCCAGATCCTCTCTCTGCGCGAGCAGGAGTTCATGACCGCGACGGAGGCCTGCGGCATCAGCGTTTCGCGCCGCATCTTCCGCCACCTGATCCCCAACGTCATTCCGCAGCTCATCGTCAACTGCACGATGAGCCTCGGCTCCACCATCATCACCGAGGCAACGCTCAGCTTCCTCGGCCTCGGCGTCAAGTTCCCGTTCGCCTCCTGGGGCAACATCATGAACGACGTTTCCAACTCTTACGTCCTCACGAGCTACTGGTTCATCTGGATCCCCGCCGGCATCTGCCTGATGCTGACGGTCCTCGGCTTCAACTTCGTCGGCGACGGTCTGCGCGACGCGTTCGACCCGAAGATGAAGCGCTGAGAAAGGAGGGAATTTGAATGGCTAAGAAGCATAATGACGGCTATCTTTCCGCAAAGGAATCCCGCCGCATTTCCAAAGAAAACCGCAAGATCACAAATGCGCTCGAAAAGAAGCGCAAGCGCAAGAACGTTCCCGAATCCGAGTATCTGACCGAGATGCACGACCCCAACAACGCGGTCGAATTCGACAACCTGCACACCTACTTTTTCACCGACACGGGCGTTGTCAAGTCGGTCGACGGCGTCACGTTCTCCGTGCCCATCGGCAAGACTGTCGGCGTCGTCGGCGAGTCCGGCTGCGGCAAATCGGTCACGAGTTTGTCGCTCATGCAGCTTTTGCAGCGCCCGCAGGATCAGGTCGTGGAGGGCGAAATTCGCCTAAACCTCGGCAGCAAGGCCTACGACGTCACGAAGGCACCTGACATCGTCATGCAGCACTTACGCGGCAACTATATCTCCATGATCTTCCAGGAGCCGATGACCGCGCTGAACCCCGTGTTCCGCATCGGCGACCAGGTCGACGAGGTGCTGGCCCTGCACAACGAAAAGGGCCACGACGAAGCGCAGATCAAGGCGCGCACCATTGAGCTCCTTGAAATGGTCGGCATCGCCAACAGCGAGGGCGTTTACAAGATGTTCCCGCACGAGCTCTCCGGCGGTATGCGCCAGCGCGTCATGATCGCCATGGCGCTTGCGTGCAGCCCGAAGCTCATTATCGCCGACGAGCCCACCACGGCGCTCGACGTGACGATCCAGGCGCAGATCCTCGACCTTCTGCGCAATCTGAAGGATCAGATCAATTCCTCGATCATGTTCATCACGCACGACCTCGGCGTCATCGCCGAAATGGCGGACTACGTGGTCGTCATGTACGCCGGCCGCATCGTCGAGCAGGGCACGGCGGAGGAGATCTTCGCCCATCCCGCGCACCCCTACACCATCGGCCTCATGGCCTCCAAGCCGGTCGTGGGCCGTCAGGTCGAAAAGCTCTACTCCATCCCCGGCAAGGTGCCGAACCCCATCAACATGCCGAACTACTGCTATTTCAAGGACCGCTGCGAAATGTGCGTGAACGGCTGCGAGGGCGACTACCCGTGCGAGGTGAGCATCTCGCCGACGCACAAGGTGAGCTGCTACCGCTATTACGACGGCAAGCGCCCCGACCTTGAGGAGATCGTGGAGGAAGAGCTGGCCGAGGGCAAGGAAAACGGAAAGGAGGGTGAATAAGATGCCGTTTTGGAAAGCCGGTAAGAACGACGATCAGGTCCTCGATGAACTGAAGGAAACGCAGAAGCAGAATGCCGATGAATTTGTCAAGAAGCAGGAGCACGTCGATGAGGCGCAGAAGTCCTCACTCATCATCGACAACAATTTCACCCCCGTGGAATATGACCCGCAGTACATTCTGCAGGTCAATCACCTCAAGAAATACTTCCCGATCAAGGGCGGCATGCTGTCGAAGACGGTCGGCTATGTCAAGGCCGTCGACGGCGTCACGTTCAACCTCAAGCGCGGCACGACGATGGGCCTTGTCGGTGAGTCCGGCTGCGGCAAGACGACCACGGGCCGTACGATCCTGCGCCTGTATGACTCCAAGTCCGGCGGTCAGGTGCTCTTCAACGGCCAGGAGGTCTACGACCTCTCCCCCAAGGAGATGCGCGCCCTGCGCACGAAGATGCAGATCATCTTCCAGGACCCGTTCTCCTCGCTGTCTCCGCGTATGCCGGTCGGCGAGATCATCGGCGAGGCCGTGCGCGAGCACAACCTCGTCCCGAAGGCGGAATTTGACGATTATATCGATCAGGTCATGGACAACTGCGGCTTACAGCCCTTCCACAAGGACCGCTACCCGCACGAGTTCTCCGGCGGTCAGCGCCAGCGTATCTGCATCGCGCGTGCGCTCGCGCTCAACCCCGAGTTCATCGTCTGCGACGAGCCGGTCTCCGCGCTCGACGTGTCCATCCAGGCGCAGATCATCAACCTGCTGAACGAATTGCAGGATAAATACAAGCTGACGTACCTCTTCATCAGCCACGACCTCTCCGTTGTCGAGCACATCTCCGACACCGTCGGCGTCATGTACCTCGGCAACCTTGTGGAGTACGGCGCGAAGGAAGATATCTTCCGCAACCCGCTCCACCCCTACACGAAGGCGCTCTTCTCCGCCATCCCCATCCCCGACCCGAAGGTGAAGATGAACCGCATCGTGCTCGAGGGCTCCATCCCCTCCCCTGCCAATCCGCCCAAGGGCTGCAAATTCCACACCCGCTGCGCCAACTGCATGGCCTGCTGCAAGGAGGAAGCACCCGTCCAGCGCGAGATCGAGCCGGGCCACTTCGTGTGCTGCCACCTGTACGATAAGTGATGAAGAAGGACGACTTCTACGAGGAGGACGACGGCCGCACGATCGCCGACATGAGCGGCATCGAACGCCAGCCGACCTTTCTCCCGCACTTTCACCGCAAGCGCAGCGACTTTTCCGCGCCCGACGCGCCCCGTGCGAACGACCGCCCGTGGGAAAGCGCTGCCGGTGAGCTGACGCGCGAGGAGCGCAATGCCGCCATCCGCGGCGCGCTCAAGGCGGGACTGCTGATCGCAGGTGTGTATATCCTCGCCGCTGCGGCGCTAATCGTCGCGATGCAGCTGCTCTGGTCCTAAATATGGAAAAAGGAAGACTCTTTCGAGTCTTCCTTTTTTATTTTTCTGCACGGCCAACGACAAATAGCTCTCTTTTCTTCGGATTTCAGATTGTTTTCATCTTTATTCTATGATATACTAATTAAGTTGTATGTCGTAAAAAGAGAGGAGATTCTTCATGGATCATAAAAGAGGTTCCTTTTCCGGCAAGATCGGCTTTGTCCTTTCGGCTGCGGGCGCGTCCGTCGGCCTCGGAAACATCTGGCGCTTTCCTTATCTGGCCGCCAAGTACGGCGGCGCTATTTTCCTGCTGGTATACATCATTCTGGCGATGACCTTCGGCTACACGATGATCATTGCGGAGACTTCGATCGGCCGCATGACCGGCAAGAGCCCTGTCGGCGCTTACAAGTCCTTCAGCGACAAGCCTGCGCTGCGCGTGGGCGGCTGGATCAACGCCATCATTCCGATTCTGATCGTCCCCTACTACTCCGTCATCGGCGGCTGGGTCATCAAATATCTGGCGGAATACCTGATGGGCAAGGCTCACTTAGTCGCGGAGGACGGCTATTTCTCGTCCTTCATCTCCAACGGCGTGTCCTCTGAGCTATGCTTTCTGGTCTTCACGGCCATGACCCTGGCCATCATCTTCGCCGGCGTGGAAAACGGCATCGAGCGGGTGTCCCGGTTCATGATGCCCATTCTGGTGGTGCTGTCCCTGGTCATCAGCGTGTACTCCGTGACCCGCCCCGGCGCCCTGGAGGGGGTCAAGTACTTCCTGGTGCCCAACCTGAAAAACTTCTCCTGGATGACGGTGGTGGCCGCCATGGGCCAGATGTTCTACTCCCTGTCCATCGCCATGGGCATCCTCATCACGTTCGGCTCCTACATGAAAAAGGACGTCCCGATCGAAAGCTCCACCCGCAATGTCGAGGTCTTCGACACGGCCATCGCCATCATGGCGGGCCTGATGATCATCCCCGCGGTGTTCGCCTTCTCCGGCGGCGATCCCAGCGCGCTGAAGGCCGGCCCCTCGCTGATGTTCATCACCATCCCCAAGGTCTTTGATTCCATGGGCTTTGGCACGGTGATCGGCATCGCATTCTTCCTGCTGGTGCTGTTCGCCGCGCTGACGAGCTCCATCGCGCTGACGGAAAGTGCCGTCTCTACCTTGCAGGATGAGCTGCACTGGAGCCGTAAGAAGGCCACGAGCATCATGGGCGTCTCTATGGTTCTCCTCGGAAGCCTCTCCAGCCTGGGCTATGGCCCGCTGGCAAATGTCACCGTGATCGGCATGCAGTTTTTGGACTTCTTCGATTTCCTGACCAACTCCGTGATGATGCCCATCGCGGCCATCGCAAGCTGCATCCTCGTCTCCCGCGTCATCGGTGTCGACCGCATCGCGGACGAGGTCACGCTGAACGGCGCGCCCTTCCGCAGAAGAAAGGTCTTCAACGCCATGATCCGCTTCCTGTGCCCGTTCTTCGCGGCGATCATTTTGATCAGTTCGATCGCCAGCGCGTTCGGCTGGATCTCGATGTAAATAGTCGCGCTCACCGAGCGCGGCACGAGTCAAAGGGGGCTATTCTCTTTTGTGAAAGAGAATAGCCCCCTTTCAATCCCCCAAGAGAAAGGTTTTAGATTGGCAGTCTCAATCTCGAATGACCTTTTTCCCTCCGGAATGGAAATGCCTGCGCGCGGTGATGCCGCGTTGAGCGCTGCTATACGATTTGCCTCTGCTCCTACTATCCGCTGTTGCGCAGCCGTTGGCGGCTCTGCTGCCTTACGGATGCGGCACACCCCTTGCGGGTGCCGCTCTGCCTATCTCGTAGAGGTACAGACTAATCTCCTGCTGCCAACAATGCATACCGTTTCGATAATGCGTACTGCGGCGAGCGAAGCTATGCCGCTTCGGCAGGCAATACCAGGATTGATAGAATCCGAAGTAGAACGCAGTTATGTAAGGGTAATGAATCGCAGGCAAAGCGACAGCGAAGATAGAAGTAAGTCAAATCGTTTAGATATAAAACAAGGCAGGCACCTGATTCGGCAAGCATTGCAGTTCTTCGAGCTGCTCGCTTGCAATGGCGGGGTCAAGGGGCAAGGCCCCTTGCGTTCTCTTGGGGGTCCAAGGGGGATATTCTCTCACGTGAGAGAATATCCCCCTTTGGTGTCGCGGCGCACACGCCGCTCTCCCTCCCGCGCTTACGCGGGAAAAGGTGCAGCCCTTTCGGGCTATCCTTCCCTCCGCGCGGCGCGCGGAAAGCACCTGCGCCCCTGCGGGCGCAAAAAAAGAGCACCCTTACGGGTGCTCTTTTTCAAATCGCTGAGAATTAGCCGAACAGGGACATCAGGACGCCTGCGGCGATAGCGGAACCGATAACACCTGCAACGTTCGGGCCCATGGCGTGCATGAGCAGGAAGTTGGAGGGGTTCTCCTTCTGGCCGACGACCTGGGAGACACGTGCGGCCATCGGGACGGCGGAAACGCCGGCGGAACCGATCAGCGGGTTGATCTTCTCCTTCAGGAACAGGTTCATGAGCTTGGCCAGCAGCACGCCGCCCGCGGTGCCGAAACCGAACGCGACGATACCCATTGCCATGATCTCAAGGGTCTGAACGGACAGGAAGGTGGTGGCCGTCGCCGTCGCGCCGACGGTGAAGCCGAGGAAGATGGTGACGATGTTCATCAGCTCGTTGCCGGCGGTCTTGGTCAGACGCTCAACCACACCGGACTCCTTGAAGAGGTTGCCGAGCATCAGGCACGCGATCAGAGGAGCGGCAGAGGGAACGAGCAGCGCCACGAACACGGTGATCATGATGGGGAAGATGATCTTCTCCTTCTTGCTGACCTGACGCAGCGGCCTCATCACGATCTTGCGCTCCTCCTTGGTGGTCAGAGCCTTCATGATGGGGCGGCTGAATGACCGGGACGAGGGCCATGTAGGAATAAGCGGCAACGGCGATAGGACCGAGCAGCTCGGGAGCGAGACGGGAGGTGACGAAGATCGCGGTCGGGCCGTCAGCGCCGCCGATGATACCGATGGACGCAGACTGCTGATTGGTAAAGCCCATGAACTGGGTACCGACATAGGTCATGAAGATACCGAGCTGAGCGGCAGCGCCGAGCAGCAGGGACTTGGGGTTCGCGATCAGGGGACCGAAGTCGGTCATCGTGCCGACGCCCATGAAGATCAGGCAGGGGTAGATGCCGAGCTTAACGCCGAGGTACAGAACGTCGAGCAGGCCGAGGCTAACGGTGCTGCCGACCGCCCACGGGGCAAGCACCGCATCGGCTACGCCGGCCTCCGACATCTCTGTCAGGAATTCCTGCGTGATGGGCGCTCCTCCGAAGAGGTCCCAATGGACATGTCCTCCGGCGAACAGGATCTCGTGGAACATGTCCGCACCGGGAAGGTTGGTGCACAGCATACCGAACGCGATGGGCAGGAGCAGCAGCGGCTCAAAGCCCTTCACGATGGCCAGATACAGCAGGACAAAGGAAACGGCGATCATAATGAGGCATTTCCAGTTGCCCTCCTGACCAAACATATAGAAGCCGGTCTGCTGCATGAAATTGATAATAGCAGCCATTTATGTTTCTTTTCCTTTCACAGTTAATCCAGGGGAATGCTGTTATTTAGCCGATGACGCACAGAACGTCGCCGGGGTTGACAGCAGCGCCCTTGGCAACTGCGACGGAAGAAATGGTGCCGTCGCAGGGAGCGAAGATCTCGTTCTCCATCTTCATGGCCTCGAGGATGAACAGCAGATCGCCTTCCTTCACGGCCTGACCGGCGGCGACCTTCACATCGAGGATGGTGCCGGGCATGGGGCTGGCGACAGTGCCGGCGCCGGCGGGAGCGGCGGCCTTGGGAGCGGCAGCGGGAGCAGCGGCAGGCGCGGGAGCAGCAGCGGGAGCGGGAGCGGCAGCGCGGGCAACGGGAGCCGCGGCAGCGCGGGAGACGGGAGCGGAAGCCATGCGGCCGCCGGCAGCGGACTCGACGGTGACTTCGTAGGTGGTGCCGTTAACGGTGACATTGTACTGCTTGATCATGTTTGTTCTCTCCTAAAAATTAAATTAGATTTTTTTGATGTTCACGATGTTCATGCTGCGGGACGAGATACCGACCTCTTCCGAGAGAGCGGCAGTGATCGCGGCCACGATCTCAGGCTGCATGCCCTGCGGCTTGGGAGCCGGCGCGGGGGCGGCAGCAGGAGCGGCGGCAGCGGCGGCCGGTGCTTTCTCTTTGCCCTTGAGGATCGCACCCATTGCCATGGTGAGGAAAATGATGCAGATCAGGCCAAAGAACACCGTGCCAATACCCATCAGGGTAACGAATAGGCTGCTGTATTCCATTTCTTCCTTTTACCTTTCAATTTGGATTATAGCAAAGCGATTGCTCAATTTGCAAGCGCGTATGCACTTTTTGCGCGTTTTTAACGGCTTTTCCCTCCTGCCTTGCACGGCAGGAGGGAAAAGAGACTTTCCTTACTGCACGGAGAGCACGTCGGCAAACGCCTGGATGGCGGTCGCCGCCTGGCCGAAGTCGCGCATCTGCTGGTCGATGCCGAGCTTGATGAAGGGGATCCCAGCGGCGTCGAGTGCCTTCTTGAGGTACGGGAACTCCATCTCCTCGGGATCGCAGAACTGCTGCATGAACAGCACCAGGCCCTGTGCGCCGGACTCCTTGACCATGTTGGCCACGAACTCACCGCGGCGGTTCTGGTTGGACTGCGGATCGTAGAGCAGGACGTCGTAGTCGATGTTGGTGAACTGATCGACGAGCGCCATCATCGGATCGCCCTCCTCGCTCGCGTCGGTGCGGAACGCACGGGACTCGTGCGCGACGTCGTCGGCGGCGATGGCAACGTTGTTGTCCTTGAAGACCTTAAGGAGGACGGGTTGTCGCAGATGATGCCGGAGGTGACGACCTTCACACCGTTCCACTTCGCCGCGGGCAGCGCCTTGAGCTCGGCGTTGAGGGCCTCGAGCTTCTCGGTGTACTCGGCCTTATCCATGAACCAGGCAGCCTTGAAGACGGCCGAGCGCATGATCGGGTCGATAACGTCGCAGTGGTCGCTTGCGAGCTTGACGAACTCGCGGCGGGCAGCGCGGGACTTGTTGTAGACCTTGATGGCCGCAGCGATGTCCTCGCTCTTGATCTCGTGACCGGCGATCTTTTCAAGACCGGCCTTGACGTTGTTGTACTGATCCATGCAGAACTGCTTGCCCCAGTCGGCAAAGCGGTTCTGGGGATGGGCGAGGAAGATGCAGGGCAGCTTCTCGCTCATGGCGACGCGGATGTTCTGGCTCATGGGGCGCAGCGTGTCGCAGATGGTCGGGGTAATCACACCGTCCAGCAGATCCATCGTGCCGTCGAGCAGCATCTCGAGGTCGAGCTGGGCGATGGTGCAATAGAAGGTCGCGCAGTATTCCTTGGAGCGCTGCTCGGTCTTGTTGTTGCTGCCCCACATGCCGAACGGCATCATACCGGCGGCGTAAACCAGCTCTTCGGGGGCGTAATAAGGCATCACGCCGATGCACTTCTTGCCGGCGTCCTTATAGGCCTTGAGCTGGCCCTTGGGATTGGCGGCAACAGCGGAAAATTCATTAACGATAGCTTCGATACTCATTTTTGCACGCCTCCTTAGTCTTTCTTGTTGGCTTCCATAGCCTCGACCAGACCCTGCACGCGGGTCGCGTACTGCGCTTCGTTGAAGTTGCGCGGGTCAGCCTGGTCGCCGTCGAAACCGGCGCAGGGCACGCCGAGGTCAGCGGTGAAGCGGCGCTGCATTTCAGCCATGTAACCGGACCAGGGCTTGCAGGAGCGGTTGTAGTGGACGAGCACGCCGTCGACCTTGTTGTCGCGGCAGATGCCTTCACGCCAGGCAACGCCCTGCTCGATGCAGACGGAGTTCGGAGCCTTGTAGTAAGCGCGGGCCATTTCGTCCATGTTGTTGTAAACAAAGCCGAACGCAGGCGCGTACACGACTGCGGTGACGTTGATGCCGTTCTCCTTGAGGGGCTTGAACAGGTTCGGGAGCTTCGGCCAGCAGGGGATGCCCTCGAACATGACGCGGTACTGCTCGGGGAAGGGCAGCGTGGAGGTGCCTTCCTCAATGTTCTTCTGCAGGTCCTTGGACAGGAGCTCGAAGGCGTCGGCAGCGGCTTCCTTGCCGCGGGCGGTGACGACGTCGGCCATGTGGTTAAACAGGTCGAAGCCGCTCATCGGGGCGGGCTTGTACTGCAGGAAGTCGCAGACCTTCAGCCAGTTCTGCGCGGTGCGGTTCGCGTGCTTGCAGGCAAGCTCGAACTTCTTCTCGTCGAACTTCTTGCCGGTGAGCTTTTCGAGCTCATGGATGGCGTTGTCGAACTGGGCGCGGACGTACTTGACAGCGGAATCGCTGACTTCCACGGTGTTGTTGTAGGGGATATCGACCATGATGAGGGGGATGTTGCACATACGGGCGATATTCTCGTACCACTTGGTCATGCAGTTGCAGATGTTGTTGCAGCACAGGACAAAGTCCGGCTGGGGGATGCGCATCTGCTTGTAGGGCTTGATGGCCTCGCGGCGGAAGTTCTTGTAGGCGATCTCCTTCTCGGTGGTCTCGGGCAGAGCCTCGATCTCGTGGATATCGTCCAGAACGGTGTAGGGGACCTGCGTCTTGGGGTCCTTCTTGGGCTTGCCGGTCTCAGGATCGATGACGACCTTGCCGTTTTCGTCCTTGAGGGGCTTGCCGCTGTTGGGGTCGATGATGAACTCGAGCGTCTCGGGGTCGAACTTGCGGCTGGCGCGCTTGCCGGCGGCGTAAGCAGGGAGATGCGGGCGTAGCCGCAGATGTCGTTGTCGAAGCCGAGGTCCTCGGCGGCCTGGCACATGATCTCGCCGTCGCGCTGGGCGGCAATGCCGGCAGCCTGGTTCTCGGGATACATCACGTTGAGGTCAAAGGCCTCAGCCAGCTCGCAGGGGAACTTGGAGCTGGACCAGCCGACGAGCTTGCCCTGCTTCTTTGCCTCGCGGGCGTCGGCATAGACGTCATCGACGACCTTGCGCAGCGCAAGCACGCCGGGACTGACTTGTTTAGCCATGATTGATTCCTCCTAATGCGATATAGAAAAATTTGATAACGAATGACGGGGATTATTTGTTCTTCAAAGCCTTCTGGTAGGCAAACAGAGCGGCGCCGAGCGCACCGTTATACTGCGTGAGGGGCGTGGTGTGGATCTCGTGGCCGAGCTGCTCCTGAAGGGCTTTCACGATGCCGTGGTTCTGTGCGACACCGCCGGTCATCACCACGTCGTCGCGCACACCGATACGGTGGCAGAGGCCGGAAACGCGGCCCGCGACGGACTTGTGGATGCCGTGGATGATGTCGCACTTGTTTGTGCCCATGGCGAGCTGCGAGATGACCTCGCTCTCGGCAAACACCGTGCAGGTCGAGCTGATACCGACCTCCTTGGTCGACTTGTCGCCAAGGTCGCCCAGTTCTTCGACCTTCACCTCAAGCACGCGGGCCATGACATCGAGGAAGCGGCCGGTACCGGCTGCGCACTTGTCGTTCATGACGAAATTTTTCATCATGCCGTTCTCGATCTCGATAACCTTCACGTCCTGCCCGCCGATATCGACGACCGTGCGCACGTTCGGGAACAGGAACGCCGCGCCCTTGGCGTGGCAGGAAAGCTCGCTCATCTGCATGTCGGCAAGGCCGTCAAGGCTGTTGCGCCCGTAGCCCGTGGCAAGGACGAAGTCCATCTGCTCGCGCGTCATGCCCGCGTTTTCCAACACCTGAGCGATCGCTCGGGACGGGCCCGACGTGCCTGTGCCGACAGCGACGAGGGACTTGGCGACGATCTCGCTGCCGTCTTTTAAGATCACACATTTCGACGCGGTGGAGCCGACGTCGATACCCATGGTATAAATGCTCATTGTACTCTCCGTTTGCCTTCCCATGCGCTGCGCGGTTCTTGCCTCCGCGCAGCGCCGAGAAAAGCATTGTTGTGATATTTTACTGCGCGTTCAGGGCGTCGTAGTCGCGGATAACGCGCGGCAGCAGCATCTGATGGACCGGGCAGATGCTCTCGGGGTTCTGATAGCAGGCGTTGGCGAAGGCCTGGATGTAGGGACGGATATCGTTCATGTCGACGATCTCGTCCGTCAGGCCGGCCTTGGCGCAGAACTTCGGGCTGGACTTCTTGGCATAATCCTGGATCAGCTCGTTCATCTTGTCGATGGTGGGCTGCAGATCCTCGCCGGCCTTCTCTTCCTTCACGAGACGGCGGGCATACATGGCGGCCGCAGCGGTCTCGCCGTGCATGACGTAGATCTCGGTGGTAGCGGTGCCGATGGAGAAGGCGTTGTTGTCGTTGCCCTGCGGGCCGCCGAGGACGTAGTGCGCCGCGGCGGTGCCCTTGCGGAGCGTGATCTCCATCATCGGCAGCTTGCTGGACTGGATGGAGTAGATCAGGCTCTGGCCGAGGCCGAGGAGCTCAGCGCGCTCAGCGTCGTTGCCGACGTCGATACCGGTGGTATCCTGGACCCACAGCATCGGGATGCGGTCACGCGCGCAGAGGGTGACAAACTCGTTCATCTTGATGAGGCCCTGACGGTACAGCTTGCCGCCCACGCCCATCGCCTGGCCGTAAGTCGCCATCTTGTACTCGGGGTAGTTCATCAGCATGCCCTGATAGTTGGCGACAACGCCGACGAGCAGACCGTCGATCTTGGCAAGGCCGGTGATCATCTCGGGGCCGTAGCCGTGCTTGTACTCCATGAACTCGGAGCCGTCGAACAGACGCGCGAGAACTTCGACCATGTCGTAGGAGCGCTTCTGGTTGAACGGAACGATGCTGTAGAGGTCGTTGGCGTCGAACAGGGGCTCCTTGGGATCGTCGACGCGGAAGAACTCGGGATCGTAAGCGGGCAGCATGTCGATGTACTTGCGGATACCGGCGAGCACGCCCTCTTCATCGGCGTAGACCTCGCGGAAGAAGCCGGTCTCGCCATAGTGGATGGCGACAGTGCCGGGGATGTCGCTCTTGAGGTTCTTCTGCGCCTTGATGAGCGCCTCAGCAGCCTCCTTGTCGACATGGCCCTTGGGGCTCATGCCGCCGACGATACCGGCGCCGCCGACTGCCATGTTGGCATCCTCATGCGCGATCAGGATGGTCGGGGAGATGGAGTGATAGCCGCCGCCGGCGGGGTTGGTGCCGTAGATGCCGACGATGACGGGAATACCCATCTGGTTCAGCTCGCTGTTGCGATAGAACGGGGTGCCGCCGCCGCGGCGGTTGGGATAGACCTTCTCCTGCTCGTCGAGCTTCACGCCGGAGCAGTTCAGCACGTACACGAGGGGGATGCGCAGGCGCTTGGCCGTGTCGCTGCCGCGCAGCAGGCTGTCGGCCTGGCCGGGGACCCAGGCGCCGGCGAGCTTCTTGTTGTCGCTGGCGATGATGACGGCCCACTTGCCGTCGATACGGCCGAGGCCCTTGACGATGCCGACGCTGCCGTTCTTGTTGTCCTGGGGGTTGTAGAGGCTGTTGAGGGGGCACCAGGTGCCTTCGTCAACGAGCTCCATGATGCGCTGCATCGCCGTCCACTGGCCGGACTCGTTGAGCGCCTCGGTGCTCTTACCGGCTTCGAGGGCAGCCTCGCGGATCTCGTGGATCTCCTGCTCCACCGCCTGGATCTCAGCGGCGTTGTCCTCGTGGAATGCGCTGAGATCCTTGCCGATGACCGGCATGCTCTGGAAGTAAGAGGGCATGGAATATTCGCTCATATTAAGTTCTCCTTCTTAAATCGAAATAACAAATTACTTATCCTTGGGAACCTTGATGAATGCCTGACCCGGGTCGATCTCCTCACGGATGAGGCGGATGATCTCCGGAGAGGGGCCTTCCATCAGCTCGGCGCGAGAGACGTCGATCTCGAAGCCGGTGTTCTCCTGAACCATCTCGGGAGAGGAGAACGGATAGTAGTAAGCGAGGTACATGCGCTTGGTCTCTTCATCAAACTTCATGATGCCGAGGTCGGTAACGACCATCTGAGGACCGCGGTTGCCGGGCAGGCCCGCGCGCTCACGGCCGCCGGGGCCGTCCATCCAGCCGCAGGAGGTGATGTAGTCGACGTGGTCCATGAAGCGGCGCTTCTGGTGCTGCATCATGATGATGGTGTTGCAGTAGGTGGCAATGCCGTTGGCGCCGCCGGAACCGGTGAAACGGGTGGTGGGCTGCAGGTAGTCGCCCTTGCCGAAAATGCAGGTGGAGTTCACGTTGCCGTACGGGTCGATCTGCGCGCCGCCGATGAAGGCGACCAGACGATCCTCGTCGTGCAGCCACTCGTTGGCCTCGAAGCCGACGAAGCGGATGTTGGGCCACTGCACGGCGCAGTGCGCCATGAAGCGGTTATCGCCGACGGAGCGGGGGACCTCAACGGGGTCGCAGTCCATCAGACCCGACTCGACGATGGGGTGGCAGCTGGGGCAGATCGCGCGCTTGGCGAGGGAGGCGCCGATGAGCGGCAGGCCCGTACCGACGATGACGATCTGGTTTTCCTTGATATTCTTAGCAATGGCATACGCCTGCATTTCCTGCTTGGTATACTTCGTATAATCAGACATTTCTATTTAGCCTCCCAAACCTTAATGTGTAGTGGAATAGCCGAGGTGCGGCTCGTTCTTCAGGCGCATCAGACGGCTGCCGCCGAGCTTATCGAGCAGAGCGGACTGATCTTCGCAGCTGTAGACCCACTTCTCGAGGAAATCCTTGAAGGTCTCGGGAATCTTCTCGCCGCTCTTGGCGAGCTCGAAGGCCTTCTGGGCGTTTTCGGCGGCGAGCTTGAGCTTCTCGTCCTCGGGAGCCTTCTCCAGCGCCTTGGCAGCCTTGACGGCAGCCTTCTCAAGCTGCTTGACGGCATCTTCGGCGTCCTGATACTTGGAGGCCTTGTCGTATTCCTTCAGGCCGGCGTCGTCGTCGTCATAGTAATCATAGCACTGAGCGGGCCATGCGCCATAGGGAGCCTTGACGACCGCCTGCACACACTCGCCGAAGATACGGGTCTTGGTCGGGTCGCGGCGGATGAACTCGTCGGAGACGATCTCCTCGCAGGTGACGATGGTCTTACGCGCAGCGATCGCAATGTCGATATCGTGGAACTCGTCGCCGCAGATGATGCAGGTGCCGTCCGGAGAGGCCTGCTGGACGTGGATGATGGCGGTGTCGATCTTGGGAACGGGCACGGCTACGACCTTCTGCCCCGGCACCATCGGGTTCTCGATCTCAGCGCACTTGAGGTCTTCGATCTTGGGCATGGTCTTGCGCTTTTCCTCGCTGATGCCCCAGAACTTCATCAGGCCGCTGCCCTGCATCAGGCGCACCGGCAGGAACGGAAGGCCGAGAGAGGAGGCGTGCAGCATGAGCATCAGCACGTCCTGCGAATAGTCCTCATACGTCAGCTTGCCCTTCTCGATGGCGGCGCGGAAGCGGCGGGAAACGTTGGTGTAGCCGGAGTTCGCGGTGTAGCAGTTGATGTACGCCGCCACGCGGCCCTCGCCGATGAGCATATCGACCTCGCCGCCGCCGGGGCCGGCATAAACGATGAAGTCCTTCTGACCCTGGCGCAGGATCTCGCTGACCGTGGCGTACGGCTTGCGGTTGGTGGTGAAGCCGCCGATCGCGAGTACGTCGCCATTTTCGACGTACTTTGCAACGGCATCGTGCAGTGACATGACCTTATTCAAGATAAAACCCTCCCTGATTTTGATAAACATTTTTATCGCCGAAGAGCCCTCTCTGCTTGCATGGATTCCGTCAAAAATTCTTCGAAAGATGCTCATACAGGCTTCAGTATAAATTATAGAGGAACTTCCTCGCAAAATCAATGAAAACCCGCATGGAAAGTAAAAAAAAACTGAACAAATTTTGTTCTCGCTTTTTGTCGTTTCCGTGGAGACGTTTCACGTTCTTTTTGTGCAAAGCATGTAATTTGCAAGATTTCCTGCAAGTTTTCTGCCGTGACAGTGCAAAAAGCGCCGGAGGGGAGACCCTCCGGCGCTTTTACCTGTTCCTTTAGTCACTTGCCGTGCTGCATCGCGTCATAGCGCTGCATCAGCACCGCCATCTGCTCGCGCGTCAAAAAGCTGCGGTACTGTTTGTTCCCCGCCTCGTCTCCCGCGATCAGGCCGTTTTTCTCTGCCCAGCCGCGCGCCTCCGCGCTCCAGGACGCCGGCGTCTGCTGCGCCAGTCTTTTCAGGTAGTTTTCCATCATCGCGTCAAACTGCTGTTGCGTCATCTCTTCCTCCTCATAGCGCGGCATGGGCGGCGGATAGCGCTTCGCGCGGATCATCGCGCTCGTGTACGTGGCGCCCGCGTCCCACTGAAAATGCGGCCGGTCGGGAAAGCTCCCCCAGTCTCCTCCCCAGGAAAATCCGAGCATTTTCCCAATCTCTCCGACCCTTATAAAGAACGCAGGATCGTCGTACTCGTGCCCCGCCTCATTTTTGCAGATATCAAAGGCCAATCCTGCATGCTCGGCGTGGAACGACGGCGTCACCGCTCCTTTGGCCGCGTAGCCCTTCTCGGCGAGCATCCGCTGATACTCCGCATCGCGCACCGTCTCCGTCACCAGAACGCTCAACCCCTCGCGCTCAGCGAGCATAAGCAGCGCCCGGCAGTTCTCCGCCACGTCCGCGCGCAGGTCGCTGATGCTTCTGCTGTGGCGCATTTACGTTTCCTCCTGCGCGTTTTTGCCGTTCTGCGTACCAAAATAAAACGCGATCACCATGAGATACACCGTGTTGAACTCCTGCGTCACCTTTGCCTGCACCGTCAGCACACAGAACGTGATCGTCAGGCACAGCGTCACGATGCTCTTCACGCTCAAAAGATTCGCCAGTCTCTTTTTCAAAAGCTCCATGCTCTCTCACCCCTCGCAGTCCTGCCCGCGGCACACCGTTTCATACGTCACGCCGCCGGCCGTGTTTTCCGCCTTAGCCTTGGCGTAGTAGCAGGCGGCGCTCGTCCCGTAAGCGCCCCACGCCGCCGTCACCATCGTCGCGATCCACGGGAGCGTGCCCATAAAGCCCAGTTCGATCGCGAGCTTCGCGATCCCGAAGCCCTGATACGTCGTATAGAGCACGATCCCGCTCTCGAGCAGCAGCAAGAGCTTGGAAAAGCTCGTGAGTTTCCTTTTCATAAGCTCCCCCCTGTCATCAGCAGGGAGATCGCCGCCCCGATGAGCACGTACAGCACGCGGTCGATCATCGCATCCCAGCGCTTTCCGCCCTTCTGCGTGATGGTCTTCACGTCCGCCTTGATCTCCTTGACGTCCGTCTCCACGCCCTTTTCGCGCGAGGCGAGCACCTCCACTGCCGTTACCAGCTTATTCAGGTCCTTCTGCTGCTGTTCCAGCTTTTCGATGCGGTGCGTGTTCGACTTGGCGCGCTGCTCGGTCTCCGTCAGCTTGACCGAGATTTCCTGTTCCGTCATTCTTCTTTCGGCACCGCCTTTTCAAAGCTCTCCCATGTGTGATGCGCGTCCTCCACACTCTGCCACGTGAATCCCACTCTCTCGCACTCGAGCCACGTCAGATATCGGAAGTAGAACTCCACCAGCAAATGGCACGGGATGATATCGAGGATGATGCTCTCCACCTGCGAAAACTCATCCGGCACGCCCACGGTGTTCGGGAACCAGACCTTGACCGTTCCCTTTTTCTCCGTCTCCTCCGCCAGCGCCTTGATGCCGCAGCCGCTGAGCGTCGAGTTGATCGCATCCAGCGTGAAGCTGTCGGCGTTGATGCGCGCGAGCGCCGCGATGGCCTCGCGCCGCAGCGCAGTCGAAACGCTGACCGGGCAGCGGGAAAAGAGCTTCTCCCGCCTTGCAAGGCCCTCGCCCTCCGCCGTCTGCAAAAGGCCCTCCTGCTCGGCGTATTCCGTCGCGCCGTCCGCTTCATCCAGCGCCGCGCCCGCTGCGTACAGCTCTGCGCCGCTCAGCGTGCCGCGCTCGGTGCGGTAAACGCGCATCGGCTCCAAAAGGCGGCAGAGATAGTCATAATACGTCATGCCTCACCCGCCCCGATCTCCGTGATCGTCACCGTGCCGAGCACCGGCAGCTCCGTCGCGCTCACGCTCACATCCTCGTCCGGCGTGAGCAGGTGACAGTTCTTCACGCCCTCCACACCGTAGAGGATGTTCGCGAGCTTCGCCGTATACACCGCTTCACCCAGCCGCTCGCCGGTGAAGTACGCCTGCAGCGCCGCCGTCGCCGCATCGGTGATCTCCTGCATCGTCCAGCCCTGCTCCGCCGTCAGCTCCGCGCTCATGTTGACGGTCTTCTCTGTCGGCGCCTTGACCTCCACATCCACCGCGATCTCGCGCTTTTTCTGCAAGACCGCCTCGATCTCGCCGAGCAGCTTCTCATCCGGCGCGCCCGCGTGCGTCGAAACATACACATCCACCGTGCCGATGCCGCGGGCGCGGCCGACCGCTTTCGCCGCCGCCACGTTCGGAAAGCTCATCGCCTCCTGCTCGTAAAACGCCGCGTTCGCGCCGTTCGGCAGGCGCTTGTAGCTTGCTAGTACGCGCTCGCGCAGCTTTTCGTCGCTTTCCTCGTCGCTGCCGCCGGAAAACGCCTCAGGATTTACGCACTGCGTAATCCCCACCGGATACACGGACATCAGATGGATCGCGCCCGCGATGGCGTTGCCGCTCGCCCCCGCCTCCACGGCGCTCGCCGGAACGTCCACATAGGTCTCGCCCTTTAAGAGCACTGCCTTTTTCGTCGTCTCAAAGCGCACGCCGCCGCTCGTCATCGCGACGCTCCCCTGCTCGATCTCATAATCCGTCACCGCCGCCGACGGCGCGGAAAAGCGCAGCACGCCCGCCGCTTTCGCCGCCGGAAGGCGCGTCAGCGCCCGCGTCTCGGCGTGATAATCAAGATACTGCCCCACCGCCGTCTGCGGAAAGCTCTGATCCAGCACCCAGTCTGCCTGCGCCAGAAGCGACTGTACCTCGCTCGCCAGCGCATAGAGGCGCACCATCGCGTCGCAGCCGTCGTTCGGCACAAAGCCCGCCTCCTCGGCAAAGATCGCGCGCATCCGCTCGTAGATCGCGTTCAGCTCTTCCATTCTTCACTCTCCCCCTATCGTCACGACCGCCTCGCCCGTTTCGTTCTCATAGCGCAGCAGCACGCGCAGCTCCAAAAATCCATTCTTTTCCGCAAGCTCCATGCCCGTCACGCTCAGGCCCTCTTCATCCGCCAGCGCCTCGGCCACGTACTGCTTTGCCGCCGTCGCGCGGCTCTCGCCCTTTTCCCGCCACAAAAAGGTGCAGCTTGCTGCCAAGCTCCGGCGCGAGCGCAAAGCTTCCGCGCCGCACACTCAGCTTAAAGAGCACGCGTTCGAGCAGCTCGTCCCAGCCGCTCACGCGCACGAGCCCGCCCGCGCCGTCGGCCACATAATCGCGGTCTTTGATCTTCAGCTCCATTCTCAGCCTCCCATTCCCAGATACGGCATTCCGTTGATGAAAAGGAGCCCGTTGATGTCGATGCGCCCGTTGTTGCGCAGCACGATCTCCGTCCCCGCCGCGGCGGAGCGAATGCGCACCTCGCCGGGTGCCAGGTCGTCCGCGCTCTGCCCCACCGCGCCCACGGCGTAGGCCTCCTCGCCAAAGGTCCCGCCGCGCACCACCAGCACATCCTCGCCCTTTTTCGGCTGCCACTCATAGCCGCCGGGCGCGGCGGTCTTCACCTCGCGCTTTTCCCCGCTGCTGAATACCGCCAGCTCGCCGCCCTCGACCGTCACCGTTCCGTCCTGCGCCGAGGCCACGTCCTGCATCTCATGCTGGCTCAGCTTTCTCGATAGCCACATCGTCTCTCACTCCCTCTGCATCATCACTTCGCACGCCTCTCCGCTCTCGCCGAAGCGGCGCACACGCTCGATCACGCGGAAATTGCCCACAATGCCGATCTTCGTCCCGCTCACCGCCGCGATATCCCCCGGCGCGGCGGTGAACCGCCCCGCGATCGTCACGCGCAGCGTCTCCGCGCCCTCCTTCGACTTTGCGATCTGATACTCCCCCGTGTAGCGCATTGCCTGCGTGCCGCTGCGCGCCGGCACGTAAAATACGCGCCTGCTCGTGCCGCCGCGAGCACAGAATGCCTCGTTTTTCACGCTCTGCTTCACGCCCGCCTTGCTGTCCACCACCAGTGCCTCGGCGATCACGCCGTAGCGCTTGTCGCAGTAGGCAAGCGCCGTCACCGGCGTTTTGGCGTCGATGCTCACGCGCGTGGCCTTGCGGTTTTTCTTCACTTCCAGCGCGCCCGTCTTGTCGAAATACGGCGCGATCCCGCCGTGCAGCGCTGCAAAATCGTTCAGCGCCTTCCACTGGCTCGACCCGTTCGCCACGCGGTACCGTGCCGCAGCCGTCACTGCGTCGTAGCCCGTGCACACGATGCCGTACGGTGTCACATGGTTTTTGAGGATCTCCTCCATCGTCGCCCACTGATAGCTCACGCTCTCTGCCTCGTTGTCGAGCAGCAGCGCCGCCATGCCGCGTCCGCTCACCTCAAGCTGCAAGCCCTTTTCATCGCATGTCACGCCGCACTCGTCCACAACGCCCGCAAATTCAACCGCGCCGTCCTCCTTCGCCGTAAAGCGCACCGCCCGCCGCAGCACCTCCGCCATCGCAGGCTCATACGCGCACTTGAGCGTAAAGCTGTCGCACGGCACGCTTCCCGTGTAGGAAAATTCCCACTTCAGCAGCGTCGGCAGCTCAAACTGCGCACCGTCGCACGTCGTCAGATACCCCTTCATCACGGCAGCGTCACCCGCTCTCCCACGGCGATCCTGTTGGGATTTTTGATCTGCGGATTCACGTTCAAAAGCGCCGTCAGCGTCACGCCATACGTGTTCGCGATGCCCCACAGCGTGTCGCCGCGCTTGACCGTGTAGTACGAGCTCGCCGTTTTCGTCCCCGTGCCCGCATTGCCGCTCCCGCCGCTCACGCGGATGAGCGACGTATCGAGTGGGCTCGTCTCCCAGAAGGCAAAGCGGTAGCGCACGTAGTTTTCAAGCGGCTGCTGCGCCAGTTCCAGCAGCACAAAGTACGCCTGCGACGCCTGCCACACCGGATGGATCAGCAGCCCCGGCCCGCCCTGGTAGAAGACCGATGCCAGCTTTTTGAACTCGTCGTAGGCGCCCTTCCCCGCAAAAACGCCTTCACCCTCCATCACGCGGTAGCTCATTCCGAGATCCTGCATCCCGTAGCGCCCGAACGGCACCTTCGCCACTGCCACCTGCCGCTTGAACGAGATGGTGTAGGTCTCCGGGTTGTGCGGCCAGACATAATCCTTGTATCGCATCGGTGCAAGGTTCATCCTCCCGCCCCTTTCTCAGTAAAATAAAAATCCGCCGTCGTATCGGCGCGCGTCGCGCTCTAAGCTCAGCGAAAGCGACTCCGTCTCGCGCACCTCCTGCTCCTGCGCGAGTGAAAAGTCATTTTTCCCTCGCGCTGCCGCCGCGCTCGCCCCGTCGCGGCCGTCCGCGCTCAGGAGCTTTCTTATCCAGTCGGACGCATTGTCCGCGCTCTCGGCCTCCCTCGCGCGCAGAAGCGCAGCGTTCGCCGCCGCAGTGCCCGCCAAATCGGCAGAAAACGCCGTCTCCCTCTCCGAGCCATCATCTTCTTGCGTCGCACCCAGCCCGAGCTTTTGCCCAAGCCGCACCGCCGCCGTCTCCACCGGATCATCCGCTGCTTCTGCCACAGTTTTCCGCGCCGCCGCTCATCTCCGCATCCTGCGCCGCGGCTTCCTCTTCCGAAAGCTGCGCCTCCGCCGCCTTTTTCTGCGCCGTCCCCTCCGGCACAAGGGAGAGGCGCTTTTTCAGCGCCTCTTCCCGCGCGCGCCACAGCTCTGCGCCTCTTTGCAGCGCCCATTCGATGTAATTCAAGGTTTTCGCCCCTCCTTCATGCGGATAAAGCGCGCCATATCAAAGCTCGCGTTGCCGCCGCCTGCGGCCTCGCCGAGCTTTGCGCCGCAAATGCTGCACCGTGCCTCCTCCGCGCGCGTCCGGCACTCGGGGCACAGCCGCTCCATCGCCTCCTCGCGGTCGAGCATCTCGTGCACAAGGCAATAGAGGTAGTCCGCGTCCGTCATCTCCTGCGCGCGCTTTTCGCTCGGCAGCGCGCCGGCATATCGGAGCACGCGCCATTTCAGCCGTTCGTAGGGCGCGTGCTCCATGCTTTTTTTAGCGCTTCCACCTTCTCGCGCCCGTCCTCGCTCGACGGGTTCTCCGCCCCGTCAAGCAGCGCGTAGCACCGCACCAGCTCGTTGATCTCGCCGACGCTCAGTGCATTTTCAACGTCCTCCGCGCTTGCAAAGGCCGCCTCTCCGCCCTCCGTCAGGCTTCTTTTGAGCAGCGCCGCGTTCGCGCGCAACGCACGCTCTTCTTCGTCGGCGCAGTCAAGCTGCGCGATCTCGCGCCGCAGCGAGAGCGTCTCGCGGGCCGAAAGCAGCCGCATCGCGCACGTTCTCTCCCCGATGCGCACCGTCTTCTCCCGCTCGCGCCCCAAAAAGTTCAGCAGAAGCTCGTCCATCAGCTTGCGATCTCCATGCGCTTACGCGCGATGATCGTCACCTTCTCCGCCGCCGGGTCGCCGAGCTTGCCTGCCTCCTCAATGCTGCTCCAGCGGCACTGCGAGTAGATGATGCGCTTGTCCGGCTTGCAGATCACAAGCGAAAAGTCGTTCAGATCATAGAAGTTGATGCCGTCGCTGATGGCCTCATCCGTCGCGTACAGGCGGCTCAGCTCCAGCGTATACTTGTTCGCGCCCGCGATCGTCGCCACCGGCTCGTTTTCGCCAAAGGCCTCGATCTCGCGGCTCGTGCGCGTCGCCCTCGTCGTGTAGCTCTGTACCACCGCCACCTTTTTGCCGTCGACTTCGAGATAGATGTCGCTGCTCAGCGGCAATACCGTATTCGCCATATTTTTCCTCCTTACACCGTGATGTGCGCCGTCAGATAGATGCGGTTCAGCCCGTGCGCCACCGTAAAGCTGAATTCCACCAGGCACACCGTCGGGTCGCTCTTGAGCGCGCTCACCTTCACCTCGCCGTAGCTGTCCACGATCTCGCGGCTCTTCATCTCCTCGAGCTCCAGCACCACCTGCGAGCGGATGGCCCCGCGGCTCTGCGCGGTATTCTTGCTGCGGGCAAAGCGCGTGCGCAGCGCGCTGCGGATCGTCGGGATGACCTCATCCACGATCAAAATGGTCGTCAGCTCGCGCCACGTCGTGTCCGCCGCCCCGCCGCTCGAAGTCTTCGTCGTAATACCTCGCACCGGCGAGGAAACGCCGCCCACCGTCTCGATCGGCGTCACGCCTCCGCGCACCAGCTGGTCGATCTCATTGTCACTCAGTCTCTTGCCCGCCGCGCCGAAAAGCGTCAGCTCCGCGCCGTTGATAGGCACGGACGGGTCGGTGTTTCCCGCGATCACCGCCGCCACCGCCGCCGCGGCAAACACCGCGCTCATCGTACCGCCGTCGTCCGATGCGATATCCGGTCCCACCAGCACTACGCGCTCGCTGTTGACAGCCTTCGCGCGGTTCACCATCTGCGCGACCGTCTCTTCCGAACCACCGATGACCGCGATGCGCTCGCGTCTCGCCGCCGAGGCATCCTCTGCCGCCGTTTTGAGGAGCAGATGCACGCTCTGCGCCGCGCTGTCGCACACCATCACGCCGACATCTTCCTCATCAGAGAGCGCCGCAAACGCGCTCGCGTAGTCCTTCTCTTCACTCTCGTCCTTGCCCACGGCCACAGCCTTCACTGCACCCGCGCCGTTGGCGAAGAGGAATTTGAGCAGCGTGCTCATGCCATACACGCCGCTCGCATCCTCCCCGAATACGCTCTTTCCCTCTTCATACGAGGTGATGAGCTCCACCTTATTGGCCGTCCCCTTCGTCGCCACCGCTGCCGCGCCGATCGTCTTCGCCGCAGCGCTCGCGCTCACCACACTCGATGCGTCGTAGGACGAATACACGCCCGGCCGCTCATGGATCGTACTATTCACGTTCTTTCACCGTGCCTTTCAATATAAAATCGGTAAACACCGTCTCATCCTCCGCCGCCTCCGCGACAAAGTACGCCGCATATTTCGCGCTCGCGTCCAGCCGGAACATGCCCGTCGTCTTGTCCCAGCCGGTCTTGCCCCACTGGAGCGATCCGAGCTTCAGCCCCTCCGGCAGCGCCGTCATCATTGCCTGCGTCACCGCCTCCGCCGCTTTTTCGCAGCCCGCCGCGCCCAGCGTCCTCGGCGCATACACCTCGACGAGCAGCGTCAGCAGCATTTTTCTCCCGTAGACAGATACCGTCTCCTGCGTCGCCTCGTCGACCTTTTCTCCCAGATACTGGGCCGCGCCGCTCTCCTCGATCACCGTCTCCTTCGTGCCGATCGCCGCCACCGCGGTCGCATACCGCTTGAGCTGTTCTTCGCTGTAACTCTCGATCGCCGCGCACCCCGCCGCCTTGATCGCCGCAGCCACCGCGCGCTTCACCTGTCCGACCGCCGTCATGCCTCTTCCTCCTTCGGATGCAGCATCGCCCAGTAGTAGGCGATCTCCTCACCCACGTAAAACGGCCCCGCCGCGCGCACGACGTACCGTCTCTCTCCGCACTGCACAAAGTCGCCCATCGCGATCTTGACGTCCTCCGGCCCCAGGTACCGCCAGCACTGCTCGTCGACCGCGCCCAGCGCCGTCACAGCGAACGGCTCCTCGCCGTTCTCCCTCTTCACAAGCTGCAAAAACGCCTTCGTCTCCGCCGTCTCTCCGCCGTGCAGCACCGAAACGCTCATGCCGTAGCGCGCGAATGCCTCACTCAGCGCCCGCTTCACGTCTCCACCCCGCGGAAGCAGAACCCGCCGTCCGTCGTATACGGGCGCATCAGCGCCCACGCCTGCTCGCGCAGCAGCGACAGCCTTTTGCTCCCCTCATCGGACGAACGCTTCGTCACTGTCAGGTCGCCCGCGCGCAGGGAGGAAAACTCCTCCCCACCCGCTCTCGCGCTCTCCAGCGCGGCCGCCGCCAACCACGACGCCGCGCAGATAAACGCGCTCTCGCAGTCCTCCTTGGCGACGCCCTCTTTCAGCGCGCGCACAAGGCTCTCCTCCTGCGCCGTGCAGATCATTCGGAGCATGCTCTTCTCGCTCTCGTCCGCCTTGCTCAGCGCACACGCGATCGAAAAGATCTGCTCACTCATGCTCTCCGCCATTCGCTCTTCCCCCTTACTTTTTACTGTAAGGACAGCACCTTCGAGGCCTCCTGATACGGCTTTGCAAAGCCGGAAATGCTCGTGATGGCCGCGCGCTCCAGCTGGCGGTCGATGAGCTTGTCGTACTCGACCAGCACCTCGCTGCCACAGATGCGCTCGAGCGCATAGTTCTTATCAAGGCCGATGATCTTGCCCGCGGGCATTGCGCTCGTGCGCAGGAGCTTCGCACCCAGCGGGGTCGCGAGCGTGCCCGTGCCCTGGAAGTTGAGGCCCGTCAGCGGGTTCTGGAACTCCGAGAGCTTGAGCATCGCGAGCATCATGTCGCTGCCCATCAGCATCGTGTTCATCGTATAGGGGTCAAACTGCGACCAGAAGCCCAGCAGCGCGTCATAGCTCAGCGTGCCCTTCGTGCCGCCGATGCCGTCATCGCCGATGGTATAGCTTGTTGCCGCATTGTTGTTGCCGTCGCCGTTCATCAAAACGTCGATGGCGTCCTTTAAGTGCATGCGCGCGATGTACGCGCCGATCTGGCGCAGCGTCACAGAGAAAAGGTCCAGTCGCTGGAAGCGGATAGCCTCATAGGACGCGACCAGCATTCTGCCGCGCTTGTGGAGCTTCACGAGATTTTCCTGCGTGCGGATGCTGGTCGTCGGGATGCCCGCGCCCTCCTCCACGCGCTTGAGCTCCTTGTCGTCATCCGTCGGAACGGACGCGATAGAGCGGTAGTCCATGCCGTCAAAATTCGTCACGGTCGCAGTGATGTCGGGCAGGATGTCGCTTTCCATGCCCTGGCGCACCACGCGGGAGACGAACTCCGGGAACAGCACGGACGATTCGCTCGTGTGGAAAAACTTTTCCACCATGTCGCTGCCCGCGCCCTTGACGTGGATATCAAAGCGCTTGAGCTGGCGCTGAAAGGCGTCCAGCCCCTCGAGCGCCGTGCCCTTGTAGTTCTCGCTCGGGTCGAGCGATTCGAGCACCTTCAGAAAACTTCTGCCGTTCTGGCCGTACATGCCCTTTTCGAGCTTCACATTTTCATACTGATAAGCCATTTGTCCTTCTCCTCCTTAAAGCTTGATGACAGCCTTGCCCGCCGCGCTGTCCACGCTCAGCACAAGATAGCTGCTGCCGTTCTGGTTCTCGCCCGGCTTGCTCACGCCGCCCGAGCCGTCCGCCACCAGCTCAGCGTAGCCCACCGCAGGCGCCGTGCCGCTGTACTTCACGCTCGCAAGGCCGCCGAGCTGCACCGTGCAGGCCTTGCCGTCATGCGCGACGGCGCGCACCACGCCGCAGAAGCCGTCGCCCGCCGTACACTTGCCCACCGTACCGTTCGCGCTCACCTTCACAATGTCGCCCTCGCTGACCACACCGCAAACAAACGTTGCGCACCACTCGCCGATGCCCTCATAAGAAATGCTCATACCGTTCCTCCTTGATCTGTTGTTCTATCCAAAAAGCGCCGCTGCTTTTGTCCTTTTCACACGCGAAAGTCGCTCTCGTCCTCCGCCGCTTTCGTCTTCTCGCCGTAAGTGAGCTGCGTGCGCAGCCCCAGCTTTTTCGCCATCTTCCCGCGATACAGCTTCTCCATCTCCTTGAGCTCGCTCTCGTCGAGCTTTTCCGCGAGCTTTTCAATAGCCTCGCCATCCGCCTCCTGCTCGCAGACGAGCACCAGCCGCTTCACCTCGCCGCGCAGCTCGCTCAAATAGCGTTTGCCCAGTTCCGCCTGCTGTTCAAGGGTTTCCAGCTCTTTCTGGTTCGCTCGCGAGCCGCGCCGCTTGACGAGCGTCTTGAGCGTGCCCGCGTCCTCTCCGCCGCAGCGCTTCAAAACGCCCGCTCTCGGCTGCGCCGGCACCGCTACAAAGCTCCACTCATACGCGTCCTGCGCGTTCACAAGCTCCGCGCAGCACACCTTGCCGCCGTACACCTCGCCCTTTTTTGTGCGCGCAGGTGTTGATGTCCTCACCACAGATGGAGCACACGCACCTTTCCACGCTGCACCCCACGCTCACTTCCTTTTTGATGCCGCCCTCGATCTGCGCGATCAGCGCGTCGTTCTCGCCGCCGCGCAGCATATACGCATAGCCCTTGAGATAGCAGCGCCCCTCGCCCTGCGAGCAAACGCCCGCTTCCTCCACGATCTCCGTGCGGTAGATGCGCGCCGCCTGCCCCTTCGCCGTCCACTCGTGGTCAAAAATGCCGCTTTTGCCCACAAACAGCTCCGCGAGCTCTTCGAGCGTCGCGCGCGGAAAGCGCTCGCCGTCCCGGTCCACCTCGTTGTCGCACAGCCGCACGGCAAAGGTGTAGACCTCGTCCTCTTTGAGCGCGCGCTTCGTGAACTGATTGATGATTGTCAGTTCCTCGCGCGTCACTATGCTGTTTTTGAGCCCATTGCTCTCTTTTCTCACTTCCATGCTCATTTCCCCTCCGCTTCATCATTTTCCTGCCTGAGCTTTCGCGCCTGCTGCAAGTAGAGTGCCGCTTTGGCCTCCTCCACCTCATCCTGCAGGTTGATGTCCTCCCAGTCCACCACCGCACGGCAGCCGTAGCCGTGCATCCTAAGCCACAGCGTACAGACGCGCTCGATGACCGGTTCGAGCGTGCGCCGCAGCGCCGTGATCTCGCTTGTCAGCATATCCGCCTGCTGCGCGCTCATCCGCTCGGTCGACGACCAGCTCAGCCCCAGCATAAACGGCGGCAGCCCCGTCTTTGCCACCAGCTGCTCCAGGATCTGCCGCACCGGTGTTTCGCTGTCGAGGATCTGGTTGTCCGCGCCGATGGCCTTAATCGACACATCGCCCACCGATACAAAGTCGCGCACGCTGCCGTTTCTGCCCTCCTGCATCGCCCGCGACCATTCCTCGGCGATCTGCTCGGCGCGCTCCTGTGCCGCCCCGCGGTCGAGCTCGCCGTCCTGCGGCTTATAGGTCACCGCAAAGCGCACATTGCCGCAGCGGTCCCAGTTCTTCCCCATCGCGTCGTAAATTTTCAGCAGCAGCCCCGTTAAGTACGGCATCGAGCGCAGCATCGAAACGCCGTAAGGGTGCCCCGCCTCGGGGTTGAGCGGTGTAAAGAGCAGTAGGTCCTGATACTCGAGCGGCACGCTGCGCCCGCCGCCATCCACACCGCACAGGCAGAATTCGAGCGGATTGTCCCCCTCGCGCACCTCCACCTGCGAAACGTCCGCGCACAGCACCGCCGCGATCTCGCGTCCTTCCGCGTCCGGTACGATCTCGCCCACCGCGCGCCCGCAGGTCAAAAGCGAATCGAGGTAACAGTCCAAAAAGGCGTTGATGCCTCTCTGCCCTCTGCCCACCGGCACCTCGCACAAAAAGCGCTGCAAGCCCTGCTCCGCCCGCTCGTTGCCGCATGCCACGCGCACGCCGCCCGTCAGCCGGATCAGCTTGCAGATGGCCGCGTCCACCACCGGCACCGCCTCGCGCACCTCGCGGTAAAGCGCTGTCTCCCCGTCCAGCAGCGGCACATAGCTCTCAAGCCGTCCGAATGTACTGCGTCCGCCGCTGCGCAGCTGCACGGCGGTCTCGCCGCCCGTGCTTCTCTCCTTCTGCCAGGGTACTTTCATCCTGTCCTCTCCTTTTCCGTTTTGTTCATCGCGCCGCGCGCTCCACCGCGCGCATCGCAATGCCGCCTCCGCGTTCCTTTTTCGCGATCGACACGGCAAAATACCGCATCTCATCCATCGCGTGATCTCTCTCCTTTTTCGGCCGGTCTCTTCCCGTTCCGCTCGTCCTCCCAGCAGTACGCCGCGATCTCGGCAAGGCAGCTCTCGCAGCCCTCGCAGATCACGATCTTCCGCTGCTTCAATAGATTTGCCGTCACGCGGATGCCGTCCAGCACATCGTTGTCCGCCTTGCTCACAGGAAAGCCCGCCCGCCGCAGCGCTTCGATAAAACTCGCCGCCGACGGGTCGACGATCACCTTTTCCACTGTCTCCCCCGCCGCGAACTTTTTAAGGTCCGCCACATACTCCGCGTCCGTCTTCTGCCGCCCCTCTCTGCGCGAATCGAAGTAATACTCCCGCGCCCGGTACCACACCCCGTCCTTGAGCGCCCACAGGCCAAAACTCGTCGGATTCACCGTCCCGTAGTCGATGGAGATCCTCACCCGCTCCCACGGCTTTTCCGGCACCCGCCCGCAGTACTCCTGCGGCGCGAAGAAGTCATAGATGAGCCCCTTCGCCGCCGTCCACTCGCCCAGGATGAACCGCCGGTAAAATGTCCCGCTGTATGCCTTTTCGTACCGCGTCCGAATGCGCGGCGAGAGCGACGGATTGTCGTCCATCGTAAAGTGCAGATACAGCGCCCCGCGCTCCTCCGCGCGCAGGATCCACTCGCGGTAGAACCAGTGCATCGGCCCCTCGGGGTTGCAGTTGAACCACAGCTTGCTGCCCGATACGCTGCATCGCGCGCTCGCCTGCTCCACAAACGAGCGCGGCATCAGCGCCGCCTCGTCGAACAGCACCCCCGCCAGCGTCACGCCCTGGATGAGCGCCGCGCTCCCCTCGTCGTATCCGCCGAAGAGGTAAAAGCGGTTCTCCCGTCCGCCGCTTCGCACGATCACCAGATTCTCGCTCCGCTTCTCCTCGCAGTGAAAGCCCAGCGCCGTCACCTTCGGTAAAATCTCATGCAGCACGTTGCGCCGCAGCGACACGATCGTCTTCCCGCACAGCGCAAATTGCTCGCCGCTAAAGCGCCGCATCGCCCACAGGAAAAAGCCCATCCCCATCGACAGCGTCTTTCCGCTTCGCACCGCCCCGTCGCAGATGATCGCGTCGTACTCTTGGTACCTTGGATTCGCCCACCAGGTCATTGCCGTCTTCTGCTTGGCGGAAAACTGCTTCACGCCCGCCAATCGTCCTTCTCCTCTCCCGCCTGCTCCAGCGCCTGCAAGAACTCCGCTGCCTCGTCCGCGTCTCCGCCGCCCAGCATGTCATAGAGCGCGCTGAGCGCCTTCACCCGGTCGACGAACTTGACCTCCACCGTCCCGTTGGCGTTTCTCTTGAATTCCGCCACCGCCGACAAGTCCATCTTTCGGATGAGCTCCGCCGTCGGCTCGCTCAGATACGTCAGCTCCACGCCCCGGTTCACCCGTCCGAACGCGATCTTCTTGAGCGCCTCGATCACATCCTCGCGCCCCAGCTCCTTTTTCTCCATCGTGTCCCCCCATTTTGTTTTCTCTTTTCACCCGAACCCCGCCGCACCCGTTTTGTTGCACAGTCGTATGCACGCGCGCAAAATTTTGCGCGCAAAAAAATGCCGCAGTACCTGCGGCAGCGAAAAAGGGAGGGGTATCTCTTTTCAAAAAGAGATGCCCCTCCCTTAAACCCTCCCAGAGAAAATTTTACATTGCAAGCGAGCAGCTCGAAGAGCTGCAATGCTTGCCGATTGCACTGCCAAGTGCGCGGCGTTGCCGCGTCTAATTTTGCTATACGATTTGGCTTACTCCTACTATCCGCTGCCGCTCTGCCCATCTTGTAGAAGTACAGCCTAATTTCCGTCTACCGCGGCACCCATCAATGCGGCGAGCGCAGCAATGCCGCATTTCGCAGGCAGTCTGCCGCCAAGCAAACGTCACTCGCGCCTCACGATAGTAAGGCGCGGTTGCGAGTAATAACGAGGCGGTAGGGGTTCATGGCGAAGCCATGTACACCGCACCTGATTGCGCAGCGTGTGCAGCTCTTCAAGCTGCAAACTCGCAATGTGCGGGGTCAAGGGGCAAGGCCCCTTGCGTTCTCTTGGGGGATTTAAAGGGGGCCATTCTCTCACGTGAGAGAATGGCCCCCTTTATTCGCACCCCTGCGCGGCGCAGGGGAATCCCCTCCCAGCATGGGAGACAATCATTCGAGAATGAGCTTTTCCAGCTCACCCGCATCATCGGCGATCATCTTCGCGCCGGCTTCGATCACAACTTCCCTCGAGCGGAAACCCCAGCTCACAGCGATGACGTCCAGTCCGGCGTTCAGCCCCGTCTGCACGTCCACTTCGGAATCTCCGACGAACACCGCGTCCTTTTTTGCAATTCCCAGCGCTTTCAGCGCCGTCTCCGCCATGTCGGGGTACGGCTTGCAGCGCACGCCGTCGCTCGGGCCAACGGCAAAAGTCCATCCGGTCGCCGAAATACTCCCGGCTCAACTTCTGCACCGCGCTGTCTGGCTTGTTCGACACGACCGCCAGCTTGATGCCCTTTGCCTTCAGCTCGCTCAGCATGTCCAAAAGTCCGTCGTACACCCGTGTTTTGATCTGGCAGTGGTCCTGATAGTACGCGCGGTACGCCGTCAGCACCTCCATGATCTTTTCCTCGCTCGTCCCCTCCGGCACGGCGCGGCGGATCTGCTTTTCCGCCCCGTTGCCGACAAAGCGCCGCATCTCCTCAAGGCTCCGCTCTGGATAGCCCATCTGCCGCAGTACATGGTTCGTGCTGTCGCGCAGGTCCTCCAGCGTATCGAGCAGCGTCCCGTCCATATCAAAAAAAGAACCGCTTTATAGCTCATATTCTTCCTCTTTTCTTATTTTGTTGCCCTATTATAATCTGCTTCATGCACAAAGCGCAACCCCGTTTTTGCTCATATCTCTCCGTCTGCACCCTTGCGCCCCCTCTTCTCCTCTGATATAATTATTGAATGATTTTATAGATAAGGAGCGCTGTCATCATGCATGAACTGGAACGTCTCTATCATATCCACTGCGCCAAGGGTGAAGTCGGCCGCTATGTGATCCTGCCCGGCGACCCCGGCCGCTGCCCCTCCATCGCCGCGCTGTTCGACGATGCCCATCTCGTCGCGCGCAACCGCGAATACACCACCTACACCGGCACGCTGCTGGGAGAAAAGGTCACGGCCTGCTCCACCGGCATCGGCGGCCCCTCCGCCGCCATCGCCATGGAGGAACTGCACAAGTGCGGCGCGGACACCTTCATCCGCACCGGCACCTGCGGCGGCATCGACCTGAACGTGCAGTCCGGCGACATTGTGGTGGCCACCGGCGCCATCCGCTTCGAGCACACCTCTCTGGAATACGCCCCCATCGAGTTCCCCGCCGTCGCCGATTTCGACATCACCCTCGCCCTTCGTCAGGCATCCGAAGAGCTCGGCTACTGCACCCACACCGGCGTCGTCCAGTGCAAGGACAGCTTCTACGGCCAGCACTCCCCGGAAAAGAGCCCCGTCTACTACGAGCTTCTGCAAAAGTGGGAGAGCTGGAAGCGCCTCGGCGTCAAGGCCAGCGAGATGGAATCCGCCGCAATGTTTGTCGTCGCCGCCGCGCTCGGCTGCCGCTGCGGCTCCTGTTTTCACGTTGTCTGGAATCAGGAGCGCGAAAAGGCCGGTCTCGATCAGGACATGAGCGAGGACACCTCCGCCTCCGTCAAGGTCGCCGTCGAAGGTCTCAAGAAGATCATTCTGCGTGACCGCGAGCTCGCCGCGCTCCCGAATCACGATCAAAAGCTGCTCGAAAAGAAAGAAAAGGGGCTTCTCCATGAGTGATAAAAAGGTCATCGGCATCCTCGGCGGCATGGGGCCTCTCGCCACCGCCGACCTTTTTCAGAAGATCACCCTGCACACCGCTGCCGCCTGCGATCAGGCCCATCCGCGCGTGTGCATCGACTCCAATACCAATATTTCCGACCGCACGGCAGCCCTCCTGCACGGTGGCGCCGACCCCGTCCCGAAATGGTCAAGAGCGCGCAGCGCCTCGAGTCCATCGGCGCGGATCTTCTCATCATGCCCTGCAACACCGCGCACAACTTTTATGACGCCGTCGCCTCGTCCGTCTCCATCCCCGTTCTGCACATGATCGCCATCACGCGCGACGCGCTCAAGTCCCGCGGCGTCAAGTGCGCCGGTCTCCTCGCGACCGACGGCACCGTCCAGACCGGCATCTACCAGCGCACGTTCGAGGGCAGCGGCGTCGAACTCCTCACCCCCGACAACACCGAAGATCAATCCGCCGTCATGGACATCATCTACAACGGCGTCAAGGCCGGCGACCTCACGCATGACGCGACCGCCTTCCGCGCCGCCTGCGAGCATCTTCTCGCGCGCGGAGCCGAGGTCCTGATCCTCGGCTGCACCGAGCTCCCCCCCGCGTTCGACATCTATCATCTCGATTACCCCAACGTCGACCCGACGCTCGAGCTGGCGCTCGCTGCCGTCCGCGCCGCGGGCTGCCAGACAAAGTGAGGAGACACGCATGAGCTACGCCGATCAGGTCTTCCGCGCCAACTGCCTCGACATTCTCCAAAACGGCGTGCGCGACGACGACCTCACCGTCCGTCCCCACTGGGAGGACGGCACCCCCGCCCACACGATCAAAAAATTTGGCCTTGTCAACCGCTATGATCTCCAAAAGGAGTTTCCCATCCTCACGCTGCGCCGTACGTATCTCAAAAGCGCGGTGGACGAGCTCCTCTGGATCTGGCAGAAAAAGTCCAACAACGTCCACGACCTCTCCTCCCACATCTGGGATGCCTGGGCGGACGAAACAGGCTCCATCGGCAAGGCCTACGGCTATCAGCTTGGCGTCAAGCACCAATACAAAGGAGGGCATGTTCGACCAGGTCGACCGCGTGCTCTATGACCTCAAGCATAACCCCGCCTCGCGCCGCATTCTCACAAGCCTCTACAATTTCGAGGACCTACACGACATGAACCTCTACCCCTGCGCCTACTCCATGACCTTCAACGTATCAAACGGCACGCTGAACGCCATCTTGAACCAGCGCTCGCAGGACATGCTCGCCGCCAACAACTGGAACGTCTGTCAGTACGCGGTGCTCGTCCACATGTTTGCCCAGGTCTCCGGCCTCAAAGCAGGCGAGCTCGTCCACGTCATTGCCGACGCGCACATTTACGACCGCCACATCCCCATCATCGAAAAGATGCTCTCCGAGCCGGAGCACCCCGCCCCGCAGTTCACCCTCGATCCCGCCGTGACGGATTTCTACGCCTTCACCCCCGACAGCGTCCGGCTGGAAAATTATCAGTTCAGTCCCTTTGAAGACAAGATCCCCATTGCCGTCTGAGCATTCGCGCCGGCAAAATTTATAGAGAAAGCCATGGAGTTGATACTATGACCGCAATCGTCTGCGTTTCCCAGAGCTGGGGCATCGGCCGCGACGGCGCGCTGCTGTTCCGCATCTCTGCCGACCACAAGCGTTTCCGCACCCTCACCGTCGGCAAGACCGTCATCCTCGGCCACAAGACCCTCGACACCTTCCCCGGCGGCAAGCCCCTCAAGGACCGCCGCAACATCGTCCTCTCCCACCGCGACCTCGACGTCCCCGGCGCGGAGATCGCCCACTCGTTTGATGCAGCCGCCGCGCTCGGCGGCAACGACGCCATCGTCATCGGCGGTGCCAGCGTCTACATGGCGCTCCTCTCCCGCTGCGACCGCGTCTACGTCACCAAGGTCGACGCCGACCCGGACGCCGACAGCTTCTTCCCCAACCTCGACGACAATCCCGACTGGCGCATCGAGTCGGAGAGCGAGACCTTTGAGGAAAACGGCCTCAAGTTCCGCTATGTCGACTATGTCCGCAACTGAAAAGAGGGGCCTTGGCCCCTCTTTTTTTGCGCCCTAAAGGGCATGTGGAAGCAGCGCCAGCGGCGCTGCACAGGAAAAGGGGGCTATTCTCTTTCACGAAAGAGAATAGCCCCCTTTAAATCCCCCAAGAGAAAGGTTTCGATTGGCAGTCTGAGGCTCGAACAGCCTTTATGCCTCCGGAATGCAAATGCCTGCGCGCGGCTTCGCCGCGTTTGGTGTTGCTATACGACTTGACTCTCTCCTATTATCCGCTGTTGCGCAGCCGTTGGCAGCTCTGCTGCCTTACGGATGCGGCACACCCCTTGCGGGTGCCGCTCTGCTGATCTCGTGGAGGTGCAGCCTAATTTCCGTCTACTTTGGATTTGTACGATCTTGCTACTACCTGCCAAGGCGGCATTGCTGCGCTCGCCGCAGTTATGTCAGCGGTGATATTCCAGCAGATCGCCGACGGTGCAGTGCAGCACGCAGCAGATGCGGGCCAGAATGTCAAGGTCAAGTTTTTCAACGTCACCGCGATACCACTTGTCGACGACCTCAAAGCGCACACCGATCCTTCTTGCCAGCGTGTTGCGGTTGATGCCGTCACTGTCCATGCGCTCCTTTAACTTGAGCCGCACGTTTCCATACTCTTCCATTGTGATGATACCGCTGTCAGCCATATTTTTCACCTCAACGGTATACTATGGTGATAGTAACGTCTTGACTATTCGCTTATTTATAGTTACTATTTATATAGTATTTCAAAGGAGGATATGATTATGCTGACCTACAAAAACCTTTATTGCTCCCTGGTTCGCAGTATGAGCGAAGCCATCGACCTTTACGATGAGGGCAAGGGCATTCTTGCCCGTGAAGTCCTGAAAAAAGCCCTGTTAGACGCAGAAGAACAAGTCATTTTCCACGACATCATCCCCGACGAACCCATCAGCAGCTCCCACCCAGCAGAAGACTAAACAGCGCGGCGAGCGCAGCAATGCCGCGCCCGCAGGCAGTCTGCCGCCGGTCCACCGTCACTCGCGCCTCACGATAGTAAGGCGCGGTTGCTGAATGAACCGACTCGCAGAGATTCGTGGCGAAGCCATGTACACCGCACCTGATTACCCGCAAGGGGTATGCCACATCCGTAAGGCAGCAGAGCTGCCAACGGCTGTGCAATGCGCAGCGCGTGCAGTTCTTCAAGATAAAAACTGCCAATGTGCGGGGTCAAGGGGCAAGGCCCCTTGCGTTCTCTTGGGGGATCTAAAGGGGGCCATTCTCTCACGCGAGAGAATGGCCCCCTTTGCCGCACCCCTGCGGGTACGCAGGGAAAAGCACGCAGCGCTGCCGCGCTGCATCACGCGCAGCGGAACGCTTCCACAGCCGCCCCATCCGCGCAGCGATACAGCCGCCCGCCCTTGGCGTAAAACGTCTCATTCCCCTCGTCGCATTCGACGTTCCAGCGCAGACGCCACACTGTCTCGGCTCCGTTTTCGTCATAGCCCTGCCAGCCGAAGCAGCTGACCTCGTTCAGCGCTTTCACGTTACTCCCAAGCCGCAGTGTCACCGTGCAGTCGACGATCTTCGCGTTCGGATAGTCCTTTTCCGCGTCCGCCGCAACTTTCTCGTCACCGAAGACGACCTGGGTATTCCATATCTCCGGCGCGTTCAGCGCAAACGCCGTCGGCACACCGCGGCCGATATACCCGCCGAGCGCCGTCACCTTGTAGCCGTGCACTTCATCGGGAATGACGATCACCGCGCCGTCGCTCCCGTCCCAGTCAACGTCCGCCGCAAAGGCTTGATGCGTCACCAGGTTGCGGTAGTAGCGCTGCCCGTCTGTGTCTGTCCAGTCCGCCGCGCGGTATCCCTGCGCACCGGTCAGCATCCATAAGAGGACTCCGACCGCCGCGGCGATCAGTGCGACCGGCAGCGCGATCGCGCCCATCTTTCCGGAACGTTTCTTCTGCATGACAATACTCCTTTCTTCATCCTTGCAAAGGGTCTTTTCATTTCCATCCAAGTTGATTATAATAGACAGACACCGCATTTGTAAAGGAGGTCCACCGCATGGCGACGCTCAACACCGATATCCGCTATATCAAGGGCGTGGGCGAAGCGCGCGCCAAGTCGCTCGCCAAACTCGGCATCACCGACCTGCGCTCCCTCCTTTCCTACTTTCCCCGCGCCTACGACGACCGCCGCGCGTACAAGAAGATCGCCGACCTCATCCCCGGCGAGAATGCCTGTGTCTGCGCCGTCATCGCGGGCGAGCCCAGGCTCTCGCGCATTCGCAAGGGGCTCGACCTCGTCAAGCTCCGCGCCGTCGACGAGACCGGCGCGCTTGAGCTCACCTATTTCAACCAATCTTACCTCAAAAACACATTCCACACCGGTGACACCTACGTCTTCTTCGGCCGCGCCGAGGGTACGCCCCGCCGCCCGCAGATGACCAATCCCCTCTTTGAGCGCGAGGGCGCGCACCAGATCACCGGCCGCATCATGCCCATCTACCCGCTCACCGCGGGCGTCAGCCAGTCGATGCTCTATAAGGCTGTCGAGCAGGGCCTTGCCGCCTGCGTCGACGAGCTTCCTGACATCCTTCCTGAGGACGTCCGCCTCGTCTACCAGCTCTGCCACACCCGCTTTGCCTACGAAAACATCCACTTCCCCACAGACGACGAAGCCCTTGCCGCCGCACGCCGCCGCCTTGCGTTCGAAGAGCTTTTCCTGCTCGCGCTCGGCCTCAAGCTCCTGCGCGAGCGCCGCACGTTCGTCGCCGGAAAGCAGTGCAAAAAAGTCGACCTTCCGCCCTTTTTCACCTCTCTCCCCTTTTCCCTCACCGGCGCACAGCGCCGCGCCATCGGCGATATCGCGCGCGACCTGACGGGTCAGCGCCCGATGAACCGCCTCGTGCAGGGCGACGTCGGCTCGGGCAAAACGATGGTCGCCGCCGCCGCCATCTACATGGCCGCGAAAAATGGTCTCCAATGCGCCCTCATGGCCCCGACAGAAATCCTTGCCGAGCAGCACTATCGCTCGCTCGCCCCGCTTTTGGAGCCTCTCGGCATCCCCTGCGCACTGCTCACCGCCTCGACCAAGGCCAGGGAGCGCCGTGCACTGAATGAACGTCTCCGGTCCGGTGAACTCTCCCTTGTCATCGGCACGCACGCCCTGCTCTCGCCCGATGTACAGTATCAAAATCTTGGTCTCGTCGTCACCGACGAGCAGCACCGCTTCGGCGTCGACCAGCGCGCCGCGCTGTCCGCCAAGGGCGACGACCCGCACCTTCTCGTCATGTCCGCCACGCCCATTCCGCGCACGCTCGCGCTGATGATCTACGGCGATCTCGACGTCTCCATTCTAAATGAGCTCCCCCCCGGACGACAGAAGATCGACACCTTTGCCGTCCCGTCGAGCTATCACGAGCGTATCTACGCTTTTTTGCGCAAGCTCGTCGCCGAGGGCCGTCAGGCCTATATCGTCTGCCCCATGGTCTCGGAAAACGACGAGCTCCCCGATGAGCGCAAGGCCGTCACCGCCTACGCAGAAATGCTGCAAAAAGAGGTCTTCCCCGACCTTCGCATCGCCCCCATCCACGGCAAGATGAAACCTAAGGAAAAGGACGCCGTCATGCGCGCCTTCGCCGCGCACGAGATCGATGTGCTCGTCTCCACCACCGTCATCGAGGTCGGCGTCGACGTGCCGAACGCCGCGCTCATGCTGATTGAAAACGCCGAGTGCTTCGGCCTCTCCCAGCTCCACCAGCTGCGCGGCCGCGTCGGCCGCGGCCGGCACAAGTCCTACTGCGTCCTTGTCTCCGACAACAAGGGTGAGGAAAACAAGCAGCGTCTCAAGGTCATGTCCTCCACGAGCGACGGCTTCGCCATCGCGGAAGAGGACTTGAAGCTCCGCGGCCCGGGCGACTTTTTCGGCTCCCGCCAGCACGGCCTGCCGTCGCTGCGCGTCGCCGATCTCTCGTGCGACTTATCCCTTCTGCACGAGACGCAGTCCGCCGCCGAGCAGCTCCTCGCCGCCGACCCCGCGCTCAAAAATCATCAGCTGCTCAAAGCCCGCGTCGAGCTTCTCTTCGAGCTCAACGCCGATGCCATGAATTGAAATAAAAAAGTCAGGCCTGCTGGCTTGACTTTTTTACGCTTTGTAGTATGATTAATATAACTAATCATACTACAGGAGGTTGATTTTATGGAAGTACCTCAGGGCAAGCACGCCTGGATGGTCAAGATCGGCGAAAAGGGCCAGTTTGTCATCCCCAAGGAAGCGCGCGACATTTTCGGCTTTCACCCCGGCGACGAGCTGCTCGTCCTCGGCGACGACGAGCGCGGCATCGCCATCCTGCCCAAGGCCATGCAGCGGGAATATATGCTGCGCATCTTTTCCGAAATGGACAACGGGGGCGACAGCAAATGAGCAAGATCGTCTTTTTCTGCATTCCGGCCTACGGCCACACCAACCCGACGCTCGGCGTCGTGCGCGAGCTCACCGCGCGCGGTCAAGAGGTCCGCTACTACTCCTACGAACCCATGCGCACGCTCATCGAAGCCGCAGGCGCGCAATTCGTCGCCTGCGACCCGTATGACTGCGAACAGCACCTCACGCCCGCCGACGGCGCGCGCGTCGGCAAGGACATTGCCTTTTCGACGCACATTCTGGTCGAGACCACCCTCGCCCTCGACGAAATGGTCTGCGCCGACATGCGCGCTTACGCGCCCGACTGTATCGTCGCCGACTCGATGGCTGTCTGGGGCAAGGCCGTCGCCAAAAAGCTCGGCATCCCGTTCATCTCCTCGACCACGACCTTTGCCTTCAACCGCTATTCGGCCAAGGTCATGAAGCAGAGCGGCGGCCAGATGCTCAAAATGATGCTCGCCATGCCGAAGATCAACCACGATCTCCAGCGCCTGCGTGACCGCGGCTATCTCATCAAGAATATTCTCGACATCATCCAGAACGACGACTTCTATTATCCGCTGCCGCTCTGCCCCTCTTGTAGAAGTGCAGACTAATTTCCGTTTACTGACAGTCTCATCAATGCGGCGAGCGCAGCAATGCCGCATTCCGCAGGCAGTCTGCCGCCGTTCTACCGTCACTCGCGCCTCACGATAGTAAGGCGCGGTTGCTGGATGTGTCGAATCGCAGGGATTCATGGCGAAGCCATGTACACCGCACCACATTGCGCAGCGCATGCAGTCATTCAAGCCCAAAGCTGCCAATGTGCGGGGTCAAGGGGGCCTCCCCTTGCGTTCTCTTGGGGGTCTAAGGGGGCCATTCTCTCACGTGAGAGAATGGCCCCCTTTCCCGCGTCCCCTGCACGGTGCAGGGGAACATATTGCCCGCGTCAACGCAGAAAAACTTACTTCTCCTCCGCCGCCTTGATCTTGGCGAGTTCTTCTTCCTCCAGCTGGCGATACGCCACCTTACCAACCAGAGTCTTGGGCATATCCTCCTTGAACTCGATGTCATACGGCATGGCGTACTTCGCCACATTCTTGCGGCAGTAGGCCAGAAGCACCTGTTTGGTCTCCTCGGTCGCGGGCACGCCCTGCGCAAGCTTGACGAACGCCTTGACCTTCTGCATCTTGTAGGGATCGGGCACGCCGATCACGCAGCTCATCTGCACGTACTCGTGCGCGTCGAGGATGTTTTCGATCTGTCCGGGATAGACGTTGTAGCCCGACGAAATGATCATGCGCTTGGCACGGCCGCGGAAGTAGATAAAGCCCTGTTCGTCCATCACGCCCAGGTCGCCCGTGTAGACCCACGTCAGGCCGTCGGCGTGCGTGCGAAGCGTCTGCGCCGTCTCCTCGGGGTTGTTCATGTACTCCTTCATCACGGTCGGGCCCGCGAGCAGGATCTCGCCCTCCTGCCCGTAGGGAACCTCCCGGTCAGTGTCCGGCTCGACGATCTTGATGTAGGTATCCGGGAACGGCAGGCCGATGGAGCCCTCCTTGAACATGTGCGGCGGTGTCAGGCAGCAGGCCGTGACCGTCTCGGTCGTGCCGTAGCCCTCGCGCACCTGAATGGACGCCTTGTGGTCGTAGAGGAACTTGTCGAACTTCTTCTTCAGCTCGATCGACAAGCTGTCGCCGCCGGAGAATACGCCCTTGAGCGAGCTGAGGTTCGCCCCGTCCATGCTCGGCAGGCGCAGCAGCGCTTCGTAAAGCGTCGGCACGCCGGCGATGAAGTTGCACTTGTACTTCACGATCTGCTTGGCGTAGCTCTTGGCCGTGAAGCGCGGGATCAGGATGCAGCGGCCGCCCTGCGAGAGCATCGTGTGCACGCACACGCCCAGGCCGAAGCCGTGAAACAGCGGCATCGCCGCCAGCATGCGGTCACCGGGCGGAACATCGGGTTCGCCGCGATGACCTGCTGGCCGAGGGCGTTGAAATTCTTGTTCGTCAGCACAATGCCCTTCGTCGTGCCGGTCGTGCCGCCGGAATAGAGGATGACGGCGGGGTCCGCGCCCTCGCGCTTGACCTTATAGGTCTTATAGTAGCAGGAGTGGGAGAGCTTCATGAAGTCCTTCCACATGATGACCGGCGCGTCCTCGGGAATCTTCTCGATCTTGCGTCCCTCGGTGAGCATATAGCCCGCCTTGATCGTGGGGGACAGCGCGTCGCGCACGCTTGCGATGATCATGTTGACGACCTTCGTGCGCTCGCGCACCTTTTCAAACTTGTTGTAGAACTGGTCGAGCGTCACCGCCGCCACGCTTTCCGAGGCGTTCAGGTAAAACTCGATCTCCTTCTCTGCCGACAGCGGATGGATCATGTTTGCAATGCCGCCGACGAGGTTGACGGCGTAGAACATATAGATGGCCTGCGGGCAGTTCGGCATGGCAATGGTCACCTTGTCACCCTCGCGCACGCCGATGGTCTTGAGCGCCTTGGCGCACTGCTCGATCTCGCGGATCATCTGGCGGTAGGTCGTCGACTTTCCCATGAACGTAAAAGCGATGTTGCCCGGATATTTCTTAGCGATCTGCTCCACGGCCTCGAACATCGAGCCGTCGAAATACTCAAGGTGCATCGGCACCTCGCCCATGTAATCCTTCCAGGGCGTTCTGACAATGGAATCACTCATATTCTACTTCCTCCGATAGCGGTCGTTCCAAAAGGGTGGGGTGTTCTAACAGATATTTGAAAAGGCGCACGCTCTTTGCGTAATAGTAGCCGTCGGCAATGCGCTCATCCACGGTGAGGCCGAGGTCGACCGTCTCCTGCATTTCGACAAGGCCGTGCTCGTCGTACAGCGGCGTCCACTTCTTTTCGCCGATGATGCAGAACAGCGAGCTCGTGCCCCAGTTCGTCAGGTGGTGGTAGCCGCTCTTGAGATGAATGGAACCGAGGTTGGAGATGAACACCGAACTGTAGTTTGGGTCCTTGCCGATCAGGAAATCGGGGCACCAGCCGTGCTTGTCGAGCCAGCGGATAAATCGCACCGCCGCCTTGGACAAAAAGCGCGGCAGGCTGTTGAGCACATTCATGCTGTTGTCGGTCGTGTTGACCTTCTTCTGCTCGCGGCAGGCCGCAACCTCCTGGTGGATCTCCTCGTGGATCGTTTCGATGGTGCTCTCAGGCTTTATCTCCAGCAGAGCCATGGCCTCTTCGCTGCCGTCGGCAAACTCCTTTTTGATGACAAAGCCCGCTGTCACCTTATTGCGCTGATAGTAGTTTTCATTCGCGTAAAAGCGGTTGAGCTTCGGCCGTAAAATGACCGTCTTAACGAGCGCCGTCAGGATCACGTGGAAAAACGTGTACTTGAACGGAATGCCCTCATAGTTTTTCGTCGCAATGTACTCCTTGATGGGCTCTAAATTCACGCGCTCTGCGATATACGCCTCGTTGTCCGCGCGGTTGGGATAGATGATGCCCATGATAAAGTGCAGCGAATCCACATCCCGCAGCAGTGTTGCGTCGCGCCGGTCGCCCCAGCGTCTTTTCTGTTCTGCCATAAAACCTTCTTCCTTTTCTTTCGGTTTTGCTTCTTTTCCCCCACCCTTCCACAAGTGGGACCCCTCTTTAGGGAATAAACCGCTCAAAAATGGCGATCGCGCCCTCGCGCTCCGCCGTCTCCAAGTCTTCTTTCGACCGGATGGTCCAGTAAACGCCTTGCGCGCCGTAGAGCTTACGGCATAAACGCGGCGCCCAGTTTTTCTTATCTTCAAATTTGTAGGCGACAAAATCCGGCTGTGCCATGATGTTGCCCAGCAGATTCGTCGTCGCAAACGCCATCGGCAGGCTCAAATTGCCGCGCTCTTTCAAAAAGTCGCAGCTCAACTGCCCGCGGATGACCTCTGGCCGGTGCTTTTTCAGCCACGCCACGCACCGCGGGTCGAACGACTCCACGCAGTACTTGACGTCAAACTTGTCTAGTTCCGCCATCGTGCGCTCGGTCAGCTCGGCAAAGTTGTCGCGAAAGCTCTTGACCTCCACAATGAGCGGCAGGCCCGTCCCCGCAAACAGCGCGAGCACATCCTTGAACTGCGGGATGGTCTCCTTCGTCCCGTCCAGCGCATAGTCCTTGAGTTCGTCCGCGCTCAGGTCTTCGAGGTATCCCTCGCGGCCCGTCATGCGCTTCACATCGCTGTCGTGGAACACGGCAAGCGTCCCGTCGCGCAGCAGGTGCACGTCGAGCTCCGCGCCGAAGCCCCGCGCGATCGCGCGCGAGAATGCCGGCAGCGAATTTTCGGGAATGCCCGCCTCCTTATCGTAGAGCCCGCGGTGCGCATAGCGGAATTTCCGCAATGCCGCCATCGACTCCGTTCCCGCGCCGCGCGCGCAGTAAAACCGCCCACGCGACCGCCAGAATCAGGCAAATTCCGACAACGATCCGTAAAATTTTCATTTTAGATCACTTCTTGTATTCGATTTAGTCCGCATCCATGTCCTCGAACGCCGCAAGCCCGGCCTTGGCCTCCACCTTGCAGTCGCCGTGGCGCACAAAGCACATCGTCACAAAGCTGCACGCCACGAAGAACGCCGCATACGGGAACAGCATGCTGTAGCTGATGTGCTTCAAAAGCGTGCCCGCCAAAATCGGCGTCACGACCTGCGCCGCCATCGAAAACGTGTAGTAGTAGCCCGTAAACTTGCCGATGTCGCTGCCCTTGCACATTTCAACGACCATCGGCAGCGAGTTGACGTTGATCGCCGCCCACGCAAGGCCGACGAGCGCAAACACGACAAACATCACGGCGTTGATGCTCTGATAATGCGTCGTCAAAAAGTACGCCGACGCAAAGCACGCCGCAAGCAGGATGACGCCGCCCTGAATGGTCTTCTTGCGTCCGATCTTCGACGCCAGCTGCCCCACGGGGATGTACGACACGATGGCCCCGCCCGTCGCGACGAGCAAACACGTCGACGCGCCGCCGAGGCCCTGCCCCATCACGCGCCCGACATACGTCGTCCACCACGTCGTCACGCCGTTGTAGCCGATGTACCACAGCGCGATCGAGCTCAGCAGCATCACAAGGCTGCGCTTCACCTCTTTGGGCAGCTCCTCGCTGCCGTCCGGCTCCTCCTCCACGAGCTGCTGCTCGGGATGCTCGGCCTCGTATTCCTTCTCCGCCGCCGCGAGCTTCGGCTCGTTTGTCGTGAAGTACAGCACGATGACCGAAACCGCCATCAGCACCGACACGACGACAAAAAGCGGTTGGTAGTTCACATGCGCGGCCCCCGCTGTCTTGCTGTTCGGATACAGCAGCGCCGCCGTCAGCAGATACGAAATGCCGCCCACCGCGCCCATCAGGTTGATGATCGCGTTCGCGCGCGAGCGCAGGGGTTTGGGCGTCACGTCCGGCATCAGCGCCACCGCAGGCGAGCGGTACGTCCCCATCGCCACGAGCAGCAGCCCCAGCGCGACGACGAACATCGCGAGCTTACCCGTGCTCGCGCCATTTGCGTAGCCGTTGTCAAAAAGCGGCAGCAGATTCATCAGGATCACCGCAGCCGCCGTGCCGCCGAGGATAAACGGCATCCGCCGCCCGATCTTCGTGCTCGTCCGATCACTCAGCGCGCCGAAGAACGGCAGCAAAAACAGCGCCAGCACATTGTCCGCCGCCATGATCGCGCCGGAAATGGTCTCGTCTAAGTGGAACGTGTTCGTCAAAATCAGCGGGATGATGTTGTCGTACATCTGCCAGAACGCGCAGATGGACAAAAACGCCAGCCCCACCAGCACCGTGCGCTTGTGGTCAAGCTTCATAGCCGTTCTCCTTGCAAAGAAAAAGTCGATTTCCTTAGAATCACAGTAGAATATCATGTTTTCACCAAAATAGCAAGCGCCCGTCACCCGCCGCTCTGTCAAATTCCCGTAAAGCACCAATATTCCTTGCCTTTTCGTCCCGTTTTCGCTATAATGGAACAAAAATTGCGAAAAAGGAGCCCCCATGCTGTTTTGGAAGAAGAAAACGCCCCCGCTCGTCCAGTCCTCCGCCTCCGCGTGGCGCGAGCAGTGGCGCGCGATCGTCCCGCCCGAGTGCCGCAACGTCCCCGTCACCGTCGGCGATAAGACCGTCACCGCCTACGTGCAGATCAACCATTTCGTGATGATGCTCCAGGACGGCTTACTCATGGAGGAGCACTTTTTCGACGTCTGCTCCCACTTCCAGCGCGCGGGCTACCACGTCATCTGGCTCATGCGCTGCACGCAGGACATCGAAAACGGCTATTTGAAGCTCAAAAAGCAGCGCGGCGACAAATGCTTCTGGAAGTGGCGCAAGCCCACGACGAACTTCGGCCGCTGGACGTCCGACAACCGCTGCGTGACCATCCTCCTCCAATATAAGCCCGCGCCCGACGGCCCGCTCGAGCACTGCACCGAGCACATTTTGCAGCGCGTCCAGTGGGCGGAGAGCTCGGACGACGCGCAGATGGTCCCCTCGCGCACGGAATTCGCCACCGTCGGCGTCCCCGGCACCCCCGCCGAGCTTGCCAACTGGCTCCGCGGCGGCTTCATGTCGGGCGATTTGTAAAATTTATCTGCATATTTAGTCATAATTTGACTTGCGAAATCAGTCATGATCTCAGTTATTTAGGGTTATTTTGCTTCGTTGTACCGTTTCGTCCTGCATCTTTTTTCATGTTTGTGAAACATGAAAGCACTGCTTCGGCAGTGCTTTTTTATTTCTATCATAACGGAGGATTTTGCATTGAAACGTACAACCAACTACGCTCTTCCCGACTGGGAAAAATCGGACTTCATCCAAATGTCCGACTTCAACGACCTGACGCACAAGCTCGACACCGCACTCAAAAGCCACGACGACACACTGAACACCAAGGCAGACACCTCGGCCGTCACCGCCGTGCAGCAGGAGGTCGCGGCGGCGCGCGAGGCCAACTGCCTCGTCAAGCTCGCGGGCCCGCTCGTGACGACGGCGGAAAACGGCGCGATGAAATTCGACCTCTCGCAGGTCGACATGACCAAGGTTGCGGCGCTGTTCGTCGTGTTCAGTGCGGGCGGCAGCGGAGAAATTAAATTATCCGCTAACGATACAGTCGTATCGTCAATTTGCAGCAACAATTTTTATAATAGCGCGGGTATTGCATTGCGGTCAGTGGAAGCAGCGGTGACCTTGTCGACCTTGGCGAGATAGGTGTTGATCTCGGCAAAGCGGTAACCGGCGGAACCCATGTCATAGACCTCGGTCAGACGGCCCTGAGCGCCAACCAGAGAGGTGGTGTTCTTGGGGTCGATAGCACCGTTACGGTCAGTGGTAACCGTAGGATCAGTGACAGTCGTGCTCTTGCCATCAATGTAGGCAGCCTCGATCTTCTTGGAAGAGGTGATGCCCAGATCCTGGCGATGTCGCACTCGTCGACCTTGGTGGTGTAGGAGGCATCAGCCTTAGCAACAACGAGGGTGCTCTTGTCGCCAACGTTGTAGGTCCACTTGGTAGCGGGACGGCCGAAAGAATCAGCGTCAGCCTTGCCCTCGAGCTTGAAGTTCTTGTAGCCGAGAGTGCTCTTGTCGAGCTTCAGCACCTTATCAGTCACATAACCGAAATCGGGGGTGTAGGTGACCGTGGAGGCCTCAGCAATGGCACGGAACAGCAGCTCGGCAACGAGCTCACGGGACGCAGCAGCGTTGAGGTCGATGCCCTTGACGTTCTTGAGCACGCCGGCCTGCTGCGCGGTCTGCGCAACATGCAGCGCCCAATCAGCGCCGGAGAACTCGTTGTTCTTGTCGTAACCGACAGCGCGGAGGATCATGGCGAGGACCTCGTAGCCCGTGACGTTGCCGGACGGCTGGAAGGAACCGTCCTCATAACCCTTGAACACACCCATGCCATTCAGAACGGCAACAGACTCAGCGTAATCATCGCTGATGCTCTTGTCATCCTTGAAGGCGTTGGCGCTGACGGCCAGAGACAGAGTCATGACCAGAGCCAGCACCATTGCGAGTAACTTTTTCATAGATGTTACTCTCCTTTCATAAATTTCCATCTTCTCGCGGCCGAACACCCGCCGTCTCTCCCGTTTCCCCGTGGTTGCCGCCAAAATTTGCAAATTTTCAAATTGTTGCAAGAATGATCAAGAATCGCAAAAAAATCGGAAGAATCAACGAAAAAACGTTCGATTCAGTGGATATTGCATCCCCTTAGGATTTTCGCCTTTCCTTGTATTCCAGCGCTTTGCGGGCCAGTCGTGGTAGCGGTTTGGTAGCGGTCCAAAAATTTAAAGTGCGGTTTTTCCTGTGATACCAACGGTTTGCAGAATCGCTACCATGGTAGCGCACCCGTTTCACTTAAAAAAAGGCGGTGCAGCTGAGCTGCACCGTCTTCGGAAATTTATGATGGAATTTTTGAAATTTTACACGTTGAAGCGGAAGTAGATCATGTCGCCGTCCTTGACGACGTACTCCTTGCCCTCGCTGCGCAGCAATCCCTTTTCCTTTGCCGCCGCGACGCTGCCGCAGCGGATCATGTCGTCGAAATTGATCGTTTCGGCGCGGATGAAGCCGCGCTCGATGTCGGAGTGAATTTTGCCCGCGGCCTGCGGGGCCTTGGTGCCGTTTTTGATGGTCCAGGCGCGGCACTCGTCCTCGCCGTAGGTCAGGAACGAGATGAGGCCGAGCAGCGCGTAGGAGCACTTGATCAGGCGGTCGAGGCCGGACTCCTGGATGCCGAGCTCCTCAAGGAACATCGCGCGGTCCTCGCCGTCCAGCTCAGCAATGTCCTGCTCGAGCTTGGCGCAGATGGGCAGCACCTGCGCGCCCTCCTTTTCGGCGAGCTCCTTGACCTGCTGGAGATACTGGTTGCCGTCCTGATTCGCAAAGCCGTCCTCGTCCATGTTCGCGGCGTAGATGATGGGCTTGAGGCTCAAAAGATCGGCGGTCGCGATGAGCTCAGCGTCGTCGGACGAAACCTCGAACGTGCGCGCGCTCTTGCCCGCGTCGAGGTGCTTGGCAAGCGCGGAGAAGAGCTCGACCTCGTGCAGGAACTTCTTGTCGCCCTTGGCCATCTTCGTCGCCTTTTCGACGCGGCGGTTGACCATCTCAAGGTCAGCCATGATGAGCTCCAGGTCGATCGTCTCAATGTCGCCGCAGGGGGTCGACGGGGACGTTCGTGCTCGCGTCGGCCACGACGTGCATGATATTTTCATCGTCGAAGCAGCGCACAACGTGCACGATGGCGTCCGTGCGGCGGATGTTCTCAAGGAACTTGTTGCCGAGGCCCGCACCCTGGCTCGCGCCCTTGACAAGGCCCGCGATGTCGACAAATTCGATGACGGCGGGGGTCTTCTTCTTGGGGTGGTACATCTCGGCGAGCTTATCGAGGCGCTCGTCGGGAACGGCCACCATGCCGACGTTCGGCTCGATGGTGCAGAAGGGGTAGTTGGCGCTCTCCGCGCCCGCGTTGGTGATGGCGTTGAACAGCGTGGACTTGCCCACATTGGGAAGTCCCACGATACCTAATTTCATTTGTACTCATTCTCCTTCGATTTTCCTTGATTTTCAAGGGGTTTCAGCGTTTGGCGTCTTGGCTGTTACACCATTTTTACACCATTTTCGCATTTGGCTTTATTGGATTTCATCAGACTACACCATTTTGCTGAAATTGCTTGATGGCATAATCCAGCGATTCGGCAGTCACATGAACATACCGATCCATTGTTGTTTTGATGCTGGCATGACCCAGCAGCTTTTGCAGCACCTTCGGCTGCATTCCGCTTTCGATTGCTCTTGTAGCATAGGTATGTCGCAGGGCGTGCATACAAAAGTGCTTGATCCCTGCTTCGTCGCAGAGCTTATATAAGTGGGTATCATAGGAACTGTTCTTCGCTGGCTCTCCTGTTCGCCAGTTGATAAAGACAAGATCACGCATGACCAGCCGAGAAGAAACGCCTGTACGTCTGTCTATGTACTCAAGCGTTTTGTCCAGCGTCGGTGACTCCTTTTGCTCCGGGCGGCTATTCCAAATACCTTTGAGGATTTCATAAGCCCGATCCGTCAACGGTATTGTGCGGTAGCTGTGCTGCGTTTTCGGAGGGCCCGCACGCCAATACTGTTCACCGTGTCGAAACTCCAATGTTTTGTTGACCGTGAGCGTGCGCTTTTCAAAGTCAATCGCGTCCCACGTCAACCCGATCATCTCGCCGGTACGCAAACCGGTTTCAAGGATCAGCGCGTATTGGTTGTAGTTGCGGGAGCGTTTCGCTGTTTCAAGAAACACGCGCTGCTCGTCACGGGTGAGGAACTTAATATCGTCTGTCGCACGAACGGGCTTTGTAAACCGCACACCGTCCATTGGGTGCTTGGCAATCAGGTCATTCATCTTCGCAGCCTTGAACATCGTACCCATTGTGATATAGGCTTGACGGATGGTGGAATCCGCATAGTCAGCATCCATCTGTATGAACACCTTTTTGCAGTGCATCGGCTTGACGTTTGCAATCATCATTTTGCCCATAACAGGCTGAATATTGTGAACATACCGCTCCCGATAGTTGCGAAGCGTATTGGGGGCTAAATCACCCACAATGTTCTCAATCCAGAAATCAAACCATTGATCCACCGTCGTATCGGTGGCTACGAAAACATCCTCGTGCGCATCGGCGTATTTTGATTCTTCAATCCAGTTGCGAGCTTCGGGGAGCGTCGGAAGATACTTCTCATGCCGCTTTCCTGTTTTATCTACGAACCGTGCGTAATATAAACCGTCCTTTCTCTGGCAGATACCCTTACCACATTCTTTGCCTTTTAGATTCTTACCCATAGATTGTATCCTTTCCGCGCTTGCGAAAAAGGACACACTACTACACGTAAATTATAGCATATAACGTCCTTTTTCTCAAGCCGTTGCGTGAAAAAACTCTCCTCTTATTTGCAAATCTTCCGAAGCCACTTATATCACCAGTTTTTCACTGATGAACTGTTCAAACTCCCGACGCTTGACCAGTTTCTTTGCGCCGACGAAAAGCACGAACGGGCAGTTGGGCGTTCTCAGCATACTGTCGATCTTGTTGATGCCGATGTTGCTGTACTCTGCCGCCTCCTTGGTGGTCAGTGTCATTTTCAGATGGATCGGAACGGTGCCGATGCAATTCTCCATGTAAAAGCTCCTTTCTTGGGTTTATCAGCCGAGCAGACGAGCCGCCTTTTCAGATTGTCGGCAGCGGTGCTTTTGCGGAAGCTGTCTCCATCGAACATGATCGGGACGCAGACTTCCAAGATGCGGTCAAAAATGCGGCGGTCATCCAAATCAGCAGCTTGCTTCATAACGGAAAGCGGGATATTTGTGGTGACGATCATGGGCTTGCCGGTCAGCAGCCGCTTGTCAACCACATCGAATACCCGCTCCTTACCGAAGCTGGTGTTACGCTCTGCACCCAAATCATCCAGAATGAGGAGGTCAGGGCGCACAAGCGATTTCATGTAGTGGTCGCGATCCGTGCCGAAGTTACCTTGCATTCGATTGACCACATCGGACATTCCCACAAAGAGGACAGACTCCAGACGGTCAATCAGAGCGTTGGCAATGCATCCAGCGGCATAGGAGTTTCCTGTGCCAACATTCCCGAACAGGAGTAGCCCGATTCCTGCTTTTTTGAACTCGTCCCAGTTCTGCGCGTAGCCTCTCGCCTTTGCAAGTTGGGGCGTCGTAACTGCGGCTGACTCAAACCGCCAGCCTGCGACGGGCATATCGCGGAACGCCTCGCTGCGGAGCATTGTCATGTAGGACATTCGCTCATATTCCCGGCGCTTTGCTTCTTCCCTTTCGCGGCGCTCGGCAGCGCACTTGCACATCACCGGGTGCTTGGTAAAGCCCTGTGCCTGAAGTTCTGCGGGATAAAAGGCTTCTTTCGGCGTGTGGCACTTGCCGCAGTATTTCAGCCCATCAGCGGAATTGATGTAATCGTCAGGTGCGGCATTAGCCGCTTCAACGGCATCAACCATTTTCGTAAAAATCGGATTCATAGACACTCTCCCTCGTTATCGTCGTAAGTGTAGTTTTTCGTGCTCCTGCCCTTGCTGTCCTCGTCCAGCCACTTCTTGATGGTGGCGTAATGGTTGGCATAGTGCCTGTCATTGGAAGCCATGTACCGGGACAGCCGCTCAATGTATTCGACAGCTTTGCCGGGATAAGCCGTTTCCAGCTGGGTACATTCCTCGCCTGACAGGAAAACATTTTGAAACTCTCCATATCGGCGGCGCGTACTCTCTACTCTTTCGGTCTTACTCTGTTCTTTATATTCTGTATCAGTATTACTTGCGGGCAATTTCTGCCCCATGCAAGGGGAAGAATCCTGCACATCCATTGGGCAGATATTGCCCTCTGGACGGGAAGAAACCTGCACTCTGTCTGGAATTTGCAGAAAGATGCGGTTCGCCTGATTCCAGCCCTGACGGACGCGGGTGGTCAGCCCGGCATTTTCCAGTTCGCGCAAGGCGGTTTTACCGTCCTTTCGCTCCGATTCAGGTCATTCGCCATCTGCTTGATCGTATAGATTACATACACATTTCCGTCCTCGGACACCCAGCCCTGATTTCTGGGAAAGTGTGGTACGGTTGAGCAGCAAGCCCATATAGCAGCTTGGCGTTGATGGAGTATTCGCCCGACCAGCATGAAGCGCGGCAAGGGAATAAACGGCGGCAATGCGGTGTTCAGTTTGAAATAGATTTTTCATCACATCCTCTCTGGTCTATACGGTATTCATGGCGGTTTTCTGTCAGGTCTGCGAGGGGAGTACGCAGCTGTGCCACCCTTTTTTGCCCTCTTGGACTGATAATGCGGACAAATAACGACAACCGCCCGGAAACTCTGCTTGCAATCGTGGACGCAGCGACGGCAGAGCGTGTTGTACGCCTTGCGTCCCCGGTCATTCAGAAAGAACGACCATTCCAGCTTTTTTGATTTGCTCATGCGCGGCATATCTGTACTCCTTTCCCGAATCACAATTCGTTTCTCTGCTGCACTTTCAGCAGCTCCCATACGTCAGCCATTCGCTCTTTCAGCTCGGCAACATCGGCATCGTAAAAATGCCCGGTGCTGTTGATGCGGCGGCAGACGTGATTGATGTTCGTGGCAATCCTGCTGACTGCTCATTCAGGCAGATTTCCTTGCGGATGGGTCGTGTGCGGTCTGGCATATCAAAGAACTCCTTTCACTTTTTTACAACGTATGACGGCAAAAAATTTTTTCCTTTTTTTACAACGGACATTTCTACTTCGAAACACAGGTATCGAAACGAAAAATTTTCAAAAAATATGCGCCCCTGCTTTTGCGAAAGCGGGAGCGCGTTGTATCTGCGGATATGAGATTTGAGAGAGTAGCAAGCACATCCGGTGTCCGTACACACCGGAAAAATGAGCGGTTCAGCTTTGCAGCCGATACGCCCATTTTGATTTTTGGGGAATCCCCACACCCCTTTCATGTCCGAATTTGAAGATACTTCCTGAATTTTCCGGGAAATCCTTGCTTTTATTCGCTTTGACGATTATAATTATACTGTAATTTTATAAGCAGACGCAGGAGCGAACTGCAACAGGAGTACTGCCCATGAAGTATTTATCTATCACGCAAACCGCCGAACGCTGGGGTATCTCCACCCGCCGTATTCAGATTTTGTGCGGCGAGGGGCGCGTCCCCGGTGCTATCCGCATTGGCACGGTCTGGGGAATTCCAGAGGACGCAGAGAAGCCAGCGGACGCGAGAATCAAGAACGGCAAGTATATCAAGAAGCCTGCCGAAAACGAAAAATGAGCCGCAGATTATATCAGCGACTCTAACTCGAAATAATGGGGTCTATTTCCACCTCGCGGGTGCGAATGGGCGCACTGCCCCCTTGTCACGAATCTACCTAAATCGTCGATTCGACAAACGATGACAGCGTTGGACAAAATTTAGTCCTTCCGAGACAGGATAGGTCTTTCACCACAATAACCGCTATACAGACATAGCCAGAAGTGACCCTCATTACTGATGAGGGTCAGGTAGAAAAACCCTCATTTGAAATGAGGATAACACGATTATGGAGGAAATCAGCCATGCCAACACTTGAATGGATTGGAAAAGAGCAAGGTTATCAATCATCATCAGGAAGTTCCGTTCCGGGTGTTGGAGCGCAAGTACAGCTTTGACGAAAGCGGGCAGCATAACGAGGACAATGGCAGCGAAAACATGATCATCCGGGGCGACAATCTGGAAGCCCTGAAAGCCCTGTTGCCACGGTATGAAGGACGGATAAAGTGTATCTACATCGACCCTCCCTACAACACAGGAAACGAGGGATGGGTCTACAACGATAATGTCAATGACCCAAAAATCAAAAAATGGCTGGGCGAGGTTGTCGGCAAAGAGGGAGAGGATTTGACCCGCCACGACAAGTGGCTGTGCATGATGTACCCGCGCTTGAAGCTGCTGCAAAAGCTGCTGGCGGACGATGGTGTTATTTTCATCAGCATTGATGATACTGAATGCTCTAATCTCATTCTAATTTGTAATGAGATTTTTGGAGCAAGCAACTTTGTTGCAAATGTTTCATGGCAGAGAACCTATTCGCCACGCAATGATTCCAAGGGAATTGTAAGCGAGGTTGAGCATCTTGTTGTGTTCAGTAAAAATCCAGGCTGGCAACCGAATAAACTCCCCCGCACAGAAGCAATGGATTCCCGTTAACAAAAATCCAGACAACGATGTTGCACCGTGGAAAAGTAGTGACGCTTTTGCTCCGGGCGCAGCTACCCATCAAGGAATGGTTTATGCGATTCAGCACCCATTCACAGGAGAAATGCTTTATCCGTCAAATGGGCGGTGCTGGCGTTATCAGCAATCCTCAATGCTGGAATATATGCAAGGTTGGTGCAATTACCGCCTTGAAAACCTACATGATGAAAAAGAGCGGGCAAGAGTTTGTGGCATAGATGAATCAGCGGTAAGAAAAGATGTACTTGCTATCGTACTGGAAGAGCCGTTGGAGGTATCAGCGGCAAAAGCCCAAAAAGTATATAACCGTGGCAGATGGCCCGGTTTCTATTTCACCAAGGGCGGGTATGGCGGTATTGCGCGTAAAACGCACCTTGAAAATGTAGGCGGCAGACTTCCAACCAACCTCTGGATGTACGAAGAAACGGGGCATACCGACGAAGCAAAAAAAGAGCTTATCAGCTTGTTCGGTGGACGTTCTCCGTTTGATACGCCTAAGCCCACCCGCCTACTCGATTTTGTTTTGAAAGTAGCTGGAACGAGCGAAACCCTTATGCTTGATTCCTTCGCTGGCTCTGGGACAACCGCACATGCAGTTTTGAACGCCAACAAAGCGGACAACGGTAATCGTCACTTCATCTTAATTGAGATGATGGACTACGCCGACAGCATCACCGCCGAGCGCGTCAAGCGCGTGATCCGTGGCTATGGCGAGGGCAAGAACGCCGTGGAGGGCACGGGCGGCAATTTCAGCTTCTATGACTTGGGCGAACCGCTGCTTGTGGGCGATTGCCTGAATGAAGCCGTTGCCCCGGAGAAAATCCGGGAATACATCTGGTTTATGGAGACCAAGCAGCCCTACGCCCCGCCCAGCGGTGGCAGTCCGTATTACCTCGGCAAGCACAACAGCACAGGCTATTACTTCTACTACGAGCCGCAGCGCGTTACAGTGCTGGATTATGCGTTCCTCTCCACCATTACGGAAAAAGCCGATGGAACGGTGATTTACGCCGACCGCTGCTCCATCAGCGAGGACAAGCTGGCAAAAATGGGCGTCACATTCAAAAAGATTCCGCGCGATATTAGCAGATTGTAAGGGGGTGTTCGCTATATGGAACTGAAAACATATCAGAAAAAGGTGATAGCGGACTTGACCCGCTATCTGGAACTGCTGAACGAAACAAAGAGTGACGCAGCGGCGTTTCGTCTGTTCTGGCAGGAGAAATCAGCCCCGACTTTAGGGCTATACCAAAACGTTATACCCGGTGTCCCGAACCTTTGCTTCAAGGTGCCGACGGGCGGCGGCAAGACCTTTATTGCCTGCAACGCCGTTCGCCCTATCTTTGACGCGCTCCCCGTTACCAAGACAAAGGCGGTCGTGTGGCTTGTTCCGTCGGACGCGATTCTGACGCAGACGGCGAAAGCCCTGAAAGACACTTCCCACCCCTACCGTCAGAAAATCGACGTGGATTTCGGCGGGCGTGTGGAGGTCTACACCAAGCAGGAGCTTTTGAACGGTCAGAACTTCAACCCCACCGCTGTAACAGAGCAGTTGTCGGTTATGGTGCTGTCCTACGATTCGTTCCGTGGCGCGGCAAGGAGGGCTTGAAAGCCTATCAGGAGAACAGCAATCTTGCCGAGTTTGCAAAGGTGCTGGGCAAGCCTGACAGCCCCATTGAAAAAGCGGACGAAACCGCCCTGTTCCAGATTATCAATCAGCTTAACCCGCTTGTCATTGTGGATGAGAGCCACCATGCCCGGTCGGAATTGAGCCTTGAAATGCTGGAAAATTTCAACCCTTGCTTTGTGCTGGATTTGACCGCTACGCCGAAAAAGGAGAGCAATATCATCTCCTATGTGGACGCAGTGCAGCTTAAAAACGAACACATGGTCAAGCTGCCCGTTATCGTCTATAACCGGGACAGTCAATCCGAAGTGCTGATTGATGCAATCGACCTGCGGAACAAACTGGAAGAAATTGCAGATGCGGAATATGACAGGACGGGGAAATATATTCGTCCAATCGCGCTGTTTCAGGCACAGCCGAAGGGCAAGGAGGACGCGACAACTTTTGAAAAGCTGCGGGACAAGCTGGTGGACGCCGGGATTCCCGCTGAGCAAATCGCTATTCGCACCGCCGATGTGAACGAGCTGAAAAACACCGATTTGATGTCCCCAAGCTGTCCGATTCGCTATATTATCACGGTCAATGCGCTGAAAGAGGGCTGGGATTGCCCCTTTGCCTATATCCTTGCGTCCCTTGCCAATAAGACAAGCCAAGTTGATGTGGAACAGATTTTGGGACGGATTCTCCGTTTGCCCCATACGAGCCAGCATACGCAAAGCGCACTCAATATGTCCTATGTGCTGACTTCTTCCAACGACTTCAACAATACTGTGGCGCATATTGTCAAGGGCTTGAATAGCGCGGGATTCAGCGATAAGGACTATCGGATCGGTGAGTCTGCAAAACCGCAGGTCCCCGAACAGCCAGCGGAACAAATCACGCTGCCTGATCAGCAAGGGTGTCCTGAAATGGGAACCCCTTTGGAAACCGCCGAGGACGATTTTTCTGGGCTGGATGGGAAATCTATCGGGGCAGAGTTGGAGCGGCGCAGAGAACAGGCGCAAACGCCTGAAATCGCCCCGAAAGCCGACACCATGCTGGACGCTGCCGCAGAGGTCGAAAAGGCATATACAGACGCTATCCAACAGACAGACAATGACCCGATGATGGACAATCTTCCGTGGGAGGTGCGGGATAAAGTGAAATCATTTGGGGTAAACCCGCAGTTCCGGGAGGATATTGAAACGCTGCAAATCCCGCAGTTTTTCCTGAAAGTTGAGCAATCTTTGTTTACGGACGGTTCTTTTGAATTGCTGGACAAGGAAATGCTGGCAGAGGGCTTTACCCTCAAGGGCAAGGCATACGATATTGATTTTGCCGCCGCAGACGATGAAATCCGCGAAATCGACGTGCGGGAGCAGGATGGCGGCTTGCCAAAGGTGTTCAAGATGGAGAGCGCCGAACAGCGGTATTTCAAGGAGTGGTTCAACAATCTGCCGCCGGAAAGCCGGGTACGTCAATGCAAGGATATGATGTTCAATCAGCTTAACAAGCTGAACATGGTGGACGCCGCCGAACTGAAAGCCTACATAAATCGTATCGTGGACGATATGGATAAGGCACAGCTTGCCGCGATGGAGAAAGCCCCGCTGGGCTATGCGGCAAAGATCCGCGCCTAAAATTGAAACTCTGCTGGAATCCCATTATCGAGAAACCTTTGAAAGGTGGCTGGAAACGGAGCGCATCGTCTGCAAGCCCTATTTCCGTCTGCGCACCCCTCTATCCATCCTGCCACATATACCGACATATATGCCCGTTCTCTGTATGCAGCAGAGGACGGTGACATGAACAAACTGGAACAGAAGTTGATTGTAGAGTTGACCGCCTTGCCGAATGTCCGCTGGTGGCACAGGAATATTGCACGGCAAGACTTTGCCATCAACGGCTTTATCTTTTGTAATAAAATAAAAACCATACGCGGATTTCAGTACACGCAGGTCGATAATCTGTTTAGTCGAGGGGGAGATCTTTTTGCTCGGATCGGAAATATGTGGGGACAAGATTTGCCGAGCAAAATTCAGTTGAAAATTGCTTATGGCGATATTCCTGTGCATGGAGGAGGACGGCAGATCATAGATATTTTTAGCAGACATAGGAATGAATTTGATACTGTCGTTGTGATAGGGTGTGACGATGATGGTGTCGAGCATACATTTGACTTTTCTTCTGTATTGAAACATATTGCCATATCTCCATCCAAAGATGAAAATGAGCATTTTGATCCGACAGAAGTTCGGCCTTGCTTCTTCATGAGCTGAGGTGATTTTCCATGTACAAACGGCATAAGCTGCTTCTTTTGGCGGTTTTTGTGGGGAGCTTTTTCATAACATTCCTCTTAGGCTTGGATTTTTCTCCGATGGCAGAAGCCGCCATTACTGTTGCATCTATTGCAATGGGCGTATATATTGCTGCCGTGTCAGCCTTGCTCGGGAGTGACTATGCAAAAATCTAAAAACAACGACAGACAAGGAATATCCCTCAAAAACCCTTTTAGGTGTTCTGGCTGATTATTTCCGTATTGCCGGTTTGTTTTTGTGTGGTGCTGATCGTTGCCGGGTGTTTATACTTAATCCCTACGGTATGGAATGCAACTGGCCACTTTGCTACTAATATATTCGGATGCGGTTCAGCGTTTTCTTATGCCGTCTTTTCGGCTAATATTCTCTTTCTCTGGCTAATCTTGGTTTTCTTAGTTAACTCTCTAAGCAAATCTGTAAAGCAGTGAGCAAAGCCCGGCATCGCGCCATTTGACGTGGTGCCGGGCTTCGTACTTAATTCCATTCCTCAGCTAAGAGGAAGTCGCGGATATTTCGGTGCTTGATCCCGTTTCGGCTCATATCAAACTCATCGAGAGAAACAACGTACTTCGGGAAGTTGTCGCGGATAGAGTCATACGCACCAAACTCACGGTTGACCGTTTCGTCGGAGGCGAGCAGATAGCACACCTGAACGTACAGCTTTTCGCCGCGCTTGTCGCATACAAAATCAATTTCCTTATCGCCCGTTCTGCCGACAGTCACTTCATAGCCCCGGCGCAGTAGCTCCAGATACACGATATTCTCCAAAATGAGATTGATGTCCCGCATATTGCCGCCGAAAACAGCCTCGCGGATACCATGATCGGCAATATAATACTTCTCATTGGAGGCAAGGATCTGTTTGCCCTGCAAATCCTCCCGCTTCACCTGATAGAACAGATACGCCTCGCAGCAGTATTTGATATAGTTCAGAATTGTTTCCGGGGCGACGGTGCGCTGCTCGTTTTTCAGGAACTTCGCAAGCGAGGTCGCGGAGAAGGTCGTTCCCACATTGGCGATCACATAGGCAATGATCCGCTCCAGCAGATCAACATCGCGAATTTTATTCCTTTTGACAATGTCCTTGAGCTGAACAGAGTTAAAGAGGTCATGCAGGTATTGCTTGGACGGTGCATCGGCATAGCGGAGATTTGCGAGGTAGGGCATCCCTCCGGCGAGCAAATACTTTTGGAAACACTGCTGGATGGACGCATCGGGCGCAATCGAACGGTACAGCTCCATGAACTCTCCGAATGAGAACGGATAGATCACAAACTCCACATACCGTCCGCCCAAATAGGTCGCAAGCTCACCGGACAGCAGCTTTGCATTGGAGCCGGTGATGTAGATGTCGCAATCCAGCGAGACGCGGAGAGAGTTGATGCACTTCTCCCAGTCCTTGACCTCCTGAATCTCATCGAAAAAGAGATAGACCTTGCCTTCTATTTCTGCGGCTCTTGCGGTGATCTCATCATGCAAAGCCTGCGCAGTTTGCAGATGGGAATAGCTCATATCTTCAAAATTGATGGAAATAAACTGCGCCCGGCTGACGCCGGACTCCGCAAGCTCCTGCTGAATCAGCTCCAACATGACTGACTTTCCGCAGCGGCGGATGCCGGTCATGACCTTGATCAACTCCGTTCCGATAAATGGGCGGATGCGGCTCATATACAGTTCGCGTTTGATCATAAAACTTGACCCTCCTTCTGTGGCTGACCACAGTATATCACACTTACGATTGAAACTCAATGGAGAAATTGCAAAAATATAAGTTATAACTGATAAAATACAAAATTCGACAAATGGTTTCAGATAAGGCTTTGCTATTCAAGCAAAGCCGTGCAAAGGTAAGATTCTACCCTTTATTGGCACACGAAATGCCGTTATCACAAGGCGGAGTGGCAAGATAGGAAGGAAATCCAAGCGACGTACTGGCGATATTTTTCTCCATATTCGCCCCGAAATGCAGCAGAAAATGAAACAACCATCGGCATATCCGTTGGGCGGTCATGCCGATGGTTGTGCGTTTCATCAGAGCTTTCACTCGATTTTTGCGGGGCAGTAGTAGTGTGTCATTTTCGCGTCTGCAATCCAATTTTTCATACACCATTTTTACACCATTTCGGCGTGGAACAGTATAGAATTACATGAAGTTATATAGTGGACATTTGTGCAGAAAACACGCTGAAATCAAGAATTATCGGTATTTATAGAGTACTATTGAGATATAGAATCAGGTGAATCGCCCTCGATACCTAATTTCATAGTTTTCTCTATCTCCTTAAAATGTCTTGATTTTCAAGGGCTTCCGGAATCCGGCGTGTTTGGCTTACGCCATTTTTACGCCATTTTCGCATGGACTTATATGCTAGGAAACCCTGCCTGATTCAAATTGCCGCACAGCCTGATCCAAGGATTCAGATGTGACATGGACGTATCTGTCCATCGTTGTTTTTATACTTGCGTGACCCAGCAGCTTTTGCAGCACCTTCGGCTGCATACCGCTTTCGATTGCACGCGTTGCATAGGTGTGGCGCAATGCGTGCATACAGAATTTTTCAATTCCTGCTTCGTCGCATAGCTTGTAAAGGTGGGTATCATAGGAACTGTTTTTCGCCGGTTCCCCGGTACGCCAGTTGATAAAGACAAGATCACGCATGACCAGCCGGGAGATTGCCCCCGTTCGCCGGTCGATATATTCCAGTGTTTGCGAGAGCAGCGGAGATTCCTTTTGCCAAGGGCGCTTGTCTTTGATTTCTTTCAGAATTTCATAGGCCCGATTTGTCAGCGGTATTGTGCGGTAGCTGTGCTGCGTCTTCGGAGGACCCGCACGCCAATACTGTTCACCGTGTCGAAACTCCAACGTTTTATTGACCGTGAGCGTGCGCTTTTCAAAGTCAATCGCGTCCCAAGTCAACCCGATCATCTCGCCGGTGCGCAAACCGGTTTCAAGGATCAGCGCGTATTGGTTGTAGTTGTGGGAGCGTTTCGCTGTTTCAAGAAACACGCGCTGCTCGTCACGGGTGAGGAACTTAATATCGTCTGTCGCACGAACCGGCTTTGTAAACCGCACACCGTCCATTGGGTGCTTGGCAATCAGGTCATTCATCTTCGCAGCCTTGAACATCGTACCCATTGTGATATAGGCTTGACGGATGGTGGAACCCGCATAGTCAGCATCCATCTGAATGAACACCTTTTTGCAGTGCATCGGCTTGACGTTGGCAATCATCATTTTGCCCATAACAGGCTGAATATTGTGGACATATCGCTCCCGATAATTGCGGAGCGTATTAGGTGCCAAATCGCCCACAATGTTCTCGATCCAAAATGAAAACCATGCGTCAACCGTCGTGTCCGATGGAACAAACACATCTTCGTGCTTGTCGGCATATTTCGCCTGCTCGATCCAGTTACGCGCCTCGGGAATCGTCTGGAAATATTTCTCATGTCGTTTTCCTGCTTTGTCTACAAAACGTGCGTGATATAATCCGTCCTTTCTTTGGTAGATACCCTTGCCGCATTCTTTGCCTCGTAAACTTTTACCCATTCGGAAGCTCCTTTCCCACTATGAGAAGAGGCCCCTATACATTTTATAATTGTAGCACAAGGACTTTCTTTTCTCAATAGTGAACTTACCGTCAAATCATCAACTTATGGCTGATATATTGCTCGAACTCCCTGCGTTTGACCAGCTTTTTGGACCCAACATAGAGAACAAACGGGCAATTCGGATTGCGCAGCATACTCTCGATCTTGTTGATCCCAATGTTGCTGTATGCTGCGGCTTCCTTAATCGTCAGCGTCATTTTGAGATGGATCGGCACTTGCAATTCCTCGACCATACTGTTACCACCTGTGTGTTACATTCCGGACTGTTGACTTAGAAACGTAGCATTTGGGGAAAGTAAGAGTTCGTCTGAGCTATCATCTCTTTCCGTATCCAAGTCCAGCAGCCATTTATCTGGGATCGTGATCAGATTGGGCCCTGTGTTGCAGATCCGTTTTACAACATCTGCCTGGCACGAAAACAATGCGCCTCTATCCAGCTCTGCCCGCATTTGCTTCCCCCTTTTTCAAGGCATACGCCTCCGAAAGCAGCTCCAGACTGAACAGATACAGCGGAAACATAGATGCTTTGCAAATGCTGTTTTGCTGCAAGTACCGCTGAAACCGATACAGCGCCATTTCATCCAGCGCCAGCTTCATCAGCCGCAGGCCCATCTCATCGACGGTGAAATAATGAAAGCTGCTGTTCTTGCTGAAATGGATCAGACGGCTACGCGGGTTTACCCCGTGAGCCATTTTTGCGTCCTTTTGTGGAAGAATGAAATTCTTCCTTCCGCCGCTCTCCATGGCCATGCAGAAATAGAGAAACCGGCTGCCGGTGCTGAGCGCGTGGAACTGCTTGGAGAGGAGCAGTGAGTTTCCAACCTGAATGAATCGTTTTTCTTTGTTATCCACATTGGCTGATAGGGGCGGTACGATCGTAGGTCCGTGTTTTCGTTTGCTCAAATCAAACTCCTTCTTTCGTGTGAGAATAGGGGGTGGATGTCTCATCCCTTCGTAATAAATGTAGAAAACCGCCCCGTTTGACCACCCATTCAAGGCAGAAAAAATTACACTCAATGTAAACTTTCGTAAACACAGAATGATCTGAATTTACATTAGGTCTACACTGAGTGTAATGCTTGTGAGTATGTTTACTTATTCCAACATTAAGCGTAGTGCGGCATCGAATGGGTATCTTCCGGTACACAGCCGAGAAAGGCGACTCTTTTTGCGAATCGGTCGCGGAACACTTCTCCGGCAGGATCTGCGCCGCATGCTCAGCTGCCAATATCCAGCTCGTAGGTGCAGAGGTAGAACAGGAACGACGTCATCTGGTAGCGGCTGATGCGGGTGCCAGCGGATGCCAGCAGCTCGTCAAGGCTGCTGTCCCGGGTGGTGATGTCCCTCTCATCGCACCAGAGCATCGCTTTGGCTGCCTCTCTGCCAAGATCGGGGGCATCCCGAAGAAGCTGCCTGAGCTGCGTCTGATCCACGCCGGTATCGACGCCTGCCATGATCGCGTAGCGGCGGATCAGTACGCACGCCGTCTGATAGTCCACCTTGTCATCGTATTCGGTATTGGGATCATTTTGCCGGAGCAGCCTTGTCTGATAGGCCCAGCACACGGCATTATAATAGGGATGGGCCGCGTTGAATTCCTCGTTCTCGTAGTCAGCCGGAAGGGCGGTGTTGTCCGTTTCCGGACGGCCCGCGATGCGGTAGAGCACATCGATGAACTCGCCCAGCCTTGCCGTGGCCTTGCCGCCGAAGGTGTCCGGCGCTTCCGGCTCCACATAGCCCTTGCGGTACATATAGAGGACGCTGGCCTGATTGAAAATGCTCTTGATGTCCGTGAACACCACCGTGTCCGCAAGGCTTCCGCCGCTGGACTCTTTGGAAAAGACGTGGGCATAGTAATCGCTGTTGAGGATGTTGCCGGAGAGCTGGAACCTGCTGTCCACATAGAGCCGGTAGGCTTCCGCCAGCTTGTCGGAGACTGTGGTATTCTCGTCGGCGGGGATCACGGTTTCCGTACCGGCGTCATAGCGGAAGGTCTTCGTCAGAAAGGACTTATCCGACAGCACCGCTACATGGAGGCCGCTGGAGAGTACGTCGGTGCCCGCCAGCAGGCGGGAATCGTAGTCCACGCCGAAGAGATTCAGCAGTGTCGGCAAGATGTCCGCCGTGGAGCAGTATTCATCCACCACGATGTTCTCTGAAAGGCCGGGAACATAGCAGATGAAGCTGTTGCGATACTTCTCAAAGGTGGTGTCCAGCGTCTGCCCTGCCAGCTCGTTGTACTCATCCTCCGTCAGACCGTAGGGATAGTGGTCGTTGGTCAGGACGATGCAGGTCTTGTCGGCAACGCCAGCCTCCTCCAGCCGCTGCATCAGGTACTCCAGTGCGTATTCCAGCTCCAGATTGCAGGCAATGTACGCCTTCACCGGCTCAGAATAGGGCAGATCTTTCACCGCGTCGCGGTTTTTGGCGCTCATGGCGTTGTCCCAGTTGTACTGGTAGTGACCGCTGAAGGTCATGTAATAGGCGTGGAAGGGTTCTCCGCTGTTGATGTAGTCGTCTACGGAGGCTTCCATCATTTCCAGATCGGAGGAGGGCCAGTCGATCTTCATGTCCAGACCGGAATCCGCCGCCTTGAAGGTGTAGCCCATGTTGGCGTGGGTGATGTTCCGGTTGTAGAAATCCCCGATGTAGTCGTGATAGCCCCAGGCTTGATAGCCCATGCCCTTGAGCGCATTGCCCAGGCAGAACGGCAGATAGTTGGTGCCCGCCACATTGAAGCTGGAATCCGTCTTCGTGCGGGACATATCCGGATACAGCCCCATGCACATGGTGTATTCGCCGTTGGTGGTGACGGACTGGAACGTGCCGTAGTAATTTTCAAAAATGATGCCCGTATGGGTCATCTTGTAGAGCGTCGGCGTCAGCTCCTCGCTGATGAACCACGGGCAGAAGCTCTCGGCGCAGATGGTGATGAGGTTATAGTCCTTAAGAAGTCCTGTGTAGTTGTTTTTGCGGGTGGGTGTTGCATTTGATAGATACTCGTCTGTGGCCTTGAGAATATCGCTGTCGGTACTGTCTGCAAGAGCCGTAAAATCGATGCTTTCGATCACGTTATAGGAGTTGCTGCTGTATGTCCGCGGAACATCGCTCATATTCAAGGACGACGGCGTGATCATAATGCTGCCGCTGCCGCTGAAGAGCATGTATCGAAGCTCCTGCGCCGTGGTGGCCAGCATACCGATTTTTTTATAACTGCTGTCGGTGGAGGTGTTCACATTGGTGAAGGTACGATAGACGGAAAAGGCGTTGTCCCGTCCAACATACATGAGTCCCGTGACCGTCAGCAGCAGTGCGAGGAGCACGGCAAAGGAGGCCATAGTCTGTTTCCAGCGCAGCCGCAGCTTCAGAGCCTGCGCCCTTCGCAGGGCAAGGCAGAGGATCACGGCAATCAGCGGCAGCAGGAGGAGCAGGATCTTCAGCAGATTTTGGCGGATCCCATAGAGAAGCTGCGAGTTGAAATTGACGACCACATTTCCGCCCATGCCGATCTGGCTGACGGGCATGAAATCTCCGAAGATGCAGTGATAGACCAGCTGCACCTCGGCCAGCAGCACCTGTGCCGCGACCAGGAAAACCCTGTGATCTGGCGCAGAACCTTTGGCAGGCTTGAGACTACCAGCGTGCAGAGTGCGCCCCAGCAGGCCAAACAGGACAGGATATCCCACGTACCGGTCCATCGAGCCGAATACGCACAGATGCAGGCACAGCTCCACATAAACGCCGGTCAGGCAGAACAGCAGGAGATTTTTGCGCCACGTATTCCAAAGGCCATGGCTCATGGGCACTGCCGCTTCAGCAGCAGTGCCAGAGCCTTGATTTGTATTTGTCCCAAAGCCTTGATTTGTATTTGTCATGGATACATCGGATGTTTTTTCTTTGAGCATATTAGTTCTCCCGTTGGGGCTTTTTTAAAAAGCTTTGTAGAATTTCAGCTGAATATGACAGATAGAGAGCTTATCTTAAAACAAATATTGAAAAAAGGCAACGGTTCCTGTAAAAAATTAGGAAAGATTTACAGGTCACGCGGAGAATTCTATGCACCAAAGTCTGTCAACCGCAGCTTTGAGCCCGCCTCGGGGCTGCAAATAAGGACTCTGCACCTGAAAATTTTACAAGATACATACAGACACATTGCAAAAGCCGTGCTATACTGTATGGAAAATTGAGAGAACCATTGTTTCAAGGAGGTGTGTGATGTGACGGAGATTGTGTTTCGCTTAAAGCGGCATTTGACTTCTTTTCAAATCATGATCCTCGGCTTTGCGGGCGTGATCCTGCTGGGGGCGCTGGTGCTGATGCTGCCTATCGCCACAGTACAGCGGGTCTGGACGCCGTTTCATGAGGCACTGTTCACCTCCACCTCCGCTGTCTGCGTGACGGGGCTGGTGGTGCAGGATACCGGCAGCTACTGGTCCGCCTTCGGTCAAACAGTCATATTGCTGCTGATCCAGATTGGCGGGCTGGGGGTGATCACCGGTGCGGTGACCTTCCTGATGCTCGCTGGACGGAACATCACGCTCAAGGAGCGCAGCGCCATGCAGGACGCCATCTCCGCCCCTGCGGTGGGCGGCATCGTGCGCCTGACGAGATTTATCCTCAAGGGGACCTTTCTGGTCGAGCTGCTGGGCGCGCTGGCGCTGCTGCCAGCCTTCTGCCGGGACTATGGACTGCGGGGCGTATGGATGTCCGTTTTCCATTCCGTTTCCGCCTTCTGCAATGCGGGCTTCGATATTCTGGGGCGGACGGATTCCCTCTACCCCTCGCTGACGGCCTATGCCGCAGACCCGCTGGTCAACATCGTCATCATGCTGCTGATCATCGTGGGCGGCATCGGCTTTCTAACGTGGGACGATGTCTGTACGCACGCTCTGCACCTGCGGCGTTACCGGATGCAGAGCAAGGTCATTCTGAGTATGACGGCGCTTTTGATCACGATTCCGGCGGTCCTCTTTTATCTGACGGACTTTGCGGACCTCCCCGTGGGAGAGCGGATATTGGCCTCCCTTTTTCAGTCGGTCACGCCGCGGACGGCCGGCTATAACACAGTGGATCTGACGGAGATGACAGATGCCTCTCAGGCGGTCACCATTTTGCTGATGCTCACCGGCGGAGCACCCGGCTCCACGGCGGGCGGCATGAAGGTCACGACGCTGGCAGTTCTCATTGCCAACGCCATTGCCGCCTTCCGCAGGCGAGAGGATCCGCAGCTCTTCCGCCGCAGATTGGAGACATCCACTGTCCGCAACGCCGCCGCCATCCTGCTGCTGTATCTGGGGCTGACCTTTGCGGGGGCGGCGGTCATCAGCACAGCGGAGGAGCTTCCCCTCGGTGCCTGTCTCTATGAAACAGCGTCCGCCGCCGGTACGGTGGGCCTGACGCTGGGGCTGACGCCGCAGCTGGGAGTCCTGTCGCAGAGCATTCTCATCCTGCTGATGTTTTTCGGGCGCGTCGGCGGATTGACCTTGATCTACGCCGCATTCTCCGGGCATGATCTGACCTACGCCCGGTATCCGCAGGATGATTACCGTAGGCTGAAAGGAGCGCACGATGAAAAACGTATTATTGATCGGACTCGGCCGCTTCGGGCGGCACCTTGCCATGCAGCTGAGCGAGCTGGGGCATCAGGTCATGGCGGTAGACCGGGACGAGGAGCGCGTCAACGAGTGCATGTCCTTTGTCACCAACGCGCAGATCGGCGACAGCACCCGTGTGGACTTTCTGCGCTCGCTGGGCGTGAGCAATTACGATGTCTGCTATGTCACCATCAGCGGAAATTTTCAGAATTCGCTGGAGACGACGTCGCTGCTCAAGGAACTGGGGAGCAAACTATGTGGTGTCCCGCGCCGAGCGGGATGTGCAGGCGAAATTTCTGCTGCGCAACGGCGCGGACGCGGTCGCCTACCCGGAAAAGCAGCTGGCGAAGTGGGCGGCCATCCGCTATACCTCCAACCATATTTTCAGCTACATTGAGCTGGACGAGCAGCACGCCATTATCGAGGTTGCCGTGCCGGAGGATTGGCAGGGCCGCAGCATTGGCGAGCTGGACATCCGCAGAAAATGCGGCGTCAACATCCTCGGTGTAAAGCGGAACGGCAAAACCGATGTGAACATCTCGCCGGAAACTGTGCTGGACGCTGATATGACGCTGCTGGTGCTGGGGGAAAACCAAGAAGCTGAAGAAACACTTCCGGCTGTAAAGCAGCATAGAGTCTTGCACGTATAAGGGCTTGATGCGCCGGAGAGGCATCTCAACAAAAGCGCGCAGGTTTGCGGAGGAGGATTCCGCGTTGCGCAAAAACAGCAAAAAATGAGGGAGGACGGCTCTGTCCTCCCTCATTTTTGCCCTGCGCTTTCGCCCTTCTCCGTCAGCTGTTTTTCCAGTGCGGTCTGTCTGGCCAGGATGGCATTGACCTTGTCGTAGAGGTCCTCGATCATGATCTCTGTCTTAAGGTTGACCTTATAATCGTTCTCTGCACGGCGGCGGTCCTTTTCCTCCTGCCGGTTCTGGCTCATCATGATGAGCGGCGCTTGAATGGCCGCGACGCACGAGAGCACGAGGTTCAGCAGAATGAAAGGAAAGGGGTCGAAGGCCTTGGCCGCGAGCAGCGTGTTGACGAGCATCCAGAGGATCAGTACGCCGGTGAAGGCGAAGATGAACGCCCAGCTGCCCGCGAATTTAGCAATGGCGTCCGCCGCGCGCTGGCCGAGGGTGTATTTTTCCTTCTCGCCCGCGAGATTTTCGGAAATTTTGCTGTCTGCCAGCAGGTTCAGCACTTCCTCGTCCGTCATATCGCGGCGGATGTCCTTGAGGACTTCTCTCAAAAGTTTTCGGTTTTCTTTCATTGTGATATCATCCTTTTCTGTTTGCGAAAGTTTTGGCGTATTATCATGACGAAGGACCCGACGTATCTCGACCTGGCTCACTGCTCGGCCGCGCCGTGCCGCGAGTTCCTGTTCGGCACGGACACGATGGGGCGCGACATCTTCTCGATGATCTGGTACGGCGGGCGGCTGTCGCTGTTCATCGGCGTCGGCTCGACCGTCATTTCGACGCTGCTCGCCATTTTATTCGGCACGGTCAGCGGACTTGCGCCCAAATGGCTCGACGCGCTGCTGATGCGCCTGACCGAAATTCTTCTCAGCGTGCCGAACCTGCTGCTTGTCATCTTCCTGCAGGCAGTCATCGGACTCCAAGCTGGACGAGTATCGCCAAGGTCGTGCGTACCGAGGTCAGGCAGCTGCGCGCGAGCGAGTACGTCATCGCGGCGAAGTGCATGGGCGGCAGCTCTTTCCACATTCTGCGGTGTCACCTTGCGCCGAATTTCTTCTCGTCCATCCTCTTCATGGTGGTGATGAATGTGCGCAGCGCCATCATCGCCGAATCGACGCTCAGCTTCATGGGCCTTGGCCTGCCCATCGAGGTCGTGACCTGGGGCAGCATGCTCTCGCTCGCGGAAAAGGCGCTGATGACCGACGCGTGGTGGATCTTGCTCATCCCCGGCGCATTTCTGGTCGTGACGCTCCTTTGCATCACGAACCTTGGCGACTACCTGCGCAGCCGCACGAGCAGAAAAGAAAGCAACCTCTAAATAGCAAAAAGAAGGCACAGCCGTTTGGCTGTGCCTTCTTTCTATTTGTGGAGTTTACTTCGCGTTCACGATGTTCATGAACTCTTCGCCCGTGATCGTCTCTTTCTCGTAGAGGTACTGCGCCAGCTCATCGAGCTTCGCGCGGTTCTCGGTGAGGATGTTCACAGCCTTTTCGTGCTGCGCTTTCACCAGCTCCACGACGCGCTGGTCGATCTTCGTCTGCGTCTCGGCAGAGCACGCAAGCGATGCGTCGCCGCCGAGGTACTGATTGTTGACCGTCTCAAGCGCGACCATGTCGAAATCGTCGCTCATGCCATAGCGCGTGATCATCGCGCGGGCGAGCTTCGTCGCCTGCTCGATATCGTTCGACGCGCCGGTCGTGACGGAGTGGAACACGACCTCCTCCGCGGCGCGGCCGCCGGTCAGCGTGGCGATCTTGTTCTCCATCTCGGTTTTGCTCATGAGATAATGGTTGCCCTCTTCGACCTGCATCGTGTAGCCGAGCGCGCCCGAGGTGCGCGGCACAATGGTGATCTTCTGCACGGGGGCGGAGTGCGTCTGCTTCGCCGCCACGAGCGCGTGGCCGATCTCGTGGTAGGAGACGATCTTCTTCTCCTCGTCGGTCATGATGGCGTTCTTCTTCTGGTAGCCGGCGATGACGACCTCGATGCTTTCCTCCAGGTCTGCCTGCGTGGCAAAGCGGCGGCCGTCGCGCACGGCGCGCAGCGCCGCTTCGTTCACAATGTTGGCAAGCTCCGCGCCGGAAGCGCCGGAGGCCATGCGCGCGATCTTGTTGAAGTCGACGTCCTCGGCGACCTTGATCTTCTTCGCGTGGACCTGCAAGATAGCCTCACGTCCCTTGAGGTCGGGCAGCTCCACCGGCACGCGGCGGTCGAAGCGGCCGGGGCGCGTGAGCGCGGGGTCGAGGGATTCGGGGCGGTTCGTGGCGGCGAGAATGATGACGCCGTTGTTGCCCTCAAAGCCGTCCATTTCGGTGAGCAGTTGGTTCAAGGTCTGCTCGCGCTCGTCGTTGCCGCCGTACTGGCCGCCGCTGCGCTTCTGGCCGATGGCGTCGATCTCGTCGATGAAGACGATGCAGGGGGCCTTTTCCTTGGCCTGCTTGAAGAGGTCGCGCACCTTGCTTGCGCCCATGCCGACGAACATTTCGACAAATTCAGAGCCCGACATCGAGAAGAACGGCACGTTCGCCTCGCCGGCGACCGCCTTGGCGAGCATCGTTTTACCGGTTCCCGGAGGGCCGACGAGCAGGATGCCCTTGGGCATCGACGCGCCGATCTCCTGATACTTGCTGGGGTCGTGCAGGTAGTTGACGACCTCGGTGAGGTTCTCCTTGGCCTCGTCCTCGCCCGCGACATCGTCAAACTTGATGCCCTCGGCGGACTTGACGTACACCTTGGCGTTGGACCTGCCCATGTTGAACATCATGGAGTTGCCTCCGCCGCCCATCTTCTCCATCATCTTGCGGGACATATACTGTCCCAGCGCGACAAAGATGATGATGGGCAGCACCCACGCAAGAATGCTGACAAGTGTGGACGTCTGCTCGATCTCCTCACCCGTGGTGGAGACGCCCGCGTCCAAAAGGCGCTGCACCAAACCGTCGTCAGGCACCATCGCCGTCTTGTAGACGGTCTTTTCATCGCTGCTGGTGAAGAGGATACGGTTGGACTGCTCCTGGATCTCGACCCGGCCGACCTCGCCCTGTTCTGTCATGGTGACGAAAGTGTTGTAGTCGACGTCCTTGATCTGGTGCTCAGAGATCCACGGCATGGCGATGAAGTTGAAGAGCATCACAAGCAGCATCGCCACAAAGTAGTAGTACAGCAGCGGCTTTTTCGGGGACTTGACTTCGTTCATGAAAATGCGTTCCTCCGATCATTGAAATTTCCGGCAGGAAATGCATACAAACGGGAAAAACTGAACGTAGCAAAAAGCCGGAGTTTTTGCTACGCTGAAAGAAGAGATGGGCGGTCGAAACCGCCCGGAACTTAGATTAGTTTGGAGTATAACACGGGAAAATATCCCTGTCCAGTACCCAAGATAAGAGTTTACAGTTTGGCTACAAGGAGGTCACAGTTATGAAAAAAGCGACAAAGGCGGCTATATTCGTCACGGCTGCGGCGGCACTCTACGGCGCGGCGGCCTACGGCGTGACGAGAACGCTGATGGACGTCGCGATGAAGCGCGAAGCGCCCAAGGCGCTCAAAAATAAGGGCAGCGCCCAGCTCACGGGCGAAAAGCGCGACGAGCCCTACCGTGAGGCGCAGCGCGCCGCCGCGAAAAAGCTTGCGTCTTCGGAAACGGAGACAGTGCTGCTCGAAAACCGCGAGGGCTTGACGCTCGTGGGCCATCTTCGCGAATGCGAAAAGGCCAAGCGCCTTGTGATCGCGTTTCACGGCTGGCGCTCGGCATGGTACCGGGATTTCGGCCTGGTTTCGGACTTTTTAAGCCGCGAGAAGTGCAGCGTGCTCTACGTGGAGCAGCGCGCGCAGAACGAGAGCGAGGGCGACTACATCGGCTTCGGCCTGACCGAGCGCTACGACTGCGTCGACTGGGCAAACTGGGCAGCCGAACGCTTCCCCGGCCTGCCCGTTTACCTTATGGGCGTGTCGCTCGGCGGGGCGACGGTGCTCATGGCCGCAGGCGATATTCTCCCCGCCGCGGTGCACGGCGTGATCGCCGACTCGGCCTACACCTCGCCGCGTGCGATCTGGCAGCACGTGATGGGGAAGAACCTGCATCTTCCTGTCCGCGCAGCAACCGTCATCGCCGATCTTCTGTGCCAGAAGAGACTGAACGCCTCGTCCGGCAGCTACTCCACCGTCGAGGCGCTCAAAAATACCGATGTTCCGATTTTACTGATCCACGGCGAGGACGACCACTTCGTCCCGCTCAAAATGGCGTTTGAAAACCGCGACGCCTGCGCCGCGCCCTGCAAGCTGCTCGTCGTGCCCGGCGCGGATCACGCGATGAGCTATTATATGGGCCGCGGCGCGTATGAGGCCGCTGTGCGCGCCTTCTGGGAGCATTTTGACAAGTGAGGGAATCCCTCACTTGTCCTCTTCTTTCGTTTCAAGGCCCGCAAAGCGTCTTGGACGGGCGGTAGATCAGCACGGCGCAGAGGATCAGCAGCGCCGTCGCGCCAAGGCTGATGGGATAGACCCACATGACGGTCTGGAACGTCATGCTCATCGGGAAGACGAACTTGACCCACGCGATGCGGATACCGCACACGCCGAGCATCGTCAAAAGTGCGGGCGCGAGCGAAATGCCGAAGCCGCGCAGATACCCGGAGAGTATTTCGTAGATCAGGCAGAAAACATACGCCGGCAGGATCGTCGCAAGGCGAATATAGCCGATGGCAATGACCTCGGGATCGCTGTTGAAAATGGCGAGCAGTGACCTTGCGCTCAGCAGCAGGACAACGACCGAGACAAATGTCGCGATGGCTCCCTCCAAAAAGCTGAGCTGCATCGTCTTCTTGCAGCGCTTGATCTGCCCTGCGCCGTAGTTCTGGCCGACAAAGGTCGTGCAGGCCTGCGAAAACGAGTTGAGCACGTCGTAGGCGAGAATTTCCACATTGAACGCCGCGCTCGACGCCGCGATCGCCACCGTGCCGAGGGTGTTGATGGCCGACTGGATGACGATGTTGGCGAACGAGAACACCGCGCTCTGCACGCCCGCGGGAAGGCCGATGCTCAAAATGCGCTTCAAGCTCGCGCCGTCGATGCGCAGCGCTTTGCGCTCCACGCGCACGCATTTATCCGTGCGCGTCAGGCGGACGTAGAGCAGTGCCGCGCTCACGGCGTTGGCCGCCACCGTGGCGATGGCGACGCCGTTGACCGTCATATGCAGCACAATGACGAAAAAGAGGTTCAGCAGCACGTTCAGCACACCGGAGACCGCGAGCGCCGCGAGCGGCACTTTTGTGTCGCCGATGCTGCGGAAGATCGCGGCCTCAAAGTTGTAGAGCAATATCACCGGCATGCCGAGAAGGTAAATGCGCAGATACAAAAGCGCATACGGGAACACATCCTCCGGCACATTGAGAATACTCAAAAGCGGCGAGGCGATGAGCTGACCAAGCAGCGCGACCGCCGCGCCGCCGCACACGGCGAACACGATGGCCGTGTGCACCGCGCGCTTGACGGCATTGTCGTCGCGGCAGCCGATGGCGTTCGCGATGACGACGTTCGCGCCGAGCGCGATGCCGATGAAAAGGTTGACGATGAGGCCGATGATCGGGCCGTTCGCGCCCACCGCCGCGACGGCGACTGTGCGCGCATCGCCCGTGAAGTTGCCGACGATGGCAACGTCCGAGGCGTGGAAGAGCTGCTCCAGGATCGCCGTGGCCGCGACCGGCAGGGCGAAGAGCGGGAGCTTATTCCAGATGGAGCCGTGCAGCATGTCGATCTCATGCTTTTTGACTGTAGTTCCCATGATCTCTCTCATTTCTTTCTGTTTTCCGCTTAACCGAGCATCAGTATAGTGCCGCCGCGGCAAAATGGCAAATGTTTTTTGCGTGACCGCCCTGTCAGCATTGACAGGACGTTCGTTTCGCTGTAATATAAGGCCCGCTGACGGCAAATTTCCCAAAAATATGAGGATTTTTTATGGATTATTACCTTTTGACCGATCTGGCCGCGCGCGTCGGCTATCATCTGGCGCTCAGCGGGGCGGAGACGTTCCGCGTCGAAGAGACGATACGCCGCATCATCGGCGCCTACGGCATTGAATGCGAGGCCTTTTCCATCCCCAACTGCGTGATGGTCAGCCTCGAGGCGGCCAACGGCAAGCCTTTGATGGTGATGAAGCGCGTCGGCTTTCACGGCAATGACCTCGAGTCGGTGGAAAAGCTCAACGCGCTCTCGCGCCGCATCTGCGCCGAAACGCCTGACCCGAGCGTCGCCGCGCAGTGGCTCGACGAAACGCTCAAGGGGCGGCGGCACTACTCCGTGCCCATTTATTACCTGGGCAATTTCTGCGCCGCGGCGGGCTTTTGCCCGGTGTTTGGCGGCACGCTACGCGACAGCCTGTTCGCGGGCCTTCTGGGCCTCATCATCGGCTTTGTCTCGCGCCAGATGGACAGGCGCGAGACGAACCCGTTTTTCAGCACCATCGTCGAGGCGTTCGCCATGGCGGTGCCGGCGTATCTCGCCGCGGGCTTCCATCTGGTCGACTATATCGACTTTGTCATCATCGGCACCTTAATGATCTTGGTTCCCGGACTTCTCATCACGACCTCCATGCGCGACATCATTTACGGCGATACGAACTCCGGCATCAACCGCATCGTGCAGGTGCTTCTCTCGGCGTTCGCCATCGCGCTCGGCACGGCGGCGGCATGGCGCGTCACGTCTGGCGTATACGGGCTGACGGTCGCGTCCGGCTCAGCGAGCTATCCCGCCTGGGCACAGGCCGTGATGATCTTCGTCGCCTGTACGGGCTTTTTCATCCTCTTCAATGTGCACGACTGGGGCAGCATTCTCTGCGCGCTCGGCGGCGTGTTCACATGGATGACGTACCTGCTCTGCCGTGATCTGGGCATGAGCATTTACAGCATGAATTTCTTCGCCGCCGTCGTCTCGGCGCTGTATTCTGAGCTTATGGCGCGCTCGCGCAAATACCCCGTCACGTCGTACCTCGTCATCTCGCTCCTGCCGCTGGTGCCGGGCGCGGGCATTTACTACACGATGAGCCTCGGCCTGGGCGGCGATGTGCAGGCCGCGGTGCACAAAGGACTTGAGACCGCGGGCGTCGCGGGCAGCATCGCCGTGGCGATCCTGCTGGTGTCCACGATCTTCCGCCTCGTCACCGCGCAGAACGGGAAAAGCAGAAAGTAGTGTTCGAAAAGTAAAAACTGCCGCCCATTTGGGCGGCAGTTTTTTATTGCAGTGCGTCGATGTAGGCGTTCAGTGCGGCAAAATCGCCGCGGGGATAGGCGTTCAGGTCGCGGTTTTTCGCGTTGATGAGACAGTCGGTCAAAAGAAAGACATCCATCCCGACCTCGCGTGCAGCCATGTCCTCGGTCGCGTCGTTGCCGACCATCAGGCACTCCTCCGGCTTGACGCCGAGCGTGCGCGCGACCTCGAGGTAGTAGGCAGGATTCGGCTTGCAGAAGGTCGAGGCCTCGTAGGTCGTGTAAATTTCAAAATCCTCCGGCACAAGGCCCGCCCAGCGGATGCGGTTCTCCGTCGCCATGTGGGGAAAGATCGGATTCGTCGCCAGCGCAACGCGGTAGCCGCACTCTTTGAGCTTATGGACCGTCTCCACCGACGCGGGATTAAAGCCGCAGATGTCGCGCGCGGCGTTGAACTCATTGGCGTAGAAATCCTCGAAAAGGCCCTGGTCGCTTTGGCACTTTTCCTCGCCGTAGATCGCCGCGAACTTCTTCCAGAAGGCCTGCTCGTTCGTGCAGCTACCGTCGTTTTTGACCATGGCCGCCGTGCCCGCCCAAATGGCGTCGACGAGGGATTTGGGCTCGTAGCCGTAGGGCGCGAGCTTTTTGGCGAGGAACTTAAAGTATCCGGTCGTGAACGCCTCCTGATCCATCGGCAGCAGCGTCCCGTCCAGGTCGAATAAAATGGTCGTGATGTTCAATGCGAGTCTCCTTAGGGGTAAATTACGGCAGCAGCGTTCCGCTGCGCAGGTCGATCTTGAGCGTGACGGTCGCCTGACCAGCACTGTCCGTCCGGCGGGCGGAGAGCGTCAGCACACCGCCGCTGAGCATGGGCGCGTTCTCGCTGTCCTGACAGTCAAAGTAGTATTCGCCGTCAGAAAAGAGCTCTTGTGCCTTGATCGTCACCGCCGCCCCGCCGCTTCTGCGGTAGACGAAGGTCGCACCGGCCAGATTGGAATAGGGAACGCCCGCGTACTCAGACTTGTCCGCGCCGTAAAAATACGTCTTCTGCACCAGCGCGGCAGACGGCGCGGAGCTTGCAAGCAGCGCGTCCTCGAGCTCGGGCCGGAACTGCTCGGCCGAACGGATGCTCAGGCCGCTTTTGGCGTCAAAGTGATACTCCCAGCCAAACTCCTCCACGGCAAAGCGCCACGTGAGCGGGAAATATGTCACGCCGCGGAAGTTGAGCAGCGGGTACGGCTCGGCGGAATTGTCGAGAAATTCACTTTTGTCCACCGTGTTGACGGCGATCTGGTAGTCAGCGACGGTTGCCTTGGCGGTCACGGTATTTTTACTGGTCGCAGGCGTGTCGGTCCACGTGTCCTCGCTTGCGTCGCTGTAGCCGACGAACAGCGTACCCTTTGGCTCGGTCTGATACCAGCTGCTCTTGAGGTGCAGGAAGCGTGAGGCGTGGTAGGTCATGGGGAAATATGTAATATCGCGGTAGACGATCAGCGGATATTCGCTGTGCGCGCCGTCGATCTTGGTATCGTTGAGCGTAACGGCAAACGTCGGGAGCGTGACAGTGACGGTTTTGCCCTTGTCCGCCGCCAGCGCGGAGCTCTGCAGCAGCAAAAGCAAGGCGAGCATAAGAGTCAAAAACTTGCAGCGTTTCATACGGCATTCCTCCTGAGTATTGATAAGAGAATTTTACCATGATTTTCAGAGCGCGTCAATTCGTACGGCCCCGGGAAAGAGCAAATGAAAAGAGACAGCTCAAAAGCTGTCTCTCTTTTTTGGTGCCTCGTCGGGGATTCGAACCCCGGACACCCTGCTTAAAAGGCAGGTGCTCTGCCAACTGAGCTAACGAAGCATATTCTATTCCAAACCACCGAAGCGGTAAAAATCTGGCAGGGATGGCTGGACTCGAACCAGCGAATGAGGGAGTCAAAGTCCCTTGCCTTACCGCTTGGCTACACCCCTATTGGGAAGAGAGGGCTGGGGCCAAATCCCATCCCTCTCTTTTTGTGGGGTGGGTAAAGGGACTCGAACCCTCGACACCCGGAACCACAATCCGGTGCTCTAACCAACTGAGCTACACCCACCACATATTCTGTATCCGTGCGATATTTGCTGCTTTGCTGAGGGGCGCCTTGTAAATGGTACGCCAGGAGGGACTCGAACCCCCGGCCTACTGCTTAGAAGGCAGTTGCTCTATCCAACTGAGCTACTGGCGCAAATTGAATGGAGCAGGTGACGGGAATCGAACCCGCATCCCCAGCTTGGAAGGCTGGTGCCCTAGCCATTGTGCTACACCTGCATGCGCCCTCCGCAAAAATCGTCAGCTCTGTTATAATAGCATCAGTGTCCCGTTTTGTCAACGTTTTTTCAGAATTTTTCTGCACTTTTTTATGTTATCTGAGTAGAGCGTGCAAAAGCCTTGCACCGTCAGCACTTTCCGGCCGCGCGAACGCGCCACACAGCCGCTCGGGATGCCACTGCACGGCAAAGACGGGGAGCGTCCTGTGGCCGACGGCCTCGACCGTGCCGTCCTCCGCGCAGGCGAAGACCTGAAGCCCCGTCCCCAGCCGCCAGACGGCCTGATGGTGTGCACTGTTGACCGTGCAGCGCGTGCCGTACAGCTCGCGCAGAAGGCCCGGCGCGGTGTTGATGGCATGCAGCCGGTCAACGCCGTCAATTTGACTGTGGCCCTCGATGTGCTGACGCAGCGTGCCGCCAAAATAGACGTTGAGGACTTGCAGCCCGCGGCAGATGCCGATGACAGGCTTTCCCGCGCACAGGAAGTTGTCAATCAGCGTGAGCTCACGCGCGTCGCGTGCTTCGTCGAGATCTTCCGAGCCGTTCAGCGCTTGACCGTAAAAGCGCGGGTGCATGTCGCCCCCGCCGGGCAGCAGCAAAACGTCCGCGTTCTCCGGCGTTTCGGCGAGCGGCGCACCGACCAGCGCGAGCGCATTTTCGTAATTTTTCAGGCGTACCGATAAATAGACAGTCTTCATACGCACAGAATATGCCCTGAATGCGAAAAAAGACCTTGCAAGACGCAAAAAGTTATGGCATAATAGTTTGGCTGATAACAGCGAACTGAATATGCAGCGGTATCGAAGTGGTCATAACGGGGCTGACTCGAAATCAGTTTGAGGGAAACCTCACGAGGGTTCGAATCCCTCCCGCTGCGCCAAGGAAAAACCTCTTTTGTCTGTTACGGCAAAAGAGGTTTTTCGTAAAGAGAGGGACTGAAAATGCTGATTGACAGTTCGATCGCACAGGCATATATCGAGAGCAGCTGCGTCGACGCTTTTCGTGCTTCATGGCTCTTTGAACACACCTCGGTTTCGTCAGATCTTGGCAGGAATGCATTTACTCCGCCGCCTGAGGATCTTGCTCTCCGAGAGACTGTGCGCAAGCTCGAACGCCGTATCTGTGAAGCGGCTGCGCACTTTGTCCCCGTCAACCGCCCGATTTGGGACGCGCTTTTCCCCGATTGGGAGGCGGTACAGCCGACACTTGATTTGATCGTCGGTTATCCCGAGCCTTACGACGCCGTTGCGGCACACTCGCCCGACGGGCAGGCACATCTCATCTTTGACCTCATCCGTTGGTGCAATTATGCGGAGCTCGACCAGCTCGACAGCATCATTCGGAATCTGCTGACGCATGAGATTACGCATCTCTTGATTGGACACCGCTATCCGGCGGCAAATGCCGCATTGGAAAGTACAGACTATTTGACAAGATTGGATGCTTACACATTTCATGAGGGATTCGCCCATCTTCTCTCCTATCAGGCGACAGAAATCGACTGTGTGGACTGGCATACACCGCAGCTTACCGAGGTCGCAGCAGCAAGCCGTGCCAAACTGCGCCTCGCGCTTACGGAGACGGACCCAGACAGGCAAAAGCAGTTTCTTGAAGAGGCGGTCTGCGGATCGTACTATGAAAAGTTTGCCTGTATGTGCGGTATGCTGTATCTGGCAGACCGATGGGAAACGCAGGGAATCGACGGCCTGCAAAGCGCATTTGCGGACTATCACGGCTTTGCTCAAAGGGCCTTGAGCATTCGAATTTGATTGTAAAAGAGGAAGAGACGCGAATGCGTCTCTTCCTCTTTTACACCTTCTCCCGCTTCTGCCGCCAGAGGTTGATCGCCAGCATGACCGCGGCGTAGATCAGCGCGGCGGCGAGGATAATGAGCGAGAAGTCGCGCTGCATCTGGTAGCTCGTCGTCGTGAAACCCTTGACGAGTAGATGACCGGCAAGATAGCTCGCGGGAATCAGCGCGAGATAGCCGAGCGCTTTGCCCGTTTTCTTCCTGCGGCAGACAAAAAATGCAATACCCAACGTAATAAGGAGTGCTAACGATAGCAAAACGTAATAGCCCAACGCCAGCCTCGGCAGAGAAATGACGCCGCCGTTCATGCTGCCGCAGAGCAGCACATCGTCCTGCCCGTTGTTCTGAGAATAGCAGACTGCCGCGCAGTTCGCGGCGTCGAGCGTGAAGAGCGTGCGCGCGGACTCCGCCTTGGCGAGCACGCCTTGCAGTGCGTCCGCCTCGCGCTGTGTGCGATCATTTGCGCTGTGTGTGTTCGGGGCGCCCCCGGCTTTGTCGAATGCGCCGCGCCATGTGTCGAGCGGCGTGCGCCATGCGGTGATGAAGTAGATGGTTTTGCCGCTGTTGGGGTCCTGCGTGTTCGTGACCTCTGCGCCGGAGACCGGCACGAGCAGGCTGACGGAGATGCTCTCCGCGCCGCTGAGATCAGAAAGCCCATCCGCTGCCGAGCCGTCCGCGAGCGCTCGGGGCGAGCGCGTGATCATCCACTCTGTCTCGCTGTACGGCAGATACTGCGGCGCGGTGAGATACGCAAAGCCCGCCGTCGCCAGCGTCAGCGCGAGCGTGACGGCCAGCAGCACGGCGGTCAGCTTCTTGCGTCGAAGCTGCCGCTTCAAGTCGCGCAGCGGCTGCGCGCTGACGGGCGCGGGCTTCACGTCCGCCTTCAGCGCGTCGAGCTCGGCGCGGCAGGCCGCGCACTGCGCTAAATGCCCGTCCACAAATTCCTTCGTCTCCTCGCGCAGCATGTCCTCCTCATAGAGCGGCAGAAGGTCCTGCACGATGCTGCAAGTTTTGTCCATTTCAGTCCTCCAATCCCTCGCGGATCATGCGCTTGGCGCGGTGATACGTCACGCATGCCCAGTTTTCCGTCTTGCCGAAGAGCGCGCCGATGTCGCGGAAGCTCTTCTCGCCGTACACGCGCCACATAAAGACCTCCTTGTACGGCTCTCTGAGCGCGTGCAGCAATTCCTGGATGCGCGCGGCCTCGCTGTGATCTTCTAACTCCTCCTCGTGGCGCTCCTCGGCGATCCGGCAGTCTTCGAGTGGAGCAAGCCGCTTCTCGCGCCGCAGCTGCGAATAATACAGATTCTTCGCGATCTGGCACAGCCAGACGCGCACGCTGCACTCGCCCCGAAAGCGGTCGAGGGCGTCCATCGCGCGGAAAAACGTCTCACTCGTCAGCTCCTCGGCGGTACTCTCGCTCCCGGAAAGCGAGAGAAGATACCGGTACACATCGTCGAAGTACACGGCGTACACCTCTTCAAAATTCGTCAGCGCCCTCACCCCCTTTCTGTCTATAGGACGGCGGAAAACCGGTTTTCTTACAAAAAAATCCGTCCCGCGGGACGGATTTTTTCTTTCACGTTTTGACGACCTTTTTCTTGCCGCACTTCGGGCACGTGAGCTCGACCTTGCCGATGTTTTTCGGCACGCGGCAGTACGCGCCGCAGGAGCAGCGGACGTATTTGTGCGCCTTGTCGGCGCGGCGGGCCTTCGCGCCGCGAATGGCGTTCGCCTTCGGCGTCCACCAGGTCAGAAACTTCGCATTCTCGGCCTGACGGCGCGCGAGATTGCGCGAAAAAATGCGGATGAGCACCATGAACATCAGCACCATCGACACAAAGTACAGCGCCTGCGACACGCCCTGCACGCGGATGATCGAGCTCAGGATGCTCACGGCCAGCTCAAGGATCACGAGCGCCCAGTTCAGCGCATCTACGCCGTTGCGGCCATACATAAAGCGGTAAAGGGCATCGCGGAATTTGTTCACAAAAAACACTCCTAAAATCTTGATGCTGCCATTCTACACGCTTTTTTCGACCCCCGTAAAGGCGTTTGAACAAAAGTTTACAGAATGGAAAAGAGTAAACGCAAACCGCCCGCCCCCGTCAGTCGCCTTACAGGGGGGCAAGGGGGGCCGCGCCCCCAACAACGCCTCGCAGAGTTTCGCCGCTCCGCGGCGAAATAAAATGAAATCGTAAATCCTGACGACAGAAGGTGAATTGCCGCAAAGCGGCAAGAGAAGCCGCCCTGGGGCGTGTGCGTCAGGATTTACACTTCTCGCTCCGCAAACGTGCGCGCCTACGGCGCGTGCGCTGCCGCGGAGCGCAAAAAGCTAAAACGAAAGCCCCGCTGAGCGGGGCTTTCGTTTTAAGCATTAAAGTCCGTTGGTGTAACGATACAGGAACGTCACGGCCTCGGCGCGGTTGCAGGAGGCGTAGGGGGAGAACGTCGTGGGGCTGCTGCCGGTGGTGATGCCCTTACCGACGGCCCAGAGGATGGCGTTGTAGTAGCTCGCCTCGCTCGTGGCGCCCACATCCTTGAACGGGTTGGAGTAGTAGCCGCTGGGCTGGCCCGCGTAGCGGTACAGGAAGGTCACGATCTGGGCACGGGTGCAGACCTGATCGGGGGGGAGAACGCCGTGGCGCTGGTGCCGGAGGTGATGCCCTTCTGGCTGGCCCACAGGATGGCCTTGTAGTAGCTCGAGTGCGTGACGGCATTGACATCACGGAACGGGTTGCGGGTGGTGGTCGGCTCCGGGCTGCCGGCGGCGCGCCACAGGAAGGTCACGATCTCGGCACGGTTGCAGTTCTTGTACGGGGAGAAGGTCGTGCTGGACGTGCCGTTGGTGATCTTGTTGTTCACCGCCCACTTGACCGGCTCATAGAAGAAGTCGCTCGCCTTGACGTCGATGAAGTTCATCGTCTGGCCGATCTTGATGGCCACGGTGCCGGTGAGCTGGCGGGTGCCGGTGCCGGTCGTGCCGTAGCGGGCGTAGATGGTGAACGGGATGTAGACGGTCTCGCCGGTCTTGGCGTAGCGGCTGGCAAGGAACGCGACGTCGCTGAGCGCGTTCTGGCTGGCGGTGGCGCTGTAGTAGAACTTGTCAGTCGTCTTGATGGAGCCGCCGTAGTTGTAGCCGTTGTAGTAGGTGTAGAGCGAGCCCTCGTTGACGGCGGAGACGGCGCTCTGGTCAAAGGTCACGTAGTCGATGGTGTAGTTGCTGCTGTAGCCCTTGGTGGAGCGCAGGTAGCTGAGGAAGTCGCTCTCGTCGAAGCGGACGCTGTCGCCCTGAGAGACGGTGTACTTGATGTCCTCGCGCACGAGGTTGACGACGACGCTGCCGGAGTAGCTCACGGTCGTGCCGCGGCTCGTGGAGGAGCTGGAATAGCGGGTCGCGTACAGGGTGAAGTTCAGCGTGATGGTCTTCGCGGTGGACTTGGCGTTGGGGACGAACGTCACGCTATCGAGGTTGGTGACCTTGGTATTGCGGTTGAACGCGCCGGAGGAATTGCTGGTGGACATGGCGGTGCCGCCATAGTACAGCGTGCCCTGCGCGGTGGTGGGCAGGGAGAAGGTCACATAATCGAAGGTGACATAGGGATAGGACTTGGTCTTGCTGGCGTCGCCGCGGGCCTCAGCGACCTTGTTCATGAAGTCGTTGAAGTCGCTCTGCGCGAACTGGACGGTCTCACCGGCCACACCGTTGTAGTTGATGTTGTAGTTCTTCTGGTAGACGCTGATGGTGCCGCAGTAGAGCCTATTGTCGGTGCCCTGCGTCACGACATACAGCGTGCACTTGCCGCCGACAAAGTTGCTGTCGGTCAGGGAGTACAGGCTGGTGCTGGAAGTGGTAGTGTAATACTTATTGCCGCTGCCATTGTTCCAATCGCTCGGCTCGGTGTTCACACCGGCAACATAGTAATACCTTGCGCCGGAGGGGACCTGAACGTAATAGCGATAGGTGTTGCCGTAAGCCGCGACCGGCTCGGGATACTGGTCGGCATAGGTGGTCGTGCTGGGCGTTACGGGAACGTTAAACGTAACGCTGTAGGTCTTGGGAACGGCGGTATTGGCAACGCGGGTGGTCACGGTGGCGGTGAACTTTGCAGTGCCGATGCCGGAGAGATTTGCCTTGAAGTAGAGATAGCCGGAGCCGCCGGCGGGATAGTTGTACGAAGCATTGCTCGTGCCGACACCGTAGGCGGTGGTGGAGGGAACCTGCGTGACGCCGCTGAGGGAATAGACGGTCTCGTAGGTGTAGGCGGTGCTGTAGGTCTTGTTGATGGCGGCCTGCGCGGCGTTAACAAGATCACTGTAGCTGTAGTTCACAGAAGTGCCGTTCTGAACAGCACTGAGGGTCGCCTCGATCAGGGCGCCGGTAACGGGGATGTTCTGCACATAGTCCTTGCCCTTATAGGTCGCCTTTGCGGTGACGGTGGTAGAGCCGCTTGCTCTGAGCGTTACGATCGGCGCGGCGGTCGTCTGGTTCGTCACAGTTGCGATGTTGAGGTTGGCGGAAACAAAGGAGTAGGTCGGGACGACCAGGCTAGCGGAAGATGAGGTATCCACAAAGCTCGGCGCCAAAGTCGCGGTCTGACCGATCTGCGTCAGCGTAACGCTTGCGGGGACGACAGTGAAGGTATAGGTGTCGGGAAGGCTCTTGACCGTGATGGTGTTACTTACCTTAGCGAGCTTCGTGCCCTCGCTTGCCTTGCAGTAAACAGAGTAGTTGGTCGCGGCAGCAACCTTTGCGGGAACCGTCCAGACGAGGGACTTGCCCGTGCCGATCGGAACCTCGGCAGCCTCGCCGATCTTGTAGAACCACGCATAGGTGGCGGCGTTGCTGAGACCGGTGGAGGTGGCGGTGAGCGTGGTCTTGCCGCCGGAGATGACCTCAGTAAGGCTTGCCGCTGCGGTCACGGTGGGGGTGGTGGCGTTGACCGTCACATCAGCCGTCAGCGCGGAATCCTTGACGCGCACGGTCAGCTTTCCGCTCGCGTAAGTGGGCTTGTTCGTCTCATTATCGATCACATAGCCGGTTGCGGCGGCAGACCACTTGTTGTCGCCTTCGAGGTCCTCGCCCTCAAGAAGGGAGATGTTGACCGCGCCGTTCGTCACAGAATAGGTTCTGCCGTTGAAGGTGACGGTGGTGATGTCGCCCGGAAGAAGCTTGTCAGCGATAGAGACATTGCTTTTAACGACCTTAGTCGTAGATCTGGTGATTTCCTGCCCTTCGATCGTCACCTTGTACTCGATCGTTAAGGTGCAGGAGACTTCTACATTTTCCGCCTTGTTGGAGGCGGTCAGCGTTTCTGTCATGGCACCCGTGCCGGCAGCGCCGGAAAAACCGGGAGTGCTCCAACTATAACCGATCACGTTTACATCGGTGGCAGTTACGCCATTATCCGTGACGGTGGGGACGGTTGCGGTAACGGTGAATGTGGTCGAGTCGCCTCTTGCAAGGGAGGACGCCGACGTGGTGATGGCGTATGTGCCGCCAACCTCGACACCTTCCGCCCTTGCAGGCACGACGACGAGGCTCAGGACCATTGTCAGAGCCAATAGCAAGGAGAGAAATTTTTTTCATGTGATCTTCATCCTTTCGTGTTTGTTGTTGTCGGCTCCGCGCGCACAGAGCCTTTCATCATACACATACATTTTACCATGCCGCGGGAAATAAGGGAACAGGAAAATGGAAAATTCATAAATTCTTTATCTTCCCTCTTCGCCCAGTTTCCCTTTGCTTCACTGATTAGACGCAAGAAACGTCTGTTTTGTTTCACAAAACCCGAAAATTTCCCAAAAATTTTTTACGCCGCGAAAAACCGCACATACACGAACACCCCCAGAGCGATCTGCGCAAGTAAGATCGCCGGAATGCCGAACTTGAAGTACCAGTGCCGCGTTTTGTGGTGAAAGACCCTCATTGCGAAAAGAGCACCCGCGCTGCCGAGCAGCAGCGCGAGTGCAAATAAGGTCTTTTCGGGCACGCGCCGCGCGCCCTGAATTTTGGCGCGGCGCTTGTCTGCGCCGTAGACGCAGAACGTCAGAATATTGATCGCGGCGAGATAGATGACAAAGTATCTCACTTTTCGAGCTTGCTGAGCTCCACAGCCGCCGCCGCGCCGAGGCGCGCGTTGTTGAACACGAGCTGGATGTTGGAATCCAAACTGTCGCCGCCGGTCAGGTCCTTGATCTTGGCGAGCAGATACGGCGTCGTGGCCTTGCCGTGAATGCCGTCCTTCTTCGCGTCCTCGACGGCCTCGGCAATGGCCTTGTCGATGACTTCCTTGTCCATGGAGTACTCCTCGGGAATCGGGTTCGTGACGAGTAAGCCGCCGCGCAGACCCAGCTCGCGCTTGACGTGGAACGCCTTCGCCAGCTGCTCGGGCGTGTCGAGCTCGTAGTCGACGCCAAAGCCCGACTTGCGCGTGTAGAACGCAGGCAGCTCGCTCGTGCCGTAGCCGATGACGGTCACGCCGTGGGTCTCGAGATATTCGAGCGTCAGTCCGAGGTCGAGGATGGACTTCGCGCCCGCGCACACGACCATGACGGAGGTGTTGGCCAGCTCTTCGAGGTCGGCGGAGATGTCGAACGTCTCCTGCGCGCCGCGGTGCACACCGCCGATGCCGCCGGTGGCGAACACGCGGATGCCCGCCATGTCGGCGATCATCATCGTGGTGGTGACGGTGCACGCGCCGTCCTTGCCCTGCGCGACGAGCACGGGCAGGTCGCGGCGGGAAGCCTTCGGGATGCCCGCGCCGGTGCGGCCGAGGTAGTCGATCTCTTCCTTGGAAAGGCCCGCCTTCAAGCGGCCGCCGATGATGGCGATGGTCGCGGGGACGGCGCCGGCCTCACGGATGATGCTCTCGACCTTGAGCGCGGTCTCAACGTTCTGGGGATAGGGCATGCCGTGGGAAATGATGGTGGATTCGAGCGCCACGACGGGCTTACCGGCGGCAAGGGCCTCGGCAACCTCGGGGGCGATATCCAGATACTTGTTCATAGTTAAAATCCTCCTGTAAAGTAATAGGTGAAAGTTTCACGTTTACCTTTTGAGGTAAGATTGTATCATAACATACAACTTGTCAAAAGTCAATACAAAGCGGGGCTTGAATTTGCACGGGAAGTGGCATATAATACCTCTATTATCCCGTGAAAACCCACAAAAGGAAGGAAAATTATTATGGAACGAGTGAGAATTGCCGCGCTCTTCGCCGACAAAGAGCAGTACGGCGGCGCAAGCGTCACCGTATGCGGCTGGGCGAAGACCATCCGCGATATGAAGACCTTCGGATTCATCGAGCTGAACGACGGCTCGTGCTTCCGCAATTTGCAGGTCGTGATGGATGCGAATTCTCTTTCTAATTATAAGGAGATCGCCGCGCAGAACGTGGGCGCCGCGCTCATCGTGCACGGCACCGTCGTGCTGACGCCCGAGGCCAAGCAGCCGCTCGAGGTCAAGGCAACAGAGATCGAGGTCGAGGGCGCGTCCTCACCCGACTATCCCCTACAGAAAAAGCGCCACAGCGTCGAATATCTGCGCACCATCCAGCATCTTCGTCCGCGCACGAACCTCTTCTCCGCGGCCTTCCGCGTGAGAAGCGCGGCGGCCTACGCCGTGCACGAGTTCTTCCAGAGCCGCGGCTTCGTCTACGTCAACACCCCCATCATCACCGGCTCTGACTGCGAGGGCGCGGGCGAGATGTTCCAGGTCACGACGCTGGATCTGGAGAACCCGCCGAGAACGCCCGACGGCAAGGTCGATTACAGCAAGGACTTTTTCGGCAAGAAGACGAGCCTGACTGTCTCCGGCCAGCTCAACGCCGAGAACTTCGCTATGGCGTTCGGTGACGTTTACACCTTCGGCCCCACGTTCCGCGCCGAGAATTCCAACACCGCGCGCCACGCCGCCGAGTTCTGGATGATCGAGCCGGAGATGGCGTTCTGCGACCTCGACGGCGACCTTGAGGTCATGGAGGCGATGGTCAAGCATATCATCCGCCGCGTGATGGAGCGCTGCCCGGATGATCTCGCGTTTTTCAACAGCTTTGTCGACAAGGGCCTTCTTGAGCGTCTCCAGCACGTCGAGAGTTCTGACTTTGGCCGCGTGACCTATACCGAGGCCGTCAAGCTCTTAAAGGAGAGCGGCCAGAAGTTCGACTATCCCGTCGAGTGGGGCATCGACCTGCAGACCGAGCACGAGCGCTATCTGACCGAGCAGATCTTCAAGCGCCCCGTGTTCGTCACGGACTATCCGCAGGAGATCAAGGCGTTCTATATGCGCCTCAACGACGACGGCAAGACCGTCGCCGCGGCGGACTGCCTCGTTCCGGGCATCGGCGAGATCATCGGCGGCAGCCAGCGCGAGGAGCGCATCGAGCTGCTCGAAAAGCGCATCCGCGAGCTGGGCATGAACCCGGAGGACTACTGGTGGTACTGCGACCTGCGCCGCTACGGTTCCTGCCGTCACGCGGGCTTCGGCCTTGGCTTCGAGCGCATGGTGATGTATTTAACGGGCATCGGCAACATCCGCGACGTGGAGCTGCATCCCCGCACCGTGGGCAACGCAGACTTCTAATTCTTCAAAAAACAAGGGACACGGAAACCGTGTCCCTTGTTTTTTGAGAATTGCACTCCGCTTCGTGCCTTGCCGCCCAAAGGGCGGCTTCGACACGCGCGGAGCGAGAAGAGTTTTTTGGCACGCGCATGTCGCGCCAAAAAACGATTCGAAATCATTTCGCGTCTGCGGATGCGAAAAGCTGTGACGCTTTAATTATTTGTGGTAAATAGTTACAAATGGGAACAAAAGCGCGAAAGGCGTAGTCAAAAGAAGTGAAGTCTGCTATAATGACCGCGCAGTTTTGAGAGAGGAGATTTTGACATGAAACACTTTTTTGCGCTGCTGCTCAGCGCGCTGATGGTACTGTCGCTGCTGACTGCCTGCGGCGATAAGACGACGCCGTCCGACGGCGACGATCAGACCGTCACGGACGAGAATGGCAGCGACACCGACAACAATACTGACGATACAACTGACCCCTACGACGCCGTGCGCAGCTACTGGTCCGAGGACCAGCTCACGCAGGCCTGGGGGCCGGATCAGGTGGTGGAGCACCTCTTTTTTCCACCCGATCATTGCCTACCCGCAGTGGGCCTTCCACGACTGCAATGCCTCGCAGGACCAGCGCTACGGCCTCGACGACTGGATGGTGACGGTCGACGAATACAACAAAATTTTGCAGTCCGTGTACGACAAGGGCTACATCTTAGTCGCGATGGAAGATGTGTGGAGCGAGGTGACGGACGAGTCCGGCACGCACATGGTGCGAAACACCCTGATGCTGCCAGAGGGCAAAAAGCCGCTCGTCATCAGCTTTGACGACGTGAACTACTACCCCTATATGCTCGACGAGGGCTTCACGAGCAAGCTCGTCGTCGGCGAGGACGGCGAGATCTGGGCGCAGTGCACCGATCCGTACACCAATGAGACCTTTTTGACCAAGGAGCTCGACGCGACGCCCATTCTCGACCAGTTTGTCTACGAGCACCCCGACTTTTCACTCAACGGCGCGAAGGCCATCTTCTCGCTGACGGGCTATCAGGGTATTTTAGGCTACCGCACGCAGGATGACCGCGACATTGCGGCAGATTCGCCCGACCGCCCCGCGTTCGATGCCTACCGCGCGAGCGAGATCGAGGCCGTCAAGCCCGTCATCGAGCGGCTCAAGGAAACGGGTTGGACGTTCGGCAGCCACACCTGGGGCCACATCCGCCTCGACACCAAGCCGCTCCAGACCGTCATCAACGACACCGAGCGCTGGGCGGACGAGGTCGGCTCGCTCGTCGGCCCCACGCAGATTTTGTTCTATCCGCACGGCGGCCGTCCCGACGGTGACGACTGGCACCAGACCGGCGAGCGCTTCAAGTACCTGCAAAGCCAGGGCTTCCGCATCTTCGCGAGCGTCGGCACGAGTTCGTTCAGCTATGTGAAGCCCGACATTTCCGCCGTCATCTGCGACCGTCTGCATCCGGACGGCACCACGCTGCGCCACTCGCGCAGCCGCTATCTGCAATTCTATAACGCCGAGGACATCATGGATACGCAAGTCCGTCCTGATCTCGGCGTAGACTGGTGAGGAGGCGTTATTATGGCAACGTTAGAAGAACTCAAGGCGAAGGCCGTCGCCATGCTGGACATGGCGTATGTGCCGTATTCCCACTTCCCCGTGGGCGCGGCGCTCGAATGTGAGGACGGCGCGGTCTTCACCGGCTGCAACATCGAAAATTCGAGCTACGGCCTGACGAACTGCGCCGAGCGCACCGCGGCGTTCAAGGCCGTGAGCGAGGGGCACCGGCGCTTCAAGCGCATCGTCATCGCTGGGCGCAGCGACGACTACTGCTACCCCTGCGGCGCGTGCCGTCAGGTGCTCTACGAGTTCGGCCCCGACATGGAGGTCGTGTGCCTGAACAAGGACAACGAGGAAAAGCACCTGCACATCAAGGAGCTGCTCCCCTACGGCTTCGACCAGACGTGGCTTGCAATCGACGAGAAATAACGAAAAAAAGAGAGCGGCGCTGCCGCTCTCTTTTTTCTTCGTTTCAGTTGCTTCCAGAGGAAGAGGCTCCAATCGTCACCTCGCCGCTCATCGTTTCGATTGTAAGCTCGCTCACCGCGCCGCCCTCGAGCGCGGGCACGGTGTAGTACGCTTCGTGGTCGCCGCAGGCGATGAGCGTTTCTTCGCGCTCGGTGAGCGCGGAGCGGAACGCGCCGCTTTTCGTTTCATAGTCGAGAGTAAAGCCGTCCTGCGCGGGAAGGGTCAGATAGATGCTGCCGCTCTCCGTTTCGGCATCAAGGCGCAGCGCACGCTCGGTAGCCAAAATCAGGTTGCCGCTGACGCTTTCGAAGTCCAGCGCGCCGAGCGCGCCGGCGATATCCACCTTGCCGCTCGCGGTTTCGATCTCGGCATTTTCCGCTTCGCCTGCCAGCTCGATCGCGCCGGAGACGGTCGAGAGCTCGATTTTCCCCCATGTGCCGTCCACCACACCGGCATTGCCGCTCGTGGTCTCGATCTCCACCTCCGGGCAGTTCGCGCACATCACGCGCGCATCGCCGCTGAGCGTCGAAAGCTCGATCTTCTGCGCATCGGCGCTCACGTAGGCGTAGGCGTCCGTTGTTTCGACTTTTATCTCCTCAAAGTGACCGGCGCTGACCAGTTCCCTCGGAAGTCCCACGTCGAGGTGCTTTTCCCCGTCGTAGCTGCCGCGGTAAGCGTCGCCGAGGAAGCGGATGCGCAGCGTGTCGCCGTCGATCGCGCAGACCATCTTCTCGCTCTCGGCGAGCGGCGCGGCGGATTCCTCCTTCACGCTGATCTGCGCGCTCTGCTCGGCGGTATAGATGTTCACGCTGCCGCTGCGCCACGAGATGTCGATCTTGCGGATGTCTTCGCTCTCGCCGATGCTGAGCACCGCGCCCGGGTGGAGCTCTTCGCTCCCCTCCGCCTGCGTGCAGAAGGTGTAGGTCGCACTGCTGCCGTCCCAGAGCGCGTCGACGGCGAAAATGCCGTCGCTTTGCGGCAGTTCTGCGCGGAATGTGCCGTTATCCTGCCGCTGGGCGGTCACGGTCTCGGACGGCATGCCGGTGCTGCCCCAGGCATCGGACGGCCAGCAGCGGAGACTGACGGAATCGGGCGAATTATCGCCGAAATCGAGCGTTACGGTATAGAAATAGGCGGCTGATACTGCAAAGGGCATTTCCAGTACAGGCGTGATGTCACGGGAGTTTCGTCCAGCGGGTGCGCGCCGCAGGCAATGGCGGTCATGCTCTGTAGGCCCTGAGTGTAGGTCCAGTCGTAGCTGCTGCTTTTGAGGGTGACGCTGCAAGCGTTTGCGCCTGTCACCGTCAGTGTTGGCGGCGTTTGGCGCGCGGCCTCGTCTGCGCTTTTTTCGCCGCAGGCGGTCAGGGAGAGCAGGAGTGCGAGCGGGAGCAGGAGGGAAAGGAGCTTTTTCATCGGTCGGTCCTCGTTTCTTTCGGATACTTCTATAGACGCATGATAGCCGAAAAAGTTCCCGCGCACAACGGCGATCGTTGCACAAAACGCGGCAATTTGTGGTATCGTGAATTCTAATACCGGAGGCGGTACAACTTTTTGCGCCGTTGTGTGCAACGTTTCTTCATGATACGGCGTATCATGAAAAGGCAAATCATGCATCAGTGTTCCCGCGTTTGCAGGGGGGTGTGGGCTGCCTTTTCCAACATTATATTTTGGGGGAAAGCGCATGGACAAGACGACAAATTTCGACCTGCCGCAATGGGTCAAGGAGGATCAGATCAAGATGCACGACTTTAACGGGGCGTTTGCGAGCATCGACGCGGCGCTCAAGGCTGAGGGTGACGCGCGCAGCGAGGCCGACGGCACGGCGGCGGAGCGCATCACGGCATTGGCGCAGACGATCGCAAACGGTAAAATCTGCCGCATAAAATACGGCTCGTATACCGGCAACGGCACCTACGGCGCGGCGAACGCGATCAGCATCGAGTGCGGGTTCTACCCGCTGCTGGTGATGGTGAGCAGCTCGAGCAGCAGCCACTACTGGGCGGTGCGCGGGTTCGACAAGTTCTACTACAGCAACAACCGCGAAAACGAAATGACGTGGGGCGATACCGGCGTGAGCTGGTACTACCCGCAGGACGACCAGTATTACTCCCCGTCGGGCAACCAGATGAACGCAATCGACACGACCTATTACTATCTGGTGCTGGGCTACAGCAACGACGGAGAGCAGGGAAACTGAATCACAGCAAAAAACAGCCCCGAGGCTTTCGCCTCGGGGCTGAAACTCTATTCAGGGGAAAGATTTTTCAGAAGTCAGTTTTTAGTTAGCGAACGACATGATCGAAGAGAGGAACCGGCGGTGCCTTATAGGTACCAGCGCCGATCACGCCGCACAGATCAATGGTGACAGAGGTAGCACCATCGCTGACAACCGTACCGGAGAAAGTGCCGACGGTGACATAGCCGTTGTCACGGAGCTGCTCGAGAGTAACGCTGTAAACATCACCCTTCTTAGCATCGTTCTTATCGTTCAGAGACACCGTGCCGGTCCTTGTTAGCGTTGAGGGCAACGCCGATAACAGTAGCGGCGTTCGGGGAACATCGACGCCACTCTTGACCTTGTCGTAGGCGTAAGCCTGGACGCACAGACGGTTCTCAGCAGCACCGCCGGTGACATACACGAAGTAATACTCCTGATCGCCAGGATTGCCCATCGTGCCGACCATCTTGGTCACTCCCCCCTCGGTGATCACGCTGTAATACTGACCCGCGCTAGCATCATAGTAGAGGGAACCGTTGAAGGTGTCAACGTTTGCGCCGGTAGTAGCGTTCTTCTCACCGGAGACGAAGTCGACATAGTAGCTCTTGCCGGACTCATAGGCAGCGGAGAGCGGATAATCCGGAGCATAAGCGACCATTTCGCCGCCGGTGGCAGAAACCATGTGACCATCCATCACAACGCCGTCCTCAAGCTTCACAACGTAGAGCTTGTTGGCTGCGGGAGCGTGCTTGATGTTGCTCTGATAAGCATCACGCAGGGTGTTCTGCAGAGCGTCATAGTTAGCGAACTTGACTTCGCCGGCAACGCCGTCGACATAGCCCTTGACGACCCAAGTACCGTCGGACAGGGTGTAAGCGCCCTGCTGACCGTCGAAGTAGAACAGGCTGGTGACCTTGGAGGTCGTGGTGGGAGCGATAACGTAGACGTAATCGGCAACGTTGTCGCCGTTCAAATCAACATAGTCAACTTCGCCCTTGGCATAGTTGTCGATGTTGGTGAAGCCGGTGACGGACTTGAAGGTGTAGGGGCTAGCAGAGGTACCAGCGCCGGAGCGAACCAGGAACATAGTGTTGGAGTTAACAACCAGAGTGTAGGAGCATTGTAGACCTGAGTGTTCTTGCTCACAGCGAGAGAAGCGACACTGTGGAGCTTGCCGGAATCAGCAACATTAGCCCCAGCAGGATAGGTGGCCACCTCGACAGCCTTGAGGGTGCCGTTGGACTTGGTGGTGAAGCGGAACAGGTGGCCGTTCAGGCTACCGTTGGTATCCTTGGCATTGGCGTTGGTGTTGATGTAGGAGTCAACATAGAAGTAGCCACCAGCAGCCTTCATGACCTTCTCATTGATGCCGGTGCTGTGGGTGACCTTGCCGTTCGCAATCTTGGAGCTCACAATGCCGGAAGCATTATCGTCGAAGTAGGTCATCTCGCTCAGGTCGACCTGAGCGGTGGTGCCGTCCACATAGGTGACGTTGGCCTTCGCCACGCCGGAACCGTCAGTGGCGTTGCCCGCCCACCAGATGGAGTTGATGACGCCGTAGCTGTTGGCAGCAGCGATCTCAACCGCACCGATCAGGTTGTTGTAGGAATCGAAGTACCAGGTGTACTTGGCATCCTTCTGAGCGGCCTGATCGAGGTAGAACTTGACAGCATCGTCATAAACGGTGCCCTCAACGTTGTGCTGCTTGGCGTTCCAGTAGATCACGCTCTGAGCGCCCTCGATGGAAGTGGCCTTGCCGACGATCTCGGCATACTGATCAGCAGTGTTGATCACCTTGCCGCTGACAGTGGCGGAGTTGGCAACGGTATTGGTGTAAGCGTTGACGAGGACATACTCATCCTTGGCATAGCCATAGTTGGCGTCGTAGTCCTTGAGCGTCAGAGGAGTGGTCTTAGAAGCGTTCTTGGCATCATAGACCTCGAGGGTGATGGTGGCAGGAGTCTTGACGTGACCCTGAGCATCATAGGTGATGTCAGCAACGTAGGTGACCTTGGCAAGGAAGGTGTCGATCATCACGATGGTCTTGGCATCCTTGTAGACCTCGAACAGACGGCCCTGAGCGCCCATCTTGGTAACGGTGTCGGTCAGGTTGACGGTGTAGGTCGTGGCCTGCTTCTGGCCGTTGACGATCAGCGCGTAAGCGGTGTCAGCGCTCAGGTCGAGGTCGTGAGCGACGTCGCACTCAGCAACAGCCTTGGTGTAGGTCAGGTCGGGCTTCTCAACGAAGGTAGTGGCCTTGTCGCCGGTGGTGTAGGTCCACTTGGTGGCGGGACGGCCCCACTTGTCGGCAGCAGCAGCGGAAGCGAGCTTGAAGTTCTTCTCGCCGAGGCTGTTGGTCTTGGTGCTGATGACCTTATCGGTCACATAGCCAAAGGCCGGGGTGTAGGTGACCTGAGCCTTCTGGATGCCCTGGAACAGGAGCTCAGCGACCAGCTCACGGGAAGCGGGAGCGTTCAGGTCGGTGGTCTTCGCCACGTTGTCCAGAACGCCGAGCTGCTGCGCGGTCTGCGCAACATGGAGCGCCCAGTCAGCGCCGGAGAACTCGTTGTTCTTGTCGTAGCCGACAGCGCGGAGGATCATGGCGAGGACTTCATAGCCGGTCACGTTGCCGGAGGGCTTGAAGGTGCCGTCGGGATAGCCCTTGACCAGAGCGGCGTTGGCGCAGTAGCCGATGTAGCCCTGAGCCCAACCGGCGCCAGCCATGTCGCTGAACTTGTTATAAGTGGCATAGAGGCCGGACTTATCGTTCTTGGCGACGTCGGCAGTGTAGATACGATAGATGATCGTAGCTACCTCAGCGCGGGTGATGTTGCCCTCGGGCTTGAAGGAACCATCCTCATAACCCTTGAACACACCCATGCCATTCAGAACGGCAACAGACTCAGCGTAATCATCGCTGATGCTCTTGTCATCCTTGAAGGCTGCGTTGGCGCTGACGGCCAGAGACAGAGTCATGACCAGAGCCAGCACCATTGCGAGTAACTTTTTCATAGATGTTACTCTCCTTTCATAAATTTCCATCCCCTTGGAGCGCTCCGGCAGCGAAAAGCGGGCATTTTTGCTGTTCGCGGGCGAAAATGAAGGTTGACCGAAAAAGTTGCAAAACATTTCGATTTTCTTGCATTTTTGACCGTTTTGCAGGAAAACGCGCGATCTTAGTTGCTATCGCATCCCCTTAAAGATGGTTCGTTTGTCAGAAAGGAGCAAGTTTCGGCGTTTCTCGGCTTACTTACCGTGGCATGCCGATCCCGTAACTAAGTCGGGAACGCACCGTTCCCCACCCTTTCTGCACTGTCACCTTACCACAAGCAAAATTTCAAGTCAACGCTTTCGCCCCATCTGTAACACACTTGTAACAAACCGCCGCTTCTGTTACAGCTTGACATAAAACCACAGAAAACCCCATTATCCGCCACCACATACATATAATATATAAGCACAAATATGAAAAAAGCGGCCTAAGCCGCTTTTAGTGATCTGAGACCCGCGCAGCGGTCAGGCGGCAAGTAACAGTAGTCCGCGCCGCCGCGCGGGGAGCGAAATTTCCCTTTTCCAGCCGCGGCCCGCCGAAAAAAGGAAAGCCCGCTCACCTGAGCGGACTTTCGCCAATATTTTTTGCACAACCCCGTACAACCCCAAAAAATTTCGCGCCCGCAGGCGCGCAATGATCTTGATCGTTTTTTGTCGCGACAGAAGGTGAATTGCCGCAAAGCGGCAAGAGAAGCCGCCCTGGGGCGTGTGCGTGACAAAAAAACACCTCTCACGCCGCAAACGTGCGCGCCTACGGCGCGTGCGCTGCCGCGGCGTGCAATCCAAAATCAAAAAAGGCGGCTTTCGCCGCCTTTTTTGAAGTGCTTTACTGAATCTCGATCTGCTTCGCGTTCACCACCGCGCTCTTCTTCGGCATGTTCAGCTTGAGCACGCCGTCATTGTACTGCGCGGAGATGTCCGCGACCTCGACGCCGCTGATGTCGAATGCGCGCTGGTAGCTGCCGTAGCTGCGCTCGCAGCGGACGTAATTGCCCTTCTTGTCCTGATCCTCGTGCTCGCTGTGGCGCTCGGCGCGAATGGTCATCGTGTCGCCGTCCACATCGACGTGGATGTCCTCTTTCTTGAAGCCCGGCAGATCAGCTTCCAGCAGGTAGCTGTCGCCCTTGTCCTGAATGTCGGTCTTAAACTCGCTCAGCCCGCGGCCCCACGAGCCGTCGCCGAAGAATGCGCGCTCCATCTGATCCCAGGGATCATAAGCCGCAATGTGATTGTTTCTGCGTTCAAAAGGTCTCAGTTCAAACATAATACAAAGCCTCCAAATCTATTCTGGCGAGCCGCTCTTGCAGCCCGCGTGGTTTACGTTTCTTTCGTTCCCCTCGGAACAATTATGAGTATAGGCACGCCCTGTGAACAAAAATACATCTTTTGATGAACAAATCTTTAATTTTAGCACTCTTACGCCTAGAGTGCTAAAAATCGTGGTAGCTGCGGACCGCTGCCAAACCGCTACCCGACCTTCCGTGCCCGCAAACCCTTGCAAAATCAGCCTTTTTTCGCCCCGCCAAACCCCCGTTTCCGGCAAATCGCTACCAAACCGCTACCCGCCGCGCCCGCGAGCCTTGCGCGGCGGGCTTTTTCCGCGTCGCTAAGGGGATGCGATATCCGCTGAATCGACCGATTTTTCCTTTATTCTGCTGCATTTTGGTTATTTTCTATTGTTTCTGCAACAATTTGAGGATTTGCAAATTTTGGCAGCAATCACGGGAAAGCGGGAGAGACGGCGGGTGTTCGGCCGCAAGAAGATGATGACGTTATCGTCATGATCGACACCTTCCTCGCCAAGGTCACCTATGTTGCTCCTGCCGCTTATGACGCTCAGGGCCACCTGCGCACCGAGGCTACCATCAAGCTCGATGTCTATGCCACCAAGAACTCCACCGCTGCTACCCCGCTAACCCTCACCAACGGCGAGGATGCGTATCCGTATGCTGTCGGCGATTACGTTCTCCTGAACGCCTTCACCCTGCCTACCAACGATTCCAAGGTCAGCGGCGCTGTCGCTTACACTGGCACCGAGGGCACTGATTACTATGGCGAGATCGTCGCTAAGGCCGAGTCCTTCACCGGCGCTCAGAGCGTCATCTACTGGAACAACGAGCAGCACAACGTTGCTGGCACTGTCTATGATGATGCTGTCAAGTTCGTCCTCGATGAGGCTGGCAACTCCACCGGGAACCGCACCTGGTTCCTCGACCAGTATGGCAACCTCATCGGTAACGTTGAGATCGCTGCTGCTACCAGCTACGGCGTGATCAACTCCATCTGGTGGGTCGGCAACACTGCTGACGGTTCCGGCGTGGCAAAGGCCAACGTCACCTATGTGGACGGCACCACCGCCGTTCTCGACATCAGCACCCTCATCTACAATGGTGCTGCCGCCGAGAACCGCAACACTACGTATATCGCTAAGGGCGGCAAACTGTCCCACAACACCGCTGCCCTTAAGGTCATGTCCGGCGATACCTACAGCACCGCGCCCGAGCTACTTCTACATCGACGACTATATCGATCAGAACGCCCGTGCCGACAAGACCGGCGCTCAGATCCTGAACGACGATATGTTCCAGTTCAGCACTCACCCCAACGGCACTGTTGCCGCTGTCGAGGTCTCCGGTAATGGCACTGGCGCAACCGCCACTGTCAATGGCTCCACAGTCACCACTACCGCCAAGAAGGCTCTTCGCAGCCTGGATGTCGCGGTTGGTACTGATGCTCTGTACAATGGCAAGCTGCTCACCAACAGCGCCACCATCTTCCTGGTTCGCTCCGGCAATGGCGATACCGTTCCCTTCACCTATAAGTCTGTCACCGGTATCAACGCCATCGGTAACTATGTCCAGGGTGAAGTCGACTATGTTGACCTGAACGATGACGGTGTTGCAGATTACGTCTACATCATCGCTGCTTCCGACACCGCTAAGGCTGAGGGTCTGTTCTACTATGCCGGCAACAACAACTACTCCTATAACACCACCACTGGTTACGGGACCATCAACGGCTTCATGGACGGTGTTGATGCTACGCTGACTGTCGCTAACGACAACTTCTTCGATGGCATCTCCGGCTATGACACTACTCATGCCGGTTGGGTCAGCAAGATCGTTGCTACTTCCAACCGCCTGTATCTGGTGAAGACCGAGGACGGCCTGCTCTCCGCTGAGCCCGTTGCTTACAACACCAACGATACTCAGGTCACTCTTGACGATGATTACTCCGACGCTTACACGGGCAAGACCCCGTACGTCAATGTTACCGCCGGTGAAACTGACAGCAAGTTCGATAACAACCTGCTGAGCATGGCCGCTGGTCAGAACTTCACCACCAATGAGTCTACCAAGTTCGTTGTTGATGGCAAGACTGCTGCTCTGCCCTACTCCCTCACCGACTACAATGTCATCATTGTCTGGGATCGCAGCAAGAGCACCGCTCTCCGGTCTACGCTTACAGCAAGGACACCACTAAGACCAACACGGACATCGTTTACTCCGTTGTTGCTCGTAACAACCAGGTCATCACTGCCACCGTTAACAATGGCACTCTGACCATCGACCAGGCCAAGCTCGTTTCCTCCACCAACGGTGCTGCCAACGTGGACGCTGCGTTCACCACCGCCACCGCTACCGTGAAGTTCTACGATCTGGCCGGTAACGAAGTTGCTACCAGACAGGCTGCTGTGACCCCCACCGTGAACGGCGGTGGCACGGCCTCGCGTCATCAGCATCAGCGTTCCCACTACTCTCATGCCTGCGAACTACAAGGTCGTTGTGACCCTGGACAACGTGAAGGTCGGTTCTGATGTTGTTGCTACTTCCCTCTCCGTCTTCGAAAACGTGATTGGCTTCTAAACAACATTCGTTAGACGTCTCGTTCTGCTACGCGACTGACAACAAAAACAGCCCCGAGCCGAAAGGCTCGGGGCTGTTTTTTGCTTTATCCAGTCCGCGTCATAACCGAGGACAAGATAGCAATATTCTTTCCCGCTGCTGTTGAACTGCGAGGATGCCATATATCCGCCGGAGTCGCTTTGCAGCGTCTCCGACACCCAGCTCACGCCGCTGTCACCCCATGTATAGTAATTGTTCATGGAGCCGATGCCGGACGAGCAGGCGGTCACGCCGCGTATGACCGTCGTTTTCTGTCCGCCGTCCGCGCGGAACAGCACCAGCGCCGCGGGGCAAAAGCCGCATTCGACGCTGTTCGGGTGATTTTGGCCCGATAGACCGGTGCCGGTGTATGTGCCGAACTTCGCGCGGCAAATCTTGCTGCCGGCAATCGTCTGCGCAATGGCGGTCACGGTCTCCGCTTCCGCCTTGCCCGCCGCCGCGTCGGCGTTGGCCTTGAGCGTTTCGTCGATCTTGCCAAACGCCGCATGAAGTCATCCATCTTGATAAAGTCCGACTTTTCCCACTTGGGCAGGCCGTAATTGGCTGTTTTTCCCATCGCGTCCTCCCCTTTCACCACGCGCGGCGCACGACGCTCAGCACGCCGATGGCTTCGTCGATGCTCGAAAAGCGGTAGACGCGCTCGTCGCGCTCGCGCTGCGCCTTTTCGATCGGGTTTTCGAATTTCATCCGCGCTAAGTGCTCGCATTTTTCGATCTGGGTTCTGGGTCGTTCATAGGTGTTGTTGTACATGTTTTTCCTCCTCATTTTGTGCAGCCCACGCATTTGCGCGGACCGTTTACAGCTATAAAGCTGTAAAGCGGTTTTTGGGACGAACCGGTGCAACGGAGGAAAAATTTTCCGCCTTGACAACGCTGGAAAGCGGGGTATAATGGAAATAGAAAAGGGCGCTGTTGTCATGACGGTTAGCCCTCAAAGCTGGTTAAAACAATACTATGTTAACCGCTCGGTGGCCGCCGGGCGGTTAACACGCTTTTGGGGCTATGTAAGTCATTACCACGAGGACAATGACGAGACACAGAAGAAAACGCAGAGCATTTCCTCTTCCCATCCGCATCACCCCCTTTCGCAAGGGAGTGGCTAACCGCCGTTTACAACAGCGCCTACCTTTATTTTACGGTTTTTGCCGCATTTTGTCAATCTTTGCCGCCCGTTGGGCGGTTTTTTGCATTTTTAGAGGGTTTCGAGCGTGACCAGCGCGTCGAGCAGCGGCCACGCCTGCGCGAGCTCCCGCCCCGCCTGCCAGAAGCCGATGCCCTGCAAGCCCTTTTCCGCCGCGAGGGCGATCTTCGCGCGCAGCGAGCGCGCGTCCTCGAACCAGACGACGTGTTCGCGCCGCATTTTGTCGAAGTAGTGGTAGCAGGGCGAGCGCGCGGTTTCGTCAAACTCAATTTCCGCCCCCACCAGCCGCGCCCGCGCGACGGCCGCTTGCGACGAGAACGTCTCGGCCCGCGTGCGGCCTTTTTCGTAGGGCAGCGGCCAGTCGTAGGCGTACAGCGGCGCGCCGAGGAAGATGTTCTCCCCCGCCGTGACCGAGAGCGCGTAATCGAGCACCGCGCGCACCTGCGGCAGCGGCGCGATGGCCTGCGGCTCGCCGTAGACATAGCCCCATTCGTAGGTCATCAGGAACACGGCGTTCGCGGCTTTTGATAGCAGCGCGTAGTCGTGCGCCTCGTAGAGCAGTCCGCGCTGCTGCGCGCTCGTCTTCGGCGCGAGCGCGGCGACAACGGGCTTTCCCTCCGCGTTCAGCGCCTCGCGCAGACGGCAGACGAACGCGGCGTAGTCCTCGCGCAGCTCCGGCGGGACGTACTCGAAGTCGACGTCGAGGCCGTAGTATCCCTTTTTCGCCATCGTCTGCAAAATCTCGGCAAGGAGCGCGCTCTGCGCGCGGTCGTTTTGCAGGAGCGCCGCGGCGTTTTCGCTCGAAAAATTCCCCTCCGGCGTCAGCGTCGAGAGGTGCATGAGCGATTTTGCGCCATAGCGCGCCGCTCGTTCGAGCAGGCGCGCGTCGTCGAGCGGCGCAAGGGCTCCCGCGGGCGTGATGCCGTAGGTGAACGGCGTCAGATACGTCAGGTACGGCAGGACCGAGTCGAGCAGCTCGCCGCCGATGTAGGGGTAGGCGTAGGCGTTCACGCCGAGCGTACCGAGCGGCGCTTCGTCTGCGTAGTCGATGGCAAGCACGTCGCCCTCGCGCAGAAGCTCGCGTCCGTGGAGGAAAAAGTTCCGCCGCAGGAGCGTCCTGACGCTCAAATCATAGTCCCGCGCGATGGACGAAAGCGTCTCCCCCGCGCGCACGGTGTGCAGTGTCTTCGGCGTTCGCACGACGAGCGCCTGGCCGATCACAAGCGGCGTACTCAGCGCAAGGCCGTTGTCCGCCGCGACAAACGCGGGCAGGGCGTCGTGCATCGCGGCGATGGAAGAAAGCGTGTCGCCGCGCTTTACAACATGAATGTGCATGGTCGATCACCTCGCACCATTCTATGCCGGATTTTTCGCGCTTACCCCAGCGTGACGTCCAGTATCATCATCAAGAAGGAAGCCCACGAGGAAGCCGCACGTCCCCCGCCGTCCGCCCGCGCGCGGCAGCAGCTCCTCCGCCACGACGTAGAGCATCGCCCCCGCTGCAAAGCTCAGAAGCCACGGCATCAGCGCATGGATTCCCGCCGCCGCGAGCACGACGAGCGCGCCGAACAGCGGCTCCACCGCGCCGGAGAGCACGCCGGTCCAGAAAGCGCGCCGTTTCGACTTGCCCGATTGGTACACCGGCAGCGCCACCGCCGCGCCCTCTGGAAAGTTCTGCACGCCGATGCCAAGCGCCAGCGCGAACGCGCCGGCAAGGCTCTCCCCGTCCGCCGCGAGCGCAAACGCGAGGCCGACGGCCATGCCCTCGGGGATGTTGTGCAGCGTGATGGCCGAGAGGAGCAAAAAATCGCTGTGCACCTCTCCCCCGCCGCGCCGCCGCACGAGCTCGTCGAGCAGGAAGAGCGTCAGCGCGCCGAGCACGATGCCCGCCGCGGCGGGCAGAAACGGCGGCAGACGCCCCTCTGCCTCCGTCTGTTCGATGGCAGGCAGGATGAGGCTCCACACGCTCGCCGCCATCATCACGCCCGCGGCAAAGCCCAGCAGCGCGCCCTGCGCGCGCTCGCACACCTTGCGGGCAAAAAAGAACACCGTCGCGGCGCCCAGCGCCGTCATCAGAAACGTGAAAGACGTGCCGAGCAGAGCCAGCATCAGTGGTCGAAGCATATCCGTTCATCGCCTTTACGGTTTGTCAGGCGGAAAAGCGCCTGTATGCCAGTATAGGCGGCAGGAATGAAAAACGTGAAAAAGGGCGCGGAGAATTCTCCGCGCCCTTTTGGCTCAATATTGACTTACTGCATCAGCTGCGCGACCATGTCGGTGTACGCGCTGGGATCTTCGAGCGGCAGGCCCGCGATGAGGTTTGCCTGATCGTAGAGGATTTTGGCATACAGCGCCGCCTTGTCGCGATCGGTTGCCATCGCGGCGGCCATCGCCTTGACCGCCGGATGATCGACATTCAGCTCGAGGATGCGCTCGGCCTTGATGGGCTCGGGCATCTGGAAGTTCTTGAAGTACTTCTCCATCTCGAAGCTGAAGCCCTCGCCCGCCGTCAGGCAGACGGGATGGGTCTTCAAGCGGTGCGAGACCTTAGCCTCCTTGATCTTGTTGCCGAGCGTCTCCTTGACGAACTGCATGAGCTCGGCGCTCTCGCTGTCGTCCTTGTGCTCTTCCTCGTCACCGAGCTCGAGGTCGCCGTCCACGATGGAGCGGAACGGCTTTTCGTCGTAATTCATCAGCGCCTGCAAAACGAACTCGTCCGTCTCGCCGGTCAGGTACAGGACCTCGTAGTCCTTGTCCTTCAAAAGCTCGGTCTGCGGCAGCTTGTCCACGGCGGCGATGCTCTCGCCCGCGGCGTAGTAGATGCACTTCTGGCCTTCCTTCATGCGCTCGACGTACTCTTTAAGCGTCGTGAGCTTCTTCTGCGTGGAGGAGTAGAACATCATCAGGTCCTTGAGCGAATCCTTGCGGCTCTCGCCGCCGTCGCTCACGATGCCGTAGCCGATCTGGCGGCCGAAGTTTTCGTAGAATTTCTCATAGCCCTCGCGGTCTTCCTTGAGGAATTTTTCAAGGTCGGCGCGGACCTTCTTTTCGAGGTTCTGGCCGATGACCTTGAGCTGGCGGTCGTGCTGTAAAAGCTCGCGGGAGATGTTCAGGCTCAGGTCCGGCGAGTCGACCACGCCGCGCACAAAGCGCAGATAGTCGGGCAGCAGCGAGTCGCACTTGTCCATGATGAGAACGCCCGCAGAGTAGAGCTGCAATCCCTTTTCATATCCTTCCGTGTAGAAGTTGAACGGGCGCGAAGACGGCACGAACAGCAGCGCCTTATAGGTCACGCTGCCCTCGGCCGAGACGGTGATCGTGCGCTGGGGCTTGTCGAATTCATGCGTCAGCTCGGAATAGAACTTGTTGTACTCCTCGTCCGTGACGTCGCTCTTCTTGCGCTGCCAGAGCGGCACCATGGAGTTGACGGTCTTCATCTCCTCGACGGTCTCGTACTCGGGCTTCTCCGGGTCGCTGCCCTCTTTGACCTTCTGCTCGGGCAGCAGCATGCGGATGGGGTAGCGGATGTAGTCGGAGTACTTCTTCACGAGCGCGTGCAGGCGGTAGGACTCCAAGTACTCGCTGTACTTCTCCTCGTCCGTGTCGGGCTTGATGTGCATGATGACGTCGGTGCCGACGGCCTCCTTGTCGCATTCGGTGATCGTGTAGCCGTCCGCGCCGGAGGACTGCCACTCATAGGCCTGCTCCTCGCCGTATTTCTTCGTGCGGACGGTGATGCTGTCGGCGACCATGAACGCGGAGTAGAAGCCCACGCCGAACTGGCCGATGATGTCGATATCGGCGTCCTTCTTGTCCTTTTCCTCGGTCTCCTGGCGGAACTTGTAGGAACCCGACGACGCGATGACGCCGAGGTTGTTTTCAAGCTCTTCGCGGCTCATGCCGATGCCGTTATCCGAAACGGTCAGCGTGCGGTTTTCGCGGTCGAGCGACACGGTGATGGCGAAATCGCTGCGGTTCATGCCCACCTTGTCGTCCGTCAGCGCGACATAACAGAGCTTGTCGATAGCGTCGCTGGCGTTGGAAATAATCTCGCGCAGGAAGATCTCCTTGTGCGTGTAAATCGAGTTGATCATCAGATCGAGCAAACGCTTCGATTCTGCTTTAAACTGTTTTTTAGCCATAAAAGCATCCCTCTCTGAATCGTATTTGAACCTAAGTATAGCAGGAAATTCCTGATATTTGTTACTAAACTCTTAATTTTTAGCACTCGTCGGCAGCAAGTGCTAAAACATGATGGTTACCTTTTATTATATATAAAGGAAGCTATCGGTTTCGCACAGGTGCGAAGGATATGCCGCCTGCGGGCGGCAGGGGCAAAGGGGATATTCTCTTTCGCAAAAGAGAATATCCCCTTTGGAACCCCAAGAGAAAGGCTTAGATTGGCAGTCTCTGGCTTGAACAACTCTGATGTCTCCGAAGTGAAAGTGCCTCGTGCGCGGCGAAGCCGCGTTAGCATTGCAAGACGATTTGCCTCTGCTCCTACTATCCGCTGTTGCGCAGCCGTTGGCGGCTCTGCTGCCTTACGGATGCGGCACACCCCTTGCGGGTGCCGCTCTGCCAGTCTTGTGGCAGTGCGGCCTAATCACCGTCTACCGGTGCACCCATCAATGCGGCGAGCGCAGCAATGCCGCTATTTCGCACGCAGTCTGCCGTCGAGGGAACGTCACTCGCGCCTCACGATAGTAAGGCGCGAGTGCAAGACGTAACGATTTGCAGAAGATTCATGGCGAAGCCATGTACACCGCACCCACACTGCGCAGCGTGTGCAGTTATTCGAGCTGCAAACTGCCAATGTCGGGGGTCGAGGGGTCCTCCCCTCGTCCTTTCTCTTGGGGGTGTAAGGGGGATATTCTCTTTCTGAGAAAGAGAATATCCCCCTTTGCCGCGTCCCCACACGGTGTGGGGCCAGAAGCAGCGCTGCCGCGCTGCACCCCCTGCGCCCTACGGGCGCAAAAAGAAACAGCCCTCGCGGGCTGCTTTCCTCCCGCGCCCGAGGCGCGAAAGTTGTCCAAATTGTCAATATGGGATACTTATCCCCATTTCCCCTCTTTTTTCTTTGGATAATATGCAGTATTGACTTCTGGCGTTTTAGAGGCTAAAATAAGCCCATCAAACATGAGGGATACATGAAAGGATTTAATGCTATGTTCCGTTTTGCTTATGCAAATCAGAATAACGCCGCCGCTTCTGCCATGTGCGCAGAGGCCGCTTCCTCCTGCACCTCTCAGTCCTCCCGCTTCAACTGCATCGCTCTGGGCGCCATTATTATGGCGTCCATTATTATTTCCCGCCTGATTAGCATTATCGGCATTTCTCTGCTGGTACTGGTACTTCTGGTCGTCCTGATGGGCGTTCCCGGGATGAAACGCGATTGCTGAGCGAGTAAAAAAACGCGATACAGCAAAGCGGTTCCGCCGGGAATGGCGGACCCGCTTTTTTGTATAATAAATTTGTTCATTATTTAATCAAAGGAGATTTGAAACGATGAAAAAGAAGTTTATGTGCATGCTCATGGCTGCGGCCATGACGCTCTCGATGGCCGCCTGCGGCTCCAAGAGCGATGACACCAACACCGATGCCAACACCGACGGCACCGATAACGCTGAGGTCCAGACCTTCAAGCTCGGTTCCTCCGGCCCGCTGACCGGCGACAGCGCGATCTACGGCATGGCCGTCGTTCAGGGTGCCGAGCTGGCCGTCAATGAAATCAACGCCAGCGACAGCAAGATCAAGTTCGAGTTCCAGAAGCAGGACGATGAGGCCGACGGCGAAAAGGCTGTCAACGCCTACAACACCATGATGGACAACGGCATGCAGGTCCTCGTCGGCCCCACGACCACCGGCGCTTCCATCGCGGTTGCCGATGCCTGCTACAATGACCGCACCTTTATGCTGACCCCGTCCGCTTCCTCCACCGACGTCACCGCGGGCAAGGACAATGTCTTCCAGGTCTGCTTCACCGACCCCAATCAGGGCGTTGGCGCTGCCGACTACATGGCTGAAAACTTCGCTGGTGCCAAAGTCGCCATCATCTACCGTAACGACGACGCTTACTCCCAGGGCATCCGCGACACCTTCGTGAAGGAAGCCGCCGATAAGGGCGCTTTCGAGGTCGTCTATCAGGGCACTTTCACCAACGATACCGCTTCCGACTTCTCCGTCCAGCTGGCCGGTGCGCAGAATGCCGGTGCTGACCTCGTCTTCCTCCCCATCTACTATCAGCCCGCTTCCATCCTTCTGGCCCAGGCTAAGGCCATGGGCTATGCTCCCACTTTCTTCGGCGTGGACGGCATGGACGGCATCCTGACCATGCCCGGCTTCGACGCTTCCCTTGCTGAGGGTCTGATGCTCATGACCCCGTTCTCCGCCACCGATGAAGCCAACCAGGCGTTCGTTGACGCTTACACTGCCGCTTATGGCACCGAGCCCAACCAGTTCGCCGCTGACGCCTATGACGGCGTGTACATCGTGAAGGCCGCTCTCGAGGCCGCCGGCTGCACCGCCGATATGAGCAACGAAGAGATCTGCGACGCGCTCGTCAGCGCCATGACCTCCCTCAAGTTCACCGGTCTCACCGGTACCGACATGACCTGGAATGCCGAGGGTCAGGTCTCCAAGGCCCCGACCGCTTACGTCGTCAAGGACGGCCAGTACGTCAAGGGCTAAATCCCAGCACAGGAAAGACCGACATTCGCCTTTCTCAGCGGCGGGCTGCCGGAAGCGAAAGCTCCCGGCGGCCTATGCCCTGTTTCTATGGCGGAAACGAAGGCAGCTGTTTTCCCGTCTCTGCCCTTGTTTCTGCCACAGACGAACCCCAACACCGAACGAGAAAAGAGAGGTGCCATCCTTATGGAATTTTTATCCTATCTCATCAGCGGCATCAGCCTCGGCAGTGTGTACGCCATCATCGCCCTCGGCTATACGATGGTTTACGGCATTGCCAAGATGCTGAACTTTGCCCACGGCGACATCATCATGATCGGCGGCTACGTATCGTTCTGCGCGATGTTCTATCTGGGACTGCCCAACATCGTGGCGGTGCTGCTGGCCGTCATCGTCTGCACGGTGCTTGGCGTCGTCATCGAGCGGCTTGCCTATAAGCCCCTGCGCTCGGCGCCCAGCCTCGCAGTCCTGATCACCGCCATCGGCGTGAGCTATTTCCTCCAGAACTCCGCGCTTCTCATCTGGAAGGCAGCCGCGCGTGTCTATCCCCCGGTGGTCGAGGATTCGATGCAGCTGTTCGGCGGCAAGCTGACTGTCTCCTATGTGTCGCTTCTCACGATCGCGGCCTGCGTCGTCATCATGATCGGCCTCACCACGTTCGTCAACAAGAGCAAGATGGGCAAGGCCATGCGTGCCTGCTCGGAGGATAAGGCGGCGGCGCAGCTCATGGGCATCAACGTCAACGCAACCATTTCCGCGACGTTCGCCATCGGCTCGGCGCTCGCGGCCATCGCCGGCGTGCTGCTCTGCTCGTTCAATACGTCGCTCATGCCGACCACCGGCTCCATGCCCGGCATCAAGGCGTTCACCGCCGCCGTGTTCGGCGGCATCGGCTCCATCCCCGGCGCGTTCCTCGGCGGACTGCTCCTCGGCATCATCGAGGCACTGGCCAAGGCGTACATCTCCACGACGCTTGCCAACGCCATCGTGTTCGCGGTGCTGATCGTCGTGCTGCTCGTCAAGCCCGCGGGCCTTCTCGGCAAGTCCGTGACGGAGAAAGTGTGAGGTGGCCGGAATGACACAGAAAATGAACAAATTCAACTCTCTCAAGAAGACCACAAAGGTCGACTTTGCGACCTATTTCGGCGTGATCGTCGTCTTTATCATCACGACGGTCCTGCAGAACAACGGTTCGCTCAAGCGCTCCGCCATCGGTCTGCTCGTCCCCATCTGCTGCTATATGTCCATGGCCGTCTCGCTGAACCTGACGGTCGGCATCCTCGGCGAGCTGAGCCTCGGCCACGCGGGCTTTATGAGCGTAGGCGCGTTCTCCGGCATCGTCGCCTCGCAGAGCCTGATGGGCGCGATCCCGAACGCTCCGGTGCGCCTCGCCATCTCGATGGTCGTCGGCGCGATCTTCGCCGCCATCGTCGGCCTTCTCATCGGCACGCCCGTGCTCCGCTTGCAGGGCGACTATCTCGCCATCGTGACGCTCGCCTTTGGCGAGATCATCAAGGAGCTTATCAACTGCCTCATCATCGGCTACGATGAAAACGGCCTGCACTTCATCTTCAACCCCGCCGGCAACAAGACGGTCGACGACCTCGGCCTGAGTGCCTCGGGCACCGCTATCATCAAGGGCGCGCAGGGTGCGACCGGCACCGCCACGATCGCAACGTTCACCGCGGGCTTCATCCTCGTGATGATCACGCTCATCGTCGTGCTGAACCTGACCCGTTCGCGTGCGGGCCGCGCGATCATGGCCATCCGTGATAACCGCATCGCCGCGCAGGCCATCGGCCTGAACCTGACGAAGTACAAGCTCATGGCGTTCGTCACCTCCGCCGCCCTCGCGGGCGCGGCAGGCGCGCTCTACGGCCTGAACTACTCCTCCCTCCAGGCGACGAAGTTCAACTTCAACCCCTCCATCCTTGTGCTGGTGTTCGTGGTGCTCGGCGGGCTTGGCAACATCTGGGGCTCGCTCGTCGCCGCCGCGGCGCTGACGATCCTGCCCGAGGCGCTGCGTCAGTTTGCCGACTTCCGTATGCTCATCTACGCGATCGTGCTGATCTTCGTCATGCTCGCGACCAACAATCCGCAGGCCAAGGCGTTCTTCCAGAAACTTCTGCCCCATCGCCGCGCCAGTGCTGAAAAGGAGGATTGACCATGACACAGAAAGAAAAAGCCAAGCTCGTTCCCGTCTCCCGTGAACCGGCGCTGCTCACCGAGCGCGACGCGGACAAGTCCCCCGTGCTCGAGTGCATCGACCTCGGCATCACGTTCGGCGGTCTGAAAGCGGTCGACAACTTCAATGTCACCATCGGCCGCACCGAGATCACCGGCCTCATCGGCCCGAACGGTGCCGGTAAGACGACCATCTTCAATCTGCTCACCAAGGTCTATCAGCCCACCCACGGCACGATTCTCTTAAACGGCAAAGACATCCATGACCTCAACACCGCGCAGGTCAACCGCGCTGGCATCGCACGTACGTTCCAGAATATCCGCCTGTTCGGCGAGCTGAGCGTGGAAGAAAACATCACCGTCGCGATGGACACGCAGATGCACTACACGATGCCCGAGGGCATTTTCCGCCTGCCCCGCTTCTGGAAGGAAGAGCGCGTCATGCATGAGCGCGCGATGGAGCTTCTGTCCATCTTCCACATGGAAGACCTTGCAAACGCCAAGGCGAACTCCCTGCCTTACGGCGCGCAGCGCAGACTGGAAATTCTCCGCGCGCTGGCGACGAACCCGAGTCTGCTGCTTCTTGACGAGCCCGCCGCCGGCATGAACCCGAGCGAGACGGCTGAGCTGATGGAAAACATCCGCTCCATCCGCGATACGTTCAAGATCGCGGTGCTGCTCATCGAGCACGACATGAACCTCGTCATGAACATCTGCGAGGGCATTGCCGTTTTGAACTTCGGCCATGTCATCGCCAAGGGCACACCCGAAGACATTCAGAACAATCCCGAGGTCATTGAAGCCTACCTCGGCAAGCAGAAGGAGGCCTAACGATGGGACAGATCTTACAGGTGAACGATCTTCACGTTTACTACGGCAGCATCCACGCCGTCAAGGGCGTTTCCTTCGAGGTCAACGAGGGTGAGGTCGTCACGCTGATCGGCGCGAACGGCGCGGGTAAGTCGACCGTTCTGAACACGGTCTCCGGCCTTCTGCACCCCAAGCACGGCAGCGTTGTTTTTGAGGGCAAGGACTTAAAGGGCGTCCCCGCGCACAAGATCGTCGAGCACGGTCTTGCGCAGGTTCCGGAAGGCCGCCACGTCTTTTTGCAGATGACGGTCGAGGATAACCTTGAAATGGGCGCTTACACCCAGCCGAACTCCACCATTGAAGCGGGCATTGCGGACGTCTACGAGCGCTTCCCGCGCCTCAAAGAGCGCCGCAAGCAGATCGCCGGTACGCTCTCCGGCGGTGAGCAGCAGATGCTCGCCATGGGCAGAGCGCTCATGTCGAAGCCGAAGCTTCTGATGCTCGACGAGCCGTCTATGGGCCTCGCTCCGATCCTCGTTGAGCAGATTTTTGACATCATCCGCGAGCTGCACGCTGCGGGCACGACGATCCTGCTCGTCGAGCAGAACGCGCAGGCCGCGCTCTCCGTCGCCGACCGCGCGTACGTGCTTGAAACGGGCCGCATCACGCTCTCCGGCACCGGTAAGGAACTTATGGCGAGCGACGCCGTCCGCAAGGCCTACCTCGGCGGTTAAATCCCCCGCAAACGCAAAGAGCCATCCGAAAGGATGGCTCTTTTTTTGTGCAGTTTTGCCGCCGTGCAAAATTTCCGCCCAACCTACTGCACATTTGCCAAAGATATGGTATACTGACAGAACATGACACAGGATCGGAGGGATCGGATTGTTCAAAATTCTCATTGCGGAGGATGACCGCGAGCTGCGCCAGCTCTTCGCCCACGTGCTCACCAAAAACGGTTACACTGTCCTCGGCGTCTCCAACGGCGAAGAGGCGCTTGCCGCGCTCGAGCAGAGCTATTACGATCTCATCATCTCCGACATCATGATGCCGAAGATGGACGGCTACGAGCTCGTGCGCTCGATCCGCGAGAGCGGTTCGTCCATCCCCATTATGATGATCACCGCCAAGGACGCCTTTGACGACATGCGCCTCGGCTTCCTCTCCGGCAGCGACGACTATATGGTCAAGCCCATCAACATCGGGGAAATGGTACTGCGCGTGAGCGCGCTGCTGCGCCGCGCCCAGATGGCGAGCGAGCGCCGTCAGGTCATCGGCGGCACGGTGATGGAGTGCGACTCGCTCAGCGTCACCGTCGACGGCGAGAGCATGGTGCTGCCGCAGAAGGAATTCATGCTGCTCTACAAGATGGCCTCGTTCCCCGGCCGCATCTTCACGCGCCAGCAGCTCATGGACGACATCTGGGGCTATGATTCCAGCACCGACACCCACACCGTCGATGTCCACATCGCGCGCCTGCGCGAGCGCTTCCGCGACAATCCCGACTTCAAGATCGTCACGATGCGCGGCGTGGGATATAAGGTGGTGCGCACATGAAAAAGCGGCGCAACAAATTCTTCGATATCCGCGTGCAGTTTTTCTTCATCTGCATGGCGGGCTTTATCGGCGTGGCGCTGCTCGCCGCGCTCGCGGCCTGGGGACTTGAGCATCTCGGCGTCAACGTGCCGATGTTCGTGTGGCTGCTCATCTTCACGCTGCTGCTCGGCAGCGCGACGGCGGCGGGCTTCTCCATCGCGTTCTTCGCGCCCATCTCGCGCCTGTCGCGCGCGATGAAGGAGGTCGCGGGCGGCAACTTCCGCGTACATGTGGAGACGAAGAGCGTCTTTCGCGATATCCGCGACAGCTTTAACAGCTTCAACCTCATGGTCAGCGAGCTGAACGCGACCGAGACCCTGCAAACCGACTTCATCTCGAACGTCTCGCACGAGTTCAAAACGCCCATCAGCGCGATCGAGGGCTACGCCTCGCTTTTGCAGGAGCATCAGCAGTCCCCCGAGGAGCAGGCGGAGTACATCGACAAGATTCTCTTCAATACGCGCAGGCTTTCCGCCCTCGCGGGCAACATTCTGCTGCTTTCTAAGCTCGACAGCCAGTCCATCCACCCCCAGCGCTCGCGCTTCCGCCTCGACGAGCAGGTGAGGCAGTGCATTCTGGCGCTTGAGCGCAAGTGGACGGAAAAGGACGTCGACTTCGATGTCGACCTCGACTCCGTCGATTTCACAGGCTACGAAGGACTACTCCAGCACGTGTGGACGAACCTCATCGACAACGCCGTCAAGTTCGGCCCGCGCGGCGGCCTGATCCGCATGCGACTCATCGAGGAAGACGGCAGTGTGCTCTTCACCATCGACAACGAGGGCAAAAGCATCCCCGACGAGGATAAGTCCCGCATTTTTAACAAATTCTATCAGGGGGACAGTTCGCACGAATCCGAGGGCAACGGCCTCGGCCTTGCGCTTGTGCGCAAGATCGTCGCCATCCACGGCGGCGAGGTCTGGGTCGAAGACCCGGTGAACGGCGGCTGCCGCTTCGCCGTGCGCCTTCCGACGGAAAAATGACCACCATTTTTCAACAAAAATTGAGATTCTCTTCACCATTTGTTCGAAACTCTATGCTATATTAAATCTTAACAGCCGCAGAGGCTGCTTTTCCCCGGCGCAGTACCCCTGCGTCGGGTTTTTATCACGGGAAAGGAGAGATGACGATGGGCTTTCTGCGCTGCTGCGTTTACTACGCTTTTCTGGGCGTCGCGTCGTTCGTTCTCGGGCGGCTGCTGCCAAAGTCCTGGTTCCACGGCGACAGATTCCCCTACCGCTGCGCGAGCTGGGAAGCAAACTCTTCCGCTTTCTGCGCGTGCACGAGTGGCAGGACAAGGTGCCCGACATGAGCAAGATCGTCCCCAAGCTCATCCCCGCCAAAAAGCTGGGCACGGACTTTCGCGCGCAGCTTCCGCGCATGATCGAAGAGACCTGCGTCGCTGAGTTCACGCACTTTGTGCTCATCCTGCTCGGCTTCTATGCCCTGCGCCTCTGGCCGGGGGCGGGCGGCGCGGTCGTCACCGCCATCTATATTCTATTCGGCAACCTGCCGTTTCTCATCATTCAGCGCTACAACCGGCCGCGGCTGCAAAAGCTTCTCGCCGCGCAGCAGCGCCGGAGCAGACGCAACCAAGAAGAACAACAGTAAAGGATCGGATCTTTTTATGAAAGTTTTGATTTTAAGCTGCAACACCGGCGAGGGGCACAACTCCTGCGCCGCGGCGCTCGAGGAGGAGTGCCGCAACCAGAACATTCCCTGCGACACCGAGGACGCGCTGCGCTTCATCTCGCCCGAGGTCTCGCGCTTTATCTCGAACTGGCATGTGCGCATCTACCGCCACGCGCCGGGTCTTTTCCGCGTGGGCTACCGCGCGGCGGAGGATCATCCCGCGCAGTTTCACGAGGGCTCCGCGCTCTACCGCTACCTGACGCAGGGCGCGGAAAAGCTCTGCGGCTTCATCGCCGGCAGCGGGTACGACACGGTCATCTGCACCCACACGTTCGCGGCGCTGATGGTCAGCGAGGTCGTGAAGACGCACCTGCCGAATCTCAAGACCTGCTTCATCGCCACGGACTACACCTGCTCGCCCAGCGTGAAGGACAGCTCGCTCGACCGTTATTTCATTCCCGCCTCATCGCTCTCGGGCGATTTTCTCGGCGGCGGCGTGACGAGCGAGCGCCTGCGCGCCTGCGGCATCCCCGTGCGCCAGATGTTCCGCTCCAGCGTGTGCAAGGAGGACGCCAAGCGCGCGTTCGGCATTCCCGCTGACCACAAGCACCTCGTAATGATGTGCGGCAGCATGGGCTGCGGCCCCATCATGAGCATCGCGCGCCGCATCGGGCGCGACCTGCCGGACGATCAGGACTTAACGATCGTCTGCGGCACGAACAAGCAGCTCTACCGCCGGCTCCAGCGCCGCTTCTATGATGCGAAAAACGTCCACGTCCGTTCGTATGTGAAGGACATGGCGCTTTTGATGGACTCCGCCGACCTCTACCTCACAAAGCCCGGCGGCATCAGCGTGACCGAGGCGGCCTCGATGCGCCTGCCGATGGTGTTCATCGACGCGGTCGCGGGCTGTGAGGAGTACAACAAGGATTTCTTCCTGCGCACGGGCGGCGCGGTCACGGGGCAGACGCCCAAAGAGATCGCGCGCACGAGCCTTCGCCTGCTCAGCGACAAGGACGCGCTTGAAAAGATGGGCGACGCGCTCGACGCCGCCGTGCCGCACAACGCCGCGGCCAACATCCTCTCCGAGATGAGTGAAGCCGAGGAGGAGGAGGAGGAGGAGAAGGAGGAAGACCTCGCATGATCAAACCCAGCGTTGACTACCGCCAGTTCCGCTTCAGTAAGCTGAACACGCCGGAGTTTTCCCACGTGTGGCTGCTGCTCTACTGGCCGCTTTTCGGCCTCGGCTTTTCGTATGTCGAGCGCTTCTACCCCGTGGCGCACTACATCGAAATGCACTGCGCGCTCGACGACCTCATTCCTTTTAATGAATGGTTCCTCATTCCCTACATGTTCTGGTTCGTCTACCTCATCGGCGCGGTAGCTTACACGTTCTTTTTCGACGTGCCGGGCTTTCGCCGCATGATGCGCTTCGTGATGATCACCTACTCGGTGACGCTCATTATCTATTTCCTCTTTCCCACCTGTCAGATGCTCCGGCCTGAGGTCTTCCCGCGCGACAATGCCCTCACGCGCTTCATCGCGGGGTTCTACGTGTTCGACACGAACACGAACGTCTGCCCGTCGCTGCATGTCATCGGCTCGATGGCGGCATTTTTCGCTTTCTGGTATGCGCCCATCTTCTCCAAGCGCGGCTGGCGCATCGCATCGACCGTTGCAGCATTTTTTATCAGCATTTCCACCGTCTTTATGAAGCAGCACTCCATTCTGGATGTCGCCGCAGCCATCCCGCTGTGCGCGATCGGCTATTATTTTGCCTACGTCAGAACGCCGAAAAAATCCCGCAGCGCCGTGCCGGATGTCACCCGATAAGAAACTTCATCCGCAGAAGCTCCGATCGCTTCTGCGGATGCTTCTTTTATACGGCTCTTTTTCCCTTTTCTTTTGCATATATTCGCGCATAATTGCATATTTTTGTGAATTTTCGGCTTTTCGCATGCATATTTGTGCACCTTGCATAGAAAGGCGTCGAAAGTTCTGGCATTTTTTGAGTTTTTAATCGTTGACAATGAATAAGTAAACATTTATACTAACGCTATCGTTTCTGAAGCGTATGAAAATTCGTTCAACGATCAAACATTATACAAGATGGAAAAGAAATTGAAAAAGGAGCTATCAACCATGAAAAAGTTTACTGCACTGATGCTGGCTCTGATGATGAGCCTTTCGCTGGTCGCCTGCGGCAATAAGACCGACGACAGCAACAACGCCGATGATGCCAACACCGACAACAACACCGAGCAGACCGGCGGCACGCTGGTGCTCGGCACCTCCGCTGACTACGCCCCGTACGAATTCATGTATGCCGATGACAGCGGCACGATGCAGTACGCCGGTATCGACATTTCCGCCGGTCAGTACATCGCCGATGAGCTTGGCAGGAGCTTCAGGTCGAGAACATGAGCTTCGACTACCTGCTCACCTCCCTTGCCAAGGGCGATTTTGATATCGTCATGGCAGCCATCGAGGTCACGCCCGAGCGTCTCCAGTCCGCTGACTTCTCCGATCCCTACTACACCGACCTGCCGGCCATGATCCTTGTCAAGGCTGACGCCGCCGATCAGTACAACACTCTCGCCGACTTCGCCGGCAAGAGCGTTGGCGCACAGACCGCCACCACCAAGGAAGCCATCGTCACCGACCAGATGGAAGGCGCGAACCTCGTCTCCCTCTCCCTTGTGACTGACCTCGTCAACGAGCTTGTCTACGGCAAGGTCGACGCGATCGTCGTCGATGGCGCTGTCGCCGAGCAGTATGCCGAGGCCAACCCCGATCTGGCCATCGCTCCCGCCTCTTCCGAGCTCGGTGAAGCGCAGCCCTACTGCATCGCTGTTGCCAAGGGCGACCCCAAGGGCCTGCTGCCCGGCATCAACGAGGCCATCGCCAAGATGACTTCCGAGAACAAGATGGAAGAATTCATCGCCGCTGCCGATGAGCTGAGCGGCAAGGCCGTCGAGGTCACTGCGGACGCTCCTGCGGCCTAAGTTCTCCCCTTTAACTACGCTCTCTTCTCATTATCTCTCATAGCCAATGAGCAAAGCCCCAAATGGCTTTGCTCATTGGCGTCTCTTAATGAAAAGAGGCGAGCCTCTTTTCATTAAATTCTCACTCCACTCTATGCCTCGCCCCCGCAAGCGGGTGCTTCGACACTCGCTCCGCGCAAAGTGTTTTTTGCCACGCGCATGTCGTGGCAAAAAACGAGCAAGATTTTTTCGCGCTGGCAGCGCGAAACTCTGCGAGGCTTATCCCAACTAAATCACACATCTGAAAGGAGATCTCTCCCATGGATCTTGCCACGCGGTGGAGCAACCTCTTTGTCGGCATGTCGCCGGCGTCGTTCTTTAACTTTTCCTTTTTGCCGAAATACGGCGTCTACTTTTTGCAGGCGCTCGGCTACACGCTGCTGCTGGCCGTCATCTCGGTCCTGCTGGCCGTCATTCCGGCGCTGCTGCTCGCGTTCATGCGCCTGAGCAAGAATAAGTTTGTGCGCGGCATTTCCGGCGCGTACATCGCGATCTTCCGCTCTACGCCGCTGCTCGTGCAGCTCTCGATCATCTACTTCGGTCTTTTTTGGCGCGATCTCCATCCCGCGCCTGTACCTCTTCGGCTTTATCGACATTTCCCGCTTCATCCCCGGCGTTGTAGCGCTGGCGCTCAACAGCTCGGCCTACGTTGCTGAGATCTTCCGCGCGGGCATCCTTGCCGTCGACGCGGGCCAGACTGAGGCCGCGCGCTCGCTGGGTCTTTCCGCCACGCAGGCGATGAAGCTCGTCGTGCTGCCGCAGGCCATCAAGAATGTCCTGCCCGCGCTCGGCAACGAGGTCGTCACCATGGTCAAGGAATCGTCCATCTGCTCCACGCTCGGCATGGTCGAGCTGATGTTCGCCGCGAAGACCGTGGCGACGTCCACTTACATTTCCCTCGCGCCTTACGTGCTGGCGGCGCTGATGTATTTCTGCATCACCTACCCCGCCGGCAAGGCGATCGAAGCGCTCGAAAGGAGGATGCGTCGTGGCGACAAGCACTAATTCTCTCATCCGCGTGACGGACGTCTGCAAGGAGTACAACGGCGGCAGCGTCCACGCGCTCTCCCACTGCAATTTAAGCGTGAAAAAGGGCGAGGTCGTGGCCATCATCGGCCCCTCCGGCAGCGGCAAATCGACGCTGCTGCGCTGCCTGAACCTCCTGGAGCAGCCGACCTCCGGCACCATTTACTTCAAGGACGTCGCCCTCAACGGCAAGAAGGTCAACTTGGACCTCCACCGCCGCGAGATGGGCATGGTGTTCCAGCACTTCAACCTCTTCCCGCATATGACGGTCAAGAAGAACATCACCCTCGCACCCGTCAAGCTGGGTCTCAAATCTCAGGCGGAGGCCGACGCGCAGGCCATGGCGCTGCTTGAGCGCATCGGCCTTGCCGACAAGGCAGACGAATACCCCGCGATGCTCTCCGGCGGCCAGAAGCAGCGTATCGCCATCGTGCGCGCGCTCGCCATGGCGCCCGAGGTCATGCTCTTCGACGAGCCGACCTCCGCGCTCGACCCCGAGATGGTCGGCGAGGTGCTCGACCTGATGCGCGACCTTGCGAAAGACGGCATGACGATGGTCGTCGTCACGCATGAGATGGGCTTCGCCCGCGAGGTCGCCGACCGCGTCGTCTTCATGTCCGAGGGCGCGATCATCGAAGAGGGCTCCCCCGCCGATCTCTTCGACCACCCGCAGAGCGAAAGACTGCAATCGTTCCTCGCAAAGGTCCTGTAAATTATATAAGAAAAGGCGTCCGGCCAGTGGCCGGACGCCTTTTTGTTGTCGGTATACTGTTTTACATCTTCTCCGGTGCGGAGCAGCCGATGACCTTGAGGCCGTTGGCGAGCACCTGACGGGTCGCGCTCGCGAGCTTGAGGCGCGCGTCGATAACGGCCTCGTCCTCGCCCTTGATGCGGCAGGCATTGTAGAACTTGTGGAACGCCGCGGCAAGACGCATGAGGTAGCGGTTGATGTAGCTCGGGTCGTAGTCGCGCGCTGCCATGCGAATTTCCTCGGCAAAGGAGGAAAGTTCCTTGATGAGCGCGCGCTCAGCATCGCTCGAAAGGATGGACAGGTCGACCGCGCCGGGCTTGACGCTGTGGCCCTCTTCCTCCAGCGCTTTGAGCAGGCTGCAAATTCGCGCGTGCGCGTACTGGATGTAGTAGATGGGGTTCTCGCTGTCCTCGCGCACGGCGAGGCCGAGGTCGAAGTCCATCTGCGTATCGGGCTTGGCGTTGAAGAAGTAGCGGCAGGCGTCGACCGGGATCTCGTCGAGCAGGTCGGAGAGCGAGATGGTCTTGCCGGTGCGCTTGGACATACGCACGACCTCGCCGTCGCGCACGAGCTTGACGAGCTGCATCAGCACAATATCGAGACGGTTGGTGCCGTCGAGGCCCAGCGCGTCCATCGCGCCCTTCATACGGGCCACGTGGCCGTGGTGGTCCGCGCCCCAGATGTTAATGACCTTGTCGAAGTGACGCACGGCGAACTTGTTGCGGTGATAGGCAATGTCGCCGGCAAAGTAGGTGTAGAAGCCGTTGGCGCGGCGCAGAACGTCGTCCTTCAGGCCGAGCTTGTCGATATCCTCATCCTTCTTGCCCTGCTTGCGGTACTGCTCGCGCATGATCTCGGCGGTCTTGAGCCAGAGCGCGCCTTCCTTTTCATACGTCCAGCCGAGCTTATGAAGCTCCTCGACGGTGTCTTTGACATAGCCGCTGTTGTGCAGGGAGGACTCGAAGAACCACTCGTCGAACTTGATGCCGTAGCGCTCGAGGTCGCTCTTCATCTTCGGGATATTGCGCTCCAGGCCGAAGCGCGCCATATCGGTGTGGCGCTCCTCGACGGACTTTTCCAGATAGCTGTCGCCGTGGATATCGTAGAAGGCCTTGGCAAGCTCGCGGATATCGTCGCCGTGGTAGCCGTCCTTGGGGAACTCGATCGCATCCTCGCCCTTGATGAGCTGGAAGTAGCGCGCCTCGATGCTCTTGGCGAACTTTTCGATCTGGTTGCCGAAGTCGTTGACATAGAACTCGCGCCACACGTCCGCGCCCGACCAGTCGAGCACCTCGGCGAGCGTATCGCCGAGCACGCCGCCGCGGGCGTTGCCCATGTGCATGGGGCCCGTGGGGTTCGCGGAGACGAACTCGACCATGTACTTCTTGCCGCCCAGCCAGTTGTCGCGGCCGTAGTCGCCCTTCTCCTCCTCAACGGCGGTCAGAACGTCGGCGTACCACTTGTCGCCGAGGCGGAAGTTCAGAAAGCCGGGGCCCGCGATCTCGACGCTCGTAAAGTACGTGTCGCTCAGGTCCATGTGCTCGGTCAGAATTTTCGCGACCTCGCGGGGATTCTTGCGCATGGCCTTGGATGCGGCCAGACAGAACGTCGTCGTATAGTCGCCGTTGGCGGTATCCTTGGGGATCTCCACGGCGGGGATGGTCTGCACGCCCTCGGGCAGCAACCCCTCCTGCACAGCCGCGCGATAAGCCGCCGCCGTCAGCTCGGCGATCTGGTTCTTTGCGCTGCGGATCATATTCATAGCAATTTCTCCTCTATCCTTTGCGGTTTTACCCAAACGGCGCGGCACATTCGCCCGAAATCGCCCCATGGGGATACTTTTTTGCAATTATACTATATTTAATGGCAGAAAACAAGGGAATCCGGTAAGAAATCTGCCGCGGCGCGCTTGCCGTGAAACGCAGGCGCGGCAAGGCCTTTCCCGCGATAAAAATCGCTGGTCCAGAAAGAGAATATTTTCGTGTCCAGTTGGGCGCGGCAGAGGCGTTTTGACGGCGCGGCGTGCCCGTCTTGCACGGCCACTGTGCCGCCTGTCAGTGTTTTATCGCAGACCAGTATGCATTTCTCTCCGTGTGCCAGTGAGCGCCGCAAAATCGCGCCTCTCTTGCTTTTTTAACCAAAAATAATATAATAACGGTAGCATTATTTAGATGCTTTTGAGAGATTTTGAGAGTAAAACGATAAAAGGAGGACTATCCCATGCCCGTTAATCTGAAAGGCCGTTCGTTCCTGACGCTGAAAGACTTCACCCCCGACGAGATCCGCTATATGCTCAATCTCGCCGCTGACCTCAAGGCCAAAAAGCGCGCCGGCATCCGCGGCAACCTGCTCGCCGGCAAGAACATCGTGCTGCTGTTTGAAAAGACCTCTACCCGCACCCGCTGCGCGTTCGAAGTCGCCGCTTACGACGAGGGCGCGAACGTCACCTTCCTCGATTCCAAGTCCTCCCAGATGGGCAAGAAGGAAACGATGGTCGACACCGCCAAGGTCCTCGGCCGCTTCTACGACGGCATCGAGTACCGCGGCTACGACCAGAAGGTCGTCGAGGGTCTCGCCGCCAACGCCGGCGTGCCCGTGTGGAACGGCCTGACCGACGTCGACCACCCGACGCAGGCGCTTGCCGATATCCTGACGCTGATGGAGAACACCAAGAAGCCTCTCAGCAAGTGCAAGCTCGTCTTCTGCGGCGACACGCGCAACAACGTCGCCTACTGCCTCATGTACATCTGCGCTAAGCTCGGCATCCACTATGTCGGCTGGGGTCCGAAGGAGCTCGCGCCCGCCGCTGACGTCGTCGAATACTGCCGCGAGGTCGGCAAGGAGACCGGCGCCGTCGTCGAGTACGGTGAGGACAGAGAACTCATCAAGGGCGCGGACGCGCTCTACACCGACATTTGGGCTTCCATGGGCGAAGAGGACAAGATCCCCGAGCGCGTCAAGCTGCTCACGCCTTCAAGGTCACCGGCGACGTGCTGAAGGGCACCGAGAATCCCGACTGCATCTTCCTGCACTGCCTGCCGTCCTTCCACGACTTCGACACCACCATGGCCGCTTCCCAGAAGGAGCTCGGCTACGATATCCGCGAGGTCACGGACGAGGTCTTCCTCTCCCCGAACTCCAAGGTCTTCGACGAGGCCGAAAACCGTATGCACACGATCAAGGCCGTCATGGTCGCAACGATCGGCAACGTCTGATCTGTTCAGACCGTTTTCAAAAAAGCATAAAAGAACGGGAGCACGTCGTGCTCCCGTTCTCTTTTCCGCTTTGTTTACTGTTCCAGCGCCTTCCAGTCGCGCGTTTCGCGCAGCGCCGTCCACTGCTCATACTTGGAGTTGGTCTTGAACTCGTAGTAGTGGCTGTTGGTCGCTTCCTGAACGGCGAGGTAATACCAGGCCTTCGGGTTCGCGTTGTCCGTCCAGACCGTCATGTTCGGGAGGAGATCGTCCTCGGTCTCGGGCTGGCGGTTCAGCACGCGGTTGACGAGCGTCATGGTCTCGGCACGGGTGATGTCGCGCTGGGGACCAAACGTGCCGTCAGGATAGCCGGTGATCCAGCCGTTGTTGTAGGCGATGCTGATCTCATCCTTGGCCCAGTGGGTTGCGATGTCACTGAACTTCGCAGCGGTCTTGTCGCCGTCGTTATCAAAGCGGGCGGCGATGGCGGCGAACTCAGCGCGGGTGATGGCGGCGTTCGGGCGGAACGTGCCGTCGGGATAACCCGTGATGATGCCCATGGAGCTGAGGGTCGAGACCGCGGTGTTGTACCAGGAGGTGGCGGCCACGTCGGAGTAGCGGTTGGTCTTGGTCAGGTTCTCGTCGCGGACGTCGTCGGTCAGCAGGCGGAAGAAGATGGTCGCGACCTCGGCGCGGGTGATGTTGTTCTGCGGGCGGACCTCACCGTTGCCGTAACCGACGATATAGGCGAAGTGATCCGTCGTGTTCAGACCGAGGGCATCGTCATCAGGAATCTCAACGGTGGGCGTAGAGGGAGTGGGCGTGTGCTTCCTTGCAAAGGTAGCGTGAATCGTGTGGTTATCCACCACATTTTCAAACGTGTACGTGCTCACCGCGCCGACGCTCTTGCCGTCCACCAGCACGTCCTTGATGTGATAGCCGGAATCTGGCGTGATGGTAAAGGTCTTGCTTTCGCCCTTGGGTACGGTGATCGTGCCCGCGGCGGGGGCGATCTTGCCGTGCTCGTCGGCGGTTGCGGTAATGACACGCACTTCATCGACCTTGACCTGCAACAGATGCGGTCCATGCGTCGCATTGGCGTTCCCAACACCGATACCGTTATTTGCACTGAGATAGAATGGCGTATCGGCCTTTTTTGCCATTCACAACATGATAACCGAACACCACTACAAGATAGTAGTCATTATAGCCCTCATAGGAGCTGCCTTCATATCTCGCGTGTTCCGTCTTTGCAATGGGAATGGTATTATGCTTGCCGTCCACATATTGAATTTCCACATTGCTCGTTGCGGCAGAAAAGCGCTTCTGTTCTTCCGTGCTTCTCGGGCCGTTCAGAGTGTTCTTTCCGTCCCCGAGCGATACTTCGTCAAACCAGTAGTACTTAAAGTAAACGTAATCCTCGTCAGTGCCCTGCTTTTCCTTCAGCAGTGGATGATCGACCTGAATACCGATCGAGTGCTCCTTGCCGTCGCCGATGGTCACGGTGAAGGGCTGGTTGGCATCGACATTTTCGGTTTTTCCGTCTACCAGATAGGAGATCGTGGGATTAGCAAGCTTGTATTCACCACTGACAGTTGCACGATCAGACGGATTATCCTTAGCTTCAAGCTTTTCATTTTCATTTAATACCTGATAGGAACTACGCAACTTCCAGCCACCGACATACTCATAGCCAGGGCGCTCATTACCGGACGTTGCTCCATTCGTATCAGGAAGCTTATAGTTATTGTTGAAATCCCAAAGCTTAGTTGCAGGATTATAAGTCCAGCCAGGAAGCGCATGGTTCAAATGCTGTTCTTGTTTACCGAGGGGAGAAAATGCAATCTTTATAGGATAGGTGCAGATTTTTTGCAGTTTTGAACCATATCCTACTTGTGTAGAATACGCCGCAAAACATTTATTGTCCGGAAGTACAATGATGCGATCGCAATCACTCGGAGGAGTTATGGCACTATTAGCGTACCCGCTATAATCTTCGTTTTTCCAAGGATCTACTGTCTTCTCAAAGATGATCTGCGTGATATGCTCATCGTAAAAAGCACCCTCGCCAAGTGTTGCTACGCTGGCAGGAATGATAACCTTAGCATCTACTCCATCAGCAAAGCAGTTCTTGAAGCACTGATAACCAATGGTTGTTAAGCCTTCCGGCAGCTCAAACACGACGCCTTCCGGAGAACCGGCCAGTCGCATGACCTTCAAAGATCTGCAATCCGTGAATACGGAAGCGCCGTCCGAATTACCAAGACTTGTCAATGTATTGGAGAAAATAAACGTTTCCAAAGACTTGCAATCACCAAACGCAAATTTACCGATGACCGTTACCTGAGTATTGGACAGGTCAACCGATGCCACCGGAGAGTGCATAAATGCCTGATTGTCGATCTTCTCCAGATTGGTTGCATTGCTGAAATCGACAGCAACAACTTTTTTTCCATTAAAAGCATTTTGACCGATACTTGTCACCGCTACGCCGCCAATTTCCGCAGGAATGGTAACGGAAAGGGGCTTATCCTTATTTTCGGCAAGCCAATCCGCATCAATGCCCGTGATCACGCCGTTAGCTTTATCAAAAATCAACTTATCCGCGGGAACAGCAATCGGCGTGTCCGCTGCCGCGGGCGCGGCCAGCAGCATGGGCGCAGCCTCCGCAGGAACGGCGGTTTCCCCCGCTTCCGCGCCTGCAACAGGCGTCAGTACAGCCTCGCCGTCTTCCGCTGCTTCGTCCGGCGCGTCTGCCGCCAGCATTCCGACAGGAAGCAAAGTCAGCACCATGGTGGCTGCCAGCAGCCATGTCAAAAACAACTTGCCGAACTTCTTCTCTCTCATAAAAAAATCCTCCCTCTTGTCCCTGTGGACCCGAGGAAGGAGAGTTCTCCGTCTTAGGCAGCCCGGCTGTCGTGCGGCTTGCGCCGTTTAGACCCGTGGCTTTGCGACACCGGCTTTCGCCGGCTATGCCTTTGTCTGTACGCTTTGCCCCACTTTCGCGAGCCGCACAGATCATTCGATTGATAGATTTATTATAACACTCAAAAAATAATCTTCAAACGGAATCCCGTCAAATTTTGTCGGCAGTAAAACTTTTAATACCTGTTGAGTTTTGTCAGGTTTCAGAAATACCTTGTAGTTTAATGGGTTTTATGACAGAACAGGAGGGGCGGATCGCTCCGCCCCTGTCCTCTCTCAATCTCGTCTCTCTCGTTCACTTGCAGTACTGGCGCAGATCATAGCACAGGCGCTCGGCCTCCTGCTCGCCGCGGGCGACGATCGCCACGGCGTCGTTGCCGGAGATGCAGCCGAGCATATCGGGCAGCTTCATCGCGTCGATGGCCGCGCCCGCCGCATCGGCGAGCCCCGGCAGCGTCTTGAGCAGCACGACGATCCCCGCGTAGTCCACGCCCACGCTGCACTCGTTCAAAATGAGCTTCAGGCGCTTCGTGTTGTCGATGTGGTCGGCCTTGCCGGACACGGCGTAGCGGCTGCGGCCGCCGCCGATCGGCTCCTTATAAAGGTACAGCTCCTTGATATCGCGCGAGACGGTCGTCTGCTTGCTCTCGATGCCGCACTCGGCGAGACGCGCGATGAGCTCCTCCTGCGTCTCGATATTGTACTTTTCGATCAGCTCCAGGATCTTCTCTTGTCGCTTGCTCTTCATGGCTCTCTCCCATTTTCCTCCGCCCGGCCAGCTGCCGGCGCGGATGAGCTCTTCTCTCTTCTCTCGTTCTGCGGTGGAATTTTTTACAGGTCGTCGCGGTTGACGGGGCAGGACATGCAGCGCGGGCCGCCGCGGCCGCGCGACAGCTCGGCAGACGGCACGGTCAGCACGTCGAGGCCGTGCTTTGCGAGCAAGTCGTTCGTCACATAGTTGCGCTCATAGGTGATGACGCGGCCCGGCGCGATACACAGCGTGTTCGAGCCGTCGTTCCACTGCTCGCGCTGCGCGGCCATCAGGTCGCCGCCGCCGCAGCGGATCAGGTCGACCGCGGGCAGCTTGAGCTCGAGGGCCAGAATGTCCTTGAGCTCTTCCTTGATCGCGCCGAAGCGGAGCTCGCCGTGCTCGTCGAGCGTCATCTCATAAACGCTCAGCGGGCCCTCGATCTCGGGATGGATGGTGAACTTGTCATAGTCGACCATCGTGAAGACGGTATCGAGGTGCATGAACGCGCGCGTCTCGGGAATGTCGAAGGCGAGCACCTTCTTAAAGCCGGAGTTTTGCAGAAGATTGCGCGCGAACGTCTCCGCGCCGGAGACCGTCGTGCGCTGAGACAGGCCGACGGCCACGATGTCCTTCGAGAGCACGAGCACGTCGCCGCCCTCGATGGAGTAGCTGTCGGACAGGTCGTACCACATCTTATTGTCCTGCGTGGCAAAGTCGCGGTTGTAGAGGAACATGTACTTTAAGAGCAGACTCTCGCGTTTGCGCGCAGGGGTATGCATGCGGTGGATGTTGATGCCCTCGCCCACGCAGGCGCCGGGGTCGCGGGTGAAGTACAGGTTCGGCATCGGGTCTGAGACGAACGGATAGTCGTCGTCGACTAAGTCCATCAGCGACGTCGGCTGCTTGGTGGCGACCTCGCAGCGCTTGATGCCCGCGATCATCTTCGTCACCATCTGCTTGGGCGGCATGTCGAGAAGTAAGCTCGTCATGCTCGCGCGCAGGCCCTTGGCGTGGATCTTACTGATGTTCAAAAAGTCGTTGACGAGCTGGATCTGGCGCGCGGGGTCGGCGATGGCCTTGGCGACCTCGTCGACATAGTAGATGACCTCGACGCCGTTTTCGCGCAGGACCTCGGCAAAGCGGTCGTGCTCCTCCTGGGCGACCTTTAAGTACGGGATGTCGTCAAACAGCAGGCGCTCGAGCGTCGCGGGCGTCAGCGATTCCAGCTCCTCGCCGGGGCGGTGCAGCAGCACCTTGTTGAGCTTTCCGATCTCGGAAAAGTTATGGATGCCTGAATACATAAGTCGTGCTCCCTTTCCCGGGATGCCGGCGGCTCTCTCATCGACCGCCCGTACACCCCGACCTGTTTTCCCTGTCCGTGCCGCCGGAGCTCCCGACGGTCCGCGGATCGTTTTACCGTTATTACGCAGTAAAGTATACACGTTCAAAAGGCGCTTGTGATGTATCAGTGCTTTTGCCATTTCGTGTGCCAGTCATTCCTCCAGCTCTTCTTCCAGCGCTTTGCGCAATACGTCCATGCCCTGCCCCAGCCGCTCGTAGGATTCATAGGAGTAGTTGATGCGGATGTGGTCGCGCCCGCCGTTCTTGCAGGGGTAGAAAACGTGTCCGGGGATCAGCGTGACGCCCATGTTGTAGGCCCTGCGGATAAAGCGCTTGCTGTCCACCCCGTCCGGCAGCCTGCACCAGACATATACGCCGCCTCTCGGCTTTGTATAACTCACGCCGAGCGGCGCAAGCTCGTCGAGCTTTTGGCATACCAAATCTCGATTCGTGCGGTAGACGTCGCGAAATTTTAAAAGCGACGTGTAGTAAATGCCGTCGTCAAGGTACATGCCGAGGAGCTTTTGCGTCATCCAGTCCGAGGCCATCAGCCGCACAGAGACAAGATAGCTCAGTGCGCGGATCAGATCGCGGTTGCCCGTGACAAAGGCAAGGCTCAGCCCCGGGATGAACGTGAGCGAGAACGAATAGATGTAAATAACATTTCCCGTCGTGTCGAAGGCCTTGATCGGCGGGAGCTTATCGCCGTCGTAGACGAGTTCGCTCGCCGCGTCCTCCTCCACGATCGGCACGCGGTAGCGGTTCGAGAGCTCGACGATCTTCTTGCGCCGCTCGAGCGACAAAATGTTTCCCGTCGGGTCGTGGTAGCTCGAATTGACGAAGATGAGCCGCGGGCGCGTCTGCGTGAGTAAGCTTTCGAGCACCTCGCAGTTCATGCCGTTCTCGTCGACGGGAACGGTCAGTATCTTCGCGCCCGCAAGCTCCATCACGCGGTACATGTCCGGGTGCACCGGCTCTTCCATCACCACGCTGTCGCCGGGCTTGACGAGCAGCGTCACGATAAAGTCGAGCGCCTGATTCGTCTCCGAGAGGATCTGAATTTCGCCCGAGGACGCCTTCACGCCCTTCGTGCCGAGAAAGGCCACGAGCTTCTGCCGCAGGAATTTATCGCCCTTATAGGGGCTGAAAAAATACTGGCACGGGCCGCTGCCCGTGAGCAGCGCCGCGATATCGCCCGCAACGCGCTCGGACGTGTACACCTCGCGCGAGGCGACGCCGCTGCCGAGGGAATAGTGGCTCTCGTCCGTAAAGCGCTGGAACAGGTCGTCAAATGTCTTTTCCATGTCGAGGTACTTTTCCGCCACCTCGCTGACCCAGTTGACGCGGCCGGGCTGCGCGCCCTCGCCGCCCCTTTCGTCCTGCGCGTCATTTTCGTCGTTTGCCGCGGCCACGATGTAGCCCACGCCCTGGCGCGACTCGATCCACGCGTCGCTCTTGAGCTCGCTGTAGGCCTTGACCACGGTGTTGCGGTGCACATCCAAGATCTGCGCGAGCGCGCGCTCGCTCGGCAGCGCGCTCCCGCGGGGCAGCGCGCCGCTGATGATCTGCGACTTGATCTGGTCGGCGATCTGCAGATAGACCGGCACCTTCGAAAACTTGTCGATGCTGACTTTCATGTACTTCTCTTCTCCCTCTCGCCGGCAGGCCGCGCTCTCACCCGCAGCCGTCGGAATTTGCGTTGGTCTCGCAGAGGTCTCTCTGTTCGCATTTTACCACATAACCGTGTGCGTTGTACAGTCATTTTTGTGCATATGAGATAAAATCCAAAAAGAAAGAGCCAAGGCATCCCGATGAGATGCCTCGACTCTTTCAGGTCAGCAACCTGAGTAAGGGAAAAGAAGCTTTTCCTTTTTAGAACAGCAGATGCGCGATGGGGCAGACGATCAGCAGGCTGATGATGGTGCGCTCCAGGAAGATGACGAACAGCTCCCAGATGTTGAGAGGAAGCTTGGAGCCGAGGATCAGCCGCCGACCTCGGAGAGGTAGAGGACCTGCGTGACGGAGACGACCGCGACAATAAACTTGGCCATCTGGCTGGTGCACTCCGCGATCAGGACGGCGGGGGTGAGCATGTCGGTGAAGCCGACGATCATCGTGGAGGCGACTGCATTCGCTTCGGGCACCTGAAGAAGCTGGAGCAGGGGGCGGAACGGGATGCCGAGCCATTCAAAGATCGGCGTGTAGTTGGCAAGGATCAGTGCGATGGTACCGATGGCCATAACGGAGGGCAGAACGCCGAACCACATGCTGCAAGCGTTCTTGGCGCCGCTCTTGAAGAATTCACCGATGCCCTTGTGCTCGGCAACGCGCTTCATGGCGAGGTCCATGCCGTACTCGACGTTGCTCTTGTAGCCCTCGGGGAGGGTGTCGGGAGCGGCCTTGCCTTCGACTAAGTACGTGTTGGGCTTTTTGCGCAGGGGGTAGAGGTAGGGACACACGATCGCGCAGACGATACCGACGAAGCAGACGATCAGGTAGTAGATGCCGAAGTAATCAAGCAGCCCCACCGTATCGAGAACGACGAGGGTGAAGGTGATGGAAACGGCGGAGAACAGCGTCGCGATGATGCTCGCTTCCTTGGCGGAGTAGTAGCCGCCCTCATACTGGTTGCAGGTAAGCATAACGCCGAGCGTACCGTCGCCGATCCAGGAGGTGATGCAGTCGACCGCCGCGCGGCCGGGGACCTTGAACAGGGGGCGCATGACCTTGGTGAGCAGCGCGCCGACGAATTCGAGCAGGCCGAAGTCGAGCAGCAGCGGCAGCAGCAGGGCCGCGATGACGAAGATGATAACGAGCGTGGTGAGCAGGTCATAGAGGACAAAGCCGCCCTGACCGCCGCCGGTGATCATACCGATGAGACCCACGTCTTCCTCGCCGACACCCAGATAGGTGAGCCACACGAAGATGACCGCGAGCACACGGAGCACGACCCAGATGGGTTTGCAGGCGAAGCATTCCTTCATGATGTCGCTATTCATAATGAATTTGGGTTTTGCCAGTGCGATGACCGACATCACCGCGGAAACGGTGAGGATCAGCACGCACAGCAGCGGCAGGAAGCCGCCGATGTAGCCCGAGATGATGTCGGCAAGGATCTTGACCACAACGGTCCAATCGCCGTCAGCATTCTTCACCGGGATCATAAACAGGATGATACCAGTGATCGACGGGATGATGAACAGAGCTTTCAGTTTCGCGTTACTTTTGGTTTCCATTCTCTCTCCTCCTTCATATTGGCAAGTCGGGCCGGAAGGCGGTCTCTCTCATAGCCGCTTCCCCGGCAGACAGCTCTTGCCTTTACTTTATACGAATTCAGCAGTAAAGCAAGTGCCAGCAACGTTCTCAATTTGTATACCAGCAATAAATTTCTCCATTTTGTCATTCACTTTTTTGTCGAACCTGTATGTATCTTTTTTGCTTTTTGGGAAAAAGCCCATTTTCCCTTGCCGTTTCAGGGATTTTGGAGAAGAAAAGGGAGACGCGATACGCGTCTCCCTCCCGTTTGCTTTATTGCAAGTTTTCAACGTCCTTCTTGCCGACCGCCATGCGCTTCCATTGCTCAGGAAGGCCCGGCGCGATGAGCGGGAACAGATTTTCCGTGTCCGACGTCGGCTGGATGTTATAGGTGCCGTACTTGTTGACAAGATCGGCGCAGTCGTCCGGCTGGCCGAAGCGCGCCTTGAGCATCGGTGCCAGGTCATACGGCATGCCAGGGTCTTTTCGCGGCATAAAAATCACCTCCGGACTTAGTATGTCCGGAGGCGGCAGATTTTTTCGATTTGTCTCGCTCACGCGCGCAGCGTTTTGGGGTACACGCCCGCGTCGTGTAATTTCTGAAGCTCGCGCTGCACCATTTCCTTATCCTCGTGATACGTCATGCCGAACCAGCGCGCGCTCGAGCGCAGAACGGAGACACTGAGCTCGCCGCGGTCGATGAGCTCGCCGATCAGGCTCGGCAGCAGGCACTCTTTTTTGAGCTCGCCGTCGGGCAGCGCGCGGAGGAAATCCTTAAAATACGCGTCCAGCTTTTCAAACAGCCACGGCGTAAAGCCCCAGAAGTTCATCGAGACCGGCGTCTCGGGCGCGTAGACCGGGCCGTCGCCGTTTTCCTGAATGTCGCGGATCTTGCCGTCGTCGCAGGGCTTTAGGTGGAACGTCTCGACCACGCGGTCGAGCATGCCCTGTTCGTTCACATGGCACACGCCGCGCGTGACCGTGCCGTGCTCGCTCACGGTGTTGCAGAGGTCGTAGCCGACCATCGTGCCCTCGCCGCTTTCGGCGAGCTTTGAGAGCTCGGCGTAGATCGTCTTGAACGCGTCCACGCCGTAATAGTCGTCGGCGTTGATGACGACGAACGGCTCGTGCACAAATTCGCGCGCGCATAAAAGCGCGTGCACCGTGCCGAACGGCTTGACGCGATCAGACGGCACCGTGTAAAAATCGGGCACGCTCGAAAAATCCTGATACGCATAGCAGACCTCGACATTGTCCCCGTCCGCCGTTTTGCGCGCGGCAAGGTGATGTCCGACCATGTTCTCCATCAAGTCGCGCATGTCGGGCTTGATGATGAAGACCACCTTCGTAAAGCCCGCGCGCAGCGCGTCGAAAATGGAGTATTCCATCAAAATTTCACCGTTCGGCCGATGCCGTCCACCTGCTTATTGCCGCCGTAGCGCGAGCCCATGCCCGCCGCCATAATGACCAGCGCTGCTTTCATAAAAACAAAACTCCTCTCAAAGTTCTCGATCTCTTTTTCTCCGGGCGCGCACTGCGCGCTCATCTTCGCTCATCATAGCGTATCCGAACCGGCATTGCAACCGTCTTTTTCGTCTCTTGTCTTTTGCCGCAGGCGTGTTATACTGGTGTAACTATTTCTTAACACCGAGGTCACACCATGGAAGGATTTCTGCACGCGGTCTCTTCTGTCACCATCATCCTGCTGCTGACGGCGACGGGCTATTTCTGCGCGGCCAGGGGCTGGATGGGCCCGCAGGCCAAGGCCTTTATCGGCAAGTTCACGCTCTCTGTCGCCATCCCCTGCATGTCGGTCTACGGGCTGACGAATAACCTGACCCGTGATCTTCTGGTTCAGTCGGGCAGCTTTCTGCTCGTGCCGCTGCTCGGCACCGTGGTCATCACGATCCTGTCACTGCTCGTCGGCAGGCTCTTGAAGCTGCCGCGCAAAAAGCTCGGCGTTTTTATGATGATGTGCTCGGTGTCGAACGCCATCTTCGTCGGCCTTGCGATGTGCACCGAGCTCTTTGGCGACACCTGCACGCCCTACGTCATGCTCTACTACCTCATCAACACCAGCTTTGTCCAGCTGCTGTTTCTCTCGCTTGTGCGCTGGTCGGGCGAGAGCCGCGGCTTTGACCTCAAGATGCTCCAGAAATTCCTGACCACGCCCGCCGTCATCGCCGTTTTCGTCGGCCTCGCGCTCGTGTGGTTTGAAGTGAGGCTCCCCTCGCTCGTGATGAGCTACTGCCGCTATATGAACAACCTCGTCACGCCGCTGGCGCTGCTGCTCACGGGCTATATCATCCACGACATCGGGCTCAAAAATGTCCGGCTCGACCGCGACTTAGGCATCGCGATGATCTTCCGCTTCCTGCTCGCGCCCGCCCTCTCGGTCGCGCTGTGCAGGGCGTTCGGCGTGACGGGCCTTGCTCACGACGTGCTCATCGTCGAAACGGCGATGCCGGTCGTCACGCAGACGGTCGTCGCCGCCGCGGAATACGGCGCGGACGAGGAATTCGCCGCGCAGGGCGCGGCGCTCTCCACGATCGCGTGCTTCGTCGTGATTCCTGTGCTGATGCTGATTTTGTAATCAAAAAAGTGGCAAAGCCACTTTTTTGAGAAGGTTTCGCTGCGTTCTGTGCCTCGGTTGTCCGCTAAAAGCGGACAATTCGACCTTACACCGTTGCGGCACTACGATTCCCGCGCCCTCGCAGGCGCGCCAATCGTGCCGCTTCCTCGAAACCGACTTGCTGTTTCCGCCGCTGGCGGCACTTCGCCGGTTTCCACTTCGCGCAAAGAGTTTTCTGCCAGAAGGTGAATTGCCCCGCAGCGGGCAAGAGAAGCCCCTCTGGAGGGCGCACATGTCGCGGCGGAAAACCGATTTGAATTTATTTCGTGCCGTGCGCGGCACCTGGGCAGCCGTTGGCAGCTTTGCTGCCTTACGGATGTTGCGTACCCCTTGCGGGTAAAAACTCTGCGAAGCTCTCTACTCTGAAAAAGAATTCCGCGCCGTGGGCGCGGGATTCTTTTTATCTTCAATTTCCGATCAGCGCGGACAGGCCGCCGGTTCTCAGTTCGTCTTTGTAGTAGTTGAGCTCATCGCCGATGAGCTCGTCGAGCACGCGCATGCCCAGCACCTCGACAGGGGCCTTGTCGTCCGTCAGGATGCAGCTTCCGCCCTCATAGGGCGTGAGCTTCGAGTAGACCGTGCGCATCATATCGGCATAGTCGCTGTCCTTGAGCTTTGCGATGCTGCGCAGGAACGTCTCCTCCCAGTCATCCGCGTTCGTGCAGAAGACCTCGGTATTCGTGTTGCCCCTCACCGGCGCGGTGACGGTGTGCTGGAAGACACTCGCCATCGTGTCGCAGAGGTATTCGTTGATCGAGCCGTTCTCCGCGGACGTCATGTTGAGGTTCACGACCATCACGCCGTTCGGCTTCAAATGAGAGCGCACTTCATTGAAAAACTCGACGCTCGAGAGCTGGAACGGGATGGTGATATCCTGATAGGCGTCCACCATGATGACGTCAAACTTCTCCTTCGACGCGGCAAGGTACGCGCGCCCGTCCTCGACCGCGACGGTCACGCTGCCTGGAAGTCCGAAGTAGTCTGTCGCGATGTCGGCGATTTTTTTGTCGATCTCCGCGCCCTGCACACTCGCGCCGGGGAAATAGCGCGTGCAGTAGCTCGCGTACGTGCCAGAGCCCATGCCGAGGATCATCACGCTGCGGTTTTCGTTGTCCGTGCCGTCCATGCCCGCCATGCAGGGCGCGGCGAGCGCGTAGTCATAGTACATGCCCGTCAGCGCGTCGCCCTTGACCTGCACGCTCTGCACACCGAAGAGCACGTTCGTCGAGAGCGTCGTGCGCTTCGCGTCGTCCTGCACCTGCAAATAGTTGTAGATGGACTCGTCCTCAAGCGTGATGTCGCTCTGCCAGAAGGCGAAGCTGTAAGACGGCAGGGCAAAGCACAGTCCAGCGATCAAAAGGACGGAGATGATCCCTGGCACGCTCTTTTTCTTCTCGAACACGAAGTACGCGATGCCGATGGCCGCGAGCACACCGGAGAAGATCAAAAACGTTGCCGCCGTGCCGACGGCGGGGATCGTCACAAACGTCGGCACGAAGGTTCCGATGATGCTGCCGATGGTGTTGAGCGCGTTGAGCCTGCCCACGGTCTTGCCCGTGTCGTCGAGATTGTCGACCGTGAAGCGCGTGAGCGACGGCGTGACGGTGCCGAGCAGCACGCACGGGAACGCGAAGATCACAAGGCACGCCGCGAGCGCCGCCCAGACGAGGAAGTTTTTCGTCACAAAAAGCGCCAGCAGCAGCGAGATGCCCGCGATCAGGTACCGTCCCACAAACGGGATGAGCGCGATCCAGATGGCCGCGATGATGAGGCGGCGGTAGAGCTTATCGGGCGTCGCGCTCTTGTCGGCGAGCTTGCCGCCCCAGACGTTGCCGATGGCCATCGCGATCATAATGACGCCGATGATAACGGTCCACACGATCTGCGACGAGCTGAAGTACGGGGCCATGAGCCTGCTCGCACCGAGCTCGACCGCCATGACGGACATACCGGCAAAAAATTCGGTCAGGTATAAAAAGTATTTGCTGCGGATGAGTTTATTTTCCATGCAGGACCTCCCTGTCGTTTCGTTTGTGCCGTCTTCGGTGTAGACAGAGAAATTATAACACGCCTGAACCGCTTTGCACAACGTTTTTGCCGCGTATTCATTCCCGATGCGCATATTCCCTCTCTGCACGCATATAGATGGAGCAACATGAGTCAGGAGTGTGCTGCATGAAGGGTAACATGGAAGAGCGCGCCTGCGCGCTGGCCGCCTACATCATCGAAAACCGCGCCACCGTGCGCGCCGCGGCAAAAAAGTTCGGCGTGAGCAAGTCCACCGTGCACAAGGACTTACAGGACCGCCTGCCGCAGTTCAACCGCAGCCTATACTTGCAGGTCAAGGAGGTGCTGGAGGTCAACAAGGCCCAGCGCCACATTCGCGGCGGCATGGCCACGCGAAAAAAATACAAGGGATTTTGAAACTTTTTTCGACTTTTTGCGTCTAACATAAGAGTGCGCCCCCCGCGCGGCAAAATTTCTCTTGCACAATTCCGCCGCGCAGGGTAGAATGCATTATTGTAAACCAAAAGAAAAATGATCGGAGCAACAAGATGAGAAAGCAGGACTATTACGAGCCAATCATCGGCCGCGAAAGCGAGCCGCGCCGCAGGCCGAAGAAAAAGAAGAAACGCGCAAATCGCGGTGAGCGCGTCGTCGTCACGCTTCTGTCGCTTCTTTTCCTGACCGTGGCCATTGTGGCGACGGTCAAGTACGTCGTGCGCGCGCCTGAGCCCGTCACGGACAACGAGGACCAGCAGACGCAGCAGGACGGCACGGCGGAGGACAGCGACGCCATTCAAACCATTTCTAACGGCAAAGAGCGCAAAAAATACTGCTATACGATCCTCGCCTACGGTGTGGACAACGACGCCGGCGGCAGCGACACGAACATGCTCGTGCGCTTTGACGCGGAGAACAAGAAGATCGACGTCGTCAGCCTGCCGCGCGACACGCTGATGAGCAACGGCCACAAGCTCAATTCCTCCTACAATAACGGCGGCACGGAAAAGCTGCGCAGCAACATTGAAGATATGCTCGGCGTCCCCGTGGACTTCTACGTCTCCGTCGACTTAAAGGGCTTCATCGCGCTCATCGACCAGATCGGCGGTGTGGACTTCGACGTGCCCGAGGACATGGACTACGACGACCCCTATCAGGATCTGCACATTCACTTCAAGGCCGGTCTCCAGCACCTGAGCGGCCAGCAGTCTATGGAGGTCGTGCGCTTCCGCCACAACTCCGACAAGGATAACCCCGGCTACGGCGGGCGGCAGGATATCGGCCGCATCGGCACGCAGCAGGCGTTTTTGAAGACCGTGGCGCAGAAGCTGATGAAGCTTGAAAATGTCCCCGCGATGGCGGAAACGTTCTTAAAATATGTCAAGACCGACCTGACGCTCGGCAACCTCATGTGGCTTGCCAACAAGGCGCTCTCCATGGGCGGGACGGACGCCATCAGCTTTGCCACGCTCCCCGGCGACGGCGCGGGCTGGTACAAGGGCAAGTCCTTCTACACGCTCTATCCCGAGCAGGTACTCGAGATGACGAATTCGATGCTCAACCCCTATGTACCGACATCACCGCCGACGAGCAGAACATTTTAGTCCCGTGATCCCGCGTGAAATTCTGAGAATGTGAGAAAGAGAGAGCAAACGCCATGAAGTTCCGCTTTGCGCTGCTTGTCGCGGCGCTCGCGCTTGCGCTGAGCATCAGCGCCTTTGCTTACAGCGAGGAGCCCGCGCAGGACACTGCCGCTCCCGCACAGGAGGAGACGACGAGCGAAGACAGCACCCCGTTCGTGCTGCTTCGCGTCTATGAGGGCCAGTTTGCCGACGTGAAAGACGGCGACTGGTTCGCCCCCTCGGTCGTCTCGGCCTATGAATACGGCTTACTCAACGGCCGCGGCGAGGATTCCTTTGCGCCAAGCGGCAATGTGACGATCGCCGAGCTTTTGACCATTGCCGCGCGGCTGCGCGCCATCTACACGACCGGCAGCGACGCGGTCATCCCCACAGCGAAGGAGAACGAGGCGTGGTATGCGCCGTATGTCTCGTATTTGAAGAGCCAGAATTTGCTCGACAACAGCTTTGAGGGCTTCTACCTCCTGCCCGCGTCGCGCGCGCAGATGGCGGGCATCTTTGCCTTCGCCGTGCCGGAGGAATGGTACACCGAGCCCAACGCCTCGCTCGTCACCTCGGCCTACGCGAGCCGCGACTACATCGCCGATGTGACGGACAAAACGCCCTACCGCAGCGAAATACTGCTGATGTACCGCCGCGGGCTGCTCTCCGGCATGGACGCAAAGGGCAGCTTTTATCCCGACCGCAGCGTCAGCCGTGCGGAGATCGCGGCGCTTCTGACGCGCGTGGTTGAGCCCGAAACGCGCCTGACGCTCACGTGGACGGTCGCGCCGTATCACTCCGTGAAAAACGCGACGCTCGCGAGCCTTGTCAAAGCGCCCACAAGCACGCCGCTCCCGACGTCGGCCAAGGACACCGCCGCCATCGACGGTTTGGTTCGCAATATGCTCGCGCGCGGCGAGCACACGATCACGCTGAACTACTCCAAGGCCCTCACCACCGCCACCGCCAGCGCGCTGACGCAGGCGTTCACCTCCTGCGTCAAAACCTACTGCGAGCAGATGTACAACGCCGTCTCCTGCCGCTCGTATTCGACGGGCAAGGTCGTACTCACGTTTTCGTCCACCGCCTGTACGGACAAAACGCTCGAATCGTACCGCGCCAAGGCGCTCGCCGCCGCGATCAAGGTCCACGACTCCCTCTGGGAGAGCGGCACGCTGAGCTACGACATGAGCCAGTATGAGATCGCGCGCACGTATTTTCAATGGCTGTGCGACCACTGCCGCTACGATAACGCCGCCGCAGACGATTCCGCGAGCCATCTTGCCTACGGCGCGCTTGTCAGCGGCCTTGCCGTGTGCGACGGCTACACGGGCGCTTACAATCTGCTCTTGAAGCTCGAGGGCATCGAGTGCACCTCGCTTTTTAACAACAGCCACATCTGGACGCTCGCGACGCTGGACGGCACGCAGTACCACATCGACGTCACCTGGGGCGACCAGTACGGGCGCACGAACCTGCGCTACTTCGGCATGAGCGAGGAGCAGTCCTACCAGTGCCACCCGTGGGGCACAGCGGACAAAAAGAAATAGGGATCGACATATAGGGAGCCCTGAGACGGTATGTCTCAGGGCTCCCTTTTTTATCACCATTCGAGCTTTGTGCGCACGTGCGTCAACGGCAGGTGAAAGCTCTCCCGCAGGACGTTGCGATGTTCCGGAGGAAAGTGCTCCTCTGAAAATTCATACAGCGGCAGAACCGAACCGTACTGCTGCGCGGTCTCGTAGAACCAGCAGCTGAATTCCAGACGTTCGAGCTTCGTTTGCAGCGCCGCGATCTGCGCGCGGACGTTGTCGCGCTCTTTGGCAAGGATGTCGCGGCGGGCGCTGAGTGTCTCTCCGCCGGGCCGGATGAGCGGCAGGAACGAGCGAATCTCCTTGAGCGGAAGACCGCAGAATTTCAGGTACTCGATGATTGAAAGCGTTGCAATATCGTCGTCTGTGTACGTTCGCTGCCCATTGCTGGCGCGCGCACCGAGAGACAGCAGTCCCTCCTTTTCATAGTAGCGCAGGGCCGATGGGGCAATATTCATCATGCGTGCCACTTCTCCGATTGTATAAGGCATACGAAAATCTCCTTAAAAAACTGTTAAGATAACCGCGCGAAAACCTATTGACTTAAAGGCGACTTTAATAGTTACAGTTTACTTATCCAAATCGGTATTGTCAACAGAAATCAACGGGTAAATTCTCTTCCATTTGTGCATGATGTTCCGATGCCGACAGTTTTTAAGAAGGAGAAAAGAAGCTATGAGAAAAATGATGCAGCGATCCCTGAGCTGTCTGCTGACTCTCGCGATGGTCGTCACGATGCTGATGACCAGCACGCTCGCAGCAGAGAAAAGCGCAAAACTGGAATTTGACTATTCCGCCAACTACGAATCCTCCAAGGTCGTCAGTCTCGAAGTCTACAAGGGCTACCCCGCAGACAGCTATGCCAAGGAAGAAGAGATCTTCTCCCAGCTCGAAGCGATCACCCCGCAGGCTGACGGCAGCTACGTCGTCACCGCTCCCGGCACCTATGCCTACCATGTGCACGGCACCGGCTACTACAACATTCTCCAGCTCTTCAACGTGACCGAGGCCGACCTCACCGCCGGCGTGAAGAAGCTTTCCGTCATCGGCGGCAAGCTCGGCGGCAACGGCTTCGAGCCGACCATCAAGCCGGAGAAGGCCCCCGCCTCCTATAAGGTAGACCTCCGCGACAGTATGCTTATCTTCTGGCCTGAGGAGATCAACAAGCACTTCGCCCTCGAGCCGCAGAACTACACCACCCCCCGCCTTCGACGGCAAGCACGCCGCCAACGAGTTCACCTCTCAGGAAGAGCTGATGGCCTTCCTCAAGAAGATGGACGCCGCTTCCGGCACCATGCATCTCTACTCTGCCGGTACGACCCCGAACTACAAGTATGACCTCCCCCTGGCACTCTTCACCACCTCCGAGATCCCCGCGAACGCCACGCTCGCCGAGGCCGCCAAGATCGTCAAGGGCAACGGCAAGCTGAACGTCTGGTATCAGGCGCAGATCCACCCCAACGAGCCTGCCGCCGGTGAAGGCGCGCTCGTGATGATCGACAACTTTGTCAACGATCCCACTTACAAGGCCCTGCTCGACAAGATCAACATTGTCATCGTCCCCCGCATCAATCCCGACGGCTCCTATCTCTTCAGCCGCGCCACCTATGACGGCTTTGATATGAACCGCGACCATATGTCCCTCAAGGCAGCCGAGCTTGCCCAGCTGCACACCGCCTACCGCCTGTTCATGAGCGAGGTTGTCCTCGACACGCATGAGTTCACTTTCTACGGCGCTTACAACGACGACTGGACGAGCGCCGGTGAATACATGGAGAATGCGGACGATCTTGAGACCACCCCCGCCACCAGCCTGAACAACAACCCCGCCGTGACGAAGATCGGTCTCGACATGGCCAAGCGCGCCTTCTCCGACGCTACGAACGCCGGCCTGCGCGTCAATCACTACGGCACCACCGTCAATAACCCCATCGGCCGCGCCTACTTCGGCCTGTTCAATGCGGTTTCCTTCCTCATTGAGACGCGCGGCATCGGCGCCGGCCGCCAGAACTTTGAGCGCCGCGTCTTCTCTCAGGAAGTTGCCGCCACCTCTTACATCACCTATGCCGCCGAGCACGCCGACGAGATCATGAAGGCGGTCGCCGCCGCCCGTGCCGATGTTGTCGCCAAGGGCAAGACCTATGAGGAAAGCGACGTTCTCGCCCTCTATCAGACCAAGTCCGGCAAGACTCTGACCGACTACACCGCCGCGACCGTGCAGTACAGCGTCGCCGACGGCAGTGAGAAGGTCAGCAAGGCGTCTCCCCTTTCCCTGAACGACACTCTGACCCGCAGCCGCGTCCGCCCGACCGCCTATGTCATTCCCGCGGACACCGCCAACATTGAGAAGATCCTCTACATCATGGACAATCAGGGCGCTGAGTACTACAAGCTCAACGCCGGTACCACCGCAAGCCTCCAGCAGTACTACTATGTCGGCGACTACATGGTGAACGGCAAGGCCAAGGGCATTGAGGCCGGCCTGCGCGACACCGCCGACGTGACCTTCGCCAACGGCGCTTATGTCTTCCCGATGGATCAGGTCGCCAGCAACGTCATCGCCATGCTCTGCGAGCCTGACGTCACCGACTCCAACGGCTACGACGGCACGCTCTATCAGTACAAGCAGATCGACTATGACAAGTCGACCATGAACTTCCCGCTCTACCGCTACACGGGCAACGACCCGCGCACGACACTTGTGAGAAACGGCACCTCCGCCGAGCCCACCCAGCCCACGCAGCCTGAGAAGCCCTCCCAGCCCGCGAGCAGCGATACCTACACCGTCGTCTCCGGCGACAGTCTGTGGAAGATCGCCAGCAAGCAGCTCGGCAATGGCAACCGCTGGACTGAGATCTATGACCTGAATAAGGACACCGTCAAGTCCCCCTCGGTCATTTTCGTCGGTCAGATCCTCAAAATGCCTCTCACGGCAGTGAGCCAGTAAAAAATACGTCAGTGTTTTTTCTCCACAAATCCCCTTCGAACGGGAAAGCGCCTTCCGCGATGCGGAAGGCGCTTTCCTTTTTATTTTCAAATCTCGAATTGCTGACCGTCGCGCGTGATGCGCGCGATGATGCCCTTTTCGTCCGGGTGCGCGGCGATGTAGCGGTCGATGACCTCATACTTTTTCCACATGTGCATCGGGAAGATGTGCTGCACCGTCACATTCTTCAGCAGATACTCGATGCCGAGGCCCTCGCTGCCTTCACCAAGGCGCGGGTCAAGCGGCGCCATCGCCGCCGTAATCTCGGGCGCGATGGCGTTGTCCGTCGCCTCGTTGCGCACGGCGGAGGCGAGCTTTTCAATGGCCGCATGGTAGTGAACGGTCATGTTGTTGCAGTAAGCCTTGCCCTCGCTCTCCCAGTTCCACCAGTTGAGGTCGCCCCCGTGGTAGACCATCTTCCCCTCAGCGCGCAGAAGATAGGCATTGCCGATGTCCGTCGACTTGATGGCGCGGATGCTTAAATCCTCGCCCGCAACGTCGGTGAGCAGGATGCTGTCGGGCCGCAGGACGGTCGTGCGGGCAAAGGCCTCGTCGGAGATGTTCAGCCATTGCCGCTTGCGCTCGGTGAGGCGCGTATCGCGCGAGACGAAAAAGCGCGCGTCGGGGTACTTTTCCAAAAGTGTGAACACCTTGGCGTCGAAGTGGTCCTCGTGGCTGTGGCTCGCAAAGACGAGCAAGGGCTTTTCGGGGTTTAATTCCGGCAGCGCGCCCGTGTAGTCGGGCTCGTAGGTGTAGTCAAAGAGCGTGTAGAACTTGTCCCACTCGACAAGATACGCGCTGTGGGCGATAAACGTGACGGTCATGCGGTTTCTCCTTTCGCTGTGGAGGCTGGAAGTTTGCTTGTAGTATCATAGCAGACGCCGCGGCGCGGCGCAAGGGAAAAGGCTTTGCAAAATCGCGCGGATATGGTAAAATATTTGAATCTATCCCCTGACTTCACGAAAGGAGCCGCGCGATGCTGAAAAAAGCCTATGTCGAGATCACAAACCGCTGCAACCTCGCCTGCTCCTTCTGCCCCAAGACGAAGCGCGAGCCGCGCACGATGAGCGCACAGGAATTCGGCCTCGTCCTCTCGCGGCTTGAGGGGTATGTGCAGTACGTCTACCTGCATGTGATGGGCGAGCCGCTGCTGCACCCTGAGCTTACGACGCTCTTCGCCCTTGCCAAAGCGCGGAACATGAAGATCTGCATCACGACGAACGGCACGCTGCTCCAAAAGCGTTCCAGTGAGTTGCTTGCCGCCGAGAGCCTGCACAAGATCAGCGTCTCGCTCCACAGTTTTGAGGGCAACGACGGCGCGGACGAGCAGGAGCTTTCTTACCTGACACAGGTCTGGAACTTTGCTGAAAAGGCCGCGAAAAAACGCGTCATCGTCGCGCTGCGCCTCTGGAACGACGGCGGCGCGGACGCGCGCAACGGCGAAATTCTCGACTTTCTGCGCTCCCGCACAGGCGATAACTGGCCCGAGATGCGAAACGGCAGCTTTCTTCTGCGCGACCACCTGTATTTGGAGCGCGCGGGCAAATTCGACTGGCCCGATCTGAGCGCCAATGAATCCGGCGCGCAGTTCTGCTACGGCCTGCGCGACCAGCTCGGTGTCCTTGTCGACGGCACCGTCGTCCCCTGCTGCCTCGATCACGAGGGCGATATCCCGCTGGGGAATCTCTTCACTCAGCCGCTTGACGAAATTCTGACCTCCCCGCGCGCGTGTGCTCTGCGCGAGGGCTTCTCCCGGCGGAAGCCCGCCGAAGAGCTCTGCCGCCGCTGCGGCTTCGCCGCGCGCTTCAACAAATGATATGATGACAGAACATTGGGAAAACTTAAATGCCCTGACCGCGCCGCTGCTCACGTGGTATGACTTAAACGGCCGCACGCTGCCATGGCGCAGCGTCGTCACGCCGTACCGCACGTGGGTCTCGGAGATCATGCTCCAGCAGACGCGCGTGAGCGCCGTCATTCCGTACTTCGAGCGCTTTATGGCAGAGCTGCCCGACGCCGCGGCGTTAGCCACCGTGCCGGAGGAACGGCTCTTGAAGCTCTGGGAGGGGCTCGGCTACTACTCGCGGGCGCGGAATCTCAAAAGGCGGCGAAGGTCATCGTCTCGGACTTTGGCGGCGAGTTGCCGCGCACTTGTGCAAGTCTCAAAACGCTCCCCGGCATCGGCGACTACACCGCCGCCGCCATCGCCTCGATCAACTTCGGCGAGCCGGTCGCCGCGGTGGACGGGAATCTGCTGCGCGTCGCCGCGCGCGTCAGCGGCTGCGCCGACGACATCATGGACGCGAAGGTGCGAAAGCAATTCACCGCGCATCTCAACGACGCCATCGACTTAGCCCGCCCCGGTGCGTACAATCAGGCGATGATGGACCTCGGCGCGACGGTGTGCCTGCCGAACGGCGCGCCGAAGTGCGAGATCTGCCCCGCGCGAATGATGTGCGAGGCGTACAAAAACGGCCTCACCGAAGTCTTACCCGTGCGCGCGAAGAAAAAGGCGCGCAAGATCGAAGAGCGCACGGTGCTGCTGCTCTTTCAAAACGGCAAGGCCGCGCTGCGAAAGCGCGCGGACACGGGACTTCTCGCCTCGCTCTGGGAATTCCCGAGCGTTTTGGGGAACCTCGACGAGGCGGGCGTTTCGCTTGTGCTTGCGCAGATGGGGCTTTCGGCACAAACTGTCGAGCCCGCGGGCAGCGCCAAGCACATCTTCACCCATATCGAATGGGACATGAAGGGATATTTCGCCGACGTGACGGGCGAAAACGACGATCTATTCTGGGCGGACGCCGCGGCGTTCGACGCCGCCGCCATCCCCACCGCATTCAAGAAATTTGCCGCGCTCGTTCGCGCGCGGCTGCAATAAGAGAGGGAGAACAACGACCATGGCACAGCTTTACTTCAAATACGGCGCGATGGGCTCGAGCAAGACGGCCAACGCGCTGATGGCGCGCTTCAACTACGAAGAGCGCGGGCAGAAGACGCTCCTCTGCAAGCCCCAGCTCGACACGCGCGACGGCGACCACATGGTACACTCGCGCATCGGCCTCGAATATCCCTGCGTCTACTTCCACGAGATGCGGCAGATGGACGAGGAGGAGCTCAAGAAAAACGCCTGCATCATCGTCGACGAGGCGCAGTTTTTGACGAAGGAGGAGGTCTTATACCTCGTCCATCTCGTCGACGACTGCGGCATCCCTGTCCTCTGCTACGGGCTGCGCGCCGACTTCAAGGGCGACCTCTTCCCCGGCAGCTACGAGCTGCTTGTCATGGCCGACAAGTTAGAAGAGGTCAAGACCATCTGCTGGTGCGGCAAAAAGGCCGCGTTCAACGCGCGCTTTGACGCGCAGGGTCATGTCGTCAAGCAGGGTGCGCAGGTCGTCATCGGCGCGAACGACCAGTACATTGGCCTGTGCCGCAAGCACTGGATGCTCGGCGACCTCGGCCCCGACTTCAACGGTCAGGGCACGGGCGACTGATGCGCTGCGAGATCTGTCCCCGTCGCTGCAATGCGGAGCGCACGGCGGAGAAAGCGGGCGGCGTCTGCCGCATGCCCGCGGGCTTAGTCGTCGCCCGCGCGATGCTGCACCTGTGGGAAGAGCCCGTCCTCAGCGAAAAACGGCGCGGGCTGCATCTTCTTTTCGGGCTGCAATTTGGGCTGCGTGTTCTGCCAGAACGGGCGCATCAGCCACGAGAATTTCGGCAAGGTCATTACGCCGGCACATCTGCGCGAGATCATGGAAGGCCTCGTTTCGCAGGGCGCGCACTGCATCGATCTTGTCACGCCCACGCACTTCACCCCCTGGGTGCTCGAAGCGCTGCGTCAGCCGCTTCCCGTCCCCGTTGTATGGAACAGCGGCGGCTATGAGCGCGTGGAAACGCTCAGAACGCTTGAGGGTAAGGTGCAGATCTATCTGCCCGACTTAAAATACGCCATGGAACGCCCCGCGCGCGAGCTTTCCGCCGCGCCGGACTACTTCGAAGTTGCCGCCGCGGCCATCGACGAGATGGTGCGTCAGGTCGGGGCGTATCAGATCGGCGAGGACGGACTGATGAAGTCCGGCGTCATCCTGCGCCACCTCGTCCTGCCGGGGCAGATGGAGAACACCAAGCGTGTCATCGACTATGTCTCGACGCATTTTCCGCCAAAGACCGTGCTCTTTTCGCTCATGAGCCAGTATACGCCGCAGCCCGGTTCGACCGGCGCGCTCGCGCGGCGCTTGAATGAGCGAGAGTATTGCACGGCGGTACAATATATGCGCGACTGTGGCCTGACCGACGGCTTTTGTCAGGAGCTCTCGAGCGCCAAAGAGGAATACACGCCCGTTTTCGACCTCAGGGGGTATAGGATGGCGAATCAGCTCAACTGCCTGCGCTGCGGCGCGGGGATGCAATTTATCAGGCGTGAAAAATTCCAGCTCGGCCAGACCGGCTGGGTGCTCGGCGACCTGCCGAATCTCTTCGCGGGCGCGATGGAGATCGAAATTTACGTCTGTCCCAAGTGCGGAAAGCTCGAATTCTTCCAGCCCGGCAGCGACAAATTCGCAGGTACGGCGGACGAGGCAAAGACCGGCTCCGGCTATCTCCCGCCCGATGCGCCGGGCGGTCTGCCTCGCAAAAAGTGTCCCCTCTGTGGGGCGGTGCTCGACTTTGACTATGGCCGCTGCCCGTACTGTGAGCACGAATTCTGATAGCAAATTGTAATATTCTTTCTCATCAATACAAGGAGGACTCAATATGGAGCGTGTCAGCAAGCGGAATTACTATTAGACATCGCGCAAACGGTGCTTGAGCGCGCGACGTGCCTGCGCCGCGTCTACGGCGCGATCATCGTCAAAACGACGAGATCATCTCCACGGCTACAACGGCGCGCCGCGCGGACGCAAAAACTGCGTCGACCTCGGCTACTGCACGCGCGAGCAGCTCAAGGTCCCGCGCGGCGAGCGCTACGAGCTCTGCCGCAGCGTCCACGCCGAGGCGAACGCCATCATCTCCGCCCAGCGGCGCGACATGGTCGGCGCGACGATCTATTTGGTCGGCCGCGACGCGCGCAGCGGCGAGCTGCTGCACGATGCGACGAGCTGTCCCATGTGCCGCCGCATGATCATCAACGCCGGCATCGACGAGGTGGTGATCCGCCGGACGGAGGAGGAGTTTGATATCGTTCCGGTGCAAAAGTGGGTCGACGAAGGATGACTCGCTATAACTTCAAAAAAGCGGCTTTGCCGTTTTTTGAGGGAGTTTTGCGTCTTCGTGCCTTGCCGCCCGCAGGGCGGCTCGCGACACGCGCCTGCGCAAGAGTAATTTGTCACGCACATGTCGCGACAAATTACGATTGAAATTTATTTTCGCGTCTCCCATCTACTACCCTCCGACAAGCTGCACATCGGCCACGGCTACTGCACGGTCGCTAGCGACGCCATCGCCCGTTACAAGCGTTTGTGCGGCTACGACGTGATGTTCCTCACCGGCACCGACGAGCACGGCCAGAAGATCGAGGAAAAGGCCAAGGCCGCCGGCATCACGCCGAAGCAGTTCGTCGACAACATCGTCACGGGCGAAAAGGGCGTGCTCGATCTCTGGAAGCTGATGAATATCTCAAACGACCGCTTCATTCGCACCACCGATGATTACCACGCCGAGGCCGTGCAGAAGATCTTCAAAAAGATGTACGAAAAGGGCGACATCTACAAGGGGACCTACCGGGGTAAGTACTGCACCCCCTGCGAGAGCTTTCTGGACCGAGAGTCAGCTGGTGGACGGAAAATGCCCCGACTGCGGCCGTGAGGTCACCGACGCGGAGGAGGAGGCCTATTTCTTCCGTCTGAGCAAGTACGCAGACCGGGTGCAGCACCTGCTGGAGGATACCGACTTCCTCCAGCCGCGCACCCGCGTGAACGAGATGGTGAATAACTTCATTAAGCCCGGTCTGGAGGATCTGTGCGTCAGCCGCACCAGCTTCACCTGGGGCATTCCCGTGGACTTCGACCCCGGCCACGTTGTATACGTCTGGGTCGATGCCTTGTTCAACTACTGCACCGCTCTGGGCTTCCTGAATGACAAGTACGACGACTACGATAAGTACTGGCCCGCCGATGTCCACTTCGTGGGCAAGGAGATCGTCCGCTTCCACTCCATCATCTGGCCCGCTATGCTGATGAGCATGGGTATGCCGCTGCCAAAGCACGTCTACGGCCACGGCTGGCTCGTCATGGACGGCGGCAAAGATGAGCAAATCCAAGGGCAATGTCGTCGATCCCTATGTGCTTGCCGAGCGCTTCGGCGTGGACGCGCTGCGCTTCTTCCTGCTGCGCGACTTCCCGTTCGGCTCTGACGGCAATCTCCAATGAGCTGCTCATCAACACCATCAACGTCGATCTTGCCAACGACCTCGGCAACCTCGTCTCCCGCACGACCGCCATGGTCGAAAAATATTTCGGCGGCACGCTGCCCGTCGAGCGCGCCGAGGGCGAGTTCGACGCCGATCTCATCTCGGCGGCCTCCGCCCTGCGCGGCAAGTACGAAGCCGAGATGGAGCACTTCCAGTTCCAGAACGCTCTGGAGGCCATCTTCAAGGTCATTCAGCGCGCGAACAAGTATATCGACGCCACCGCGCCGTGGGTGCTGGCCAAGGACGAGGCCAACCGTGCGCGCCTTGCCAGCGTGATGTACAACCTCCTCGAGACCATCCGCATCTGCACCATCCTGCTCACGCCGTTCATTCCCGCCTCCTGCGAGAAGATCTTCGCGCAGATCGGCGCGGCGGCGCTGCCACGATTGGGACAGCGCCGCCGAATGGGGCCGCCTGAAGCGCGAGCGTCACCGTCCACAAGGGCGAGGCCATCTTCCCCCGCATCGACGCGGAAAAGGCGCTGGCCGAGCTGGAGGAGATCGAGGCAGCGCAGAAAAAGGCCGCGCTTCCCGCGCTGGAGACCGAGCCTCTGACGGAGGAGAAGGTCGATTTTGGCACCTTCTGCAGATCCGACTTCCGCGTCGTCAAGGTCAAGGCCTGCGAAGCTGTGAAAAGAGCGATAAGCTACTGCGCTTCACACTTGACGACGGCACCGGCACCGACCGCCAGATCCTCTCCGGCATCCACAAGTGGTACGAGCCGGAGCAGCTCGTCGGCAAGACGCTGCTCGCCATCGTCAACCTGCCGTCACGCAAGATGATGGGCCAGGAGAGCTGCGGTATGCTGCTCTGCCGCCACCCCACCGAAGGGGCAGGAGGTCCTGAACCTCATTATGGTGGACGATAAGATCCCCGCCGGCGCAAAGCTGTGCTGAAATCCCCACCTGGCGTGAGGAGCAAAGGGGCTATCTCTTGGTTGGAGAGATAGCCCTTTAGAACCCCAGAGACAACGAGGGGCTTCTTCACCGTCGCGGCAAAGCAATTCCCGCGCCTCTTTGGGCGCGCCAATTGCGCCGCTTCTCGAAACCGCCTCGCTGTTTTTTCCGCCACCGGCGGCGCTCGGCGCTTTCCCTCGACCCACGAACTGCCAATAGGCAAGCTTTATTTCAGCAGCCATATGAAGTCATTCTCCCTCAGTCGAGGTCCCTTTTTTTGACGTACTTCTTGTTGGAAAGAAAATGGGGGTGTGGTTTCGCTTTGCCCGCTCAGCCGCTGCTGCCATGCGGTCAAAGGGAGCCGGCAATACTTTTTCGCCGCCAAGGCTGTACGCCGATATTTTGAATAAGAAGGATCATGGCGCGATCCTTGAATATGACCTCAAAGGAAAAGAAATCCTATGAGCTTGATTTTTGACACCCACGCGCACTACGATGACGAGGCGTTTGATGCCGACCGCGACGCTGCTCGCCTCCATGCCCGAAAACGGCGCGGGACTGATCCTTGACCCCGGCTGCGATCCGGAGACCTCCGCCGCGCGGTGGAGCTGGCACGGACCTATCCGCACGTCTACGCCGCCGTCGGCTGGCATCCCGAGAACTGCGCGCCCTACACGCGAGGACAGTCTGGACGCGCTCGCGCATGGGGCGCGGGAGCCGAAGGTCGTTGCCATCGGCGAGATCGGGCTGGACTACTACTGGGAGCAGAACCCGCCGCGAGAGCTTCAGCAGAGGGTGCTGCGCGATCAGCTTGCGCTGGCGCAGGAGCTGGACCTCCCGGTTATCGTACACGACCGCGAGGCGCACGCCGACAGCCTTTCCATCGTGCAGGAATTCCCCGCTGTGCGCGGCGTGTTCCACTGCTTTTCCGGCA